>Ga0310695_10000317_pt1 | contig 128415 bp, 91 predicted proteins | sample RumenRJG_04DNA_FD_203882 | JGI IMG/M metagenome (GOLD analysis project Ga0310695, IMG submission 203882) | Bovine rumen microbial communities from Lethbridge, Alberta, Canada - RJG_04 (v2) (version 2) | ecosystem: Host-associated > Mammals > Digestive system > Stomach > Rumen | place: Canada...
CAGACGGTCAGGAGCCAGTTGGAGAAGATGCCTTTTGTAGAGCGCATCGGTGAGTATAGCGGAACCACCTTTGTCACCTACAGCAGTAACATAAGAAGTATCACGAACGGCGACAAACTGACGAGTCTGTTTCTGACCGATCTGGACTCGACAGCCTTTGCCCTCTACGGGCTGGACATCCTCAAAGACTACGGCAACACCAGCAACGGCTACTACTTGAACGAGGATGCCAAACACCGGTTGGAGTTGACGGATGATGACCGCGAGATGGTCTGGGGCAAAGACGAGATGGCTTCCATCAGTGGCATCCTCAAGGACTTCCACCGCATCAACGTGTTGCATGAAGCTGAGCCATTCGCTATCCGTGTGCAGGAGCATGTGGATGATCCTAACTTCCTAGTTAAGACGAATGGTGATAAGCAGGCAAAGACTGCTTTCGTCGAAATGATGAGAGAATTGGGTGTCCCAGAGGAAGCGATGGAGTGGTACGTCAGCAGTCTGGAAGAAGGCATTGCCGAAACCTTCGAGGATCAGCAGAATACGCTGAAGATTATCACGCTCTTCACCGTCATCGCCGTAATAATCTCCGTAATGGGCTACGTGGGCATGTCACTCTTCTTTATCCGTCAGCGGCAAAAGGAGATAGCCATCCGCAAGGTGATGGGCTCGACATCGGGCGAAGTGCTGTTGCTGATGCTCCGCACATTCTCTATCCCTATGCTGATTTCGTTTGTCATTGCCGTGCCCATCTCATGGTACATCATGAAGGACTGGCTTAGCAACTTCAGTTATCGCATCGCGCTCAGCCCTTGGATATTCGTTGCCGCCGGGTCGGCCTGCTTCATCATTTCCCTGCTCACCGTCATCGTTCAGAGCTGGCGTGCCGCTTCAGAGAATCCAATTAACAACATTAAGACAGAATAGAGCGGCTCTAACCATAGAAATGGGCGAAATCTATACCATTTTAGGTAGATTTCGCCCAAAATATTTGTTTGTATCAATAGTTTATTGTATCTTTGCATCGTCCGAAAAGTGTTACACCAAAAGTAAAATACTAAAAGTGAAATAGCGACGATGGCAAAGAAGAGTACATTTAAACCGAGGAATCCCTTTATATACGAGGGATATGAAGGACCTGAGTACTTCTGCGACAGAACAGAAGAGACGGAAAAGTTGATTTCAAATCTCCAAAATGGGCGTAACACTACACTCGTTTCCCCAAGGAAAATCGGAAAAACGGGACTTATTAGCCATGTCTTTAATCGCATAAAACAGCAGAATAGAGACGCGGTATGCATTTATATCGACATTTTTCACACCCAGAATCAGTATGACTTTGTACAGACGCTGGGCAAGGCTATTGTGGAAGAAAGACTGCTCGACACGCGGACTCCGATGGTAAAGGTACTGAGTTACTTCAGCCACTGGAGGCCAACCATCAGTCCCGACCCTGTGACGGGAACCCCCACTGTATCCGTCGCTATTGAACGCACGAACACTGAATACACGATTAAAAACATTTTCGAATATCTCAATCAGAGCGGCAAGGAGGTTTATGTAGCCATCGATGAGTTTCAGACCATCACCGAATATCCGGAACAGGGCACTGAAGCACTCCTAAGGTCATATATCCAGTTCATCCACAATGTCCACTTTATCTTCTCTGGCAGCAAACAGCACCTGATGTACGAGATGTTTGGTTCGCCAAAGCGCCCCTTCTATCAGAGCACAGCTATGCTGACACTCCTACCGTTGCATGAGGAGGTTTATTACGACTTTGCCTCGAAATGGTTCGAAGGGAAAATAGGCTCTCTCAGCAGAGAAGTGTTCCAGCAATTATACAATCTGTTCGACGGTTATACGTGGTATCTCCAGTCTGTACTGAACCGCCTTTATGAGTCTGAGCGCCAAGTCGCAGACTATCAGCAGGTGCGAGAGGCCATTTTGAGCATTCTTAAAGACAAGACGAGTCAATACGAGATGATGATGACTTTCCTGACCGACAACCAGCGTAACCTCTTGATAGCTATAGCCAAGGACAGTTGCGTAGCACAGCTGCAGGCCAACGATTTCATCCGCAAGCATGAGTTGCCCAGTGCCAGCAGCATCAAAAAAGCACTGGCGCTATTGCAGGATAAGGATCTCGTCTATCAGACTCCGAAAGGCTATATTGTCTATGACCGCTTTCTCGATCTCTGGCTGAAACGGACATTCATCTGACCTCAAGTTGTCTAATAATCATACGCTGAGGTGTCTAATTATTAGACAATCTGCTTCCGCCAGGGTGAAAAACCTTGGCGGATTCGATTTTATGGCGTAATTTTGCAGTGTCAATTTAGACATAAGAACAAAAGAACAATTATTAAAAGATGAAGAGTTATTTCAGATTCCTTTCGCGCAACAAGCTATATACCTTAATAAATATAGCAGGTCTGGTGGTGTCGTTGATGTTCATCATTCTCATGGGCGACTATACTTGGCGCCAGTATAACATCGACAGGTGGCACAAGAATGCAGAGCGTATCTACCTGATGGGCAATGAGAATTATTTCTTCCTATGGCCGCAGGCGGCAGAGGGTATCCTGCGTATGGCTCCCGATGTGGAGCAAACCTGTTGCGTGATGAGTCAGATGGGATGCATTAAGTATGGGAATAAGGAGGTGAAGGATGGTGATGGTGAGAATGGCATCATCATGCTCGCCGATTCTACTTTCTTTCAATTCTTTGACTTTCCATTGGTGGAGGGTGACCGTCAGACTGCCCTTAATGCGCCAGACAAATGTGTTGTCACAGAGAGACTTGCACACCGTCTTTTTGGCGACAAGAATCCTATTGGCGAGTCGTTGCAGATAGTGGGTGAGCGCAATATACGTATCAACCATGTTGACCCTTACGACTCGACATTGGTCTATACCGTCAGCGGTGTGATGAAGGATTTGGATCGCACGGTGCTGCCCAACGAGACACAGATTATCGTCAGTATGCAGCGCTATCCGCAGGTGATGGGCTACAAACTGGATGATAAATCCTTTGCCAGCGGAGGGACGGGGACCGTCAAGGCGTTCTTCATGATGAAGCCCAGCGCCAACATCGAAGTTACAAGGGAGATAGCATCCAAATACATCGATGAGCATCATCACGGCGTATGGAACGACAGTAAGCCAGCGATGACACCGCTCACCGACATTATGTTTACTCCGCAGAACAATGGCTTAGGTTTGCAGAAGGGCGACAAGACGCGACTGCGCATCCTGTTGGCTGCCGTATTGGCCATTCTCTTCTTTGCCATCAGCAACTACATCAACCTAACCGTCGCCAACACAGGGTTCCGCGCCAAGGAGATGGCCACGCGGCGGCTCTTTGGCAGCAGTCAGCATGAGGTCTCGCTGAAGCTGATAGCAGAATCATCGCTAATGGTGGCGCTCTGTTTCGCCATAGGACTGGTGCTGGCTTTTTGTTTCCAAGATGATGCTGCCAATCTGTTCAAGGGCAAAATAGATCTTGCGAACGACATCACCGTTAGCAGTGTCAGTCTCTGCCTCGGCTTTATCCTGCTTTTGGGTTTCGTCTCGGGCATACTGCCCTCATGGAACATTTCCCGTTATCAGCCTATTGACATCGTCAAAGGCTCGTTCCGTTTCCATTCAAAAATGGTATTGGGTCGTCTGTTCATCATCGTGCAGAATGTTGTCACCATCACCATGCTCACCTCAGCGTTCGTCATCTGGCTCCAGCTGAACCACCTTATCCATGCGCCGTTGGGGTTTAATACGGAGCACCTGTTCTATATTGAGAGTCCGGCAGGCAAAAGCCAATTGGTGAGAAACCTTTTGGAGAAGATGCCTTTCGTGGAGCGCATCGGCTGCTACCAGGGAAGCACCTTCACGGGTTATAATATTAGAGGGAAGGGCGTCAAGAACAGCGAGGGTGACTATGAAATGCTGATGACAACCGATTTGGACAAGGAGGCTTTCGACCTCTTAGGACTGAAAACTATCCGCGATAACGGTGTCACCTATGATGGCTACTATCTGAACGGAGAAGCCCTGCGTCTGTTGAACTACACTGGTGAGGAAAAGGAACTGGTGTGGGGCGATGGTGAAAAGGACCTCATTGCTGGTGTCATGCAGGACTTCCGCATCATCAATGTGCTGGAGGATGCGCATGCGATGGCTATCCGAAAGTTGGAAATGGTGGAGGACCCCAATTTCTTGGTGAGGACAAATGGTGACAAGCAGGCTAAGAAGGTTTTCGGGTCTATGCTCCAAGAGCAAGGCATCCCTGAAAGAGACTTGCAGTATTATGTCCTCGGCATGGAGGACTGCATCGCCGAGACCTTTGAGGAGCATCAGAATACGCTTGATATTATCACCCTCTTCACCCTCATTGCCATCGTTATCTCGGTCATGGGCTACATGGGGCTGTCGCTCTTCTTCATCCGTCAGCGGCAGAAGGAGATTGCCATCCGCAAGGTGATGGGCTCGACATCGGGCGAAGTGCTGCTGCTGATGCTCCGCACGTTCTCCATCCCTATGCTGATTTCGTTTGTCATTGCCGTGCCCATCTCTTGGTATATTATGCGCGACTGGCTCAGCAACTTCAGTTATCGCATCGCGCTCAGCCCTTGGATATTCGCTGCTGCCGGGTTTACCTGTTTCATCATTTCCCTGCTCACCGTCATCGTTCAGAGCTGGCGTGCTGCTTCAGAGAATCCGATTAACAACATCAAGACAGAATAATAGAATACATAACCATGAACATCTTTAGGAAGGGCCAGGGTGCCTTCATTAAAATTACATCGCTTGCTATCGGACTCACCGTCGGGCTTGTGCTCATCGCCAAGGTGGAGCTGGAACGTAACTACGACTGCTGCATCGCTGATAAGGAACACGTGTATGAATTGCATGAAACCTTCCAGCGCAAAGGTGAGGAGCCGCAGCAGAATGGTGCCACCGCGGGAGGCATAGCCCCCGTGCTGGGCCGCGAAATTCCCGAAATCCAGACAGCGACACGCTATACAGGACAGTTCAGCGAGGAGAAGCTGACGCTGGAGGACGGCAGCCGCTTCTACTTCGAGGAAGCGCTGTTCGCAGACTCCTGTTTCTTCGATGTCTTTGCCACAAAGGTCTTGCAGGGCGATGCCAAGCGCATTCTCTCCACAGCCGGACAATGCTTGATTAGCCGTCGGCTGAGCGAGAAAATCGGCGGAGAGGTGGTCGGTCGCACGTTCTGCTTTTCCTCAGCACCGGGTAAGCCGATGACCATCGGCGGCGTGTTCGACGACTATCCAGAGAACTCCCGCTGCTCCCGCTATGACATTCTGATGTCGATGCCCTCCTTAGGCACTTACGCTTGGGACGGCACGGAGAACCTGATGGGCAACGACCGCTACCATTCTTTTGTGCGCATGCGCCCCGATGCCGACATGAATAAGGTGAGCGGCGAAATCAAGCAGTTGCTGCAGCGCATCCTGCCGTGGGACGAACTGAAACAAAGCGGCTATGCCGATGCAGGCATTAAGCTGGAGTGTGTAGCAGGTCAACGGACGAAGGACACCACAGTGCGCACCACCTGCATCATCCTCTCAGTCGTAGCGTTGGTGATGCTCTTCACGGCTGTGATGAACTATATTCTTGTAGTCATCAGCCTCTTGGTGAACCGTGCACGTCAGGTGGCACTCCGCAAGGTGCTGGGTGCCCCGCGGCGCGAGATCTACATGACGACACTAAAGGAAGCCTCCATCCATCTCTTAGTTGCTTTGGCAATGATGGTATTGCTGCTCATGGTTGGAAGGGATTGGATTAGCGAGTTGATGGGTGTTGGCATTACGACACTCTTCTCCCAGCAGACCTTCGTGGTGCTGACAGTTGTAGGTCTCATCGTATTGCTGTGCTGCGGCATCCTGCCAGGAGCCATCCATTCGCGCATACCGCTCGCCTACGCCTACCGGCTCTATTCAGAGAACAAACGGCTGTGGAAGCTGTCACTCTTAGCCTTCCAATTTGTGCTCTCCACGATGCTGCTCTGTGTGCTCTCCACCGTATATCGGCAGTATTACTATATGCTTACGAAAGACATGGGATATCAGTATGATAAGGTGGCTTACGTCGATGTGAGAGCCTTGCACGGCGACTCCATCTATTCGCTGGCGCGAGAGATAGAGCGTCTGCCTTGTGCCTTGAAGACGGCTGCAGCCTATTCACTCTTCTGTGAGCGGCAGAATGGCGACAACGTGCTGGTGCCGGGTAATCCGCAGGAGCTGTTCAATTGTGCCAATCTGTTCTTTGCTGAGGAAGGGCTGGTGGAGACGATGGGCCTTGAGATAGTACGTGGCAGGGACTTCAAGCGGCTGGAGCATCCCGGCTGGACGCAAGAGATGCTTGTAGATGAACGGTTTGTGCAAAAGATGAAGGAAGTGGCGGGCATCGACGACGTCATTGGCCGGCAGTTCGTCAATGCCACGGTAGGTGATGAATATCCCATGACCGTCGTGGGCGTGGTGAAGAACTTCATGTTAGGCTCACTTGTGACACGCGAGGAACGTCCCATGATGGTTGTCAATGGCAATGTCTATACACACTATATCATGATTAAATTGCAAGCTGTGACGGCTGATAACCTTCAGGCTGTTCAGCAGTTGTGCGACCGTCTCTATCCTGATACGGACTTGAGCGTGAAGCCATATGCCGCAGAATTGGCGACCTGCTACAACGACACGCGCCACACCCGCGACATGATACTGATAGGTTGCCTGGCCTCGCTACTCATCACGCTTATTGGACTCATTGGCTATGTGCGCGACGAGGTGCAGCGTCGTAGCCGTGAATTGGCCATCCGCAAGGTAATGGGTGCCACGATGAAGGAACTGCAATCACTATTCCTTCGCAGCATTGCTTTTATCGCGTTGCCATCCGTTGTCATTGGCGTGGCTTTGGGTTGGTATTTCAGCGGACTGCTAATGGAACAGTTTGCAGACAAGCTTCCGTTGCTGTGGTACGTATTTGCCGCAGATGCCATCTTGGTGCTGCTCATCATCGGCATTGTGGTTTACCTGCAGACCCGGCAGGTGGCAAATAGTAACCCCATTGACTATCTAAAGACAGAATGATAACAATTAAATGAAAAGAATATGATTAAACTTGAAAACATTCAGAAGGTGTTCCGCACGGAAGAGGTGGAGACCGTAGCATTGGGCGGCGTGTCGCTCGAAGTGAAGAAAGGTGAGTTCGTGGCCATTATGGGTCCATCAGGTTGTGGTAAGTCAACGCTACTCAACATCTTGGGACTGCTCGACAATCCCACCAGCGGCCAGTATTGGCTCGATGGTGAGGATGTGGCTCAACTGAAAGAGAGCCAGCGCACAAGGGTTCGTAAGGGTCAGATAGGCTTTGTGTTTCAGAGTTTCAACTTGATTGATGAATTGAATGTAGAAGAGAATGTTGAGTTGCCATTAACATATCTGGGCGTGCCAAAGAAGGAGCGCCGGGCGAGGGTTGAAGAGGTGCTGCGCCGTATGGCTATTAGCCACCGCGCACACCACTTCCCCCAGCAGCTCTCTGGTGGTCAGCAGCAGCGTGTGGCCATCGCCCGTGCCGTTGTGATGAACCCCAAGCTGATTCTCGCCGACGAGCCCACCGGTAACCTCGATTCGAAAAACGGCCTGGAGGTAATGCAGCTGCTCACCCAGCTGAATCAGGAAGGCACTACTGTGCTGATGGTGACTCACTCGGAACGCGACGCCGGCTATGCCCAGCGCATCATCAACCTACTGGATGGACAAGTGGTACCAGAAGTGAGGCTTTGACCTCAATCTGATACCAAAGGGAAATATTGAAAAGAGGAATTAAGAATCGAGCTCAATGGTCTCGACATTGACATGTTCGCGGAGGAATACGAGGGCACTCTCTTGGAATTTCTCCGCGCTTTCTGTGGTCAGATAGCGGCAAGAGGCATCTTTGGTGCAGCGGCAATCGATGTCGGCATGGCGCTGCAGGTAGTCTTTCAGGCTATTGGCTACATATTCACCTTGCGAGATTACCTTGATGCCGCGGGGCACGTATTTCAGGATCTTGTTGAGCAAGAGTGGGTAATGCGTGCAGCCGAGGATGATGGTGTCTATCTGCGGATCGGCCATGAGCAGTTGGTCGATGCGTTTTTTTACGAAGTAGTCGGCGCCCGGGGAGTCCATTTCATTGTATTCCACCAAGGGAACCCAGAAGGGGCAAGCCACGCCGGTGACTTGTACATCGGGCGCGAGTTTCTGTATTTCGAGCGTGTAGCTTTGGCTCTTGATGGTGCCTTCTGTGGCCAAGATGCCTACGTGGCGTGTCTGTGTGAGCTGCCCAATGATCTCTGCCGTTGGACGGATGATGCCGAGGACTCTTTTTTGGGGTACATGGTGAGCGGTGAGCGGAGAGAGATGCTGCAGGTCGTTTTGTTGGATGGAGCGCAGGGCTTTGGCTGAGGCTGTGTTGCAAGCGAGAATGACCAACTGGCAGCCCAATGAGAAGAGTTTCTGCACTGCTTGCCTTGTGAACTCATAGACCACCTCAAAAGACCGCGGCCCATAAGGTGCGCGGGCATTGTCGCCCAGATACAGATAGTCGTATTGAGGCAGCAACTGGCGTATTTCGTGTAGGATGGTGAGTCCGCCGTAGCCGCTGTCGAACACCCCGATAGGACCTGATTCTTCGAGGAGCGAGGAGTGGGGAGCGAGGAGCGAGATTTCCTTCTTCATAGTTTACTGAGCATAAAGGCAGGGTTCCGCGTTCAATGCATGATACTCAAGGTTGAGAGTTGAGAGCCTCGGCGACAGCTGCTGAGACGTCTTCGCCTTGTTCTGGATTGATGTATGGCAGGGCGTGTCCGTCGGTGTTGAGGATAAAGGCATAGCCACGCTGCTGTCCGACGGTCTGAATGGCTTTGTCTAATTGCTCATAGAGGGGAGCAGTCAGTTGCGCTTCAGCGTCGCTGAGCAGTCGGCGTGCTTCATCGCGGAAGGCGAGATTCTTCTCCATGAGCTCCTGCAATTCAGCCTGCCGTTTCATACGGATGGGTGTGGCTAAGATGCCCTGCTGCTCGATGAATTCCTCGTACTTCTTGTTGAATTCGTCCTCAGCGCGTTTCATTTCCTGATCGTACTGCGCGTGAAGGGCAGCCACTTGTTGTTGCACGATGGCATATTCGGGCATAGCCTGCAGTGAACGACTATAGCTGAGAAAGCCGAAATGAGCCTGTGCTGCCGCAAAGAGAGGCAGGCACAGGCCCATGATGATGAGTGAAAGCAGTCTGTTCTTCATCCGCCTGCTTATTTCATTTTGTTGAGTTCAGCCTTCACCTCAGCTGTGATATCCTTGCTGAGCGTATCGCTGATGTAGGGCAGTGAACCCGTCTGCATGACGTAGACATAGCCGCCGGCCTTACCCACATTCTCGATGGCCTTGTAGATCTTTTCTTGTATGGGAGCCATCTTCTCCTGCTGAGCCTTGTTGAAGGCAGCCTGGTTGTCCTGAAGGGCCTGCTGGTATTTCTGCATGAGGTCGTTGAGCATGGCCTCAGTCTCTTGCTGTTTGGTGGCGTTCATGGTCGACTTTGTCTTGTCGTACTCGTCGGCCTTGCGCTGTATCTCGTCCTGCATGGCCTGCAGCTCGTTCTGATACTGTTTGCCGAGGGCTTCGAGTTCACCGTTGACCTTTGAGAGTTCAGGAAGCGTCTGCATGATGTTGTTCATGTCGACGTGACCAAATTTCTGTGCGAATGATGCCATGGGAAGGAGCATCATGATAGCGATTAAAACTTTTTTCATTTTTGCTTTTTGTTTTGTTGTTATTGATTGATTCTGTTTTCATTATTGGCCGTAGCCGAGTTTCTGGAGTACCTCGTTGCTGATGTCAATCTGCGGTGATCCATAGATGATGCCGGCAGATGAGCGGTCGTAGACGATCTGGTAGCCGCGGAGCTTGGCGATGTCCTGTACGGCGGTGGAGATTTCCTCGTGGATAGGAGTCATCAGGCTCTCGCGTTTCTTGAAGAGCTCGCCTTCCGGTCCGAAGTATTTCTTCTTCAGGTCGCTGGCTTCTTTCTCTTTAGCCATGATAGCCTCCTGCTTGGCTTTCTTCTGTTCCTGTGAGAGGAAGACCACCTCGTTCTGGTAGTTCTTATACATGGTCTGTGCCTCTGTGTTGAGGGCTTCCACTTCAGCCTGCCACTTGCGCGACACTTGGTTGAGCTGTTCGTTGGCGCGCTCGTAGGCAGGGATATTCTTAAGGATGTACTCCATGTCGAGCAGCGCTGTTTTCTGTGCACTTGCCGTAAAGGCTATCATGGCCATGAGGCATGATGTGATCAGTTTTTTCATTTTCTCTTTTCTTTTGTTATTATGTTGTTTCAGATTCACTGTGATTTGGCGGACAATCTTATGACGAGTGTGTGCTGCAAACGTTGCATGGCCGAAGTCTGTTGTTCACATTTATTATCAATTTTTGTTTCTTGTAGTTGACGATTATGAACTAACATCTGCGATTGACTGAAGGCCAATTAGAACTCTTGTCCCAAGACGAAGTGGAAATTACTGCCACCGCGCGTCATCTTGCTGCCATTGTAGTCGTAGACCTTGTCGAAGCCATAGGCCCAATCGATACCCATCAGACCCACCATGGGGAGGAAGATGCGCACACCCAGTCCTGCGGAGCGTTTCAGGTCGAAGGGGTTGAAGTTCTTGGTGTTCACCCAGGCGTTACCGGCCTCTGCAAATCCCAAACCGTAGATGGTGGTGTTGCCCAGCATGAACGGGTAGCGGAGCTCCAAGGTCAGTCGGTCGTAGGCGTAAGCGTTGCTTGAGGGATTGTAGATGCTGTTGTTGCCATAGTAGGCATTCTGCGAGATGGAGCCGTTTTCATAGCCACGCAGGCCGACGGTTTCTTCAGCAAAGCCTGTGGAATAGCCGCTCATGCCGTCGCCACCGACATAGAATGTCTCGAAGGGCGACTTCTTGTATTTGTTGTAGGAACCGATGATGCCGAGCTCCACGCGCGTCATGAGCACCAAGCACTTGGCGCCATTGGTCAGAGCGGTATAGGTGCGGCTCTTGAACTTCCACTTGTGATATTCTATCCAGCGATACTTCTTCTGTTGCTGTTCGGTATAGTCGGATGCCTTGCTGTCGATGGCCAGGTTCTTATAGTCTTTGCCGTCCCAAAGCGACCATGGCGGTGTGAGGGATACCGATGCCATGAACTCAGAGCCACGGCGTGGGAACAACTGGTTGTCGGTAGAGGTACGCGACAAGGTGATGCCCAAGTTCAGGTTGTTCATGTTACCGTTGCTGATCAGGCCGTAGTAGTTCCAGTTGCGCAGCATGTAGCGCGAGTATCCCAGCTCCAGTCCCAGCGAGAAGTAGTCGTCGGGCCAGCGCAGACGCTTGCCCCACCCCAGACTGGCTCCGAACACGCGAATGTTCTTGTCGGGGTCGTAGAAGTTCTCGTAGTTGTTGTAGCCATAACCGTATCCGTAGTTGCCATAGCCGTACATGTAGTTGTACATGTTGTTCATGTAGGCTTGGTTATAGTAGTTGCTGGAGATGTCGCTCATCTTCGAATAGTAGGCACCCACCGTGAACTGGATAGGACGTTTTCCGCCGAACCATCCTGTCTGATAGCTGATGTTGCCTGATGTGTAGTAGCGGCCGTTGGTCTGCAGGCCGATGGACATTACCTCACCATCGCCGATGGGCATGATGCCACGGTGTTCCTTGTTTTTGTTGAAGAGGTTGGCCATGGAGAAGTTGTTGAGCTTCAGTCCTACACGTGCAATGACGCCAGTCTGTCCCCATCCCAGCGAGAGTTCTATCTGGTCGTTCGACTTGGGCACGAGGTTCCAGTCGATGTCTACCGTTCCGTCCTCATAGTTAGGTTTGGGCTCGGGTATCACCTTTTCCGGATCGAAGTGGCCCATGGATGCGAGTTCGCGCTGTGAACGTTGCAGTGCCTCTTTGGAGAAAAGGTCGCCTGGCTTTGTACGCAGCTCGCGGCGGATGACGTTCTCGTAGAGGCGGTCGTTACCGTTGATGCGTACGTGGCTGATGTGAGCCTGCGGACCTTCCTGGATGCGCATCTCAAGGTCGATGCTGTCGCCCACGATGTTCACCTCTGTTGGTTGCAGGTTGTAGAACAGGTAGCCGTTGTTCCAATACATATTGCCCACGGCATCTTCATCCTGCGACAAGCGTTTCTCCATCAGCTTCTGGTTGTAGACATCACCCTTGTTCATGCCCAGCACGCGGCTCAGCTGGTCGGTAGGGTACACGGTGTTGCCCACCCACGAGATGTCGCGAAGGTAATACTTCGTGCCTTCGTTCACTTTGATGTAGATGCTGACATGCTTGTCGTCGACATTCCATACGCTGTCTTCCAGGATGGTGGCGTCTCGATAGCCGTATTCGTTGTATTTGTCGATAAGCTTCTGCTTGTCTTCCTTCCAACGTTCCGGGGTGAACTTCTTGGCTTTGAGGAAAGTGGAGAGCTTGCCGGCCTCGTGCGTTTTCGACAAGGCGCCCTTCTTGAACAGTCCGCCTTTGATTTTCGAGTCCTTCAGTGCTTGGTTTCCCTCGATGATAATCTGGCGCACCTTCATCTTCTGCTTCTTGTCGATGTCGATGTCGAGTATCACCTGATTCTTGCCAGCGACGTCTTCGCGTTGGTTGATGGTGATTTCAGCGTTTTTGAATCCTTTGTCATCGAAGTATTTCTTGGCAAGGATCTTTGCGCGGTCAATCATGTTAGGTGTAATCTGGCTACCCTTGAGCAGACCCAATTTAGCCTCCATGTCTTCGCGCTCCGACTTCTTCAGTCCTGTATAGTTAATAGTGGATACGCGCGGACGCGAGGCCAAGTAGATGTGCAGGTATATCTTGTCGCCGATGAGTGAGTCGGCGGCGATAGACACTTTCGAGAAGAGTCCGTGTTTCCAATAGCGTTTGACGGCATCGGTGATTTCGTTGCCGGGGACACTGATCTGTTGGCCTACGGTCAGTCCTGAGATACCGGCCAGCACATAGTCCTCATAGCCATCCACGCCACTGACGTTGATGCCAGCCACCGTGCAAGTGCGGGGTGTTCCAGCATATGAGATGTCAGGGTTCACGATTTTTTCCTGAGCCTGTGAAGCGGTGGCAAAGGCCAGAAGTGCGTATATTGTGAAAGCTTTTAATCTTTTCATTCTTCAGTTTTTACGATTTGGGGAATGAAGGGGTTTGTTTTGGCTTTTTGTTCGTATTATCCTTTTACCCTGAGTTCCTGCTCTATCTGGGCTTCAGTCTTGCCAAAGCGGCGCTGGCGGTTCTGATAGCTCTCGATGGCTTTGTGCAGACACGCCTCGTCGAAGTCGGGCCAGTAGGTGTCGCAGAAGTACAGTTCTGAGTAGGCTATCTGCCAAAGCAGGTAGTTGCTGATGCGCAACTCACCACCCGTCCTGATCAGCAGGTCTGGGTCGGGCATATGGGCCGTTTCCAGATAGTTGTTGATGAGGTCTTCATTGATGTCTTCGCGTTGGATGACTCCCTTTTGTGCGTCGGCCACAATGTTCTTGACAGCTTTGGTGAGTTCCCATTTCGAAGAATAGCTCAGGGCGATGACCAGAGTCATGGAGTCGTTGTTGGCAGTATGCTCGATGGTCTCTTCTATTTTTTCCCTTACGTTTTTCGGAACGCGTTCCATGTCGCCGATGACCTGCAGTCGCACATTATTTTTCATGAAGATTTCCTCTTCCAGCGAGGTCATGAGCAATCCCATGAGGGCTTGAACTTCTTCGATAGGCCTGTTCCAGTTTTCTGTGGAGAAGGTGTAGAGGGTGAGCCATTTCACGCCGAGACGAGTGCACTCCGACGTAATCTTATGCACCGATTCCACTCCTGCCTGATGGCCGAAGCTGCGCTCCTTTCCTCTCTCTGTGGCCCAGCGTCCGTTGCCGTCCATGATGATGGCAATGTGCTTCGGGATTCTGTCTGGTTCGTAATTCATATTGTGTAGTATTCAATGTTCTATATTCGATGCTCACTCATCCTCGTTGTGGCACGTGCGGCACTTTGCCAAGAAACTGTAGGTGAATGTCAGTTGGAAAGCCGAATAGCAATCCTTGTTCTTGAAGGCACCCGTGCTGACGATTCGGTAGGGGTCCTCTACCCCATCGAGTTTGTCGCTGGTGGTGAAATGGATGCCCCACTCCACCCCGATGTTCAGTCGTGGTGCCACTTTGTATTTCACACCTGCACCCAATTGCAGGTTGGTGGCCAGTACGGTTCCCGTGGTGTTGGTGTATGTGCCGCCCAGTCCGCCGAAAACAAACGGTGTCAGTGGTTTCGCTCCGCGGTAGTCACGTCCGGTTCCGTATGGCCAGAAGTTATACTCGTAGCGTAAGGACAGGTCGACGAGTGGGTTGCTGAACGAGTACGATTGGCTTTGGTATTCTGGATACCAGGTTTCCATGCCCGAAGTGCTTCCCTTCAATTGGCCGTACGATAGGGTAGCCGTCACGTCCATATAAGGGTTGATGACCCGTCGTAGAAGCAGTGTACCCATGGGCTGTATGCTACCCGTGATGCTGCTGTTGAAATCGCCCAGATACGATACCAGTCCGATGCCGCCGCCCACTTCAAAGCGGTATTCCTCATCGGCTTGTGCCATTACCTGGGTAGTGGCAGCCATGAGGAGCGTTGCGATGACTATAGTTTTGCGTAGCATGCTGTTTGTGGGTTTGGTGATGCGTGTGGGCAGTATGATTGATGCTTGTTAGCGTTGTCTTGTGCGGCTCATTGGCGGGTGAACACTGTCTGCTGATTGTCCCATCCGAGGCGGTTCACGCGTCCGCGCCATACTGCATTGTCGTCGGTGGTAATCCACAGATAGTTGTTCTGGTCTACTTCCATCGTGACACGCTCTGAGGCTGTCATTCCCTCGGGAAGCGTGTAGTTCTCGTCAACTTTCCAGGTGATGCCTCCGTCGCGACTTACGTAGAGATTGCTCAGTGTGCCGTCAGGTTGGATGCCCAAAGCGAGAATGCGCTCGTCATAATAGACGGTGGTCAGACTCTTCAGTCTGGGTAGCGGATAGCGCACCCCCGTGGTGTTATGATAGATCCATGAGTGAGGATGGGTGGTGGCACCCGTTTCCATGATTTTGCTCCATACCACGGCCAATGTGTCGTCGGGATAGTCGACGAGGCTGCGGTTGCCCACAACCACAATCTGCTTCACATCGCTATTGGTGCGCAGGGGGAAATGGGTCACGGTGATATCTTCCGTTGGCAATAGGGAGGCGTCGCTGTCCAGTTCCTCACCTTCCCACGATGGAATTTCCATACGTTCAATGAGTGGGGCCTGCTGCATGGCGGCCAGTCCTTCCTCTGCCGTGAACTGTTTCCACACCATATCGTCGGCTATTTCTTGGTGGGCGTTCACATGCACCTCATACGGGCGGAAGTATCTGCCACTTTGCGAAGTGACATAGAAGGTACGCGGCACCGAGAAGTCGATGGAGTCGCTGCTGGTGTAGTACATGATGGAGTCGTTCTGTGGGTGCTTGATCACCAGCGTACCAGCATTCTTGGTCGTGATGGAGCACAACACTTTTGCCACATCGGTGCCATAGGGAAGCGAGTCGGGATTGAAAATCTTTTGTTGCTCTTGGTCGATGTAGAACTTGTAGTTGCTGCCAGTGACATTGGTAGTGACGATGCTGTCGCGTCCGTCATTTGTGAGCAGATGGCGGTAGCATTTAAGCGTTCCGAGCGAGAAACCCGTAATGGCTGTGTCGTCGTAATAAGTGTATTCCTCGTCTTCGTTGCCCAAGCAGGAACTGCAGAGTATGCCAGCGGCAAGCAGCAGTGTGAGGGGCATCCATATTCTCTTCATTGATTCGAATGATTATTTTTTAGCTTGCAAATTTAAGCAGAAATCCGCAAATAGTTCTTCTTTTTCAATTTTTATTATGTAAATTATTGATTATAAGCCTATTTTTTAAGTTCTGTTTAGACTTCTTTCTTGCAGTAGCTGCTATTCTGTCTACTTTTGAAAGGGCACAAAAAAAGAAGGACGATATGAATCACTCACTTCGGCCTCCTGAAAAATTAATAACATAATCTTTACCTTAAATCTATCAAACTACTAACCTATGAAAACTTTCTTATGAGAACAGTGTTCTCTCGAACACGGTGCAAAGGTACGAGTTTTCAAGCAATTACACCAAATAAATGACAGTATTTTTTGATTTTTGTCCTATTTTTTTGATATAAATCAATTGCTTCTTGGTTAAGAAATGCATTTAAAAGGTTCGAAAAACTATTGAATTGTTTGTAAGTATGCCAAAAAAAGACTACTTTTGCAGACTCAGAAAGATAGCTTATGATACTGGTTTTCGGAGGAACAACAGAAGGCCGCATGGCTGTAGAGGTGCTCGAAGAAGGTGGCTCTTCCTATTTTTATTCCACGCGCGATAGTCGACAGGAAGTGAAACTGACGCATGGTATTCGCCTGACGGGTGGAAAAGATACGGGGGAAATCGTAGCTTTTTGTCGTGAGCATGGGGTGCGTTTACTGGTGGATGCTACCCATCCTTTTGCCGTGGAGGTTCACCAGAACATTTGCGAGGCGGCACGACAATTGCAATTGCCTGTGATCCGTTATGAGCGAATTTACGAAGAGCATACCGATGGCATTGTGTGGTGCGACGATTATGACGACGCTATCCGCAGGTTAGAAGACCACGGCGTAGACAAGCTCTTGGCACTGACTGGCGTACAAACCATGGGGAAACTGCTTCCGTATTGGCAGAACCACGAGTGTTGGTTTCGCATTCTCGACCGCGATGCGTCGCGTAAGATAGCTGGGCAGTATGCCGGTTTTCCTGAAGACCATCTGGTTTATTACGAGCATGAAGACACGCATGAGCTGATAGGGCGGTTGCATCCTCATGCCATCTTGACAAAAGAGAGTGGAAGAAGTGGTGGTTTCCTGGAAAAGGAACAAGCAGCACGCATGCACCGTGTGCCGCTCTTTGCCATCCGACGCCCCCCCTACCCTGCTTATAACCTGTTGTCAACGGTCGATGGTCCCAATGGCTTGCGCCGTGAGGTGGAAAGGCTTCTCCCCTCATTCTATCCCTTGCACAGTGGATTGACAACTGGCACGTGTGCCACGGCAGCAGCAATTGCTGCAACGTTGTTGTTGAATGAAGGCCGAAAAGAGCTGCCCCAAGAAGTGTCTGTTGTCTTGCCAAATGGCGAAACCATTCATGTTCCTGTGCAGTATGGCGACGGCTATGCCTCGTGTTTCAAGGATGCTGGCGACGACCCCGATGTGACCAATGGCATTGAGGTCAGGGCAAGTGTTGAGCCGAGCGATCACTTCCAAATTGTTGGCGGCGATGGCGTAGGTCGATTCACGCTTCCGGGTTTCGACTTTCCTCCCGGAGAACCGGCTATCAATAAGGGGCCGCGAGAGATGATGCGCAACAATATTAAAGAAAACGTTAGGGTGACCATCTCTGTGCCTCATGGCGAAGAAATTGCCCAGCGTACGTTCAATCCGCGTCTTGGCATCGAGGGAGGTATCAGTATCATCGGCGTATCGGGCATCGTGAAACCCTTTTCCGAAGAGGCCTTCATCGAGAGCATCCGCAAATGTATGGTGGTGGCAAAGGCATCAGGTGCCGACCGTGTGGTCATCAATAGTGGTGCGAAGAGTGAGCGTTTCGTGCGCGCCCTCTACCCCACCCTACCCCGTCAGGCTTTCGTGGAATACGGCAACTATATCGGGGAGACGTTGAAAATGGCTGATGAGTTGGGCTTTGCCCACGTCACCCTTGGTGTGATGTTAGGAAAAGCCGTGAAGCTGGCGGCCGGACACCTTGACACGCATAGCCGTCGGGCTACGATGGACAAGCAATTCATCCGACAGATGCTTTTAGAAGCAGGCTGTGATGTTGACATCAGCGACATCACTTTGGCCCGTGAGCTTTGGGAACGAATGGCTCCTCTGTCAATTGAAGCGTTTGCCGATGTGGTGATTCGCCATTGCGAACAACACTGTTGCCCGTTGTTGCCAAATGGTTCGCTCACCATTCTCCTCATCGACGATGAAGGGAGAATTTATCAATTAAGGAATAGAACGTAAAAAAGTGAGGAGTCAGAAGTGTTGCGCAAACAACTTCTAACTCCTCACTTTTTTGGTCAAAACTCTTAAGCCATTTCCTCGAAAGTCTTCTTGATAATGGCGATGGCCTCCTTGATTTCAGCCTCGTTGATGCAGAGTGGCGGGGCGAAGCGGATGATATCATCGTGGGTCGGCTTGGCCAGCAGTCCGTTCTCCTTCATCTTCAGGCAAATGTCCCAAGCGGTCTTGCCATTGATAGGCTTCGTCACGATGGCGTTCAGCAGACCCTTACCGCGCACCTGTACGATGAACGGCGAGTTGATCTTCATCACTTCCTCGCGGAACACCTTACCCATGGCTTCAGCATTCTCAGTGAGATGCTCGTCGACAACCACCTTCAAAGCTTCCATTGCCACGCGGGCTGCCAAGGGGAATCCACCGAACGTCGAGCCGTGCTCGCCGGGCAGGATGTTGAGCATGATGTCGTCGTCAGCTAAGCAAGCCGATACGGGCAGCACACCACCACCGAGGGCTTTACCCAGGATTACGATGTCGGCACGGATGCCTTCGTGCTGGTGGCAGAGCATCTTGCCTGTGCGGGCGATACCCGTCTGCACCTCGTCGGCAATGAACAGCACGTTGTGCTTCTTGCAGAGGTCGTAGCACTTCTTCAGATAGCCTTCATCGGGAACAAACACACCGGCCTCGCCCTGGATGGGTTCTGCAATGAAACCGCAGACTTCGTCGCCATACTTCTCGAGAGCCTCTTCAAGAGCCTTGGCATCGTTGTAGGGAATGCGGATGAATCCGGGAGTCAGCGGACCGTAGTTGGCGTAAGAGCTGGGGTCGTTGCTCATGGTGATGACCGTCACGGTGCGTCCGTGGAAGTTGCCTTCGCAGCAGATAATCTTGATCTTGTCGTTGGGAATACCCTTCTTCACGGCACCCCAGCGGCGGGCCAGCTTCAGGGCGGTCTCCACACCCTCGGCACCTGTGTTCATGGGCAGTACGCGGTCGTAGCCGAAGAAGTCGTGCATGAACTTCTCATATTCGCAGAATGGTTCGCTGTAGAAAGCGCGTGAAGTGAGGCAGAGCTTGTCGGCCTGGTCCTTCAAAGCCTTCACGATGCGCGGGTGGCAGTGACCCTGGTTCACGGCGGAATAAGATGAAAGGAAGTCGAAATACTTCTTTCCCTCTACATCCCATACGTAGATGCCTTTACCTTCGCACAGCACCACTGGCAGTGGGTGGTAGTTGTGTGCGCCGTACTTTTCCTCCAGCTCCATGAGTTGCTGGCTCTTCGTCAGATTCTCTGTGTTTTGCATGTCTCAAGTTTTTTAAATTGTTGTTATTGTTAGTGGATTATGTTCAATACTTTCAGAACGCGTGCAAAGTTAATACATTTCTTCGACATTCAAAGAAAATATGAAAGAAAAATCATTAAATATTCAAAAATCCATCATTTTTCTTTCAGCAATAGCTCTGCCGTTGTCTGCTCTTCTTTGCCTTTTGAGCTTAGTGCGCCTCCAACCAGTTGTTGCCCCATCCGCAGTCGGCCACGAGGGGGACGCGCAGGGCGTAGGCTGCCTGCATTTCCTGCAATACAATCTCCTCTACCCTACCCCGCTCTTCAGGATATACAGAGAAGTTCAGTTCGTCGTGTACTTGTAGGATCATTTTCGAGCGGATGCCTTCTTCCTTGAACCGGCGGTGAATGCGAATCATCGCCACCTTGATGATGTCGGCGGCAGAACCCTGAATGGGTGCATTGATGGCATTGCGCTCAGCGAAGTTGCGCACGGTGGCATTCCTGGAATTGATGTCGGGCAGGTAGCGGCGGCGGTGGAAAAAGGTCTCGGCATATCCCTGCTGGCGAGCTAATTCCTTCGAGGTTTCCATGTATTCATGAACCTTAGGGAAGGCTTCGAAATAGCCGTCGATGAGCTGTTTGGCCTCGTCGCGCGAGATTTCCAACCGCTCAGCAAGTCCAAATACGGTGATACCGTAGATGATGCCGAAGTTGGCGCGTTTGGCCTTCGTGCGCTCGTCGCGGCTCACCTCGTCGACGGTTTTCTTGTAGATGTTGGCAGCGGTGGCAGCGTGGATGTCGTAGCCGTCTTGGAAAGCGCGTATCATGTTCTCGTCTTCCGAAAGATGAGCCATCACGCGCAACTCTATCTGTGAGTAGTCTGCTGAGAAGAACAGACAGCCCGGCTCAGGGATGAACGCCTTACGTATCTCCTTTCCGTCCTCGCCGCGTACGGGAATGTTCTGCAAGTTGGGGTCACTCGATGAGAGCCGTCCTGTGGCTGTCACCGTTTGATTGAACGATGTGTGGATGTGACCAGTGCGCGGATTGATGAGTTTCGGCAACGCATCGACATAGGTTCCTAAGAGTTTCTTCAGTCCACGATGAGCGAGGATATCCTCGATAATCTCGCTCTTCCCCTTGAGTTGTTGAAGCACCTCCTCGCTGGTGACATACTGTCCTGTCTTCGTCTTTTTCGGCTTGTCCACGATTTTCATTTTTCCGAAGAGAATCTCGCCTACCTGTTTCGGCGAGGCGATGTTGAACTCTTCGCCAGCCAGCTCGTAGATGCGTTGTTCCAGGTCGTTCATGCGTTGGGTAAACACCTCAGACGTTTCTTTCAGCGATGTGGTGTCGAGGCAAACGCCGTTCATCTCCATTTCGGCTAAGACTGTCACCAGGGGCATCTCTATCTCATAGAACAGCTGCTCGACGTTCTTTTCTTTCAGCATGGGCTCCAGTTTGTTTTTCAGTTGGAGGGTGATGTCAGCATCCTCGCAGGCGTATTCATAAACCTCCTTAGGCGACAGTTCGCGCATCGAGCGTTGGTTCTTTCCTTTGGGTCCTATCAGTTCGTCGATGTGGATGGTCTTGTAGTTGAGCAAGGTTTCTGCCATGTAGTCCATGTTGTGGCGTAGTTCGGGCTGAATGAGGTAATGGGCAATCATGGTGTCCCACATGGGTTCTGTCACCACGATGCCATAGTTGTGCAGCACTTCAAGATCATATTTGATGTTCTGTCCAATTTTCAAGATCGTCGGGCTTTCGTATACAGGTTTGAAGATACTCACCATCTGCTGTGCCTGTTGGCGGTCGGCGGGGATAGCCACATACCATGCTTCGTGTTCCTTCACTGCGAAACTCAGTCCCACCAACTCTGCGTCTATCGCGTTGGTGGAGGTCGTCTCCGTGTCCATGCTTACGGCTTCAGCGGCTAAAAGCTGACGGCAGAGGGTCAGAGCATCTGCTTCACTCTCAATGAGATGGTAGTCATGTGGAGTGGTTTGGAGCGAGGAGAGGGTAGCCTCACCCCCACCCCCTCCCCAAAGAGAGAGAGGCGTAGATACTTTTTCCGTTTGCTGGGGGGCGAAGTCGCCAAAGAGGTCAGGCTGTTGTACTTTCTTGCTATTCTCGCTCCTCACCCCTCGCTCCTCACTCCTCGAAATAAACTTCCCCGTCAGCGACTTGAACTCCAGTTCGTTGAAGATGCGTGTCAGTTCCTCGACGTTGGGTTCGTTGACCTTTAAGTCCTCCAAGTTGAAGTCGATGGGTACATCGGTGCGAATGGTGGCCAGGAATTTCGACATCTTGATATCGTCGACGGCAGCCTCCACCTTCTCACGCAGTTTGCCTTTTATCTGGTCGGTATGGGCAAGCATGTTTTCTACCGTTCCAAACTGTGCAATGAGTTTCACGGCGGTCTTCTCCCCTACCCCAGGACAACCAGGGAAGTTGTCGGCTGAGTCGCCCATCAGCGCCAGCAGGTCAATCACCTGGTCGGTGCGCTCGATACCGTATTTCTCGCAGACGGCCTTTGCGTCCATTGTCTCATAGCCACCACCGAAGCGTGGACGGTAGATGAACACATTGTCGCCCACCAGCTGTCCGTAGTCCTTGTCAGGGGTGAGCATGAAGATTTCTCCGTACCCACGAAGATTGGTGGCTATCGTCCCAATCACATCGTCGGCCTCGAAGCCGTCGGCTTGTAGGATGGGGATGTTCATGGCGCGCAAGATATCCTTGATGATGGGCACCGAAGCATGAATGTCCTCGGGGGTAGCCTCTCGCTGGGCCTTGTATGCAGGGAATGCCTCTGAGCGGAAGGTCGGCCCATGGGGGTCGAAAGCTACGGCAAGATGGGTGGGTTTCTCTTTGTCGATCACCTCATGCAGCGTATTGCAGAAGCCTAAAACGGCCGACGTGTTCTGCCCTTTGGAGTTGATTCTCGGGTTCTTGATAAAGGCGTAGTAGGCACGGTAAATCAGTGCGTATGCGTCTAAAAGAAATACTTTATCCATAAATATTCTATAAAATTGCGCTCAAAATTACAAAAAGTTTTTCATAAATCATCGGAAAATTGTAATTTTGTGACCTAAAAACATCAAAATGGACTATTTATCACGCATTACAGAGCCGATTAAGGCTGAGTTAGGACAGTTTATCTATCTCTTCAACGAGTCGCTGACACACGACGACGGACTGCTCGGTGCCGCCCTTCAGCACATTCGCAACCAAGGGGGCAAGCGTATGCGTCCCATGCTCATCTTGCTGGTGGCAAAGAATCTAGGGCAGGTCAACGACCGCACGCTCGATGCTGCCGTTGGCTTGGAGCTGTTGCATACTGCCTCGCTTGTTCACGATGATGTGGTGGACGAAAGCCGCGAACGTCGTGGGCAACCTTCTGTGAACGCCGTCTACGACAACAAGGTGGCTGTGCTCGTTGGCGACTATGTGCTCAGCACGTCGCTCTTGAGTGTCAGCCGCACAAGCAGTGAGGTCATTGTGCGTGAGATTGCCGAACTGGGTAGAGCTTTGGCTAAGGGAGAGATTCTCCAACTGACAAACATTCAAAACCGAGATATATCGGAAGAAGTCTACTATCAGGTCATTCAGCAGAAGACTGCCGCTCTCTTTGAGTCGTGTGCCGCCGTTGGAGCTTTGTCCGTTGGTGCTGATAATGGAGAGCTTGAAGCCGCTCGGAAGTTTGGACGCGATATAGGCATGATCTTTCAGATACGCGACGACATTTTCGACTATTTTGACTCCAAGGAGATAGGCAAACCCACTGGCAACGATATGGCAGAGGGCAAACTGACCCTGCCCGTTATCTATGCGCTGAAGAATACGCCCTTCGAGGCGATGACAACGTTGGCCAAGAAGGTGAAGGCTGGTACCATCAACACCGATGAGATAGCTGTCCTTGTGGAGTATGCCAAGAAATATGGAGGCATAGAATATGCCGAGCAAGTGATGCAAAACATTGCCAAGGAGGCTCGCCAATATATCTCGGAGCATGTCCATAACGATGTTCTGCACCGCTCTTTCAACGCCTATTTGGAGTATGTTATTTGTCGGAATAAGTAACCGAAAGAAATTGTTCTTTCACTCTCATTGACAATCAGAAGATATTCTTTCTTGAATATATGAGATTATTTTTTGAATAAGATTACGCGTTGGTGCTATTTTGGAAATTACCTCATCCTTAATAACATCAATAGAACAATTGTAATCTCCATCCTCTCGTAAGCTTTGTAGTTGTGAATATAATCGTCCTTCTTCTTTAGTGAAGATACCTGGTTTGATGTAAAACAAACTAAATCTGCTTACAGCGCCTCTATGTGTTCCCACTTCATGTTTGTCAAGAATTAGCATAGCACTGACAGCATGGAACAATGCATAGTAAAGTCTGTTAGCCGCCATGTCCCATAGTTCTGCCTCAACTTGAACACTCACTTGGGAAAAGGTCTTTTCTGCTTTTTCCAATTCAAGCTCTACGATAATCCGTCTGTCACTATCTTTAAGACTCATATAACACTTTTTTGTCTTTTTCTACATTAAAATAAAACAAGGGGTGGGGGCTATTGTACCATTGTTCTCTCGTGAAAGCACGGGCGCTTATATCCTCTCCGATATCCCATCCCATATCGACAAAAGGGAATACAATGTTGTCTTTGTCACAACTCTCCACTTTTGGCTTATCCAAAAGAATGAGCAGATCCCAGTCAGAATCGTTATTGGCATCACCACGGGCACGCGAGCCATAAAGATAAAGTGAGCTACCTTTTGGCAACACCGTGCTTGCAACCTGTTGGATTCTACTGATGACTTGCGAATACTCCATTTTGTTGTAGATAAAATATGAATAACTCGCAGCAAATATAGTGATAATTTTCTATGTAACCAAAAAAAAGCGAAAGAATAATTATTTTTTCTCTTTTTTCTTTTGTCATTAACGAAAGTTTGTTTAACTTTGCACTCGTGTTCTCAAGCTGCTTTCTGAGTGGTACGGGGATGCAACTACATTTTGGAATGCGTTTGCTAACGCTTTGTTTTTGGTTTCTTTGAACCTGTCTCTCGTGATGTTAATGTTGATGGAGTGACTGCTATTCCTTATGGAACAACTGTCAATGGTGTTGTGTATGAAGCAAAGAAATCTTCTTGGTGGGGCACAAAGGGCCGCTTAGGAATCAGAATCAATGAATTGGTTACTCCCAATGGTGAAATGATTCCACTGACCAATGGTGATTTGTATGTTACAGGAAAGAACAGAACAACTCTTTCTGTCCTGTTATTTGCATTGGTTGTATGGCCTGCTTGCTTTATTTGCGGGTCGAAGGCTGAAATACCTGCAGGATATGAAATACAGGTAAATGTAGCAACGAACACTTTAGTAAAGGTCAATTGATTGTATTTTTTCAAAACAATAGGGTGGGGCAGAAGATGCGTTTCTTCTGCCCCATCTCTATTAAAAGAACTTCACTTCCTGTCCTTCCAGATCGGAGAGCAGGAGGTTTGCCAGTCGGCTGGTGCCCAGTCGGAACCAGCGGTTGGTGAGCCACTTTTCGCCCAACACTTCCTTCACGATGGTGTAGTAGGTCAGTGCATCGGTCACGGTGTTGATGCCGCCTGCGGGCTTGAAACCAATCTGTATGCCAGTCTCATCGTAGTATTCCTTGATGGCTTGGCACATTACGTAGGCAGCTTCCGGCGTAGCGGAAACCTTCTCCTTGCCTGTTGATGTCTTGATGTAGTCAGCACCGGCATACATCGAGAGGATGCTGGCGCATTTGATGTCAGAAGCATTGCGCAGGCAACCTGTCTCCAAGATCACTTTCATGGCAACGTCCTCGCCGCATGTCTGCTTCAGCTCGTTGATGTCGTCGCAGACGCCCTCGTAGTCGCTTGAGAGGAACTTGCCCACGGGCATTACGATGTCAATCTCCGTGGCACCATCCTTCACGGCCAAAGCGGTCTCGGCCACCTTTACCTCTATCAGTGCTTGCGATGAGGGGAAACTGCCTGACACGCAGGCTATTTCCACACCCTCAACCTCCAAGGTGTCGTGAACGATTTTGGCAAAACAGGGATAGACGCAGATGGTGGCTACGTGGGGTAGGGCAGGGTAAGCTGCATCAAACTGGTTTACTTTCTCGGTAAAGGCCAGCACACTCTCGTCAGAGTCCGTGGTCTTCAGCGTGGTCAGTTCGATGCTTCCAAAGAGGAAACGCTTGATTTCTGGTGTGTTGTTCTCCGGCACTTTCTCCTCGACGATCTTCCTGACGGCCTGAGCCACTTCCTCGTCGCTCACGTTCAGGTTGTACTTTTCCAGCGCCTGTTCATACTTACTCTTTAGAGCCGTGTGGCGGTGTACGGTCTCAGTCTCGTGGTGTGCGTGCTCATGATCGTGGTCGTGGCCGCACTCGCAACATTTCTTTTCTTCCATCATAATTTAATTTATGCTTGTTAATTAATAGTTATTTATTCAGTTACATCTGCTTGTTAGAACTCTAGGCAATATGGCGTTCTGTTTTTTCCCTTCATAGGCTTATTGAGTGTAATTTGCCGCAAAGATAACGAAAATACACCAAACGGCAAAATATAATAATGATATTCTGCCAAATTGTCGTTTTTTAACGCAGTTTCCATCCAATGCAGGGAGCAGAACGTAAACTCAAAAGAATAAGAATCTGTCTGTTCTTTCTTGGCTTAACCGATTTTTTTTGTATCTTTGCAGCTCCAACTGGGAGTGCGCCCGCCCTTCAGGCAAACCAGCGGTAATAACCATTAGTTATATAGAAGCCCGATTTAAACATGGAGACGACTATGGAAAAACAGACAAACATCGAGATTGACATGCGGCAAGTGCCGCCAGGGTATGTGTATTGCTTCAACGGCGAGTGCCAGAAGCACGAGGAATGCCTACGCTATATCGTGGGCCAGCAGGTGGACAAGGGGCTGACGGTGGCCCCGACGGTGCTGCCCACCGTGCTGCGACTGCGCAGTTGCCCCCACTTCCAGAAGGCAGAGCTGATGCGGATGGCGTGGGGATTCGACAAGCTCTTCGCCGAGGTGAAGGTCAAGGACGGCCCCGTATTGCGCGAGAAGATGAGGGCATATCTGGGCGGAATGGGCACCTATTCGCGCTACAAATTAGGCCGAAGGATGCTCACGCCGGAGCAGCAGGAGCACATCATCGGCTTCTTCCGCAAGAAAGGCTACACCGAAGGCCTTGAGTTCGACCACTATGTAATGGTCTATGACTTAGACCATTAGCCCATATTTTGTTCGCTTAGATTTTAACCAAAATCATGACCCATTTTTGGTTAACCGATAACCAACGTTTGGTTATCGCATAACCAGCGTCAGGTTATCGCCTAACCAAATATCGGTTATCGCCTAACCAAACGTTGGTTAAGTGATGACCAGACGCTGCTCACTGCCTCGTTTGCCGTTTCCAGTGGTCTCTCCCCACTCCTCGAATTCCTCAATAGGAGGCAATCTTTCGGATGTCTTCCTCAAAAGTTTCCTTCTGTACAGCTTTCGCCTTCAGCTTCGAACGATAAGTGTAGATGGTCGTGATCGACGAGCGGAGAATCTCGGCTATCTTCTGGTTGTCGGTGATGCCAAGGCGTATCAATGCCAGCACGCGCAGCTCGGTGGTCAGCTTCGTTGAGTTGTCGAGCAACACAAACTGGTTGTCAGTGGTCAGCAGGCGGTTTACCTCGCTGATGAAATTCGGATAGATGTTCAGGAATGCGGTGTCGAAATTCTGGTGGAACATACGGATACCGCTGCTGATAGGGCCATTGTTCTTCAATTCTGCATAGAGGGTGTCAAGTTTGTGGTCTCGTGCCAGTCGGTTCAACTGTTTCATTCGCTCTTCACCGCGGTGTATCAGACTGCTGCACAACTCAAGGAAGCGGCCTATGTACTCGTCCTTGATACGATTGGCCTCTTTCATCTCAGCGTTCAGCAGACGCATTTGATCGTTTACCGCTTGCATGGCCTGATTGTGGTTGGTCAGCTCTTTGTTCATCTCGTGAATCTTTTGGTTGGCCGACCGACGCTTGTAAAGCAGCCAGATGGTAAAGATGATGAAGCCCGCAAGCAATATGGCAATCACTGTCAAGATAAAAAGCAGACGGATGGTACGCTCCTGAGCGAGCGAACGTTCTGTGTCGTAGGCCTTCGAGATAAAAGGTGTCAGACGCGCCACCTGCATGCTGCGCAACCTGCTGCCGTACTGCTGCGCGTCGTTGCTGGCCCGTGAGAGATAACGATAGGCCCGCTCGTAGTCACCGCGCTCCATCAGGATTGCCGCCAGTTCTCTCAGGGCGTTGTTCTCGAGTATGGCACCGCGCAGGTCGCTGATGGCAGAGAGCAGCAGATAGTGCTCCTGTTGTCGGGGATTGTTGTTCTTCCAATGGAAATAAGCCAAGGTGCTGGCCACTATGCTGTAGCGACGGTCGCCCTGCTGCAACGAGGGAAGATATTGCTCAAACTGCTGGATGGCTCCCTCCACGTCGCCTTGTTCACAGGTGTAGCTGGCGTGGTTTGCCTTATATTCAAACGATGTCTTGTCCGCTATCTCTAACAACAGCTGGCGGTAGTGTTGGGCACTATCGATGTATTGCATGAAATAAGGAGTGTACTGCGCCATCTCCGAGCGGTACAGGTTCAGTTCGGCCCATTGGTTGTAGTAGGCTACGCGGGTGGCGGTTGTCAATTGTAAAGGCTCTATGCTGTCGAGCAGCAAACGGGCGTTGTTGAAAATGCCCGACACACTCAGAATGTGTGCCATCCGTATGGCACTGACAGCACGACGCTCAGGGTCGGCGGCAGCCAATGCGCTCTGCATGTTGCGGTTGATGTAATGGAAGGCGGAGTCGAATCGGAAAGCGAGGTACTCATCATACAGGCGTAGGTTTATGTCGTATTCTTGCTCGGCGGTCAGCTCCACACCATGCAGGCCATGGAAAAGCGAAGCTATCTGTTGCTCCTTGGTAGCCACAATATCATCATGACAGGCTATGAGGCTGTCAAGTGTATGGTATAGGGCGGCTGACTGCGAGTCGCCTTGGGGGGCTCCACATGCTGCGACGAGTAAGGTTGCAAAGAAGTAGACTATGGCTTTCTTCATCAGTTTGGTGTTGTGGGTTAGTGAATTTCGTCGCAAAGGTAGGCATTTTCCCTGACATCGCCAAATAAGGGCACCCTATAAAGGTAAAAATCAAGGTATAAACGGCTTGCAAATGTTTTGATTTTTTCAACTATCTATAGGTGTAATGAGCTTGTAAATCAGTGGGTTATGTTTTTCTTGATTTAGATTTTTACTTGATAGTCTTGCCTATCATGGTTTTACGTGCTACTTTTGCATTCGAAATCGTTATCAACAATCAAAAATATTCTTTCAACATGCTTCATTTTAGAGTAGTTCGATTGGCGTTTTTATTCCTTTGTTGCAGCTTGGCTCATGGCTACGCAAAGGATGTGATTGTATCTTCTCCCAACGGCAGCATTACAGTGACGGTCGGCGTGAAGGACAACAAACCTTATTATTGGGTAAAGTATCATGGGAAGACGCTCATCTGTCCCTCTCATCTCGGCTTTCAGCTCGATAGTGGCTGGCTGGGCGAGAATGTAAGAATGGTGGGCCATAGCTACGATACCAAGGACGAGGCATGGACACAGCCTTGGGGCGAGGAACGTGAGGTGCGCAACCACTACAACGAACTCACGGTCTCCTTCCAAGAAAAACCCCTTCCTGTGCAACGTGGTTCCGCCACGTTGTCCTCAACCTCTGCCACATCGTCCTCCGCTCCCCAACGCATGAATGTCGTGTTCCGGGTGTTCGACGACGGAGTGGGATTCAGATACATTCTACCGACAATCAATAAAGGTGAAAGATTTTGCATTCAGGATGAATTGACCGAGATAACCTTGGCACACGATGCCAAGGCTTGGTCAATTCCTACCAACCACACAGAGTACTTCGAAGGCATCTACAACGCCGAGCTCCTCAGCCGCAAAGACACGGTCTGCACACCGCTCACCATAGAGTATGAAGACTCCATCTATCTTGCCATCCACGAAGCCGCTCTCGAAGACTATGCAAGCATCAACCTAACGCCCGTCACCCCTCACCTCCCATTGGGAAAGTCGGAAGGTGACTCCCGTTCTGTGACACGCGGTCTCGCCGCGTCGCCCCTCACTCTCCGCACCGCCCTTACTCCATGGCAGAATGGAGTGAAAGTTTATTGTCAAGGCGAAACGAAGTCGCCTTGGCGCACCGTCATCATCTGCAAAACGCCAGGGCAGCTAATCACCTCACGACTTATGCTCAACCTCAATGAACCTTCCCGTATCGAGGATACTTCATGGATTGAGCCAGGACGATACATCGGCATCTGGTGGAGCATTCACAAGAAAAAGAATACCTGGGATATGGGACCTAACCACGGGGCAACCACACAAAACGTGAAACGCTACATAGACTTCGCCGCACGACATGGCTTCAGCGGCGTACTTGCCGAAGGATGGAACGTAGGATGGGGCGAAGGAGAGAAAGTTTCTTACCTGCAACCCTATCCCGATTTCGACATCGAAGAGGTCTGCAACTATGCTTTGACAAAGGGTGTGCGATTCATCGGACATACCGAGACGTGGGGCAACACCCGACTCCTCGAGCAGCAGATGGATTCAGCTTTCGCTTGGTATAACCGCCTCGGCATTCGAGCCGTCAAGACAGGATATGTGGGCCACCTCTTTGATGGCAAAGAGTTGGCGAAGTCGCAATACGGCATACGTCACTACCGGAAGGTCATTGAAACGGCAGCCAAACATCACATCATGATCGACAACCATGAACCAGCCATGCCCACAGGCATTCAGCGTACATGGCCTAACCTCATGACGCAAGAGGGAGTGCGCGGACAGGAGTACAACGCTTGGGATGTAAAGGGAGGAAATCCCCCAGCACATACTGTCACGCTACCCTTTACGCGATGTCTCGCAGGACCTACAGACTTCACACCCGCCATCTTCAACTTCTCCGAGGTTGTTGAAGGCACTCATCCTCACAGCACACTGGCAAAACAGCTCGCTGAGTTCGTTGTCATCTATAGTCCACTACAGATGGCTGCCGACGCCATTGAGAACTACGAGGGACAGCCGGCACTCACGTTTATCGAGAGTTGCCCTACCACCTGGGAAAAAACCATCGTGCCCAACGGCGAAATCAGCCAGTATGTCACCATCGCACGAAAGGAACGCGACGGCGAACGATGGTTTGTCGGGGCTATCACCAATGAGCAATCCCGGACAATCGTACTGTCCCTCGACTTCCTCGATGCCGATACTCCTTATCGGGCAGTTATCTATGAGGACGGACCAGATGCCGACTATGAGACCAATCCCTATCCCATGACTATCCGGCAAATCATGGTCAATCATCAAACATCGCTCGTCCTTAACCTCGCAAGAAGCGGAGGAGCAGCCATCAGAATAGAAAAGTTAAACCCTTAAGCCCTCCCTGCTCTTCGAAACTTCCCCTAAATTCTCATTCATCATCAACACAATATTATTTATTAACTAATCACACAATTCCTATGGAAAAAGCAAAACAACTATGCTGCCGATTGGCAGTCTTACTGACAGTCGCGTGTTTTGCCTTTGATGTCGCGGCACAGACCAGCATCAAGGGGCATGTCAAAGATGCCGCCGGTGAAGACATCATCGGGGCAACCGTCACGCTAAAAGACCAGAGTGGCGGTACCATCACCGACTTTGATGGTAACTTCGAGCTGCAATGCAAGGCAGGAACAAAGCTGGTGATTACTTATGTGGGGTTCAACCCCCAGGAGGTAAGCGCCAAGGACGGAATGGAAGTTGTGCTGCAAGAAGACGTGGCACAGCTCAATGAAGTGGTGGTCGTGGGCTATGGCTCACTGGCCAAAAAAGAGATCTCAAGCTCCGTGGTACAGATTAACAAGGAGCAGTTCAACCAAGGTGCCGCTACCGACCCAATGGCTCTCATCGCAGGCAAGGTGAGCGGACTCAACGTAGCAGCGACGGCTGAAGCCAACCCCAACTCGATGACCGAGATTCAGGTGCGTGGCGCCGGGTCACTGACAGCCAGTAACGGGCCGTTGGTGGTCATCGACGGTATTGCCGGAGGCGACCTGCGTAACATCGCAAACCAGGATGTCGAGTCTATCACCGTCTTGAAAGATGCTGGCTCGGCTGCCATCTACGGTACTCGCGGCGCTAACGGCGTCATCCTCGTCACTACCAAGAAAGGTTCGGGAGCCGCTGGCGTGACCAACATCACGTACGACAGCTATATCGCCCTGAACGTGGCAAAACCCAAGCCCGACATCCTTACCACCGATGAGTTCCGACGTTCGCGTCGTGGTCAGGACTACGGCGGTGACACCGATTGGTGGGACGAGATCACACGCCCCGTAAGCTATAACCTCAACCAGTATCTCTCCATTGACAGCTCTACGAAAAACGGCTACTTCGGCATGTCGGCCAACTACAAGAAAAGCAATGGCCTTGACATCGTTTCTGGTCGAGAGGAGTATGGCGCACGATTCGTGGGTGAGCAGCGCGTGCTCAACAACCGAGTGCAGTTCAATGCCTCGCTCTCCGCACGCAAGGTAAAAGAGGATTGGGGCAACGACGGACTCTTTGACACCGCTCTGACCATGAACCCCACCATACCCGTGAAAAACGCTGATGGCACCTACTATCAGCCCAACTCTCCCACAGACATCCACAATCCGGTGAACGACCTGCGCGAGAACGTTTCCAACGGCAACCGTATCTATCTGCTGGGAAACGCCGACGTGAAACTGAACATACTGCAACTGGAACAGCACAATCTGAACACATCGCTCAGCTATGCCTTGCAGTACAACGACCTGAAGTCGAACTTCTACACGCCCTCCACCTCCAGTGAGTCCTACTGGAACGGTTATGCTGGACGTGCCAATATCAACTACCAGAAGTGGTGGACAAACCGCCTGGAATGGCTCGTCAACTACACACTTACACTCAACGCCCACCAATTGAAAGCCGTTTTGGGCTACTCCTGGGAGCGCAGTAAGTGGGAGCAGAGTGGCAACGAGAATATGGGTTTTGTCTATGACAACATGACCTACCACGGCATCGCCAATGGTTCGTACCTCCGCGACGGAAAAGCCAACCTCTGGGCTGGTTCGTCGGAATCGACCCTCATCGGTTTCTTCGGTCGCCTCAACTACAACTTCAACGATATGATCTTCGCCACCGCATCGCTGCGTCGCGAGGGTAGCACCAAGTTCGGTGTCAACACAAAATGGGGTAGTTTCCCATCGGCTTCTATCGCTTGGGAAATCGTGAAGACCCCGTTCGCAGAAAGTCTCACCACAATATTCCAGAGTTTGAAGCCTCGTATCTCATACGGTGTCACCGGTCGTTCCGACTTCGATGCCTATCGCTCGCTGTCGACATATAGCGGCTATGGTGCCTACTACATGGACAATCAGTGGATCAATGGTTATGCTCCTTCGCTCAATGCCAATCCTGACTTGGCATGGGAGAAGTCTACAGCCTTCAACGTAGGTGTCGACTTCGTGGCTGTAAACAGTCGTCTGCGTGGTAGCGTGGAGTATTTCGACCGTCGTTCGCAAGACCTGCTCTACAACTACACTGCCCCGCAGCCACCGTTTATCTACAACAATATTCTTGTGAATGTGGGAACAACGAAAAACACGGGTGTTGAAGTGACGTTGGAATACGATGTGCTTGCCAAGAGTGCCCTGAAATGGACCACAGGCGTCAACTGGAGCATGGGTGATACGAAACTTACCAAACTGTCGAGCGATGTCTACAAGATGGCATATCTCGACCTCTACGGAAAACCTGGCCCCGGTTCGAGCGAATACTTCTTCCGCGTGGAAGAGGGTGGCAAGATAGGCCAGTTCTATGGATACGAACATGCAGGCATCGACGAGAACGGACTTTTGTTGATCTACGACAACAATGGCAACAAGGTGCCGGCAGCACAGGCCGACCCGTCGTACAAACGCAAGATTGGCAATGGTGCCCCCAAGCATTTCCTGTCGTGGAGCAATACGTTCCGCTACAAGAACTGGGACCTGAGCACCCTCTTCCGTGGTGCATTCGGCTATAAGATTTTCAACATGCGCAAATATGGCATGGGACTGCAGGGCGCTGGTACCGACAACGTGTTGCGCACAGCCTATACCGACCATGCTGACGTGAAGGCCAGCGGTGGTATCATCTCCACCTACTTCCTTGAAAACGGCGACTATTTCAAGTTCGACAACGTCACACTCGGATACACCTTCCACATGAAGAAGCGCGACCTCATCGAGAGCCTGCGCATCTATGTGACAGCAAAGAATCTCTTCACGCTCACCGGTTATGAGGGCAACGATCCCTCTATCGTCACCTCGACGGGCATCACGCCGGGCATCGACTCCAACAGTGCCTACCCGCAGGCCACTCAGCTGAGTTTGGGCGTCACGCTGCGATTCCATTAATCACGTATTATTATCAACGACAATAAAAAACAATAAACGTTATGAAAGCAATCAAATATAGCATCATAGCTTTGGCAGTGGGTATGGGTACGGTGGCCTGCACAGACCTCGACGAGAAAGTGTACGACCGCATCGACTCTTCTATCTACTACCAGAATGAGGCCAGCGTGAAGGGTGCCGTGGCTGCCATCTACAACCAGACATCCTCGACATTGGCTGGCGAGAACTTCTTCCACCTGGCTGAGTATCCTGCCGACCAGCTCACTTGGCGTGTATGGAACGGTGGACAGTGGGGATGGGACGAAGCCATGAAGACCGTGCTGTCGTGGCATAACTGGACTTCGGAGTCTACCATCATCGAGAATGCATGGTCAGGAGCATGGACGGCCGTAGGACTGGCCAACCTTCTGCTCAACGACCTGGAGGGCCTGAATGCTTCTACGCTGGGAATGAGCGAAGAGAAACTGTCGCAATATGTAGCTGAAGTGCGCACCATTCGTGCATGGAACTACTATTGTATCTTTGAGCTGTGGGGCGGCGCACTTCCGCTGAACACCTCGGCAAGCAGTAATGTGCCAGGCACAGCTGATCCCGACTGGAACACTTCCTGCAAAATGATCTACGACTTCATCGCTGCAGAGCTCGATGAGACGGTGAGCAACTTGGCGAAAGAAGACGGAACACGCTCCACCGCCAACCGTGCCAATCAGGGCATGAACCGCCTGCTGAAGGCTCGTCTGCTGCTGAATGCGGAGGTCTTCATCGGCGAGAAGCACTACGACGAGTGTGAGGCGCTTTCGAAGGAAATCATCAATGGCGTCTATGGCGCGTATGGCCTCGACGACAACTACCGCAACCTCTACAGCATCGACAACGTGAAGAGTCCTGAGGTGATCTTCGCTTTGGCTGCTGAAGACGGACAGGGGGCTGCCAATGCCATCTCCAATGTACGCACGATGGTGGGCATGTGGTATGGCTATGCCGACTACTTCGGACAGAGCTACGATGGCATCGGTGCTTGGAACTGCGTCTGTCTGGTGCCTTCCTTCGACAATTCAGGAACAGTGCTGCCTACTGGTGGCACAGAGAATCCTGTCTGTTTCCTTGATGCCCCTTACGGCGACAAGTTAGGTGCTCCCTACGAGCGTTTCGACGATCGCGACATCCGCAAGCAGAACTACGTCTACAACACCACGACGAAGACCCACGGACCGGGTATGTTCCTCAAGGGCACTATGCGTGCCAACTTCGGTACGGGCGATGTCTTGAAGGCTGATGCCGACCGCGACGGTCAGGACCTTGTCTATGTCGACCAGGTAGGTACATTCCTCAACCAAGGACGCAACCTCGAAGTGGTGATGAACCCACGCTGGGGCGAGACCAATTCGGGTGTACGTCTGGTGAAATACCCGCTCTACCCAAATGATGACCAGGGTGGATTCAAGTCGATCGACGATGTACAGTTCCGTCTGGCTGAGGCTTACTACAACGTTGCAGAGTGTGAGATGCGTAAGGGCAACAGCGCCGAAGCCAAGAACTATGTCGACCGCGTGCGCCAGCGCTACTTCACCAGCGCCAACCGCACGGCTGCGCTGAGCATTCCCGGACCGGGCTTCGATACGTTCGACATGGACTGGATGCTCTCTGAGTGGGGCAAGGAGTATTTGGGCGAAGGCAATCGTCGTCGCACCGACCTGCGCCGCTTCGATAAGTTCACGCAGGGCAAATGGTGGTTCTGGGGACGCGCCACGGAAGATGGGGTGAGCCTGCCCGACCGCCGCGACCGCAAATATGAGTGGTATCCGCTGCCGCAGTCGGCATTGTCGGTGAACCCTGGACTCATCCAGAATCCGAACTACTAATGGGAGTTTTGACAACGTAATCAACGAATTTAAAAGGAAATAAGATCATGAACAAGAAAATATATAGTCTGATGCTGACTGTGCTGGCCTTGATGGGTCTGGTGAACAGCTGTTCGGACAAAGATGATATCGTGTTCGACCATGAGCGTCAGCAGTTTGAGACGCGCGCAGACCGCATCCTGCTGGAGTTTATTGCGCCTTTCGGCACAACGGCCGACGAGGAAATCTATATCGTGGGAGCCTTCAACGGCGACAGTGCTGCCATCGGCAACGAGATGTGGTTGGCGCAGAAAGCCCCCAAGAGCGATGTGAAATGGGGCATCTATCTGGATCCTAATACCTTTGAGGCTGGCAAGAACCTGGCCAATGGTTTCCGTTTCTATTCTGTCACACAGGGAATGGAATATACCATCGGCGGTGAACTGGCTCAGCATATGGACAATCCTGGTGTTGGCACCTTCACCAACATCTGGGGACAGCGCTGGGAGAGTTACTACCGCTCGGGCAGTGATGAGGAAGAAGAAGAGGTAGACCACGACGGCTTCGTAGTCTATGTCGACGATCAGACTGGCTGGGACGACCTTACGCTCTACATGTGGGGCGATGTGAACGACCTGAACGGCGGATGGCCTGGAATGAGCGTCACTGGAACGGTGAAGAAGGGTGGCATCACATGGAAGTATTTCGACATGGGAGCTGCCAATACGGGACTGGTTGAGAACCTTATCTTCAATAATGGTGGCAACGGCGTGCAGCTGGCTGACTTCGCCTTCACCATCGACCGTAACATCTACCTACGCGTGACGGCCGAAGGCGTGGAAGAGGTGGAGTTGGAGCCCACCGTCAAACACGACGGCTTTGCGCTCTTCATCCTCAACGAGTCGAGCCAGACCGACCTGGCCCTCTATGCTTGGGGCGATGCCGAAGCCTTCGGCGGATGGCCCGGCATGCCCGCCACGGGCACGCAAACCATCAACGGCCTGACCTACACGTATTTCGACCTTGGTGAAAGCAACACCGGCCTCAACCTGAACCTGATACCGAACAACAATGGTGGCGGTGTGCAGTGGGAAGGTGGCGACCTGAACTTCACCATCGACCACGACATTTATCTGCGCATCTTCGACGGCGGTTATGAGGTAATCAGCAAGGACTATCAGGGTGGTGGCAATACGCCCGGTCCTGATCCTCAGCCCGTAGGCGAGACGGTCATCATCGCTGTGAAAAACAGTGTGGGCTTTGCCAATCCCCATCTCTATGTGTGGGGCGACAGCGAAGCTTGCGGCGAATGGCCAGGAGCTGCACCCAAGGCAACGTCAGCCAACGGCTGGTGCTTGTTTGAGCTGCCCGCTGGCGGCACGTTCAACCTCATTCTGAACGACAACGGCAGTCCGCAGATCGACGGACCGGAGGTGAAGACTGTGGGTAGCCACTTCTTCGATGTGGCAAATGGCTGGGAGGAATCGCCCAACACGGTGACCATCCAGAACAATGCCGGCTACAGCGACCCGCATCTCTATGCCTGGGGCGATGGTGAGATCTATGGTGGCTGGCGTGGCATCAAACCAACCAGCAATCAAGGCGGAACGCTGGTGTTCCCCTTGCCCAACGACGGTGGTACCTACAATCTCATCCTCAATGGCGAAGGCGACGGTGTGCAGCAGGACATTGCCACTGTCGTAGCTGATCAAAGTTTCACGTTTACCGCCAATTGATGCGCATGAAGAAAGCGCGGATTGATTATCCGTATGAGAATGCAAGCATACAGTAATAGCCTGCTTCATCTAAAAGGCATACTGTTATTATCATGTTAAAGTTATCATCACGGACTGTCTGTTCTGAGAAGAACGGACAGCCCACTTTTCAATAAACACGAAGATATGAAAGCAAAATTCTACCTTGTATGGATGGTGTCGCTGATTGCTCTGACAATGAGTGCCAGCGACTTTGTCGACGACATCAACAACGGCAGTGGACAACGTCCTGCAGGCCGTAGGGTAATCTACGAAATGAACGTCGGTTCGTTTACGGCAGAAGGCACTTTCGCGGCTGCTCAGCAACAGCTCGGTGAACTGAAGACCCTCGGCATCGACATCGTCTGGCTGATGCCCATCTATCCACGTGGGGGCGGCATCAACAGTCCCTACGCTGCCACCGACTTCCAGCAGACGAACCCTCAGTACGGGACGATTGCCGACCTGAAGGCGCTGGTGACGGCTGCCCATAACCTTGATATGGAGGTGTGGCTCGACTGGGTGCCCAACCACACGGCCACGGATGCCCGGTGGGTGACGGAGCATCCTGAGTATTACAAGAAGCGGGGTGACAGCTTCGTCCATCCCAATAACTATGGCGATGTCTATCAGTTGGACTATAGCAACGCAGCCTTGCAAAAGGCTATGAACGACTGCCTGAAGTTCTGGATTGACGAGGCAGATGTTGACGGTTATCGTTGCGACTATATCAGCAGCCCAGAGATTCCCACCTCTTATTGGCAAACGACCATCCCAGAGATAAAAGGCTATAAAGCAGGGAAGACCATCACCTTCCTCGGAGAGGGCGACATTGCTCAGGATGCCAAGCGGCTGGTCAACGTGGGCTTCGACTATGACTATGCTTGGCAATTCCAAAGCCAACTGGCCAATTTCGGCCCTGCCGGCTATGCTGCCGCTCGACTGAAAGCTTTTGGCAATACGCTGCTTGATAACTCGCGCGAACAGTCGTTCACCCGCATGCTCTATGTCACCAACCACGACCAGAATTTCAACGACGGCGGCCATACGCTCTCCGCACTCTATGGCGAAAACCGCTATGCACTCTGCGTATTGGCACATACGCTTTACGGCATGCCACTCATCTACAACGGACAGGAAACAGGGGGCAACCAAATACTGGACTATTTCCATGACACAAAAATCAACTGGACATCGACCGACACTAAGATGAAAAACACGCTGCGAACACTTTGTGCACTGAAACACGACGTAGCAGCACTCGACGACAGGACTGACGTGGAGTGGGTGACGGTGACCAACAACACCAGTGTATTGGCCTTTCGGCGTAAGGTGGATGATTCTGAAGTGCTGGTAGTCCTCAACATGGCCACCACGGCGGGCAGCGCTACACTGACGGGGCTGACGGCGGGCGACTGGAGTCTCTGGCTGGACAGCGAGACCATCGCTCAGGGCACGAGCCGCAAGCAGGTGACGCTCAACACGACGCACGTCTTCAGCCTCGACGCGAAAGGCTATCGCGTCTATGTAAAAGGCGTCTACTCTGAGGAAGATGCTCCCGCCCCAGAGGCCTACATACCTACGCTCGACAGCAATGACGAAATCAGTATCTTTTTCGAAACACCTACTGCTGATTCGTATGCCGTTTGGGCATGGGGCTCGCAGGGCGGTGGAGAGGCCTACTGTACCCATTCGTCGTGGCCAGGCGATGGCATGACGCTAATGGGGCAGACGGACACTGGTAAAAACATCTATAAATGGCTGCAGACAAAGGCCACCGAAGCGCCGCAGTATCTCATCATTTCGAAAAACGGGGGGAATACCAAAATCTACGACGGCATTGACTTCGTCAACCACGGCTACTATGTGGAGGGACAGACCGATCCCACACGTATCATCACCACTACAGGCATCCCCTACCCCACCGTCGGTCGCACTGCCGACGGCGGTGGATTCTCGCCCAGCGGACTGCCCTTGCAGCCCAACCGCCGCGGCATACACATCAGCAATGGGAAGAAATATGTGGTGAGGCCTCAATGATAGGTCGTCGGCTCGAGCCATAGTGGCTTCCCTTCCGGAGATCGATGGGGCCGTATCTATGGCTCTCGAGCCAGGGGCGACTACTCCCAAGGTTCTGACATTGACTTGTCGCTACATGGAGAAATACTCAACCATCATGTCGTAGCCCTGCTGAACGATAGGTTCTACGATTCTCTTTTCCCTTATTGTACTTTGATTCGCATCTGGCACGCAATCCTGCGAATGCGAATCTCTTTTCCCCGTTTGGCTAAGAAAATGCGGGCAAATCATCACTTTTTCTCCTTTTTCCTTTGCCAAACCAATTTAATTGAATATCTTTGCAACGTGCTTCATCATGAGGCACAACATTTTATTTGCTCAATCGCTCCTCGAATTGCGACCTCGGACAGTGAACGAGCAATGACTAATCACTTGAGGCTTGCACATAAAGCGCAGGCTTCCCGTAGTGATTAGTAGGTTGTCGCAAACCTGAGGAGCGTATGGTGAAAGCCTGCGCTTTTTCTTTGTCTTGAAGTTAGTGCAGGTTCCATGAGTGCAATCAACCTTAGTATTAACAAATAAAATGTAAAATTATGAAGAAGTTTTTATTCGTTTTGGTGGCAGTTTTCCTGCCGTTGGCTGCCTGGTGTGAAGAAGAAGATTTATTCACTGAAGAAACAGAAGAAGGCGTTCTGATGACGTTTAGAATAGTGAATGAAGAGCAACACCTTGCAGAAGTGCATCCTCAAGGATCGTTTTATTCCATCCCTAAGGATACTCAAGGTAAAGTAACAATACCAGAAGAGATCAATGGATATACAATTGTAGGTATTGCGGATGAGGCTTTTGGTGGTATATGGGGAGGATGTAAAGATATTACGAATGTACTTATACCGCAAACGGTGGAATACATCGGCAATAAGGCATTTTATAATTGTAAAGGATTGACTTCTATCAATATTCCGAATAGTGTGAAAAGCATTGGAAATGAATGTTTTTGGAGTTGTGAGAATCTTTCTTCCATTACAATACCAGAATCTTTAATCAATATTGGCAAACAGGCTTTTGTTGGTACTGCTTGGATGGATAATTTACCCGAAGGGTTGGTTTATAATGGAAGCACCTTGTTGTTTTATAAAGGTGACACATACTACTTGTCTGAGGTTAGCTTTAAAGAAGGTACTGCAAGAATTGCCAATTATGCATTATACTATGTGAATGTTGAATCGATCAACATTCCTTCAACTGTTGTAGAGATAGGTAAAGGGGCTTTTAATACTTCAAATATCATAGTGGAGCCTGAAAACAAATACTATGACTCTCGAGACAATTGCAATGCGATTATTGAAACAGCAACCAATATTCTTGTTTGTGGAACAGAAAATACCATTTTTCCTAATAGTGTGAAAGTAATTGGTGACTTGGCGTTTGCAAATAATAGGAGTCTTAGAACAATATCCTTGCCTGATGGACTTGAATGTATTGGGGAGAGTGCATTTGAGGGATGTTTTAATCTAAATACAATCAACATCCCCCAGAGTGTAAAAGAAATTGGTAAAAATGCTTTTTATGACTGCAATAATATAACGTCTCCCATTGCAATTCCTGAAGGGATAGAAACAATCAAAGAAGGTACATTTTCCTCTTGTAAAAAGATACCGTCGGTATCATTACCCAAAAGTCTGAAAAACATAGAGGAAGATGCTTTTGATTATTGTTATGGACTTGAGCGTGTCATCATTTCGGATTTAGAATCTTGGTGCAATATTGACTTCGAATCAAATCCTTTATATTCAGCTCACCATTTGTTTTTAGGCGATGAAGAAATAAAGAATTTGGTTGTTCCTGACAACATTCATGTGATAAAAAGTAGTGTTTTTAGTGGGGGAGCTTTCACAACGGCGAAACTATGTGAAAATATCACAGAAATAGAAGAATCTGCTTTTTATGGATGCAGTAATTTAGTATCTATTAATTTGCCTGAGTCAATAGAACAAATAGGAAACTATGCTTTTTCTGGTTGTAGTAGCTTAACATCCGTAAGGCTACCCCATTCATTGAGTAGAATTGCAGACCATTTATTCCAACGATGTGCAAGTCTGAAAACAATTACTATTCCAGATGGCATCACGTCAATTGACAGTGGAGCTTTCTCTGGCTGTTCAAGCTTGACTTCAGTTTCTATACCCGAATCAATTGAAGAATTCGGTTGGGATGTCTTTATAGATTGCGAATCATTGAAAGTAATAGAAATGAAGAAAAAAGAACCAATCGGAGTACCTTCGGGGCAATTCCTTGTGTATAGTGAGGAGAACGATTATGAAGCCGACTACAGAGTTTATAAAAATGCTACTTTGTATGTTCCAATAGGTAGTAAAAGTTCGTACATGGAAGAAAGAGATGAATGGAGCAAATTCGATAACATTGTAGAAAAAGATTTTGAAGCAATATCAACAGGATTAGAAGGTATGACTGAGAATACAGATGTTGCAAAAGAAGTTGAGTCGTTTACTTTAGATGGTTTGCGCTCGTATAACAGACAGAGGCTGCAAATCATTCGTATGAGTGATGGTACTGTACGCAAGGTGGTAAGGTAGTATTTTCTATTTGGTTGATAGTAATAAACGCGCAATATCAGGGTGACCTATGAAATGGTGACATCTTGGGATGTGTATGAATGACTCAAGATGGTGAATAGCATTCCGCAGGCATCTCACCGTATTCCCCCGGTGATTGCCTGCGGAATATTGTGTTCTTCTGTTAAGAAAAATGAGGTGTGGGTCTTTTGTCTTTTCAACAGTCGTCTGATTTAACCAAAATCGAGACCCATATTTGGTTAGTCGATAACCAACGTCTGGTTATCGGTTAACCAACGTCTGGTTATCGCGTAACCAACGTCTGGTTATCACGTAACCAGGCATTGGTTATCTCGTGTGGAATATCTGCTGTTGGCGTGTGTTGTGTCAGGCGTAGTCGAGAATAAGGTTCGCATCGATGCCCATTTTGGAGCGTAGCCGCTTGGCGAAGGACATGGAGATGCGGCGGCGTCCACTCATGATCTGACTGAACTGCGACTCGTTGACTCCCAAGAGCTTTGCACCGTCTTTTTGTTTCATGCCGTGGGTATAGAAGTAGTCCTCGATACAGGCGATGAGGGGTGATTTCTGGCGCAGTGGCAGGATGTTGAGGTATTCATCCTCGTATGCTGCCATCTGCTGGCTAAGCAGCGAAATCTCCTGAGTGTATTCATTGTCCATGTCGGGTTTAAGCATTCCCTTCTGGGTTGCTTCTGCAATGAGCCGCTCCACTTGGGCTTTTGTCTCGTCGTATTGCTTGCGGGTTGTAAGTTTTTCCATATCTCTATCCTCCTTGTTGTTTTATATCGTGGAGCAATCAACCTTGTCGTATTCGGAATGAGTGCCGATAAAACGGATATTCATAACACCTCCAATGAAGATGACTACTGCCACGACGCGGTAGTTGTTGCCTCCTATATTGAATACATATCTACCATTTTTCAGATAGTCTCCCGTAGGAAACATGTTTTTGAGTTCTGCATGACTTTTCCATTGCGCGGCTTTCATAGTTGCAAAGATATACATTTCTTTTCTATTGTGCAAACTTATTTGCAAAAAAGTAAACTTTTTAGTTAAGCCCGCAGCTTGGGGTTCTCGATGTGTCGGAGTGCGTCGCGGCGTGTCTTCTTCTCGATGCTTTTGCGGAGCTCTTCCGTCAGGTCAACGCCGGTCTGGTTGGCCAGGCAGAGGAGCACCCATAGCACGTCGGCCATCTCCTCACCGAGGTTGGGTTTCTCTCCTGCTTTAAAACTCTGATCACCATACGTGCGGGCCATCACTCGTGCCAACTCTCCCACCTCTTCCGTAAGGCACGCCATGTTGGTGAGCTCCGAGAAATATCGCACTCCGTACTCTTTAATCCATTGGTCAACAGCCTGTTGTGCTTCCTTGATGGTCATCTTTTTTATTTATGATTTCACTATTTAGGGGTTATTGTTTCAGTATCAGACCTCCGATGATGAAAGCGATGAGCAATAGTAGAAGTATTGTCACGATCTTTTCCACGTACAGTTGATAGCGGTAGATGCGCTTGAAGCGTTTCCACTTTTCCGGCTCCTTCCACATCAGGTGGAACCGCGAGTGCTTGAAATCGAACACATGGAGTATTTCGGTGGCAATGAAAGCGATGAGCAGTACGCTCGAAAGGGGAATGCACCATTTGTAGAAATGGCTCAAGAGGAATACTTGGATGATGAAGAACATTCCCCAGTCCCTGTACCATTTTCTCAGTTTCCGAATTGTAATTCCCTTCATCATCGTATATAAAATAATTCGTTTAATTCGTTGTTAAGAAATCAATCCGTTGTTTTATTCGCGGTTCTTCGTATCCATGCAGATGGTGACCGGTCCGTCGTTGACAATTTCCACCTGCATGTCGGCGCCGAACTCGCCGGTGCCTACAGGCCTGCCCAAAAGCGTGGAGAGCTCTCGGCAGAAAGCCTCGTAGAGAGGTACGGAGATATTGTGTGGTGCGGCACGGAACCACGAAGGACGGTTACCCTTCTTATACGATGCAAAGAGGGTGAACTGGCTCACAACCAAGGCCTCGCCGCCCACATCAAGGATGCTGCGGTTCATCACGCCAGCCTCATCGTCGAACACGCGAAGGGCGGCCACTTTCCGGGCCAGCCACTCCACGTCGACCTGCGTGTCTTCTGCTTCCACGCCAAGTAGGATCAGGTAACCATTGCCGATGGCCGACTTTACGTGGCCTTCGATGCTTACAGATGCGCGACTCACGCGCTGTATTACTGCTCTCATGTTTTTACTTGATAATGACGGTCTTGCCGCCGTTGATGTAGACGCCCTTCGCTGTCGGCTTAGTGTTCAGTCTGCGGCCGTCGGGCATGTACCAACGATCGGTCTGCTCTTTGCTCAAGGGTGATTGCTCTGTGTTCTCAATGCCCGTAGGAATGACATAGTTCACGCTCACCGTCGCAGCGGCGTTGCGCATAGTGAAGGTCCATATACCGGGCGTCTCACTGGGTTTCACTTCAATGGGTAAGACGACACAGGGCTTTTCCATAGGCTCTGGCACGGTCTCTGAACCATTGCCTGTTCCCTCGTACGTATAATTGTTGTTGATGGGATCTGTCACTTCGCCACCAATGGTAATTGTGCCGCAGGTTCCGTTATTGCCAGGGCCGATGGTATAAAGGGCTGAGCCTTCTTTGATGGCGGTGACAGAGACCACACCGTCGGTGATGGTAATGTCGCCGCATGCAGCATTATAACCACCGCCGATGGCAGCAGAATAGCCACGGCCTGTGGCTTTGATGGTACCGCCTTTGATGACAATGTTGCCGCAGGAAATGTTTTGGCCACCGCCAATACCTGCACCACTACCGTTGCTGCTGACTTCCAGCGAACCGTCGCCGATAATGGTCAGTGTATGGCCTTCGGGTACGTATATGGCAGGATAATTATAGTGGAATCCCTTCACGTAGTTCGTGCCTTTCAGGATAAGTGTGGCATCGCCCAAGCAGCTGATGCCTGCATATTCGCAAATAGCCCAATTGCGACCTTCGATGGTCGCATCCTGCAGCGTCACCGTGGCACCATCAGCGATGGATATCTTCTTCCAATGGCCGAATTTTCCGGTCAGCGTCATGCCGTCGACCACTGTGACATCCCACCACAAATCGGGGAGATTACCATTCCAAGTACTCTCGGCCATGACGCTTTCCACCTGTCTCGTTCCAACATAGGAGAGGGTGACGGTGGAACCCACGTCAACGGGATTATCCGGCACGATGCTCCAGTTCTCGACGTCTTCTGTGTCTTCAGCGAAGGCCACATCGAACGAGGCATAATCTACGCTCACCTGTACATCGTTTTGGGGCATGACGAAAGTCCACGTGTTGCCGTTTTCGCCGGGGGTCACTTCCACTGGGATATAGAAAGTGGCCCTTTCATAGGATTCTGTTGGGTCATCGTCGCTGCCACCGCTTGATCCTTTGAGCGTACAACTTTCTACGATGGGATCCATCACATCCTTGCCAACGGTAATGGTGCCACAGGTTCCGTTTTCACCCGGACCGATGCTGTAAGGAGAATATTCGTCTTTGATGGCAGTGAGCGAGGTGATGCCTCCAGTGAAAGTCAGGTCGCCACAAGCAGCATTTTCCCCTCCGCCGACGGCAGCAGCTCGAATACCGCCGCGGGCTGTGATGGTACCACCCTCGATGCGGATGTTGCCGCAGGATAACTCATTGCCGCCGCCAATTCCTGCTCCATAGCCATTGCTGAGTACCTCTAGTGTGCCATTTCCGCGTATGGTTAGTGTGTGGCCTTCAGGTACATGGATGCCGGGGTAGTAATGGTGGTATCCTTTCACATAGTTTGTGCCTTTCAGGATGATAATGGCATCGCCCTCGCAGTTGATGCCTGCCCATGGGCACATTTCCCAGTTCCTGCTGCTGATGGTGAAATCCTGTAGCGTTACGATAGCCCTATCGGCAATGGTGATCTTTCCCCAATGGCTGTAGGTTCCAGTAAGAGTTGCGCCATCAGGCACGTATACATGCTTCTTGATGTTGGTGAGGTCACCGTTGCATGGAATACCGACGGACACACTTTTTACCTTCTTTGAGCCCGAATAGGCGAGGGTTACTGTAGCACCTATATCCTCAGGTGTTTCTGGCGAGATGCTCCAATTTTCTAAGTCTTTTGTTCCTTCGGCGAAGGTCACGTTTGCGTATGTACCTGGGAGGTAATAGGTGTTGCCATCGGCAGCCACCACTGCTACAGTCCATTCACCAGGAATTCGTGTCTGGCTCACTGGTGTGCCATCAGCGCCTGGAATGAGATTGTTGCCTGTCACAGTGGGTGTGATGTTGTTCAGATAGTATACATTGGTCACAGTGGCGTTCACCGTCTTAGGATGGTACTTAACGCCTACAGGGTGATACTTGCCTGTACCTGAGAACGTGCCTTTGAAGAGGCAGTTGGTCATGGTGAGCGTCAGGTCTTCGCACCAGCCTAACAGTCCTCCTGCGTAGTTAGCAAAGCCGCTGATAACGCCGCAAAAAACACAGTTCTCCATGATGAGTTTATAGCTGCCGGCATGTCCTACGAAACCGCCTGCATAAGCGTTGTCATAGACGGTGGCTGAAACGTTGCAGTTACGGATGGTGACCGTACCACCTGTTATTATGCCTACTAGTCCTGAAGCGTGATAGCCTTTGCCATTGACTGTGCCCGCCACATTGAGGTTCTCGATTGTTGCTCCGTTCACTGCCTCGAATGGAGCTGCTCCCATTATGCCGTCGGCGACTATTGTGTTCACGTAGAGAGTGCGGCCGTTACCATCGAAATGTCCTTCAAACGGAGCCAGGTTCGTTCCGATAGAGTAGGAGGTCGGGTTGTTGCTGTTGTCGAAGTTGTCTGCCAGCTTGTAGTACGCGCGAATGAACTGGTAACGTAATTCGTCGGTACTCATGTACCAGCTGAGGACAGAGATGTCGTCCGAATTATGAATGATGTAAGGGTCGTTCTGTGTGCCCGATCCTGTCATTGCACCCCATGATGTGGCAATGGCAAGAGCCGTCATCACCAAAGTAAGTGCTGTTCGTTTCCAATACGTTTCTCTCCACAAGACAATTTTTGGATTTCGTTGATAGTTAAAAGTAGTTTTGTTCATTTTTCGTCCTTTTTTTTTAAGTAATTTATTTTCGCCTACAAAAATACAAATTAATATTGAATCATACAAACATTATTAAATAATTGTGGTTTTTCTCCTTTTCATTTTTTCAAAAAACGTTGCCAACTGCCAAGTCGTTTTCAAATTTTCGAATTTTGAGATAGTTTTTTTGAATTAATTTTTAAAGGAAGTATTTGAATTACAATTAATTATCCAAAATATATTTGATTATTCTTTTACAAATCGTTTTTTGATTCTACGTTGATAATCTTTCGTTTTTTAACATAACGGCACAAAAGTCTTAATTTCTGCTAATTATTAAAATGGTTGAATAGTATCTCGGCTTTTGCCCGGCCAATGATTTCTGACAATGTGTCTATGTCAGTTTCTTTGATGCGTTTCACTGTCTTGAGTTTCTTCAGAAGCAGTTCGCGCGTTTTCTCACCAATCCCTTTGATGTCTTCCAGTTCTGAGTGCAGAGCATGCTTCGATCGTTTGTCGCGATGGAAGGTGATGGCATATCGGTGAACCTCGTCCTGAATCCGTGTTAAGATGTGGAATAGTTCTGAGTCGGTCTTCATACCAATGACGACAGGTGGGAACCCGAAGAGCAGTTCATTGGTGCGATGTCGGTCGTTTTTGGCCAATCCAGCGATGGGAATCTCCAGGTGGAGCTCGTCTTCTACTACCTGTCTGACCACCTCCATTTGACCCCGTCCACCGTCAGTGATGATGAGGTCGGGTAGGGGAGTATCCTCTTCTATCATCCGGGTATAACGACGTCGCACTACTTCTTGCATCGATGCGTAGTCGTCAGGTCCACTAACGGTCTTGATATTGTATTTCCGATAGTCCTTCTTTGATGGTTTCATACCTTTGAACACCACGCATCCTGCAACCGCGTCAGTGCCTGATATGTTGGAATTGTCGAAACACTCTATCTGATATGGTAACTTGCTAAGTTTCAGTGCGTTTTGCAGTTCTTTCATCAATCGTGTCAACTTTTGCTCTGGGTTGAGTTTCTCTGCTTGTTTTAGTCTGTCAAACCGGTATTGTTTGCCGTTCATTTGCGACAGTTCAAGCAATGATCGCTTGTCGCCTCGTTGAGGGATGGTGACAGTCACATCTTTGATACCTGTTGTCAGCTCAAAAGGAACAACTATTTCTTTAGCTTTACTGCCTACTTGTTCGCGTATTTGCACAATACCCAGTGATAGGATTTCTTCGTCCGGTTCGTCGAGTTTCTTTTTAAATTCGAAGGTCATTGCTTGGTTGATGCTTCCGTTGGTGACGTGCATGAAGTTAATGTAGGCATTGTTCTCATCGCTCGTAATGCTGAAGACGTCGATGTTGTCGACAACGTGACTCACCACCTCGCTTTTTGATACGTAACTTTCCAGCGCCAGATAGCGTTGTTTGAGAAGTTCTGCGTCTTCAAAACGTAGTTCTTCTGATGCCTTTTGCATCTGTTCGAAGAGCGCTTTTTGAACGTCCCTTGAGCGTCCTTTCAGGATTTCGCGTGCCTGATTGATATTGTTTTGGTAGTCTTCCCACGATTGTTTTCCTACGCACGGGCCCGCACAATTATGAATATGGTAGTCTAAGCACAATTTATATCGTCCTTCGGCAATGCCCTCTTTTGTCATTGGTGTGCGACAGGTACGCGGATGGTAGAGCTCCTTGATGAGACTCAGCATGGCATACATATTTCCTATATGGCTGTAGGGACCATAGTATGTACCTGCTTTTTTGTTAATGTTTCGTGTTTTGAAAATGCGTGGAAGGTACTCTTTTGTGATGCAAATACTGGGGTAGGTCTTGCCGTCTTTCAGCAGAATGTTGTACTTAGGCTTGTATTTCTTGATGAGGTTGTTTTCCAGAAGAAGAGCATCCTCTTCAGTATTCACCACCGTGTAGGTGATGTTCCAAATTTTGCTGACGAGCACTTTCGTCTTGAAGCGATCTACTTCCTTGTGGAAATATGAGGAAACGCGACTTTTTAGGTTTTTGGCTTTGCCTACGTAGATGATTGTTCCTTGCTGGTCATAGAACTGGTAACTGCCTGGTTTATCAGGCATGTTCAACACAATGTTCTTTATGTGTTCAAGTCGCTTTTCCTTATCTTCCTTGCTCATCACTTTCCTTAATGTGTTTGTTTCACGTGAAACTTCCCTTCAACACGAATCTTCTTTAGGTGAACATGAATTATCATCAATGGCCCATGAATAATTTTTCAATTATTCTTTTCAATACTAATTTCTTGAATTTCATGTTCAATTGGTGTTCTTGTTTTGATAATCAGACGCTGATGAGCGTTGTGATGTCTGTGCCTGGATCGAAGATATCGCGGCCGTGCAGACCTTCGTCGCTGATTTCAATGATGAAATTCACGTAGATTTGCTTTGGGTTGAACTTTTTCACCAAGTTGTAGGCGGCTTTCATGGTGCCTCCTGTCGCGAGAAGATCGTCATGGAGCAACACCACATCATTTTCGTCGATGGCGTCTTTGTGAATCTCGATGGTGTCTGTTCCATATTCCTTTGTGTAGCTTTCTTGGATGGTCTCTGCTGGCAGCTTTCCTGGTTTTCGGCATAGCACGATGCCTGCGCCTAATTTCACGGCTAAGGCTGAGGCCATGATGAATCCCCTGCTCTCGATGCCTACAATCTTTGTGATGCCCTTGTCTTTGTAGATTTCGTAGAGTTCTTCAAGCATGATTTCAAGACACTCGTGACTCTTGAACAGAGTTGTTACATCTCTAAAATTTATTCCTTTCACCGGAAAATCTTGGATGCTTCTCAAATTCTTCATTAACACTTCGTTGTTCATACGTTATATGTTTATTTTGTTTGACTTATTCGCTGATGTTGAATAACTTACGTTTTGATTGTTTCATGTGAAACATTTGTTTATCTCCCAAGGAGAACCAGCAGTACATTGATGTCGCTGGGCGATACCCCTGGTATTCTGCTGGCCTGAGCCAAGGTTTCTGGGTTGATGCGGTTGAGCTTCTGTCGGCATTCGGTAGATAGTGATTGTAGCGAGTCGTAGTCGAAGCGTCCTCGTATTTTGATGTCTTCCAGTCGCCGCATTTTTTTTGCTATTTCTCTTTCCCTCTCTATATAACCACTGTATTTCATTTTTACTTCTGCTGCTTCGGCTATCTCTTCCTTGCGGTTTGTTGGTGCTTCAAGTACGTCTTTCAATGCAGGCACAAGGTCTGATAGTTTCCGAAGATTGATTTGCGGGCGTCCGATCAGGTCGATGGCTTTGCATCCTGCACGGAGTGGGGTTGTACCCATTGCTTCCAAGGCTGCGTTCACCTCCGCTGCCTTGATGGGCGCATTGGCGCAGAAATCAATAATTCTTTCGATATTTCCTTTCTTCTTCATCCACCAGTCGTAACGTTCACGTGTGGCCATTCCTAATTGATAAGCTATCTCCGTGAGTCTCTCGTCGGCGTTGTCTTGGCGGAGAAGGATTCTGTATTCTGCACGTGAGGTGAACATGCGATACGGTTCGTCAACGCCTTTGGTCACAAGATCGTCGATGAGTACGCCGATATATGACTCGTCGCGTTTCATTATGAAGCCTTCTCCTGGTTGGATTTGACGCGACTGAGTCGCGTTGTACTGAACGTTGAGGGCGGCATTGATGCCGGCAACGAGGCCTTGGCCTGCTGCTTCTTCGTAGCCTGTTGTGCCATTTACTTGTCCTGCAAAGAAGAGGTTACGCACGATTTTCGATTCCAGCGTGTGGTAGAGTAGGGTTGGGTCGAAGAAATCGTATTCTATGGCGTAGCCTGGTCGGTAGGCTTTGATGTCGCGAAGAGCAGGAATCTTTCGCAACGCTTCTATCTGAACTTCTGCCGGCATGCTCGATGAGAAGCCGTTGAGGTACATCTCGTTGGTGTTCTCGCCCTCTGGTTCCAGAAAGAGTGGATGCTCCTGCCGTTCTGGGAAGGTGACCAGTTTTGTTTCTATCGATGGGCAATAGCGCGGGCCGATGCTGTTGATTTGTCCGTTGTAGAGTGGTGAGTCGGGTAGTCCACGCTGTAGGATTTCGTGTACCTCTGCATTGGTGTTGAACGTCCAACAGGGCAATTGTTTCGATGTTCTTGGAATATCCATATACGAAAAACCGTATATAGGATCCTCACCTGGTTGTATTTCCGCATCTTCGAAGTGTACGCTCCGGCGGTCGATGCGTACGGGAGTGCCTGTCTTCATACGTGCCGAGGTGATGCCGTGGCGTGTGATGCTCTCTGTGAAATGCTTCACGGCGGGTTCGGCGATGCGTCCGCCCGCCACCATCTTTCTGCCGATGTGCATTAATCCGTTGAGGAAGGTGCCGGCAGTGATGATTACGGCTTTTGCCCTGAGGGTGATGCCCCAGATGGTTTCCACGCCCACCGCCTCACCGTTTTCAACCAGCAGCTCCTCGGCCTGGTCCTGCCAGATGTCGAGGTTGTCGGTCTGGTCGAGCTGTTCGCGCCAGGTGCGGATGAACTTCTCACGGTCGCATTGGGCACGCGGACTCCACATGGCGGGACCTTTCGAGCGGTTGAGCATGCGCATCTGGATGCTTGTCAGGTCGGTGACAATGCCCATGCGACCGCCAAGAGCGTCTATCTCTCTGACTATCTGGCCTTTAGCGATTCCGCCGACGGCTGGGTTGCACGACATTTGCGCAATCTTGTTCATGTCCATCGTCACCAGACAGGTGCGTGCCCCCATCCGTGCCGACGCGCAGGCTGCCTCGCAGCCAGCATGTCCGCCGCCTATCACCAGAACATCGTATTTTAAGGTCATGTTGTTATTTTTGATGCAAAAATACGGCTTTATTGCGACATCTGCAAGAAATGAACGCTAATTTTTGTTTTTCATCACGAGTGGGACGTTTTTTTTGTTGGAATAATCCTCACGTCAATACTCGTCGTTGCCGTTTTCGCAAGGCGAAGTGACTACTAATAGACATGATAGAATGTCCCTCAATTGTAGCGTTTGACAAGTCCTCTCCGATGGTTCGGCAATGCACGTTTTTGCGAATGTAGAGCGAAATATGAAGTTTTTCTGTAAATTATTTGGAGGGTTCATGGGAAATATGTACTTTTGCAGCCGATTTCAAGTGTATATATAAGGTACGCGAATTTCTTTAATAGAAAAAGCTACTACATGGGGCTATCATCTTCTCGCTGCCGCGATGCGCGGCATACATTCCGAAAAATATCAATTCAATCAATTTCATAACAATTTAAATTACTACAAAACATGAGAAAATTTAGTTTTCTTTTCGCGTTCCTACTGTCGATGATGGGGGCAACGCAAGCATGGGCCTTTTCAATTACAGGTCCAGAAATTCTTAACAGTTCCGATTGGTCAAAGGAATCTGGTCGTTGGAACGAATGGAGTGATGGTATATATGATTATGCCGGCGGTAATTATTTGTCTGATACGGAAATTATATCACCGCTGCTTACTCATACTTCATCAAACGGAGTGAAAATTACTATCAATGGTAATAACAATGGTGGCTCTACTTCAGTTCTTAAAGTTTATTATTCAACAGACAAAAATAACTGGTACCTCGCAAAAGATCTTAGTTCTGACATGAATGCCACAACGGGTAGTGCCGTTGACATGGTTGCAGATTTTCCTGTTGAAGGAAACTATTATGTTAAACTAGTCTGCAATAAAGTATTCATTATAAGTTTCACGGCAGAAGATATTGTGATTTTACCTAAAACCGTTTATTTGGCTGTGAATGATTCTTGGAAAACTGATAATGCTCGTTTTGCCCTTTATACCAAGAATGAAATCACGAATGTAGAGACATGGGTTGATTTCCAAGCTGTTGAACGAGAGTACGATATCTATTCAGCATCTGTTCCTACAGGAGCCACTCTGATTATTCCTTGCAGAATGGATCCATCAACAACAGAGAACAACTGGAATAATAAGTGGAATCAGACGCAAGACATTACCACAATCACCGATAACGCGCTGTACACTATTTCTGGATGGTCATATTGTACAACTGGCACTTTCACACCATCTACTTATACAATGACAGCTGTTTCGGAGATTGCTTTTGGCAATATGTTGGGAGCCGCCACTAAAACCTTTACCCTCACAAATAGTGGAACAGGAATTTTGAAGAATATTATTTTCGCTACTGGTGAAGGTGTTACTATTGACAATGTCCCGACAGAACTTGCAGCGGGTGCAAATGCAACTATAAGTATTACCCTTAATGCGGAGGGGGCTTATAATGATGCGATGACAATTTCGGCAGACTATGCAGATGATGTAACAATCATGATAACAGGAACTAATGTCGTGGAAGAAGGGAAATTCTATGTTGACTTCCGTAACAGTGATATTCCTAAGTCTTGGGATAATTATACGACAGAAGAGCAGTTCGAGATGAACGGAAGTGGTGGTGATAGGAATGCATATTCGACAGACGCTTTAACCCTTCTTACCACTTCAAGACTGATTGTGAATGAAGGTGACAAATTCTATTTTACAGCTAAACGTGAGAATTCTTCGACTTATTATGGAGACAAGCTATCTGTTTATTATCAGACAACAGAAGGTACATGGGAATCGTCCACGTTGATTTCTCTTTCTGCCTCGGATATGAGTAATAGTGAGTATCAGGTCTACACTTTGGAGAATCTGCCCGTAGGTGATATCTGGCTTGGTTTTAATGGTAAGTATGTTCATATTCAGCAAATGTATGGTCTGACAGAACCAACTAAGACGGTTTCTTTGAAGCCTACAAATGTTTGGGATCTTGCAGATGCGAACGAGCGTTATGCAGTCTATATGTGGAAGGGAGAAGGAGCAGAAAAGATTGAGGATTGGGCTAACTTCACAACTGTAGAAGGTGCCGAAGGTGTTTACACTGCTACTTTCAATGATGCTTACACCTCTATTATTCTTGCCAGAATGAATGGTGCAGCAGAAGTGAATAGCTGGAATAACGTATGGAACCAGACAGAGGATGTCACAGGCGAGAACTTCTATGATGGTGCCATTTATACAATCACCTCAATTGATGGTGGCAATGATGGTAAGAGTACTTACACATTGGGTGGTTCAACCCTGGCTCTCTCTGAAAACGACGAAGAGAGCAAGGTGGTTGCTGGCACTTACGACGAGGTGACTGTTGAGTTCACCATGGGTGCTGGTAAGTTTGCTGCAATTTGCCTGCCGTTCGCTACCACGACCACTGCTCTTGGTGAGGGTGTGAAGGTTTGGGAATTCACTGGCTTTGACGGCAATATCAATCTGGAGACCACCACTGAGCTGGCTGCTGCTACTCCTTACGTGATCTATGCTGCGAACGGCATCAGCGGACTGACCTTCCAGAATGTCAATATCGAGAGTGCTGAGGCTGGATACGTTGTTGATGGTGACGTTACCTTCCAGGGTTCTTACGTGAAGATGTATGGTAGTGCGTTGACTGGCAAGTACGGTGTGACACCTGATGGAAAGATTCCGCCGGCTGGTGAAGGTGCTTCGATGAAGGCCTTCCGCGCTTACTTCGAAGGTATCACACCGAGTGCTAAACTCGCTTGCGACGGTGTGATTATCGGTGAGGCAACAGGTATCGACACCATCGAGAATGCTGAGTTCACGAGTGAGCTGTATGACCTGCAGGGTCGCCGCGTGAACAACGCCCAGAAGGGTATCTATATCCAGAACGGCAAGAAGTTCGTGGTAAAGTAATCTAAGTAATAGGGTAGAAGAAAGAAATTGGAATAATGAGAATAATTTTGTCCAGAAATTATAAGAACGATTGATTCTCATTTCTGAATGGAATTCTTTCCAATTATTCTAATTTCTTTCAAAACAAACAAAATAATAATAGGAGAAAGAGAAAATGAAAAAGATATATATGATGCCCAGCATCGACGTAACAGAAGTGATGGTAGACACGTTGATGGCCGCAGGTTCCATTCTTAATCCTGACGATGACAACCAGACGGTGACACCTTCGGATGAGGAGTATGACGGTGAGTTCGGCTCGAATAATAACAGTAGCTTCTGGGAAGAGGATTAATCGCGTTTAGTTTCTGATACTTGTGCGTGTCAGCATGCAGGGAAGATTAACCTGCGTGTTGGCACGCGCTTTTTATATACTCAAATTCGTCGAAGTCGTCGAAGCCCATCGCCTCCAATTGTTGGCGAGAGGCGCTTACGTCGGTGGGCGTGTTGAAGTCAGGGATAAGGGGCAGGCGAAGGGTTACTTTCGTTTGCGTTTGGACACTGGCGAGCATTTTCAGATTATTGAGAACGGGCCCTTGGCATTGTGTGGTGTAGCGCTGGTAAATGTCGGGGTTCATGTCCTTGACGTCCACTATGAAATGGTGGACGAAGGGCAAGACGGTTTCCACGTTCTTCTGCGGCACGTTCAGGCTCGTTTCCAGAGAGATGCGCCACGGGGTGTGGATGCGCTCATCGGCTTCGGCCAATTGGCAGAAGGTAGCGATGAAGTCGGCGCGCAGCAACGGCTCTCCACCGCCGAAAGTGATGCCGCCGCCGGTGGCCTCGAAATAGAGATTGTCTGCCATCACCATCTCCAAGAGTTCATCGGGTCTGACGGTTTTCCAGACGCCATCAGCTTTCAGGCATTGTGGGTTCAGGCAATAGCAGCAGCGCAACGGGCATCCGTGGAAGGCCACGAGCGTCGTGACCCCCTGACCGTCGACCGCCAGGCGGTGGCGGGCAATGGCAATAAGGGGAGAAGTGGTGTTCGTTGACAAGTTAACGAGTTGATACTATTATAGTTGGCAAGTTTAGAAGCTGACAGGCATGGTGTATTTCATCGACACATGTTTACCGCCAATGCTTCCAGAGGTCCACTTGGGCATGATGCTGACCAGTCTGAGTGCCTCTTGGTCGAGTTCCGGACAGACGGACTTCTGGATTTTCCCATCGGTCACCGTGCCATCCTCGTTAATCATGAAAGAAACGATGACGCGTCCACTTTCCTTACATCCTTCGGGATAACGTTTGTTTTCTTCTATCCATGCTTCCAAGGCGCGCTCACCGCCACGGAAATAAGGCATCTGCTCGGCAGGCATTCCGAACACCATAGGTTCGCTGATGGTGTCGGTCTGTACCACCATTGTTTTAGCCTGCTTGGCCGTATCGTTGTCCTCTTGGTCTTTTTCATACTCTTCTGGCGGCAAGGGCACTTTGCCACGCAGCGGCCTGTCGGGTTCGATGATATAAGGCACATCGCCTTCCAGCAGTTCTGGAGGCGTTGCCGGCTTTGACGTCTTGCATCCTGCCAGTGCAGCCAGTCCTACGCTGACGCCAGCCACGCTGACCGCCTTGCCTAAGGCGCGGCGGATGTTCAACTGGCGCTCTATATAGCGCACTTCCTGCTCGCAACGAGGGCAGGTGCCGGCGCAGTCGCCCTCATGGGTGCACTCCGTCGGTTCATAGTCGATACCGTTCGCATCAGCTACCTGCTTGCGAATCTCCTTCAGTGTCTTGCAGACATATTTCCCTCTTTTCATCTTCACTTTGTTTATTGTTTTGTTTGCTTTTCCTTGCTTTCCTTCGCTGATTCACCTGCATCCAGCAGAAGATTCCCGATAGAATCATCAGTGGAACGGTGAACGACAAGGCTTGAATAGGAAAGTCCGTATGATCAGTGGCGGAATTGACCACCATGCCGACGCTCACCCATGCGAATATACACATGAGGAATGCCGACAAGATGATGAGTATGGTATTGCGTATCTTCCACCTCTTTTGATTGCCGGGGGCTTTTTTATTCCTGAGACTGATGGCATTGATAAAAGAAACGGTGACGAAAAACACGGCAACCATACCGAGCGCCCACACGATGTGAGAAATTGAATCGGACAGGGCACCTTGGTTGTAGACATTATAGGCCACCTTAAAGAATTCGTTCGTGAATCCCAGACAGACGAGCCAAAGCAACCAACAAGCCACCATGCGCCACAATGTACCCCAGAAAGAATAGCCGAAAAGCTGTTTGTAGTTGTAGAAGAACAACAGCGGAATCAGCACAAAAACCTCGAAGCTACTATCTATATTGTGCAAACCGAATATCGTTCTTAGAAATGCACACAACAAGGCGACTACAAGAAACTGTGAGCTGTTGAATACCTGAATGAAGAATCCCTGTGGCCAGGTATGGCGAGGATGTCTGGGCGCATGACGGAATACGAAATAGGTGGGGATGCTCATGAAGACAAAGAGCAGAAGTATGCCCCAGTCGTAGCTGTCGAACATCTTGTTGAATAAGTTATTCGCTGACGCGTCGCCAACCTCTTCGGCTGGATTCTCGACCTCACCGTCCCCAAACATGACAATGCCCAAATACTTCTCCGCGAGGATGATGATCAAGGCCACAATCGTCAGCATGCTCACCGGTGGGAAACTCGTCTGTTTCTTCCCGCTGATGTAGTCGCCGATGAGATAACCCGGGCGCAGCAAGAGTTGACAAACCGTAAGAAGGAAGGAACTCTTAAACATGCCCCATTTGTCCAACACCAAATTGCGGATACTGTCCCACGACACGGGTCCCACATTCCACTTCTGCCCGCAAGTGGGACAGAAATGGCCCGTGAAATCTTGGCCACAATTGTTGCAATGGTGGCTTTCGTGGCTTTCCACGTGGTGAACAGGCTGGCGCTGCCACGCTTTGAAATGCTGGTATTGTTCTTTGATGCTCATAGTTTGATGCGATAGAGCCGCGTCCTGCGGGAAACGCAATCATCTACCTACTTGCGAATCTCCTTCAGTATCTTGCAGGCGTATTTCGTTCTTTTCATCCTTTCCTGTGTTATTGTCTTCAGCATGCTTGGAAGTTTTGGCCGGTTTGCCCCTCCTGAACAAAACGTAGAAGGCTGCCGACGAAACCAGGAATAGGATAATAGAAATGATGAGCGTGGAGGTTTTGTAGTTCCTATTACTAGTCATCATTCCCAATATGGCAATCATGAATGTGGCAGAGCACAATGCCGTGAAAATCAACATCATCACATTTACCAGGCGCCACTTCTTGCTTCGCTTCTGTACGCTCGCATGGTAGTTGTTTAAGATGTTGACGAAGAAAACTCCCACCACGAAGACTGCTGCCAAAACCAGTATGTAGAAGAGGTTGCTCCCATCGGCAGGTTTGCCCGTCACGAGGTTGGCGATTTCTGGCAAAGCCATCATGACGAATCCCAGTAGTACGAACCAAAGTATCCAGCAGGCCACCATGCGCCATAGCGTTTGCCAGAAGCCATAGCCGAAGAGCTGCTTGTAGTTGTAGAATATGATGAGTGGTATCAGCACGAACAACTGTATGTCGCCTTCTTCGTCTTTGATTCCAAAGACATGGCGGACAATGCTCCACACCACCATCAGGCACAGGAACTGTACGCTGCTGAACACCTGTATGAAAAACTCTTGCGGCAGTGTGTGGCGCGTGTGGCGAGGAGAATTGCGGAACACGATGAAGGTGGGCAGGGCCATGAACAAAAAGATGACGAGCGATCCCCAGTCGTAGCGACTTGTCAGTTGAGAGACAGCTGCATTGATGGGCGAATCGGTACCATCGATGGACAAGTCGAGAATACCTGACTCGTCGAACACTTTAAACCCCAGGAGCTTTTCCAACAGATAGATGACCACTGCCACGATGACGAGCATCTTCACGGGCGGAAAACTTGCCTGTCGCTGTCCGCTGATGTATTCGCCGATGAGATAGCCAGGGCGCAACATTAGTTGCCAGAGCGTGTAGGGGAGCGAGCGGCTGCCCATGCCCCACACGTCCATGATGCCCTGTCGGATGCTCTTCCACGTGACGGCATCCACATTCCACTTCTGCCCGCAGTCGGGGCAGAAGAGGCCTGTGAAGTCGTGGTGGCAGTTGTTGCAATGATGCTTGTCGTGGTTCTCCTTGTATTCGAAGGGTTGTCGCTGCCACTCCTTGAAGTGTTGGTATCGTTCGCGGATGTTCATGATGGATGGGGATGGGGACACGGCTGCCGTGTCGTACACTACGGAAACTTATACTGTAGGCTGGCAGTCTGGGGCTTTAGCCCACCTGTGAGCCCGGCTTGACGTCCTTGGTGGTGGTCACCACGCTCAAAGACTCGTCGAAGTCGACGGCCGAGAGGATCATGCCTTGGCTCTCGATGCCCATCATCTTGCGCGGCGCGAAGTTGGCCACGAAGAGGATGCGGCGGCCTACGAGCACCTGCGGGTCATCGTAGTAGGCGGCGATGCCGCTGAGGATGGTGCGGTCGGTGCCAGTGCCGTCGTCGATGGTGAACTGCAAGAGTTTCTTCGACTTTTTCACTTTCTCGCAAGCCTTGACCAGTCCGACGCGGATATCAAGCTTCTCGAACGTCTCGAAGTCCACATTGTCCTTCACGGGAGCGGCCTTGAAGGCGGCTGCCTCGTTGGCTTTCTTCGTGGCCTCGAGCTTGTCGAGCTGGCGCTGAATCACGTCGTCCTCGATCTTCTCAAACAGCAGTTGCGGTTCGGCCAGCTGGTGTCCGGGCTTGAGAATCTCCGTGTTGCCCAGCTGGTTCCAGTCGAAGTCGTCGAGGTTCAGCATCTCGCGCAGCTTCTTGCTGCTGAAGGGCAGGAACGGTTCGAAGGCGATGGCGAGATTGGCCGTCAACTGCAGACAGATGTTGAGAATGGTCTCGCAACGCTTGGGATCGGTCTTCCACACCTTCCACGGCTCGCACTCGGTGATGTAGCGGTTGCCGATGCGGGCCAGGTTCATGGCCTCTTTCAATGCATCGCGGAACTTAAACTGGTCGAGCAGCTTTTCCAATTCGTTCTTCACGCCTTGGAACTCCTCGATGGCCTGACGGTCCACGTCCTGCAGTTCGCCACACTCGGGCACAATGCCGTTCCAGTATTTCTTCGTCAGCTGCAAGGCACGGTTCACGAAATTGCCGTAGATGGCCACCAGTTCAGAGTTGTTGCGCTCTTGGAAGTCCTTCCACGTGAAGTTGTTGTCCTTCGTTTCAGGCGCATTGGCGGTCAGCACATAGCGCAGCACATCCTGTTTGCCAGGCATGTCGACGAGGTATTCGTGCAACCAGACAGCCCAGTTGCGCGAGGTCGAAATCTTATCGTTCTCGAGGTTCAGGAACTCATTGGCTGGCACGTTGTCGGGCAGGATGTAGTCGCCGTGAGCCTTCATCATGGTGGGGAAGATGATGCAATGGAACACGATGTTGTCCTTGCCGATGAAGTGCACCAGTCTGGTGTCCTTGTCTTGCCACCATTGCTGCCAGTTGCCCCAGCGTTCCGGCTCTTTCTCGCACAGCTCCACCGTGTTCGACACATAGCCGATGGGCGCGTCGAACCACACGTAGAGCACTTTGCCGTCAGCTCCTTCCACGGGCACGGGAATACCCCAGTCGAGGTCGCGGGTCATGGCGCGCGGCTGCAGGTCCATGTCGAGCCACGACTTACATTGTCCGTAGACGTTCGGTCGCCACTCTTTGTGGCCTTCCAGAATCCACTGTTTCAGCCACTCTTGGTATTCGTTCAGGGGCAGATACCAGTTCTTTGTCTCCTTCATCACGGGTGTAGAGCCACTGATGGTCGACTTCGGATTGATGAGCTCTGTGGGCGACAGGTCGCGTCCGCACTTCTCGCACTGGTCGCCGTAGGCCCGTTCGTTGTGGCAGTGAGGACATTCGCCCACCACATAGCGGTCGGCCAGGAACTGCTTGGCTTCCTCATCATAGAGCTGCGTGGTGGTCTGCTCCACCAGTTTTCCCTCGTCGTAGAGCTTCTTGAACCACTCAGCGGCGAACTGGTGGTGAATCTTCGAGGTGGTGCGGCTGTAGATGTCGAACGAGATGCCAAACTCCTGGAACGAGTCCTTGATGAGTTTGTGGTAGCGGTCGACGATGTCCTGCGGCGTCACGCCTTCTTTGCGGGCCAGCAAGGTGATAGGAACACCATGCTCATCGCTACCGCCGATGAACAGCACATCCTCTTTCTTGAGGCGCAGGTAGCGCACGTAGATGTCGGCAGGCACATAGACTCCGGCCAGGTGGCCGATGTGTACACCGCCGTTGGCATAGGGCAGAGCCGATGTCACGGTGGTTCTCTTAAACTGTTTGTTGGTCATTGTTCTGTATGTTTGTTTTGTTATTGTTTCTTTACAGATAATCGTTTTCAGCCTGCAAAGATACGAATAAGTGAGCGAAAAGCAAAATAAAATCCGCACTTTTGCTGTTTACCACAGAAAAATAATGACATTTGATTTGAGCATCAGCCACGAACCACGATGTCGTACGCCATCTTTCGGCTTGTCGTCGATGGCAAAAGCCAACACTACGTTATTAATGTAGTGCGACTACATTATTAATGTAGTATGACTACTTTATTAATGTAGTGTGACTACTTTATTAATGTAGTATCGCAAAATGCCGCAAACGAGATTGTCATTTACCACAAACGACACCCGCATTTGGCATGAAAAAAGAAAGCATTCGGCATGAAAGAGGGAATAAGTTGCGTGTTATTTTGTTTTTTTAATACTTTCTACACAATAAAAAGGCAATACACGTGTTATATAAATAGGCGCTCATTATCGCCCCAGAATGACACTATGATGCTGAAGAGATTTTTCGACGTGGTGCTGTCGGCACTGTCCATGGTGGTGTTTGCCATTCCTGTGGCAATCATCTACCTGTGTATCCGCATGGAAGACGGCGGGCCGGCCTTCTACAGTCAGGAGCGCATCGGCTACCGCGGCCGCCCCTTCAAGCTCTATAAGTTCCGCTCCATGGTGCCGCAGGCCGAACACGACGACAATCCGCACCTCTGCGAGGAGAACGACGACCGGCTGACGCGTGTGGGCCGTTTCCTGCGCGACCACCATTTGGACGAGTTTCCGCAATTGTGGAACATCTTCATCGGCGACATGTCGTTTGTGGGTCCGAGACCCGAGCGGAAGTTCTTCATCGACCAGATCATGGAGCATGACCCCCGCTACGAACAGCTCTATGCCGTCCGTCCGGGTATCTTCTCGATGGCAACGCTTTATAATGGCTATACCGACACGCTCGAGAAGATGCTGCGCCGATTGGAGATGGACCTCGACTACGTAGCCCATCGCACCTTCTGGCTCGACCTGAAAATCATCTGGCTCACCACTGTGAGCATCCTTTCGGGAAAGAAATTCTAACCCCTCCCCAAGCCTTTCCCAAGGTGGGCAGTCTTGATTTCCATCGTCAGTTGTTGTTATCTCGTTGGCAATGCAAAAACACGATCCCCTCATACAGGCGCAAGTGGGCATTTTTCGCGATTGGGAAGCCCATCCCGAGAGCCTGCGCTACAACCTGCCATCGGTGGCGCGGTTTAACAAAGGAGAGGTGGATGGTGGGCGGTTGCAACAAGCTTTGCAAACAATCATCAGGCAGAGGGCTGTCCTTCACACGCGCTTTTTTCTTGACTCCGACGGGCTGCCCCGTCAATATGCCGACCCTTCGCTGGCCATTCCCGTCGTGATGCACCACATGACAGAGAAGGAAGTGCAGGCATACATTGCCCAGGACTTCGTCCGTCCGTTCCATTTACTAAGCGGCGAACCCCTCTGCCGATTGGAAATCGCGGAAACTTCCGAGGCTGTTTACCTGCTCATTGACTTCCATCACAGCATCGCTGACGGGTTGACCATCGCCTCACTCCTGATGCATCGCGACCTGCCGTTGGCCTACGACGGTCAGCCTTTGCCGCCCGACAGCATAGCGTTGTACGAGCAAGGAGAGCGAGAACAGGCTACGTTCGCCTCGGAAGCCTATCAAAAAGCCGCGCAATACCATCGAAATCGCTTTGCCGATGTCGCTTTCTCAGCCCTATTTCCGTCTTCTGAGGGAATAAAAAGGAGTATCATTCCCTGTGGCATTCTCCCCCCTCAAGGGGGATTAGAGGGAGGATTGTTCCTCGCGGCCTTTGCCTTGGTTCTTTCCAAATACACCCATAGCCTACAGGTGGCCTTCTCCGTGCTCGTTCATGGGCGATCGGGCCGTTGGCTGCGCCAGGCCTATGGCATGTTTGTGGAGAGCCTGCCCCTGTGCATAGACATCGACAAACACCAGACTGCCGCCGACTTCATGCGTCAGGTGCAGCACGAACTGACAGCCGCCCTGCGCCATCGTGTCTATCCCATCGGCCATCTCTACCGCGACTTGAAGAAGCGCCCCTCTGTGGTCTTCGGTTTTCAAGGCCCAAACATCATCGAGAAAATACACCTCGATGGGAAGCCGGCTCAGAGTTTCCAGCTCCATCAGGAGGAAACACTCAGCGACAGCTGCCTCGTTTACACCACTGAAGAAGGCGGCTATGAGGTGCGCGGCATCATGGCCAAGGCCGTGGCCGAATGCGCCCGCAACCTTGCTCTTCATCCAGAAGCGCCGCTGACCGACATTGCCATGCTGACACCTGAGGAGGAAACCGAGATGCGAGCGTTGGCGCAGGGCCCCACGATGGAATTCGATGAAGGCGAAACCGTGGTCGACATGATTCTCCGGCAGGCACGGTTGACCCCCGACAGGACAGCCATTGTCGACGAAAACGGAAGCATCACCTATGGCCAACTGGAGTGCTTGTCGGCCGAGGTGGCGAAGTCGGTGAGCCAGCCTTTCGTCTGTCTGCCCACGAGCCGCAGCCTGCAATTCGTGGTTTCGGCCCTTGGCATCATGCGGGCTGGGGCTGCCTACGTGCCACTCGACGAAGCCTGGCCGGAGCAGCGACGGCGAATGGTGAGGGAGCAGGTGGAGGCGACCCCTTCCTGTCAAGAGCCCGCCGCTTACATGATTTTCACTTCTGGTACCACGGGTGAGCCGAAAGGCATCGTGATACCCCATCGTGGGCTGATGAATCTGGTGCATTTCCTCGTCCGTGAGTGGGGCATTACAAGCGAGAGCCGCATCAGCTGCCATTCGTCGTTCGCTTTCGATGCATCGGTGGAAGACATTTTTCCTGTGCTGACCGTAGGCGGAACGCTTTTCATTCCCAACGAAATGGAACGCCACGATCTGCGACAGATGTACCAGTTCTTGGAGCGCCACCACATCACGGGCGGCTGCTACACCACGCAGTTTGGCTCCCTGTTGGCACAGCACTACCCGCTACACGTCAGCTACCTCTGTCTGGGTGGCGAGAAACTCTATCCTTTCACCCCCTGCGTTTCCGCTACTTCGTCCCCTGGTTCCGTAAACGATTGTACTTCAGCCGTGCCCCCGCCATATCGTATCTTCAATACCTATGGCCCCACGGAGTTCACCGTCGATGCCACCTTCCACGAAATTTCTCCCCACTCCTGGCTTCTCGATTCTCGCGAAGACATCCCCATCGGCCGCCCTCTTCCCAACTGCGCCGCCTACGTCGTCGACCCGCAAGGGCGGCTCGTGCCTCGTGGTGTGGTGGGCGAACTGCTGTTGGCTGGGCGACAAATGGCCTTGAATGTGCAAAGAAACTCTCCTCTCGCCTCCTTTCTCACCCCTCCTTCATATCCCACAGGCGACCTTGTCCGTTGGAACAACGATGGCGAACTGGAGTTCGTCGGGCGCAAGGACCGGCTGCTGAAACACCGTGGCTACCGCATCAATCCAGCAGAGATAGAACAGGCGCTCATCGCTGTCCCTGGCATCGAGGCGGCCGCCGTTCGCTTTGAAACCAACCATCTCGTGGCCTATTATCAGGCTGTTCACCCCATCGACAACATGCTCCTGCGCAGGCAACTGACCACGTTGCTGCCAGCCTATATGCTGCCTTCGCGTTTCATCCACATCACCTCCCTACCGCTGAACGGTCATGGTAAGATAGACTGGGCGCGGCTCAAAGACGTTACTCCTCATCTCTCCCCCCTCAATCCTCACTCCCCGCTTCCCGTATTTCTCTCTGCCCACTTCGCCCGCATTCTGCAGTTAGACGCAGTAGGACCCGACGACGATTTCTTCGACCTTGGAGGTACTTCGCTCGATGCGATGCTTTTGGTGGAAGAATTGCGAAAAGCAGGCTTTTCCGTCAGCTATGGCGATATATTCAATTATCCAACGCCAAGAGCGATGGCCCAAAAGCTGAAGTTACCACCAGAAGAGATTCGCTCCCAATCAGTTCCTGATTGCTTAGAGGAAAAAGACGCTGCGGTAATGAGTCCAAAAGCCTACCACACTGAACCTCATTCCCTGGATGGGATTCGTCGAGGAGTAATCCTTACAGGTGCCACCGGTTTCCTCGGCTGTCACATCCTCCACGAATTATTGACAGGCCAGAAAGAAGTCTCCACCATTGTCTGCGTTGTGCGCGGTAGTTCTGAGCAAGAGGCTCGTGAACGGCTGTTGTCGGCCTATCAGCATTATTTCTCCGCTTCGCCTTTCGGCGATGACGCACAGGTGGTTGTGGTCGATGGCGACATCACCGATCCCCAGACGTACTTTCATCTCTCACTTCTTACCCCTCACCCCTCACCCCTCTTCATTCATTGCGCTGCCGATGTTCGCTATTACGCACCCCATCAGGAAATAGAGCGCACGAACATCGTGGGAACACGCCTCGTCGCTGATTTCTGTCTTCGTCATCATCTTCGGCTGATACACATCTCCACGCTGAGCCTGCTGCACGCCAATCTCATCGATTCGCCTTACATCAGTTCTAAAGCTGAGGCTGAATTGCTCATCAACGAACGTATCGGCCGTGGGCTGAACGCTCAGATTGTGCGCATCGGCTTCCTTGCTCCGCGAGCCACCGACGGCATGTTTCAACAGCATCCTGACCGCAGTGCTTTCTTTTCGGCCCTTCAGTTGTTTAGGCAAATGGGTGTCTATCCGGCTTCTTTGCAAGGCCTCGCACCCGATGTGATCCCCGTCGATGAAGCCGCCCGCCGCATTGTGTTCAGCAATTCTTTCGCTGAAACCATTGTAAACCTGACGCAGCCCACCCCCATAGAGCGCCTTCTCCCCCATGCTACCCCTATGGCCGATGCCGATTTCTTCAGTCGGCTACAGCGCAATTCCCAAGCGCCTTTTGCTGCTCTCGCCTTGTTGAATGCATTTTTTTTGAGGAAAAAGTAAGATTATTTCAAAAAATGTTGTATATTTGCACCATTGAAACAACATTTCCTGATTAATCTAAAATATATAGGTACGCGTATGAACCAATTTTCTTCACACTCGCACTCATCATCGTGTCTTCGACCTTAGGGCAAGGATGTCTATTTCGTCATTCCCTAACATCTGTCATAAAAATAAGAAAGTCATGAAGAAGCTACTTTTTTTCATCATCGTCGCCATTGCACAGGTCAACACCTTGCAGGCTGATGACGTTAGCGTGGAGCAGGCCCTGCAAGTGGCCCGCCAGTTTGCAATAGAACGATCTGAGCGGTCTGGCATGCAGAAGGCACCCAGTGCCATAGCGCCCAGTTTGGCATATACTGTTAAGTCGTTGCGGAACAACGATGCACACGAAAAAGCGTCGTTGCAGAACAACGACACACACAACAATGTGTATGTCATTAATTTAGGCGAGGAGCAAGGCTTTGTGGTCGTCTCGGGTGAAACAGGCACAACGGCCGCTGTGCTCGGCTATTGCGACCAAGGCACGTTCAGTTACGACGATGCGCCTTGCAACCTGAAAGCGCTTCTTCAGCAGTATGCCGGACAAATCGACTGCCTGCGGGAGAATCGCAATCTCACTCCTCGCTCCTCACTCCTCGCTCCACGTTCTTCTTCAAGCGTCATCGGCAACGTAGTGGTGGAGCCGTTTGTCACGACAAAGTGGAATCAAGGTACGCCCTTCAACGACCTGTGTCCCATGTTAGATGGCAAGACACACACCGTCACCGGCTGTACGGCCACCGCCATGGCGCAGATAATGGCTTACTGGAAATACCCTCGTCAGGGTCGCGGGCAACACAGCTATTCGTATAATTCAGGGGTGACCAACACCGTGACCTACTCTGCCGACTTCAGCCAGTCCTTTTACAACTGGGACAACATGCTCGACAACTACGACGGTGACTATACGGATGAGCAAGGTGCTGCCGTGGCGTTGCTGATGAAGGATGCAGGCTATGCCGTGGATTCACACTGGGGATACTACCCTTCAGGAACAGGAAGTGGTGGAATCAGAATTGAGGATGCATTGGCTATGTACTTTGATTATAATGCTGACTCCATCCGGACTGTCGGCATGGGAGACACTAATTTCATCGAACAGCTGAAAAACGAACTCGATGTGGGACGACCTGTTTTGTTTTCAGCTCATGTTCCCTTCATCACATGGAGTGGCACCAATGCCCACGTCATGGTAACAGACGGGTATACGGACAACGACTATTTCCACGTGAATTTCGGATGGAGCGGTGATTACGACGGTTATTATCTGTTAACGAACTTCTACAACGGCAGCGCCATTGTGGGCATCCTCCCCGCTCGCAGCATCAACCTAAACGGGCTTTACTTCACCACGGCGGAGCAGACAGCAACCCTGAGCTACTCCGACGTGGAGGGGGTCGCCGACGTGCCAGAGACGATAGAAGCTGAAGGAAAGACGTACACCGTGGAATCCGTTGCCAAGAAGGCCTTGCTCGAGAACACGAAGACCACACAGATCAACCTGCCCGGCACCATCAAGAGCATTGGCGAGCGGGCGTTCTACAACTGTACGAACCTCACCGCCGTCACCGCTCCCCAGAGAAGTGACCTTGGGTACACGTCGAACAGCCTGCCAGAGAGTTTGACCACGATGGGCAAGTACGCCTTTGGCCTCTGCACTGGCCTGAAGAACATCACCCTGCCGTCCTCACTGGAACGGGTACCCGACTACGCTTTCTACCGCTGCGAGGGCTTGGAACAGATTATCATACGCAGCAAGGCGGTGGGCGTGATGGCCTTCTGCACACTTAATCGCGACCTTAACCTCAGGGTTTATTCGTATGCCGAAGAGCTATGCGACAGCGCTTTCTTCAACACCGTAGTCAAGCAAATGTATTTCTATAATACGAAGCACATCGGAACGAGTTGCGTAGGCAACCTTGACTTCGTATCCTTACAAGACATCGAAACAATCGGCGAATGCCAGCTGACCGGCACCGATGCCACCTTCATGTTAGGGCCGAACGCCCCCATCCAGACATTGCGCTACAATTCGCCTTTCTCCGGCCTTGAGAAAAGTATCATTATCGACAGCGAGAACCCCAACTTCGTCTGCATCGACAACGTGGTGTACAACAAGGCGAAGACCGACCTGCTGTTATGCGCATACAAATGCGAGAAGACGTCGGGGTGGCAGACCTACATAGACAAGCGGTATTACTTTGAAATACCCGCAACCGTGAAGCGCATTCAGGACTTCGCCCAAAAAAATACACAGCTCATAGAGCTGACCATCCCTGCGACGGTAGAGGAAATCGGCGTGTACAACATCCTTGGCGGCGTGAATGTCTACAACTATGCCACCACGCCGCAGCCTATTCACCTGATGAGCGAACTGCACCCCCTGCATCCCTACCACGACGCCGTTGACGCTTATCTCAGCACGCCACTCACAGGGACGCTCCATGTGCCGGCAGGCTGCAAGGAGGCCTACGCCGCTGCCGACGTGTGGAAGAATTTTTCCAACATCGTGGACGACCTGTCTCCCATGCCTACCGGCATCGAGGAGGAAAGCCAGCTCCATGACGTCCGTCTCTGTCAGACGGAGCGCGGCATCGACGTGACGGGACTCGCACCCCACACAACGGTTGCCCTCTATTCACCCAGCGGCATCCTGATGGCAACGGCGACGGCCACTGCCGACGGACGGGCCAAGATTGACCTGCCCACCAGTCAGGCCATCTATATCCTGAAGGTGGGCGAGGCAACGTTTAAGCTAAGAACGAAGAAATAAAAGTAAAAAAACGATAAACAATGAAACAGAGACAAATCATGCTAACAATGCTGCTCATGCTCACCGTCATCGGAGCATGGGCACAAAGCGATGTGCCGCGCCTCGTGGTGTGGCAGAAGAGCGGCGAGAAAGCCTACTTCGACCTTGACAAGTTGCCAGAGACCAGCTTCGGCGGCGGTGTGCTGACCATCAAGAGCAACACGGCCACCATCTCCTACCAGCTCAGCAACGTCCTGCGCTACACTTACGAGAATGTCACAGCGACGGGCGTGGAGTTCATGCCGTCGGCATACTCCGTCAAGATCAGTGAGCAGGGCGAGGCCGTCACCTTCCAAAACCTGAAGCCTGGCACCGTCGTCAGGCTCTACGACCTCGGAGGCATCCTCCTCGAGCAGCGCACCGCCGATGACCTCGGACCGCTGACCATCACCACTCACGATCGCCCCTCCGGCGTGTATATCGTCAAGGCAAACCACGAAACCATTAAATTGCTGAAACAATGAGACATTTTTCTACAACGGATTGCACGGATTATTCGAGGTTCGGTATCTGGCGCATCGCCCTACTGTTGGCCATCTTCAATTGCCAGTTATCCCTGGTCAATCCCGCTAAGGCCCAGTCGGAGACCGATGCTTTCTATATCTATCAGAACGACGGTCACTTCGACGGATTCTTCTACGACGACGTGATCAAGATAACTTACTCGCGCCTCGACACGCTGGGCTTCGAGCACAGCGACTACATCTCGCAGGAGATTGTCACCGCCGACTCCACCTACCGCATCATGCTCGCGGCCATCGACTCGGTGGGCTTCGTGCAGCCGGAGGTGAAGTACAACCCCCGTCTGCGCCTCGTCTCGGAAGACCAGCTGTTTACGAAGATGCTCAGCCACGACGCGGAATACGAGAACCTCGTCTTTGCCGGCAGCACGCCCGACAACCTGAAGCCCAAGGTGGGCGACGTGTTCGCCTCGTTCGATGTGGACGATGGCTGGAGCGGCAAGGTGACGGAGGTGAAGGCGTCGGGTGGGAACATTGCCGTGACGTGCAGCCCCATCGACGACATCACCGACATCTTCGAGCGCTTCGTCATGGTGGAGCAGTACGACGGCAACCGCCAGGGGCAGTTGATACGCCGACGGGTGGCAGGACGGCCTGACCTCACCATCAACGCCGACGCCTACGCGCGTCAGGACGGCGACGTCGCCCCCTACCAGCGGCACGCCCCAAATCGCGCCGAGGGTACCTGGGAGGGCGACCTCTTCAACTTCTCCATCAGCGGGCACATCCCCCTCTACGCCGGCGATGCCCTGAACATCACGTTAGACCCCTCCATCGAGGGCAAGCTGCACCTCAAGACGGCGTGGAACCTCTCGCTGTGGGGCGACAAGTACATCGGCATCACCTCGCAGCTCGACTTCGGCGTGGGCCTCGGCTTCACCGTCGATGGACAAATCAAGGACTTCTTTCCCTCAGGAGTGGGAGGGTTATTAGGCGGAGTACCCATCCCCGCCACCTGTCCGCTCCTCTACCTCGACATCGCGCCCGACGGCTTCATCCGCGGCGATGCCCACGTGAAGTTCTCGGCACAGGCGCCGAAGCTCAAGGGCGGTATGTGGTCGAAGCTCGAAGTCAACAACTGGTGGCCCACGATGTCCATCGGCCTCGGCAATCCCGACGGCAACGCCAACTGGGAGACATGGGACGACGACGATGCCGGCCTCTCCTTAGAGCTCAACGGCTACGTACAGGCCGGCATGCTCTTCCCCATGAAGTTCAAGAGCCTGCCCGTGCTGAAGAAATTCTTCGCCGCAGACATCGGCGGGCAATGGTTCGTGGGACCGAAGCTGTCCGGTGCCGTGGCCCTCGACCTGCTCAACATGCCCTGGAACGACACGGGCACCTATACGCTGATGAACAACACCAAGCTGTCGCTCCACCTGATAGATGCCGACTTTGAAGTGAAAGGCACCATCAAGACGGCCTTCAGCGGAAAGAAGGAAGTGACGCTGGCCGACGGAAGCATCAGCCTGTTCCCGCCGTTAGACGCCGCCATCGTGCCGGAGTTCAACACTTGCAAGGAGAGTGCCGACAGCCGCTACTTCCACAAGAAGGATCAGGAGTCGTGGAGTGCCGCTCCCGACGAGTTGGACGGCACCAAGCAGCCGTGCCGTGTGTTCGCCTTCGAGCCGGCAGGAGCCGTGCTCTCGCCCGTGACGACCGGCACCGCCCTGTACAAGAAGAACGAGGCGGGCGAGTACGAACTCGTGGAGATGCAGCGGTGGGACCAGTCCTACTACCACCTCTTCCAGATGCTGGGGCAGGACGTGCCCAAGGAGATGTGGCCCCAGTTCATCCTCTGGGACAAGGAAGATCTGTCGCCCTACGCCGACGGGGCCTACAAGGTCTATCCCACGGTCCACGTCTTCGGCAAGGACTGGCTGGCCGAGCCCGCCTACGAGTTCAACCTCGGCGAGGATCCCCAGGCGGCCGTCACCCATCACCCGTCATTCGTCCACCACTTCTTCAAGATGGGAGGCTATGCCTACGGCGACCCCGACGACTATTGCATGAACCACCTTCCTGAGGACGACGGCGGCACCGACGGCGTCTACTTCGCCGACTGGTACGAGGACATCACGGACGTCATGAAGCAGGTCAACGTCACGCCCAACGACGGCGGAGGCATCTTCTTCTTCAAGGACGGCCTCAACATGACCGGTTCCTACGACAAGGACAAGAACGAAGGCGAAGGCACCTTCACCCTCACCAGCGCCTACCATAAGGAAGTCATGACCTTGGAACAGGTGGAATACTACTTCTCGTCGGCTACAGGCTACGTAGAGTACCTGATCAAGAACAACAGCGTCTTCAACCTCATGATGTATGGCGACATACAGCACAACATCGAAGGCACCTTCACCGTCAAGAAGGTAGGCGCCAACTACGTCTATACCTTCGAGGGACAGGGACCGTACAACCTCGACTGCACCGCCCTCGACGGCGTGCTGAACCTCGACTGGCTGTCGCCCCTCTACACCCTGCCGACAGAAATCAACACCTTCGACCTGCAGCAGACGGGCAACACCTGGATGCAGTACGAGGTGAGGGTAAAAGCCCAGTAGGAAAGCCGGCGTCCCTTCGCCCAAGCAAGCATAAAGATTTTTGAAACATACAAATAGGACTGAAGTATGATGAAAAGACAAACCATCCTTGCCCTGCTGCTCGTGTTTACTGCGAGCATAGTCCTCGCCGACGATATCAGCGAGGAGCAAGCACTACAGACGGCCCGGGCGTTCGCAGTAGCGCAGACAGCCCACGCCACAAACGCTCGTAAGGCTCCTGTGGCCATCACCCCAACGCTGGCCTATACCGTGAAGTCGGAACACTCGGACAAGGCCAACGTCTATATCGTGAACCTCGGCGGCGACCAGGGCTTTGTGGTCGTCTCGGGTGAGACAGGCACAACGGCCGCCGTACTCGGCTATTGCGACCAAGGCACGTTCAGTTACGACGATGCGCCTTGCAACCTGAAGGCGCTCCTCCAGCAGTATGCCGGACAAATCGACTGCCTGCGGGAGAATAGCAATCTCACTCCTCGCTCCTCACTCCTCGCTCCACGTTCTTCTTCGAGCGTCATCGGCAACGTCGTTGTGGAACCATTGGTCAAGACGAAGTGGGATCAGGAGGAACCCTTCAACGGCCAATGTCCTATTGTTAATGAATTCCTCACCCCCACTGGTTGTGGTGCCACCGCGATGGCGCAGGTCATGGCATTCTGGAAGTATCCCAAGTACGGGCGCGGCAGCTATAGCTACTATTGGAATCCCTCGTACAACACTCGCTTCGACTATGGTCGCGATTTCAGCAACTCCGTCTACGACTGGGACAACATGCTCGACGATTATACCGGTGGCTACACAGAGGCACAGGGCGAGGCTGTGGCCTTGCTCATGGCCGACGTGGGAGCAGCCATGCACACCATCTACGGTTACGGATTGTTTGGCAGTATGAGTCAATCCACGCGTTGTGAGACCGTCTTTCCCAAATATTTCGACTACAACCCCGACTCCATTCGCTTCGTCAGGCGCTACCTGGATCTCGCCAATGGAGAGACCGACAATTTCGATGAGTTCATCAAGGAAGACCTCGACAAGCAGCGCCCCGTCATCTTGGCGGCCCATCCCTCTCCTGATATGGATGGACACTTCATTGTTGTCGACGGCTATACCGATACGGGCTATTTCCACATGAACTTCGGCTGGTCGGGAGATAAGGACGGATACTATCTGACCACCATCATTGATGTCTACTACGACAAATCTATAGAGAATCGCCGTCAGTTTTCTTGGCTCGAACAGCAGCTCATCTACGGCATCTGTCCGTCGTACAGCACACGCGAGGGCGACAACTATTACTACATTGCCGACGGACAAGCCATCCTCAACCATTCGGAAGCCAGTGAGGCCATCAACGTGCCCGCCTCTATCACCGTCGATGGCACCACCTATCCCGTGACCAAGATCAGCCGCATGGCATGCTATGAGAACGAGACATTGACATCCATCCAGTTGCCATCGTCCATCAAGGAAATTGGTGAACGGGCTTTCTACAATTGTGGCAACCTTACCACCATCGCTGCGCCCGACAACACAGCGGGGGGACTGACCGAAAACTACTTACCCGACCAACTGACAACATTGGGCGACTATGCCTTTGCACGCAGCGGACTGACAGACATCACCGTTCCTGCATCCTTGCAGCGCGTGGCCGACTATGCCTTCTACCGATGCAGCAATCTGAGCCTCATCACCGTCTTAAGCAAAGAGGTGGGTAGCATGGCCTTCGGTCGTTGCAGCAAGAACCCCGATGTGTATTCCTCTGCTGAGACACTCGGCGATGGCGCCTTCTTCTACGATGGCGTGTCCGACATCTTCCTCGGCCGTGTGAAGCACATCGGCAACGACTGCCTCAGCGGCAGCAACCTGAGCTACGTCGACTTGAGCAACATCGAAACCATAGGCTGGAACCTCGGCATGGTAATGCCAGGCGGCACCGTCTATGTGGGCAGCGGTGCGCCTGTCACGTCGCTTCGCCGATATGCACCATTGGACTATACTACCACCATCATCATCGACAACGACAACCCCAACTTCGTAGCCATCAACAACACCGTCTTCAGCAAAGACCGCAAGACGCTCCTCCACTTCGGATGGAAAGACGGACAGCCCAACGAATACGGCATCTACGAGACGCGTAGAGAGCTGACGGTGCCCGCCTCTGTGGAGCGCGTTGCCGACTTCGCTATCGGCGACAACCGCAATCTCCATAAACTTACCATCCCGGCCACCGTGCGTACCATCGGTGTAGGCAATTTCCCCAATGGCGCAGAGGTTTTCAACTATTCCACCACACCGCAACCCGTCAAGTTGTTGGACGAAAGCTATCTTGAGGGCTGCACCATGGACGACGAACTCATTGATGTGGGCGCACAGAGCTACGGAACTACGAACTCTGAACTCGACAAGCTGCTCAACCAGGCTATTTCGGCCACGCTCCACGTGCCCGCTGGCTGCAAAGAGGCATACGCCGCCGCTGATGTCTGGAAGAACTTCACCAACATCATCGACGACCTGACGGCAGCCTCCACCGCCATCGAGGTGGTTAGCAGCGATGGTTTCTTGCCCGACGCACTCGAAGAAGGCTCAGACATACAGCTCTATTCCCTTGACGGCAAGCTTGTCTATTCAGGCAAAGTCGATTCCAGCTTCCCGCTTCCCGCTCTTCGAGAACAATCTCCCATCTACATCCTCAAGGCCGGCGACAAGACGTTCAAGTTCGTACTAAACTAAATGTAAAGCAACAGTAGAGTAGTAAAGTAATTAATATGTAACAAAATCATCTAACACCAATCATGACGCGTATGAAAAAGATGTTGCTCTCGCTCGCATTTCTGCTTGCAGCGACCGTGGCACAGGCCGTGCCGCAACGCACCGTCAGCATATACCAGCAAGATGGCCAGGTGGTGGCCTTCGCCTTCTCGGAGAAGCCCGTCGTCAGTTACGACGGCAACGACCTGGTGCTGACCACGACGAAGACCACCGTACAAATTCCCATCTACCAGCTGAAGAAACTACAGTTCGATGATGACTGGGTGAACAGCGACGACAATGTAGCCACTGCCATTGAGCACAAGCAGGCCGACGTGGTGTTTGGCTTCCACGACGGCATGCTGACCGTCAGCGGTGGCGAACCTGGCGCGCAGGTGACCCTCTACAGCGTGAAAGGCATGATGGTGGGGCAATGGCGCCTCGACGACGCTGGCTGTGCCACTATCCCCATGCAGGGCATGGGCAAGGATGTCTATATTGTGAAGACCCAGCGTTTGACCTTTAAATTCAAGAAGTCATGAAAAAGATGCTCACCCTGCTCCTGCTCGTCGTGGCACAGATGAGCGTTGTGCTGGCCGATGATGTCAGCTTGGAGCAAGCCCTGCAGACGGCCCGCGAGTTTGCTGTGGTGCAGACTGCCCGGCAAACGAATATGCGGAAGGTTCCCAAGGCCTTTGCGCCCAGTCTGGCATATACTGTTAAGTCGTTGCAGAACAACGACACACGGGACAATGTCTATGTTATCAATTTAGGCAACGACCAGGGCTTTGTGGTGGTCTCGGGCGAGAGCAACACACCTGATGCCGTTCTTGGCTACTGCGATCATGGCTCGTTCTGCCTGGCCGACGCGCCCATCCAACTGAGAGATCTGCTCACTGGCTATTCTAAACAGATAGACCATTTGCGGCAGAATCCCTCATCAGCCACCCACTACTCATCACCCAGAAAAATCAACACCTCAGTAGACCTCGGTTCTATTATCGTAGGACCGCTGCTCACTACCACGTGGAACCAATGGGCACCTTATAACAACCTTTGTCCCGTGGCCACTGGCAACTACTCGTCGGAATATGGCGGCCATGCCCCTTCTGGCTGTGTGCCTACGGCGTTCGCGCAAATCATGAACTACTACAAGTGGCCCCATGAATCGTATGGCTGTCTGCTCGACCCTATCAGCCAGCAATTTACGGGCGAGGACATCTCTGGTCATGTCTACGATTGGGACAACATGCTCAACGATTATGCTTGGGGCTACAATGCTGCACAGGCACAGACCGTCGCCCAGTTGTTGGCCGATATCGGCAAGAGCATGGGTACCCGGTACAATCAGCCGAATGGCAGTCCGACAGGTTGGAGTACCTACCAATTGGCTTACAATTTCGACTATGAACCCGGAGAGTCCATGGCCAGTGAGAATGCTGACGAACTGATGAGTGTCATGAAGCAGGAACTGGACGAACTGCGTCCCATCCCTTACGCTGGCTATCCGACAAACGAAGACGAGGACGGGCATGCCTTGGTGTGCGACGGTTACACCTCGAACGACTATTTCCACTTCAACTATGGTTGGGGTGGGTATTACGACGGCTACTATAAGCCATCAGTGCTGCCAAAGTATAGTCCTGTCGCCCACATCTTTATAGGCTTTCGACCCGCCTACAATGCAAAGCATGTCACCATTGGCGACATGGAGTACGGCTTGTCTTACAACGGCGAGGCTCAAATTGTCAGATATACACGCTCAGGGGTATATGACGTGGTGCTCGACATTCCCGCCACCGTGACAGATGAAGGAACTACCTACAAAGTCACCCGTATCGCCAAGAATGCTTTCTACAACAAAGGGCATTTCAGCAAGGTGACGCTGGGCGACAATATCCGCGAGATAGGGCGCTTCGCTTTTATCAGCAGCTATATCGACACGCTGATTGTCAGCGACAAGGTGGAAGTGATACCCGACGAGTCGTTCCGGCTGACCAACGTCAAAGCACTGACCATAGGAGCTTCTGTCAAACGAATCGGAAAGGAGGCCTTTGCCTACTGCAAACTAAAGACGGTGACAAGCAAGAGTCCTGCTTTCGAGGTAGACGACAGGGCGTTCTATGCTGTCAGCGAACCCGACTGCGGCGACTGGTTAGGTTGTATTACACGGTTGGGAAAACAGGCATTCGCCATGACCAACTTCAGAACGCCCCCCGTGTTCTCACAGTTGGAAGAGATAGGCTCGCAAAGCTTCGTCAGCTGTACACTCTCATCAAGTACTCTGCTTCCGCCAAGACTCAGGACCATTTCTCCCGATGCTTTCGATATGAGCGGGTTCAAAGGATTCAGATCCAACGATGCCAATCCCTATTTCACTTCATTGATTTCATACGGCTTATTCAACAAAACCAAATCAAGTTTGGTGTGGGCTGGTTCCTATGACAATCTTGACACCTATGAGTATCTTGAAGATTACGCGCCTGTTCTCAAGCTCGAACCGAACAGCATAAGAACGAAGAGCAGCCACAATGGTTTCACCATACCAAACACTATTGTTGAAATGGAGGGGGCATTCAGCCAATGTGAAAATTTAAGTTATTTGAATTGCTATCTGGTTGTGCCGCCCGTCATTTCCGATGAGACCTTCAACGACAAAATATTCGAGAATAATGCCAACGTCCATCTCTATGTGCCGCAGGGCACAGCCGAACTCTATCGCAATGCCCCAGGCTGGCGCAAGTTCCCGTACATTTACGACGAGCTGGAATACAAGCCCGTTCCCGATGCGGAGCGCGAATACTACATGGTGATGCACCGCAGGGGCGAGGACCAGCAGACGGTGAGCGTGCCAGTCAGCCAAGTGAATGACATGAAGATTTCTGGTGCAGGCAACACGCAGAAAGTGGTGCTGAGCATGAACGGCCGCGACGATATAGCCACGCTCATCAACGAGGTGGACAGCATCACCTGGCGACCTGGTTTCGTCTACGACAGTGGCGAGATCTTCGAGCTCAACGACTCAACGCTCACCGCGAGAGGACAGAAATGTACGGTGACGTTCGAACCGACGGCCATCGACGAGGATGTGCAGCTGTGCATCCGCAACATGGTGTTCACGCCCAACGTTTTGGAAGGCACCCTACGAGGCTATGCCGTGGACCTCAGTCTTTCGAACAACGAACACGAGCTCAGCGGTACGGCGGAGCTCGTGATGCCCATCACGCTGGAGGCCGACGAGAAGATTCATGCTGCCTACTACAATGAAGAAACGGGAGAGTGGGAGCGCGTATGCTTCCGCTACGACGACAATAGCCAAGCTGTGGTCATCACCACCGACCATCTGTCGCTCTTCAGCATCTTTACCACCCGCAACGGCTTCAACAACAATGCCTATGTCGAACTGATCTTTGCGATATGGCCGGAGCTCTACACCGTGAACGAAGCGGCTGAGGTGTTGCTGGAAATTGTCTCGTCTGATAACCCGATGGAGCGCATCAAGGAATTCAAGGACGAGATGTCGCTCTGGCAGAGCGTCATGATAGACGGTGGCTACACCATGCTGTCGTCGCTCGGTTTTGGCGGTGATGCCATCGACAATGCCATCGGCATGTTGGGACAGTTTGGAACCTTCCTCTCCATCGTGGACATCATGAAGTCGGAAATGGAAGGTGACGATGCCGGCGTGGCAGCGGGCACGCTCAGCCTCATCATGAACCAGACGGTGGGATCGATGGCATCGGCCATCGGCACACCCATCATGTCGGCCTCGATGGGCTGCGTGGCCTTCGTCGGCATCGCGCTCAACAAGTTTGGCACGATGGTGAAGGAACGTAAGGTGGACCTCTTCCGCGAAGCCACCCGCCTCTTTTACAGCAAGCGGGGCAGGAACAATTACGGTTCGCCCTATCGTAGTGCGAGGGACTGGTTCAACTATTTCTATCCAACCTTCTTAAAAGGCGGTATGACGGAGGATCAGCTGAATGCCTATATCAAGCAAACGGTGGAAGACTATTGCAACCTGTTCTGGAACGACCAGACAGGAGCCGCCGAAATGTGCATCGAAGCCGCTAAAGCCATGGGACTCTCCTCCATGATGTACCCCGATGCAGCAACCATGAAGACCATCAACGACGAGCACTTTGCCGAACTGATGAACGGCGAACTGGTCAGTGTCTTCCGTGCTATCAAGAACAAACTGGCCGTGCAGGCCGATGCGCGTTGCGAGAAGGCGGTGAAGAGGATTGCCGACATGCTGAACACGGGCGTCATCCTGCAATTCTCCGACTCGTCGTGCAAGGAGGACGAGACTTCGAAGTACGCCAACTGGTGGGTGAGCTTCTCTGACATCCCCAGCTCCGTCGGCAACCCGGAGCAGTTCAAGAAACTCATCGCCGACAACGGTCGTGCCGCCATGGGATTCACGGAATATGCTCTCATCCAGAACAAGATGAAGTGCCAAATCACGCTGCTGAACCCGAATGAGGTGGAACAGAAAACCTTCGACTTCCAAATTCCCGATGGCACGGGCAGGATATATATCAACATCGACTTGGAGGAAGGTGGCACGGTGATTGAGGTGCCCAGATTGGAGAACCTGAAACTGGAATACGATCCCGCACAGATTGAAACTGAATACACTTGGGCAGGAATGGAAACGGTGAACGAATTCGACATGAACGGAAACCTCGTCGGTTCGACACGTGTCTACCATGAGAGTCCCGTAGGGGTCTATGTGCTCCTCGACGATGCGACGAAGATGAACAAAAATGCCCGACTGCAGAAAGAAGTGGAGAAATTCTTCAAGCTTCACGACTACATCACGGTGGACGAGATGGGCAATGTGGTCCTCGGCGACGACATTATCGGTAAGTTCGTGGGCAATACAGCCAAGGGCTCATTCACCATCAATACGTCGAACCCCTTCGTGGAAAAGACCGTAGAGCAGTTCTGCACCATCTTCAATCAGGCGAACACCAGCGACCTTCTCTATCAGATGTACAACCTGCTGAACGGTACGCTCGACCACAACATCAACTGCCAGTACACCATCACGCGGCCAAGTGCCGACAGTAAGGCATACACCATCAGCTTCGTCGGCGAGGGAACCTACAAGTTCAACGCCGAAGTGGTGGACCGCATAGAGAATTTCAACTTCGACAACTATCCCGGTCTTGAGCAGACGCTCACACCCGACGACATCACCACCCGGCAGGTGGAGGCCGAAGGAACGGTAAGGCTCACCTACGACACCAAGCTGTGACGAAAAGGCTGACTAATCAACAGATTATCCCCGAATCGTTTGGCGGTTCGGGGATAATTATGTAACTTTGCACCATCTAAGAAACTCCTAATCCCAAACTCCTAACCCCATGAACGATATCAAACGAATTGTCCTCACCGGAGGGCCTTGCGCCGGAAAGACAACAGCCTTAGTCCGAGTGATTGAGCATTTCTCAAATCTTGGCTTCAAAGTGTTCACGCTGCCCGAAGTACCCACCATGTTCACGCAGGCTGGCATGAACTACCTTACAAAGAATCCCGACTTCTTCTACGAAGGCGAGAAAGCCACGCTGGAGATACAGCTGGCACTTGAAGACAAGTTCATGCGGATGGCAGAGACCTGCACAGAGCCCTGCGTCATCGTCTGCGACCGCGGAGCTATGGACATCTCGGCCTATATGCAGCCGGAGATGTGGGAAAAGATTACGCGCGACGTGGGCACCACTACCCACCACCTGCGCGATGAGCGCTACGATGCCGTACTCCATTTGGTGAGTGCCGCCGACGGCGCTGAGCAGTATTACACTACCAGCAACAATGCCAGTCGCAACGAACCCGCCAGCGAGGAGGGACTGCGCATCGCACGTCTCTTAGACAAAAAGGTGATAGAGGCGTGGACTGGGCACGGCCACCTGCGTGTCATCAACAACCACGAGGACTTTGAGGCGAAGATACGCCGTGTCATCAAGGAGATAACTCATGTGCTCGGACTGCCGCAGCCCATCGAAGAGGAGCGGAAATACCTTGTGGAGGTGGAAGGTGAGATGCCCGACTGCATCGAAAGCGACATCACGCAGACATATCTCGTCGCCGACCCAGGGGTGGAGGTACGACTGCGCCGCCGCGATTGGAACGGCAAGGTGGTGAATGTCCATACCACGAAGAAGCGAGTGTCGGGCCATGAAGAGATCATCACCGAACGGCAAGTGCCCAACGCCCTCTACGAGTCGCTCATGCAGCAGGCCGATCCCTACCGCCAGACCATCCACAAAAACCGCAAGAGCTTCATCTGGAAAGGGCAGTATTTTGAGCTCGACACTTACCTCAACCTGCCGGAGCCGCTCACCATCCTCGAGACAAAGGGCATCACTGAAGACGAGGATGTACGCTTCCCGCCCTTTGTCCGCGTATTGGCCGACATCACCTGCAACAAGAAATACTACAACTACAACCTCGCCTTGCGTCGATGATAGGGGTGGACTCAGCATTATGCCACGAAGCAACGTTAACTGCTTCGTGGCATAATTGTTGAATAGAGCGTGTCTTTATCTTATCACCTTGCGACCGTTTACAATGTATACGCCCTTGTTGGAAGCTGACGAGATGTTTGCGATGCGGCGGCCCATCAGGTCGTAGACAGTTGTGGCATTCGGGTTGTTACCGATTGTAAATGGGTTGTTGTCATTAATGCCCGTATCCACGAGGTCGTCGATGCGGAAGGCAGGACTGATCACTTGCTCCTGCCAGTTGCCAGCCTCGTCCTCTAAGCGAATCTTCAGGTCGAACCAGCCCTCGCGGCCTGCTCCTGTGACGTCTTTCAGCGAACCGCTGTAGAAGTGGCCCATGGTGGGCAGGAAGAACAAGCTGGGGTCTTCCTCTACGGCGAGCGGCTTCCAGTCGTCGGTGTCGTAGGGCGTGTAGCTCACCTCCACCATCGGTTTCGACACCGTCCAGTAGTATTTCCAGTCTTCTGTGACGTTGAAGTTGTGGTCGCAGGCATAGAAGTTCAGAATACCATCGGCAGCGGTGGTAAAGCGATCGGTCACCATACCCTTAGTATCGCGGAAGTCGAGAATGCTCAGCGAAGGTGGGCAGCGGTCGGCCTTGCTTTTGTCGAGGTACATCCTTGCTACGTTTCTGCCCTGCAAGCCATCAACATCAATGTTCTCGTTGGTGAGGGTGACATCGAATGTTCCGGAATCCCAGTTGTAATCATCAATCCACATGTTATCATATCCTTGTAAACTGGCATCGTATATTGCTTTATCTCCTTCCTTGACTAAGAGATGGGCATTGATGCAATCGCTTGAACGTATCTCACCATAGCGTCCCTTATAATTCACCATGAACTGTCTTACCGCATAGTCACCTTCATAATACGGATAGGGTTGAAATTGGAAATTAACCATTGGACAACTGTTACCTAACATGGTTGAAACACGTTTACTCAACGGATAAGCGTAGACCGTGTTCTCTGGAGCAATCTTCATATCTACCATCTTCCCATCAATCAAGTAATTAAAATCTTCCATTCCATCGAAGTAATGCATCTCACCATTATTGTGGTAGCGTAGCTGTCCGTCGATATTTAGTATCGGAAGGCTCTGCATGGTTTTTTCTTCAGTCCAAGAGTAGACTTCACCATCTCCGTAATCTTCAACTACAGTCCAGGCATAATCAGCAGCGGCAATATATATGAAAGACGTTATGTCTGGCTTTGGTGTCTTGCCAATGCAGAGAGTCAGTTTTCCATCAGGCATCTCAGTTTCACGATATGTGGTTCCAAAGTCTAAGGTTGAAACAACAGGATAGAGTGCTGTTTCTGATTCTCCATGGATGGGAGTTGACTTGAATGTTTCTTCGTGAATGATGAAGTCTTTCGGATCATTGGCCATTTGTATGTCTGAAGTAACATGTTCGGCATAATGATTGACGGTGTACATCATTCCATCTTTGGGAAAGAAACTCGCCACGCTAATGCTTATTTTGTTGCCGACATCAGAAATATAGAAATGCGAAGGATCCCAAGTGTTACCTATACCATAGTAAAATTCACCATACCCTTCGTATGAAACTGATGTATACGCCCAATACAAGTCGTAATCGGTATCCACCCATTCCAACTCTCCGTCTTCGTTGTAGTGGACCTTGGGCAGTACGAGCAAGTTCCCATTAATGTCGTAGGTATCCATCGATATATAGTTTTTTGCCTCATCGGCATCGAAGGTAAGTGTCATATCGGCATCAACCACTACATCTTCTTTGATTACTAAATAGGTTTGTTCAAACCCATTTTCATCTATCCGATAGAACCAAGTGAAAAAATTATAAGTTCCTGCTGGTATTTCGTTTTCTCCTATTTCCAAAAAGTTAAATTCATTTGGGGAAGTTTTGAAATAACTTACATCGTAAGGATAGCCTGTAATGTTGTTATGCTCCACCAATTCTATATTCAGCTTCACCAGATTGGTTTCGTCCTTGGTTGTGACTCTCTTTCTCTGCCTAAAAGGTATGTCTGTCTTTGGTTTACTGAGTCGTTTCATCTGCACTTTGCTTTTGCTTAGTGGCGTAAGCGACTCCTGGATGACAATGCCATTGTTATCATCCCTTATGGTCTGGAAATGGTTTGATTGCGCACTTTGTGCCATAGCTGTGATGCTGAAAGCCATGAGCATTAGCACCGTAATCATTTGTTTGGTCATTGTACTTTTCATGTGATTCTTTTTTTAGCGTTAAACTTAATAATAAAAACTCACGCTGCAAAGATAGATGGTTTGAAGCACACGGCCAACAAAAGAAGTGTGGGTTTTGTACGTTTCTATCGCAGAGGACAAAAAACAGCCGTTTTACCGTTCTTTAAGCGGTCGCATTCTTGCTCTTGGCCAATTTCAGATAGGCCGAGGGGGTGAGTCCTGTCTGCTCTTTGAACACCTTTACAAAGTAAGGTCGCGACTTAAAGCCAACGCTGTTGGCGATGCCTTCGATGGTAAGGCTGCCGTAGGTCTTGGTGTCGTTCATCCGTCGGCAAGCCTCCTTGATGCGGTAGTCGTTGAGCAGGGCGGCAAAGCCTTGGCTGGGCTGTTCGTTGACGACTTGCGACACATGGTGGTGGTCGGCCTCGACAAGGGCAGAGAGTCGTGCGAGCGAGAAATCCTGTTGGAATATTTCGTCGCTGGTCTCCATCACGCTCAACACTTTCTGCAAGAGCGATTCTTTGCCTTGATCGGTCAGCGAGCTGCTTTCGTACTTTTTCTTCATCTCCTTTTTCTCCTTGTCAGCCGCTAACAATTCGAGGTTGCGCTGATAGAGTTGCTCGTTCTTTCGTCTGACGTTGCGGTAGTTATGGTAGAGCACAGCGAGGAACACAGCCAATAATACGGCAATGGCAGCCACTCCCCACAATATGTTGCGCTGCAAGCGCTGCTCGTAGGCTTGTTCGCGCATTTGTTCGTTGGCAACATTCAGTTGGAAGAGAAACTCTGTTTCTTTCAGCGAGTTGAGTTTCTGGTGGTTCATCACGCTGTCTTTCAGTTCCAGATAAAGCAATTGGTACTTCTGGCAGGAGTCTTTCTGGGGAACTGTCTCTTTATAGAAATCCCATTTGGCATGGTAGGCACTAAGTATAGCTTCGGGCGTGCTGGATAAGAATCCTAATTCTTCCATGGCATCGAATTCCTGAAGCACCTTGTCGTCTTGTTTGGAAGCCAAGAACACAATGGACCGCATGACATGGTAGTTGAACTGATGCTGCAGGTCGATGGTCTTATTCTCCACCTTCCTATCCAAAAGTTTGTCGTATTCGGTCAGAGCAGTTTGGTAGTCATGTCGCATAAAGGCTTTCATTCCTCTTAACATAATCTGTGCAAAGCGATATTGCGGGGTCTGCTCTTCTTTAGGGAATACGATGTGTTCAAAGGTGTTTATCTCTTTGAGGATTGTATGTTCAAGGCTATCTTCATTGGCTATGGCTATCATGTTCATCATGGCGCGGGTCATGTTCTTGAAGTCGTGGGCTTTGATGGCTTCCTCGAATACTTCCTTGTATTGGCCTATCAGCTCTTCGCGATAGCCCTCTTCGCCGAGGAGTGTTTTCAATGAATGGTCGATGCCCACAATGCGCAGGTCGATTTCCGGTAGGATGTCGGAGTAGTTGTTGTCTGTGGCAATCTTTTTGGCAATCAAGAGGTTGCTGTAGGCTTTTGCGTATTCATGGAAGTATAGTTGATAAACCTGTCCCAAGGCGTTGAAAGCCACAATAGCGTGTTTCTGAAGTTGCTTATCTTTTGGGTTTGCATAGTATCTGTTGGTCACAACGGAATAGAATATAAGCTGGCTGTCAGGATGTTCGTTCAACACCAAATAATTGTGTGCCTTGTCTAATAGTTGCTGGCTTGACAGGCGTTCCCACTTCTTCCAATCAACGGTAAGCCGCTGGTTGTCCTGCGCTTGTAGCTGCAGGCTTGCCATGAGCATATATATAATAAGGTGGGTTATTCTCATGTGGTGGGATGTGTTGATGGTAGAGTCGGGCTTACTATCCGCCTAACTGCTTGATTTTGTTTTCTAACAAGCCATTCTCTTGCTTGAGAGCTTCCACTTGGTGGGAGAGTTGTTCGATGGCTTCGCGTTGGTTGGTGCGGTAGCCTAAGCGGGCTGCCGTCATGCGCTCACGGATGCCACCTTGTGTGACGAACTCCTCTTCTTTTTTCTTCTGATAGGTCATCATCATCTTGTCGACCATGCGGCAGAGGGTGATGGCGATGTTCGCCATTTCTTCGGCAGTCCATTTTTCGAAATAGGGCTCGTAGTCTGAAAGGAAGTTGTGCTCCCTGCAATACTTCAGCATCTGGTCGAAACGATGATGGCCTTGCGTCCATTTCGTAAGATGATGAGCTGGGAGATAGTCCTCATAATCCTCCAAAAGTTCCTGAATACTGGAACGCGCCACGTTCAAAAGTTTTAGCTCCAGCTCCATCGATGTCACACCGTCAGCAGAGCCTTCCACGATGTTCTGTTTGCCTGAGCGTGCGGCCTGCACCATCTGATCGACGGTTCGATCACCGTATGTAGAAAGAAAACGGCGGGTGAAGACATAGGTCATCTGATAAAGCACCACCGTCTTCTGGTAGAACCAGAGGTTTTTCCAGTTGGTCTGCTTGCGAAGCACAGAGGCTAATTGCTCCTCTGGCTTCTTGTTATCATTTTCCATGAGTGTTCTTTTTGGGGGGTGTAGATTCTCTAGAATCTCTAGATCTTCTAGATTATCTAGATTTTCTACATGCTCTATTCTTTCTATATTTCATCTATGCATCGTTTGGTTTGCGGTGCTTGTCAATCTTGTGGAGGAAGAGGTTAAAGGCTTCCAGGCCGAGAAGGACAAGGGCCGTGGCTGTTGCGGCGAGGATATACATGCCGCCACCACAGGCCAGACCGATAGCTGCCGTGACCCATACACCAGCAGCGGTGGTCAGTCCGCGCACGGCATTCTTTTGGAAGATGATGGTTCCTGCACCGATGAAACCGATGCCCGACACCACCTGCGATGCCACGCGTGAAACGTCCCAACGATGGGCATCGGTGGTGAGTGCGCCTTCAAAGCCGTAGGCCGACACAATCATGAACAAGGCCGAACCCAAGGCCACGAGGAAGTGCGTACGAAAGCCCGCCGCCTTGTCGCGGTATTCGCGTTCCAGTCCGATGGCACCGCCAAGGAGAGCCGCGATGAAAATCCGTAAGATAAACTCTAATTCCATAATTGTCTAAAATATAAAAGGTTCAAAGGTCGGCGAGGCGCTGACGCGTGGCCTCGAAGTCGCTGACCAGTTCGTCGATGATCTGCGCCACGGGCTTTATCTCCTTGATAGCCGATACCACCTGACCTATTTCCAGTTCACCGTTCTCGATATCACCCTCGAAGATGCCACGGCGTGTGGCTCCAAAGCCGATCATCTCGCGCAGTTCGTCGGCAGAGGCACCGGCTTCCTCGGCGGCATTCATTTTCTCGAAGAAGGCATTCTTGATGAGTCGGGTGGGGGAGAGCCGTTTCAGCGCCAGCATCGTGTCGCCTTCGTTCAGGTTGATGCACAGCTGTTTGAAGGCCTCCGAGGCCGAACTTTCCTGCGAGAGGGCGAAGAGCGTACCTATCTGCACGCCCTCGGCGCCCAGAGCCATTGCTGCCATCATGGCCTGTCCGGAAGCAATGCCTCCTGCGGCGATGAGCGGCAGCGTGGTGGCCTTGCGGCATTCCGGGATGAGCACCATCGTCGAGGTCTCTTCCTTGCCGTTGTGTCCGCCAGCCTCAAAACCCTCGGCCACCACGGCATCCACCCCAGCCTCTTCGCATTTCCGGGCGAACTTACTGCTGCTCACCACATGTGCCACCTTGATGCCGGCTTCGTGGAAACGGGCGGTGTATTTCTTGGGCGAGCCAGCAGAGGTGAAGACAATCTTCACGCCTTCCTCTATGATGATGTCAACCATCGCATCAGCCAGGGGATTCATCATTGGCAGGTTCACGCCCCAGGCGGAGCTCCTGCCGTCGCTTCCCGGCGGTGTGACGGCTTTTTTCATCTTCTGAATATGCTCGCGAAGCAGTTCTGGTGGCAGGCTTCCTGCGCCAAGCAGGCCCAGACCGCCAGCGTTGCTTACAGCGGCAGCCATGCGCCACGACGAACACCACACCATGCCGCCCGCGATGATGGGATACTTGATACCAAATAATTCCGTGATTCTGTTCTCTTTCATTGTTTGTTCTCCTTTTTTGTTATGTTTTGCAAATGTACAGAAAATCAACGTATGCCACAACAATTTTTCAGAAGATTAACGTTTTCAGTCTTGAATCCATGCTTATAAGAACCGTTTCTGACGCAGAAACAAATTCCGCTGAAGTTAAAAAACAATAATATTTCATTAGAATTAGTGGTAGTTTTGTTGTGAATGATTACTTTTGCAACGCAGAACGAAGCAAACTGTAAATGTTGAATACAGGCTGTACATATCCGTTCACCCGCAGCATGATGGTCATGCGAATGTGGTGCCGACAGGCACTTGTTATCTAAATGACAGGTGGCTACGGTCCACCTTGTGTACCCTGATTAGGCGTACCTAAATCTTTTCCAAAGTTTTTTAAGTTGACAGGTTAACGAGTTTACAAGTTCTTGCTCTGGCAAGCGCCCCTTCGGGTCGAGCGGACAAGTTAATAGTTGACACATTCTCATTTTAAAATCATGACCATTATGACACAGAAATCATCATCGTTGCGCTTTGCAACCCGTCAGATTCACGGTGGATATGCCACCGACCCTACCCTTTCACGCGGCATCGCCATCCATCCATCGGCAGCTTTTCATTTTGAAAATTGCGAACATGCCGCCGACTTGTTCAACCTGAGCCGTCCCGGCAACATCTATTCACGCATCACCAACCCCACGTGTGCCACATTTGAAGCACGCGTGGCGGCACTCTATGGTGCTGTGGGGGCCTTGGCCGTCTCGTCGGGCATGTCGGCCATTCTGCTGACCATCACCGCCTTAACCTCTCGTGGACAGAACATTGTGGTGTCGCCGCTGCTTTATGGCGGTACCTATAACCTGTTCCGTCACACGCTGCGCCATCTCGGCATAGACTGCCGCGTGGCCGATAGCACGCGTCCAGAAGACTTCGAGAAACGCATCGACGACAACACCCGCTTGGTCTTTGCCGAGAGTATGGGCAACCCCACTTGCGAAGTGGTCGACCTGGAGGCCATCGCAGCCATAGCCCATCGCCATAGTATACCGTTCGTTGTCGACAATACATTCGGAGGTTGTGGCTATCTGTGCAATCCTTTTGAATGGGGAGCCGATATCGTCGTGGAGTCTGCCACGAAGTGGATCAACGGCCACGGCACAGCCATCGGGGGCATCATTGTAGACGGCGGGTGTTTCGACTGGCGCAACGGGAAGTTCCCAGAATTGGACGGTCCGTCGGAAGGCTATCATGGTTTGAACCTCTGTGAGGCTTTTGGCCAGGCTGCTTTCATTGCCCATGCCCGTGTCGACAAGCTGCGCGACCTGGGCTGTTGCCCCTCGCCCTTCGACAGCTATCTGAATCTGATAGGACTGGAGACGCTTTCCTTGCGCCTCGACCATGAGTTGGAGGCTGCTCGCCGATTGGCGGAATACTGTCGGAAGAGTCCTTTCGTGAAGTCGGTGAACTATGTGGGCTTCGACGATCATCCCTCTCATGCGCTGGCTGCGAAGTATTTCCGTCATGGTGGTTCAGCGGTGCTGAATATTGAGCTGGAGGGCGACCTGCAGAGTACCATCCGCTTCGTGGAGGCTTTGCAACTGTGTGCCCACATGACGATGGTGGGCGACTCCATCACCGTGGTCACCCATCCCGCTTCCACCACACACAAGCAGCTGAGCGATGCCGATTTGAAGTTGGCGGGTGTGACGCCCACGCTGCTGCGCATCTCCACAGGCCTGGAGGATGTGGAGGACATCATCCACGATTTCGAACAAGCATTTCAGGAATTAGGAATAAAGAATTAAGATGATAAAGATATTCGACTATCACGACGACTTTCCCCTTGAAGGAGGCGGTAGCCTGCCTGGCATCGTCGTTGCCTACCATGTGTTCGGAACGCCCAATGCTGCTGGCACCAACTATGTGTGGGTGTGTCATGCGCTGACGGCCAACAGCGATGTGGCCGACTGGTGGCCGGGAACGGTGGAGCCAGGGCGCTTCCTCGACCCCACGCGCTACTGTATTGTCTGTGCCAACATCCTGGGGTCGTGCTATGGTACGACAGGGCCGCTGTCGGTTTGTCCGACGACTGGTAGACACTGGTATCAGGATTTTCCGCAGGTAAGTGTCCGCGACATGGTGCATGCCCACCAACTTTTGGCGCGTCATCTCGGCATTCGCCAGGTGGAGATGCTCATTGGCAGTAGCATAGGAGGATTCCAAGCTGTGGAGTGGGCGGTGGAAGAACCCGACTTTGCGCGCCGTCTGCTGCTCATCGCCACCAGTGCGCGCACATCGCCGTGGGTGGCCGCCTTCAACGCTTCGCAGCGCATGGCCATCGAGGCTGATGCCACTTGGGGGCAGCGGAATGCCAAGGCTGGTCTTCAGGGTATGGCTGCCGCCCGCAGCATCGCCCTGCTCAGCTATCGCGGCGGTGCGGCCTATTGCAAGACGCAGGCGGAAAAGGAGTCGGTGCTTTTCAACAGACGGGTGGACTCCTACCAGCGCTATCAGGGCGAGAAACTCATGAAACGCTTCAATGCCTACTCTTACTACCGCATGACAGAGGCCGTAGACTCCCACGACGTGGGGCGCGGCCGCGGCGGGATAAAGGCTGCACTGGCCCGTATTCAAGCCCGTACGCTGTTGGTGGCTATTAGCAGTGACCTGCTCTTTCCCGTGAACGAGATGCGCCAGCAGGCTGCACAGATTGCCCATGCCCGTTTCGAGATCATCGACTCCGACTTCGGCCACGACGGTTTTCTGGTGGAGAGCGACCTGCTGAACAACATCATCATGAGATTCATTTCGAAATAAATAGAATCGTATCATCATGAAATCAATTAAAACAGAATAACTCATGGAAACAAAGAAAATCAATATTGGACTGTTCGGCTTTGGCACCGTCGGTAAGGGTCTGCACGATGTGTTGTCGCGTGTAAAGTCCGAACGAGTGAGTATCCAAATTGTGTGTGTGCGCCATTTGGAGCGTCATCCCGAAACGTATGTAAAGATTACAGACAAGGCCGACGAGGTGTTTAACCACCCTGATGTGAACTGCATCGTGGAATTAATCGACGATGAAGAGGCTGCTTACGACATTGTGAAGCGTGCCTTGCAACAGGGGCTGCCCGTGGTGAGTGGCAACAAGAAGATGTTGGCCCACCATCTGCCGGAGCTCATCGAACTGCAGGAGCGCTACCACACGGCACTACTCTACGATGCCTCGGCCTGTGGCAGCATTCCCGTAATCAGGAACCTCGAGGAATACTACGACAACGACCTGCTGCTATCGGTGAAAGGCATCTTGAACGGGTCGTCGAACTTTATCCTCTCAAAGATATTCAACGAGGGTATGAGCTATCCCGATGCCCTGCAACTGGCACAGCAACTGGGCTTTGCTGAGAGCGACCCGACGCTCGACATCGGCGGATGGGACTCTTTGTACAAACTGGTCATCCTGACAATGCATGCTTTTGGTGTGTATGTCAGTCCTGAGGAGGTGTTCACCTTCGGCATTCAGCGCATGAGCGACGATGACATCCGTTTTGCCAATGAGAAGCGGAGGCGCATCAAATTGGTAGGCACTACGGCAAAGGTGAGCGACACGGAACTGTCGCTGGCCGTTATGCCGCACCTCATCTCCCGCCAGAAATATATCTATAGTGTGGAAGACGAGTTCAACGGTGTGGTCATCAAGGGACTGTTCTACTATAAGCAGTTCATGTTCGGGCAGGGAGCTGGAGGGCACCCTACGGGTTCGGCCGTGCTGAGCGACATCACCGCCCGACTTTACGACTATAAATATGAGTACAAGAAACTGCATAGTGAGCGCCATCCCGTGTTCACCACCGACTTCCCTTTGCGTATTTATTATAGATACACGCGAAAAGAAGACCTCGGTCTGCTGCAATTCGAAGACATCGAGGAGAGCTACACTTCCGCCACCCACAGCTATGTGGTAGGCCATGTGAAGATGAAGGAACTTGTGGAGAAGGCTGAGCAGTTGCGGCAGGCGAATATCTTCCTTGCCGCTTTTCCAGAGGACTGAGCACTAAAGATAAAGGATGCTCTCGTTGCCCATGTTGAAGAGGAGGTCGAGAATGGAGAGGTCGGGAAGAAAGCCCGTGCGGTGGGCGTGAACTTGGTAGTATTCTTTTTGAGGAGAGAGGAGAGAGGAGAGAGGAGAGAGAATACTACTACCGGCACAGTCTTGAGGCTTAATGCTATTCTCTCTCCCCTCTTCTCTCTCCTCTCTCGTCTCTCCTCTCTCGTCGCTTCTCATCACAACCGTTTCCACCTGCAACAGCTCGCACATCTTGCGGATGATGGCGAGGTTCAGGTCAAAAAGATACTCCCAATGGGGGTCGAAGAAAGGTCGGATGTCGTCGGCGTAGTAGTCGAAGAAAGGGGAGTTGCCGTAGGCGGTTTCCAACGCCTGCCAGTGGACATGTCGCCACTTGTTATGTTCAGAGATAAGAATCTGAGATATCTCTCTTCTCTCTCCTCTTTCCTCACTCCTCAAAACACCATGCTCCACAGGCACGGTGAGGGTCTGCGCACCATTGGGCGTTGCTATGGTGCAGCGGTTACGGAAGGTGCGCTTGCGGAAAGGCTCCTGGCTGTCAATAACGCAGGTATCGGCGGCGTTAAGCTGCCGATACCAGGATATGGGACCGAAATAAGTGGTGGGGAGTATGAGCATAGACAGACGCTTGTTTTTCTCAAGGTGGCGGAACCGCCTTGCATACTACTTTTCTCAAGATGGCGGAACCACCTTGCTCATTATTTGATGTTGTCCACCCAGCGGAAGAGGCGATTCCAGCGGATGCCACCGAAGCCAGAGCGGTCGGGGTCGCTGCTCCACCAAATGAAGATGGGCTTGCCCACGATATGGTCTTCCGGCACGAAACCCCAGTAGCGCGAGTCGGCGGAGTTGTGGCGGTTGTCGCCCTGCATCCAGTAGTAGTCGAGCTTGAAGGTGTATTCTGTGGCGGGCTTGTCATTAATGAGAATCTGGTTGCCCTTGATTTCCAGTTTGTTGCCTTCATAGTCGCGGATGGGCCGCTCATAGATCCAGATATTCTCCATGTCGAGCTTCACGCTCTTGCCCTTGGCGGGAATCCAGATCGGACCGAAGTTGTCGCGCGTCCAGCCCGTATAGTGATTCACGGGGTAGGTCTGATCCATCAGCTTGTTCTCCTTCAGGTCGCCGTCCTTCACGGGGCGTACGCTCTCCACCAGGTCTTTGTTGGCGGCCAGTGCTTTGGCGGCATGCTTGGTGAGGGGCATGAAACCCGTCTGGTTGAGCATCGTCAGGTCTTCCATTGAAATGCCTAACTCCTTCATCACCTCGTCGCTCATCAGCTGTTTCAGTTTCACGAAGTACGTATATTGCACATTGTCCGGTTCCTTGTTGGGTTTGCCATCGAGATAGATAATCTGGTCCTTGATTTGCAATGTTTGTCCGGGCAGACCCACACAGCGTTTCACGTAGTTTTCGCGGCGGTCGGTGGGTCGGCGGATAATCTTTCCGAAGGTCTGCGGCTCCGACTTGATGGCGTCGCGTCCGGCATTGATGATGACGCGGTAGAATTCGTTGCGCTTGTCGGCGGGCAGACTGTCCATGATGGGCAGGTCGCCGTATTGGTTCTTGTAGATGTCGAGACCGGTGGTCAGACAGGCTTTGTAGTAGTCGTTGGCCTGATATTGCGGGTTCGACATCACGCTGTCGCCCGCGGGATAGTTGAACACCACGATGTCGTTGAGCTCCACCTTGCCCAAACCCTTCACGCGGCGGTAGTCCCAGTGGGGCCAGTCGATGTACGACTTGCACTCGAAGACGGGCAGCGTGTGCTGCGTCAGCGGCAGGGTGAGCGGCGTCTCAGGGATGCGCGGACCATAGCTGACCTTCGAGACGAAGAGGTAGTCGCCCGTGAGCAGCGATTTCTCCAACGAACTTGACGGAATGACGTAGTTCTGGAAGAAGAATAGGTTGATGAAATAGACGGCCACAAGGGCAAATACGAGGGCGTCGACCCACGACATGACGAAGCGCACAGGGCCTTCGGCGTCTTTCCACCATTGCCACTTGATTTTCTTTGTGATGTAGACATCGAAGATGAAAGGTACGACGATGAGTCCCCACCAACTCTTCACCCAATAGAGGAAGAGCAGATAGAGAACGAGGACGGCTATGAACTTTGCCCATTGAAGGGCCATGTTGGGAGCTTTTTCTTTTTTCATTGCTGTTGCTTTTTTTGATGGGGTGTGAGGCCACTGTGGTACAGCGACTTACTGAACTTTGGGATATTATGGGGGGCTACATTTCTCTTACCTCTCACTTCTCACCTCTCACCACTTAGAAAGGGAAGAGGTCGCGCGTGGTGAGCAGGCCGTTGTGACGTGCGGTGTACTCTGCAGCCAAGACCGCACCAAGGGCGAAGCCCTGCCGCGAGTGGGCATCGTGGCTGATGGTGATAAGGTCTGCGGGCGAGTCGTAGCGCACGGTATGGATGCCAGCCACCTCGCCGCGGCGGATGCTGTCGATGCGCAGTTTCTCGGGCTGTGTGGTATCCTCCGCCCAACTGTCCTTCCTGTCGATCTCCTTGAGGATGTTCTCGGCCAGGGTAATGGCCGTTCCGCTGGGATGGTCGAGCTTGTGCACGTGGTGGGTCTCCTCCATGCTCACGTCGTAGCTTGGGAACTGGTTCATGATGTTGGCCAGGTAGCGGTTCAGGGCTTGGAAGATGGCCATGCCGACAGAGAAGTTCGAGGCCCAGAAGAGCGTCTTCCCCTCGCGGCAGAGCTGCTCCATCTCCTCGCGGTGGTCGGCAAACCAGCCTGTGGAGCCACTCACCACCTTTACGTTCTTGTTGAAAGCCTGCATCACATTGCCGTAGGCGGCTTGCGGAGCGGTGAACTCGATGGCCACATCGGCACTCGCAAAGGCCTCGCTCTGGAAGTCCTCAGCGTTGTCGATGTCGATGATGCTCACAATCTCGTGACCACGCTCGCGAGCGATTTGCTCAATCATGTGCCCCATCTTTCCGTAGCCTATCAGTGCTATTTTCATGCGTTTACGTTTTTATTCGACTTGCAAAGGTACACGAAATCGGGCGACCCGAGAAATAATTCAATATCCTTTAAGTTATTTTATTCAAGTTTCGCAGGAGTTATTTGTGGTTGAAAAGCATGCCGTTTGCCATATTTGCCGACCGTACATTATTAATGTACGCTGCGTAGGTTAATAATGTACGTTGCGTAGGTTAATAATGTACGGTGCGTAGGTTAATAATGTACGGTCGGGATTTGCCGCAAATGAGAACGGCATTGAAGGCATACGGGAATGTCGTTTGCCATCAATGCCGTTGAAATATGAGCCGTTTCTCGGGACTATTGGCGAGGGCCGGAGCGGCGAACCGTCACTTTCTGGCCGTTCACCACATAGATGCCGGCGGGCAGTCCGCTGAGCGAGGTGGCCTGTCGACGCACCAGTTGGCCGGAAAGCGTCCACACATCGGCGCGTCCGCCGCTTTGGCTGAGGATGCGGTTGATGTCGGTGGGAACCTTGTTGAGCAGGGCCTCGATCTCGTGCAGGCGCTGGTCGATGGCCTGCAGACGGTCGTTAGTAAAGTCTGTTTCCAGTTCCTCCTCGTAGGGTGGGGCAAGTGTGGGTATCGGCATTTCGTTCAGTTCGTTGCGCTTGTCATTGATCTGCTGTTCGATGGCCTCTATCTCGTCCATCGACGTTGCCTCTTGCAGAAGCTGCCTTTGCTGATCTATCCAGACCAACAGGTCTTCATAGATTTGTTCGTAGTGGTCGCATAAGCCGGCGTACTCGCTGAGGTGAAGGATGAATGAATCCCAGACGTTGGTAAAGGTGTATAGGTCGTGCTGGATGTCGCTCAGCTCCTTGCCGAGGCTTTCGCGCTCCTCGGCGGTCAGAATCTTGGTCGACTGCTCGTCGTGCAGCCGCTGCTGCAGGGTGGTGCTATAGTCCATCAGCGCAGCCTCCTGCTGCCGCCAGTCGGCGATGATTTGCCTCATGAGGTCGAAGGCTTGCGGGTCGTAGCCCATGCGGGGAGCCAACGAGGGCAGTTCGTCCAAGGCTTCCGCCACTTCCTGGCGGGCAATCTCAAGGTCGATGCTGGCATCTGCATTGTCGAGAGATGAAGAAAGTTCCTCTACCGATGATTGCTTATCGGACAAGTCGGTAGTGATTTCGGAGACGTTTGCCTCCTCTGCGTTGAGCGATTCCACTCTGTCTGAGTATTGCTTTTGTATGACTTCCAGCAGTTTCTCTATATAATTCAGGTCGTCAAGCGTTGCGGCATTAGCCAAGTGCTGCAATACAGCGTTGTATTGACTGTATAGACTTTGGGACATCGAGCTGATACTATGCAGGTTGGCTTTACCAGTTTCCAATCGGCTGGAAAGCTGATTCAGCTCAGATGTTAACAAGTCGATGTCTTCGTTTATCAAGGAGAGGGTCTGCTTGAGCGTTTCTTTGATTTCAGAAGGAATGTTGGCGTCTTCCAGTTTTTCTTGGATTTGCATATATTGTTGGCGCAAATCCTCAAAGCGTTGACGGGCAGCTTCGTATCGCCCCATTAGGTCCTCGTATTGTTGGGTTAGTGCATCGATGCGCGGTTGTAGGTTGCCGATGCCGGCGCTGAGGTCGTCGGCCATCTGTTGCAGCCGTGCTTTCTCCTCAGAGAAGTCGGGCGTGTAGGTTTCTTCAATCTCAAACCAATCAGTCTGTTGCAAGACGGTGACGTGACTGTCTTGATGGGTCTTGTAGTAACAGATCAGCGCCATGTAGTGCATGCCTGGGATAAGGTCCTCGAACGTGAAGGTGAACTGTTCGCTTTCGCCAGGCTGGAAGTTGAGGTTTCCCGTTGCCTGATAGGTTTCATAGCTGTTTAAATCGTTCTCGTTGTAGAGCAACGCGATGATGGGACGGTAGGCAGGCACGTCGCCGTTGTTCTTGATTTCTACGGCGATGGTGGTCGTTTCCTTGGGCGTTATCTCGCAACTGGTCAGTTCGAGCGCTATCTCTTCCGTTGGGGGCGATAGGATGTCGATGGTTCCCGTGGTAATGACGTTGTTGCCATTCTCATCGGTAGTCACCCAGAGATTGTAGGTTCCCGTCTGCTCAGGCGTGAAATATAACGAAAGAGATTGATGGTCTCCTTCTCCGATGGCGATACCCGTCTTGCCCTGTGCCTCGCCTTTGTTGTTGGTCTTTGAGGCGAAGAGGTAGAGGGTTCCGTAGTATTCCAACCCTTGGTTCTCGATGTTCACCATCACCTCTTGCGGCATATTGACAATGCGGTTGCCCATTGGAATGATGCTTTCTGCCTGCAATTGAGGCTCGGTGTTGTAACGGATGGAGATGTTGCCATTCTCGATTTCCACCACAATGTAAGGGTGTATTCCTTGGCAGAAGTGCCATTCGTCGTCGGTGCTGAGCTTGCTCACAGGACCGATGACATAGATGCCGTCGTCCAGTCCGAGGTCGGCAATGGGGCAGGGCAGGCCATAGCCGCCGTTGAAGTCGTCGATGTAATACTCGCCCTCATATTCGAACAGGAGGTCAGGCGTGCCGTCTTCGTTCATGGTGGCATAGCCCATGTTGAAGGTGCCGCCACTGCCCGAGAGGTTGTAGACAAAGGCCTGAATGCTGTTGTCGGTGACTTCCCATTCGTAGATGCTGAGCGTCTGGGGCTCAGGTTCCACGTAGGCGGTGCTGGGCTGTATGCCAATGATGATTTCCTGGCTCATGGAGTAGCCGTCGGACGTGCTGCTTCCGCCGATGCCGCTACCGTGGGGATTGAGCACCGTGAGCTTGAAATAGCCGTTGCACGAGCCGCCCCATCCCCAGTTGATATGGTAGTAGCCCCGTCCATCGTAGCCGTCGCAGACGAAGGCATGTCCTCCGCCCGTGGAAGCCCCTGCATAATAGACGGGCCGGCTTTCTTCCAGTTCGTGGTAGATGATGCCGTCCCACGATTCGATGCTGTAGAAATCGCGCATCAGATAGTGGGCTGAGGGCGCGTAGTCGAAGTTCTGCGTCAGACCCTTGACCACGTTATACGACAGTGCGCCTGAGCCATCGGTACCGTAGTCCATGTCTACCGCGTAGCCGCAATACTGCATCAGACGCGCCACGGCCTGATAGTCTTGCTGCGTGTTGGTGGCGCGATAGATGGGCTGCATGGCATTCCAGTCGAACTGAATGGGGTCGAGTCCGCTCACCGATGTCGTGTAGTCCTGCGGCCAGCGATGGTAATACATGATCTGTGCCATAGCCGTTGCCACGCAGCCGGTATAGCAATACAGGTCGCCATCCTTGGGACAATACTGGTTGTAGGTGGGTTGGTAGACGTCGCCTTGGTCCCATTTCGTCATCAATAGCGGTGAAATGGCCGTGTGGTATTGCACGTTTTTCGGGGCTGAGACACTCTCGCCAGATGCCGTGGTGCCAGAACCAATGGACACGGGCGTGGGTTTTGGCGTGGATTGCTGACAGGCAGAAGCCGATGTTGCATCGAGGTGCTCGATGACATCAGCATAGCCTTGCAGCCAGGCACGCATATTGTCAGGGATGTTCTGCTCGTCGAAGCTGCCCTCGTCGGCATAGCCCAGGATGGCCTCAGTACGGTCGTCGCCCGATACAACGACGAAGCCGGCGCCTGCTTCCGCGTTGAAAATGTACAAGGGACTGGTGCTCGTGCTGCTGTTCCTGCTGGGTGCGCGGTAGGGAATGGACTGGAGGGTCTTCCCTTTCTGACTCATGAATGCCTGCGCCATCTGGCGGGCTTCAGCTTGATCGATGGGGTTGGCCGCGGCCATTGCACATAGGGCCAGGAGCCATGCGGCAAGAAATGCTTTCTGTTTCATAAACATAAAATGAATGATAAATAGTGTGCAAAAATAGGAATTAAATTTGAAGGTGACAGCAAATATGCGGGAAAAGTGCGTTTTTGATGGAATTATTTCTGATTTCCTTACATTCATCATGCCAATAAAGAAAAAAAAGAGGAAGTCTGTTAGGGTCAGACTTCCTCTTTTCCAGTTGTCCAAGGCGGATTCGAACCACCACAAACAGAACCAAAACCTGTTGTGCTACCATTACACCATTGGACAATCGCGGGTGCAAAGGTAGTGGTTTTTTACGCCACTACCAAATATTTTTGCGGTTTTCTGCTTATTTCACGAAGAAAAGGTGTTGGTTCCGCTACCTTCACCAACTTATTTCACGGTCAAGAGGAAATAATTCTTCTTGCCTTTCTGTACCAGCAGGTACTTTCCGTCGATGAGGTCGTCGGAGGTCACGGGACGGTCGAAGGCAGCGAGTTTCTCCTTGTTGAGCGACACGCCACCACCCTGCACCATCTTGCGCATCTCACCTTTCGAGGGGAAGACGGGTGCTGCCTGTGTGAAGATTTCCACGGCGGGTTGACCCAGCTGGTCGCTGGTGATGTCGAAATGCGGTACGCCGTCGAACACATCGAGGAATGTCTGCTCGTCGAGTTTCTCCAGCGCTTCCTTCGTTGACTTGCCGAAGAGGATGCTTGAAGCCTCTATGGCCATGTCGAGAGCCTCCTGCGAGTGGACCATCACGGTCACTTCCTCGGCCAGACGCTTCTGCAGGATGCGGCGGCCTGGGTCTTGCTTGTGCTCTTCGACGAGGGCGTCGATGACGTCTTTCTCCAGCGATGTGAAGATCTTGATGTAGCGCTCGGCATCGTCGTCGCTGACATTCAGCCAGAACTGATAGAAGCGATAAGGCGTGGTGCGCTTCGGGTCGAGCCAGATATTGCCCTGCTCGGTCTTGCCGAACTTCTTGCCATCGGCCTTGGTGATGAGCGGGCAGGTCAGGGCGAAGGTCTCTACCTCGTTGCCCAGCGTGCGGCGGATGAGTTCTGTACCAGTAGTCATGTTACCCCATTGGTCGTTTCCACCGAGTTGCAGTTTCACGCCTTTGTGCTGATAGAGCCACAAGAAGTCGTAACCTTGCAGCAGCTGGTAGGTGAACTCGGTGAATGAAAGACCGTCGCGAGCGGTGCCGTTGAGGCGCTGCTGCACGCTGTCCTTGGCCATCATGTAGTTCACGGTGATGTGTTTGCCCACCTCGCGGGCGAAGTCGAGGAAAGTGAAGTCCTTCATCCAGTCGTAGTTATTCACCATCTCGGCGGCATTGGGTTCCTTCGATTCGAAGTCGAGGAATTTGGCAACTTGTGCCTTGATGCACTCTTGATTGTGGCGGAGAGTCTCGTCGTTGAGCAGGTTGCGCTCTTGGCTTTTCCCTGAGGGGTCGCCAATCATGCCTGTGGCACCGCCGACCAGGATGATGGGCTTGTGGCCACAACGCTGCAAATGGCGCAGCATCATGATGCCACACAGGTGTCCGATGTGCAATGAGTCGGCCGTCGGGTCGGTGCCGAGGTAAGCCGTTACCATTTCTTTCTGTAGGAGTTCTTCCGTTCCTGGCATCATCTGTGCCAGCATTCCGCGCCAGCGGAGCTCTTCAACAAAATTTTTCATATTGTTCTATTCTGTGATTGTTCTGGGATTATTCTGTGATCCGTTGGAATACTTCGGGGGATTTCTCAAGGCACGGGGTCGTAGCCAGAGCCGCCCCAAGGATGGCATCTGAGGATGCGCCTGATGGCAAGCCAAAGACCTTTTATGGGACCGTGTTTCCGCAGGGCTTCCTTGGCATACTCCGAACAAGTGGGCGTAAACCGGCAAGAGGGCGGGGTGAAAGGTGAGATGCACCGCTGGTAGAAGAGAATGGGAATGAGCAACAGCCAGGTGATAGCCTGTCCGATGAGGTGCCCGATGGTCTTCAGCCTTATCATGGTTTTACTCAGCTTTGTCAGGAGTTTGCTCGGCCTTGCATAGTTCGCTCAGCCTTGTCAGGAGTTTTTTCAGTTTCTTTTCCACCTGACTGCTTTCGTGAAGTTTGTCGTCGAGCCAGACAAATGCGATGTCTGCGTGTTCGTTTTCGGACAAAAGGAGCAACTCTTTGTTCTGCCGGAAAGCCTCACGAATCTGTCTTTTCACACGGTTCCGATCGACGGCATGCTTGAAATGCCGCTTGGGCACGCTCACGAGAATGCTTGCCGGCAGTTGGTCTTGCGCGCGTTCTTTTTTTATATAGACGGCTCTAATGGGAAAGGCCACGATGCTCCTGCCTTCGTTGAAGAGCGTTCTGATGTCGGATAAGTATCTCAGTCGCTCACTCTTTCCCAGCGTGAGCGTTTTCATGAATCCGTGTTTTTGGAAAGATAAGCCTTCAGGGCGCCTGTCATGGAGGGGTATTCTTTCGACGGTGCCTCGATGGCAATTTTCAGTCCAGCCTCATGGGCGGCTTTGGCTGTCGACGGTCCGAATGTGGCCACGATGACATCGTTGCGCTCATCGCCGAAGGTTTTCTTGAAAGCATTGATTCCCGCAGGGCTGAAAAACAGACACATGTCGTAGTCGAAAGCCTCTTTTTCTTCTTCTGTGAAGTCATTGCTCACGGTGCGGTACATCACGCATTCCGTGTGGTTCAGTTTCTTGGCGTCGAGCATTTCCTTAATACTGCCGTCGTGGACGCTGCTCATCGGCACAAGATACTTCTCGCTCTTGTGCTTCACCATTGTCGGGATGAGGTCGTTCACCTTTCCTGTGGTGCCGAAGAACACCTTGCGCTTGCGATACTGCACATACTTCTGGATGTAGAGGGCAATTTGCTCTGTGACGCAGAAGTATTTCATGTTCTCGGAGATGGCCAGTCGCATTTCCTTCATCAAGTTGAAGTAGTTGTCGATGGCATGGCGCGAGGTGAACACTACGGCGGTGTGGCCTGTCAGACTAACTTTCTGCTGGCGAAACTCTTTTGAGCTGAGTCCTTCCACTTTGATGAATGGGCGGAACACCAATTCCACTCCAAATTCAGCGGCTATGTCGTAATAGGGCGACTTCTCACTCGTCGGCTTGGGCTGCGAAACAAGTATTTTCTTAACCATGGAAATGTCCTAATATTTTATCTTCAAATAGTCAACTACTGATACCAAAACACCCGCAAGCGAAAGCAATGGTACGATTTCGAGGGCGCAAAAGTACAAAATTATTTGCAAAGGGATGGTATTATGCCTGAAAAATATAACAAAACATTTGTAAAATGAAGATATTTTCACTAAAATTAGTAATATTATTACACAAATCATGGTAGTTTGCATGGGCAAGTTGAAGTAGCAGCGCAGCATGACAATGGGGAACAAGGCTATGCCCATCATGGATACGGTGAACAGTTGCGACTTAAACCACAACTCATTTTTTTTCTTGTCGAAAAACACCATGTTGACCATTTCATAGAGCAAGGCTTTCAACAGGTAGTAGGCGATGAAACATCCCGTGAAGATGGCCACCAGTTGGTATTGTGATTGCAGGATGAATGTGTTGGCGACGTTCTCCAAGGTGTAGAAGAATACGAGTAATGCCAACAACAGACAGGTCTGTGCGACGAGGAAGAACTGGAACCGGAACTCGCCAGTAGTCTCAGTCATGATTTGCGCGTCTTCGTTATGGTGCACATAGAAGAAGTCTTTGGCTTGGCGGGCAATGAAGGCCATGCTTCGAGAGAAGGCCAGCACAGTGATGACGAAACAGACCAAAAGCAGGCTGGTGATGACATCATCGTTGCGCGAGGTGTAGGGCTTCGGGTCGCCGGCCACACCATAGCGTCCCCCGCCCACCTCTTCTCTCAACAGCGAGTCATTGGCAAAAAAATGTTCCTTGTAGTACAGCGGTATGATCACCTCGTCCTTGTAGCTTTTCCCTTTGTCGTGGCCCGGCAGGTGCAGCGTGTCGGGACGTTCGCTCAGATGCGTGTTCTCTGGATGGAAATTGGCTTGGATGGCAGAGTCTTGTTGCGCCGGTGTGGCATCGGGTGGCAATTGGCGGAGCACCTGATAGGGGGTGAGCTTCTTCTGTGTCGGCATAGGTTTGCTGACGACGGAAGGGGTTTCTTCCGTCGTCAGTTGATCCGTTGCCGATGTTTCCACTATCGGTTGTGCATGGTGCAAAGTGTCTTGCTGCAAGAGCGACATCCTGACTCTTTATTTCTAACAGTTAATTCCTGATTCCAAATTTTCTCTGGATGTCGTCCACACGGTCGAGTTTCTCCCAGGTGAAGAGTTCCACGTCGATGGTCTTCTCTTCGTGATAACGGCTGGTGAATGTCTTTTTCACCACTTCGTTCTTTCTCCCCATGTGCCCATAGGCTGCGGTCTCGGCAAACATAGGCTGGCGCAGTTTCAAGGTGCGCTCGATGGCTTTCGGGCACAGGTCGAAGAGTTCGCCGATGACTTTTGCAATCTCTCCGTCGGTCATGTTCACGTGGCTCTTGCCGAAAGTGTTCACGTAGATATTCAAGGGTTTGGCTATGCCGATAGCATAGCTGATCTGCACCAACATCTCGTCGCTGACACCAGCGGCAACCATGTTTTTCGCGATGTAGCGAGCTGCATAGGCTGCCGAACGGTCCACCTTGCTCGAGTCTTTGCCCGAGAAGGCTCCGCCACCGTGTGCGCCTTTACCGCCGTAGGTGTCGACAATGATTTTCCGGCCAGTCAGTCCAGTATCGCCATGAGGGCCACCGATGACGAACTTCCCCGTGGGGTTCACCAGATACTTGATGTCGTTGTTGAAGAGGGCAAGCACCTTCTCTGAGTGGATTTGTGCCTTGACACGTGGGATGAGGATGTGGATGACATCCTCGCGGATGCGATGCAGCATCATCTTGTCGGCTTCGTCCTGACTGCCTCCAGCCTCTTTGGCACTGATGAAGTCGTCGTGCTGTGTCGACACAACGATGGTGTGGATTCGCTGAGGGATGCCCTCGTCGCTGTATTCCACCGTCACCTGACTCTTGGAGTCGGGACGCAAGTAGGTCATTTCGCGCCCTTCCTTGCGGATGTCGGCCAATGTGCGCATGAGCAAATGGGCCAGGTCGAGCGTCACGGGCATGTAGTTCTCGGTCTCGTTCACGGCATAGCCGAACATCATACCTTGGTCGCCGGCACCCTGTTCCTCCTCATTGGCGCGGTCTACACCGCGGTTGATGTCGTCGCTCTGCTCGTGGATGGCACTCACTACGCCGCAGGAGTCGCCGTCGAACTGATACTCGCTCTTGGTGTAGCCGATGCGGTTGATGGCCTTGCGGGCCAGCGTCTGCAGGTCTACATACTCTTCGCTCTTCACCTCACCGGCAATGATGACTTGTCCTGTCGTCACCAAAGTCTCCACAGCCACGCGGGCATGCGGGTCGTAGGCTAACAGTTGGTCCAAGATGGTGTCTGAAATCTGGTCGGCCACTTTGTCGGGATGGCCTTCTGATACTGATTCTGATGAAAACAAATATGCCATATTCTATTACTCTTATTTGGGGGTGCAAAGGTAATGGTTTTTCTACAAATATGCACCACTTTATGGCATATTTTATTCTTATTTAGCTTTTTATGTAAGAAGGGATAAGCAAGAGGAAAACATCATGGTTTTCTTAGCGTGTACGATGGCGGGTGACGACATAGATGATGACGGGTGCACCGATGAGGGGAGTAACGGCATTCAGGGGGATGACTCCTGCATCGCCGGGCAGCACGCACACGATGTTGCACACCAAAGCAATGACAGCTCCTGTGAGCAGTGTGGCGGGCATGAGCACGCGGTGGTTGTCGGTCGTCAGCAGCATACGGGCAATATGCGGAACGGCCAGACCGATGAAGGCCACGGGACCGCAGAAGGCGGTGGTGATGGCGGTGAGCAAACCGGTCAGGAATAGCAGGTAGTTGCGCACACGTTGGAGGTTGATGCCAAGGTTCTCGGCATATTGCTCGCCCAGAAGCAGGGCATTGAGGGGCTTGATCAAAAGCAGTGAGAGGCACAGGGCAACCACAGAAATAATAGCGAAGGCAGGCATCTGTTCCATCGTCACGCCGCCGAAGTTGCCCAATCCCCATATCATGTAGCTTTGCACCCCTTGTTCCGTCGCGAAGAAATTGAGCAGGGAGATGGCGCTGTTGGCCAAATAGCCAATCATGATGCCGATGATGAGCAGCATCACGGGATTGCGCACCACCGTAGAGAATAGCAGGATGATGGCCATCACGAGCATGGCACCGACAAAAGCGGCCACCAGTACGGCTACGAAACCCGTCAGCGAAAAGGCACCCGCCGAGATGCTGCCGCCCATGAGCAGCATCACCAATGCCACGCCAAGCGATGCTCCACTGTTGATGCCGAAGATGCTCGGACCTGCCAGCGGATTGCGGAACGCTGTCTGCAGCATCAGACCACTGACGGCCAGGGAGGCTCCGCAGAGCATGGCGGTGATGGCCTGTGGCAGTCGGCTTTTCAATACGATATAGCCCCATGAAGGCCGTGCCGCCTCATGACCCATAAGAATGCTGACCACATCGCCTGAGGGGATGCGGACGGCGCCCATGAAGAGGCTCAGCGCGAAAAGCGCGAGCAGCAGGAGGGTCATGGTTGGGAAAAAGGTCTTTTTCTGCATGGCGTTGGCCGTTTTTGCGTTCTTGTTGGCTGATTTGCGTCCTGTAAGTCGATGTTTTATAGCAACCTACTTGACAGGTAGGAAGTATCTAGGCTCACCCAGTCCGAGTTCGGGATGGGCGATGGTGATGAAGTCGCGCAGGAGGAGGTTCGGGTGGAATGGCGTTTCCTCGTAGAAAGTCGTTGTGGCGGTGTTGCAGCCGTAGCTGCTCCGCTGTCGGAAAGCTTTGAACTGGCTATATCCGTTGTTCTCGGAGAGCAAAGCACTGTACGTGATGGGCTGGGGTGCATTGTAGCGGAAAAGCCAGATGTCGGCCCCGCCCGCCTTCTCGAGAATAGTCTCGAAGGGCAAAGGCAGGCTTCCGCTCTCCTGAGTGTCGGCCCATGCGTAGCGGATGTTGGCATCCTGGATGATTCTTCCCACCGTGCCGTTGCCTGCCGGGACGTACCATACAGAACCTGTCTGCTTGTCCATCAGCACTGAGGGCTGCGTTTTGGCAGTCTTGGCTAATTCCTTCAGCCGCAAATAGTCGGCCTCAACAACTTGGAACAAGCTGTCGGCTTCCTGCTCGGCTCCGAAGAGCATGCCATAGAATTTCACCCATTCAGCACGGCCTAAGGCAGAGGTTTCCATATAGTCGGCCATCTCGATGATGGGCACGTCGAGCTCTTCGATACGCCCGTAGCCACCGCTGTTCTGGAATGGCGAGAGGCAGATGGCATCAGGTTCGAGATCGATAATCTTCTCCAAGGTGGGAGCCAGTCCCGACCCGCAGTCGGCTATCGTTCCTTTCCGGCAACCCTCCTGCACGAAGGGGATGTTGACATATTGCACGTCGCACACGCCACCGATGATATCGCGCCGCCCCAGTCTGTCGATGAGACCGCAGAGCACGCTGGTGCCGACCACAGCACGCTGAAGAGGTACATGGACGATGGTAGCCCCTTTTCCGTCTCCCCCAGGGGGGACTAAAATATACCTGTGCAACGTCTTCCCTTGATTCCACGGGTCTTTCAGGGATACCTCGGTATAGCCATCATGGCGCACGATGGTGAGGTTCTTGGCGTATTTCAGGTGCAGGGTGTCACCCTCGTCGTGGGTGGAAGCCTGATGGCCCCCACCACACGACGATAGCAACACGACCAAGGCTACGAGCGCTACCCATGCGCTACAATGCATTGCTCGCACCTTCGCACCCTCGCGCCCTTGCACCTTCGATATCCCTTGCACCTCCAAGAATCTTCTCATCGCCAGAAAGGATTAGTCAACAAACACCACCTTGCGGGGATTCACACCCGTAGAGGCAATCTTGCCTACATACTGCATGTTCTGGTCGAAGTGGTAGATGGCACCGTTGTTAACGAAGTCGGTGGTCATGATATATAGGTGACCCGTTTCCTCGTTCATGCTCATGCCATAGACCGATGTGCTGCCAAGTTCCTCAGGTGCACCCTTCAGGAACGATGTCTCACTCAGGCTGCCTGTCTTGGCATTATACGAAGTGAAGTAGTTGGTCGTAGCGTAGGTGCTCCAGTCGGTCACGGAGTTGCAGAGATAGAGCATGCCGTTGTGAGCTGTCCATGCCGAAGCATTGCCAATCTGCTTGAATTCGCCCGTCTTCACGTTCAGCTCTCCCCACGGGTAGCTGTAGTCGGCACCGTAGCCCTGCACGAAGATATGGTCGGCAGTCTCGATGATACGGTCGGGGTTGTCCATCACTTCGAAGTAGGTAGCCTCCTTGAACGACTTCATGTCGATACAGGCCACGCGCTTGTCGGCACCCCATCCTGAGCACGTACAGTAGATCTTGTCGTCTTCCTCGATGATGTATTCGGGGTTCTTGCCTACCTCCACTGTGCCGAGAAGGCTCAGTGTGCTGGCATCGTACTTGGCCACGAAGCCGCCGTAGCAGGTCACATAGAGTGCACCGTCTTCAATGACGCCGTAGCGGGGATCGCCCAGATTGTCGTCTACATGGATGCTCTTCTGCACCACGCCCACGCTGTTCATCTTGTAGATGACCTTCGAACCAGAGAGGATGACATACACGTTGTCCTTGTCGTCGACGAGGATGTCCTGACCCACATCGCCCATCTGAACACCATTCTGAGCCATGAAGAGGTCGCTGTTGTAGCCCGTGTCGGTCTTCCAGTCGAAATACATCAGTCCAGCATTGTTTTTCTGGTAGGCACCTTCGTTGAGGACAAAGGCGCGACTTTCGGCCATTTCCACTTTTGAGCCTTCCTTGGTCCAGTCCCATTCGTCGTCATCGTCGCTACACGAGGTAAAACCAGCCGTTAAGGCCATAGCACAAAGTGCTGAAAGATACAAACTTCTTGTTTTCATTTTTTCTTGATATTTTAATGGTTAATGTTGAATTTATAGTTCTATCGTGGCTCCCACACTCCAGGAACGACCTGGCATGGGGTAGTATTTGATGATTTCATATTGCTCGTCGGTCAGGTTGTGCACCGTTCCCTGCAGTTTGAGGCGGCAGGAGCGTAGGCGGAATTCATGCGAAAGCGTGACGGATTGTTCGGCATATGCCTTCAGATGATACTCCTGTGTGGTCAGTGCTGAGCTCCACCTTTCGCCTTGTGCCAGAAGGCTGTAGCCCACATTCACCCACGGCGTATAGAGGAGCAGCGACGCGTTGCCGTTGTGCTTCGGGGTATACGGCAGCTGACGTCCATAGCTGGCAGAGCGTTTCTCGTGGTCTTCCGCTTTCTGCCAGGTGTATGCCCCGGTCAGCAGTAGCGACACTTTTCTGCCGAAGGGAATCTCTGTGGCCATCGTTGCATCGATGCCGTGAATGTACACCTTCCCAAAATTGGCCATCTTCCATACATAGGTCGAAGGGAAGGCCACAATTTTGTCGGTCACATCGTTGAAGTAGCCGTCGAGGGTCACCGACAGGTATTTCATCCACCTTGCGGGCTGTCCGCTCCACGTGATCCCCACATTGTATTCGTTGGCGTTCTCTGGGCGCAGGCCGGTGTTGCCCATGCGGATATAGTAGAGGTCGTTGAACGATGGCATGCGGAACGTGCTTTTGTACATCAGTCGGATATACAAGGCCTCATTCGCCAACACCCGATACGACAGCGAGGCCGATGGCGAGAGCCGCCGACGGTCGTCGGGTTGCTTTCCAGCCTTCACCTTCTCTGTGGCGTAGGTGCCCACCACGTTGGCATTGAGTGTCAGCCGCTGCCACGCATAGCGTGCCGAGAGGGCGGTCAGCGACGTGGTGCGCTTGGGATACGGCGGGTTGTTCAGGTTGTCGGAGATGGAGATGTTGCTCCGCAGGTCGTTGAACGCGATGTCCTCAGCCAATGCGAAGGTGAGGTTGTCGATGGGGGTCCATCCCACGGTGGCTGAGACATAGTATTCATTCTGCCGCGCCACATCGGTGAGTTTGCCGTCCTGATATTTCACGTCGGTGTCTTCGTAGCGGTTCCACGAGTGGGCATACTTCACTCGGGCGTGCAGGCTCCACTGTTGGTTGAACCGTTTCCGCCATACCGCCTGCGTGAAAAAGTCCTCGTCCCAGAGCCGTTCGTCACTCTTGTCGTTATAGAGAATCACCGCTCCAGGCAAACCGCGCTCCGAGCGATACCAGTAGGCTTTCACGTCCAACTGGCTATTGTCGGCCAACGTGTTGTAGAGGTTGGCCTCGCCCTGCCACGACTCGATGTCGGAGTTGTAGCGCTTCTCGCGTGTACGCATGCGCCCATTTTTTAAGGTAAAGGGGTATACTCCATCAGCCCGCATGTAAGTTCCACCCAACGAAACGGCGGTCCTCTCGCTGAATGACTGCGTCAAGCGCAGCGAGGGCGATACCAATCCCCAAGAACCACCGCGCAGCGAAGCCTTGAAATGAGGGGTGAACCGCCTTCTCTCTCCTCCATAGTAGGGTCGCTCTGTGGTGATGCTCAGCACGCCGGCCGACGCATAATGACGTGCCGACTGCATTTGATCATCCTCCTCGCCCATAGCCAACGACAACTCTTGGATGTTATCCGTCTGGTAGCGCCCGATGTCTATCTGTCCAGCCTGTGTGTTGCTGATGGTCACACCGTCGTAGCTCACCGCCGTATGGTGGGCGCCCAGGTTGCGCACGCTCACTGTCTTCATGCCGCCGATACCGCCGTAGTCCTTCACGCTGGCCCCAGCGAATTTCTTCACGGCATCGGCCAAGTTGGTCAGCCCCAATAGCTCCAGCTCCCGATGGGTCATCAGCTGGATGGGCTTGCCACCCGTCACATCGCGCTGCAGACGATGGGCGGTCACCGTCACTTCGTCGATGGCATGCGTGCGACTGCTGATGCTATCGTGCTGGGCATACATGCCAGCCGACAGTATCACAGCGATACCCAAAGCCGTTAATCGTTGAAACATTGACAAGTTCTTTTAAAGCCTCTTCCTCGAAAGGCTGTTATAAGACATATTCCGCAATGGCAGGTCTTCTGACTTATTGCCTGAAACGCGCGCCTTCCCATCTTGCCAACGAAGTAACAACTCGTCTACTTGTCAACTTGTTTACTCGTCAACTAAAAAAAGACAGTGGCATCCTTGCGCGTTCCCACAAAGGCAAATCACAGCAGCGGGACTGTCGGGGACTTGCACCCCGTTCCCTTTTCATCGCCCGCAGGCGAACCATTTGCGGCTGCAAAGGTACGAATAAGCGAGAACAATACAAAAAAAAAGTCAGAAAACTTTTTATTTTATTGTCGAGCGAAAGTACCTTCGGCGCATGCCAAAGGTACGAATCAGGTGTATGAATCGATATTTCGGACATACATGAAGCATGTCCCTACAGTCGGTTCAAATGAACCGCGGGACTCTCAGAAAGAGCTCCTTCTTCAACTTTATTTCTCGTAGGCAATCAGCGAGCTCTTGCCGCCCGTGATACCTTCAAAGTAGGGCGGTTCATCGCGCAGGTAGATGTCGTCGTAGATGAAGGGGGCTACGATGGTGTCCTTGCGGTCGGGCAGGATGAGGCCGAACTTGCCGTCTTTCTGCGCGATGATGGGCATCGTCACGAGGTCGTCCACATAGACATAGCAGGTGCGCAGGAAGTCGTATTGCGGCGATACGAGGATGCCGCCCTCGTGGTCGCGGATGCCGAACTTGCCGTCCTGCTCGAATACTTCATGGAAGCGGACGTACTTGGAGATGACGCGCTCCACGTAATAGTTGAATCGCCGCTCGTCGCGAAGCATCGTCAGCAGGTAGTCGTAGGTGTCGCAGTAGTTGGCCATTGAGCGAGCCACCACCACCTTGAAGTCCAGTCCGCTGATGGACTTGCGGTTCAGGTCGATGTATCGCGCGATGGCCTGCTCCTTCTCAGCGTCGGTCAGCGTCTTCAGGGCTTCCTCGAATTTCTCCATGATACACTTACGGCCGCTCATGCCCTTGATGTAGCGGTGCATCTGCCGGCCCATCTCCATGCACACGAAATGGTCCATCTGTTGCTGTTCTATCGGGTCAACGTATTGTTGCTCAAAGTTTTCACATGTTATCTTTTCCATAATCATCGTTCTTTTTTGGTTATCTGTGGGCAAAGTTACAAAAAAATCGATTAAACGAAGAAAGAATAAGTAAAAAACTTATTATTTTGAGTGAAAGATTTTTATTTAATAAATGAGCAAAAAGCCAAAGGAAATATTGTTTTTCTTTGCATTTCAGTTTGTTTTCCGCGTCAGAAAATAACCCGCACCGACTCCACTGGGGAGCCGATGCGGGTCAGCAACATTCACATTCTTCAGCTTAGTGTATGCCCTTGATGAGTTTCTTCAGCGTTTCCTTGGCATCGCCAAGCTCCAGGTAGACACCCTTCTCGCGGGTATAGAGCGGATTCTCCACACCAGCATAGCCGGGTTTCAGGTCGTAGTTGCAGATGATCACCTCGGGAGCCTTGTCCACATTCAGCACGGGCATGCCATAAATGGGCGTTCCCTCAGCCTCGCGGGCGGCGGGGTTGAGCACGTCGTTGGCACCGATAACGACGACAGCGTCGGTCTTGCCGAAGTCGTCGTTGATCTGCTCCATCTCGAACAGCTTCTCGTAGGGCACGTCGGCCTCAGCCAGCAGCACGTTCATGTGGCCCGGCATACGACCGGCCACGGGGTGGATGGCGAAGCGCACACGGGCTCCGTGGTCCTCCAACAGCTCGGCCAGCTGCTTCACCTGATGCTGAGCCTGTGCCAGAGCCATACCATAGCCAGGAACGATAATAACGTCTTTGGCGGCAGAGAGCACTGAACATGGATCGGCCTTGGCGGGAGCGGCGGCTGTGGCTGCCGTAGCCTCAGGGGCGGCATGCACACCGGCGATGAGTTTCTTCAGCGTTTCCTTGGCATCGCCAAGCTCGAGATAGACACCCTTGTCGCGGCTGTAGAGCGGATTCTCTACACCAGCATAACCGGGCTTCAGGTCGTAGTTGCAGATGATCACTTCGGGCGCCTTGTCCACATTCAGCACGGGCATGCCATAGATAGGCGTTCCCTCAGCCTCGCGGGCAGCCGGGTTCAGCACGTCGTTGGCACCAATCACCACTACGGCATCGGTCTTGCCGAAGTCGTCGTTGATCTGCTCCATCTCGAACAGTTTCTCGTAAGGCACATCGGCCTCAGCCAGCAGCACGTTCATGTGGCCCGGCATACGACCTGCCACGGGATGGATGGCGAAGCGCACACGGGCACCACGGTCTTCGAGGGCCTCAGCCAGTTGCTTCACCTGATGTTGGGCCTGTGCCAGAGCCATACCGTAGCCAGGTACGATGATGACGTCCTTGGCCTGTGCCAGCACGGTAGCGGGTGATGACTGTTGGGGGGCGGGTGTTGAGGCGGCAGGTGCAGCCTCTATCTGGGCATTCAGCGTGCCCACGCGAGCTTCAAGGGCCTCGACGAGGGCCTCAAGCTTCTTGACTCTTTCTTCTAATTGCATAACACGTTGTTCTAATTGTTTGTTGTGTTCAGAATCGGGGGTGTTGGTTGTTGGTTGATGGTTGATGGGTAATGCGGGTTTGCTCGTCGTGGGCGGAACCAGGATCTTGATAAGGCTACGGTTCATGGCTCGGCACATGATCTGTGTGAGCAGCAGACCCGAAGCACCCACGATGCCGCCGACGGCCACAAGGAAGATGTCGCTGATGGCCATACCGGCGATGGAACCGGCCACACCCGACAGGGAGTTGAGCAGAGAGATGGTGATGGGCATGTCGGCACCACCAACGCGGACGGAGAAGAACAGTCCGAAGAGCGATGCGCTGACCAGTGTGCACACCAGGCAGACCGTAGGATGGCCGCTGGTGAAGGTGCCCACCAGGATGAGGCATACCGTCAGGACGAGGAAGAGCATGGTGAGCACAGAGTGGTTGCTCCACACGATAGGTTTCTGCGGCAGCACACGGTGTAGCTTGCCTGCAGCCACGAGACTGCCCACGAGCGTGATCATACCGACGGCCACGGCCAGGAGCGACGTGAAGTTGACAAACGGCTGATAACCTTTTATGATGATCTCAGCCAGTTGCTCGTCGCTGAATCCCACGCCCATGGCAGAGAGCACACCCACCAAGGCCGAGGCACCACCGCCAAGGCCGTTGAAGAGGGCTACCGTCTGTGGCATTTGGATCATCTGCACGCGGCGGGCCATGGTGCCACCGATGAGGGCACCCACGAGGATGGCCGGATAGATGGTCCAAGCATTGACCACGCCGCTGAAATATAGCGTGGCCACCACACCGATGAGCATGGCCAGGGCCGACAGCAGGTTGCCGTTGACCGAGGTCTTCACCTTGCTCATCATGGAGATGCCAGCCAGCACGCAGACGGACAGCAGGGCACTGATGATAATTTGTATTGCGTTCATAAATTATTGAGTTGACGAGTTAGCAAGTTAACAAGTTGACAAGTGACGATCACTTTTTCTTCTTGTTGAACATCATGAGCATGCGGTGGGTGACACCGAAACCGCCAAAAACATTAATGGCTGCCAGGATGATGGCAGCGCAACCTACAATCTGTGTCAGCACTTGGGTGCCCGTCGATGCATCGTTGTCGAGCAGGGCCAGACCAGTGGCCGAGATAGCGCCCACAATGGTGACGCCCGACAATGCATTCATGCCCGACATCAGGGGCGTGTGCAACAGACTGGGTACGTTCTTGATAATAAAATAACCCGCTATCGTGCAGACCACGAAAACGAGTATCAGTATCCAAGGACTAATCATAAAAAGAGTTTGGAGTTAGGAGTTTGGGGAATAGGAATTAGGAGTTATCAGTCAGGATTAATACCTCACTTCTAACTCCTAATTCCTAACTGAAAATTACAATCCCATAGCTTCGCGAGCACCGGCATGAACGAGCTGACCGTCGATGCAAACCAAGCTCTTGGCAATCACTTCGTCCGTACGGTCGAGGTTCACCTTACCGTCCTTCACGAGGTAGTTCACCAGGTTGTAGAGGTTGTTGGAGAACATCCATGTGGAGCTGGTGGGCAGCAGACCCGGAATGTTCTTCACACCCATCAGCGTGACACCGTACTTCGTCTCGATGCCGCCCTTCGGGGTGAGTTCGCAGTTACCACCCTGGTCGATGGAGATATCGACGATGACAGAGCCGCGCTTCATGCCCTTCACCATTTCCTCGGTGATGATGATCGGAGCCACCTTGCCCGGGATGAGGGCAGAGCAGAACACGATGTCCATCTCCTGGATGGTCTCTTTCAGGTTCTCGCGCTCCACGACGAGCACATCGTCCGGCAGACGCAGGGCGTAGCCACCCTCACCGACGGCGAGTTCAGCAGGCACACCAGTCTCTGTCACCTTGGCACCCAGCGAACCAGCGTTCTCTGCAGCCATCGGACGGATGTCGGCAGCGTAAGTGATGGCACCGAGGCGCTTGGCAGTAGCCAGAGCCTGCAGACCAGCCACACCCACACCGATGACCATCACCTTGGCGGGCTTGATCTGTCCCACGGCGGTGAACATCTGCGGCATGAAAGTGGTCAGGTGGTTGGCAGCCATCAGGATACCCTTGTAACCGGCACAAGTACTCATCGAGGTCAGAGCGTCGAGGTTCTGGGCACGAGAGATACGGGGGATACCGTCGAGCGTGATGGCGGTGACACCCTGAGCGGTGAGCTTCTTCACCATCTCGTGGTTCACGGGCGATGCGGGATGAATGAAGGTGATCAGATACTGACCCTTGTGCATCATCTCCACTTCGTGCTTGCCGAGTTTCTCGTTGAACAGAGGCTCTTTCACCTTCAGAATCAGCTCAGCCTTGTCGTAAATCTCCTGCGGGTTGTCAATCATCTTGGCACCAGCCTGGATGTACTCTTCGTCGGTGTAGAGGGCGCCGTCGCCAGCACTCTTCTCAACCAAAACCTCAAAGCCTTCTTTTACGAACTTACCTACGGTTTCCGGGGTAGCTGCTACACGAGCTTCGTCGTGCATAATCTCTTTTGGAATTCCAATAATCATGATATTACTTTACTGTTTAAATAGGTTATAAAGATTGATTTCTGTTGCAAAAATACAGTTTTTATGCAATTCGAAAAGAACGAATAAACAAGTTTAACATGGAATTAACTCTCCATAACACAAAAAAGGCCGTTTCCAGCATGAAAGGCTGGTTTTAATGCCCACCAAGGGTTTTTATGGCGTGCTCATCACGTCGGTGGGTTCCCATAGGTGGCGGCTCATATCTACATGACCATTTGGCTTGAAAACGACTCCTTCGGCCAGCAGTCGTTCGCGCTGTTCTGCCCATCCGGGTGCCGTGCGTCCCACACTGTTCACCACGCGGTGGCAGGGCAGGGTTTCGGCACCTGGGGTGTAGTGCAGCGTGCGGCCTACCATGCGGGCATGGCTTGGCCATCCCGTCAAGGCGGCGATGTGGCCATAGGTGGTGACTTTTCCACGGGGTATCTGGCCGACAATGTTCATCACATCGCGGCGGAAGGTCCGCATCTCCTGAGCGGTCATCTTGTCGGGATAGTCTTTCATCTTCAACGAGTTGTCATTGTTTCAAGGATTACCGTCGGCAAAGTTACCACTTTTTTTTCAATGGGCAATCAAAAGAAAGAAAAAAGCGACTCGCACTGCCAAAAATGTTAAAGTATATAAAAGTTTATATTTATAATAAGGTGTATGCAAAAGATTTGTCTACTTTTGCAGACCCAAACGCGAAAATATCGTCATGGACCATTTGTGTTCATGATCTTCAAGAAATAACAAAACAGATAAAGATGCAGAAAAATCTTGTTATCGTAGAGAGTCCTGCCAAGGCCAAGACCATAGAGAAATTTTTGGGCAAGGACTTCAAGGTAATGTCAAGCTACGGTCATATCCGTGACCTGAAGAAGAATGAAATCAGTATCGATACGGACACGCTCGAACCCGATTATGAGGTTCCCGAAGACAAGCGCAAACTGGTGAACGAGTTGAAAAACCAGGTCGCCAAATCAGAGACGGTGTGGCTGGCAAGCGATGAAGACCGCGAGGGGGAAGCCATCTCGTGGCATTTGTGTGAAGTGCTCGGTTTGGACGAGAAGAGCACCAATCGCATTGTGTTCCACGAAATCACCAAGCCGGCCATCATGGCCGCCATCGAGTCGCCACGCCACTTGGACATGAATATGGTGGACGCGCAGCAGGCTCGCCGTGTGCTCGACCGCCTGGTGGGCTTCAAGCTCTCACCGGTGCTCTGGCGTAAGGTGAAACCCGCTCTGTCGGCAGGACGTGTGCAGAGCGTCGTTGTCAGACTTGTCGTCGAACGCGAGCGTGAGATACAGTCGTTCAAAAGCGAACCTTACTATCGTGTGAACGCTGTCTTCGGACTGACCAATGCCGACGGTTCGCAAAGCGAGGTGAAAGCCGAATTGGATACACGTTTCAAAACCCACGATGAGGTGCTTGCCTTCTTGGAGCAGTGCAAGGCTGCTGAGTTCGTGGTTTCCGATGTGCAGAAAAAGGCCATGAAACGCACTCCCGCACCGCCTTTCACCACTTCCACGCTGCAGCAGGAGGCCGCCCGTAAGTTAGGGTTCACCGTCAGCCAGACTATGATGGTGGCGCAACGGCTCTATGAGAGCGGACAGATCACATACATGCGTACCGACTCCGTAAACCTCTCTGGTCTGTGCATCAATGCCAGCAAGGAAGAGATTGTCAAGACCTACGGCAGTGAGTACAGCAAACCGCGCAATTATCAAACCCATTCGAAAGGTGCCCAGGAGGCTCACGAAGCCATCCGTCCCACCTATATAGAGCGAACTCGCATTGAGGGAACGCTGCAAGAACGCCGTCTCTACGAACTGATTTGGAAACGCACGGTGGCCAGTCAGATGGCTGATGCCCAGATGGAGAAGACCACGGTGACCATCGATGTCATGTGTCCCAACGCTTCACCATCGACGCTCACCCCCAAATTCATCGCAACGGGTGAGGTCATCACTTTCGACGGTTTCCTGAAAGTCTATCACGAGTCGAAAGACGAAGACGAAAACAATCAGGAAGAACTTCACGTACTGCCGAAGATGAATGGCGGTGAGGTGTTGCAGCGGCGTGAGATCACGGCCACGGAGCGCTTCACCCAGGGCCCCGTCCGCTTTACCGAGGGTTCACTTGTCCGTAAGATGGAGGAACTTGGCATTGGGCGCCCTTCTACTTATACTCCTACCATCACCACCATCCAGCAGCGCGAATATGTGCAGAAAGGTGACAAGGCAGGCACGCAACGCGAATACACTGTTGACACGCTTCAAGGATTGAAGCTGACCACCAAAACGCGCAAAGAGATGGTAGGCAGCGACAAGGGAAAGCTGTTGCCCACCGATATCGGTATCGTGGTGAACGATTTCCTGATCCGCCATTTCCCCACCATCATGGACTATAACTTCACGGCCAACGTGGAAACGCAGTTCGACGAAATCGCTGCCGGCAAGGAGAATTGGACCGGCATGATTCGCGAATTCTATAATAAGTTCGACCCCGTCGTGGAGCACACCATCGCCACCCGCGAGGAGCATAAGGCCGGCGAACGCCTGTTGGGCAACGACCCCGCAACGGGCAAGCCTGTGTGTGTGAAGATCGGCCGCTTCGGACCCGTGGCGCAGATAGGCACCGCTGAGGATAAGACGAAACCGCGTTTTGCCCAGCTGCCCGCCCATCTGAGCATCGAGACCATCACCCTCGAGGAGGCTCTGGATTTGTTCCAGCTGCCCCGCACGCTCGGACAGTATGAAGGCAGCGACGTGGTGGTAGGCACCGGACGCTTCGGACCGTATGTCGTCCACCAGAAGAAATATGCTTCTCTGCCCAAGGACTGCGACCCGCTGAGCATTCAGCTCGACGAGGCCATCGCCCTCATCAATAGCAAGCGTGAGCAAGAGGAGCGTACCCACCTGAAAAAGTTCGAGGAAGACGATAAGCTGGAGATCCGCACCGGACGCTTCGGACCCTATCTCACCTACGATGGCAAGAACTACCGACTGCCTAAGTCCGTGCATGCCAAGGCCGCCACAATGACCTACGAAGAGTGCATGGCCTATATCAAGAAGTAAACTATGGCGCAGCGCATCATCCTCATCGGCTATATGGGAGCAGGCAAGACCACCGTGGGACATGCCCTCTCGAAACTGACGGGCATGCCCTTCTACGACCTCGACTGGTACATAGAAACCCGCATGCACCGCAAGGTGCCGCAGCTGTTCGCCGAGTGGGGTGAGGAGAAGTTCCGCCAGATGGAGCACAATATGCTCCACGAGGTGGCAGAGTTCGACCAGGTCATCCTCAGCTGCGGAGGTGGCACACCCTGTTTCTTCGACAACATGGACTATATGAACCAGCAGGGGGAGACCATCTACCTGAAGGCTTCGCCCGAAGTGCTCTATGGCCATCTGCGCGTAGCCCGGGTGGAACGTCCCCTGCTCCAGAACATGACTGCCGAGGAGATGCAGGAGCACATCCGCCAGCAACTCGCCTCGCGCGAGCAGTATTATGAGAAAGCCAAACACATCGTGGACGTCAATCAGCAGACCGACTTCGCTCACATCAAGGTGACGGTGGACATCATCCGCAAGCAGTTGGGCATTTGATTTTAAATGAACGAAAACAGACGATAACAATCATGAAGAAGTGGACCATTGAAGACTCGAGGGAGCTTTACAACATCAACGGATGGGGTACCTCCTATTTCGGCGTGAACGACAAGGGTAATGTCTACGTCACGCCCTGTAAGGACGATGTGCAGATTGACCTGCGCGAAGTGATGGACGAGCTGTCGCTGCGTGATGTCGACGCACCAGTGCTGCTGCGGTTTCCTGACATTCTGGACAACCGCATTGAGCGCACATGGAGCTGTTTCAAGAAAGCCAGCGAGGAATACGAATACAAGGGCGAGAACTATGTGGTCTACCCCATCAAGGTGAACCAGATGCAACCCGTGGTCGAGGAGATTATCTCGCACGGACGGAAGTTCAACCTCGGACTGGAAGCCGGTTCAAAGCCTGAGCTCCATGCCGTCATTGCTATGCAGTGTCAGAGCGACTCCATCATCATCTGCAATGGCTACAAAGACCAAAGTTACATTGAACTGGCCCTGCTGGCTCAGAAGATGGGCAAGCGCATCTTCATCGTAGTGGAGAAGATGAACGAACTGGAAACCATCGCGCGCGCTGCTAAGAAGATGAACGTACGCCCGTGGCTGGGCATCCGCATCAAACTGGCCTCTTCCGGCAGCGGAAAATGGGAAGAGAGCGGAGGCGATGCCTCGAAATTCGGACTGACCAGTGCCGAGCTGCTCGAAGCCCTGACGCTGCTTGAGAAGAAGGAGATGCTCGACTGCCTGAAGCTCATCCACTTCCACATTGGTTCGCAGATTACGAAGATACGCCGCATACAGACCGCCCTGCGCGAGGCGTCGCAGTTCTACATCCAACTGCATAAGATGGGCGTCAACGTGGAGTTCGTCGACTGCGGTGGCGGACTGGGTGTCGACTACGACGGCACACGCTCGCCCTCCAGCGAGAGCTCCGTCAACTACTCCATCCAGGAATATGTCAACGACTGTATCTACACCTTCGTCGATGCCGCCAACAAGAACGGTCTGCCTCATCCTAACATCATCACTGAGAGCGGACGCTCGCTGGCCGCCCACCATTCGGTGCTCGTTATTGATGTGCTGGAGACAGCCTCCCTGCCCGAGATGCCCGAGGAGTTCGAACCCGACGAGAACTCTCACCAGTTGGTGAAAGACCTCTATGAGATCTGGGACAATCTCTCGCCGCGCAACGTTCTCGAGGACTGGCACGATGCCGAACAGATACGCGAGGAAGTGCTCGACTTGTTCTCCCATGGCATCGTAGACTTGAAGACGAGGGCCGAGATCGAAGCCATGTATTGGAGTGTGTGCCATGAGATCAATGCTTTAGCCAAAAACCTGAAGCACATTCCTGAGGAACTGATGAACATCGACAAACTCTTGGCCGACAAGTATTTCTGCAACTTCTCGCTCTTCCAGAGTCTTTCCGACTCGTGGGCCATCGACCAGCTCTTCCCCATCGTGCCCATCCAGCGACTCAACGAACGGCCTACCCGCAATGCCACCCTGCAGGACATCACCTGCGACTCTGACGGTAAGATTGCCAACTTTGTGACCAACCGCCACAACTCCCACTCGCTGCCGGTTCATGCTCTGAAGAAAAACGAGCGCTATTACCTCGGCGTGTTCCTCGTGGGTGCCTATCAGGAGATTCTTGGCGATATGCACAACCTCTTTGGCGATACCAATGCCGTACATATTTCAGTGAAGGATGACCATTATCATATCGACCAGATTATCGATGGCGAGACGGTGGAGGAGGTGCTCGAATACGTGCAGTACAATCCCAAGAAACTGGTGCGCCAGTTGGAGACATGGGTGGCCAAGAGCGTGAAACAAGGCCGTATCTCGCTCGAGGAGGGCAAGGAGTTCCTCAGCAACTATCGCTCCGGACTCTATGGCTATACCTATTTAGAGTAGTAAAAACAATCCAAAAACTCAAATTAATGTTAAAACGCTGGCGGATGCTGTAACATTCGCCAGTGTTGAATCGTCGTATGAATAGCGTGCAACCAAAAGTCATCAGTTTCCGAGGCGATATTCTGCCGCTCAAAAACGCGCTTTACCGCCTCGCACTGCGCATCACCCTCAGCCATGAGGATGCCGAGGATGTTGTGCAGGACACAATGCTGAAGCTTTGGAACAAACGCGAGCAATGGCCGCAGATAGAAAATATCGAGGCTTTTGCGATGACCGTCTGCCGCAACATCGCTCTCGACAAACTGAAGAATGCCCATCAGGCAAACATATCGTTGGAGGAAAAGGGAGAGTACAAAGGGCAGGAAGAAATGGCTGCCGCAGCCTGGATGCCCGTGTCGGCACAACAGAATCCATACCAGCAGACGGCTGAGCGCGACGGACTGGACATGGCAAGGCGCATCATCAACAGCCTGCCCGAAAAGCAAAGAAGCTGCATGCAGCTGCGCGACATCGAGGGGAAAAGCTACAAAGAGATAGCCGCCATCCTCGAAATCTCTGAAGAACAGGTGAAGGTGAACATCTACCGAGCCCGTCAAACCGTAAAACAGAAATACCAAGAATTCCAAGAATATGGACTATAAGTACATTGAACAACTGTTGGAAAGCTACTGGCAATGCGAGACATCGTTAGAGGAGGAGCAGATCCTCCGCACGTTCTTCTCGCAGAAGGAGGTGCCGGTGTCGCTCCTGCGCTATCGCGACCTCTTCGCCTACCAACAGGACGAGAAGCAGGCCGACACGCTCGACGACGACTTCGACCGCCGCATCTTGGAAATGACAGGCTCTGCCACACCCGTCAAGGCGCGTACCATCAGTCTGACACAGCGCCTGAAACCCCTCTTCAAGGCAGCAGCCATCGTGGCCATCATCCTCACCTTGGGCAATGCCGCGCAGGTGGCTTTCAACAAAGACCTGCCTGACGATGCCGTGGAGATGGCGGGCGTCCAGCAGCCACAGGAAGGACCGAAGGTAGCCATGGGCGACACCCTGCGCATCGACACCCTGCAAGCTAACATGCAACCCGTGGCCGTCACGCCCACAGACAAGGGACTGGAGTAGCCGAGATTCATTCTCACATAACACGAAATATATTTCTATGCTTTCTCTATAAAATCATGTTATTAAAACACACCAAATGAAGCTGTGAAGTTTCAATTCTCTCAATTTTTACACACACAAAATTGAATGCGCTGTCCTCCACCAAGGGCAGCGCACTTTTTTGTTACTCCTTCTCTGTTTCCTCTGTTCTTCTGTTTTCTTCTGTTCTTCTGTTACTCTGTCTTATTGTCTGTTCCATCTGTTCTTCTGTCTTCTTCTTCTGTTCTTTTGTTACTCTGTCTTATCATCTGTTCGATCTGTTATTCTGTCTTTATCCATCTGTTATTCTGTCTTGCAGATGTGTGGGACGCACTGCCGTATCTCTACGGCGATGGTCTCAGCCTTCACGCTGTCTGCATCGACGGTCACCTTCACCACACAAGCCCGCGTGTTGATAGCCTTGTGCTGGTCGAAGATGAAGTTGCCGATGCTGTAATAGATGCGTTTTCCCTGATACTCCTCCACCGTCTGCCAAGTGTGGGTATGATGTCCGATGATGATGTCGGCACCAGCGTCGATCATTCGGTGTGCCAATCGTTTCTGCAAGGCCAAAGGGCGTAGGGCGTGTTCGGCACCCCAGTGCGGGCAAACCACGATCACTGCCGACGGGTCTTTGTCGCGAATGCCGTGGATACGCGCCACCAGCGAGTCCTCTGGCTCTTGGCTGACGCAGGGCTTCCCCGTGAGGTAGGAGAAGTTCTCCAAGGCCAGCCGCAGCGTAGGCACCACGTAGATGTTCCGTAGGTCGCCGTTTTGCGGCGACAAACAAGACGGCAGGGAAACTTGCGGCGACAACCCCGTCTCCCCGGCTGCCCTGATGACAAGGGGCTCTGCCGCCTCGCTCATCGTATTGCCCGCCCCGAAAGGAATGATGCCTGCCGCCGTCACGTTCCGCCATGTGTCCACCAGCCCCGCCCGTCCCTGGTCGATGCTGTGGTTGTTGGCCAAGTTCAGATGGGTGATGCCATGCGCCTTCAGGGCCGGAAGCCAATCGGGATCGGCGCGAAACACATAGAGCTTATAGTCGGGTTGGTGGATGTTTGTGGCTGGGCACTCCAAGTTGCCGATGACGTAGTCGCACGAATGCAACAAGGAATCGACCTCCCATGTGAACAGGTGGTCGATTCCCTTGTGTTCTATGGTTTCCCGGACCCCACGGTCCAGCAGGATGTCGCCCGTGAAGAGCAGGCTAACAGCCAGAGCTATAGAAGATATACTCATTGTCCAGTTCCTTGTTGTCCATGGGCACGATCAGCTCTTCCATCCACGTGGGGATGCCTTTGTTGGGCTGCGCTTGCAGTTGTTCCTGCCACTCCTCGTCGGTCAGTCGGGGAGCCATCAGATCCTCTTGGAACTCACGATACGAGAACACAGCACCACGTGTCAGCCATAGGTAGCCGTCGATCTCGACCACCACATACATCTCGTGGGCGGGTCCCACGGCTTCGTAAAGCACCGACTTGTCGGGGTTGTTGCCGGCATTGGCTGTGTAGACATCGGCCACCACGGCGATGCTCTTGTCGGCACCTTGCACGTCGCTCCAGCCTGCCAGCCACTGGTCGGGCTCGCAAACCAAGTCGAGGGTGATGTTCTCGAAGGCTGCTCCGATGTAGTTGATTTGGTCATACTCCTCATTGGTGAGGGCTCTTCCCTCGATTTCCTTCTCACTGATGCCGAGTAGGAATTCCGCCTTGTCGCGTAGTGATTCTGTGGCCCCCTCTATCTTATCGGTCACCAAATGATACTTCTCCAACAATGCCTTGGTGTCATCAATCAGGGAGATGGCCACCTGCCAGTAGTTCACGTTGGGCTCCACATAGCCTTTCGTGGTGGGCTCGGGGATGCCACCGCCTCCGCATTCCGCACCGAAAGGCTGTTTGGCGTAGAGGATGGCGTCGTGTTTCAGCTCTGCCCACGAGGCCAAGGCGGTGTTCAGACACTTCTTGTCCCACTGCACGGTCTTCATGAAATAAGGAGGATTGCTCCCGCTGATGGGCAGTGCGCGGAGCGAGTGGATCCATTGGTTGGCCACGCTGGCCTGCCAGTCTATCTCCGTCATGCGCTGTTTCATGCGGTTCAGGTTCTCGGTGTATTTGTCCCAACGCCCCTGTTCATTCAGCTCTTTGAGCAACAGACGTTCCGCACTGCTGATGCCAATGGCGGCAAGTACGTCTAAGCCCTTGGGTGCATCGCGTAAGGTGGGTTCATTGTCGTAGTCCACCATTTCCTGCAGCACTTCGCCGTCGGGCATGTAGCGCTGCGGCATGAGGTTGATCTTATAGCGGCTGGTGCGCAGGAACTTCGGCACGATGCGTGTCTGTTTCAGGGCCAGTTCCTCTATCTTGCTGCGAATCTGGCTCATCAGTTTCTTGTTTTTCAGCACGTCGCCCAAGCTCGCGCCGGTCTTGGTGATTTCGGCATAGACCTGCAGGATGGTCACGTTGTCGGGCATCCCCATGAGATAGTCCAAGGGTTCTGCCACGCTCTGGTAGGTCTTGGTCAGGGCAGGGTTGCTGCCAATGACCTGTGCCATGACCAACGCACGCTTCAACTGGTGGTCGATGTCGGCAGCGAAAGGTACGCTTTGCAGCCACATCATACCACGGAAATAGTGCTTCAGCGTCTCGTTGCGGGTGTAGTGGCCACGTGGACGGAACATGGGATAGGTGAACATCGGCATTCGCATTTCTTCAGTATACTCCAGGAAATCGGAGTATGCGTATTCCTCTGCCATGATGTGTTTGATTTCCTGCTCGGCCTGTTGCTGCAGGTTCAGCGTCCCCTTGCCCGAAGGAGCTGCCATCGTGGGGTGCTTCAGCTTCACCAGTGGCTCTCCCGTGAGCAGTGCATGACCGATGGCAAAGAAGGCGGCGTCGTATTGCGCGGCTGCCTTCATGTCGGCGTTGGGGGTGGTATCGGCCAAACGGTTCATCTCCTCATAGAGTTTCTGGGTGAAGTTGGTGAGGGTGGGGATGAACTTCTGTTGCTCCACTTCGCGCAGCACGCAGTCAAAATACATGTGGAACGCCTGCAGGTAGAGGTCGGTGGTCACGAAGCTGGGGAACTCATGGTAGTCGTTACGTTCGTAGACATGGAACATCTGGTCGTTATTCGCTGGCACGATGGCAAAGCCGTTGCGCCCCAACTTCTCCATGAGTCGCGGGTTCTGCTCGTTGAGCTGGAAGGGATTCACCAGATTCGCTACATTCACGATGTTGCCTCCCGAGGTCTGGAAGTTCTGCTGCTTCAGCTCATCCTCGCGGGCTTTCAGGCGGGCGATGAAAGCCTGTTCCTCTTTCGTGTAGCTGATGGGAGCCGGTTTTTGGGTCAGGGTGTTGCCCTCTTCATCGTAGCCCTCCTCAGCCCAGAAGCGCTTGTTCATGACTTTGTCATACCAGGAGGTGGCGCTGAAGATGCCTCTCAGGTCGCTGCTCATGAACAGATAGCCCTGTCGGGCAGCGAAGGCATTACGCAGCACGCGCAGTTCACTGACGCTCAACTGCGAGATATCCATGTTGAGGTCGATGGTTTTGTTCAGTTTCTCCACGTCGATGTGGCCCTTTCCGGGGAGCAAGGTGTGCTTACCGTCGGCTCGTGCCACCATCATGGCGACCAGTGCCATACAAATCAGGATTCCTCTTTTCATGTTATTCTGGTTTTAGTGATTGTTCAAATGTTAGCAACGCCTCCTCGCGCGACACATTGGTCAGCAGGAAACGGTCGAAAGCCAGTCCGAATCCGCGCCAGCGATAGTCGGCTACGACGTAGCGGTGGTCAGCGGTGGTCTCTAAACTGCGCACGCGTCCTTGCCCTTCTTCGTTCACGATGAAGCGGAAGTCCTCCAGTTCGCCGCCTAACTTACTGCCCATCCACAAGGGGCGGATGTGTCCGTGGTAGTTCTTGAAGATGAACAGACGTCGGCCCTCTTCGGGGTAGAAGCGGGTGGCTTTCACCACGCCCACAAGGGCATCCTCGCTGCCGTCGCCATCGATATCACCCGTACAGAAGCGGTAGATGGGGTAGGGGAGCGACCATTCGTCGCGCAGCGTGTCGCTCTCCAGCACCAGTCCCCGCTCGCTCAGGGAGAATGTGGCCTGTGCATTTACCGCCCAGCAGGCAACAATCCACACCATCGTCACGAGCCATCTATTCATAATCAGCAATTGTTTTGACCTCAATAAGCGCTTGTTTTGACCTCCCCTAACCCCTCCTGCAGGAGGGGGACTGATTAGTATTGTTACCTCCTGCAGGAGGGGTGACTGATTAGTATTGTTGCCTCATTCAGAGGGTGACTGATTAGTATTGTTGCCTCCTGCAGGAGGGGGACTGATTAGTTTCTGCGCTCAGTTCAAACTTTTCCTCCCCCTACAGGGGGAGTTAGAGGGGGTCCCCGTCAAAGCAGTGAGCGGATTTCGGCATCGATGTCCTTGATCTGGGCATCGCGTTTGTGCAGCACATTCTCGCGGTCCATCAAGAAGAACGTGGGCAGCCCTTGCAGGTTGTACTGCATGAAGAGCGGCGATTCCGTCAGCTGTGCGTCGCGCACACAGATCCAGGGCAGCGCCTCGGTCTGCTGTTTCCAGAAATGCTCGTCCGGGTCGAACGACACCTGGTAGATCTCCAGTCCTTGCGCGTGATACTTATTATATAGCTCGCGCATCTTCATGATTCTTGCCGGTGAATCCTTTGTCGCGAACACGTGGAAGTCCAGCAACACCACCTTGCCCTTCAGGCTCGTCAGGCGTCGCGACTGGCCGTGATTGTCGGGCAGGTTGATGTCGATGACATTCGTCACGTTCACCTTGCTCGCGTCAATCTCCATGCCGTTCTGCTGCTCCGTGATGCGGATATCCTTCATGCCCTCGATGGCGATGTTGTGCAGATTCTTGCCACGCAAAGCGTCGGGGTAGTAGGTGTCCCAGCTGGTGGCCACGGCGGCGAAGGCTTTGATGTCTTCCTTGTTCTCGCGCGGGTTGAAGATGAGCAGGTTGCCCAAGGTCTGGAACAGGGCGAAATACGACGAGGCTTTCATCGGCTCCTTGTAGATGTAGTTCATCTTCACGTCCGTCTTGTAAGCCTCAATGCAGCGCAGGATGCTGTCCTGTGCCATCCGTGGGTTCAGGTCGATGTTGCCTTGGATGGCCATGAGCCGCTGCTGCAGGTCCTGCTGTTTCAGCGCCAGCTCACGGATGGTCTGGCAGTTCTGCGACCCCTCCACCGTATAGCCAGAGGCCATCAGGGGATAGCGAGCAGTCACGGTGAGGGTCTCCGTAGAGTCCACACTCAGGTTGATGATGCGTCCGTTGATGCGCAAGCGATAGAACTCAGGTCCGCCGTTGGGGGGCAGAGCCTGCAGGTCGAACGTGCCGTTGTCGGTCAGCCGCACCGAGTCGATCGCTACCGGTCCGTCCAAACTCATGTTTTCCAGATAGAGCATCGAGTCCTTCGCCTCCGTGATGCTTCCTGTGATGTGCGCCCGCTCCTTGCTGCAACCAGCCAGCGTCAGCGCTATGGTGGCAGCCATCGCCACCCGTGTCAATGTCTTTTTATTCATAACAAAATATGGAAAAATTATCATACAGACTGCAAAAGTAACTTTTTTTTTTCATTATCACAAGAAATCAACAGAAAACCTTCATTTTTTTGTCCCGTAAGCAGCGCCTCCCCTGCTGCATCAAAGCTGTCCTTTCGTTCTGTAAGCAGCGGTTCCCCTACTGCATCAAAGCTGTCCTTTCGTTCTGTAAGCAGCGCCTCCCCTACTGCATCAAAGCTGTCCTTTCGTTCTGTAAGCAGCGGTTCCACCGCTGCAGAACAATAGTAACAATCGCTGCCTTCAGCCCCCTTTGCCGTACCTTTGCCCCCGGAAACCATCAGCCGGCGATGCTCTTTCCGCTAAAGTATCACTAAATAAAAGGAAAGAATGACATGAAAAGAACCATCGATCTGGGCATGAAGCTCACCGAGAACTTCACCCTTCGCGAATTTGTAGACAGCCCCACGGCCAAGCGCCTCGGCATCGACAACACCCCCAAATGGGACCACGTATTGGCGCTGGCCAACCTCTGTCGCCACGTGTTGCAGCCCCTCCGCGACCATGCCGGACGGCCGCTGCTCATCAACTCCGGCTACCGTTGCGAGCTGTTGAACGAGGCCGTGCATGGCGTGGGACAGTCGCAACACCTCCTCGGCGAGGCTGCCGACATCCACATTGCCTCCATCGCACAAGGGCGCGACTACTACGACTTCATCCTCACCCACTGTCCCTTCGATCAGCTTCTCTTCGAGTACAATCGCTTCGGCGCCGTCTGGATTCACGTCAGCTGCAAGCAGGAGATTGTGAAAAACCGCCGTATGGCATTGCCTAACTATCACGTCAAATAAGCAATCGTTAGTATTATGAGTCAACAACAGACCAAGACCTGCCGCCATTGCGGCCTCACGCTCCCCCTGAGCGAGTTTGAGCAACTGCCCACCGGCACCTATCGCCGTATGTGTCGCCGTTGTAAGTACATCGTCTACGACCGGCCTGCTCGTCAGCGCCGCCGTCAGCTGACAGCCTTTGGCAGTTTGACACACCCCCCTTAGCCCCTTTCAAGTGAACGAAAGCGATAGTTGAAGGGATCGTAATTATCGCTGAAGAATATTGACATTTTTTGGTTTGCTTTTTTCCGCGTTTTCGCGCAAATGCAACGCTTCAGACCGCCTTCATACCGTTTGTCGGGAAGCCTATCGTTGTCAGTTATGGTTCTTGAAGGCGACTTTGATGTTCTTTATGGCGGTCAGTGATAGGAAGTGAGCCCGCGAAACGATATCA
>Ga0310695_10000318_pt1 | contig 128372 bp, 110 predicted proteins | sample RumenRJG_04DNA_FD_203882 | JGI IMG/M metagenome (GOLD analysis project Ga0310695, IMG submission 203882) | Bovine rumen microbial communities from Lethbridge, Alberta, Canada - RJG_04 (v2) (version 2) | ecosystem: Host-associated > Mammals > Digestive system > Stomach > Rumen | place: Canada...
ACATGAAAAGGGTTATCAGAGAATCCAAGAAAAAATAGTAATATATAGCTACATTTTCGCCCGTAAAAAATGCGAGGTATTCCCTTATTTACGGGCTATCCTCGCATATTGACTGTCAAAGATGGGATTATACTACGTTTCTACCTCTGATGGTGATAAAATGGTCCCGGAAATGGTCCCTGGGGACGGAGTCGAGGGACCATTTTTTTCTTTTTGATCCCTTGACTCCGTCCCCTGGGACCATCCACGGGGTTCATCAATTTCTGAGTCGGGAGTCAGTTTCAGTATGAAGCTTTTTATAATTATATACGCTGCAATAAACTTCATAGTATTTCTACTCTATGGTATAGACAAAGCTAAGGCAAGGCGGGGAAGCTTCAGGATATCTGAAGCCTCCCTTCTTATAGCTGCGCTTTTGGGACCGGTTGGTGCATTGCTTGGGATGATAGTCTTCCATCACAAGACGAGGAAGGCAAAATTCTGTACCCTCGTGCCTTTGATACTGGTGCTTGAGCTGACAGCCGCGATATTGCTGTGTATCAGATATATGCCGCGAAACACAGAAACGGCGGTTGCTTCAGAGGAAGAAGGGCCTGAAAACGTAGGTACATCAGCTTTTCAAACGAGTGAGATTAATTCTTCAATTGAAGAACCACAGATTCAGGAAGATTACGTTTTCATAAACAGTAGCGGCGATACTCTCGAAGAAAGGATAAATGTTCCAAAAGGCTATATCAGGACTCCTGCTTCGGACGATAGTCTGCAGGGATTTGTCCGAAAATACAAAATGAAGCCGGACGGCTCCCCGGTCCTTCTCTATGACGGAAGGGAGAAGGGGATACAGTCTGATCACATAGCAGTCTTTGATATGGCGATTGAAAATTATGATCTTCAGCAGTGTGCGGACTCTGTGATGAGGATGTATGCGGAATATTTCAGGGATAGCGGACAGGAAGAAAGGATAGCCTTTCATTTTACTAACGGGTTTCTTTGCGATTATGATTCCTGGAAGAACGGGAAAAGAGTGAAAGTAAACGGGAATGATGTGTACTGGGCACAGTCGGGGGGATATGATGACAGCGACGAGAATTTCATATCCTATCTTCGGATGGTATTTTCCTATGCGGGAACGCTGTCGCTTCAGGAAGAATCCGGGCAGATCGATATCTCAGAGCTCAGAGCAGGGGATATATTCATAAAGGGCGGAAGTCCGGGGCATGTCGTTTTCGTTGCAGATGTCTGCGAAAAAGGAGATGAAAAGGCCTTTCTTCTTGCACAGGGATACATGCCGGCACAGGAATTTCATGTCCTCAAAAATCCTCTTCACGAAGATGATCCCTGGTATTATGTCAGTGAGCTTTCTTATCCGCTGAGAACCCCTGAATACACATTTAACGAGGGGAGCCTCATGCGCCCCGGGTATTTGAGCGTTTAAAAAATGGTCCCAGGGGACGGAGGTGAGGGGTCACTTTTCTAATTTTTGGTCCCTTGACTCCGTCCCCTGGGACCATTTGTGGCGTCGCAGAGTTTAGCGCCCCAAAAAAATGGACCCCGGAGTCAGGGGTCCATTTTCAATATTTAAGAATTGTATTTCGAAGGGTCGATCGGACAGAAACTCGTAAACGAAGCGTTGCCTTGTAGATCCGCATATACAGTGACCACCTGTATAGACGGGATAGCGTCCGGTGTAACAGGGGTCACCCGGCAGAGGGTGGCATAATTCGTGCCGGCAACGACCTGAGTCCCGAGAAGCGCCATAGGCTCGATATTTGATCCCGTAAGGCCTGAACTGGCTTTGTCAAAGGCATCTTTTGCATTATCGGGAAGAGGGAGTTTTGTCACATCGGAAGGAACAGACCATCCGCCTGCAAGAACTTCGTTTTTTGCTTCTCCGCTTGTATTGGTATAATCCGTAAGCTTAAATTCAGTATTCTTCGATAGCTGCGCATTACCCTGCAGGTCGCGGTAGATAACGATCATTCTGTAAGCTCCATCCTTTTGGCACAAGATCATATCATTTGTGCCCGCGACGACCTGCTGTGCTATCAGCGCGACAGGGATCAGGGTTTCTCCGGCAGCTGCCTTGTTAAAGCCTGCCTGCACGTCTTCCGGAAGTGTTACAGCTTTCTGCTCTGTCATTGTGTAGCCTCCTGTGATCTGAAGATTATTTTCGGGCTCAGTCGTTTGCGTGGTCTTGCCGCTGCAGGCTGTGAGTCCGAGGACAAAGATTGTCCCGATAAGCGAAAATACAATGAGTTTTCTCATGGTATGGAACCTCCTTTATTTCAAAGTACGGCATCATTTTACGATGATTCTGCCGGTAATTCAATTTGTTTCAGAGTTTGAAATGGTCCCTAGTGACGGAGTTGAGTGCACTTTTATTGATTAGTACATATTCCCATTGGATGTTTGAAAAATTAGCCGCAAACTGTAATGATCCCAGGGTCCATTACGAGTGCCCTCGATCCTATCAGGAAAATAATGCTTGACAAAATTATCATCACGGAGTATAGTTCATAAAAGTGAAGTAACGCAGGGATTAAATGGAGAATGTTATGACGATAAGTGAGCGGATATTTGAACGTCTGGAGCAGCTTGATATGACTCAGAAGGAGCTTTCAAAAAGGACGGGGATAAAGGAAACCACGATCAGCGAATGGAGGAAAAAGAAGACGAATCCTTCTTCCGAGAAGATCATGCCTATCTGCGAGGCGCTTAATGTGACTCCTGAGTGGCTATTGTCAGGGATAGATGCCGCCGGCAGCCGGAAAGACCATATGGACTATTTTATAGTGAACAAAGATACGGAAATTGGAAAGCTTATTTCTTGCTATAATGAGCTGGACCCCTCCTTCCGTGAGCGTGTCATGGGATATGCACAGGCTTTTAACTCACTTAAGGAAAAAAAGAATGAGAAATAGAAGAAAAGTTTTTTTTGTAGTCAAAATCCATATAAATGAACTAATCACAGCAATGATGGAGGATAATCTTTGGCAATAACTGTAAAGAGCATGGCAACATCCGGAGTGGATGGTTTCATGGTAGAGATAGAGGCGTCGACCATAAGGGGCCAGCAGCAGTCCCTTTCGATCATAGGCCTGCCTGACCAGGCGATAAAGGAGGCAGGAGAAAGGATACAGGCGGCTATAGAATCGTGCGGCTATGATTTCCCCAAGGACAAATCAATAATCAGTCTCGCACCCAGTGACAAGAAGAAGCGCGGCTCCCACTTTGACCTCGGGATGATAATAGCTATTTTGTTTCAGACAGATCAGATTTCGCCGAAGAATCTCTCCGACTATGCCTTTATCGGGGAACTGGCGCTGGATGGGCGTATCAGACCCTGCACCGGCGTTCTTTCGATGGTGACAGAGGCTGTGAGATGCAGGGTAAGATCTGTCATAGTTCCTTACGAGAACAGCCGGGAAGCGATGGCTGTGTCCGGGATCAATATTTTTCCCGTGAGAACGCTTCAGGATACGATAAATCTTCTGGAAGGGAGAATGGATCTTGTCAAAAAGAATGAAGAAGACTCAGATGAAATATGTTCCATGAGCGTTGGCAACGGTTCTGAAAGCAGCGGATCGGCCGGGAATCCGGATGACTATCCCATAGATCCTGATCTTGATTTTTCCGATGTGAAGGGGCAGGACGAGCTTATTGAAGCGATAGTGCTGGGAGCGGCAGGAGGGCACAATATCCTCATGATCGGTGAGCCGGGTTGCGGCAAGACCATGATAGCGCAGCGGATCCCGACGATCCTTCCGAGGATGTCGGAAATTGAATCTCTTGAGGTCACAAAGATACATTCAATATCAGGACTTTTGGATGCCGGCGTCGGACTAATGGGAAAAAGACCCTTCAGGTCGCCTCATCACAATGCATCCTTGAATGCCATGATCGGCGGAGGCAACTATGCCATGCCCGGCGAGGTCTCGCTTGCACACAACGGTGTGCTTTTCCTGGATGAGCTGGCTGAGTTTTCAAGGTGCACCCTTGACGCACTTCGGCAGCCGATGGAGGACAAGAGGGTGACGATCTCCAGGGTAAACGGAACAAACTGCTATCCCGCAAACTTCATGCTCGTGGCGGCTATGAATCCCTGTCCCTGCGGATATTATCCATCAAAGAAGTGTCACTGCACCGATTATGAGATAATTCACTACAGGGGGAAGATATCGGGACCTATCCTTGAGAGGATCGATATCCAAAAGAGTGTAGCGCATGTGGATTTTTTTGAACTGGAGGGGAAAAAGAAAGGCTTTTCTTCAAAAGAACTTCGGGAAAGGGTTGAGGCGGCAAGAAAGATACAGCAGGAAAGATTTTCGGAGGATGAAAAGGTCAATTGCAATGCACAGATGACGACTGCAATGATACAAAAGTATTGCAAGATAGACAGTGAATGCACAAAGCTTCTCAAAAGCTTCAGTGAGAAATACGGCTACAGCGCAAGAGTGATACACAAGCTCCTTCGGCTGGCAAGGACCAGCGCGGATATGGATGGCTCCGGAGTTATAAGGCGGGAGGATATCATAAGGGTGGTCGGATTAAGAGACCTTGATGCTTCAAGCAGCAGGATGTATACGATCTCATGAAAGAGATCGACGAAGACATTATCCAAAAATATGTCATGCTCTCTTTGATGAAGGGAATAGGAGTTGTGACGCAAAACGCCCTGCTTTCCTTGTTTGAAAGCATCAGCATGCTTTTTGAGGCCAAAGAGGGGCTTTTGCTGTCGAAAGAGCCGGAAAGGAAGGTCGGAAGGAAAAGGCTTGAGGCATTTTTCCGGCAAAGGGAAGACCCTTCGTTGACGCGAGAAGCAGGGGAGATCGTGAAGGCAGCAAGAGAGGCAAAAATAGATATTCTGGTAAGAGAGGAGATGAACTACCCCAAACGGTTCCTTCATTTACAGGATATGCCGGCGATACTTTATATAAAGGGCGATCTTTGGATAAACAGTATTTTAGAATCTGTCGGTATCGTAGGCTCGAGAAGGTGCTCTCAGACCGGAAAGAATGAAGCAATAAGGATTGCCAAAGAGACCGTGAAAAAGGACGGAGCTGTCATAAGCGGGCTTGCAAAGGGGATCGACTCGTACGCGCATACCGCTGCTTTAAAGAACGGTGGATATACGATAGCTGTGCTTGGAAACGGCGCGGATATCTGTTATCCCCACGAACATGAGAGGCTCTATGAGAGTATAGCAAAAAACGGCTGCATCATGACTGAATACCCTCCGGGGACCATGCCGAGAGGATATTCTTTTCCGCGAAGAAACCGTCTGATCGCAGCCCTTTCCGACTGCCTCTATGTAATTGATGTGAAAGGAAAAAGCGGTACGCAAACGACGGTGGAATATGCAAGTAAATATGGCAGAACTGTCACGATCATATAGTGATATTGAGCAATACTTACAGCAGATCGATCGTGAAGAATAATTAAAAAATGAAGTGATCGATAAGGAAGTTTATGATGCTCTGATGGAGAGACGCGGTCTTATAGACAAACATAAATAAAAACGCGTTCAGGAATCTTGACTCTACGACGCCACCGGTGTGAAGCGACCATTTACAGTCAGGATTGAATGTGCTAAAAAAATTCAACAAGGAGGATCATAGCAGATGAAAGTTTTATTTATCGGAGGAACCGGGCAGATCAGCAGTGCCATAGTTCAAATGCTGTCCGAAGAACAGGATTATGAGGTATGGCTTTTAAACAGGGGGAACAGAGCTGTTCCAAAGGGCGTTCATCAGATCGTCGCTGATGTGAATGATGAAGCGAAGGTGGCTGAGGCTATCAAAGATTTGAGCTTTGACACTGTCTGTGAATTTATCGGATTTACGGTTGAACAGGTGGAAAGGGACTACTGGCTCTTCAAGGACAGGACGAAGCAGTATATCTATACAAGCTCTGCATCCGCTTATCACAAGCCTTCGGCATCTTATCTGATCACGGAGGGAACAACGCTTGCCAATCCCCACTGGCAGTATTCGAGGGATAAGATAGCCTGCGAGGAATTCCTGATGAAAAAGTATAGAGAGGAGGGCTTTCCCATCACTATTGTGCGTCCCAGCCATACCTATGATGAGAGACATATCCCTCTCGGCGTACATGGACGAAACGGTTTTTTCCAGGTTATCAGAAGGATGCAGGAAGGGAAGCCTGTGATCATTCAGGGAGACGGAACATCGCTCTGGCATCTGACCTTTAATGAGGATTTTGCAATTGGATATACGGGATTGATAGGGAATCGCCATGCGATCGGTGAAGCATTCCATATCACAGGCGATGAGGTGCTTACTTGGAATCAGATCTATCAGACCATCGCTGATGCCCTTGATGTAAAACTTAAGCCTTATCATGTATCATCGGACTTCCTCGCGGCTGTCGGAGACAAATACGGTTTTGACTTCGAAGGGAGTCTTACCGGAGACAAGTCAGTATCCGTTGTGTTCGACAACTCAAAGATCAAAAGACTTGCACCAAATATGACGACACATGTGCCTTTCCATATCGGAGTGAGAAAGGCACTTAAGTACGTATTAGCTCATCCAAAAGAATACAAGGAGGATCCGGAATTTGATGCATGGTGTGATAGGGTGATCGATTCGCTTGAGAAAGCGAAGGAGGCGATTTAAGGAAACGCTTCGCAAAATGGTCCCGTGGGACGGAGTCAAGGGACCGTTTCAGGTGTCATTTCACGGCACAAAATTGTTATAGGGCGCACAAAAATGATATATTATAATTGGACCCGCTATTAAAATAATAAAAGCCTAAGCGGCGGTTTTTGATAGTTTTTTTTTCGAGGGGGTTCAAATGAAAAAGAGGATCATTTCTGTTCTGACAGTGTGCGCACTGGCATTTGCGCTGACCGGGTGCGCAGGAAAGGCTTCTGACGCGGGAAACACGGGTGCTGCTCCAAATCCTGCAAATTCAGACCTTTCAGCTTATTCAGACCTTACAATGAAGGACTACAAGCTGGTTTTTGACGAGGAGTTTGATGGAAAGACGCTTGACAGGAGTGTCTGGAATGTTGAGCTTCATGAACCGGGCTGGGTGAATGAGGAATGGCAGGAGTACGTGGATTCGGAGGAAAATATCTATTTAGAGGACGGGCATCTCGTACTTAAGCCTGTTCAGAAAAAGGATACCATGGGCTCAGGCGCATTTACCTCCGGTCGTGTCAATACTATGGGAAAGCACGAGTTCAAGTATGGTTTCTTTGAGTCAAGACTCAAGGTGCCGGCTGGAAACGGCTTCCTGCCTGCTTTCTGGCTGATGACCGGCGATGAACAAAAATACGGTCAGTGGCCTGTTTGCGGAGAGATAGATATCATGGAGGTTCTCGGGGATGCAGTGAATCAGAACCACGGCACCATCCATTTCGGTCTTCCCCACAAGCAGGATCAGGGCACTTATCAGCCCGTGAAGCTTACGAATTTCAGCACGGATTATCACACCTATGGGCTTGAATGGATGCCCGGAAAGATGGTCTGGTATGTCGATGGGGTGAAATACCATGAGACTTCCGACTGGTATTCAAAGACCGAAAGCGGGGAATTGAATCCTTATCCCGCTCCCTTCAATCATGAGTTTTACATTATCTTGAATCTTGCTGTAGGAAACAACTGGGCGGGGTATCCCGATGAGACTACCGATATCAAGAATTCCGAATATGACATTGACTATGTGAGAGTGTATCAGGCGCCTTCTTATGACGAGAATGTGCAGAAACCCGTCAAGGTTGTGGATTTAAGGGAACCCGCGGACGGCAGCAATTATATGAATAATGGCTCCTTTACAGAAAATGAGGATCTCTCCGACAACAAAAACTGGAAGTTCCTCCTTGCAAACGGCGGAAAGGGCGAGGCCGTGATCGAGGATGGAAAGATAGTGATAAAGAGTGAGGCCGCCGGAACAGAGGAGTATTCGGTCCAGCTGGTTCAGCCCGATATGCCGATGAAGGAGGGCTCGTCCTACAAGCTGTCCTTCAAGGCCTGGGCAGATGAAGACAGGACGATGAAGACTGCGGTAACAGCCCCCAATGAAGGATGGATACGTTATCTTGAAGATACTGAAGTGAAACTCACAAAAGAGCCGAAGGAATTCACTTTTGACTTTACAATGAGCGAGGAAAGCGATCCCAAGGGCAGGGTAGAGTTCAACATGGGAAAGACCGGCTCGACCGCAACTATCTATATCACGGACGTTTCGCTCGTAAAGACGAAGGATTAAGTTTTCGAGGCTCTGTACTCCCCCGGAGTCATTCCGGTCGTTGCTTTAAAAACCTTTATGAAATAACTGTGACTTGAAAAAGCAAGATCCGAGGCGATCTCTGAAACAGGTTTTTCCGAAAACCTGAGCATGTCGCAGGCTTCCTCTATCTTCTTTTTCCTGATGTATCCGGAGAGGGGAATACCGGTTTCCTTTTTGAACAGTCTTGAAAGATATGATCTTGAAAGACCGACAGCTTCTGCTATCGAGTCCTCGCAAAGCTTTTCGTGAAGGTGTACAAAAATATAATTTATGGTCTTTTTTACAGGTCCTGAAGGAGCAAGCTTCTTCAGGACCGTTTTTTTCATCCTGTCCGTATAGTCAAATACAGCCTTTTTGTGAAGAGAATGGATGTCCTTCTCATTCTTCAGTTCATCACATTTCGAAATATAGCTGTCGCTCAGTGAATAGCTGGTCTCAAGATCCATTCCGCCTTCAATAGCGTAGCGGGAAAGCTCTGCGATCGTGATCGCAAAATGATATTTGAGACTCTGCAGCCTGTTTTTGGAAAGGCTTCCCATTGAGTCGCTTCCGAGCGGAGACATCAGCTTTTCAACCTTTTCCCGATCCCCGTCCTGCACGGCCTTGTAAAAGGCAAACTCCTGCTCGAAGGAAGCGTGCGCAAACGCCCTTTCTCTGTTTTCAAAAATAATATTATTCATGAGGAGGATGATAATGGTCCCAGGGGACGGAGTCAAGGGACCACTCTGATACCATTTTATGTTAAAATACTATTGTTTGAATTTGAACAATCGAAGGATACAGATCATGAAGGAATACTCTTTTTACGGATGGGAACGCGCAAATGTCTCCCCCATAAATGAAAATTTTTTCGGCATAAAGGATCCAAGGGATCTCTACGATGCCCTGTCAGAACTTTGGTGCGTTGACACTTGTGCACCCAGGCTCCGAAGCGAATGGACGATCGACAATCCAACCCTCGGGCAGTGCTCGATCACGGCCTTTCTTGCGCAGGATATCTTCGGCGGCGAGGTCTATGGGATAAAGAGGCCGGACGGCAACTTCCATTGCTACAATGTAGTCGGGGACTGCGTTTTCGACCTTACGAGCGAGCAGTTCAGGGATGAAAAACTATTCTATGAGGGAAATCCCATCCAGAAAAGGGAAGACCATTTTGCAAAAGAAGAAAAGAGGCTTCGCTACGAGCTCCTTCGCTCGCTTCTATTTAAAAGACAGGATGAGATAGAAGACAAAGCCCTTTCCTGGGAAGAGACAAAGTGCGAGCACGTGATAGGCGACAAATGGATAGACCTTCGAAGGTCTTCATACCGCTTTCCGGACGGCTCTTCTTTTGAACCCTTCTACAGCTACAGCAGGAGGGATTATGTGGTCATAGTCGCGTCCGACGTTGACGGAAATTACATCTGCGTCAGGCAGTACCGGCAGGGCATCGGGCGGGTCACAACGGAGTTTTGCGCCGGCGGCATCGAGCGCAAAGACGGGATCGAATACAGGACAGCAAAGGGGGATCCCGACAAAGAAAAAGAGCTTTCCGAGAACGCCCTTTCCGCGGCAAAAAGAGAGCTTCTTGAGGAGACGGGCTATGAATCCGATGATTGGGAAGAGCTTCTTTCGATCCCTTCAAACGCGACGATAGCTGACAATTATGCCTATATATTCAGCGCGAAAAACTGCAGAAGGGTCTCTTCCCAGCACCTTGACAGCACAGAGTTTTTGAAGGTGAAGGTTCTGACAGAACAGGATATAAATTCGCGTATCAATGGCGGGGACTTCCTGCAGGCGGTGCATGTGATGGCCTGGCTTATCCGGAAGAAGGAAGATAATGGAGACTGACATAATTGGATTTTCTGAATGAGGGATAGAAATGGGAAAATATGATTTTGACAAAAAGATAGACAGGAGCGATTCCTGGTCGCTGAAGTGGGATGTAAGGGAAGGGGAGCTTCCCATGTGGGTCGCTGATATGGATTTTGAGACAGCACCTGAGATAAAGGAAGCCCTTTCAAAACGTCTTTCAGAAGGGGCTTTTGGATATTCCATTGTGCCTGATGAATGGTATAATGCTTACATTTCGTGGTGGAAAAAGAGACATCACCTTGATATCAAAAAAGAGGAACTCATTTTTTCGACCGGTGTGATACCTACGATCTCGAGTACGGTAAGAAAACTTACCACGAATGATGAAAATGTTTTGATACTGACACCCGTTTACAATGTCTTCTACAACTGCATCAAAAATAATGGCGCACGGGTGCTTGAAAGCAGGCTGATCGAGAAAGATGGATGCTTTGAGATCGACTTTTCAGACCTTGAAAAAAAGCTTTCGGATCCTCAGACATCGCTCCTTCTTTTTTGCAATCCCCACAATCCTACAGGGAGGATATGGACGAAGGATGAACTGTCAAGGGTAGGAACACTTTGTGAAAAGTATGGTGTGACAGTTCTTTCGGACGAGATCCATTGCGATATTGTTGATCCAAAAAAGGAATATGTCCCATTTGCCACAGCCTCGGAAACCTGCAGCAGGATATCGATCACCGCGATCGCGCCCTCAAAGGCCTTCAATATGGCAGGGATGTGCTCAAGCGCAGTTTTTGTGAAAAATCCGTTTCTTCGTCACAAGGTATGGAGGCAGCTCAATACCGATGAATGCGGGGAGCCTTCATTTCTTTCGATAACAGCTGCGGTTTCGGCTTTTACAAAAGGCGAAGACTGGCTCCTTGAGATGAACAAATATGTTTATCAAAATAAGCTTTTCGCTGAGACCTTTATAAGAGATAATATCCCGGGTGTAAGGCTCATCCATTCCGAGGCGACTTATCTCATCTGGCTCGACTGCAGTGCGCTTACAAAAGGAAGAGATGACCTTGCTGCTTTTATAAGAGCCAATACAGGTCTTTTTGTTTCAAAAGGAGAGATCTTCGGTCCCGGTGGAGAAGGGCATCTTCGAATCAACCTCGCCTGTCCGAAAAGCACTGTGGAGGACGGAATGAAGAGGCTCAAAAAGGGAATAGAGATGTATTGTAACAGTTCAAGCAAATAGAAAGAGAAGATCATGCAGGATGAAAAGAGATACAATCCTTTTTCAAGAAAGGATGAAGAGATCAGAAATGAAAAGTTTACCGGAGAGAGGGCGCTCTATCGGGGAAGAAACCTGAAAGTATATGACAGCGTCTTCTTTGACGGGGAATCGCCATTAAAGGAAAGCCGGGACATTGAGCTTTTCGGATGCGAGTTTCAGTGGAAATATCCAATCTGGTATTCAAAAAATGTGCATCTTCAAAACTCCTGTTTTCAGGAGATGGCAAGGTCCGGGGTCTGGTACACGGAGAATATGGTAATCGAGGATTGCATCATCGGAGCGCCGAAGAACTTCAGAAGATGCAAAAACATTACAATAAAAAGAACCTCGCTTCCAATCGCGCAGGAGACCCTCTGGATGTGCGACGGAGTGGAACTTTCAGAGGTCAGCGTAAAGGGGGATTATTTCGGGATGAATTCCGAAAACATCAAGGTTGACCGTATGAACCTCTTTGGGAATTACGCTTTTGACGGCGCGAAGAATCTTGAGATCAGAAACTCAAGGCTCATGACCAAGGACTGCTTCTGGAACTGCGAGAACGTGACTGTATATGATTCCCACATTCTTGGGGAATATCTCGGGTGGAATACGAAAAACCTGACCTTCGTAAACTGCACGATAGAGTCAAACCAGGGGCTTTGCTATATCGAAAACCTCAAGATGGAAAACTGCAGGCTGATAAACACATCCCTTGCTTTTGAGTACGCTGAAAATATAGATGCCGATATCACATCAGATATAGATTCCGTCTTGAATCCCGGCTCCGGAGAGATCAGGGTAAAGGAAATAAAGGAGCTCATAATAGAGCCCGACAACTGCGATATCAAAAGGACGAACATCATCTGCTGACCCTCTTGACAGAGGATTTATCGGGTGGTATCATACCGAAAGTTTAATACTTTAAATCGCCAAAGCAACGATGATTTTGAAATGATGCCTTTGCAAAAAGCCTGTGGTTTTCTGGTTCAGGTTTCTTGCAGGGGCTTTTTTTTCGAGGTATTGTCATGAAGATCAGACCATCTCTTGAAGAAGCAAAAGTAATAGCAGAGTCCGGAAAGTATGATGTGCTTCCGGTAAGCTGCGAGATCCTTTCCGACTTCATCACTCCGATCGAAGCCATAAGGATACTGAAAAACGTATCAACCCATTGCTATATGCTTGAGTCCGCGCAGGCAAACGAGACATGGGGACGCTATACCTTCCTCGGCTACGATCCCAAGATGGAGATCACATGCATCAACGGCCAGATGAAGATGGGAAATCTCTCCGTAAAGACCTATGATCCCTCATCCTACCTCCGGCAGATACTGTCCGAGCACAGGAGCCCGAGGTTTGATTATCTTCCCTCCTTCACCGGAGGGCTTGTCGGTTATTTTTCCTTTGATTATCTTTCATACAGCGAGCCATCGGTGAAATGCGATGTGGAGGATAATGAGGAATTCAAAGATGTTGACCTCATGCTCTTTGACAAGGTCATAGCCTTTGACAACAGAAAACAAAAGATCATCCTGATCGCCAATATGAAGCTTGACAATGTAGAGATTGGCTACAACAAGGCAAAGCTTTCGCTTGAACACATGGCGCGTCTCCTGAAAAGTAATGAAAAGAAGGTTGAGCCCGAAGGGAAACTCCTTTCGGAGGTCAAGCCCCTCTTCAAAAAAGAAGAGTTCTGCCACATGGTCGAGAGGGCAAAGAAATATATCTATGAAGGCGATATCTTTCAGGTGGTGCTTTCAAACAGGCTGTCCGCAGAGTATTCGGGAAGCCTCCTTGATACCTACAGACGGCTTCGCACGATAAACCCCTCGCCCTATATGTTCTATTTTTCCGGTATGGATGTGGAGGTCGCGGGCGCTTCTCCCGAAACCCTTGTGAAGCTTGAAGACGGAATACTTCATACCTTCCCCCTCGCCGGAACAAGGCCCAGAGGGAAAAATGAGGATGAGGACAGGCGCCTTGAAAAGGAGCTCCTTTCGGACGAAAAGGAACTCGCCGAACACAATATGCTTGTCGATCTTGGCAGGAACGACCTTGGGAAGATATCAAAATTCGGGACCGTTGAAGTCGAGAAGCTTCATTCCATCGAGCGCTTTTCGCATGTGATGCATATAGGTTCAACCGTAAGAGGAGAGATAAGGGATGAAAAGGACGCGCTTCATGCGATAGAAGCGGTGCTTCCCGCAGGCACCCTCTCAGGAGCCCCGAAAATACGGGCCTGCCAGATCATAGGTGAGCTCGAAGGAAGCAAGAGAGGGATTTACGGGGGTGCTATCGGATACGTTGATTTTACGGGCAATATGGATACCTGCATCGCGATACGCATAGTATACAAGAAGAACGGGAAGGTCTTTGTGCGAAGCGGAGCCGGCATCGTGGCGGACTCAGATCCCGTGAAGGAATATGAGGAATGCCTTAACAAAGCACGCGCCTCACTCACGGCCCTTTTGGGAGAGGAGGATGAATTATGATCCTTCTTATTGACAACTATGACAGCTTTTCTTTCAACCTCTACCAGCTCGTCGGAGAGATCTCACCTGACATAAGGGTGATAAGAAATGACGAGATGCTGGTGGATGAGATAGTGGAAATGAAGCCGGATCACATCATAATTTCTCCGGGCCCCGGCAGGCCCGAGGATGCCGGCGTCATTATTGATGTAGTAAAAAAGATACACGATATCCCTATCCTTGGCGTCTGTCTCGGACACCAGGCGATATGCGCGGCTTTCGGGGCGACCATTACCTATGCAAAAAAGCTGATGCATGGGAAACAGTCAAGGATAAGCTATGAAAAGAATTGCCCGATCTTTGCAGGGCTTTCGCATGAGCCTCTTGTAGCAAGATATCACTCCCTTGCAGCGGATATTGATACGATTCCGGATGAACTTATGATAACAGCCCGTGCTGATGATAATGAAGTGATGGCGGTGCAGCACAAAGAATTTCCGATCTTTGGTTTGCAGTTTCATCCCGAGTCTATCATGACGCCCGAGGGAAAAAAGATGCTTTACAATTTTATAAAGGAGGTCTTATAAGCCATGATCAAGGAAGCTATCGTAAAGATCGTAAACAAAGAAGACTTAAGCTTCGATGAAGCATACGCTGTTATGAACGAGATCATGAGCGGTGATACCACACCGACTCAGAATGCTGCCTTTCTCTCAGCACTCTCTACAAAGAGCGCAAGGGCTGAGACTACGGAGGAGATAGCAGGCTGCGCAGCGGCGATGAGGGCGCATGCCACGAAGGTCGAAACCGATATGGACCTTTTTGAGATCGTCGGCACAGGAGGCGACAATGCCGGAAGCTTCAATATTTCCACAACATCCGCGCTTGTTGCAGCTGCAGGCGGAATGAAGGTCGCAAAGCACGGAAACCGTGCGGCTTCATCAAAGTGCGGCACGGCGGACTGTCTCGAAGCGCTTGGAGTAAATATCGAACAAAGCCCAAAGCGCTGCATAGAGCTTTTAAACGAAGCCAATATGTGCTTCTTCTTCGCGCAGAAATATCATTCCTCAATGAAATACGTGGGCGCGATCAGGCGTGAGCTTGGTTTTCGGACTGTATTTAATATCCTGGGACCCCTTACGAATCCCGGCTCACCTTCGATGCAGCTTCTTGGGGTATATGATGATTATCTTGTCGAGCCTCTCGCGCAGGTCCTTATCAATCTCGGGGTAAGGCGCGGGATGGTGGTATATGGTATGGATAAGCTTGATGAGATATCGATGAGCGCTCCGACGAAGATCTGTGAGATCAAGGACGGTTGGTTCAAGTCTTTCACCATAGAGCCTGAGAATTTCGGCTTTTCGCGCTGCGAAAAAGAAGAGTTAAAGGGCGGCACTCCGGAGGAAAACGCTGATATCACAAGAAAGATCTTAAAGGGTGAAAAAGGGCCGAAGAGAGACGCTGTGCTTCTGAACGCCGGAGCTTCACTCTATATAGGCGGGAAGGCTGAAAACATGAAAGATGGAATAGCTCTTGCCGAAGAGCTCATAGATTCCGGTAAGGCATTTGATACCCTCTCAAAGGTAATAGAAGTAAGCAACCGCCCGGAGACTTAAGATATGACGATACTTGATGAACTGGCTGCTTACGCGAAAGAGAGGGTGGAAGAAGCAAAAAGAAAGGTCCCGCTTTCTGAAATGAAAAGCCTCGCGCTTTCGATGCAAAAAGATGATTTTTCATTTGAGCGCGCCCTCAAAAAGGAAGGGCTTTCCTTTATCCTCGAATGCAAAAAGGCTTCGCCCTCGAAAGGGCTTATTGCAGAGGACTTTCCTTACCTTGATATAGCGAAGGACTATGAAGAGGCAGGCGCTGACGCGGTCTCAGTCCTTACGGAGCCGAAGTGGTTTTTGGGGAAAAATGAATATTTAAAAGAGATTGCCGGAGAGATATCGCTCCCGGTTCTTCGAAAGGATTTCACGGTTGACGAATATATGATCTATGAAGCGAAGACGATCTCTGCATCAGCCGTGCTTTTGATATGCTCGCTCCTCAGCCGCGAGCAGCTTCTTGAATATATCGAGATCGCTGATTCTCTCGGGCTGTCGGCTCTTGTGGAAGCCCATGATGAAAAAGAGATCGAGACTGCACTCTCAGTCAATGCGAGGATAATAGGCGTAAACAACAGGAACCTTAAGGATTTCTCCGTTGATACAAAAAACAGCAAAAGGCTTCGTACGCTTATCCCGGAAGATGTGCTCTTTGTCTCTGAAAGCGGGGTAAGTGATGAGCGGGATGTCGCAGACGTAAAGGCCTTCGGAGCTGACGCTGTTTTGATAGGTGAAGCCATGATGAAGGCCAAAGACAAAAAAGAAATGCTTCTTAAACTCAAAAGTTTGTTATGACAAAGATAAAGCTTTGCGGGCTGTCCCGCACAAAAGATATTGAGATCGCAAATACTCTTTGCCCCGACTATATCGGTTTTGTTTTTTTTGAAAAAAGCAGACGATATGTCAGGCCTGAAAAAGCAAAAGAGTTGAAAAGTCTCCTTTCAGACAGAGTGAAGGCGGTTGGGGTATTTGTAGATGAGACTCCGGAAAATATAGCACGGCTCCTTTCTTCCGGCATTATCGATATCGCCCAGCTTCATGGCAATGAAGATGATGAATATATCAGGAGGCTTAAAACCCTTTCGGATAAGCCCCTGATCAAGGCCTTTCGTGTAGAGAGCAAAGATGAGGTGAAAAGCGCGGAGGCATCACTTGCGGACTACATACTTCTCGATTCCGGACAGGGCTCGGGGAAAGCCTTTGACTGGGAGCTATTACGGGATATCAAAAGAGATTATTTTCTTGCGGGAGGACTTGACGAAAAAAATGTGATAGATGCTGTCAGGCTTCTTCATCCCTTTGCAGTTGATGTGAGTTCCGGGATTGAGACAGATTGCATTAAAGACGAAAAAAAGATGGCAGCCTTTGTTTGTGCTGTCAGAAAGGAAGACGAGAAATGACAAATAGTGACGGGCGATTCGGGATACACGGAGGTCAATATATTCCGGAAACGCTGATGAATGCTGTGATCGAGCTTGAGGAGGCTTATGAGCATTACAAAAATGACACAGAGTTCAATAAAGAACTCACAGAACTTTTCAATGACTATGCAGGGCGCCCCTCAAGACTTTATTTTGCAAAAAAGCTCACCCGGGAACTCGGCGGCGCAAAGATATATCTGAAGCGCGAGGATTTAAATCACACAGGAGCGCACAAGATAAATAATGTACTCGGCCAGGCGCTCCTTGCAAAAAAGATGGGAAAGACGCGTCTCATAGCGGAGACCGGTGCAGGACAGCACGGTGTCGCGACAGCTACAGCCGCTGCCCTGATGGGGATGGAGTGCGTCGTTTTCATGGGCGAGGAGGATACCAAAAGGCAGGCCCTCAACGTTTACAAGATGAAGCTTCTCGGCGCTTCGGTCGAGCCGGTAAAAACAGGTACAGGGACTCTCAAGGATGCAGTCTCCGAGGCAATGAGGGAGTGGACTAAAAGGATCAGCGATACCCATTATTGTCTTGGATCAGTGATGGGGCCGCATCCTTTTCCGACTATAGTGCGGGACTTTCAGTCCGTCATCTCAAAGGAGATAAAAGAGCAGCTCAAGGAAAAGGAAGGGAAGCTCCCGGACATCGTGATAGCCTGCGTTGGCGGAGGATCGAATGCCATCGGGAGTTTTTATCATTTCATAGAAGATGAGTCTGTAAGACTCATTGGCTGCGAGGCTGCGGGGCGTGGAGTTGATACCTTTGAGACCGCCGCGACCATTGCGACCGGAAGGCTTGGGATATTTCACGGGATGAAGTCATATTTCTGCCAGGACGAGTTCGGACAGATAGCACCGGTTTACTCGATATCCGCAGGGCTTGATTATCCGGGGATAGGACCGGAGCATGCATATCTCCATGACATAAAGAGGGCCGAATATGTTCCGGTCACGGATGAGGAGGCAGTAAATGCCTTTGAATATCTTTCAAGGTGCGAGGGCATTATACCTGCGATAGAATCTGCCCATGCAGTCGCTCATGCGATGAAGATCGCGCCGGATATGGAGCGCGACAAAATAATCGTGATAACGATCTCCGGCCGGGGAGACAAGGACTGCGCAGCTATCGCACGCTACAGAGGAGAGGATATCCATGAGTAATATAAAAAAAGCCTTTGAAAGCGGGAAGGCCTTCATTCCTTTCATCACCTGCGGAGATCCTGATCTTTCGACTACGAAGGCGGCAGTGATCGCGGCTGTTGAGAACGGAGCCGACCTTATCGAACTTGGCATACCGTTTTCAGATCCGACTGCGGAAGGCCCCGTTATCCAGAATGCAAATTTAAGGGCGCTCTCAAACGGCATCACTACAGACCGGATATTTTCATTGGTGAAGGAACTTCGTGAAGAGGTCAAGATACCCTTCGTATTCATGACTTATTCAAATGTCGTATTTTCCTACGGCGCGAGGCGATTCATCTCTTCATGCAAGGACATCGGTATCGACGGGTTGATACTTCCGGATCTTCCGTTCGAGGAAAAGGGCGAATTTCTTCCGATCACAAGTGAATATGGGATTGACCTGATCTCTCTTATCGCGCCTACTTCTGAAAACAGGATATCGATGATAGCAAAGGAAGCTGAGGGCTTCATCTATGTTGTATCAAGCCTCGGAGTCACGGGAGTGAGGAGCGAGATCACAACCGACCTACCGTCTATTATTAAGGTCATAAGGGAAAACACATCCTTCCCCTGTGCCATAGGCTTTGGAATATCGACTCCCGAGCAGGCAAAAAAGATGGCGGATATCTCTGACGGCGCGATAGTAGGATCTGCTATAATCAAATTACTTGAAAAATATGGAACTGACGCCCCGGAGTATATTGGGGAATATGTAAAAAAGATGAAGGACGCTTTACGATAATATGAAAAAGCAGGTTTTCAATCCCTTTCTCCCGATCGATGAATATATCCCCGACGGAGAGCCCCACGTTTTTGGTGACAGGGTCTATCTCTTCGGCTCCCATGACAGAGAAGGAGGCTATACCTTCTGCATGGAGGATTATGTGGCTTATTCGGCTCCGGTCGAGGACCTTTCAGATTGGAGGAGAGAGGGCGTGATATACAGGGCAGACCAGGATCCTGCCTATCCAAACCCGAAATATATGTACGCTCCCGATGTTGTACGGGGAAATGACGGGCGATATTATCTATATTACTGTATGGGAGGAGATTACGGAGTCGGCGGCTACTGCGGGTATATCAGCGTTGCCGTATGCGATACTCCCGGGGGAAAGTATGAATATCTTGGAGCAGTAAGGGAGCCGGACGGGACACCTCTTAAAAAATATATCTGCTTTGATCCCGCGGTAATGAATGATGACGGGGTAATAAGGCTCTACTACGGGACGCAGTACGGTGACGAAGAGAAATACGGTCTCACTGACGAAGTCATAAAAAAAGAGATGGATATGTTCGGCAGGAGCAGGGAGGAGATTCTTTCCTACCCGGACAGCATAAACGGCCCTGTAATGGCCGTCCTTTCTGACGACATGCTGACCGTTAAGGAAGGACCGAAGCATATAATTCCTTACAAAGTGCTGGGGACAGGTTTTGAGGCTCATCCTTTTTTTGAGGGCTCATCGATAAGGAGGGTTCAAAACAGATATTATTTCATATATTCCTCATGGCAGAATCATGAGCTTTGCTACGCGACGTCAGACTATCCCGACCGTGATTTTTCATTCGGAGGCACCATAGTTTCAAATGGAGATGTAGGTCTTAACGGAAGAGACGAAAAAGACAAGCTCAATATGACAGGGACGACCCACGGCAGCATCTGTGAGGTAAACGGGCAGTGGTATGTATTCTATCACAGGCTCACCCACAAGTCCGATTACAGCCGACAGGCCTGCGCTGAAAAGATAAAGATACTTCCGGACGGAAGCATCCCGCAGGTTCCCGTAACAAGCTGCGGACTGAATGACGGCGCGCTTAAGGCATCCGGCCGGTTTCCCTCTGTCATATGCTGTAATCTCACAAACAAAAATATGCCGCATGGCTCAAACTGCGTATTTTCGCATTCCTTCCCGAATGTCACGCATTTTGACAATGAAAGATTTGTTGGGGAAATAGGGGATGGGACACTTATTGGTTATAAATATTTCGATATGACCAATGTCAGGCGGATAGGCGTTTGCGTAAGATATGAAGAGGATGACAACCGCTTCCGTTTTGAAGGCCCGATAAGGATCGATGAACGAAGTGAGAAATATGAAAGGCTTTTGAGCGAAAACGAAAAAAGAGGTGGATCCTTTGGAAATGACGAGTGCTTCTTTGAAGTTTTGCTTTCAAAGGATGGTGAGGCTGTCGGAAGGATCGCTATAGATTGTGGCAATGATAATGATCATCTCAAATGGGAAGACTTCTTCCTTGATATTTCGACAGAGGACGGCACCTATCCACTTTATCTTGTCTATCACGGAAAAAGGAAGATACAGCTCAGGGAAATTATCTTTGAATAGTGAAGGGCGGCTTTTTCAAGCCGCTCTTTTATGTTATCATATCGTTTGTCAGGCGGCTTTTTGAAAGGATATGAAGTGGCACAGGATCAAAGGATAAATATAATCGGAGCTGGTCTTTCCGGGCTTTCCGCCGCATATACCCTTGCACAGGGAGGCTTTCTGGTCCGCCTCATCAGCGTGCAGCCCTCCGAAAGGGCACAGTCAAATCTTGCCGAGGGCGGAATCAACGCGGCCCTTGATGTGATGGGCGAAGAGGATGACCCTACGCAGCATATGGAGGACACAATGGAATGCGGCTGCGACCTTGCAGATCCCGTGATGGTGAAAGGACTATGCGAGGAAGCGCCATCCATCATAAGGGAACTTGAAAGGCTCGGCATGCCCTTTCACAGAAATAATGGAAAGATAGTCCAGAGATTTTTCGGCGGGCAGAAGAAAAAGAGGGCAGCCTATTCCGGGAGTATTACCGGAAAAGCTCTTACTTCAACGATGATAGATGCCGTGAGACGGTTTGAATCCGAGGGAAAGGTGGAGAGGCTTTTTTCTCACTTTCTTATCGATATTGATGTAAGGGAGGGGGAGCTTCACAGCCTTTTTGTAAGAAACGATTATACGAATGAGATCAATGAATTCTATGGCCCTACGATCTTTTGCTTTGGCGGGATGAACGGGATCTTTCCCGGGATGACTACCGGAACCTACGCAAACACGGGCTCTGCTGCAGCGCTTTTGTTTTCGTCCGGCTTTTCCTATTCAAATCTTGAATTCATCCAATATCACCCGACCACGATAAAGATAGCCGGAAAGAGGCTTCTCGTATCTGAAGCCGCAAGAGGCGAGGGCGGAAGGCTCTTTTACTTTGACGGTGACAAAAAGAATTATTTTCTTGAGGAAAAATACGGGGAGAGAGGAAACCTGATGCCCCGGGATGTGGTATCAAGGGAGATCGCTTTTTCAAATAAAGAAGTATTTCTTGATATGAAGGGGGTAGACGATCAAAAATGGGGCTATGAGCTCAAGGAACTTCGGGAGGAGCTTATTTATTATCTTTCACTTGATCCGAAAAAAGAATATATCCCCGTGGCGCCGGGCATTCACTTTTTCATGGGCGGTCTTTCAGTTGACAGGGAGCACAGGACTTCCGTTAAAGGCTGCTATGCCGCAGGGGAATGTGCCTGTGCTTATCACGGCGCGAACAGGATGGGAGGAAATTCTCTTCTTGCTGCAATTTACAGCGGTAAGGTTGCGGCAAAAACTATTATAGAAGATATCGAAAACGGGCTTTCACTTCCCGGGGGCGAAGGGAACGAAGATCGCCCGATCACCCATGAATACAGGATGATGAATGTGGAGGAGACTGCTATTGATCAAAAAAGGGCGTCGATCCTTTCAGGGGCGATGGGGGTTGTAAGAGATAAAGAGGGGCTTGAAGATGCGTACGGGAAGCTTCTGGACCTTCAAAACAGCCTTCCTTCAGATATCACAAAAGAGCTGGTTCAAAGGATCGTTTTGTCTCTTGCTATGATAAAAAGCGCTCTTCAAAGAGAGGAATCGCGTGGAGCGCACTTTCGCTCTGATCATCCTGAGAGAAAAGAGGAATACAAAAAAACAACCATAGCGCGTATTAATGGTCATAATATCATTACTTCCTTTGATGAAATAGGGAGGGTGTGATGGAAAAGACACTTCGCATCAGAAGGCAGGAAAATCCGTTTTCGGAAGCCTATTTTGAAGAATACAAAGTGCCATATGACGACAATACGACGATAGCAGTTGCTCTTTTGAATCTCACGGAGGAGCAGCTCAAAGACAGGGATCCGGCTCATTCCTTCAGGCCTGTTGCCTTTGACCACAGCTGTCATCAGAAACGCTGCGGAGCCTGCGCAATGGTGATAAACGATCGCCCCGCACTTGCCTGCGATACCCGTCTTTCCTCATTTTCAGAGGATGTGATAAAAATAGAACCGCTTAAAAAATTTCCGGTCATCCTCGACCTTCTTTGTGACAGAAGCTCAGTTTTTGAAAGGCTCAAAGACTTGAAGGTCTGGATCGAGGGTGACAGCGGGCTTCAGGGTGAGGAGATATCCTATGAAGCCACAAGATGTATTAAATGCGGGCTCTGCCTTGAGGTATGCCCCAATTTTTACAGGGAGGGCAGATTCGGCGGGATGGCAGCTATGGCAGAGCAGGCGGCACTCCTTGCAAAGATACCACCGGAGCAAAGGAATGCGGCCGCAAGGAATTACAGAAAATCCGTCTTTGCCGGCTGCGGAAAATCGCTTGCATGCCGGGATATATGTCCTGTCAAGCTTGATATAGAAGAACTGCTTGTGAGAAGCAATGCGGCCGCGATATGGAAGAGATGGCTTAAGTATCAGGAAACTGGTGTGATTGGTTTTTGTAAAGGAGGGTAATTTATGGGACTGTTTGACAAGATGATGAGCTCCGTCAAGGACGGGATTGCGGGGGCTATCAAAGGCAGCGCATCCGCTTCGCTTCAGAGCGACTGGAAGGGTGACAGGAAGATAGTGTTAAGGAATCCCGCACCGGAAAACCTTGATGAACTGAAGGCAGCGGTTGATGTTCATGATCCGGGAAGCGTTGCGGCTTATTATGTTTATGCGGTCTTCGCAGTAACTGCCGATCTTGAGACCGGGATCTCCATGATGAAATATCTATATGCGGATCTTGAGCCCTTCGGACGCGGCTTCACAGAGGGCGGTGCCTCAGGTCGCGGCGGATGGGACCAGTATTTCAACGACAGGATAAAGGATGATGATTACCGTTGGCTTCCGAGGGCTTATTTTGACGGAGCGGCGGCAGCAAACGGCTTCCATCCCGCAATGCCGCTTTCGGTAACGCTCCATTACAATTCACCCAATACTGATGCATTAAATGCCCAGAGCCTTCAGCAGCTTGGGCGGCTGAACATAGTATATTTCGTTCAGAGCAATGCGGCCGGAAACAAGGTAAATATCGAGCTCAGCCGTTTTGACGGAAGCGACAGATGGTATGTGACAAAGGGCTCCGTTTCATCAGCTCTTTTCTATGATCAGCGGGCAGCACTTACAGCAGAAGCGCGTTCAAAGCTTTGGTCATGAGACTTTATCACGTCGGCTTTTTTGAGATAAAGGATCCCGATATCCATTTTGGGAGAAAAAACGCTGATTTCGGTCAGGGCTTTTATCTATCACCGGATCCTGATTTTTCGCGCCGCTGGGCGAGATCAGAAAAGGAGAAGGATACTTATTTAAACACTTATGAACTTGATACAAAAGGGCTGAAAATAAAGGAGTTTAAAAGGGATAGCGAGTGGTTTTCCTATATCGAAAAAAACAGAAATGAAGCAAAGGATGCATTTTCTGAATTTGATGTGATAGTGGGACCGATCGCGAATGACATAATCTATGACCTTCTTGGAGTTACGACAAGCGGCTATCTTGACAGCGGGGAATCGCTTAAGATACTTTCCATGGGGCCGGAATATACACAGGTCGTAATAAAATCCGAAAAGGCAAACAACGCACTTTCCTTTCTATCATCTGAAATACTTGATCCAAAAGAAATGGAAAAGAATCAGGAAGAGGTAAAGAGGGAAGAAGAGAAGTTCCAAGAGGCGGTATCGGAACTATTGGCTGAATAAAAAGCTGCCGGGATCCATATTGATCCCGGCAGTTTTTGTTTGTTTTGTGATGATCACCCAACTATTTTCTTTGCGAAGTCAACCGCTGCTGCAAGGTCTTTTTCATTCGGACGGCCTTTGTGCATAGGACCGAATGATCCCCGGCAATAGAATTCCTCCTTTGCCTGGGGAATGTTCTTTTCTGCAAGGAGCTTTCCGACCTGCTTGTAGGTTGATTTTACGAGGGCTGCCGTGCTTACGTTTACGACCTTTCCTACTTTCACATTGATATTTGAAACGAAATCCTTTACATGATCATCCACACCGTAGGCATATACAGAGCTTCCGAGGAAAAGGATGTCAACGTCTTCTGTAAGGGGACTGTCAGTAGTCAATGCTTCAACGCCGAGAGCCTTTGCTATAGCCTCTGCAAGCTTCTTTACATTTCCTCCTCTTGAATAATATCTTACTGCGACTCTCATTTCAAAAACCTCCAAAAAACATCAAAAACCAAGAGTGTCATTTACAAGGATCACATGTATCCTGTCCTTGTGGCGGGAAAATCGTGTGATCAAAAACTGGCAACAGATGGTATCCGGAGATTTGCAGTCCATACAAGTTCCGGTCTTTGAGCAGGGTGTATCAAGTCCGAAGCGCTGTGCGTTGATGGGAGCCGCGACATTCCTTGCTCTTTTCATCGCACCGTCAAGATTATCGCATATCTTGTTCATTCCTACAATGAATATTACTTTTTTCGGACCCTGGGCTATATATGAGACACGGTTTGAATTACCGTCGATATTTACAATGATGCCGTCCTGTGTCATCGCGTTTGCGCTTGCAAGAAAGACATCTGCGCCATAGCCCTTGAGGAGAGCTTCGCGTTTGTCAGAAAAAGCGTCCCGGTCTATAAAATCATAATCTCCGTTTTTGATGGCATCCACAAGCCCGATCTCGTGTGCACTCATTGCGCCGCCCATTGTGACTGACGATCCCTTTTCGATGAGGGAGAGAGCGGTCTTTAAGGCTTCCTCCCTGTCTTTGGCGTAATATCCCGTCATATTTCTCGATTCAAGTCCTTTGATGACGGTTGAAGCAAGAAGCTCGTTTCTTTTTTTAATGAATTCGTCCATTTCAATAATCCTTTCTCTAAGGAACCGGAGAGTGCCATCATGATCTTCCGGTCGAGCCGAAGCCGCCGTTTCCTCTGTCTGTTTCCGAAAGTGAATCTGCTTCCTCAAATTCCACGGGAAGGAAGGGGAGTATCACAAGCTGCGCTATCCGCTCACCAACGGTGATAGTCCTTTCCTCCTTTGAATCATTGTGGAGCGGGACCATTAGCTCCCCTCTGTAATCCGAATCGATCACCGCCACGCAGTTTGCGGGGCGTATGCCCTCCTTTACGGCAAGGCCTGACCGCGCAAACACGCCCCCGAAGTAGTTTTCAGGTATCTCCATCGAAAGTCCCGTCTTTATAAGCTTAGTCTCGCCCGGCGGAAGTGAAACCTCCTCTATTGAGTAGATATCGTACCCTGCGGCAGAGGCGCTCCCTCTCTTCGGTATCACAGCTTTTTCATCCAGTCTTTTGATCTTCATTTTCATATCCAAAATCCTTTGTATCATAACTGTTCAGTCCCGCCTATTTTAGGCAACCCTCCACGGTTTTTCAACCGAAAAAATGAAACCGGGGAAATGGTCCCTTGACTCCGTCCCCTGGGTTCATTACTATCTTATAGCATATGATGAGGAAGCGGAAAAGATCAAGCATTTCCGCGTGGACAAGTTGAAAAGCGTGAAGGTTCTTGAGACAAAACGTTCCGGGAAAGAAAAATTCAGGGAATTCAATCTTGCGGATTATTCCAAAATGAGTTTTGGAATGTACGGCGGAGAGCCGACAAAGGTGAAGATCACCTTCGAAAACAATATGGCAGGCGTCTTCATTGACAGATTCGGGCGGGATATAGCCATACATCCTTCAAAGAAAAAGGGATGGTCTGAAACAGCGGTTGATGTCGCTGTAAGCGACCAGTTTTTTGGGTGGATATTTGCACTTGGAACTAGTGTGAAGATAGTTGGCCCCAAGGAAGTGGTAAAGAGGTTCAAGGCTGAGCTTAAGGAAAGAAGCAGGATATATGAATAATATAAATACAGTGATCTTTGATATGGATGGGACCGTCCTTAATACACTTGATGATCTGACAAATGCGGTGAATCACGTTTTTTCGCAGTTTGATCTTCCGCCCAGAAGCCATGACGATTACAGGAGATTCTTTGGAAACGGGATCAGATATTCGATGAAATGCGCAGCCCCGGAAGGCACGCCGGAGTCACTTCTTGATGAGATGCTGCCGGTATTTACAGAGTATTATGACAAACACTGCCTTGACAATACAAGGCCCTATGAAGGGATATTGCCTCTGATGAAAGCTCTCAAAGACAAGGGCTATAAGATGGCTATAGTATCAAACAAGATAGATTCCGCGGTAAAGGAATTGAATGAACGGTTCTTCTGCGAATACGTCACTGTAGCCATTGGCGAAAAAACCGGGATAAAGAGAAAGCCTGCACCCGATACAGTCCTTGCAGCGCTTGAAGAACTGCACTCTTCACGGGATGAAGCCGTTTATATTGGGGATTCCGAGGTTGACCTTTTGACCGCGAAAAACTCCGGACTCCCCTGCATCAATGTGCTTTGGGGATTTCGAGACAGGGATTTTCTTTTAAAGACCGGTGCAACGGTATTTGCAGAGCGTCCGGAGGATGTTATATCTATACTTGATCAGTGAAAAGGATTCGAAAAAATGAGTACAAAACATTCTAACAGGCACTTTCGCCTGGCTATATTTATTATGCTGGGAGTATGTTTTATGTTTTCATTATCTGGCTGTGGAAAACCATTTCATAAGACCGATGGCGACGGCATGGTCTACAAACCTTTTTATGCCGAGATCTCGCAGGATCTGGCAAAAAATATGATGCAGGATGATGACGGCCATGTCATTGTCGATGTCCGAAGGGCTGATGAATACGAAAAGGGACATATCCCGGGAGCAATACTGATCCCGAATGAGAGTATTACCGATACTCCGCCCAAAGAACTGCCGGACAAATATCAGATCATACTTTTATATTGCCGTACCGGCAGACGAAGCAAGGAAGCAGCACAAAAGCTTGTGGACATGGGATATAGGAATGTCTATGAGTTTGGAGGCATTGAAGACTGGACGGGAGAAATTGTTACTGATTGACTGAAAGCCGGTGAGGTGTCGGAAATGGTTTCATATATCAAATGTCAGGAGGGCAACAAAGAAATGCAAAAGTTGGAAGAATATGTAAGAAGCGTTCCGGATTTTCCGAAGGAAGGTGTTGTTTTCAGGGATATCACTTCTGTACTGCAGGATGCAGACGGCTTTCATCTTGCGATTGATGAGATGATGAACGCCTTGAAGGGCGTGGATTTTGACGTGATCGTCGGAGCCGAATCAAGGGGCTTTATCCTTGGCTCTCCTATAGCGTATACACTTCACAAACCCTTCGTACTTGTACGTAAAAAGGGGAAACTTCCTTTTAAGACTATATCGAAGGATTATTCTCTTGAATACGGCACAGCTACTCTTGAGATGCATACTGATTCAATAAAAGAGGGGCAAAAGGTAGTAATAATCGATGATCTTATAGCCACCGGAGGAACACTTCACTGTGCCGCAAAAATTATCGAGGCGCTTGGAGGCAAGGTGGTAAAGATAATCTGTCTCATGGAACTCAAGGGCTTAAAGGGAAGGGAACTGTTAAAAGACTACGATATATCCTCGATGATAGCTTACGAAGGCAAATAAACCAATGAGTTCGGCGGCATAGATGACCGGACAGCAGGCATAGTTTTTTCAGTAAGAAGAATCATGTCGCGAAGAGAGATCATGCGTCCCCAGGGACCATTATGGAGAGGGAAGAATGTTATACATAGGTATTGACCTTGGCACCTCCGCAGTGAAGCTTCTTCTTATGGAGGAGGGCGGAAAGGTATTAAAGACTGTTTCGAGGGATTATCCCTGCGCCTATCCTCATCCCGGCTGGTCAGAGCAGGATCCTGCGCTTTGGTATGAAAACACTGTTGAGGGACTGAAGGAACTCCTTAAAGAGACAGACAGGAGTGAGGTCGCAGGGATCGGCATCGCAGGGCAGATGCACGGACTTGTGCTTCTTGACAACAACGATAATGTTCTCCGTCCGGCCATACTCTGGAATGACGGGCGAAGTTCAAAGGAAAATGATCATCTGAATGATCGTATCGGCAGGGAGCAGATCTCAAAGTATACAGGAAATATTTCATTCACAGGCTTTACAGCGTCAAAGCTTCTTTGGGTGAAAAACAATGAGCCCGCGGTCTTTTCAAGGATCAAAAGGATAATGCTTCCGAAGGATTATCTTGCCTACCGTCTGACAGGCATAAGCGTCACGGATTATTCAGATGCTTCGGGAATGCTTCTTCTTGATGTGAAAAACCGGCGCTGGTCCCCTGAGATGCTTGATATATGCAGTGTCAAAGAGGATATGCTGCCGCATCTTCATGAAAGCTATGAGGTCATCGGGACGCTCGCAAAAGAAGCCGCAGAAGAACTTGATCTAAAAGTGTCAGTGAAGGTCGTTGCGGGAGCAGGAGACAATGCTGCCTCGGCAGTTGGCACCGGCACAGTGGGAGATGGAAAATGCAATCTTTCACTTGGCACCAGCGGCACTCTTTTCATATCATCAAAAAAATTCCTTATGGATAAACATAATGCTCTCCATGCCTTCGCCCATGCTGACGGTCATTATCATCTGATGGGATGTATACTTTCCGCGGCAGCCTGCAACAAATGGTGGATGGATGATATTCTAAGAACCAAAGATTATGTGGCGGAGCAGCAGGGGATAGGAGAAGAACTCCTTGGAAATAATCGTGTCTTCTTTCTTCCTTACCTCATGGGAGAGCGCTCTCCGCATAATGATCCCAAAGCCAGAGCCGCATTTATCGGGATGTCAATGGACACTCAAAGAGAATATATGACGGCCGCCGTGCTTGAGGGAGTTGCCTTTGCGCTTCGTGACTGCATGGAGATAGCCCGCTCACTGGGACTTGATACTGAGCGCTCAACGATCGTTGGGGGCGGTGCAAAAAGTCCTCTTTGGAAGAAAATGATCGCAAATATAATGGATATAAGTCTTGATGTGCCGGAAAATGAGGAAGGACCGTCACTTGGCGCTGCAATGCTTTCTGCTGTCGGCTGCGGCGCATACAAGGATGTAAATGAGGCAGCGGAACACATAGTGAAAGTAAAGGAGACTCTGGAGCCACAGAAAGAACTTGTGAAGAGATACGATGAGAAATATCATATCTGGAGGGAATATTATCCTGCGCTAAAAGACATTTGAGGAGGAACCATTATGCGAAATATTCCAAAGGTAAAGGTTGGCATAGTCGCCGTGAGCCGGGATTGCTTCCCGGAGACTCTGTCAGTGAACAGAAGAAAGGCTCTGGTCGCAGCCTATAAGGAAAGGTTTGATGAAGAAGACATTTATGAGTGCCCCATATGTATTGTGGAAAGCGAGATCCATATGGTGCAGGCCCTTTCGGATATTAAGAAGGCTGGCTGCAATGCCTTGTGCGTATATCTTGGAAATTTCGGGCCGGAAATATCGGAGACCCTTCTTGCAAAACATTTTGAAGGGCCGAAGATGTTTATAGCGGCTGCTGAGGAATCACAAAATGACCTTGTTCAGGGCAGAGGCGACGCATTTTGCGGGATGCTGAATGCAAGCTACAATCTCGCTCTTCGCTCGGTAAAAGCCTATATTCCGGAATACCCCGTTGGAGACGCGCAGGAATGCGCCGAAATGATCCATGGTTTTCTTCCGATAGCAAGAGCAGTAATAGGCCTTTCCAATCTGAAAATAATATCCTTTGGCCCGAGACCTCTTAACTTCCTCGCCTGCAATGCGCCCATACAGCAGCTTTACAACCTGGGAGTGGAGATCGAGGAGAATTCCGAGCTTGATCTTTTCTCGGCATATAAAAAGCATGAAAACGACAAAAGGATCCCGGACGTTGTAAAGGATATGGAAAATGAGCTTCTGAGCGGAAACAAAAAGCCCGAAATCCTTGCAAAGCTTGCGCAGTATGAGCTCACACTTCTGGACTGGATAGAGGAGCACAAGGGCTACAGAGAGTATGTTGCCATAGCAGGAAAATGCTGGCCCGCTTTTCAGACCGAGTTTCGCTTTGTCCCCTGCTATGTAAACAGCCGGCTTACCGGAAGGGGGATACCCGTTTCCTGCGAGGTGGATATATACGGATGTCTTTCAGAATACATCGGAACCTGTGTAAGTGAAGACATCGTCACCCTTCTTGATATCAACAATTCAGTTCCCAAGGATATGTACAAAGAGTCTATAGAAGGAAAATTTGATTACAAACTCACGGATACCTTTATGGGCTTCCATTGCGGAAATACATGTTCAAAGAAGCTTTCAGCCTGTGAAATGAAAAACCAGATGATAATGGCGCGTTCGCTTCCCGAGGAGGTTACAAACGGTACGCTTGAAGGGGACATTGCCCCCGGGGATATTACCTTCTATCGGCTTCAATCCACTGCAGACAACAGGCTTTGCGCGTATCTCGCGCAGGGGGAGGTGCTCCCAGTGGCCACCAGATCCTTCGGCGGCATAGGAGTGTTTGCGATCAGGGAGATGGGCAGGTTCTATCGTCATGTGCTGATAGAAAAAAATTTCCCCCATCACGGAGCAGTCACCTTCGGCCATCACGGAAAGGCGCTTTTTGAGGTATTTAAGTACCTTAATGTACCGGTAGAGGATATCAATTACAATCAGCCCGCTTCTCTTCCATATCCCACAGAGAATCCCTTTGTCTGAGTATTTGATCCAAAGCTGACAGGGCTGTTTTTGAAGAGCCTTGGCGAGGAGGCATCGTCGTAATAGTAAAAATGACCCCCTTGACTCCCCGGGGGTCATAATAAAGAAATATGAGGTAGATCATGGATATTAATATTCTTTTGGCTCTGCAGGATTTCAGGAATGGGGCAGGATCGTGCTTGACGGATTTCATGACAAAGATGAGCTTTATCGGGGAAATGAAAACGGTGCTCATCATCATGGCGCTCATCTATTGGTGTGTAAGCAAGGAATACGGCAATTATCTTCTGATGGGCTGGAGCGGCAGCAGGGTAGTCAATGGTTTGCTGAAAGTGACGGCCTGTGCCTACCGTCCGTGGATCAGGGATGTGCGGATCGTGCCGGATTCCGCTGCCCTTGCAGCCGCGACAGGTTATTCTTTTCCGAGCGGACACAGCATGAATGCTGCAGCGCTTTATGGCGGCATTGCAATCCGAAAGGAGCTGCCAAAAGTCCTTAGGTTTGTGACATTTGCGATTGTCGTGCTTATTGCCTTCAGCCGTAATTTTCTGGGAGTGCATACGCCTCAGGATACTTTGGTGGGAGTAATAGCCGGCCTGCTTGTTATGTGGCTGACATTCAAACTGACCGTATGGCTTAAAGAGCATCAAGAGAAGGATGTGATCGTGGCCTGCCTTGGCATTGCGGCCGCTGTTGCGGTAGCGGTATTCGCAGCGCTCAAATCCTATCCAATGGATTATGATGCAACAGGGAAACTGTTGGTAGACGGGGCAAAGATGGCTAATGATACCTACAAAGGCGTCGGCTGGTGCGTGGGTTTTCTGCTGGGCTGGCTTTTGGAAAGGAGATTTGTTGGCTTTTCAACCGAAGTTTCTTTGATGACGAGGATCGTCAGACTCGCGACAGGACTTCTTAGCTTTTATGCCGTAAGCCTGATCCTTGCGCCGCTCTTCAAAAGCCTGATCCCAGGTGTGGCAGGGACGATAATAGCATGCTTTATCGAGATGTTTTATGTCGTATTTATATTTCCGCTTCTCATAAAATGTTTTGAAGCACGTAGACATGGCGTTCACAAATAAAGGAGTACAAAAAAGCAATGGAACAGGATCAATATCTGACATTATTTCAAGACTATACGAAGAGGATGAGGGAGATCCGTTTACTATCCACGCCGGACCTCTATGATATAAAAGATGCAGATGATTTTGAGAGGATACTTATAGAGAATTTTCAAAAGATCGGGGAACTGGCCGTAGAAAACCGGAAGGTGATCAATGATGTGTTAAAGCCTATGATCTCTGCGGATACGGACCTTACGGATGAGATGCGTAAGATGCTTTTACAGTTTGACAAGCTTCTTGTGGACGAGGATTCCATGGAGGAGGTGGATGTCCATCTTTCCGAGATCATCAATAGGATACTGACCGAGCATGAGCTCATGGTTGACGAGGATGATGATGAAAATGAAAAAGTTCTGGCTATGGCAAAGAAGGTGAAAAGGGATTATTTTCTGATCTCTGCCTTGACAAGATATGACAGCGATGAACTGGAGGAGACCAGAAGGCAGGCAATTGAAAACAGAAACGCGCTCTCAGCGTATCTTAAGAAGGATGCCTTTTCGCTCTTAAACGATGAAGCCAAGGGCGCGGCTCTCCAGTTTTCCCTCATGGGGGCACTTCTGTACGAGAGCAATTATTATGCGATGCCCGATTCCTGGTGGGATGAGTGTCTTTTGATCCTTGATCAGGCGAGCGGGATCTTTAATGATCCGTTTTTCCGGGAGCAGCTTCCGGACTATGATTGGGAAACATACAGATTCCGGATCTACTATTACGGCAGTTTTTTGGCATATTCCTTTATCCCGCAGCGCGTGGCAAAAAAAGTATATGTTTATGCTGATAAAGCAGTAGAGTTTCTTCTGCACAACGACAATGAGGATATCAGTGCGGCCGTAAATGTGCAGCAGGAAAAAGATCTTCGTTACATGGCTTCGGTCATTGCGGGTTATACTCCGGCAAGAGAAGCCTGTGATCTTTTTTACAGTGCCTATGAAGCAAGAGACAAAGAGGATTATTCATTGACAGGTATCAACGAGAATCTGGATACCCCGTCGCTGTATCTGAATACTGCGAAGATGACAAATCTTGATCTTACTGAGAAGGACTTTGACAGATATATTCAGATAGAAAGAGATGTCCTTGACTATATTTATAATATTCCAAAGCAGAGCAGCGTTTATATGAAATGCATAACCTTGCTTACGAACTTTCCCCAATGCTTTCAGGAAACTCCCGGCGCTCTGACGATGGAAGAATTCTGCATCAAGGCCTTTGCTGCAGTACATCCGCCGACATATGTCCATGTCAATATGGTGGCGAGGTTCGCTGAATGTATGGCAAGACATCTCATTGAGATCGATCCAAAGCTCTTTATAGGCTTTCCCGGTTGCGAAACTGTAGATCAGGTCATTTCAAAAAAGGAGGAGATCCTTTATTACACATACCATTCCGCCCTTTGCCATGACCTTGGAAAATTGTTCATTGTGGATGTCGTCTCCATGTACGGGAGAAATCTTCTGGATGATGAATTTTCAATGATAAAGAGCCATCCCATGACAGGCGCGCGTATCGCGGCCATGCATGCCTCCACCCGTGATTATGTGGATGTGATCAAAGGTCATCATATGTGGTACGACTGCTCGAGAGGATATCCTGCCGGTTTTGATACAAGAAAGAGTCCTTACAAAACGATCATTGATATTGTGCTTGCGGCAGACTGTCTTGATGCGGCAACAGATACGGTAGGTCGAAGTTACAACAGAGGCAAGACATTTGACGATTATGAACAGGAGATCAAAGAGGGAGCGGGAACACATTATGCGCCGTTTCTGGTAGACCTTTTTGAAAGGAAAGAAGTGCGGGAGGATATTATTTATCTTCTTGGCGGAGGACGAAACCGGATGTATAGAGAACTCTATATGCTTCTGAAATAAAAACGGGGCTGTCGCAATAATAATGCGACAGCCCCTTGTCTACAGTCTGAATGCTCCATACGTTACGCATGGAGCATTTTCAACCAATTCATTTTATCTGTTTTTGTCAGGCCAGCATCTTTTTCGCTTTTGCTAACAGAACAATATAAACAATAAATACGATCACCTCTAATACAAGCTCTATGATAGAAAATATACTGCCCAATTTCGAAAGGTTTCCGACAACAATAAGTGCTGCAACAACGCAGTAAATTATGAGGATGATCACCCTAAGGTTGCGTCCGAGTTTAGCTACCTGTGCATTTTGAAGCTTATCTGCAAGAACGACGATACCGGCTACAGCATATTCGATCACTGCAAGAGAAGTGATCTTCTGCGCAAGGCTCAGCCATGATGATACAGGAGGCGCAGCAACCTGCGTAGCTGATGCTGCAATACCAGCTATCAGGCTTACAATACAAAGAATGAAGGCGGTATTGAACTTGTTCTCATCTTTGCGTGCAGTACCTAATCCAACCAGATTAAGAATAATTGCTATAACTCCTATTATTAAACCGATCAGCGCCAAGACCGATCCGATTCCGGCACCTACCAGTGCTCCCGATGCCGCCTGCGCTGAAGCCTCTGCAACTTCAACAAGAGCAACTGTGTTTACTGCAGCAACAATCACCCCGACTATCATCAGTAAAGTACTGATCAATGAGATCCACTGCGCGGTAAGAATTTTTGAGATGCCTCTGTAAGCATTAGAAAATTTCATCTTGTTTCTCCTTTTTGGTTAGTTTATATCTGATAAAGAACAACGCCCTGCCTGCCCTTTGCCTGTTTATTCCTGCAGCATAAATCCCATCGTCAGGCAGGAAAAACAACTAAAAATAATAGCACATTCAGGTAAAAAGTCAACGAACCGATGCGTGATCATACATCCTGCCGTCTCGACGTAGCCTCATTGTCCCAACATATCATTTTTGCTGCACAATACATTAGCAAGATTTGCCGAGTTACGGACTCAGAGTACATACTCATATAGTTTAATATCCGCCCCTGTCTCCTGCAAGCTATTTTGTTGACCGCCGGATTGGACGGAAGTATAATAACGGCGCAGTTTAAAAGAAGCAGTGAAACTACAGATTTGCGCTTTTGGCGGGATCCCATGTTATCCGGCCATTAGGTCAGTTAACGATTTCCAAAAACATTAGAGCAGTTTTGGGAATCAACACAGATGACGGAGTTAAATTTGTTGTTGATGAAACCGAAATGAAGATAGTTAATTCAGTCTAAAGCAACAGGACATTAGCAAGGAGAGAGAATGATTATGGAATTAATGGACAGTTGCAGCCTTCAGGTAGAGAATGAACAAATCGTCCGAAATGTCGGTAAACTTCAGATGGAAGAACTGGCAAAGATGGGAGCCTTATTTTATACCGCAAGAAATCGGCACGCGGATGGCGATAAAATAAAGGAATGCAAGGAGATACTCAAAAGAAAAGCAGGAATCTTTTCCAATTTCAGGGGCAATCTGGAGTTCGCGATTCGTGTAAGGATGTCTTTGGAAACCAATCCGGAAGTGTATATCGATCATGTTATGTCCATCTACCGGAAGCTGGTAGAAGGCCGGAAACTCCCGGGAGAAATTCTGGCAATGACTGCAATGACGATCTATGAGCAGAGTAACGGACAGAATATTGATCAGATCATAACGGACACCAGAGAAGCCTATGCAGAAATAAAGCAGAAGCATAAATTTCTGTCGGATGAAAGTGACATGTCCTTTATTGCGCTCATGGTCATGTGCGGAAAGGATGTCCAAAAAACGCTGGATGAGGTTGAGGAATTATATCTGGCATTAAAAGACCGCTACAGGATGTCGTCAGACACAGCCCAGGCTGCAGCGCTTGTGCTTTCCATGAGTGAAAAACCAGTATCGGAGAAGGTAGATGATTTTGTAACCTTTTATCAGAAACTGAAAGAAGCAAAACACCATACATCAAAGGGGAAAGCGATGTCAATCTATGGTGCGTTTGCTGATCTTGATATCCCGAGGGAGACTCTTCTTAAGGAGATCGGAGAAGTTGATGACTGGCTGAAACAGCAGAAAGGGTACGGCATACTTTATAATTCGGATATCAGGAGAACCATGGCAGCCACTCTGGTTCTGCAGTATCATGAAGCGGAAAAATTGACATCTTATACGACGCAAGCAGCGTCCGTCGTTTCACAGGTCATTGCAGAGGAGGTGATCCTTACAATTATCATGATCATTGTGGTAACCATGCTGGTGAATAGCACTTTGTATTTTTAAGATAGAGGAGAGTAATCGGATTATATTTTTTCCACTTCAGAAAACAAACCGGGCTCTATTGAATATATAATATTGGATGCCATAAAGAATACACCTCACAATATTGAACCGAAAGGACTTACTGTAAGGCTGAGGTGATCTGGGGGATCAGTCATCCTTCGGTGACCAGGACTGCTGCAGTTCATCGATCTGAAGAAAACCGTCTGCCTTTGCCGCGATCTGAAACTGATCCTCATAAACGATCTCACCCGGGGTATTTGTATATACAACAAAGTATGGATGCTCATATCGGTCCAGAAGCCAGAGGGCGGGACGGATCATCTTTATCATCTCATCAGAGTTCTCTGTTTTGAACCAGCAGACCACGGGTTCCTGAGCCTTGCACTGAGGCGGCCAGGGAAGGTTTTCGGCAAACCAGCTGTCGATCTCTCTGAAAAGATCCGCATCTTCTTCGATCATGACATCGTTTTGTATCAGCTGCCAGCACATGCTGAATACCCCTTTTGCATGCATTGTATTCCTCGCCAGTTCTTTACCCTGTATCCTGACATATTTGTAATTAAAGATTTCCATATACCGGCACCTCCGTGTTTATTATAATTATAACATGAGGAGGAACCATTATGCGAAGCATAATCTTTACATGGTTCCGACGACAGGCCGCCGAAAAGCAAACTTATCCCAGCGCCACATCCAGCGCCATCATCAGTGTAAAGCCGACAGCAAACATCACAACTCCGATGTTTGAATGCTCACCCTCGCTCATCTCCGGGATCAGCTCCTCTACTACAACATAGATCATGGCGCCTGCCGCAAAGCTTAGAAGATAAGGGGATCAGGAGCCCCAAAAGTACATTAGTATTCATAATAGATATCACCTCATCTAAAGTTTGAAGACGTTTTCGAAGATGATGAAGTTAGTCGCCTCTAACATTGTACGACAATTAATCTTCAAATCAAGAACCTCCAGTCTCCCAAAATATGGTATGCTATGAGGAAGATTTGAGGGGAAGATATAAAAATGTCACTTGAAAAAACGCAGACTTCCGAGAGCTTTCGCTTAAGCGCCCTGCTTTCTTTTTCCGGGGGCCTGCAGGATGCATATACCTATAATGTGAGAGACGGCATATTTGCAAATGCCCAGACCGGAAATGTCGTACTGATGAGCCAGAGCTTTATGCAGGGAGCGTGGGAGAAGGGTCTTTCGTATATGCTCCCTCTCTTGTTTTTTGCGGCAGGGATCTTCCTTACAGAGAGGATCGAGAACAGGTTCAAACTTGGGAGCAGGATCCACTGGAGACAGATCGTTCTCTTCATAGAGATAATAATGCTCATCGTCGTCGGCTTTCTGCCGTACAGACTTAATATGCTCGCAAACATTCTGGTCTCGTTTTCCTGCGCCATGCAGGTGCAGACCTTCAGAAAGGTGCACGGATACGGTTATGCCTCGACAATGTGCATCGGAAATCTCAGGAGCGCTACGGAAAGCCTGTCACAGTACATCAGAACAAAGGAGAGGAGATCGCTTTTTAAGTCTCTGCATTTCTTTGGTATTATCCTGATATTTGCGATAGGAGCGGGGATCGGCGGAATTCTTTCCATAAAGCTGGGCATCGGGACAATATGGATATCACCGGCGATACTTCTTGTGGTTGCATTGATGATGGTTAAAGAGTAGGAACCATTATGCGAAGCAACAGGACGCAGACCATACCACGAAGTGGTATGGTGCCGCCCCGGCGAGGGGTTGCGAAGCAACAGGAGGGGGGCAGTACATATCAGGAACAGGAGGGAACAGATGAATATAAATAATGCTGCTATGAATGCGATCAACAGCATGTATCAGATGATAATCGCAGTCGATAATGAGACGATGTCATGCAGTGTCCTCGACTGCAATGAGGAGGTAGCTCACATTGCAAGGGACGACAAGGATTTTTCAAAGATCTGTGAGAGGCTCTATGTAAACATTCACCCTGAAGATCGGGCTTCTTTTCTTGACTTTACAGATCCAAACTGGTTTCCTAATGAATTAAAGAACAAGGTCTATACCTCAATAGAGTGCAGGATAAGGCATTCGGACGATTCCTATTATTGGTCAAGGGTGATCTTTAGCCATGCTACTGTGGAGGACAACTTATCGGGGAATGATTATCTCTTCCTCCTCGAGGATGTTAATGAAGACAAGACGAGATATATCCAGACACTGAGCGAGGAAAGGGCTCTCTTAAAGGAACTTCAGGCTCAGTATGATGCTCTCTTTGAAGAGAATATGCTCGATCAGCAGACCGGCTGCTACAACCGGAAGGGGCTTAAATATTACACTGATATAGTTCTTGATGAGGCCAGAGAGAAGGGGAAGGATCTCTTTGTCTGCGTGTCGGATCTGAATGGTCTGAAATACATGAATGACACCTTCGGCCATGCGGCCGGGGATGAGGCACTTGCGGCGATCTCATCGATACTTATAAAGTCGGCACCCCAAGGTACCCGGATCGTTCGTACCGGCGGGGATGAATTTCTGCTGTTTGCCGCACTGTCCCGTGATGACGCGGACCTTCAAAAGATGGAGGAGATGATAGAGGAAGGGATAAAAAAATATAACGAAGAGCACGACAATCCATACGTTGTCGGTGCGAGCTACGGCTGGGTCCTTCTTCCTGTAAAGGAGGGGATGATCGATCTTGATGAATATATCGAGATGGCTGACAAGAAGATGTATGAGATGAAGATGGTGAAGGATGAGCACAGGAGAGGTTGAGGAAGGTGTATGAAGTTCCGTAAGTTTACAAAAAAGCTGTATGATTCTCTGATCGGCCGGTTTGAATTGTGGCAGCAGATGCTGAACATAGCTGTTATCATCGCGATCGTTGGGGCCGGGGCGTCAGTTATCATATCAATGATACTGGGAAATTCTGTTATCGCAATACTTGCGTTTTTATTATGTGCTCTCCTCGGGGTCATATGCCTTCTTGTATCGCTTCGGATGAAGGATATCACCATTGCCGCGGTATTGTATTCGGTCGTTTCAAATTTCGTTCTTTTTCCCGTCATGTTTTTTACTTCGGGCGGATACCATGGCGGCATGCCTTTATGGCTTCTTCTGGGGCTTGTTATCACATGGATCGTTATCAAAAAGAAGATCCTTTATGTGATCTATGTTTTGAGCCTTATCTTTCAGTGCGGCTGTATCCTGTACAGCGAGGCTCATCCGGAAATGGTTGTGCAGTTTGATTCCGAGCGTACGATAGCTTTTGATGTGGTCCAATCCCTGATCCTGGTTTCACTGATCCTTGCCCTTATCATAAAGTACATGGGCTATGCATACGAAAAGAAAAAAAAGGAACTTGATGAAGCGAATGCGCTGCTTGCAAAGATGAACGAGAGGATAACCCTTCAGGCCATGTATACTCTGGCAAAGACCATTGATGCCAAGGATAAGTATACAAACGGTCACTCCATGAGAGTTGCAAAGTATTCATCCATGCTTGCAAGGAAAATGGGGTTTGATGAAGTTAAGGTAGAAGAAATATATAATATGGCTCTGCTCCATGATATTGGCAAGATCGGCGTTCCGGATGAAATTATCAACAAGACCTCATCTCTGACAGATGAAGAGTTTTATGTAATGAAGAAGCATCCCAAGACCGGATATGATATTCTATCGGAGATGTCTGAGATCAAGGATCTCGGGATCGGAGCAAGATGGCACCATGAAAGATATGACGGAAGGGGCTATCCTGACGGACTTAAGGGGGAGGAGATACCCCTGCAGGCAAGGATCATCTGCGTTGCTGATGCTTATGATGCTATGACAAGTAATCGAAGCTACAGGTCTTCAATGTCGCAGGATAAGGTAAAAACGGAGATCATAGAGGGACGGGGAACCCAGTTTGATCCCGGGATTGCCGATGTGATGCTTGAGATAATAGATGAGGATAAAGAGTTTGAACTACATGGATAAGAGTAAGCTTTATATAAACGAATTGTATGAATATGCGTCCTTAATGGATATTCCCAAAGAGGGCTTTATCAATGCGAAAAATCTTAATGAATATGTTGCCACCGCTGTTGATGCTTATAAGGGCTATTCCGTGTTTCAATATATGTATGACGGAAAATATGATGAGGTCGAATTGGCCCAAATGCTGACAATAGATTACAAAAGCTGGATAGACAGGATAGCCGGTATGTCTGTAAGTCAGAATTACGAGTCAATAGTGCTGCTCGAGCCTCCAAATGCAAAAAGGGTCGGGATGCTTGATTATATAAGGAACGCAACCCTTCCCGAGTTCAAATTGCTTTTCCGTCCAAGCCTGCATCGATTGGAAAAATTCAGCAAATTTGCATTAAAATTGAGAAAGCAGTTTCTGGACGAAAGGACCTGGTATTTTTATATATTTGCAACCCGTCATGACGCACAGGGTAAAAAATACGGGAAGAGACTGATGAATGTATTGCTGTCCTTTGCAGAGGATCGAAATTACAGGATATGCCTTGAAACAAACAGCAACAGCAATCTTTCGATGTATGAGCATTTCGGATTTAAAAAAATGGTTTCGTCGTGCTTCAATGATTCCATCGTCCATTATGTGATGCTGTTTGGATAAAAAATGAATACTGAAAATAATACAAAAAAGAATATCCAAAAGAACAAGATTTTTGGGAGCGTCATAGCTGCCACGGTCAATCAATGAACATCATATGAGTGGTAGGGCCCATCTTTTTCTTGACATTCCGAAATAGAAGTGTATTATGAACATATGAGCAATCGTTCATATGTTCATAATACACTTTTTTTTCTGGCAGGAGGGAATCATGAAAAAGACCTACGATATTGAAGTTGACTGTGCAAACTGTGCCGCAAAGATGGAAGAGGCAGCAAAGAAAACAGAGGGGGTAAAGGATTGCACGGTGAACTTCATGACACTGAAGATGAAGGTGGAATTTGAAGAAGGGGCAGACAAAGACAGTGTGATGCAGGAGGTTTTGAAGAACTGCAAAAAGGTTGAGTCTGACTGTGAGATCAAGCTCTGATAAAAAAATGAAGGGTTCCGGAAAATGACAAAGAAGCAGAAGATCATGCTCTGCCGTATAATAATTACGGCAGTCCTTCTCATTATCTTTCAATTCATTCCGATTAACGGGCTGTATCGCTTTTTCATTTATCTCATTCCGTATCTCGTCATTGGTTTTGACATCTTAAAGAAGGCTGTTCATGGCATTATCAATCTGAAGCCATTTGATGAGAATTTTCTGATGGCGATAGCAACCGTCGGAGCCTTTGTGATAGCTCTCATTAATCATAGCGGAGATTATCTTGAGGCTGTCGCCGTGATGCTTTTCTACCAGATCGGGGAATTCTTCCAGTCGGTGGCTGTCGGAAGGTCGAGAAAGAATATCAGCGCTCTGATGGATATCAGACCTGATCATGCCAATATCAGAAATGATAATGGCGAGCTTGAAAGAGTAGACCCTGATGATGTTGAGATCGGCTCCGTGATCATTGTAAATCCGGGAGAGAAGATACCGATAGACGGCATCGTGACAGAAGGCAGGAGTACGCTTGATACCAAGGCTCTTACCGGCGAGAGCGTTCCCCGCACAGCCGAAAAGGATGATGAAGTGATAAGCGGCTGCATCAATATGTCCGGAGTACTTTCAATAAGGACTACGAAGGAATTCGGGGACTCAACCGTTTCAAAGATACTTGAGCTGGTTGAAGACTCGACCTCAAGAAAGTCAAAGTCCGAAGCCTTCATCACAAGGTTTGCCCGTGTCTATACTCCGGTTGTGTGTTTGTCGGCACTGGCGCTTTCGATCCTTCCCCCCCTTATCAATATTGCATTTCACAACCTTCCCGGATGGAGCGACTGGATCTACCGTGCTCTTACTTTCCTTGTCATAAGCTGCCCCTGCGCTCTTGTGATAAGCATTCCCCTGAGTTTTTTTGCCGGGATTGGCGGGGCAAGCCGTGAAGGCGTTCTTGTAAAGGGATCAAACTATCTTGAAGCACTTTCAAAGACACGTACTGTTGCCTTTGACAAGACCGGCACCATGACCAAAGGCGTCTTTGAGGTGAACGACCTTCATCATTCATCTCTTGACAGGGAAAAACTCCTCTTTTTCGCGGCCCATGCAGAATCCGCATCAAGTCACCCGATCGCCCAAAGTATCATAAGGGCTTACGGAAAATCCATTGACGAAACGATAGTCGCAGATGTCGAAGAGATCGGAGGCAACGGTATCAAAGCAACTGTTGACGGGCATCTTGTCGCTGCCGGAAACTCGCGCCTCATGGAAAAGCTTGGTATTTCATGCATTGACTGCCACAGTATCGGGACCATAGTCCATATAGCCATTGATAATGAGTACTGCGGCCATCTTGTGATATCCGATACCGTAAAGGAGAACGCTCATGAAGCAGTCCGCTCGCTTAAGGCGGCAGGCGTAAGAAGGACTGTAATGCTGACCGGAGACCTGAAAAGGATAGGGGAGGAAATTGCAAACAGGCTTGATATCGATGAAGTATATTCCGAGCTTCTTCCAAACGAAAAGGTGGAGGCTGTTGAGAGGCTTCTTTCTGAAAAAGAAAACGAAAAAGATATAGTCGCTTTTGTCGGCGACGGGATAAATGACGCCCCTGTCCTCGGACGCGCCGATATCGGGATCGCGATGGGGGCTCTCGGGAGCGATGCTGCTATAGAGGCTTCCGATATAGTTTTGATGGATGACGATCCCTTGAAGATCAGCAAGGCGATCCGCATCTCAAAGAAGTGCATGAGGATAGTCTATGAAAATATCTGGTTTGCTATCGGAGTGAAGCTTGTGTGTCTCATGCTTGGGGCTCTCGGGATAGCGAATATGTGGATCGCGATATTTGCAGATGTAGGGGTTATGATAATAGCGGTCCTTAATGCGATAAGGGCGCTCTTCGTAAAAAGACTGTGAGAGAGGCGTGATATGAAACTCAATGAAGAAGATCTTTATGACCTTGCCGAAATATTCAAGATATTCGGAGATTCTACAAGGATAAGGATACTCTATGCCCTGTTTGAAAAAGAACTCTGTGTTGCGGACATAGCCGAGAGTCTTTCAATGAACCAGTCGGCTGTCTCGCACCAGCTGCGTTTCCTGAAAACAAACCGTCTCGTTCGCTCAAGACGGGACGGTAAGCAGGTATTCTATTCGCTTGATGATGAGCATGTGAGATCCATTATCCTCGCGGGAGCTGAGCATCTCAAAGAATGATGCGGTTTTAGCTCGCTTCACCCACATGCTTTAAAAGCGCATCAAAGGTCTCGTCCGAAAGGTCGTGTTCCACCTTGCATGCGTCCTCCTTTGCGATCTCCTCATTTACGCCGAGTGAGACGAAGAATTTCGTAAGCACCTTGTGACGGGTGTAGATCTTTTCGGCTATAGCCATTCCGCTTTCGGAAAGTGTGATAAAGCCGGATTTGTCCATTGAAAGATAACCGTTTTCGCGGAGATTCTTCACGCTGTAGCTTACTGACGGACGGGCCACATTCAGCCGGTCTGCGATATCGACTGATCTGATGTAGCCCTTCTCTTCTTTCAGCATCAGCATCGCTTCAAGATAATCCTCTGCGCTCTTTCTTATTTCCATAGGTATGTCCTCCATAATGTCTGCAATTGATCTCAGAAAACTATAACATTTTTTCATCAAAATGAACAGATAATAGTCTAAACATACTTCTGTAAGTGTATTTTAACATCTATACTGTCAAATGTTCCCTTCTTTTCAAAAAATAATAAAAAAGAGCCTCCCGATGTGGTAAAATATCTTGTTGCTGCGGAGGTTTTGTATGGATCTTTTACGAAAGATAAAAAGGCGCATATTCGGAACGAAGGAAGAACCAAAGTTTTTTCAGGGAACCTATGACGAGTGGACAAAAAAGTATTTTCCCGTCATGAAAAAAAGAGTATCTGAAGCGCTTTCAAAAAAATCCGGCGGCACAATGCTTGAGTTCATAAAGATAGAACCAAAGGAAAAAGAGTGGCTTAAAAAAGCAAATGATGGAGCTCACAACTCAAAGGCTGATTACCTCTCCTTTCAGGAGGATGACTTTTCAAAGGAAATCTTCTCCGCTGCAATAAGGACCGCAGCGAAAGAAGATCCCCGGGCACTGCTGATATACACAGACTCCGACAGGATCGGGGAAGACGGAAAGTATTATGATCCATCCTTAAAGCCCGATGAGTCGATATATTATCTTTGCTCCTTTGACTATGTTGGCAGGGCTTTTGCTGTAAAGAGATCCGCCTTCATTGAAGCGGGCGGACTTGATGAAGCTTTTTCCAACGACCCTGAGGCAGCGCTTCTCGACTTAAAGCTCAGGCTCCTTGAAAAGGGCAGAGCATTTCACTTCCCCGGTGTTTACTACCACAGCACTTTTTCCGGTGACCGGACAGTGAGCTTTGAGGACGGAAGGAGAGCGGTATCGGCACATTTCAAAAGAATCGGCATAGATGCAGAGGTTGAATCGGGCGAAGCAAAGGGTACCTTTTTGATCCGCATCAAAAACAGTGATGAGCCTCTCATCTCAGTTATCATCCCCAACAAGGATCACACGGATGAACTCGACAAGTGTTTAAAAAGCATTGAAAAGTCAAACTATAAAAACCTTGAGATCATCATAGTGGAAAACAACAGCGAGCTTTCAGAAACTTTTTCCTACTATGAGAAGCTTTCAAAGGAAAACGCATTTGTCAGAGTGCTTCGATACGAGGGGGACTTTAATTATTCAAGGATCAACAATTTCGGTGTTTCAAAGGCAAAGGGCGAGTTTCTTTTGCTTTTGAACAATGATACAGAGATGATCGATCCGGACAGCATAAAAAATATGCTTGCAGTAGCTCATCTTCCAAATGTCGGAGCTGTGGGCGCAAGGCTTTATTACGAGGATGGGACGATCCAGCATGCAGGTGTCACCCTCGGAGTAGGCGGAATAGCAGCAAATGCTTTCTCGGGAGCCAAAAAAGGTGATCCCGGATACATGAACAGGATATGCGTTGTGCAGGAGCTTTCAGCCGTTACAGCTGCATGCCTTCTCATGAAAAGGTCTGATTTTGAAGAGATTTCCGGCTTTACGGAGGAACTTGCGGTCGCTTTCAATGATGTTGACCTTTGCATGAAACTGAGGAAAGAGGAAAAGCTCATTATCTATTATCCATTTGCCACCTTCTTTCACTATGAGTCAAAGTCGAGAGGGGTCGAGGATACTCCCCAAAAGGTGAAGCGCTTCAACAGCGAGATAGATTTTTTTAAGGCGCGCTGGGAAAAGGAACTTTTGAAGGGGGATCCTTATTACAATCAATATCTCAATCTGAATATCAATGATTATTCGCTCATGCCCTGAAGCAAAGGAAATGATTTATGTCTGATTTTTCGGCAAAAGTAAAGAGGCGTCTTGAAAAGGTCAGGCGCTATGGTTTTGTTCCTGTGGTGAAGCAGTATCTTCACAGAAAGCTCTACGGAAGGTTTCTTGAGTACAGGAGATACATGAAGGAGGTAGAGCCTCTTCTCTGGGACGAGAGAGAGAAGGAGGGATCAATTCTCTTTTCCGTCTGCGTACCTGTATACAATTGCAGAATAAATGAATTAAGAGAGTGCATAAATTCCGTCCTTTCTCAAGACTATCAAAGCTTTGAACTGGTACTGTCGGATGACTTCTCAACAGATCCTGCCGTTAAAAAAGCGCTTCTTAGCTACAAAGATGACAAAAGGGTGAAGCTCGTCTTCAGAGAGAAAAACGGCGGGATATCAAAGGCCACAAATGATGCGATAAAAAATGCAAAAGGCGACTTCGTCTGCTTCATGGACTGTGATGATGTGCTGTCACCTCATGCTCTCATGGAGTTTTTTGCTTTTCTTTCGGATCATCCCGATACCGATATCCTCTATTCGGATGAGGACAAGCTTTCAGAGGATTCAAGAAGGCGCTATGAGCCTTTCTTCAAGCCCGACTGGTCGCCTGACACCTTTATGTCTCTCATGTATACAAACCACTTTTCAGCGGTAAGAAGGAGTCTTTTAAATGAGGCCGAAGGTCTTCGGAGTGAATTTGACGGAGCGCAGGATTATGATCTTTTCATGCGGCTTACTGAAATGACAGGAAACGATCGGATAGGACATGTTCCGAAGGTGCTCTATCACTGGAGAGCTACAAGCGGCTCAACCGCAAAGGATCCAAATGCGAAGCAGTATGTCTTTGAACGCGCAAAAAAATTGAAGGAGGAGGCGCTTAAAAGGCGCGGTATAAAAGGGAAGGCTTATTTTTCTCCCGAGACCTACCAGGTCAGGGTGGTATATGAGGTTCCAAAGGAAACCTTTCTTTCGATCATCATACCTTCAAAAAACAATTACAAGGTGCTCAGAAGCTGCATAGAGTCTATCCAAAAAGAGGAACTCAAAAATTATGAGATCATTATAGTGGATAACGGGAGCGATGATGAGGTAAGACATGAGATCGAAGCCTTTTCAAAGAAGTATGATATAAGATATATTTTCGACCGCTATGACTTCAATTTCTCAAAGATGTGTAATATAGGCGCTAAAGCGGCAAAGGGCGATATATTATTATTTTTAAATGATGATACAAGCATCCTTCAAAAGGGGACGCTTCAAAGGATGATGGGGCAGGCTCTTTTACCGCATACCGGAGCTGTCGGGGCAAAGCTTCTCTATCCTGATGCAAAGAGGATCCAGCACAGCGGGATCATAAACCTTCCGATAGGACCCTCCCACGCCCTTATCGGGCAGAGCGATGAGGTGCATCATTATTTTGACAGGAACAGGGTGGATTACAATTTCCTGGCGGTCACGGGTGCCTGCATGATGGTTTCGAAAGAGAAATTTGAAACTGCAGGAGGCTTTGATGAGGAACTTCCCATAGCCTATAATGATGTCGACCTTTGCTTTTCACTTTTTGAGAAGGGCTATTATAATATTCTTCGCACGGATGCCGTCTTCCTTCACTATGAGTCGCTTTCGCGAGGGACGGATGAGGCACCGGAGAAAGAGGCACGCAGAGAAAAGGAACTCGAAAAACTCTATGAAAAGCATCCGTCATTTCGGGAAAAGGATCCGTTTTACAATCCAAATCTCATCAAAAACGGAGTTAATTTTCAGATCGGGCTTCCCGATGACGGACTGACTGAGAAAAAAGCAATGAGAGGGAACAGTTAAAAAATGGGTGTAGAAAAAATTACGATCAGAGAGATGACAGAGGCCATAGAGGATGAATATCTTTCGCCCTATGCAGCCCATTCAAAGGATTCAAAGGGCAGGGCGCGCACAGAGCCCCAGTGCGATATCAGACCTGTCTTTCAGAGGGACAGGGACAGGATACTTCATTCAAAGGCTTTCAGGAGGCTCAAGAACAAGACTCAGGTCTTTCTCTCACCCAAAGGAGATCATTACAGGACCCGGCTTTCCCACACCCTTGAGGTATCTCAGAATGCAAGGACTATCGCAAAGGCTCTCCGCTTAAATGAAGATCTTACAGAGGCAATAGCTCTCGGGCATGATCTTGGCCATACTCCCTTCGGACATTGCGGGGAGGGAGTCCTGGATGAACTCTGCAGAGGAGGCTTTGTCCATTCAGAGCAATCAGTCAGGATAGTTGAAAAGCTTGAGAAGGACGGAGAAGGCTTGAACCTTACCTACGAAGTCATAGACGGGATCAGAAACCATCAGACCGAAGGTAACCCATCCACTCTCGAAGGCCAGGTGGTGAGGCTTGCCGACAAGATAGCTTATGTGAATGCAGATGTTGATGATGCTATAAGGGCTCATATTATTTCAGAGGAGGACATCCCCGAGGATATAAGGGAGGTTCTCGGAACGACTGTGAAAAAGCGACTGAATACACTGATCCATGATGTGATCACTGAAAGTGCTGATTCTCCCGTGATCAAAATGTCAAAGGAACGCATGGATGCAATGCTTCATCTTCGGGAATTTCTTTTTTCAAGTGTCTACAGGAATCCCGCCGCAAAGAGTGAGGAAGTAAAGGCAAAGCGGATGATAGAGGAACTCTTTCTTTATTTCATGGGACATTATGATGCTGTGCCGCAGAAGTTTCGTTTGATAGGTGAAGCATTGAATGAGCGGAAGGACAGGATCGTATGCGATTATATATCAGGGATGACTGACGATTTCGCGACGCAGAAGTTTACGGAGTATTTCATCCCTCAGTCATGGAAGGCAGAGCTCGACTGATGGCATTGATCCCTGATGAGACAATCGAAAGCGTCCGTGAGAATAATCCCATAGAGGATGTGATAGGGAGCTATATTCATCTCCAGAAGAAGGGCAGCACACTGATGGGGCTGTGTCCCTTTCACAATGAGAAGACGCCCTCCTTTTCAGTGAGCCCGTCAAGGCAGATGTTTTACTGCTTTGGCTGCCATGCCAGCGGAAATGTATTCACTTTTCTCATGAAATATGAGAATATGACATTTCCGGAGTCTGTCAGGGTGCTTGCCGAGAGGGCCGGGATCATTATTCCTGAGGGCGAGGAATCCGAGGAGGAGAGAAGGAAGAGATCGACAAGGGAGCAGCTTCTGCGTATAGACAAGGAAGCGGCAATTTATTTTTATCATGCGCTTCGGTCAGATGAAGGCAAGGATGCTTATTCATATTTTGCTGACAGAGGACTTTCCGATGAGACCATGAAGAACTTTGGCCTCGGCTACAGCAGGAAATACAGGGACGATCTCTACAAATATCTGAAGGGAAAGGGCTTTTCTGATGAGCTTTTGATAAAGAGCGGGATCATTTCCTTCAAGGAGGAAACGGGTATTCACGATCTTTTCTGGAACCGGGCGATGTTCCCCATTCAGGACCTGAACGGAAAGGTGATAGGCTTTGGCGGAAGAGTGATGGGGGACGGAAAGCCGAAATATGTGAATTCCCCCGAAAGTGAGATCTTTCTTAAAAGCCGGAATATGTACGGCCTTTTTATTGCAAGGAGGACAAAACGGGATTATTTCATTCTCTGCGAGGGCTATATGGATGTTATAGCGCTCCACCAGGCAGGCTTTGATAATGCGATCGCTTCCCTTGGCACAGCTCTCACAGAAGGGCATTGCAGCCTGATGAAGAGATTTGGCAAGAAGGTCTATATCAGCTATGATTCCGATGAGGCAGGGTCAAATGCGGCAGTTCGGGCAGTTCCGATGATCAGGGCATTTAATATTGACTGCTTTGTAATAAACCTTTCACCCTACAAGGATCCTGATGAATTCATCAAGGCTCTTTCGGCAGAGGAATTTGAAAAGCGTATAGAGGAGGCTGAGAATGGCTTTCTCTTTACTGTGCGGAAGGCTTCGGAAAGATATGATCTGCGTGATCCCGGGGAGAAGACGCGCTTCTTCTCAGAGGTCGCAAGGATGCTGCTTACGCTTTCAGCCGGAGTTGAAAGGGGAGCTTATCTTTCAGCCGTGGCAGAAAAATACAATGTTTCGGAGAGAGATCTCAAGAACCTGCTTATAAAGGAGTCAGAGGTGCTTTCAAGGAAACCGGTGAGAAAGATCATTTCGCCTGACACCGAAAACATTATTTCTTTAAACGAAGATAATAGTTCCAAAACAGGATCCGGACTTCAAAAAGAGCGGATATCAAAGGGGATGGCAGAGACATACAGGATGTTCCTTCATTATCTCTGCTCTGTTCCCGGAATGCTTGAAAGGTCATCTTTGTACATAGCAGAGGAGGATCTTCCCGGTGTCTACAGGGATATATATGTAGTTCTTAAAAATGAAATTCTGGCGGGGAGAGAGATAAATCCCGCCCGCCTGATCAGCCTCTTTCCTGATGAAAAGGGGCAGCAGGAGGCTGGAAGGATTTTTTCTTTTACAGATGAGGATTATGACAGCAGTGAAGCGAGGGGGAAAGCCTTTAAAGAGGCACTCCTTCGCATAAAAAAGGAAAGGATGGCCTTGCTTTCCGGGGACGGCGGTGACTCCGCAGAAAATGTTTACAACGCCCTTATGGATGAAAGAAGGAAGCTTTCCGACATACAGAGAACGGAGTTTGTCATTTAAAAGAGGTGAGAGAATGGCTGCAAAAAAAGAAGCAAAGCTTGATGAGGAGAAGGAAGTAAAGAAGGATACTGCGAAAAAGGCTCCCGCGAAGAAGACCCCCGAAAAGAAGTCAACGAAGACTGCTTCGAAGAAGGAAAAAATTACTTCTGAAGAAACGGCAAAGAAAGCCCCCGCAGAGAAAGAAAAGAAGGCTCCTTCAAAAAAGGCACCCGTGAAGAAGGAAGTAAGTGAGAAGACTTCTGAAAAGAAAACTGAGAAAAAGGGGGAGTCCTCAGAAGAGGTCGGCGATGAGAAGATCGTTCATTTCGAGAAGAAGCTTTCAGACCTTCTTTCCCTTGCGCACAAGAGGAACAACGTTCTTGAATATCAGGAGGTAGTGGACTTCTTCGCAGATACAAAGCTGAATCCGGAGATGTTCACAAAGATCGTGACCTTCCTTGAGAGGTCAAAGATCGATGTGCTTCGGACCGATGATGATATTGATGACGACATCATCATGGCGGAGTCCGATGATGACATAGAGCCGGAGAAGATAGACCTTTCAGTTCCCGAGAATGTATCCGTCGAGGATCCTGTAAGGATGTACCTGAAAGAAATAGGAAAGGTGCCCCTCCTGACCGCGGATGAGGAGGTCGAACTCGCTCAGAAGATGGAAGCCGGCGGACCCGAGGGAGAAAGAGCGAAGCAGAAGCTCTGCGAAGCAAACCTTCGTCTTGTGGTCTCCATCGCAAAGCGTTATGTGGGACGCGGAATGCTCTTCCTCGATCTCATCCAGGAAGGAAATCTCGGTCTCATCAAGGCTGTTGAAAAATTTGATTATACGAAGGGCTACAAGTTCTCGACCTACGCCACCTGGTGGATACGTCAGGCAATAACCCGCGCCATAGCTGACCAGGCACGTACCATCAGGATACCTGTCCATATGGTTGAGACCATCAACAAATTTATAAGGGTATCCCGTCAGCTCCTTCAGGAGCTTGGGAGAGAGCCTACCCCCGATGAGATAGCGGAAAAGATGGAGCTTCCTGTTGAAAGAGTAAGAGAGATAATAAAGATCTCCCAGGAGCCCGTCTCCCTTGAAACTCCGATAGGTGAGGAAGAGGATTCACATCTTGGTGATTTCATCCAGGATGAGAATGTTCCCGTACCTGCGGACGCAGCTACCTTTACGCTTTTGAAGGAGCAGCTCTCAGAGGTGCTTTCAACACTTACCGAAAGAGAACAGAAGGTTCTCATCCTTCGTTTCGGACTTGAGGACGGAAGGAGCCGCACCCTGGAGGAGGTCGGGAAGGAATTCAATGTCACAAGAGAAAGAATAAGGCAGATCGAGGCAAAGGCTCTCCGGAAGCTCCGTCACCCGTCAAGGAGCAGGAAGCTTAAGGATTATCTTGAATGAGGCTTTCAAAAAGGCTGAAAGAGATATGCGATATGGTGCCATCCTGTGATACACTTACAGATATCGGCACGGACCACGCGTTCGTTCCGATCACGGCTGTTTCCCGGGGGAAGGCAAAAAGGGGACGGGCCTGCGATATCGAAAAAGGACCGCTTGAAAGGGCAAAAGCAAATGTCAAAAAGGAAGGACTGGCTGGAAGGATAGAATGCCTTCTCTCAGACGGTCTTTCCTCAGTAGATGTTTCATGTGATGATGTCATTGTGATCACAGGCATGGGCGGAGAGAATATCAGGGATATAATAGATGCTTCTCTTCAAAAGGCAGAAAATGCAAAGGCTCTTGTTCTTGGTCCGCAAAGGCACCCTGAAAGACTTCTTTCCTTTCTTCTTGAAAATGGTTTTGAAATTGATGAGGAGAGGGAACTCATTGACAGAGAGAAGAATTATATTCTGATAAGGACTCATTTTGGAGGTCTCAAATGAAGGTAGCCGAAATAGTAAAGCTTCTTGAGAACGAATGCCCGAAGTCTCTTGCCGAGGACTGGGACAATACGGGGCTTTTGGTCGGAGATTCCGGCGCTGAAGTAAAAAAGGTCTATATAGCGCTTGATGCCACAAGCGCAGTGATCGAAGACGCCATAAAGCATGAGGCCGATATGCTGATCACTCATCACCCGCTCATTTTCAAAAGTGTGAAGGATGTCACCGACAGCAACTTTGTGGGGCGGCGCGTGATGACACTGATCAAAAACAATATCGCGTTTTTCTGCATGCATACAAATTTTGATGCAGCTCTCATGAGTGAGATAGTAAGAAAAAAACTGTCTCTCCCGGAAGGGATCATCCTTCTTCCATCAAAGGAGGATAATGAGAAGGGCATCGGGATGACCTGTCATCTTCCTGATGAGATGACGCTCGAGGGCTTTTCGCTGAAGGTAAAGGATGCGCTTTCACTTGGAACTGTCAGGGTTTTCGGTGATCTTTCAATGAAGGTTCGGATCGTATCCTTCCTTCCGGGCTCCGGAAAGAGTGATATAGACACAGCAATAGCCCAGGGGGCGGATGTATATATAACAGGTGACATCGATCATCACAGCGGGCTTGATGCGGTGGAAAAGGGCATAGGGGTGATAGATGCCGGGCATTATGGAATGGAGCGCTTTTTTGTCGAATATGTATCTCTCTTTCTGAAGGGAAATACGGGTTCGCTTGAAATTGTCGCAGCTCCTGATAAGCTGCCTTATCACGAGCTCTGAGGAATAAGGGGGGATCATACTATGGCAGGAAACGAGATGCTGAACCTGAAGATAGATGGCAGGGAAGTACAGGCAGAGAAGGGGACTCTGCTTTCTGACCTTGCGGACAGGTACGGGGACAAGGAGAATGATATCCTTATAGCCATCGTGGGAAACAGACTGACAGAACTTTTTGAGCCGGTGACAGATGACTGTGAGATCCGCTTCCTTACAGGACGTGACAAGGACGGCATGCTTGCCTATAGAAGGAGTCTTATATTTCTCATGCAAAAGGCTCTTGACGACCTTGTAAAAAAGGGGGAATTTGGAGCAGACAAGAGTAATAAAGGAGAGGATCTTTCAAAGATACCTGACATATTTGTCATGTTCTCTCTTGGAAATGGCTATTTTTGTATGTCAGACGGGGATTTTGAGATAACGGAGGATTTTCTTTCGAAGCTTTCGGATGAGATGCATCTGATAGTCGAAGAGGACTTAAAGATTGAGAAGAAACCTGTTCCGACAAGAATTGCACGGGCGATCTTCAAGGATCACGGAATGATCTCAAAGGAGTCGCTTCTTAATTATCGAAACAGCTCGATCACGAATATTTATGAGCTTTCAGATACGAAGGATTATTTTTACGGCTATATGGTGCCGCGTACCGGATTGCTCAAATATTTCCGTCTTGAAAAATACAAAGACGGCTTTGTGCTCCTTTATCCGAAAAAGGAACCGGACATTATTCCCGGGTTTTCACCCTATGAAAAGCTCTATACCGTGCTTCGGCAGTCGGCAGACTGGAGCAGCCTCCTAAAGATCAGGACTGTGGGCGCCTTAAATGATGCGATAGTTGCAGGAAGGACACAGGAGATCATTGCCATGCAGGAAGCCCTGATGGAGGAGAAGATTGGTTCTCTGGCCCGCGACATAGCAAAGGAGAAGGACAGGCGCTTTGTAATGATAGCCGGACCTTCCTCCTCCGGGAAGACCACATTCTCCCACAGGCTTTCAGTACAGCTTCGGGCACTGGGGCTTACACCTCATCCCTTCCCTCTCGATGATTATTATAATGACCACGACATCATGCCGGTGGATGAATTTGGAGAGATTGATTTTGAAGCTCTTGAGTGCCTTGACGTGGAGCTTTTCAATTTCGATATGTCACTCCTTTTGAGAGGAGATGAAGTCAAACTTCCGACCTTCAATTTCAAAACGGGAAGAAGGGAGTACAAGGGGCGCACAATGAAACTCGGGAAGGGTGACGTGCTTGTGATAGAGGGTATACACGGTCTTAATGACAAGCTTTCATATTCTCTTCCCCGGGAGTCAAAGTACAGGATATATATTTCAGCCCTTACTCAGCTTGCGATAGATGAGCACAATCCCCTTTCAACCGCGGATGGGCGCTTGATACGCCGCATAGTCCGTGACGCGCGTACCCGCGGGACATGCGCAAAGGATACTATCGCGATGTGGGATTCGGTCCGAAGGGGAGAGGAAAAGAATATCTTTCCCTTCCAGGACAGCGCGGATGCATTTTTCAATTCAGCGCTGATCTATGAAATGGCAGTCATGAGGATATATGCCATGCCTACGCTCTTCTCGGTACCAAGGGACTGTGAGGAGTATATGGAGGCAAAGCGCCTGAAGAAGCTTCTTGATTATTTCCTTCCCCTTCCTACGGAGGATATCCCGAGGAATTCCCTTATAAGGGAGTTTATCGGCGGCTCAAGTTTTTCAGTATAAAAAGGACCGGGCATTTTCGCCCGGCCTTTTCTTCACTGATCAAGCACTTTTCCGGCTTCCTTTGAGATGAACTGTGCGGCCGCCTCTATTCCTTCACCCGTCTTTGCCGATATGAAAAAGACTTCTTCCTTTTCATTTCTTTTTCTGATATTTTCGAGTACTCTTTCACGGGAAAAATCAAATGCGCTTTCTGCATCGATCTTGTTTATGAGTACCGCATCTGTTTTTTCAAATACAAGAGGGTATTTGAGCGGCTTGTCGTCTCCCTCGGGAACGGAGAGGATCACAAGATCGAGATGTGCGCCCGTGTCAAATTCCGCAGGGCATACGAGGTTTCCGACATTTTCAAGAAAGACGATGCTTCCGGAAAGCTCATCATAGTCTTCATTTTTTGTAAGCGAAAGAAGCCCCTGGCGGCTCATTTCAGCGTCAAGATGGCACATCCCGCCCGTATGAAGCTGTACTGCATGGGTTCCTGAAGAAAGGATGGTCTTCATATCCACATCGGAATCGATATCGGCTTCCATTACAAATACTTTTCTTTTGTACTTTTCCGTAAGTACCGGGATAAGGGAAAGAAGAGTAGTGGTCTTTCCGGAGCCCGGCGATGACATGAGATTGATGTAGAATATCTTTTTTTCGCGAAGAAAGGCGCGAAGATTCTCTGCGTCCGAATCATTGTCTGAAAGAATGGTCTTTTTCAGTTCTATTATCTTTTTGTTTTCGTCCATAAAAAAAAATTCCTCCGGATTTTTGTTCCGGAGGAAAAGATACATCATATGAATGCCGGAGTCAATGCTCTTGCTGTTGCAAAGCCCGGGTATGTGCAGAGATTCTCACTTTCGTAGGCGCTTCCGTATTTTGAGAAGCGCCCCTTCATTATATTTAAGGAGGAGAGAGTATGAGCTATCGAAAGAGGCATTGCGCCGCCGACCTTTATTTCCATTATGGACATATCGTCGGAAAGGAGCTTCTTTCCAAAAATCCCGGCTGAAAGGTCAGTGTACGAATTTCTGTACATGATGTCACTGTCAAAGGTGATCCTGAACGAAGGGTCGTCCTTGAGATAGTAGGAGGTCCTGTGATAGGAGACTACGGTCTTTTTTGAAAGATTTCCGTAATGATTCCTGAAAGCCTCTATTTCCCTTACTATCTGGCCGTCCTTTTTAAGCGGTGACCCTTCGTTCATCGACTGAGTCGCTTCACCATAGGAGAGAGAGATACGTCTTTTGTAAACAATGCCCTTGAACTTTTTCTTGATCTCAAGAAAGGCGGGAGTATTTTCATTTGGAACGCCGTAGGTGCGAAGGCGAAGCTTCTCCTTGTAGATGGGGCGCTCGAGGGACTTTCTTGCAAGATGATAATCCGGTGTGTCATAGTAGATATTCATGATGTCCGACTCAGGATAATCATCGGGGACGAGCCTATCGCCAAGGGCTTCTATGAAGGCTGCCTTTTTCGCGCTGTCGAGCATATATTTCATTTCAACTCTTTTGAAGGTGAAGATATCGCTTTTCATAATATATTCCTTTCAGAGGTGGTTCCTTTGTTCTGAAAGTAATATATCTTCCCTTCCTTAAATGAAACTTAAGTTGAGATCATTTTTTCATAATCTTTCAAAAGGAGCTTTCATTACATCATTTCCGCTTCCCATTACGGCAATCACTTCATTTTCGTCCTGAAGAAGCGAGACCGGAAGAACCGGAGAATCAAGCTCTTTCCCGTTTAATGTGAGCTTCACGATGCCCTTCATGGCGTGAGACGGGTTTTCCACCTTGATATTGAGTTTCTTTCCGCGGAAGACCCTCTCGACCGAGAAGCCGTCCCATTCAGACGGGATGCAGGGGTCTATCAGCATACCGTCGTACTGCGGCCTGATTCCGAGGACATATTGTGTCAGAGAATAATAGGTCCAGGCAACGGCGCCTGAGAGCCAGCTGGTGCGGCAGTTTCCGGGCCGGGGGGATTCGTCGGAATAGGTGGTCTGTCCCTGCACATAGGGCTCTGACTGCCTGATCTCGGCAAGGTCATTATATGTTGCGGGAAGGGCGGCTTTCATATATTCATAGGCGCGGTCTCCGTTTCCCGAAACGACCTCCGCCATTACGCCCCAGCCTTGGGTATGATTGAAGATGCCGGCGTTTTCCTTGATGCCCGCGGGATATACGACAGCGTCCATGACCTCGCGCTTCGTCTTCCTGAAACCGGGAGCGCAGAGCTTCAGGCCGTATTTTGTAAAGAGCATATCATAGGTGCTGTCAAGGCAGCTCTTTTCCTGTTCAGGAGTGCAGGCTCCCGACATTACCGCCCAGACCTGGGAATTGAGATAGATCTTTCCTTCTTCGAGCGCGTCGGAGCCGAACCTCGTTCCGTCCTCGGAGATCGCCCAGAGCCACCATTTCCCGTCCCAGGCGGTCTTTTGGATGGCATCATAGAGCTTCTTTCTTTCTTCTTCGGCAAAGGCTTTTTCCTTTTCGTCTGAGAGAAGGTCTGCAATCACGGCGTAGGTCTGAAGGGCACTATAGAGCTGGAAGGTGACCATTATGCTCTCGCCCTCATAGCCTGTCTTAAGGCAGTCGTTCCAGTCGGCTGAAAGTCCGGCAGGAAGATCATCCTTTCCTTCACGCTCGATATTGAAGAGGAGAGCGCGCTTTAAGTGCATGAATACGGTATCCTCGCCCTTGTCAGAATAGGGTACTACTTCATTGAAGAAGTCCCGGTCTCCTGTCTCCGCCACATAGGCAGGGATCGCATTGAAAAACCAGAGGCAGTCATCGGAGCGGTATTCCTCCTTCTTCGGGGGCTCCATGTGGCCGGGATCATGACCTAGCTTGATAAGGGGCATGGCACCGCCCGTGCTTACCTGTCCCGTCAGCATTGTGATCAGTCTTTCTTTTGAAATCTCAGGGATCGCGGCATTTACGCCGAGGGTATCCTGCACCGAATCCCTGAAGCCAAGGCCGTCACGCTCGCCGTTGTAAACAAGGGAAGCGGCACGGGACCAGGAGAAAGTGATGAGATTGTTGTAAAGCCCCCAGACATTTGCGGTATGATCCACGTTCTCGTCGGGAGTATGAGCTTTGAAGCTGTTCAAGAGACTGTGCCAGTGCTCCTTCAGCTTTTTGAATTCAGCTTCCTCACGCTCTATGGAGCCGTATTCCTCCATAGTCTTTTTTCCGACAGTGCCTCCCATCCCAATACCAAGGAGCAGAAGGAGGGTCTTTGTCTCTCCGGGAGCAAGGGTGAAGTCGCCCTCGATGCTGCCGCAGGCTGAATCTCCGAAGGCCTCGGAATCCGAGCACTGTCCCTCAATGACGGCTTTTGGCTCCTTGTATGAACCATAGGTTCCGATGAAGGCTTCGCGGGAGGTATCAAAATGCGACATAGGGACATCGCCACAAAGTCCGAGCCATTCCGCCATGACTCCGGAATCGCCTCCCGGCTCCGCATCAGGGTTCTGGACGCAGAGATTGTCATGGATAGTGTAGGAGAGGAGGTTATCAGACTCCTTTTTCCCCTTTACTATGAATAATGAATACTGAAGGTTCACAAGATCCTGGGTGGTATTCCACTGGCTTGAGAATTCGCAATAGGAAAAGGCTGAGAGCTTTCTTTCCCTGTCGGAATCATTTCGAACATCCAGGCGCCAATATTCGAAGGTGCTGTCAAGCGGCACAAAATATGTGGCGTCTGTGTGTATGCCTGAATAATCCGATGAGATCACGGTATAGGCTGTTCCGTGACGGCAGACGCTCTTATATGAATCAAGCGGCTTTCCGACAGGCTGCCAGGACGCACTCCAGTAATCCTTCGAATCATTATCCCGAAGATAAAAATAACGCCCGGGCTGATCCATGGGTATCGAGTTGAATCTAAGCCTCATGAAGCGCCCCGTCGCACCGGAGCGGTAGAAGCCGTAACCGCCCGCATTGTTTGTGATTATGGCGCCGTATCGGGTGGTGCCGAGATAGTTCGACCACGAGGCCGGAGTGTCGGGACGGTCCACAACATATTCATAAGCTTCATCATCAAAATGTCCGTAACGCATATTCCTTTTTCCCCCTTTTATAATTATAATTTCAGTGGCGTTAAACAGTATACACGAATAAGGGGGCTTTTGAAATGAGAAGTGAGCATATTGTTTTTGATGAAGCAAAAGATATCTGGATGGACGCGTATCTTCTTCCCGTCGAAGGAAAGTTTCCAAACATCAAAAAGCGACCTTTTGTTTTCATCATTCCGGGAGGCGGATACAATCATGTGTCTCCGAGGGAAGGGGATCCCGTGGCCTTCAGATTCCTGGCAGCAGGCTTTTCCTGCTTTATATTGAATTACGGGGTAAATGAGGATGCGATCTGGCCGAAGCCTCTCGACGATTACGAGAGGGCAGCAGGATATATAAAAGAACACGAAGGCGAATGGAACCTTGACACTTCAAACTTCGCGCTTTGCGGCTTTTCAGCGGGAGCGCATCTTGCAGGTTGCGCTGCCGCGATATCAAAATACAAGCCCAAATGCGCGATACTCGGCTATCCCGTTGCCTCGGAAGAAAATGTGAGGAAATGGTCCGATTCGGCTCCCTCTTTGATAGAGCTGATAGACGAAAAAATGCCGCCCTGCTTCATTTTTGGAAACAGGACGGACATGACAGTTCCGGTTGAAGGCACGATAAAGCTTGCTGACGCACTTGAGAAGAACGGTGTAGGCTTTGAGATCCATGTATATTCCTGGGGACCTCACGGCTTTTCGACCGGAGACTCCTCAGTCGTACAGGTCGAAAACAAAAACAATCCCCGTTCTTCCCATTGGGTGGATGAAGCGATAGCCTGGCTCAAGGAAGAACTCTTTGATTTTGCTGAGCCCGAAGTTTTTCAAAGATGACTCTCAGCGCTTTTGCAAGGGCTTTGAATAGGTGACGGGAGAGAATTCATCCTTTTCTCGAAGATCATATACTACCGCGAGTTTCTCATCCTTTTTGACCTTCGCCTTCTTCTTTCCCCTGGGTTGATAGGTGACCTTCCCCTTTTCGCGGTCGGGATCCTTTGCGAGGGCGCCCGCAGCTATGATGGGCGCTACATAGTTCATATTCATATCCATACAGGCATCCTCCTTTCAATTATTATATCGGAGGATATTAACGCAAAGTGTATAGTACTTGTTGATAAACGGAGGAAAAAGTGGCTTCAGGTCTGGATGACGACATCAAGAGCAAAAGCATCAAATGCATATATCTCCTCTACGGAACGGAAGCATATCTGAAGAGGAACTACAGAGATCTGATCTTAAAGGTCCTTTTCCCTGAGGGGACAGAGGGCTCTATGAACTATACTGTTTTTAACGGTTCCTTTGATATGAAGGAGCTCATAGGAACGGCACGTACAATGCCTTTTTTCGGTGACAACCGCGCGATAGTTGTTTCTGAAAGCGGACTGTTTTCCGGAAAAGGGAAAAAGGATGATCTTGAGCTTCTTTCGGATTATCTTTCGAAGCCTGAGGAGACGACAAAGCTCATCTTTCTTGAGACCAATGTCAAAAAGACTCTTTCTGTTACAAAGCAGATCGAAAAAACGGGAAATCTCACGGAGCTTTTGGCCTGGAAGGGGGAGAAGCTGAAGAAATGGGTGCTATCGAGAATGAAGAGGAATCAGCTTGAAATCACGAGAGAGGCCTATGATGCGTTCATCGAGATGACCTCTGTAAATTCCGAGAATACCGATACGATGCTCTTCATGGACAATGAGCTTGAAAAGCTCGTAAGCTACTGCCGGGGAACGGGAAGGGTCGAATACGAAGATGTCATAGCGATAGTCACGGACTGCGCATCCTCAAAGGTCTTTTCTCTTGTTGATGCAATAGTTGGAAGGGATGAGAGGGCTCTCATGAAGATATATTCCGACATGCAGATGACAAAGGAGGATCCCGCGAGGATAGTTTCACTGCTTGAACAGCAGTTTCAAAAGCTCCTTGAAACGGAGTCTCTTGTGAGCGGCTCAGCCTCACTTTCAAAGATGGAAGAGGTGATAGGACCCGAGTGGATGGTGAGGAAGCAAAGACGCCTGCTTTCAGGCATCAAAAAGGAGGACATCAAAAATGTCCTCCGAAAGGCTAATCGTTACGATCTCCTCATTAAGTCCGGAAAGATGAAGGCTGATGATGCGCTCATCGCCCTTCTTCTTTCAGCAGTGAGGAGAAAGGAGCATTAAAGAGCAGCTACCTTCTTTGAAAGACGGCTCACCTTGCGGCTGACCGTATTCTTCGGAAGTATTCCCTTTGAACCTGCCTTTTCTATCTCGCCGGTAGCCGTGCGAAGAAGCTTTTCAGCGTCCTCCTTGTTCCCGGCCTCACATGCCGCAAGAACCTTCTTGATCTCGGTCTTTACACGGGACTTCACAGCCTGATTCCTTGCAGCCTTCTTCTCTGCTACGAGAACACGCTTCTTTGCGGATTTGATGTTTGCCATTTTTTTCCTCCGGAAAAACATTAATTATCAAAATGCATACTTTGGAATAATAATGCCTTGAAGAACGTTTGTCAACCAGAAATTACCTGCTGAATACTTACAAAAATAATGAAGAAAAAGGGCGGCTCTTGTGTTAAAATCACATAGTTATGGAAAACGGATTATCACACATCAGAAATTTTTGCATTATAGCACATATAGACCACGGAAAGTCCACCCTCGCCGATAGGCTGATCGAGATGACGGGGGTTCTTACCGAGCGTGAGATGTCGGAGCAGGTCCTTGACAATATGGATCTTGAGCGGGAGAGAGGGATCACGATCAAGTCCCAGGCTGTCCGCCTCATATACAGATCCGACAGCGGGGAGGAATACATCTTCAATCTCATAGATACCCCCGGTCATGTGGACTTCAATTATGAGGTGTCAAGAGCACTTGCGGCCTGCGACGGCGCGATACTCGTGGTTGATGCGGCTCAAGGGGTTGAGGCCCAGACTCTTGCGAATGTCTATCTGGCTCTCGATCATGATCTTGAGATACTTCCGGTCATAAACAAGATCGATCTTCCCTCCGCAGATCAGGCGGAGTGCGCGAAGGAGATAGAGGATGTGATCGGTCTCGACTGCGAAGAGGCTCCGAGGATATCGGCAAAGACAGGGCTCAACTGTCATGACGTCCTTGAAAGCATAGTGAAAGCTCTTCCTGCTCCGAAGGGCGATATGAATGCGCCCTTTAAGGCTCTGATCTTTGATTCGCTCTATGACAGCTACCGCGGAGTCATCGTGTTTTTTAGAGTCTTTGACGGGGTCGTAAAGCCCGGAGACCGGATCAGGATGATGGCTACAGGTGCTGTTTTCAATGTTGTTGAGACAGGCTATTTCGGACCCGGTCAGTTTATTCCCTGTGATGAGCTCTCTGCGGGTATGGTTGGTTATCTTACTGCCTCGATCAAGGATGTCCATGAGACAAGGGTCGGCGATACGATCACAAGCGATGAAAAGCCTTGTGAAGCGGCGCTTCCCGGCTACAAGGCGGTGCATCCCATGGTCTATTGCGGTATGTATCCCGCGGACGGAGCGAAATATCCGGATCTTCGGGACGCGCTTGAGAAGCTGCAGCTCAATGATGCTGCACTCCAGTTTGAACCCGAGACCTCGCAGGCCCTCGGCTTCGGCTTCAGGTGCGGCTTCCTTGGTCTTCTCCATCTTGAGATCATTCAGGAGAGGCTCGAGAGGGAATATGACCTGGATCTCGTGACTACAGCGCCATCTGTTGTTTACAGGGTGTATAGGACCGACGGTGAGATGATAGAGCTTACCAATCCTTCAAATCTTCCGGACCCTTCAGAGATCGACCATATGGAGGAGCCTGTGGTGGATGCTGAGATCATGGTGACGAAGGATTATGTCGGAGACATCATGAAGCTCTGCCAGGAGAGGCGGGGGGAATACGTAAGCCTTGAATATGTGGAACAGACCAGGGCTATACTCAAATATGTCCTGCCGCTGAATGAGATAATATATGATTTCTTTGATGCCTTGAAATCCCGTTCCCGCGGCTATGCCTCCTTTGATTATGAACTGAAGGGCTATGTAAAGTCAGCGCTTTGCAAGCTGGATATACTGATAAACAAGGAGAGGGTTGATGCATTATCCTTCATAGTCTTTGAGGGTACAGCCTATGACAGGGGAAGGAAGATGTGCGAAAAACTGAAGGAGAATATACCCAGACACCTTTTTGAGATACCCATACAGGCGGCTGTTGGCGGAAGGGTCATAGCGAGAGAGACAGTAAAGGCCATGAGAAAGGATGTCCTCGCAAAATGCTACGGGGGCGATATATCCAGAAAGAGAAAGCTTCTGGAAAAGCAAAAGGAAGGAAAAAAGAGGATGCGCATGATAGGCGAGGTGGAGATACCTCAGGAGGCCTTCATGAGTGTACTGAAATTAGACGAAGAATAAGATGCCAGACAAGAAACTCGGACTATATATACATATACCTTTTTGCATGAAAAAGTGCCTGTATTGTGACTTTTGCTCGGGAGTATACGGACCCGAGATCAGAAAGGATTACGTGAAGGCGCTTACAAATGAGCTGAGATACCAGTCGGAGAGACTCTATGACTATTCCGTAGCGTCGATCTATATAGGGGGCGGAACTCCCACCTGGCTTGAAGAAAAGCTGATGGATCGGGTGATCAAGACGGTCTTCAAGTATTACAACGTTGAGCCGGCAGCAGAGATCACGATGGAGATGAATCCCGCCACGGCGTCAGAGTCCCAGCTGTTTTCCTACCATACTCTCGGAGTGAACCGTCTTTCCATAGGACTTCAATCCTCAAATGAGGAGGAACTTCGCACACTTGGAAGAGTCCATTCGTTTAAGGATTTTCTCCGGTCCTTTGAGGCAGCAAGACGGAGCGGTTTTGATAATATTAGCGTTGATATCATGACCGGTATTCCCGGTCAGAATCCGCTTTCTCTTAAGAAGACGCTTTCGGATGTCTTTCTTATGAAGCCCGAGCACATCAGCTGCTACAGCCTTATCATAGAAGAGGGGACTCCCTTTCATGATATGTACGGCGAGGATGATGAGAAGAGGAAAAGGGGCGAGCCGCAGGAATTTCTTCCTTCTGAGGATGAGGAATATGAACTCGGAAAGACAGCTCAGAATATGATCAAGGCGGCGGGTTTCTCCCAGTACGAGATCTCAAATTATGCAAAGCTGGGAAAGGCCTGCCTTCACAATGTGGGCTACTGGAAGAGGACTCCTTATCTCGGGGTCGGGATCTCGGCCGCTTCCCTCATAGACGAGATCAGATATACGAATACGAGGGATATCAATGAGTACATACGAAAGGGGATCTCTTCGAATTTTCCTCTTTACAATGAGGCTGAGGCGCTGTCAGAGAAAAAGAGGATGGAGGAATTCATGTTCCTTGGCCTTAGGATGACGGAAGGCATCCTCGAAAATGATTTTTACGAGACCTTCGGAGTTCTTCTTGATTCCGTCTATATGCTCCCTGTTGAGCGTCTGCTTTCCGAGAAGCTTTTGAAAAGGGACAGGGGAAGGCTGTTTTTGACCGAGCTTGGCGCGGATCTTTCAAACTACGCGCTTTCAATGTTTCTGTTGGACAAAGATTAAAGGATATGTGAGTCTGATGGACCAGAGTGAAAATCTCAGCAGAAAGAAAAAGAAATATAACCGTATTCTCATTATCGCTATCATCGCCATGATAGGGGTAATGGTGCTTTCCGGCGGCATTCTCTTCAGAAGCGTTTACAGAGCGCTTGGTAACTTTGCCTCCGAACAGATATCACTGGAAGCGAGATCGACTGCCCAGATGTTTTCGAGAGTCGCGATGACAAAGGTGGAAAGACTCCAGTATATCGGAAAGATAATTCAGGGGGATACCTCAAAGATCAATGCCGTACTGTCATCGATCCAGGGTACAGACGAATCAAGCGCTTATGGCCTTGTGACAATGGACAATACTCCCGTCTTTGGAGAGAAGATGGATGATGAGGAGCTTTTGCATGCTAAAGAAGCATTTTCGGGCGGCAATGTCCTTTCCTATATCAAGGGGAGAGGCATGCTTTCCGCTGTTCCGGTTAAAGAGGGATCAAGTCTCAAATATGTTTTTTATCAGCTCATACCTCCGGAGCTTTTCGCTACCGTTGCAAATTTTGACAACGCTCCTCTTCTGAAAAAATCAGTTCTTATTGACCCTGATGGCGAAGTGGTATTTTCCTTTAAGGGAGTTACAAAGGAAGATGTGGACTTTCTCTCATCTTCCGAGATCAAAGATTATTTTGCGGAAATGCAGGAGGATTTTTCAAAGAACAATGCCGCCTGCGCTCTTCGTCTGACAAAGACTCCCTACGGAAGCTGCTTCCTTTATGAAGCATCCATCCCGGATACGGATTATGTGCTTCGCGGCTTCATGACTGAAAGCGAAGGCGCTGCATCCCTTTTGAAGATCATATATCTGATCATGGGGATATTCACATTTCTTGAGGTATTCTGTTTCCTTGCTGTCATTTTCCTGATCATGACCCACAGAAATATAATGCGCGTTGATGAAGTCGTAAGGGAGAACGCGAGAGTGGAGAGTGAGAGCATGACGAAGTCGAGCTTCCTTGCCTCTATGAGCCACGAGATCAGAACCCCTGTCAATGCCGTGCTCGGCATCAACGAAATGATACTTCGTGAGTTTGATGATCCGAAGCTCACAGGGTATGCGACGAATATCAAGGACGCGGGGAATACGCTCCTTAATGTCATCAATGATGTTCTTGATTATTCCAAGATGGAATCTGGAAAGCTGAGCATAGTCCCCGTGGATTATGATCTTTCCGAGATGATAAACGAGATATATATGATGATAAGGACAAGGGCAGCGGAGAAGAACCTCGATCTCATCATTGATGTGGATGAAACCATGCCTCACATGCTGAACGGCGATTCGCTCCGCGTAAAGCAGTGCGCTCTGAACATTCTTACAAATGCGGTGAAATATACAAAACGGGGGAAGGTCGTCTTCTCCGTCACCTATCAGCAGCTTCCCGACGGTTCGGGGAATTATACCTTCTCGGTCCAGGATACGGGTATCGGTATCAAGCAGGAGGATATGGAAAGGCTCTTCATCCCCTTTGAGCGGATAGATGAGGTGAAGAACCACGGCATAGAAGGGACGGGACTTGGACTCTCGATCACACAGAGACTCCTTAAGATAATGGACAGCTCACTCAAGGTATCCTCAGTATATGGGGAGGGATCCACCTTTTCATTTACCGTGCGGCAGTTCGTTCTTGATCCCGAGCCTATCGGGAACTTCAGAAAGAGCTTTGAAGAAAAGATCGAAAACGCTCCGCTTTATCATCAGTCCTTTACCGCTCCGGATGCGAAGCTGCTCGTCATAGACGATACCGATATGAACCTCTTTGTCGTATCAGGACTTCTTAAGGAGACAAAGATCAAGGTGGATACTGCATCAAGCGGTGAGCAGGGACTCGCGATGCTGAAGCTCGACACTTATGATCTCATTATGATCGATCACAAGATGCCTGTCATGGATGGTATAGAGGTACTTCACCGCTTACGGCGTGATTCCTCCAATCCGAACCAGCACAGGCCCTGCATCGCTCTTACTGCGAATGCCATGTCCGGTGCAAGGGAGTTCTATCTGAAGGAAGGCTTTGAGGATTATCTTTCGAAGCCCATTGATTCCGCAGCTCTCGAGAAGATGGTGAGAGAGATACTTCCAAAGGACAAGATCATACTTGAAAGCGAACCCGAGATCCCCGATCCAGATCTCGCAAAAGCAGTAGCGGCGCTTCGGAGCCGTCAGGATCATTTCGTGAGGATGTGAGGGTGTATTTCTATGATGCAGCTTGATTACAATATATTTTTCGAGGCGGCCGTACTCCCCATAGACATTATGATCTGTATCTTTCTCTACGTGAAGTACGGGAGGCAGGGTACTGAGATCAACAAATATTTCAGGCGCTATTCGGTGGTCACGATGATAGCCACTGCGCTTGATGTGACCTCCGCAGTAGTTTCGAGTATACATCTTGCGTCGATCGACTGGCTCCATATGATACTTGTCATTGCCGTGCAGTTCGGGAAGTACGCTACGGCGCTTTATTTTGTCGTATATACCGCCAGCTTCATAGGACAGGGTTATTTCGGCTCAAAAATTGAAAAATTCAATTTCTTCCTCAATGTGGTATTTATAGTGCTCCAGATACAGAACATCTTTACAGGGAATGCTTTCTCCTTTGTGGACGGAGTTCTTGTGAAGGGACCGCTCTGGGTACTTCTGGCATTTGGTTTCTCGCTTTATTTTGTGGTCTTTGGGATACTCTTTCTCCTTCGCTACAGAAAGAATTACCGGAAGGAGCAGACCATGGCTCTTGCCATAGGGATCATTACGGTCCTTTCCCTGTTTGCCCTTCAGATATTTGTGATACCCAATGTCCTTCTGACCGGTTTTGCGTCATCCGTCGGTATCATCCTCTTCCTCCTTACCTTCGAGACGCCCGACTACTCAGCCCTTTTAAAGGCGATGGAGGAACTGAAGGCCTCAAGGGAGCGGGAGAAGATAGAGCGCGAGAAGGCAGACGAAGCAAACCGTTCAAAGAACAAGTTCCTTTCCCAGATGTCTCATGAGATCAGGACACCCATAAACGCGATCCTTGGCTATGACGATCTGATACTCAATGCCGAAAAGGACAACAGAGAGGTCATAGATTATGCTGAAAGGATAAAGACCTCCGCCACGGGCCTCCTTGATTTCTTTACAAGCGTTATAGACTATGTCTCGGATTCTGACGCGCTGGACAAGGAGATGGCTCCTCCTCCAGTATCAAAGTTCAAGGAGATGTCTCAGGCAGTTGAAAATCTGAAAGGCAAGGGAGTCCGTTTTGACAGACTCGTCCTTAAAAAGGGTTATCCCGAGCAGCGTATCCTCATTGTTGATGACAATGACATGAATGTGGATCTTCTCGTTCGTATGCTCCGCCCTGCAGGCATCCGGATGGATGTTGGTGAAAACGGCAAAGAGGCTATAGATATGCTCCGCCATACCAGATACAACATTATCTTCATGGATCATATGATGCCTGTAATGGACGGAGTTGAGGCAATGGAGATCATGAAGGCCACCCACCTCTGTGACGGAGTTCCCATAGTCATGATGACGGCAGCGAATATCACGGACGAGGAACGGGAAAAATACATGCATACGGGCTTCGTTGAATATATCTCAAAGCCCTTTGAGGAGGAAAGGATATATGACATAATGCTCCGGTTCCTTCCTCTTGAGGAAAAGGTGGAAGAGAAGGATATCACAGAGGATATCTGGCTTTCGATAAGCAGCATCTTCTCATTCCTTGATACCGAAATGGTGAGGAGAAATTTTGAGGGAGATGAAGATTATTTTCTCTCAGTGCTTTCCGAGCTTTCGTTAAGGGATTATCCGCAGCGGCTGTCTGCGGCCTACGGAAAAAAGGATTTCTACAGATACAGCTGTATCCTTCAGGCGGTCCGTGAGAACGCAGAGCTTATCGGCGCGAAGGACCTTGCGACCGTAGCAAAGACCAGCAGGAACCTCGCGGAGGCGTCCGATTCGAATTCGCTTTCAATTGTCCATCCTCAGCTGCTGAACGCCTATCAGGGTCTCACAGCAAGGATAAAGAGCAGCTTGAAAAAGGTGAGAGGCGGTAGCTTTAGATGAAGGGTAGAGTAGTCTTAAAAAATGTCAGTGCCCTCATAATCGATGATGATGAGATTCAGGGGAATTATCTGAAGCATTCGCTGGAGGCTATCGGGGCGGCGGCAGTTCTCGTCTTTGATCCTGATGAGTTTCTGTCTGTACTGAAGGAGGATGATTTCGACATTGTATTCATTGATTATATGATGCCGAAGGCAAACGGTCTTTCCATCTTCCATTCAGTGCTTTCGGAATTCGGAGGCAGCTTCAATACACCGACTCTCCTCATGGATAATGATTTCACCGAGTCCTTCGGCAAGGAGATATTCAGGACAGGCTATACCAATTATCTTGAAAAGCCTGTTTCGAAGGACAGCCTTTCAGCGGCGCTTTATCTTTATCTTCCAAAGGAAAAGTTTGTACTTCAGAGGGAAAGACAGCATCTTCACGAGCGTGGTGCTTCCGAGGTCAAGGTTCCCGTTGTTCCCGAGAGCCCTGTCTACGAGGACGAGGGAGTGCCCGCCTTCCTTTACGAGGTGGAGGGAATGGATGTGAAAGAGGGCCTCAAGAACTGCGGATCTGCAGAGAGCTTTGTCTCGGCGGTGAAGCTTTTTCATGGCTCGATAAAGAAGAAGGCAGACGAGATAGAGGGCTTCTTTAATAATCAGGATATAAACAATTACACTATCTGGGTCCATGCCCTCAAATCCTCCGCAAGGATAATAGGAATAGCAGAGCTTTCGGAGAAGGCACGGCTCATGGAGGAGGCCGGTAACAAGGGAGATCTTTCAGCGATCAATGAGGCAACGCCCGGGCTCCTTTCAGACTATCGATCATATCTTGACATCCTTTCGAGGATAAGCGAAGATAAAGATGAAGATAAAGATAACAAACTTCCGGAAATACCGCCGGACGTGCTCAATGATGCCTACGAGAGCCTTAGGAGCTTTTCCGACGATATGGACATCGACCTTTGTGAAATGGTCTTGAAGTCGATCAAGGAGTATACGCTTCCCAAAGAGGATGAAGAGAGAATGAAGAAGCTCTATGAGATGCTTCTTGAGCTTGACTGGGATGGGATGAAAAAGATACTTCCCAGAGAATAATAAACAAGGGGGACATATTTCATTATGAAAAAGTTTCTTCTTTTGAGCGCAAAAAAATCGTTTCTCATCAAAGGGCTTCTTATTAAACTTGAGGATGCGGGACTTTCATCGGATTATGCTTCCGCCGGGGATCCTGAGGTAGACTCGAAGATGAGGGATTCCGAGATGTTCATCTTCTATATGGATGATGAGATGCAGAACAATACAGCGTTCATCAACCATATTGCCGACGTGCTGAAGAAGGACGGCAAGATGGCGATCCTTATCGGAAAGAAAGAGGAAAAAGAGTTTGTGATGCAGTTCATCCAGGAGGAATTCGTGCTTTCCTTCTATGAACGCCCTCTTGATATGGATGTGTTTGTGAGGGATCTGCTTCTTGAGGCTGCGCTTGAGACCAACGAAGGTGAAAAAAAGGTCATCCTCGTTGTTGATGACGATACGGAATACAGGCAGCTTATCCGCGGGTGGCTTCGGGCTGATTATCATGTGGCCCTTGCGAATTCCGGAGTACAGGCCATCACATGGCTTGCGAAGAATACCTGCGACCTCATCCTCCTCGATTATGCGATGCCGGTGACGGACGGGAAAAAGGTCCTTGAGATGCTGAAGAGCGAGGAAAATACCAAGGACATACCGGTAATGTTTCTGACGGGAAAGAATGACAAGGAGTCCATAATGGAGGTTCTGAAGCTGAATCCGGATGATTATTTGTTAAAGACTATAGGCCGTGATGCCCTTCTTGAAAAGATGGCGGAGTTTTTCGAGTCAAGGGAATGGTGAGCATCTGATACTGAATATAGGACGCCCCGGATTTTTTCAATTCGGGGTGTCTTTTTTTTATCTTCTCCTTGACAAACTGATGATAGGGGAGTATTTTATCTGATGTGAGTATTAGCACTCCAACCGATTGAGTGCTAACAGAAGGAGCAGACTTGGAGCTTGATGATAGAAAAATACTTATATTGAATGCCATCATCGAGACTTATTTTGAGACGGGGGAGCCGGTAGGCAGCAGGACCATCTCAAAATTCCCCGGGGTTACATTCTCATCTGCGACTATCAGGAATGAGATGCAGGATCTCGAGGAGATGGGCTACATCATTCAGCCTCATACCTCGGCCGGCAGGATACCTTCGGACAAGGGCTACAGGTTCTATGTAGACAATATGCTCGAGGCAAAGGATTCAGAGATCACCGACATGAAGGGGCTTCTCCTTGAGAAGACGGAAAAACTCGAGGCTATCTTGAAGCAGGTGGTGACGCTGCTTGCAAAGACTACCCAGTATCCTTCGGTTGTGTCCTCTCCCGCGGTGGCGAATAACAGAGTGAAGTTCGTCCAGCTTTCAAATGTGAATGAATCCCAGATTCTGTGTGTCGTTGTAATGGGCGGAAATCTTGTAAAGAACAGGATAATAGATGTCATCGAGCCGCTTTCCAACGAGAACCTTCTGAAGATGAACATGCTCCTCAATACGAACCTGAACGGGCTCACGGTGTCTGACATCAATCTCGAGCTAATAGAGAGGATGAGGCGAAGCGCCGGTGAACATGAGGGGATAGTCGAACAGGTATTAAAGACCGTAGCCGATACCATAACAGAGGATGAGGAGTTCGAGGTCTATACCAGCGGGGCAACAAACATATTCAAATATCCCGAGCTCTCCGACAACAAGGAAAGCGCGTCCGAGATCATAGAGACACTTTCGGACAGGGAGGAGCTTAGGGAGTTCATCAAGGAAACCCAGAATGATGAGGAACTGAAAAAGAACGGCATCAGGGTCATGATTGGAGCCGAGACTCCGCTTGAGACAATGAGGGATTGCTCCGTAGTCACCGCGACATACGAGCTTTCCGACGGTGTGAAGGGGTCTATCGCAATAATAGGACCAAAGAGGATGGATTACAGAAAGGTAGTGGAGACGATGTCAAGGATCAAGAACGGTCTTGACAGAGCCTTGAAAAAAGGATCGTCATCAAATGAGGAATAATGATAGCGATTGAAGATGATAATGAAAGGAGCGACGAAATGTCAAAGAAAGGTCATTCACCGGACTTTAAAAAGGTGAAGACGCCCGGAAATGAGGATAAGAAGCGAGGAAGCGAGAACTTTGAGACAAAGCCCGGGAGCAAAGAAGCAAAGGTCGAAGAGAAGCCGGATGAAGAGGTAAAGAAAGAAGAGGAGGCTTCAAACGATCCGCCGAAGAACGGAAAGGAAGAAGAGAAGAGTTCCGGCAAAACGGAAACGACTGCAGAGGCCGCGGCACATGGAAAAGAAGAGGAGCCACCGAAGGAAAAGCCATCCCCCGAGCAAAAGAAGATAGAAGAGCTTGAAGATCGCGTAAAGCGCCAGATGGCCGAGTTTGAGAACTTCAGGAAGAGGACAGAAAAGGAAAAGGCCGATTCCTTTGACAGAGGCTCGAGAGAGGTCTTTGAAAAGATACTTCCGGTCATCGACAATTTCGAAAGAGGCCTTTCGCAGGCGGCTGAAGGAGATGCCTTCGCCGACGGTATGAAGATGATCTACAAGCAGTTTACGAAGATACTTACTGACATGGGGCTTTCGGTCATTGAAACAGAAGGAAAGGAATTTGATCCGAATCTTCACAACGCAGTGATGCATGTGGAGGATGAAAATCTCGGAGAGAATATCATAGCCGAAGAGCTTCAGAAGGGTTATACATATCACGGAACAGTAATCAGACCTTCGATGGTGAAGGTCGCAAACTAGAAAGGAGTACACCATGGGAAAGATAATAGGAATAGACCTTGGTACTACGAACAGCTGCGTGGCAGTAATGGAGGGCGGAAAGCCCACAGTCATCACAAATCAGGAGGGCGCGCGTACCACACCTTCGATCGTAGCTTTTACAAAGAACGGTGAGAGGCTTGTAGGTGAGCCCGCTAAGAGGCAGGCCGTAACAAACGCGGATCACACCATAGCCTCGATCAAGAGGGACATGGGTACAGACCGCGGCCGCAACATAGACGGGAAAAAGTATTCCCCCCAGCAGATCTCCGCTATGATACTTCAGAAGCTGAAGGGCGACGCTGAGAATTATCTTGGTGAATCGGTATCGGAAGCCGTCATCACGGTACCCGCATACTTCAACGATGCCCAGCGTCAGGCCACAAAGGACGCCGGAAAGATCGCGGGACTTGAAGTAAAGCGTATCATAAACGAGCCTACGGCTGCAGCTCTTGCTTACGGGCTTGACAATGAAAAAGAGCAGAAGATAATGGTTTACGACCTCGGCGGCGGTACCTTTGATGTTTCGATCATCGAGATCGGCGACGGCGTTATAGAGGTTCTCGCTACAAACGGAAACAACCGTCTCGGCGGCGATGACTTTGACCAGAGGGTTGTAGACTGGATGGTCTCTGAATTCAAGAACAAGGAAGGCGTTGACCTTTCATCCGACAAGATGGCTATGCAGAGACTGAAGGAAGCTGCGGAGAAGGCGAAGATGGAGCTTTCCTCAGCTACCACCACAAATATCAACCTTCCTTTCATCACAGCAACAGCTGAAGGACCCAAGCATTTTGATATGAATCTTTCAAGGGCGAAATTCGAGGATCTGATCAGGGATCTTGTTGAGTCAACGGCTGTTCCCGTACAGAATGCTCTTAAGGACGCAGGGCTCAATGCTTCCGACCTTTCAAAGGTCCTCCTCGTAGGCGGCTCCACAAGAGTTCCCTGCGTACAGGAAAAGGTAAAGGCTCTGACAGGTCACGATCCTTCAAAGACACTCAATCCTGATGAGTGCGTTGCTATCGGTGCTTCCATCCAGGGCGGCAAGCTTGCGGGAGACGCAGGCGCGGGAGAGATCCTTCTTCTTGATGTTACACCGCTTTCGCTTTCGATCGAGACCATGGGCGGTGTTGCTACAAAGCTCATTGAGAGAAATACGACCATTCCTACGAAGAAGAGCCAGATATTCTCAACTGCCGAGAACAACCAGACTGCCGTTGACATCAACGTTGTCCAGGGTGAGAGGCAGTTTGCGAAGGACAATAAATCCCTCGGCCAGTTCCGGCTCGACGGTATACCTCCGGCACCCCGCGGAGTACCGCAGATCGAGGTTACCTTTGATATCGACGCAAACGGCATAGTCAATGTTTCCGCAAAGGATCTCGGAACAGGAAAGGAGCAGCATATTACGATAACCGGCGGCTCCAATATGTCGGATGCCGATATCGATCGGGCTGTTCGTGAGGCTCAGGAATATGAGGCTCAGGACAAGAAGAGGAAGGAAGCGATCGACACCAGGAACGAGGCCGATTCCTTCGCGGGACAGACAGAGAATGCTTTGAAGGAAGTAGGAGACAAGATCGACTCCTCCGACAGGAGCGCAGTAGAAAACGATATCAAGGCAGTTCGTGACCTTCTCGAAAAGCACAAGGACGCGAACGAGATGACCGACGATGATATCAATGAGATCAAGGCGGCAAAGGAGAAGCTTGAGCAGAGCGCCCAGAAGGTCTTCTCAAAGATGTACGAGCAGCAGGCTGCTGCAGCACAGAACAATCAAAACGGCCCGCAGAACGGCCCCGGCCCTGATATGGGACAGGGTCCCACAGGCTCAGGCCCTTCAGACAACAATACCTCCGGCGGATCTGATGATGTGGTGGATGCGGACTTCAAAGAGGTCTAATGAATAATGGCTGACCAGAAGAGAGATTATTATGAGGTTCTCGGAGTCGACAAGACGGCCGATGAGAATGCTATAAAGAGTGCATACAGGAAGCTTGCGAAGAAGTATCATCCTGACATGAACCCCGGCGACAAAAATGCCGAGGCGAAGTTCAAGGAGTGCTCCGAGGCCTATGCCGTCCTGTCAGACCCTGACAAGAGGAGGCAGTATGACCAGTTCGGCCACAGCGCCTTCGACGGTTCCCACGGCGGAGGAGGCTTCGACTTCTCCGGGATGAACTTCTCCGATATGTTCTCGGATATCTTCGGAGATTTCTTCGGAGGCGGATCGAGAAGAAGGGGCGAGTCAAGAGGACCCATGCGCGGAGCAAATCTCCGCGCTCAGGTCTCAATCTCCTTCAATGAAGCGGCCTTCGGCTGCGACAAGGAGATAGAGATAGTCTTAAAAGACGAGTGCCCTACCTGCGGCGGGTCAGGCTGCAAGCCCGGGACCGGGAAGAAGAAGTGCCAAAAGTGCGGCGGAAAAGGTCAGATAGTGATGACCCAGCAGTCCTTCTTCGGAACGATCCAGAATGTGACTACCTGTCCTTCCTGCCATGGAACGGGAGAGACCATTGAATCACCCTGTTCTGAGTGTCGGGGCACAGGCTTCGTTTCAAAGAAGAAGCGCCTTTCGGTGCACATTCCCGCGGGAATTGACGACGGGCAGGCTGTAAGGATAAGGGACAAAGGTGAACCCGGTGAGAACGGAGGTCCGAGAGGCGACCTTCTTGTAGAGGTTCGTATAAGACCCGACAAGAACTTTGCCCGAAGGGACTATGATGTTTATTCAGAGGCACCCATATCCTTTGCCCAGGCGGCTCTCGGCGGCGAAGCCATAATAGAGACGATAGACGGAAAGGTCTCCTACACAGTAAAGGCGGGAACTCAGACCGGGACTACCATCAGGCTTCGCGGAAAAGGCATTCCCACACTCCGGAATCCGGAGACGAGAGGAGATCATTATGTGACACTGAATGTTTCGGTTCCGACCTCACTCTCAAGCGAGGCAAAGGAAGCCTTGAGGCAGTTTGACAGCCTTTCCGGAAATACGCTGTCAGGCGCCGGTGCAAAGGAAAAGCCGGAGAAAAAAAAGAGAGGCTTCAGGGACAAAGTAAAGAATGTCTTTGATGATGCATAAATGAATTATTACAGGTTTATCATAAAAACTACCGAAAGCAGGGAGGAGGATATCGCCTTCCTGCTTTCTGAACGCTTCGGGATAGATTCCGTAGAGACGAGAGACAACGCCTTCTTTGACGACTCGGAAAGAGAGGGCGGCTTTTTTCCTGAACTTCAGCCCGACCTTCCATATGACGACAAGAGCGCTGAGGTATTGTTCTACATCGAAAACGACGGCACCAAGGCCTCTGAAGAAAAGAGGGACGCTCTCTTAAGTGATGTAAAAGAGATCCTTCTTGAAAACGAGAAGATGATCTTTGAGGAAGCCTGCGACTCCCAGTGGGTCGACAAATGGAAGGAATTCTTTCACTCCTTTACGATAAATGATCTTCTTATAATGCCGTCCTGGGAAAGCGAGGCGTTAGCGCCGCCTCACAAAAAAAAGATCCTGATAGATCCCGGAATCACCTTCGGTACAGGGGCGCATGAGAGCACCCGCCTTGCGATCGAAGGGCTTCAGAAATATCTTTCCGATGGAATGAATTTCCTCGATATCGGGACCGGCAGCGGGATATTGATACTTACAGCGTTAAATTACGGGGCAGAAGAAGCCACAGCAACAGACATAGACCCTTTCTGTGAAGAGACGGTCTATGAAAACATGGAAAAAAACGGCCTTGACAAAAGGCTTGCTTCTGTATTCACGGGAGATATCACCAGGGACAAGAGTCTCATTGAAAAAGTCGGGAAGAATAAGTATGATATCTGCGCCGCAAATATACTGGCTGACATTATTATCCCCATGGCGCCATATGCATATACGGCTCTGAAGAAGGACGGTATATTCATAACAAGCGGCATTATTGATTTTAAGGCGGATGAAGTAAAGGAAGCGCTTGAGAGAGCAGGATTTTCAATACTTGAAGAAAAGGCTCTCGGCGAGTGGCGTTCGTTTGTTGCGAGGAAATGATGAAGGAAATATATCTTGATAATGCAGCAACAACACGCTGCCTGACTTCGTCCGCAAAAAGAGCCTATGACGTGATGACGGAGGATTTCGGCAATCCCTCATCGCTTCATATGAAGGGCGTGGACGCTGAGAAATATCTTGATGAAGCGCGGGAAGTAATTTCCAAAAGCCTCCGCTGCCGTGAAAAAGAGATAATATTCACAAGCGGCGGCTCCGAATCAAACAATACGGCAATTGTAGGCGGTGCCCTTCGAAATGAAAGAAACGGCATGCATATTATTACTACAGCGATCGAGCACGAAGCCGTCCTTTCCCCGATACGGGCTCTTGAAAAAAGAGGTTTTTCTGTCACATACCTTCCGGTATCAAAGGAAGGGGTGATCTCGCTTTCTGATCTTTCTGATGCGATCACCGGTGACACCGTTCTTGTTTCGATAATGCATGTAAATAATGAGACGGGCGCGATTCAGCCAATAGAAGAGGCGGCAAAGATCATTCATGAAAAGAACAAGCATACCCTCTTTCACGTTGACGCTATCCAATCCTTCGGAAAGCTCCCTATCGATCTTCGAAGCACTTCGATCGACCTTCTCTCCGTGAGCGGGCACAAGCTCCACGCTCCGAAGGGGAGCGGCTTTCTTTTTGCGAGGGAGGGTGTAAAGCTTGATCCCATTATCTATGGCGGTGGTCAGGAGGGCGGTCTTCGCTCCGGGACGCAGAATGTTCCGGCGATAGCGGGGCTATGCGAAAGCGTCCGTTTTATGACACAGGATATGGACGCTCATTACAGGCATTTTAAGGAGCTTAGAGAAAGGCTTGTCGAAGGGCTTTCTGACCTTGAAAACGTATATATCAACGGGCCGGCAGATGAGAAAAAGCAGGCTCCTTATATTGTAAGTCTCAGCGTAAGAAATGTCCGCGCCGAGGTCCTTCTTCATGCGCTTGAGGAAAAGGGCATCTTTGTCGGTGCCGGCTCCGCCTGCTCTTCAAACAGGCCGCATATTTCAAATACATTAATAGCGATGGGGCTTGAGCATGAACTCCTCGATCAGACGATAAGGTTTTCATTCTCAGTCTTTACAGAAGAAGCGGAGATAGATGAAACGGTATCCGCCCTTAAGGAGCTCGTCCCGTTTCTTTCAAAATACAGGAGAGGATAAGATAATAATGTATCGAGCATTCATGCTGAAATACGGCGAGATAGGCATAAAGGGAAAGAATCGTGCTGTCTTTGAGGAAGCTCTCCGGCTCTCAACCGAGAAGGCGTTGTCTCGCGTCGGTGACGGCTTCACGGTCACACGCCCGAACGGGAGGATACTTGCAGAGGCAAAGGGTGATTATGATTTTGATGAAGCTGTGGATGCCTTGAAAAAGGTCTTTGGCTATGTGAGCTTTCATCCTGCGAAGATAGTTGATGACAAGGGTCTTCCTGAACTCTACAAAGAAGTGATATCACTCTTTGAAAAGGAGTATGGATCTGATATAAAGGCAACCTTCAAGGTGAAGTGCAAGAGAGGAAGGAAGAATTATCCTCTTGATTCGATGGAGCTTGCAGCCGCGGTGGGAGAGCAGCTGTTAAACGCCTTTCCGGGTCTTTCCGTAGATGTTCACGAGCCCGATATCTATGTCCATGTAGAAATAAGGGAGAAGATTTATATCTATTCAAAGGAATTTGAAGGCGCAAAAGGACTCCCCCGCGGTGTCAGCGGAAAGACCATGCTACTTCTCTCCGGCGGGATCGATTCTCCTGTGGCAGGCTTTCGGATGGCGCGGCGCGGGGTGACGCTTGAGGCAGTCTATTTTCACGCGCCTCCCTATACCTCGGAGCGGGCAAAGAACAAGGTTGTAAAGCTCGGCGAGCTGATAAGCAGATATACCGGACCTTTCAGGCTTCATATCGTCAATTTCACGGACATTCAGCTGAAGATACTGGACAAATGTCCCCGGGACGAGCTAACCATAATCATGCGCCGCTACATGATGAAGATCGCTGAGACTATCGCAAAAGAGACAGGCTGTCTTTCCCTCACAACGGGAGAATCAATAGGACAGGTCGCTTCCCAGACGATGCAGTCACTAAACTGCACGAATGCTGTCGCCAGCCTTCCCGTTTTCAGACCGCTCATCACCTATGACAAACAGGAGATAATGGATGAGGCAGAGAGGATAGGAACCTATGAGACATCCGTGCTTCCCTATGAAGACTGCTGCACGATATTCGTGGCAAAGCATCCCGTGACAAAGCCCAGGCTTTCAGTGATCGAAAAGTCGGAGGAGAATCTCACCGGTGAGATAGAGCCGCTTCTTGAAGAAGCGCTCCGGACACAGGAAGTTGTAGAGATTGTATAAAAATAGCGGCATACGGTTTCCCGCATGCCGCACATTTTGTGAATATAATGCTTCTTACACCTGATAAGGCTTGATCGCTTCAAGGATCGCAGCATCATCATCAGCATGGATCGTAAGCTCGATGGGCTGTGAAAGATCAAGTGAGAAAATACCCATTATTGACTTTGCATCAATTACGTAACGTCCGCTGATAAGATCAAAATCAGAATCGAACTTTGAGATCGTGTTGACGAAGGACTTTACCTTGTCGATCGAATTGAGAGATATAGCAACCTTCTTCATTTTGTTACCTCCTGGAAAAAATAATTGTTTTTGTTCCGTTATGTTCTTTTGCACGCCTGCAATATAATTCAAAAAAATAAAAAAGTCAACCATCTATGAGAGAAAATAAAAGGGCAGCATTCTTAAGTCTCGGCTGCAAAGTCAATGAATACGAAACTGAAAGGCTCAAAGAGAGTTTCCTTAATGCCGGCTATGAGATTGTTCTTTTTTCAGAACAAGCTGATGTCTATGTGATCAATTCCTGCACCGTCACTGCCGAGGCGGACAGAAAATCGCGCCAGATGGTCAGAAGGGCAAGAAAGGAAAATCCCTCTGCAGTTGTAGTCTGCGCAGGCTGTTTCTCGGAAAGCGCTGTAAAAAAGCTTGGTGAGGATCAGCTTTTTTTTGAGACCGGAGCAGACATAATCGCCGGAAACGCAGCAAAGTCGGATATCATCTCGCTGGTCGAAAAATTTGAGACCACGCATGAAAGGATAGCATATCTTCCCGATATCAATGAAAAGGGGCTTTCCTATGAGAGGACAGAGATTGGCCCATCCCCAAAGGGGCTGATCACAGAAGGCGGCAGGGTAAGAGCCTTTTTGAAGATACAGGACGGCTGCGACAGATTCTGTTCCTACTGCCTTATTCCATTTGCCCGTGGAAGATCGAGAAGCCGTGACTTAAGCGCTGTCGTAAGTGAGGCAAAGGAGTTTTTCGAAAGCGGAAGAAGGGAGATAGTCCTTACGGGTATCAATCTTTCTTCATATAAGGGACCTCGCGGTGAGAGCCTTTTTGATGTGGCAGAGGCAATAATAGATGAGATAAGCGATCTTCCCGGAGGGGAAAATTTCAGGCTTCGCTTAGGGTCACTTGAGCCAAACTCCATATGTGAGAATACGATAAAGAGGCTTTCAAAAAAGAAGGCTCTCTGCCCGCACTTTCATCTATCGCTCCAAAGCGGCTCGGATACTGTCCTTCAAAGAATGAACAGGCATTATACCAAAGAGGAATTTCTTTCATCGGTCAAGGTGCTCCGTGAATATTTTGATGATCCCGCGATCACGGCCGATATAATATGCGGCTTTCCGGGAGAGACAAAAAGTGAGTTTGAAGAGACCCTTCTTTTTGCAGAGGAAGTCGGGTTTGCAAAGATACATGCCTTTCCTTTTTCCGCGCGGGAGGGAACGAAGGCGGCCTTGATGGATGGGCAGGTAAAAAAGAGTGAAAGGCTTTATAGGACAGGAAAGCTGATAGAACTCCAGGATTGTCTGAGGGAAGGGTATGTAAAGAGGAACATAGGAAAAGAGGCCGCTGTCCTCATAGAAGAAAAGGAAGATTCCGGCGACTCCTCTTTTTTCAGCGGGTACACCGAAAGATATATAAGAGCGCTGGTTCCTGCCGGTGCAACGAGTGAAAAACTGTCTGCCGGCCGCATTGTAAAGGGCGCGCCAAAGAGCATGCAGGGGAATGATTGCTTGATTATTGATAAGGATTTTATTATACTGTAGTCTGATTTTTGGTTTTTACGAAAGTGGGAATTATCTTATGAGCAGCGATCTTTCAAATACACAATATTTCAAGGTTGAATCGGACAAGACGGTCGGAGTGAAGGATATCCTCAAAAATGTTTACGAGGCTCTTTCCGAGAAAGGCTACAATCCGGTGAACCAGATAGTAGGATATATAATGTCAGGTGATCCCACCTTTATCACAAGTCACAACAATGCCCGTTCTCTTATCATGAGGGTTGAGCGTGATGAACTGGTTGAGGAGCTCTTGAAGGAATATATTGACAGAGAAGCCTGGAAGAAGTGAGCATGGAGCGTATCCTCGCTCTTGATTTCGGCGCGCATACCGTTGGAACTGCCGTATCTGATGAACTGCTTCTTACCGCCCAGCCGACTTCTGCCGGGATCATCAGGCGGCGTAAGCCCGGGAAGCTCAGACAAACGATCGCTGTGATCGAAGAGCTTGCCCAAGCATATCATATCGGGACGATCGTCCTTGGATTTCCCTTGAACATGGATGGGAGCGAAGGAGAACGCTGTGAAAAGACGCGGGAGTTTGCTGCCCTCCTTGAAAAGCGCCTTCATCTTCCTGTTGTATTTGTGGACGAGAGGCTGACTACCGTGGAGGCTCTCTGCGAAATGGAGCTTTCAGGACAGAGGGATATAAAAAAGCACGTCGATGAAGCCGCTGCGATCATCATACTGCAGGATTATCTGAATCAGGAATATGAGAAAAGAAAAAACAATGGATGAATTACACTCACAGATCATAGTAAAGGACGAAGAGTCGGGTGAAGACGTCTCTTTGTTTGTAATAGAAGAAACCGAGCTATCGAAGGAAAAATATCTGCTTGTTGCAGAATCGGAGAATGAAGATGCCGATGCCATGATACTCCATGAGACACATGTGGATGAGGCATCAGGTGATGTTTTCTACGAGCCTGTCACAGACGATACGCTCCTTCAATCTCTCGGGAAGATTTTTTCGGAATTACTTTCCGGAACGGAGGTTGAACTGAAAATTGAATAACGAAAAAAAGGGAAAGCTATCTATCATCCCTCTGGGCGGAGTCGAGCTCATAGGGATGAATATGACAGCTTTTTGCTATGACGACAGCATTATAGTCGTCGACTGCGGCATGGCATTTCCCGAGGAGGATATGCCGGGCGTAGATCTTGTGATCCCGGACATCTCCTTTCTTCTTGAAAACGAAGACAAGGTCAAGGGGATCTTTATCACCCATGGTCATGAGGATCATATAGGTGCTATTCCCTATGTGATGGATCAGCTGAGCGTTCCCTTGTATGCGACAAGGCTTACTATGGGGATCATCGACCACAAGCTTGAAGAGCATGGCCTGATGACGCGTGTGAGAAGAAAGGTGGTCTCCTTTGGACAGTCCATAAACGCGGGCTGTTTTCGGGTTGAATTCATAAAGACCAACCACTCCATCCAGGATGCAGCCGCGCTTGCTATTTATTCTCCGGCAGGAACAGTTGTCCATACCGGCGACTTCAAGGTGGATTATACTCCCGTCTTTGGGGACCAGATAGATCTTCAGCGCTTCGCGGAGATAGGAAAGAAGGGGGTTCTTGCCCTATGCTGCGACTCTACAAATGCCGAGCGTCCCGGTTTCACACAGTCGGAGAGGACTGTGGGCAGGACTTTCGACAATATCTTCGCCGAGAATCAGGACAGAAGGATAATAATAGCGACTTTCGCTTCAAATGTAGACCGAGTCCAGCAGATCATCAACTCCGCGAAAAAGTTCGATCGCAAATGCGCGATAGACGGACGTTCCATGGTGAGCATCATGGCGACGGCGCAGGAACTTGGCTACATTACAGTTCCGGAAAATACTCTGATCTCGGTCGATGAGCTCAAAAATTATCCCGACAACAAGACCTGTCTCGTCACGACAGGTTCCCAGGGAGAGTCGATGGCGGCTCTTTCCAGGATGGCGAACGGGGTTCACAAAAAGATTTTTATCAAAGACACGGATACTGTGATATTTTCCTCTCATCCGATTCCCGGGAATGAGAAGGCAGTGTCGAGGGTCATAAACGAGCTTTATCATAAGGGGGCGGATGTGGTCTTTCAGGATGTCCATGTTTCGGGGCATGCCTGCCAGGAGGAGATCAAGCTCATCTACTCAATCTTAAAGCCCAGGTATGCGATCCCAATGCATGGGGAATACAAGCATTTAAAGGCGGGAGCCGAGATCGCAAAGATGCTTGGATACGACTCCGACCACATTTTTATCCTCTCTTCAGGTGATGTACTGTCACTGAATGAGGAGGGGGCAAAGGTTACAGGAAAGGTCCATACGGGCTCCGTCATGGTGGACGGGCTTGGAGTAGGGGATGTCGGCTCTGTGGTATTGAAGGACAGGCAGCGCCTCGCAGAGGACGGCATTATCATTATCGTTATGACGCTTCAGTCCGGAACCGCACTCGTGCTTTCGGGACCCGAGATAGTTTCAAGGGGCTTTGTCTATGTGAGGGGTGCTGAAGACCTGATGGATAGCGCGAGAGAGGTCTTAAACGACTGCATGAGCGCCCTTTCAAGAAAGAATGTAAATGACTGGAACCGTATCAAAACGGAGCTCAAGGCAGCGCTTTCGGAATTTGTCTGGAAGGAGACGAACCGCCGTCCGATGATACTTCCGATCATCATGGAAGTGTAATTGATGTGGGCTTTTGATGAAAAGAGGTTTTCGGTATTTTCTGAAAGTCTCAGAAAACCTCTTCCAAAAGATCTTTCGGATTTTTATGAAGGCGCAAGGGAACGCGGGATCCCGGTCATAGAAGAAGAGACTATGGACCTGCTTTCCTTCTTGCTCTCTTTGAAGCAGCCGGACAGGGTTCTTGAGATCGGCTCTGCCGTTGGCTTTTCAGCCGCTTTCATCACTGAATTTTTAAAACCCGATGCCTCTTTCACATCAATTGAGTACAATGACGGCATGGCGGATGAGGCTTTGGAAAACTGGAAGAGGCTTGGGATCCTTGATAGGATCGACTTCAGAAGAGGCGATGCCGTTCTGGTATTAAAGGAACTGGAAGAGCCTTTTGACTTCATCTTTCTTGACAGCGCGAAAGGGCAGTATCCTGTGCTGCTCCCGGACATAAAGAGGTTACTCAAAAAGGGCGGGATATTGTTTTCAGATAATGTTTCAATGGAGGGACGCGTCACGGAATCGCGCTTCTTTGTTGAAAGGCGCGATAGGACAGAACATGAAAGGATAAGGAGCTATTTGCGGGAGGTATCAAAGGATCCGGACTTTCTCACGGATCTTCTTCCCCTTGGGGACGGGATACTCCTTGCTCACAAACTGGTATGAATGATAATGCAAAAAAACCGGAGCTTCTCTGCCCGGCGTCATCGCTTCCGGTCTTAAAGACCGCGATAAGGTATGGCGCCGATGCCTGCTATGTAGGCGGCGATATGTATTCTCTCCGCGCGAAGGCTGAAAATTTTTCGGATGAGGAACTCTCTGAGGGAATATCCTATGCCCACAGCAAGGGAAAAAAGGTCTATGTGACAGTAAACGTGATCCCGCAGGATGGTGAGATCGAAGGGATATCCTCTTATCTCTCGGAGCTTTCAAAAATAAAGCCCGATGCCCTTCTGATCGCGGATCCCGGAGTTTTTTCGATGGCAAGGGAGCTCTGTCCCGACATCGACATCCATATCAGCACGCAGGCAAACAATACAAACTACAGGACATTTCTTTTCTGGCATTCCCTCGGCGCAAAGAGGGTGGTGACGGCAAGGGAATTATCCTTGAAAGAAATCAAGGATATAAGGGAGCATATCCCGTCTTCACTTGAGATAGAGTCCTTTGTGCACGGCTCCATGTGCATATCCTATTCCGGGAGATGCCTTCTCTCCGACTATTTCACGGGGAGGGGCGCGAACATGGGAGAGTGCACCCATCCCTGCAGGTGGAGGTACTATGTTTCGGAAGAGACGAGGCCCGGTGAATATCTTCCGGTCTTCGAAAATGAGAGAGGGACCTATATCTTCAATTCAAAGGATCTTTGCATGATAGAGCATATCCCTTCCCTCATCGAAAGCGGCGTGGATTCCTTCAAGATAGAGGGCAGGATGAAGACGGCGCTCTATGTCGCATCGACTGCGAGAGCTTATCGGCGGGCGATCAATGATCTTTTTGAAAGCCCTGAAAAATACGAGAAAAACAAGAGCTCCTATATGGAGGCGGTGAGCGAATGCACCTACCGCCAGTATACCACAGGCTTTTATTTTCATAAGCCCGGGCATGAGGACCAGATATACGACTCAAATACCTACGAGCAGAAATACATATATCTCGGAAGCGTAATTGACACGGATGAAAGAGGGTTTATCCACCTTACCCAGAAGAATAAGTTTTCAGAGGGTGATGAAATTGAGATAATGAAACCGGACGGCACAAATGAGGTTGCAAAGGTGAGGGGCATTTACAATAATAAAAATGAAAGGGTAAGCTCCGCTCCGCATCCGAAGGAGGAGCTTTTTATAGACCTTGGAATTACGGCACAGGAATACGATGTTCTTCGGATGAAGGCAAATACAGGGGGTGACTGAAATGGCAGAAAAGAAAAATGAGAAAAAGGAAAAGTATGTAGCCTATGTCGGCACCTATACCCTCGATAAGAGCAAGGGTATATATGTTTATGATATAGATGAAAAGACCGGGGTACTCAAAAACCGCTCCGTTGCCGAAGTCAACAATCCTTCCCACGTATGTATATCAGCGGACAAAAAATTCCTTTATTCCATAGCGGACGAGGGTGTGGTCTCCTTCTCCATCGATGAGAACGGTGACCTTACGAAGGTGAATCAGGCCTGGACAGGCGGGCTTCGAGGCTGCTATATTTCGGTTGATTCAAAAAGGCGTTTCCTTTTCATCGGAGGCTATCACGACGGAAGAGTCACAGTGATGAGGCTGAAGCGCGACGGCTCCATAGGCGACATTGCCTGCGGTATCTTTCATCAGGGTGTGGCTATCAGTATGAACGAGCACAGACTCGATCATCCGAAGGTCACCTGCGTTCTCCTTTCCCCCGATGAAAAATATCTTTTTGCTTCAGACATAGGCTTGAACCAGATCAAGGTATACAGGGTCGATTACGCTACCGGGCAGCTCAAGCTTGAGGATATCGTGCGCTGCACGATGGACGCGGGTCCAAGGAGCCTTAAATTTTCATCTGACGGAAGATTTCTCTATGTCCTTACCGAGCTCAACAACTGCATAGAAGTTTACAGCTATGATGATATAGATAATGCGCCTCTTATCCGCCAGATCCATACAGTAAATGTCCTGAATGACAATTATCCCACCGCGGAATCCACCTCGCTCCAGATGAATGAGGCTGAGAGCCTCGTGATGGTCACGGTTGGCGGAAAGAATGAGATATCATTTTTCAAGAGGAATAGTCTTGACGGGCAGCTTACCTATGCGTGGGGTACGCCCACCAGCGGTGATTATCCGAAGCAGGCGCATATACTCCCCGGAGATGAATATTATGTCGCGCTGAATCACGATTCGAACGAGATAAGGACATTCAGGATCAATTACGAAGGAAATTACGCTCTTATGTGCAATCCGCCCGTAAAGATCGACAGGCCAAACTGCCTTCGGATTTTGAAGCTTGATAACGAAGGATAAAACTCCATGGGAGGAAGTGTTTTTGGAAAAAATATAAAGGTAATGACCTTCGGAGAGTCCCACGGGGCTGCAGTCGGTGCTGTAGTCGATGGTATCCCGGCAGGCCTTGTGCTTTCACGTGATGATATCCAGGAGATGCTTGACAGGCGGCGTCCGGGAAAAAATGATTTTTCCACAAAGAGGAACGAGACTGATGAAGTCGAGATCTTGTCCGGGGTTTTTGAGGGGAAGACTCTCGGGACACCTATCGCGATGATGGTGAAAAACAATGATGCCCATTCGTCTGATTATGACGCTTTGAAGGATATTTACAGACCCGGGCATGCCGATTTTACTTTTGACGCGAAATATGCCTTTCGTGACCACCGGGGCGGCGGGCGTTCCTCGGGACGCGAGACCATAGGTCGCGTCATGGCAGGCGCTGTCTGCAAAAAGGTGCTGAAGGAGGCAGGGATCAAAGTATCCGCCTATACAAGAGCCATAGGTCCAATAACTGCCATAGAAACAGACCTTTCAGAGGCGCTCTCAGATCCGCTTTTCATGCCGGATCATGTAGTTTCAGAAAGAGCAGCCGAATATATCCTGAAGGTAAAGGAGAGGGGCGACTCCGTCGGCGGCATCGTGGAATGCAGGATAGACGGCCTTTTCCCGGGAATAGGGGAGACAGTATTTGATAAGCTTGATGCAGTTCTTTCAAAGGCCGTGATGTCGATAGGAGCGGTCAAGGGCTTTGAGATAGGAGAGGGCTTTAATTCTGTCAATCTCCACGGGAGCGAAGATAATGATCCCTTCTTTGCCGGTGATAACCAAAGGATAGAGAAAAAGACAAACCATTCCGGAGGCACCCTTGGCGGGATGTCAGACGGGGCGCCGCTCATATTCAGGGCAGCGATCAAGCCTACTCCGTCGATTTCCCTTCAGCAGGAGACCGTCAACAAAAATGGTGAGAACACCGTCATTTCGATAAAGGGGAGACACGACCCCGTCATTGTTCCAAGAGCAGTAGTCGTAGTCGAGAGCATGGCAGCGATAGCAGTCCTTGATCTTTTGATAAGCGACATGTCGTCAAGGATCGATCACATTCTGGCATTTTCAGAAAAGAGAAAAAATGAGCTACAGACTGATAGTTGAGAACGGCAGGGCAAAGAGGGGAAGACTTTCCACGGTTCACGGAGACATAGAGACTCCATGCTTCATGAACGTGGCGACTGTAGGTGCCATAAAGGGCGCTGTGTCTTCCGACGACCTTCTGTCGATAGGTACGCAGGTTGTTCTTTCAAATACTTATCATCTTCATGTGAGGACCGGGGACGAGCTGATCAAAAAGCTCGGCGGTCTTCATTCATTTATGGGCTGGAAAGGCCCTATCCTTACTGACAGCGGCGGCTTTCAGGTTTTTTCCCTGGCTGAAATGCGAAAGATCAAGGAGGAGGGCGTCACCTTCCAAAGCCACATCGACGGCCGCAGGATCTTCATGGGCCCCGAGGAGAGTATCAGGATACAGTCAAACCTCGGCTCGACGATCGCCATGGCTTTTGATGAATGTCCTTCTTCAAAGGCTGATTATGATTATGTGAAGCGTTCCGTGGAACGCACGACGAGGTGGCTCGTCCGCTGCCGCGAGGAAATGGTGCGCCTGAACGAGCTTCCCGATACCATAAACCGTGACCAGCTTCTTTTCGGCATCAATCAGGGCGCGGTCTATGATGACATAAGGACTGAACACGCCGATATCATAAGCGCCATGGACCTCGACGGCTATGCCATAGGCGGGCTTGCGGTAGGCGAGACCCATGAGGAGATGTACCATATCCTCGACATTACTGTTCCAAGGCTCCCGAGGAACAAGCCTGTCTATCTGATGGGGGTCGGAACTCCCGTAAATATCATAGAGGCCGTCCGGCGCGGAGTTGATTTCTTCGACTGTGTTTATCCTTCAAGGAACGGCAGGCACGGGCATGCTTACACACATCACGGGAAGATGAACCTCAAAAACCAGGCCTACGAAGAGGATCTTCGTCCGATCGAAGAGGGCTGCGACTGCCCCTGCTGCAGGTCTTATTCGAGAGCCTATGTGCATCATCTCTTAAAGGCAAAGGAAATGCTTGCAATGAGGCTTCTCGTACTCCATAATCTCCATTTTTACAACCACCTGATGGAGGAGATAAGAGCAGCTATCGAAGAAGGAAACTATGATGAGTGGGCCGACAAAACCATAGAAAGAATGACGGAAAACTTGCCATAAGAGGCGATATTCGATAAAATAAACGCAGTATGTTTTCAAACAGGAGGTAATGTTTTAATGTTTTCAATTCTTATGAACGCAAATGCCCAGGCTGCTGCCACCCAGGGCGGAGGTGGAATGGGTATGTTCACGATCGTATGGATCATTCTTATCTTTGTCGTGATGTATGTCATCATGATCCTTCCCCAGAGAAAGGAACAGAAGAAAAAGGCTGCAATGAAGGAAGGGCTTGCGATAGGGGATACAGTCCTTACAACAAGCGGCTTCTATGGAGTAGTCATCGATATAAACAAAGAACAGAACATGATCATAGTGGAGTTCGGAAGCAACAAGAACTGCCGTATCCCTATGACACTTGAAGCAGTTTCTGCGTCTGAAAAGCCCGGGGCCGCTGCAAAGGCTGCCGAGGAGGAAAAGGCAAAGCAAAAGGCCATAGAAGAGCAGAAAAAGGCGAAGGAAAAGGAAAAGGCTGACAAGAAGGCTGCAAAGAAAAGCTGAATATTCCGTTTCCTGAAAGGATATCCCAATGACCATCTTCAATGTTCTGACCCTGTTCGGAGGCCTCGCATTGTTCCTTTACGGAATGAATGTAATGGGCGACGGGCTCAAGAAGAGTGCAGGGTCAAGGCTTGAAACCATATTATCATCGCTTACCAGCAACAGATTCAAAGGCTTTCTCCTAGGCCTTGTTGTTACTGCCGTGATACAGTCGTCCTCAGCGACGACTGTCATGGTGGTCGGTTTCGTAAACTCCGGAATAATGACACTTGTTCAGGGCTCCGGAGTCATCATAGGTGCGAACCTCGGAACAACGATCACCTCGTGGATCCTTTCACTTTCCGGTATCTCCGGAGACAATCCCATAGTCGAGCTTTTCAAACCCACGACCTTTGCTCCCGTGCTTGCCGTGATCGGCATTATCTTCTACATGTTCTTAAAGGATGAGAAGAGAAAGGATACCGGAATGATCCTGCTCGGCTTTGCAGTGCTCATGTTCGGTATGGAGACGATGTCAAGCGCCGTCGCTCCCCTTGCGGATGTTCCGGAATTTACGAATATCCTTCTCAAGTTTTCAAATCCCTTCCTTGGACTCATGGCGGGACTCATTCTTACAGTCATCATCCAAAGCTCATCTGCTTCCATCGGTATCCTTCAGGCTTTGACGCTTACCGGCGCAGTACCTTTTTCGGTCTGCGTTCCCGTCATAATGGGACAGAACCTTGGAACCTGCATTACCGCGCTTATCTCCTCTATCGGAGCAAAGACAAACGCGAAAAGGGCTGCCCTCATACACCTTTATTACAATATCATAGGTGTCGGCCTCTTCATGGTGATATTCTATGCCCTGAACGCCTTCATTCATTTCCCCTTCCTTGAAACCTATGCAGATCCCGCAGGAATAGCGCTCGTGCATTCGCTCTTCAATATCGCGGAGGCTATTGTCCTCTTCCCTATGGGGAATATCCTTGTAAAACTCGCTACCGCGACAGTGAAGGACAAGCCCGGGGAGGGTGAAGGAAACCGCCCGAAGGCTCTTGATCTTCTTGACAGCCGCTTCATAGATTCTCCGGCGATCGCTGTACAACAGTGCCAGAGAGTTGAGAATGATATGGCTTCCCGCACGCAGGAATGCCTTCTTACGGCTCTTTCCCTCATCGAAACCTACGACAGGGAGAAGGTGAAGAATGTCCTTCAGATGGAGGACGAGATAGATATGTTCGAGGATCAGCTCGGGACATATATTGTCAGGTTTTCCTCAAAGCCCCTCACTATCAGGGACAACAAAAAGGTCTCAGTCATGCTCCATACGATCGGAAATCTTGAGAGGATGTCGGATCACGCGAGGAACATCGCTGAGAGTGTTGAAAAGATGAATGAGAAGCAGCTCACTTTTTCAGACAAGGGCAGAGAGGAACTTCGTGTTTACTGCGCTGCACTTACAGAGAATATCGATCTTACCATGAAGGCGCTGAAGGATGAAGATATTGAGACTGCCCGTATGGTAGAGCCGCTTGAGGAGGTCATCGACAACCTGAACGAAAGGGCGAAGAGACATCATGTGAAGAGGCTTCAAAAGGGCAAGTGCACGATGGAACTCGGTGTTATGCTTGAGGATCTGATGACGGATCTTGAGAGGATCTCCGATCATTGCTCAAATATAGCTGTTACGATAATAGAGATAGCGGATGACACTTATGATACCCACGAGTATCTTGATACCCTGAAGGAATCTCAGACTCCTGAGTTCCAGAGGCTTTATGCGCAGTTTGACCAGAAATACCATATCTGATCCACGAGGAAAAAAGCAGGATGGGATCTGAAGCAAAGAAGAAAGAAAAAAAAATAAGCGAAAATGACAAAATGCCAAAGCAGCGTCGGCGCGATCGGAAATGGGAGCGTCTCGACAATACCGCAAACCTCTTTCCGGCCATAGCCGGAGAGGAGATGACGAACACCTACAGGTGGTGCGTTGTATTCAACGACCCTATCGATCCGAAAGCTCTTCAGGAGGCCGTTGATATCCTGACTCCTAAGATACCGGGATTTAACCTTCGGCTTCGAAACGGCGCTTTCTGGTTCTATCTTGAAGAGATACACGCTCCGGCACCGAGGGTGAAGGAGGAGGCAGAATACCCCTGCCGTCTGATCCACGGAAACAGAAACGATCAATATATGTTCCGGGTGACTTATTTCAAGAACAGGATCAATATCGAGTGCTTTCATGCCCTTGCAGACGGGACCGGTATCATTATCTTCGGTAAGGAACTCGTATATCAGTATTTAAGATGTGCTCACCCCGATCTCCGTGAAAAATACGGCGACAAGCTTTCTCCGGAGACCTTTATAGGACGTGAGGACAGCTTCCTCAAGAATTTCAAAAAGAATTACAAGATAGAATACAGTACAAAACGCGCTTACCTTTTGCACGGTGAACGCCTTCCCTACAGAGCCTTCGGGGTGACGCTTGGAATAATAAGCCTGAAGGAGCTGAAGGCCATGGTCAAATCGAAATACGATATGACCTTGAATGACTATCTTGTAGCCTGCTTTATTTATGCAATATACAAGACGGCGAAGGGCAGGGCTTCAAAAAAGCGGCCCATCAAGATATCAGTGCCGGTCGACCTTCGCCCCTTCTTCGGATCCATGACGACGAAGAATTTCTTCTGTATGGTTTCCGCGGAGTTTGCGCCTGAGAAGGAGGATTATACCTTCGAGGAGGTCGCAAAGATCATCCATGATGACCTGAAGAAAAAGATCACAAAGGAGAATCTCGAATCCATCTTTTCATTCACTGTTTCATACACCCAGATGTTCGTTGCGAAGATAATACCGCTCTTTTTCAAGAACCTTGCGATGAAGATATTCTATCTGAAGGCCGCGAAGTCAAATACGTCTACCATCACGAATATCGGAAATATGAAGCTTGACAGCCCTTATGACGAATATGTGAAGTTCATTTACTGCTTCCTTCCGTTTTCTGCAGGGCAGAGGATGAAGGGAACCATTACCTCCTTCAAGGATACGATGGTCTATGCAGTCGGGTCAGCCTACAAGGACACTTCTGTTCAAAGGGAGATATACAGACAGATAGCAAATGACGGGGTCAATGTTACCATTGAGACAAACGGGGTGTTCTATGAGTAGATGTGTTCACTGCGGTGTCTATGTGCTTGATGATACCGAATACTGCCCGCTCTGCCACGGCGGGCTTGAAGTGCCAAACGAAGAGGATGAGAAAAGGCTACGGGAGAAGGTAAATATCTTCCCGGATGTTGCAGCCGAGATGCGAAGATATTCCCTCTTGAAAAGGATACTTCTCTTTATCGCTATCGCAGGAAGCGCGGCAGCGCTCTATTTTGATCTTGGGAACGGCGGACGCCTTGACTTTGGCATCATAACGACTCTCGGGCTCTTCTATCTGGTAGCGGCCGTAAACCTGTTGACCAGCCTGAACATAGGCGTTGTGGGTAAGGTGATACCCATGATCCTCCTTGGAGTCCTTTATACAATTATCATAGATATCTGCCTCGGGTTTTCACGGTGGTCCTTGAACTTTGTCTTCCCCGGGGCAATAATAGTACTCGATTTTGTGATCGTAGTGCTGATGATAGTGAACAACAGTGACTTTCAGAGCTATATGGTCTTTGAGATAATAATGATCCTGCTGTCGCTGATACCCCTTTTGCTTTCACTTCCGGGGATAGTGACATTCAGGATTCCAAGCATCATTGCCTTCTTTGCCTCGCTTGCAATGTTCCTCGGGACATTGATCATAGGCGGAAGAGCAGCCCGGTCGGAAATGCGCCGGAGATTTCATCTTTGATTTTTTTAGAGAGGTGGGAAAGATGGATAGAATGAAAAAAATAATAAAAAAAGCGCTCGTGCTTTCGATGGCGCTGCTTTTCTTTATGGTTTTTACGGCAGTTCCATTGAACTCCCTTGCAGCCCCGGCAGCCGGAGTTACGACGATCGGAGTTTCAAAGAAGGACCTGAAGGTAGGAGACAGTCTTTCGGTCACGGTTACATGTACGACGGAGGCATCGATCACTCTGAAATATTCCGCATCAAGGCTTAAGCTTGATGATCCCGGGACCGGCACAGCTGACGGAAATACCGTAACCTTCAAGGCGACGAGAAATACGATCCGTTTCACCGCAACCGCAGCAGGAAAGGCTGACCTTATCGTGGCATCTGCTGATGCCGGTGTATCCGGAAGCTCGGCCTCAGTTACTATCACAGATTCGGCAGCACAATCCTCTGCAGCACCGCAGGCACCGGCCTCATCCGCAGCACCTGCGAATCCTGCTCCTGCTTCGTCTGCCGCACCCGAGGCGCCGGCTTCATCAGAAGCTCCCGCTGCTCCCGCTCAGGATCTTCCGAAGGGGCAGGTTTCTTCAAACGGAAAGATATATGCCGTTTCCGAAAGATATACAGATGCATCGATCCCGGCCGGCTTTTCAAGGACATCTATTTCAATAGCAAAGGGAACCTATGAAGAGGTATCAAACGGGACGATAACTCTTGTTTACTTGAAACTCATAAATAACGGAACGATGGAGAACGAAGGAAGCTTCTTCTACTATGATGAAGCTTTGGGAACATTTTCTCCGTTGATCCCTTATCTTGGGACATTCGTGATCCCGCTTTCCGAAGGCGCGATCCCTGAGGCTGAGACTCTTTCACAAGATCTCTTCTCAAAGTCGGATATGACCTTCAACAATGTCGCGACCCTGACGATACCTGATTCCTATGTTCTCAAGGCAGATCCCGGGGATTTTCATTATTTCTACGGGAAGACCTTTGAAGGACTTACGATGTGGTTCAACTACGATTCCGCGACGGGAAGCCTCCAAAGAGCAGATTCCGCACTTTTGAAGGATTATCAGAGCAAGGCTTCAAGCGGCGGGAGCGTATCACCCCAATCAGGTGAAGCTTCATCAAACGCAGCATCTTCTTCCCAGGCTGCGCAGGAATCAAAATCAGGCGGCTTTTCCTTCCAGAAGGTACTTCTTATCATCATTATCTTTATAGTGATCTTCATCATCCTTGTGATCATTTCGATGATACCGAAGAGGAGAGATGATGACGACGATGAAGAGGAAGATGAAGAGGAAGAGGACTTCGGAAGATCCATCGTGAAGAAGGAATTCGCGGATGAAGACGAAGAGGATGACGACGATCTTCCTTATGGCGATGATGAGGATGATGACGAAGACGAAGATTATTATGATGAGGACGAGGTAGAAGAGGAGAAGCCGAAGGAAAAGGCACCGGAGAAGACCAGGGTAATGCCCGATGTCAGTGACAATGGACTTCGAAAGATATTGAGCAGTGACGCCATAATAGCATCCGGGGCTGACAGTGCAGTGTCACAGCCTGAGAAGAAGCCTGAGGCAACGCCGGCAAAGAAGGCAGAAGAAAAGAGAGTTGTAAGCAAGCCCGATAATAGTGCGCTAAAGCCTGCCGGAAACAATGGAAACAATGCAAATGGCTCCGGCGATGAAGGCGAGCCCGATGTAGGCAAAAAAATAGACGTTATGGATCTTAATGACCTTTAAGGAATGAAAGAATGAATTATACTGCTGCGGCGAAAAAAGCCGTTGATCACGCAAAACGCATTTCAAAGAGATTAAAGCACAATTATATCGGGACAGAGCACCTGCTCCTCGGACTTCTGCATACAGAGGACTCTCTTGCTGCGAAGGTGTTCTTCCACGAAGGGATCAATGAAGAAAATGTGATCAAGCTTATTGAAGAGCTTGTCGCTCCGGAAAAGAGCGTCTCCGTCATGGACAGGGGAGGCCTTACTCCAAAAGCCAGGAAGATACTTTCGGATGCTGAGGAGGAGGCCAGACTTTCAAGGCTTGATGAGATCGGAACGGAGCATATCGCGCTTGCCATTCTGAAAACTCCGGACTGCGCTGCCACAAGGCTTCTTGCTACTCTCGAGATCAGCCTTCAGAAGCTTTATCAGGAAATAGTCGCTTCAATGGGCGAAAGCGGGGCTGCATATCAGGAAGAGAGCATGAAGAAGAACCGCGCAAGAGTGCGGGGCGACCGTGCTTCTGTCCTTGAGCAGTATTCGAGGAATATCTCCGCTCTTGCACATGAAGGGAAGCTTGATCCCATTATCGGCAGGAAGGATGAGATTCAGCGCGTAATAGAGATCCTTTCAAGACGCGGCAAGAACAATCCCTGTCTCATAGGAGAGCCCGGAGTCGGAAAGACTGCCATAGTAGAGGGGCTTGCCGAGTATATAGAGACCGGAATGGTCCCGGATACGGTAGCCGGAAAAAGGATAATGACTCTCGACCTCTCGGGGATGGTCGCCGGTACGAAATACAGGGGCGAATTTGAAGAGAGGATCAAGAATGTCATAAATGAAGCCATAGAGGACAAGAGCATTATCCTCTTCATTGATGAGGTTCATACCATGATAGGGGCCGGCGGAGCGGAAGGCGCCATGGATGCCGCAAATATCTTAAAGCCCGCGATGGCACGCGGAGACATCCAGATCATCGGCGCAACAACGGTCAGCGAGTATCACAAATATATCGAAAAGGATGCGGCTCTTGAAAGACGGTTCCAGCAGGTGATGGTGGAGGAGCCCACGGTCTCCGAGACAAAGGAGATACTCTCCGGGATCAAAGAACAGTATGAAAAGCATCATGGTATAACCATTTCAGATGAAGCGATCTCAGCCTGTGCCGAGCTTTCCGCAAGATATATATCCGACCGCTTTCTTCCCGACAAGGCTATTGACCTTATGGATGAGGCTTCGGCAAGGCTTGTGCTCTCAAACGCGAAGACACCCGAAAAGATATATGAACTTGAGAAGAACGCTGAAGACCTCCTTACGTCCTTTGAAAAAGCCCTTATGGAGGGGAATTTCGATGACGCCTATGAGATAAGGGTTAGAAGACAGAGTCTCATGGAGGAAGTAAAGAAGCTGAAGAGCTCATTTGAGCGGTCAAAGAAGAGAAAGAAGATGCTCCTTCTGGAGGACGATATAGCAGAAGTAGTATCCCGCTGGACAAAGATACCGGTAACGCGTCTGAATGAGTCGGAGGCACACAGACTTTCCAACCTCGAGAATACGCTCCATAAGAGGATAATAGGGCAGGAAGAGGCTGTATCTGCTGTAGCAAGGGCAGTGCGCCGCGGTCGTGTCGGACTGAAGGAACCAAAGAGACCTATAGGCTCCTTCCTTTTCCTCGGTCCCACCGGAGTCGGAAAGACGGAGGTTTCAAAGGCTCTTGCTGAGGCAGTCTTTGGTGACGAGAACAAGATGATCCGGGTCGACATGACAGAATATATGGAAAAGCAGTCTGTCGCAAAGATGATAGGCTCTCCTCCGGGCTATGTAGGCTATGACGAGGGAGGCCAGCTTGCCGAGAAGGTGAGGAGAAATCCTTATTCCGTCATACTCTTTGATGAGATAGAAAAAGCTCATCCGGATGTATTCAATGTACTTCTTCAGGTTCTGGATGACGGCCATATCACCGATTCACAGGGACGAAAGGTGGACTTCAAGAATACGATCATCATCATGACATCAAATGCCGGGGCAAAGGAGATAATGGAGCCCAAGCACCTCGGCTTTTCCGCAGAGGATACGGAAAAGAGCGATTATGAGTTTATGAAGGGCCGGGTCATGGAGGAGATCAAGCACGAATTCAAGCCCGAATTTCTGAACAGGATAGATGAAACCATAGTATTTAGGGCATTGAACCGTGATGATCTTGTAAAGATCTCGGGACTCCTTCTTTCAGAGCTTTCAAAGAGGCTGATGGACGAGATGAGCATCGAACTTCATATCAAGCCCTCTGTTCAAAGGTATATAGTCGAAAAAGCCTATGATCCGAAGTTCGGAGCCAGACCTCTTCGAAGAAGGATTCAGACAGATATAGAGGATCAGCTTTCAGATGCGATATTGAAGGGCGACGTAAAGGGAAACGCAAGTGTCATCTGTACCGTAAAGGATGATAAGATCATTTTTGAGACACCAAAAACAAAGGATGCGCGAAAGCAGCGCGGGGGGAAGAAAAAATGAGTGCTGTTATAAGTCAAAAAAATAGTAAACTTTTTTTCGGGGATCACACTCTGCCCGAGAAAACAAAGGAGAAGGATTTTGCCTTTTTGGGAGGCAGCTTTTCCGTGAAGACCTACAAGGAAATCACAAAGCTTGAGAGGAATGAGCAGTTCGTCTATGAGTCGGTTCCCGGAACGAGCGTATCTGATTTTGAGATGACGGGAGAGAAGGTCAGCTTTTTCGTTGAGGGAGCCGGAGACGCTGAGATCACGCTTGGCCTTCTTCCTGAGACCGAGTATCGGATCACTGTTTCAGACAGGGACTTTGGGACCATGAAGACGAACCTCGGCGGAAAGCTCACACTCTCAGTTGAACTTGGAGAAGGAAAAAAGGTTTCCGTACTTGCAGAGAAGGCTTGAGAGATGCCTCAGTCAAGGCAGAAAGAAAAAACGGTATTCTTCTGTACCTCCTGCGGGAATGAATCCGGCAAGTGGTTCGGAAAATGTCCTGTCTGTGGGGAATTTAATACCTGCAGCGAGGAAAAGGTCCGTGAGTCCGTAAAGGGAGTAAAAAGGGCGGCGGTACTTAACGAAGAAAGTACGCCCCTTCCTCTTTCAAAGATCAACTCTGAGCAGGATGAGAGGATCAAAAGCGGTATAGATGAATTTGACAGAGTCCTGGGCGGCGGGATAGTGAAGGGCAGCCTTGTCCTTCTCGGAGGAGATCCCGGGATAGGGAAGTCTACAATACTTCTTGAGGTTGCGAGAAATCTTTCAAATGACGGAAGAAAGCTTCTCTATGTCTCAGGCGAGGAGTCACTTTCACAGATCAAGATGAGAGCAAAGAGAGTCGGAGATTTTTCCGATTCTCTTCTTCTGATGACTGAAACGGATCTTTCTGTCATTGAAGAAGCAATAGAAAAGGCGGCACCTCAGCTCGTCATCATTGACTCTATCCAGACCATGTACTCTCCCGAGGCGGAGACAGCTCCCGGCAGCGTGTCACAGGTCAGAGCCTCTACAGCGACCCTGATGCGCCTTTCAAAGACAAAGGGGATCACCATATTTGTCATAGGTCATGTGACAAAAGAGGGTAATGTCGCAGGTCCCCGGGTCCTTGAGCACATGGTCGATACTGTGCTCTATCTTGAAGGAGACAGATATGCGTCCTATCGGATACTCCGCGGGGTCAAGAACCGTTTTGGCTCAACGAACGAGATAGGCGTTTTTGAAATGACGGGAAGCGGTCTTTCCGAGGTCCCTGATCCCTCAGGCTACATGCTCTCAGGACGCCCCGAGGGCGCCAGCGGTTCAGTCGTCGCTGTTTCAATGGAGGGCACGAGACCCATACTTATAGAGATACAGGCCCTCGTTACAAGATCGAATTTCGGGATGCCGAGACGTACAGCTGTGGGGATCGATATCAACAGGGTGAACCTTTTGATGGCCGTCCTTGAAAAGAGGATAGGACTGAAGCTTTCCGAATATGATGCCTATGTGAATATCACCGGCGGAATGAGAATGAACGAGCCTGCCGTGGATCTCGGGATCGTAATGGCAATAGTCTCAAGCTACAAGGACAAGCCGATAGATGATCATCTTTTCTGCTTCGGCGAGGTCGGGCTTTCGGGCGAGGTGAGGTCTGTCTCCCAGGCAGATCAGAGGATAGCGGAGGCGCATAAGCTCGGCTTTGATAAATGCATTCTTCCAAAGGCTTCGCTTGCCAAGCTTTCAAAGGAGAGCAGTTCCGGTGTTAAGCCCTATGGAGTCTCCTTTGTTTCTGATGTGGTCAAGCTTTTCTGATCATTTTTCATTATCTCTCTTGCAATGGAATCTCCGATATAATTCTTTACATATATCCCATTTTTGATATTTCCCATTTCAAGCTGGAAGGCGACGGTATCCTGAAGGGAGTCGATATCGTCCTCGGTGAATACCATCTTGTAATCGTATTTGTCGATGATGGACGAAAGCACGGAAGGGTCCTGATTGAAATAACCGGAGATCAGTCTTGCGGACTGGTTGGGATAGTCTCTTAACATATTTGCTCCACGCACGAACTGAGTGAGGACTTCTTTTACGATCTCAGGATTGTCTTCAAGATAGGAGCGGCGCGCAAAGATCACATTGACGCCGGGAAAATTGATATCACTTCCGTCTGCAATGATCCTTGCCTTGCCGGAGGAGACAAGCGCCGTTCCGGTAGGCTCCCAGATCGATATGGCGTCGCAGGTTTTGTCTGAGAGCGCAAGGGCGGCATCAGCACCTGCTATCTCATGGAATTTGATGTCAGAGAGTGAGAGCCCTACTGACTCCAGAAATTTTTTCAGTACATTGTGTGAGGTCGAACCTACGACCGTTCCGACAGTCTTTCCTTTAAGATCCTCTATCGAAGTGATACTGCTTTCTTCCGGAACAACGAGGCAATAGGAGGCTCCTGCCCCTATCGAGCCTATGAAGATATTGTCCTGTCCGTTCGCAAGTGCCGATACTACAGGAACATCCCCGGCAACTCCGATATGCCCGCTTCCCGAAGCAAAGTAGGCATTCATGGGAGGACCTGATTCAAAATCCACCCAGTTCACAGCGACACCGTATTTCGAAAGCGCTTCCTCTATCCATCCGTTTGCCCTGGCTACAAATAAAGGCATGAAGGCTGAGGATGGCTGAACAGCTATTTCTATTGTGCTGTCAGCTTCGCTCCTTACTGAAGCGGCGGAAGTATGAACACCTGACTCTCTTACATTGCCAAAATAATCATCTATGCCCTTTTCAAGCTCTTCCTCTGAAAAGATCGAAAGACTCTTGTCTATTATTTTTTCTTTTGCATCTTCAAATGCTTCTATAGTTCCTGACGCGGCCTTTTTTGAAGGTTCTGTCACTGTGATCAGACCATCCTCAAGACCACCGACATAGTTCTCGCCCGAAAAAGTATTGTTAAGAAGCTTTTCCACCAGCCAGGTATAATAAACATCCCAGTTCCATACAACGGAGGATACAACAGAATCCGGCGCTATCTCCGACATATCAAAGTCATAGCCGATGCTTCCTATCCCGGCATGGGCGGCAGCTGTCTGAGGTGCTACGGTATTTACATTCTGGGCAATGATATCGCAATCCCTGTCTATGAGATATTCGGCCGCGAGGGATTCGCTCAGAGAATCGCTCCAGGAACCTGTGATATAGAGTTCCACCGATGTATCCTGATTTACTGAAGAGACACCCTTTGCAAAGGATGAAATGAGACTTCCGGTTAATGGATAGTCCTTTCCAAAGGACGAGACATAGCCTATGTGACCTGAAGTGGAATTTTTTCCTGCTATCACTCCGGAAAGGTAACTTGCTTCATATACTCTTGCATTGCAGGAGACAAGATTTTTTCCGTTTGTCTTTGTTCCGAGAGCAACGGCAAAGACAGTGTCCGGGTTTTCAGCGGCATATTGCTCGCAGATGTCGTTGTAGGTATCGTCTGTAGCTATTATCAGATCGCAGTTTTCTGCGAGGAGCTCCTCTATCGCCACAGAAAGGGTTCTTTCATCATCGATCCAGACATCCTCCCGGGAGACGACCTGGGAATCCGCTATCCCAAGCTTTTTTTTCATAGCTTCTATCCCGCGAAAGTGAGAGAGGGCATAGGTGCTTTGATAGCCGGGACTCTTGCTGTAGAGGACTCCTATGCGTAAACTTCCCGGCTCACCCTTTTTTGCAGTAGAGCGGGTATAGGCAGCAGCAATGATGATCACAAGGGCGATCGCTGCTATTAGGACCAGTGACAATATTGTAAATGCTTTTTTCTTTGACATATCATTTCACCAGAGCAATAAGCTCGTCTGAAAGCCTGATTACTTCATCAAAATGAATCTCTGCCTCCTCGTAGAGGAGTTGATCAAACTTTTCTTTTATGTCATCCGGTACATTGAAGGATTTCAGAAGCTTTGCGGCTTCGTCCATTCCGTCTATATCGATGTCCTTCGCGCAGTTTGAAAGAAGCGTGAGAGCCTCTGAAAAGTCGGCCTTTGAAAAATCGTTCCCGGAGCTTTTTTCTTCTGTCGATTCAAGGACCATTGTGATGCTTTCCGAAAGCTCGTTGAAGTCTGAGATTATTTTGTCATGATGCGCTTCCACAAAGGAGAGGTCCCCCTGCCCGGAAGCATCTTCAAGAGCCTTTGCCTTCGCAGAGAGGTCGTCAGCACCTATTAGTCTCGCGACGCCCTTCAAGGCGTGGACATGGATCTTGTACTCAGGCATATCCTTCTTTTCGAACGCGTCCTTCATGAGCTCTATCTGCCCGTTCTTTGAGAAGGACTTAAGGGAGTTCAGGTAGAAATCCTTTTTGCCCATGCTGTAGGAGAGCCCGCTCTCTGTGTTCAGGAAGGATGAGAGAGTGTCGAAGATCTCTTTGTATCCATCTTCATTTTGTGACTTATCAGCCTTTGCAGGCGCCGTTTGAACTGCCTCTGAAAGGAGAGAAGAGTCCAGGTATTGTCTGCACATATTGATAAGCTCTTTTTCCGAAACCGGCTTTGAAAGATAATCAGTAAAGCCCATTTCAAGATAAGCCTCTCTTGCTCCTATTACGGCATTTGCAGTGAGCATGATTACAGGGGTGTCCGGGTTCTTGTTGTCCTTCATTGTCTTCATTTTCCTGAAGGCTTCAACCCCGTCAGGACTCGGCATCATATGGTCAAGGAAGATAATGTCGTATTTCTTTTCTGTAATGAGTTTTAAGAATTCTTCACCGCCGCCGGCCGTATCCACTGTCATCTTTGAAGGTTCAAAAAGCGCGCGCATCACATCAAGGTTCATATCAACATCATCTACCACAAGCACTTTGGCAGACGGAGCCAGAAACCAGGCTGAGGGATCATTGTCAGCGCTCGCCGCCTCTTCCCTTTCCCTGAAGCTGCCAATAGTACTTTCGTCGTCTGTGCCCTGGGGGATAGTGACAATGAAACTCGTGCCCTTGCCATATGTGCTTTCACAGGCGATGCTTCCGTTCATCAAAGTGACCAGATTTTTTGTTATAGGAAGACCGAGACCAGTCCCTTCAATATTTGAGTTTGATTTTTCATTCAGCCGCTCATAGGTATCAAAGAGATGCGACATATCCTCAGGCTTTATTCCTTCGCCTGTGTCGGATACGGTGATCTTCAGATCTATAGCGTTCTCTCCTGTCTTCTCAAAACCAAAGGAGAGTGAGATAGAGCCCTTTTTTGTATACTTAAGGGCGTTGGAGAGAAGATTCAATATGACCTGGCGGACTCTGATCTCATCGCCGGTGAGGCGGGCAGGGATATTTGGATCATTATTTATTGAGAAGGACAGCCCTTTTTCCTCGGCAGAGAGGCTCGTGATATTGTTGAGGTCATTCACGAGTGACATGAAATCATAGGGGGAATCCAATATCTCTATTTTTCCGGATTCGATCCTTGAAACATCAAGAATATCATCGATTATGGAGAGCAGGGATTCAATGGAACTCTTTATATTCCTTGAATGCTGCTTCATTGCGGGATTCCGGGTCTCTCTCATGATGACGGAATTCATTCCCTGTATTGCATTGACCGGAGTCCTTATGGCATGGGATATCCGCCCGAGGAACTGGGTCCGTTCTCTGTTGTACTCAAGCGCCATCGCTTCACTCTCACGCTTTTCTCTCAGAGCATCCCTGATATCAAGAGAAAGCCCGGTCACGAGGATGATCGTTCCTATCATCAATATTATATGCTGTGCCCTGTAGCTCACGGCATAATAAAACAAGCCGTCGAAGAAGAAGGAAGCGGCAAAGCAAAGGAGAGGGATAAATACATTCTTTTTCTTAAGACGTTTCCCCATCATCAGAAGATAGCTGATGAATCCGACAGCGCCGCAGGCAAGGCTCATCCTGGCTATGGTCTGGGCAGCCGGGATATTTCCGGTGAAGAGCTGCCTTATATCGGAACGCAGAAAATAATTAAATGCGAGAAACAAAAGGCCCATCGAGAGAGCAAAGTATTTCCCGGTGTTTTCAACCTTTCTGAAGAAGGAAGTAAAGAAACGTATGCATATTATCACTCCAAAGACAAAGAGGGTGATATAAACGATAATGGTGGGGATCTCCTGGCGTACAAGCTCAAGGATCACAGCTGACTTGTCACCGACGTAAACATTCTTGAGTATCCCGCTATAGCCGTTTGGACCGGCTTTTATCCGGACATAGATGTTTGAATACTCATAGTTTTTTGAAAACTGCATGACATACCATTCTGAAGGGATATCTCCGCCGAACTTGAATTTACCCGCGCCAAGATAATTCCCGATGAACTGGTTTCCCGCATAAATTGCGGTATCGAGCTCATCCACATAGACAAAGAGATAATCCCTTGATACGCTGCCCTCGGGAACTCTGAAATAATACATAGCCTCTTCTCCGGGGTGAAGGCTGATATGGCAGGGCAGTGAGATCGTAGAGGTCTCATTGTCCGGATTTTTGTAGGTGACCTTGTCGGAGATCCTCTGAAAGTTTTTGGAGTTGATGCCCGGGCTTGTCTTTGAGACGAAGAAGGAAGCGACGACAAGAACTATGACAACAACCGCCATCAGGGAGGAAAGTAGCTTTATGAGATTGTAGGCGCCAAATCTTTTTTGTTCCATGTCAAAGCGCCCCCTTTTCAACTTCAGAAAGCATTTTGAGGAGGGAATTCTTTGTGAGGGGCTTGGGAGAGCAGCCAAGGAAGCCTGCCGCGTGAGCCTTCTCTTCTATGTCTGAGCCCTCATCTGCCGAGAGAAGGAAGGCTGTAGTATTTTGGTTTTTACCCTCCTTATCACCCTTTATCTGCCGGAGAGTTTCAAAACCATCCATTCCGGGCATCTGGGCATCCATAAGGATGAGGTCAAAGCGCAGCTCTTTTGCCTCCTTTACTGCATCCGCACCGGAGAGCGCTGTCACGGCATTATGCCCCGATTCCTTTATGACCATTTGAGCGAAGGTCACGTTTATTGCCACATCATCTACCACAAGGATATTCTTCGGACCGATGGATACGCTCTTCTTTTCTTCTTTGACCTTCAATGATTCGGGCTCCACCTTTTTGCCCGAGAGCTTCTGGATGAGGCGGGCCGTAAAGACAGTACCGCAGTCGCCCATACGATCACAACGTATCTCGCCGCCCATCATCTGTGCGTAACGCCCTGCAATGTAGAGCCCGAGACCGGCGCCCCGTGCCTCGGAATAATTTGTCGAAAACTGCTGGAAGAGCTCAGCCTCTTTTTCCTCAGAGAGACCTCTTCCGGTATCATGCACATTTATGACGAGCATGATCTCTTTTGGATTTTTCGTCTCTTCATGATAGAGGCTTACCACCACAGCCCCGCTGTCAGTATATTTGAAGGCGTTTTCGATCATGCTGACAGAGATTGCGAGAAGCTTCTTTGCGTCTCCTCTGAGAGAATCGGGAAGAGAGGGACTGACATTAAGAACAGGATCGACACCCTGCTTTTTCATAGAGGACATGGTCCGCTTCAGGTAATCCGTGAAATCCACCATGGAATAATCATTTTCGATGAGCTTTTCCTTGCCTGAATCTATCCGGGCGGAAAGAAGGATCTTGTTTACAAGCTCCTTCAGCTCACGGGCGGCGTTGTCCATATCCTTGATATAGGGGACGAGCGCTTGTTCATTGTTGTCTCTTTTCATCATGGTATTAAGGCTCATGATGAGGTTCACCGGCGTTCTTATTTCATGTGAGGTGTTCGCAAGGAAGGAACTCTTTGTAACTGCCTTTTTGATCGCGGTTTCTTTTTCCTTAAGCTCCCCGGTGCTTCTTCTGTTGCTCCAGAGCGAGATGAAAAAGAGATAGAAGAGTACCGAGATCATGAAGATCAGGCCGTTTGACCTTTTTTGGATTATAACGGAGAGAACCTGAATGAGCCCGCCTACTGCAAGGCATGCGTCCCCAATGATAATGAGAGAATGGTTCCTGACTTTTTTTGAGGAGCGAAGGATCGAAAGAACGACCACAAAGATCGAATACAAAACGGCAAGGATCAGCATTGTGCTGATAAGAGTATCAAAGATGCCGAAGTTTAAGCCTATGACATAGACGAGGATCGTCAGGACGACGGTCTCCACAAGGCAGGCAATGCTTAACAAGGTTGCAGCTGTTTTGTATTTTTCGTCAGTGACATAGAAGAAATGCCATATCATCGGGAGTGGAAGAAGCATGAGGCAGTAGTGGGACAGAGCATCAAAACCTGCCATATTTCCGGTAAGAAGCTGAATGATCCCGCCTCTTAAGAATACCCATACGCCAAGTATGATCGAAAATGCCCCGATACCCGAATATACGAAGCTGTAGTTTCTGTCATTTTTTGAGAAGAGACGGGAGACAAATATATACAGCCCGAAGATAACAAGCATAAGACCTGAAAGTAGGCTTGGCAGCTGCCCGAAGAAAAGGCTTATCAGTATGTCGTTCCGCTCGCCCGCAAGAGGGAGGCCAAAGCCCTCAACATGGCCGGATCTTGAGCTTACAGTGATCTCCAGAAGTTTTCCGGCATCCTCTGAAGAAAGGGATACGATGAAAAAGCCCGAGGAAGGGAAGCTGTTTTTCGGAAGCCCGCCGGTACCGGTAAAGGTGAAACGCTCTATAGAATCGATAGAGACAGTTATCCGGCTCTCGGAAACAGGGATCGAGAGAACGAATCTGTTGTTCAGATCCTTTGGAAGTACATGGGTGAGATGATAGGAATCTCCGATATTGAGAAGCTCTATTTCATTTCCCGAAAGGGGGAGACTTATGATATGGCTTTCATTATAGTTTTCATCCAGAAGCGTCCAGCCGTTCTGTACCGGAAAGACATTATTTTTGTTGAAGCCGTCGAGAAGGTGCTTTCCCGAAAAGAGGACAGCAAAAGACACCGTGGTGCAGATCACCGCGGAAACAAGGATTATCATCAGAAAGCTTTTGAGATATTTTGCCATACAGATGGATTATATATTTTTTTAATAAGAAATAAAACTATAACTTGACCGTGGGAGAGAGATGATATATATTATCAAAGTCGCTTTTGAGGCGGCATTGTGATACAGGGGTATAGTTCAGTTGGTAGAACGTCGGTCTCCAAAACCGGATGTCGAGGGTTCAAGTCCTTCTGCCCCTGTTTCTTTTTATTTTCCAGCCTGTCAACATGCCGTCAAACCCGTCAGAGCGAGAGTTACGTCCTCTCTGCCCCTGTTTCTTTTTATTTTCCAGGCTGTCAACACGCCGTCAAACCCGTCAGAGCGAGAGTTACGTCCTCTCTGCCCCTGTTTCTTTTTATTTTCCAGCCTGTCATCTATTCTGAACAGTTTTACACTTTAGGGTCATTTTTTCACAATTTTTCTTGTGCTACCCCTCTTATTTTTATACAACATCTTGTGATAAAAGCCTTGACGCGAATATGTGTTCGTGGTTTAATATGCCGGACTTTGAGGAGGAACCATTATGCGAAGCAACAGAAGGGGACAATTCATATAATACAAGGAGGTGTTTATCATGAAGATCAAGCTGAGGCTGCTTACCCCCGAGGATGTCAGGGAGTTTGTTTCGATATGTTCCCAATATGATTATGATATCGATATGGAGGACGGCTCGATCATCATCGACGCGAAGTCCTATCTTGGGGTTATGGCAGCAGCTACAAAGAGGCAGATGTCACTTGTATGCGCAAGCGAAGACATAACCTTAATGCACAGGCTGAAGAAATTTGCAGCGGCCTGAGAAAAAACAAAAGAAAAAGTCATGCGAGGGAACGGATGAGCGCGGTGAGATAAGCGTAAGCATCCGTTCCCTTGTTGAATTCCTGCTTGTTTCAGGAAGCATAGACAAAAGAAGCGGCTTTACAAATCCGATCACCGCGATGCAGGACGGAAGCCGCATCCACAAGAAGATACAGAAGAAGGCAGGACCCTCCTATCATGCGGAGGTCCCGCTTTCTTTTCGTTTTGACTATGGGGAATTTGACCTTTGTTTAAGCGGGAGGGCAGACGGTATTATCTTTGACGGCAGTCTTTTCGATGATCTCCCTGTCAAAGAGCGCGATGTCACGATAGATGAGATAAAGGGCGTCCATCTTGATCTTGAAAAGCTGGAAGAGCCCATCCCCGTCCACCTCGCCCAGGCGAAATGCTATGCATATATTTTCGCAAAGGATAATGACCTTTCAAAGATCAATGTGCGGCTTACCTATGTGAATATTGACACTGAGGAAATAAAGATAATAGAAACCCCGTATTCCTTCAATGAGCTTTCGGAGTGGTTTTCCGACCTCATGGAAAGGTTCAGGCGTTTTGCCGTTTTCAGGTATACCTGGAAAAAGAAAAGGGACGCTTCACTTCGTGAAATGACCTTCCCCTTTGAGTATAGAAAAGGGCAGAAGAAGCTGATATCGGAAATCTATTATTCGATCAAAGAAGGGAAAACCCTTTTCCTTCAGGCTCCGACAGGGACGGGGAAGACGCTGTCTACTCTTTACCCTTCAATGAAGGGACAGGGAGAAGGTCTTGTTGACATTATCTTTTATCTTACGGCAAAGAATGCAACGAGGGTGGTCTGCGAGGACGCGCTTTCGCTCCTCAGAAAGAAGGGACTCAGGGAAAAGTCGGTCACGATAAGCGCACGGGAAAAGGCCTGCCTTTGTGATGAATGCGATTGTATTCCTGAAAAGTGCTCCTTCGCAAACGGGCATTACGACCGGATACTTGACGCGCTTTATGACATGATCAGTAATGAGGATGCCTTCCAAAGTGTGACGATAAAGGAATATGCAAAAAGGCACAGGGTGTGCCCTTATTATCTTTCTCTTGAACTTTGCGACTGGAGCGACATCGTGATCTGCGATTACAATTATGTCTTTGACCCGGTGGTCGCATTGAACCGGTTCTTCGGTGAGGGAAAAAAGGGTGATCATATATTTCTGATGGACGAAGCTCACAATCTCGTTGAGAGAGGAAGGGATATGTATTCCGCTGAGCTTTCAAGAGAGACGATCCTTTCTATAAAGCGCATCGTAAAAAAAGAAAGCTTCGGACTCAAAAGAACGCTTACCAGGGTAAACAACATAATGAAGGATTGGGAGAAAAGGACAGAAAGGATATTCTATCCGGACAGGACGGAGACAGATGATAATGAAAAGCTTGTTTTTGCCTTGATGAGCCTCCTTAATGCCCTTGAAAAAAATCTTGATGAGAACGTTTATCCCGAAGAGGCGGATGAACTTCGGGAATTATTTTTCAATGTGAGATTCTTCCTTGCGATGTATGACTACAGGCATGACGGTTATGTCTACTACTGTGTGAAGGATGAAGGCGGAAGGATACGTCTGATCCTTTTTTGCGTTGACCCTTCAGGGCAGATATCAGAGCGTCTTTCAAGGGGGAGAGCAAGCGTGTTTTTCTCAGCGACCCTTCTTCCGATGAAGTATTACAAGGATCTTCTCTGCAGAGAGGAAAGTCCTTTTGCTTCCTTTGCAACATCTTCGTTTGACAGGGAAAAGCAGGGTGTTTTTTCCGGAACTGATGTATCAAGTCTTTACAGGCTGCGTGGGGATATTATGTATACTAAGTATGCGGATTATCTTTCAAGGATAGTGGCTGTAAAGAAGGGGAATTACCTTGCGTTCTTTCCCTCCTATTCCTTTATGGAGGAGGTCATGGAAAGGCTCAAAGGCTTCTTCCTTCCCGAGGATGTAGAGGTGATCGTCCAGTCAAGGGACATGAATGAGGAGGAGAGAAGAGAATTTCTTTCAAATTTTTCGGATGATGGCAAAAATACTCTCGGGCTCACCGTGATGGGCGGAGCCTTTTCAGAGGGGATCGACCTTACGGGTGAGAAGCTGATAGGCGCTGTGATAGCGGGAGCTGCTCTTCCTATGGTTTCCATAAGGCAGGATATCATAAAGGATTATTTTGAAAGCAAGGGGATGGACGGCTTTTCCTACGCCTATCTCTATCCCGGGATGACAAAGGTTCTCCAGTCTGCGGGAAGAGTCATAAGGACGGAGGAGGACAAAGGGATAGTGGTCCTCCTTGATCACCGTTTTTCCTTGAGGGAGTATACCTCATGCTTTCCGGAAACCTGGAATAACATCAAATACGGTAATATTGATACGCTCTGCGTTGATATCAAGGCCTTCTGGGACAAATCTCCGTAAAAAAATAATTTTTATGAATAAGGCGATATGTTATACTGTTCCCCGGTATGCGTATCATAAAAGAAAGGGTAATCTGATGGAAAAAGTAAGGCGGGTCTACGCTGAAAAAAAGAAGGCTTTTGCGGTCTCGGCGAAGGAGCTTTCGCATGAGATAAGGCATTATCTTGGGATAGGCTCTCTCACGGATGTGCGGGTCATGATCCGGTATGATATAGAAAATATTTCCGACGAGGTCTATGAAAAGGCGAAGAATACGGTCTTTTCAGAGCCGCCGGTGGACACTCTTTATGAGGAAAGCTTCCCGAAGGATGAAAAGGATATTGTTTTTTCGGTAGAGTATCTTCCGGGACAGTTTGATCAGAGAGCGGATTCCGCCGAGCAGTGCATCCGTCTTTTGAAGGAAGATGAAGAGCCCCTCATCCGTTCCGCAACGACCTATGTTCTTTCAGGCGGATTATCGGATGAAGAATTGTCTGTCATCAAAAAGCATTGCATCAATCCGGTTGATTCAAGGGAGACAACGGAGGAAAAGCCCAAGAGCCTTTCCGAGACATATCCGGAGCCTTCCGATGTTCTGATACTCAAAGATTTCATTTCAAAGTCAGATGACAGCTTGAGGGAGCTTTATTCATCGCTTTCCCTCGCAATGACGTTTTCAGATTTTCTTTTCATTAGAGATCATTTCAGGGATGAGGAAAAAAGAGATCCTTCCATCACAGAGATAAGGGTACTTGATACCTACTGGTCAGATCACTGCAGACATACCACATTTTCCACAGAACTCAAGGATATTGAGATCCCTGATGGCTATTACAAAAAGCCGATAGAGTCTTCCTTCAATAAATACAAAGATTCCTTTGAGGCGCTATACAAGGGGCGGGACGGGAAATATATCTGTCTCATGGACATCGCGACCATAGCCGCGAAGATATTGAAGCAGAAGGGCTTCCTCGACGATCAGGAGGAATCGGAGGAGATCAACGCGTGCTCGATAGTCATTCCCGTTGATGTCGACGGAAGGGAGGAGGATTGGCTCCTCAATTTCAAGAACGAGACTCACAATCATCCCACAGAAATAGAACCCTTCGGAGGCGCAGCTACCTGTCTTGGCGGTGCCATAAGAGATCCGCTTTCGGGGCGCACTTATGTTTACCAGGCTATGAGGGTCACAGGGGCGGCGGATCCTACCGTATCAGTAAAGGAGACCCTTCCCGGAAAGCTTCCGCAAAAGACGATCGTTCGTGAAGCGGCGCACGGTTATTCATCCTATGGAAATCAGATAGGACTTGCCACCGGACTCGTTAAAGAAATATATCATCCCGACTATGTTGCAAAGAGGATGGAGATAGGGGCAGTGCTCGGTGCCGCGCCTGTTTCTGCTGTAAAAAGAGAAAGCCCCCTTCCCGGAGACCGGGTCATCCTTCTTGGAGGACGCACCGGCCGCGACGGGATCGGCGGAGCAACTGGTTCATCAAAGGCGCATACCGAAAAGTCCACGCAGGTTTGCGGGGCTGAGGTACAGAAAGGAAATCCTCCTACCGAGAGAAAGCTTCAGAGGCTTTTCAGAAGAAAAGAGGTAAGCTCGCTCATCAAAAAGTGTAATGACTTCGGAGCGGGCGGTGTTTCCGTTGCGATAGGAGAGCTTGCTCCGGGGCTTCTCATCGACCTTGACAAGGTGCCGAAGAAATACGCCGGGCTTGACGGGACAGAGCTTTCCATATCAGAGTCCCAGGAGCGTATGGCGGTTGTCGTTTCGGAAGAAGATGAAAAGAAATTCCTGTCCTACGCCGCCGAGGAAAACCTTGAAGCGACAGAGGTTGCGGTAGTGACGGAAGAAAAGAGGCTTCACCTTACCTGGCGAGGGAAGGATGTCGTAAATATCAGCCGCTCCTTCCTTGATACGAACGGAGCCCATCAGGAAGCCTCTGTAAATGTTGTGCTTCCCGATGAGAAGAATGATTATTTTAAAGAGATACACGGCAAGGGGGTTTCTGAGGCGCTTTCAAATAATGATATAAAGGCTGCATGGCTATCTTCCATTTCAGACTTGAACTCCGCGAGCCAAAAGGGGCTCGTTGAGATGTTTGATTCCTCGATCGGAGCCGGGACCATTCTCATGCCCTACGGAGGGAAGTATCAGCGCACGGAGACACAGGCCATGGCCTCCTTCATTCCGGTCGAATACGGAAAAACAACTACGGCAAGCCTTATGTCATACGGCTTTGATCCATATCTTTCAAGCTTCTCGCCTTATCACGGCGCAATCTATTCCGTCATCGAATCGATAGGAAAGATCGTGGCAGCAGGAGGGGATCCGAAGAAGATCAGGTTTACTTTCCAGGAATATTTCGGGAGGATGTTCGGCGAAGCGCCTGAAAAGTGGAGCCCCGCATTTCTCTCGCTCCTTGGAGCGTTTGAAGTTCAGATCCGGTTCTCTCTTCCCTCGATAGGCGGAAAGGATTCGTCAAGCGGGACCTTTGAAGATATTGATGTTCCGCCGACTCTTGTGTCCTTCGCTGTCGATACCGCGAAGGAATCCGATATCATCTCGCCGGAATTCAAAAAAGCAGGAAACCGGATAGTCAGGTTCCGCCTCGCCCGTGACAGCTACGATCTGCCTGATTATGACGAGGTATGGGCGACATATGGCCTTGTTTACGACCTTATACAAAAGAAGATAATAAAGTCGGCATATGTCCTTACAGGATACGGAGTCATCCCCGCAGTCTCAAAAATGGCCTTCGGAAACGGCTTTGGCGTCACGATCGACTCCGATATCTCAAAGGAGAATCTCTTCCTGCCGCAGAACGGTTCCATTATCGCAGAAGTGGAAGAAAATGATATGGATGTCATCTGGAATGCGGCCAGAGACCTTGGGCTTTCCGACTTCATCAGAAAGATAGGGACTGTCACGGATGACTCATTATTCTCGTATCAGGATATGAAGCTGCCCGTTGATGAGGCGCTTTTGGCCTGGCAGGGAACGCTTGAAGGGGTCTTTCATACGAAGACAAACGACTCCGACGAAACGCTCCCCGATGAGATATATGAAGCGAAGAATGTATATGTCGGGAAGAACAAAAAGGCTATCCCGAATGTCTTCATTCCTGTATTCCCCGGGACGAACTGCGAATATGATTCCGCAAAAGCCATGAAGGATGCGGGCGCCGCGGTAAATGTCCATATCTTCAGAAACCAAAATGAAAATGATATCGTATCATCCGTTCATGAGTTTGAGACTGCGATCAGAAAGTCGCAGATCATCATGTTCCCGGGCGGATTCTCCGCAGGGGATGAGCCGGAAGGATCAGCAAAATTCATAGCAGCGGCATTCCGGAATGAAAAGCTTAAAGAGGCTGTGATGGACCTTGTCGAAAAACGGGACGGACTTGTACTTGGTATATGCAACGGTTTCCAGACGCTGATCAAGCTCGGCCTTGTTCCCTATGGAAAGATAATAGAGCAGGAGAGCGATTCTCCAACACTTACGTTTAATACTCTCGGGCGCCATATCAGCCATGTCGCATATACAAAGGTCGTATCGAAAAAATCGCCCTGGCTTATGAACGCAGAGCTTTCAAAGGTATATGCTTCTCCTGCGTCGCACGGCGAAGGCCGCTTTGTCGCGAATGAAACATGGATCAAAAAGCTCTTTGAAAACGGACAGGTCGCAACACGCTACTGCGATCCCGACGGAAATATCAGGACCGGTGAGGAATGGAATATCAACGGCTCCTACTTGGCGATCGAGGGCATATGCTCGCCTGACGGAAGGATACTTGGAAAGATGTGCCATGTTGAGAGAACAGGACATGGTGTTGCAAAGAATATATACGGAGAACAGGACATGGGAATCTTCAGATCGGGGGTGGAATATTTCAAATGAAAGCGTATCTGATACTTAGTGACGGAACGGTTTTTTGCGGAGAGAGCATAGGCTCGGAAAAGACCGTGATATGTGAGGCAGTCTTCAACACCTCAATGACGGGCTATATAGAGGTTTTGACGGATCCCTCCTATGCGGGGCAGGGCGTCCTTATGACTTATCCTCTTATTGGAAATTACGGAGTGACTCCCGATATGGAGTCTGACCGCGCATGGGCTTCCGGTTACATAGTCCGCGAGCTTTCCCGACTTCCTTCGAATTTCAGATGTACGGGAAGGATACAGGATTTCCTCAAGGAACAGGATGTGCCCGGAATAGCAGGGATAGATACGAGAAGGCTTACAAAGATACTTCGTGACAAGGGCACCCAAAACTGCATGATCACAACAGACGAAGCCATCGCGAAGGATGTCTCAAAGGTACTTAATGAGATCAAGGCTTATAGGGTAGGCGATGTAGTAAAACGCGTATCAGTTGAAGAAAAGCAGGTGCTTCCCGGTCCCGGAAAGAAGGTAGCCCTCCTTGATCTTGGAGCAAAGAGGCATATCCATATCGAACTCAATAAAAGAGGCTGCGAGGTCACGATATATCCCGCATTCACAAAGGCTGAAGAGATAATAGCTTCGCACCCCGACGGCATCATGCTCACAAACGGCCCCGGAGACCCGAAGGAGGTTCCGGAGATCATTGCAGAGATCAAAAAGCTCTATGACAGCGGCATACCGATCTTTGCGATCTGCCTCGGGCACCAGCTCATGGCGCTTGCGACGGGCGCAGACACCCACAAGCTGAAATACGGTCACCGCGGCGGAAATCATCCTGTAAAGGATTTGAAGACAGGGCATGTCTATATCACATCCCAGAATCACGGCTATGTGGTGGACGAGGCTACTCTTGATCCCTCGATCGCGGAAAGCGCTTATGTGAACGTGAATGACGGGACGAACGAGGGTATTATCTACAAAAAGAAAAACGTGGTGACGGTGCAGTTCCATCCGGAAGCCTGCCCCGGACCGCACGATTCCGATGACCTTTTCTTCAACAGATTTTTGAATATGATGGGGGCCTGAAAAATGCCGAAAAATGAAAGCATCAAAAAAGTATTGATGATAGGATCCGGTCCTATCGTGATAGGTCAGGCTGCGGAGTTTGACTACGCAGGAACGCAGGCCTGCCGGGCACTTAAAGAGGAGGGCATCGAGGTCTGCCTCGTGAACTCAAATCCCGCCACGATAATGACCGACAAGAACATCGCAGACGAGGTCTATATCGAGCCTCTTACCGCAAAGGTCCTTGAAAAGATCATCCTCAAAGAAAAGCCGGACTCGGTCCTTCCCGTTCTCGGCGGGCAGGCAGGATTGAATCTTGGAATGGAGCTCTATGAATCGGGCTTCCTTACAGAGCACAATGTAAAGCTCATAGGCTGTACCTCAGAGACCATCAGAAAGGCAGAGGACAGACAGGCCTTCAAGGACACCATGGAAAAGATAGGAGAGCCTGTTCCTGCTTCACTCGTGGTTCATGATGTGGAAAGCGGAGTCAGGTTCACAAATACGATAGGCTATCCCGTGGTGCTTCGGCCCGCTTATACTCTTGGCGGCTCCGGCGGCGGTATCGCAAATGACGAGAACGAGCTTCGTGAGATACTTGAAAACGGCCTTCGTCTCTCAAGAGTGCACGAGGTCCTTGTGGAGCGCTGCATAGCGGGCTGGAAGGAGATAGAGTATGAGGTGATGAGAGACAGTGCCGGAAACTGCATCACTGTCTGCAATATGGAAAATGTGGATCCTGTCGGAGTTCATACCGGAGACTCGATAGTAGTCGCTCCCTCACAGACCATGTCCGACAAGGAGCATCAGATGCTTCGCACCGCATCCATCAATATCATCAATGAGCTTGAGATTACAGGTTCCTGCAATGTCCAGTTCGCTCTGAAGCCCGATTCGTTTGAATACTGCGTGATAGAGGTAAATCCGAGAGTCAGCCGCTCCTCGGCGCTCGCATCAAAGGCAACGGGGTATCCCATAGCAAAGGTGGCTTCAAAGATAGCTCTCGGCTATACCCTTGATGAGATAAAGAATGCTATCACAAAGAAGACTTATGCCTCATTTGAGCCTGCTCTTGACTATGTGGTCGTAAAGATACCGCGCCTTCCCTTCGACAAGTTCATTACCGCAAAGAGGACGCTTACAACGCAGATGAAGGCTACCGGCGAGGTAATGTCGATAAGCGACAACTTCGAGGGCGCCCTCATGAAGGCTATAAGGTCACTCGAGCAGCATGTGGACTGGCTCGGAAGCTACGACTTCTCCGGACTTTCCATGGATGACCTCAAGAAAGAGCTGAAGATAGTTGATGATCTTCGTATATTCAGAATAGCAGAGGCCATCAGACGGGATATAACGGAAAAAGAGATCGCGGACATCACAAAGATAGATCTCTGGTTCATAGACAAGATCGCGATCCTTGTCGAGATGGAAAATGCCCTTAAGAAAGAAGAACTGACTCCTGAGCTCCTTCGTGAGGCAAAGAGGCTTGAATTCCCCGACAGGGTTATTGGAGAGCTTACAGGAAAGAATGAGGAGGACATCAAGGCGCTTCGCCTTGAGAACAATATTGTAGCTTCATTTAAGATGGTCGATACCTGCGCCGCCGAGTTTGAGGCCGCAACACCTTATTATTATTCGGTTCACGACGGTGAGGATAATGAGGCGGAGGGCGCAAGTGACGGAAGAAAGAAGGTCCTCGTCCTGGGCTCCGGGCCTATCCGGATCGGACAGGGAATAGAATTTGACTTTTGCTCCGTTCACGCGACCTGGGCATTTTCAAGGGAGGGCTGGGAGACAGTCATTATAAATAATAATCCCGAGACCGTCTCCACGGACTTCGACATCGCGGACAAGCTCTACTTTGAGCCGCTGACGCCCGAGGATGTTGAGAATGTGGTCAGGATTGAAAAGCCGGACGGTGCGGTAGTGCAGTTCGGCGGGCAGACAGCGATCAAGCTGACAGCCGACCTTATAAAGATGGGAGTGCCCATCCTTGGAACCGCAGCTGAAGATGTTGACGCGGCAGAGGATCGGGAGCTCTTTGACGAGATACTTCAAAAGACAGGCATTCCGAGGGCAGCAGGCGGCACAGTCTATACAGCGGAGGAAGCGAAGGAGGTCGCAAACCGCCTTGGCTACCCCGTGCTCGTCCGTCCTTCCTATGTCCTTGGCGGGCAGGGCATGCAGATCGCATGGAATGATGATGAGATACAGCAGTTCATGGATATCATCAACCGCTATGCTCAGGATCATCCCATCCTGGTCGACAAATATCTCCAGGGCAAGGAAGTAGAGGTCGACGCGGTCTGCGACGGCGAAGACATAGTGATCCCCGGCATCATGGAGCATATCGAGCGTACGGGTATCCATTCAGGCGATTCGATCTCTGTTTATCCCGCGCCCACGATCTCCGATGAGGTAAAGGCAAAGATCACTGACTATACGGCGAAGCTAGCAAAGGCACTTCACGTAAAGGGACTCATCAATATCCAGTTCATAGACCAGGGCGGCGAGATCTATGTGATCGAGGTAAATCCCCGTTCATCGAGGACTGTGCCCTATATCAGCAAGGTCACAGGCATACCTATTGTCGACATAGCGACAAAGGTAATACTCGGAAGCTCCCTGAAGTCACTTGGCTACACGCCCGGGCTTCAGCCGGAGGCTGATTATTTTGCCATAAAGATGCCGGTGTTCTCGTTTGAAAAATTGAGAGGCGCTGAGATATCCCTCGGACCCGAGATGAAGTCGACGGGCGAGTGCCTTGGCATCGCACCTTCCTTCAATGAGGCTCTTTACAAGGCCTTCCTTGGCGCGAATGTCATATTGCCGAAGCACAAGCAGATGATAATCACAGTAAATGACAAGGACAAGCCCGAGGCCGTCTCCGTCGCGAAGAGGTTCGCTTATCTTGGATACAAGATATACGCAACGCGTTCTACGGCAAAATACCTTCAGGAGCACGGCGTTGACGCACTCTGGGTAAACAAGATCACGCAGGAATCCCCCAACGTCATGGACCTGATCCTCGGCCACAAGATCGATGTGGTCATAGATACGCCTACCGAAGGCCACGGCGACAAGACGAGGGACGGCTTTTTGATAAGGCGGAACGCCATAGAGACAGGCGTTTACTGCATCACCTCGATCGATACCGCAAACGCGCTTGCAATGTCGCTTGAGAGCAATATAGATTCCATCACTCCGATCGATATAGCGAAGGTACAGGGAAGGTAAAATAGTGCCAAGGGGACGGTTCTTTTGTCACTAGAATGGTGCCATGGGATTCCCTGGTATCCGACAATGAAAGGAGGAGGCTTACCATGATAATGACGGCAGAGACCATGAACAACAGGCAGCCGAAGAAAACTGTGAAAAAGGAAGATCCGCGAAAGCTTTCTCATGATGATGACGCGCCGAAGAAGAACGTGAATACGGGCAGGTCTTCAACTTCCTCGAAAAAGCCCACGACATCAAAGCGCCCGGATCTTATGGAGTGTCTTGAGAACTCTATCGAAAACCAGGTAAAGACCCGCACCATAGAGGGCGCGTCAAGAGCAGTGCAGTCGTTGATGAGTGAGATTTTCTGAGGCGGCGGTTTATGAGATGGCGTGTTTACGCGGCTTGTAGGGCATTGTGAACTATAAGGAGAGGAAAATGAAGAAAAAGAAACTATTGTCGGTTCTTGTTGCGGCGGCATTGAGTCTAAGCTGTTTTGCTACTGTTCCGATTGTTTCACAGGCTACCAGCACGGGAGCTGTTGACATGCTCCGACTTTACAATCCGAATAGCGGGGAACATTTTTACACGGCAGACATCGTGGAGAAGGATGATCTTATAAGCAAGGGATGGAAATATGAAGGGGTCGGCTGGATTGCTCCGACTAAATCTAATACTCCGGTTTATAGGCTCTATAATCCAAACGCAGGCGAGCATCACTATACTACGGATAGTGATGAGCGCAACAAGCTTGTGATGGAAGGCTGGAAGGATGAGGGCACAGGCTGGTATTCCGACGATGGCGAGGCTGTTCCTTTATATCGTGAATTTAATCCGAATGCGACTACAGGAACTCATAACTATACATCAAATCTGTCGGAGCACAAATCCCTTGTTTCTTCAGGCTGGACAGATGAAGGTATAGGGTGGTATGGTCTGACATTTGCCGGGACAATTAAAGCGCCTGTACATCAGATTGAAATGAAAAGTGTCCCTATTTATGTGGGAAGTCCTAATGTCATGGATCACTTTTCGTTGTATTTTGCAGATGGTGTGGAAGACCTGGCATTTGCAGACCTGTTTGACTGGGCAGAAGTCCTGAACTCTCTTATACCGGAACCTACGGGCAAGTATGATGGTTTCAAGATTTCTGCCGAGGTTACGGAAGACGGGAAGATGGTGATCCTGAAGCGTGAGACCGGACATGAGATGGCTGTAGACTTCGAAAACAGTCTGTTAATCTGGGACGATTACTGCGGTTTCCTGCAGGGTGCCAATGCCCCTTATCTGGACCTTTCCCATTTACCGGAGTTTGACGAACAGGGACAGCCTGTTTATCTGAGCCGCATTGATACAAGGGAACGTCATGGGCATGGACCTGTGCTGGATCTGAGCGCTCTTTCCATTCCTTTGATCGCACAGGACGGGAAGTATCTCGTACCGCTGCAGACGCTTTCAGCGTTTACATTGTTCCCTAAAGCCATAGGCCTTTATTACAACCAGGAATGCCTGATCGCCACTAATATATCATCGATGACGAATATGAAGGAGAAGCTGGATGATTATCTGGAAAACAGCGGACTGGTGACACCTGAGCTTGCTGCGCGGGCCGAACAGAACTGTTCTACAGAAGAAGAAAAGCGGGCGTATATCCGCAGTGCTGTTGCTGAAACAGAAGCAGGACAGGAAGCCATGAAACAGTTCCAGGAAGCGTGGGATCATTCTTTATACGGACTTTATACCGCAACATCTCCCAAAGGTGCCCGCAGCGAAGCCCTGACAGCCTACAGTTATGATGAATTATGCCTTGAACTGGATTTCTTCTATGGACTGAAAGATTTACATAACATCAAAGATTTTGCTACATTCTTTGCACAGACAGGGCAGGAGGACCTTCTTCTGGATCCTGATGCTCTGACAGCAGATAATGCTCTTTATGACACTCTCCATTATTGGCTTGATGACGGTCATTCTGCATCTGTATCACATTCTTATCTGGTCGATCCTGAATATACGAATGAGAGAAATCTGGGATTCAGCATTGATTCCGGCATAGCCCTTTCAAATAAGCTGACCGGACTGCGTGGCGAAAAGCCCGAAGCAGGGGAGCCTTATTATGAAGTGGGAAATACGGCATATGTAACATTTAACAGTTTCAATATGGATACGAACCTGGATTATTATGCAGCAGCAGAAAATGGCTCGCTTCCTGATATTTCAAAGGATACCATAAGCCTGATTTATTATGCTCATCAGCAGATTAACCGGAAAAACAGCCCGATCGAAAATGTTGTGCTGGACTTGAGTACAAATGAAGGCGGTATGGCTCCTGCAGCCATCTGGACACTTGGATGGTTCCTTGGTGATGCACAGCTGTCAGTCACACATACTGCTACCGATGCAGAGACCACTGTTGCTTATCGTGCTGATGTAAACTTTGACCATAAGTTTGACGAAGCCGATACGATCTCTGAACTGAATCTTTACTGCCTGACATCTCCGGTGTCATTCTCCTGCGGCAATCTGGTGCCATGGGCTTTTAAAGCAGATGGACGGGTGACCCTGTTGGGACGGGTGACTGGCGGCGGAAGCTGTTCGGTATTGTATGCAACTACCCCATGGGGAACCAGTTACCAGCTTTCCGGTCCTCAGCAGATTTCCTTTTTAAAGAACGGTGCATACTATGATGTGGATCGTGGAGTTGAACCTGACTATTTTATCAGGGACTATCATAAATTCTATGACAGGAAAGCTCTGACACAGATCATTAACGGTTTGAATTAACGGAATTTTTCAGCCATTTCGGAAGGAGCGGGTGCGGCCGCCGGAGGGCGGGCGGGGCTTTATGAAGCCCCGCCTTTGTGCTATCATATGGACAGCGGTTTTTCGCTGTTTTTAAGGAGCATCTTCATGCAAAGGATCGGGATAGGATACGAGTATTACAAGGATTTCCTCGACCATAACCTTTATTATGTCGATAAGACACTTCTCATAAAGGATGTCATAGATTTCGGGGGAGCGGTCACATTGTTCACGCGTCCCCGCCGGTTCGGAAAGACCCTGGCGCTTTCAATGCTTCGCATCTTTTTTGAAGAGGAGAGGGACCGGGACGGGAATATCGTGGACAACTCCCGCTATTTTTCCGGAAAGAAGATAATGGATTGCGGGGATCCGGAAATACTTTCAATGATGGGGAAATATCCCGTCATAAAGCTGTCCTTAAAATCAGCAAAGCAGCCGGATTTCAAAACTGCGATACAAAAGCTTTCTGAGGAGATAGCAGGCGAGTTTCGGAGGCACCGCTATCTTGAAAGCTCTGACCGCATCGATCCATCACTGAAGAACAAGTTTCTTGATCTATACTTGGGAGCAGGTGATCCTGATGACCCCGGAAAGTATTCTACCGCGTTAAAGACCCTGTCGGAATGCCTTTATGAGCACCACGGGAAAAAGGTCATAATCCTCCTTGACGAATATGACGTACCCTTGGAAAATGCCTGGTACAGCGGTTTCTATGACGAGATGGTCGGTTTCATAAGGTCACTTTTTGAGTCAGCCTTAAAGACCAATGACGCTCTCGAGAGGGCTGTCATCACAGGGTGCCTTCGGATAAGTAAGGAGAGCATATTTACAGGGCTAAACCACTTGATGGTAAATTCCATAAGAGGAGAGGACTTTGGTGAATTTTTTGGCTTCACGCAGGCGGAGACAGAACAAATGCTCATAGATTACGGACTCTCCGAAAAGATCGAGGAAGTAAGGGAGTGGTATGACGGTTACCTCTTTGGTGATTCGGATGTATACAATCCCTGGAGCGTCATAAACTATGTAGCCAATCACAGGAGAAATCACGACCGCTTCCCTGAGCCCTACTGGTCCAATACCTCCTCAAATACGATAATAAAGGAGCTTGTCGAAAATTCGACTCCTGAACAAAAAAGAGAACTGGATATTCTCATAAACGGGGGAACTATTGAGAAGCGCATCCATGAAGATATTACATACGCTGATATCCACGAGAGCGAGGACAATCTCTGGAACTTCCTCTATTTTACGGGTTATATGAGAAAGGTGTCTGAGAGGAGTATTGGAAGAGATGTCTACCTTACCATGAGGATTCCCAATAATGAGGTGGCGTGCATTTACAGCGACCAGATAATGAACTGGTTTGAAAAAAGAAAAAAGGAGATCAGCCGTGAGCCTCTTTACAAGGCGATAGAAAACCGTGACGGCAAGGCGATAGGGGCTTTCCTTACAGAGGTTCTTCAGAAGACGATCAGCACCTTTGATTCCGGCGAAGACTTTTATCATGGATTATTTTTGTCACTTCTATACGGGATGCCTTATTACGCCCCGAGATCGAACAGGGAGGAGGGCGATGGCCGGCCTGATATCGTGCTCTATCCGGACAGACGGGAGGACCCCGCCATTATCTTTGAACTCAAGGTAAGAAAGGAATATGAAGATATGGAGGAAGGCCTTCGGGAGGCCTTTGCACAGATAGATGACAAACGCTACGAACAGGGTGTGCTGGATGAAGGATATCTTGGCTTTGTGAGCTTTGGCGGCTGCTTTTGCAAAAAGAGCGCTTTGATCGAATTCAAGGCCGCATCTGAAAAAAAGCAGGGGAGACTGATCTGAAAATGCACTTTTTTTCCGGTTGACTATTCTGCGCAGTTTTGCTAATATAGTCTGCGCTGTGGCGAGGTAGCTCAGCTGGCTAGAGCACGCGGTTCATACCCGCGGTGTCGAGAGTTCGAGTCTCCCCCTCGCTATATACAAAAATGGAAGCCCTTGCGGCTTCCGTTTTTGTATATAAGAGAATCTAAGCATCGAACTCACAAGACACCGCGGGTGCGGTGTCGAGAGGCGAGGTGCGTCCAGTGGACGCACGCATTCGAGCCGACCGGAGCGGAGCGGAGACCGAGGCGCGTCCAGTGGACGCACGCCCTCGAGCCGATTTTACTATTATTTTATCTTCCATCCAATTCCTTCATTGATCCAGCCCAGTTCCACAAGCATATCCCTTTCGCTTTCAGAGGCGGTCCAGTTGTGCTCGCCGTTTGAACTGTTCGGATTATACAAACGGTACTGCGGCGTGCCGGATGAAGAATCCGTGCCAAGCTCGTAATGCGAGATCCCTTCATAGACCCATCCTGCCGAAACGAGATTTTGAACTTCGGAAACGTCTGTTGTGTAGAAGTGCATACCTCCGTTGTTCGGATTGTAGACACGGAGAATGGCTACAGCATCTTTGTCATCCTTTCCTACTGCGGAGAAATCCGAATCCGATTCGTGAAACCAGCCGATCGAGGAGAGATACTTAGCCTCTGAGCTGCTTTTGGTATAAAAATGTTCACCGCGGGTGGGGTCGTACAACCTGTATATGGTGCCTTCAGAAACGATCTCTTCAGAGAGTGTCACTGCGTTGCCGGTTACGGGATCGGTGATCGTGATTTTTTCCGAATCATCTTTTCCGGTCTCACCCGTTTCGGTGGTTTCTGTCACATTTCCGATGCTGCCGCTCTGATATACGCTGCTTCCTACAGTCAATGTGTAGCCGTTATAATTGATGCTTCCGCTGCCGGTCAGACTGGATACTTCGCTGTCTCCGGTGAGTACCCATATGCTCCCGCTTTCAATTGCCATATTGACGGTGCCGATCGAAGACGATACAGTTTCACCTTTTCCGTTTGTGATCTCGCCGGATGTCTTTCCGGTAAAAACAGTGTTTCCGGTCAGATTTAAATTTAATGTGGAGTCTTCTCCCACAAGTACGCTGCCTTCAAGGGTCTGGTCATTGGCATTTAATGTGGCAACATTTGACGCGCCGCTCCAGCCGTCATCGCATACTGAGATCAGAGCGCCGTTTGGAGCGTTTGTAATATCAACATCATCAAGGGTGATAACAGCATTCGTGTTCGTCACATGGAAGGTGTCGCCGTTTTTTGAGGTCAGCGAGCCGCCGGTCATCGTAAAGGAGGAAGTTCCGTCGCTTGCATCGCCGGACTGGGACTGATAGATCATTATCGTATCATAGAAGGTGGCGTTTCCGTTCAATGCGTTATTGTCTGCCGTAAGGTCGCAGTCCGTAAGCTCTATGGAACCCGTGCCTTCGATACAGACGCCCTCGGATTTGTTTGAGACCAGGGTGGCGTTTGATACGTCAACATCAGCAGTAGAGTAGATAGCGGGAGAGCCAAGGCCGTTTGAAGTATAGGTGCCGCCGTCTACGGTGACCCAGCCGCCGCCGCGGTCAGTCCGGATGGGAGCCGAGGAGCTGCCGCTTGTGGTGATAGTAAGGTCCTTCGCGTTCGTTGTGCCGCCATAGGTGGTCATGATGCCGCCGCTGCCGTTTCCGGTGGTAGTGATCGTGACATCCGAGATATTGACGGTGGTTCCATCGCCTGTTGCATTTGTTGTGCCATTATTTGCGCCATAGGAAAATACGCCGTTTGCGCCGGCAGCGTCTGTCGTTACGGTGCCGCCGTTTATCGTAAGGCAAGTCCCGTCCTTTGCCATGACTGCGGAATTGATGCCGTAGAAGCTGTAAGCGTCGCTGCTGCTTGTCCCGCCGGTTTTGGTTACGGTCACATCGGAAAGTGAAACGCTGTCTGATGTTTCGACAAGAAGGGCGTTTTCATCAGCAGTTTCGGATGCATAGGTTTTTCCGGCGTCCGTTGTTCCCGAGGTGATAGTGGTTGCGCCGCTCCAGCTCACATCGCTCTGGGACGGCCCGCCGGGACCGCCGCCCATGCCGCCTTCGGGAGGCTCACCCGGAGGATTGCCCATTTCACCGCTGGGAGGTTCCGGCGGTGTCTCTTTCGCAAGCGAGACCATTCCCGGAGCAATAACGCCTGCGGTCAGGGTCAGCGCTGTTGCGAGTGTCATAAATCTCATTAAGCTTTTCTTTTTCATGATAACCTCTTTTCTATTGCAGTTTCCTGCGATGGCTTTGATCGTGATTGGGAAGCTTTTTCCCTGCCTGATGAAGGGAGTTTAGCAGGGCATGCTTAAATGAGGCTTAAAAATTGGTTTATTCTTTTTTATCTCATCATATGAGGTGGGATACTGCTTTTTTATGTCTATTCTAAGCTCCAGTTCATAGACAAGCTTATTGTATAGGCTCCGTCTTGGTTTGAATTTGCCGGTTGGACAGTCATCCGTTTTTGGGGGAAAGATATCATTCAGATTCAAGGTGATGATAGCCTGTTTTACTGGCTTAGCAGAGGGAGTCAGAAGAAAAGCTACAGCTGGGCAGGATTCCTGAAGATGATTGTGATGTATGGGGTATGTTTTCGCTATTACGATCACTTTGATGCGTGTTACGTTACGGATTATAATAGCGATATGATAAAATCATCTGCGCACAAAGGCTTAAAAGAGTTTTATGAAACCGGCTCAAAAAAGGGAATACAGGCAGAGCATGCGTCCAAGCTTGGCAGAATGCTTGATAGGTTGGACACCAGTACTAATCCTCAGGATATGAATCTGCCGGGATACAGACTGCATCCGTTAAAAGGAGATAAAGATGATATGTGGTCTGTTACGGTAAATGGCAATTGGCGTATGAACTTTTATTTTGAGGAAGAAGATGCTTATCTTGTTGATTACCATTGAAAAAGGAGAAAGATGAAAATGACCAGAAAGCCCACCCATCCGGGAACTGTTTTTTTCGAGGACGTTATGAAACCGTTAAACCTTTCTGTTACTGACACTGCGCGCATGCTGGGCGTGAGTAGGAAAACCCTGTCCGAATTCATTAATGAGAAATCTTCATTAAGCCCGGAAATGGCTCTAAGAATAAGCAAGGCAACAAATACATCTGTTGAGAGTTGGATGAATATGCAGCAAAAGCTTACGCTATGGACTGCCCGAAAGCATGAGCCTGATAATGTGATTCCTTTCTCGCTATGTGTGGCACAGGAAGGGTAAAGCAGATAATGTGGTACCGAAAGACCATAATCCCGAGGGATGACGCAGTTGCCTGAGCGGAAATCAACACATATGTTATGGCGATGGAGCCAGAAGAAGTGCAATGGGGACAGGTACTCGGTTATGTATGGCGGAGCATTGGATCTCCGCGAGACGTTGGATTATGATTTTAAGACAGAGCAGGAGTTTTCTTATTCGGATCTGACTCTGAAAATAACTGATCGAATTGTGACACGGAGCCGGGAGCCTTATTTTCGGCTCCTTTGTTTTATGGCTTTACTGTCAATGACAATGGCTCATCCCTGTGATAAAATTACCCTCAAGCTCGGGAAGGAGATGATAAAGATCGCTTCTGATTGCGGCATGACCGTAAAGCCGTGCGCGGAAGGAAACGAGCTTGCGGACTATGGGGCTGACTGCAGCGGGTGCATGAAGATCAGTGATTACGAAAAGGCTATCGGCAAAAGGCTTAATGCACCAAAGAAGAAGGCAGCCAGAGCTGAATGTGCCTGTTATCTGTCATGTGACATAGGGGCTTACAATACCTGCCTTCATCTCTGTAAATATTGCTACGCAAATGCTGAACCGGAAACGATATATGCGCAGAACAGATTACATGACCCGTCTTCACCGTTTCTGATCGGAAATTATATGGAAGGTGACAGGATACATGAAGTGCCGCAGGAGTCCTGGATAGATATGCAGGAGGTCCTGTTTGCCCTATGACTGCTTTGTGAGGTTTATTGATTATGTCAGTAGAAAATGGCGTGTGGATCATGCACGGGCTTGATTGGAATGATCCCTACCGGATCAGGACATGGCAGGAACTTGTGAATTGGGTAAATGAGATTGGTTTTTTGCCGCTTTTCGGGAATGAAGTGAAAGGTTTTTCAGTCGAGGAGCATACAGCGCCTGATTACTGGTGGTCCGGAAACCGGCAGGAGGATCCGTGGGAGTGGAGAGAGATAATCGCAGCAAGCACAAAAGTAGCTTATGGGAAGTTCTTTTCAAACAAGGCGGGATTTATAAGCTTTGAATGGCTGCCCGATTTTGTGAATTGCAGGCGGGAGGGCTATGATTTTGACAGCCGGTATCAGGATGGCCTTGCAAGCCGTCGTGAAAAAAAGATAATGGATTTCTTCATCACCGGGGATGAAGATGGAGACCCGGTTTTCAAGGATGAACGGATCCTGTCAACAGAACTGAAAAAGCTGGCAGGCTTCGGAAAGGGCAAAGAGAAAAATTTCTCCGGCATTATCACCGCACTTCAGATGCAGACATACCTCGTGATCGTGGATTTTGAGCGGCGAAAGAACAAGCGCGGCGAGGAATATGGAATGCCTGTTTCCATCATGCTCCCTCCGGAGTCGGTATGGGGATATGAGAAGGTGACATCAGAGTATCAAAAAAAGCCGGAGAGCTCGTGGAACAGGATATTTGAGCATGTAAAAGAGATGTATCCGAAGGCTTCCGAAGCTGACATCATCCGGCTGATCGGGAAGAGACCCGGGAGATAATAAGGCTTACCGGCAGGCGCTGTAAAGAGGAAGCAGAAAGAGTTGGTGATTTTTATGAAAAATAAGAGCATTAGAAAACACAGGAAGCTTTATCATATAGCACCATGGATCCTAATGATCGTGATGGTATTTGGCTGCATGGCAATGACGGGCTGCAGCGGGCCTGCTAATGAAAAAGCAAAGAGCAATATTATCGATTTTCCCCAAGCCTCCAATGTGAGGACCACATTGTCGAGGGAGGGATATACCTTAACCGGGGCCGTCGTGTTGAGCAGGCACAGCATCCGCTCACCTCTCTCAGGCGCGGGTTCGGCGCTTGACAGCATGACTCCTCACGATTGGTTTGAATGGTCATCGGAAGCAAGCCAGCTTTCTGTCAAGGGAGGTACCCTTGAAAGTGCGATGGGACAGTATTTCAGGAAATGGCTTGAGTCTGAGAAGCTTTTTGAGCCGAATTATCAGCCCTCGGATGAGGCGGTCCGGATATATGCGAATTCAAAACAAAGGACGATCGCGACGGCGCATTTTTTTGAGGCGGGACTGCTTCCGGTAGGTGAAGCAAAGGTGGAGTATTCAGGCGAGTATGACACCATGGATCCTGTATTCAATCCCGTTCTTACATACATGTCTGATGATTATGCGAAGGATTGCGATGAGAAGATCCATGCGCAGTTTGACAAAAAAATCGCAGAGCTTCAGGGCAATTATGATCTGATCTCAAAGGTTCTTGACATTGATAAGTCTGAGGCTCATAAGAATGGGAGCTTTTCGGGCTTTAAGACGGACGACAGTGTTTTTTCACTGCAAAAGGATAAAGAGCCTGCCGTGAGCGGATCTCTTAAGACGGGATGTCAGGTCAGTGACGCCCTTGTCCTGCAGTATTACGAGGAGAAGGATCCGGTCAAGGCAGCATTTGGAAAGAAGCTGTCTGATGAGGATTGGGATAATATAGCAAAGGTCAAAGATATATATGGAGATGCTCTCTTTACTGTTTACGACATTTCTGTCAATGTTGCCCATCCGCTTCTTGAAGAGATGAGAAAAGAGCTTACGTCAGGCGGCAGAAAATTTTCATTCCTTTGCGGTCATGATTCAAATCTATTGAGTGTGCTGTCAGCGCTTGAGGCGGAGGATTACGAACTGCCTGATGCCATAGAAAAAAAGACTCCCATAGGCTCCAAGCTTGTTGTCAGCAAATGGGTGAATGGCAGTGGCGATGAGTTTATAAGCCTTGATCTCGTGTATCAGAAGACGGAGCAGCTTCGCAGCATATCCCTTCTTTCGAAAGAAGATCCGCCCGGGATCTATACTGTCAGCCTCAAAGGACTTACAGCAGAAAAAGACGGGCTGTACAAAGCGGAAGAGGTGCTTTCTCGCTTCAAAAAAGCGATCGATGCATATGATGGGCTTTCAAAGACCTATGATGCAAAGCAGGCGGCGTGAGCGGGCTTGGATCAGGATAGGATAGAGATAATATCCAAAGGCGTTTTTGCAATCGCAGAAGCGCCTTTTTCTTCAAGAAACGCCCTGTCCCGGAATCCCCACAAAACCGATATACAGCCCGGATTCTCGGAAACGTGACGATGAAAACCTCGTCACAATTTCCCAAAAGCCGCTAAAATACTGAATTTATCCAAATGGAAGTTTGATTTGATGATACAGGGAAGAAATAGTATAATATCCCTGTAAAATTTTATTTAGTTGCATAAATATATGGTTCTTCCTCATCTATTAGTTTTTTTTCGTAGAAAACCATCATAAACTGAAGTATAATAGGCATATATCGCATAGGAGAGGTGATAAAAATGCCTACTACAGCCCTCAATCTACAGTCCTTTTATC
>Ga0310695_10000319_pt1 | contig 128360 bp, 101 predicted proteins | sample RumenRJG_04DNA_FD_203882 | JGI IMG/M metagenome (GOLD analysis project Ga0310695, IMG submission 203882) | Bovine rumen microbial communities from Lethbridge, Alberta, Canada - RJG_04 (v2) (version 2) | ecosystem: Host-associated > Mammals > Digestive system > Stomach > Rumen | place: Canada...
TATCTTTCCCTCGTGGCTGTAGGAAGTGCCATAATTGTCAGATAAGTTTCGTCCACGCTATAACGTGAACGCTCACCTTATCCATTCTCTGACAATTATTCCTTGAAACTTCCTACATTTCGAGGTCTTTGAATGAGATAGCGAACGCCATTTCTCTTGTCCACAATGTCTTTGGGTGTCACACGAATGCGAAATCCAGCGACAAAGGTACTCATTTCTCGTGAATTAGAACGCGGAAATTTCGTATTTTTTTCATTTTTACCTTTCTAATAATATATAAATTGCAGATTTATGGCCGAAAATTGTTGTTTTTCCCCAAAAAGTTAGTATCTTTGCCAGCGCAAAGAAGCAAATGAGAATAGATAATAAGTTTGTCGAACTCGCCAGCGAATCGCCTTTGATAGTCTCAGACCTCGTGGTTTGTTTGGCTAAAAATAGTTAATTATGACGCAACTAATTGAAAATCAGTATAGAAATCTCGTTAACCAAGTTTTCAACGAGGATGAGTATTAATCGGTTTTCGTAGCCGTAAGTAATTGAAAATCAAAGAGGTGTGTAAATTGTTTTTTGCATACCTCGTTTTTTTTGTGCCTCTATGAATTTTTCAGGCTAGATACTGCCTGGCTGTCAAACTCTTCATCCCTCAGAAGCATGTTGACGCTCGAAATCAGTATTGCAAGGTCTTTCGGTAAGAAATCCATTTCACAAATTCTATTAAAACACACTGCAAAAGTACTCATTTTCCCTTTATTATTCGTATCTTTGCAGCCAACATTACAATACTTTAAGAGAATTATGGCACATAATTGTGAAAACTGCAAATTTCGGGCGCACTACGACAAGGAGCCCAATTCTTTCTTAGGTAAGTTCTGGCGTTGGCATATCAATTTCTGCGCAGGCTGGAAGGGTTATTTCACCAGTCAGAGTGAAGATAAGAAGGCTGAACTGAGAGCAAAGTATAACTTTACAAAATATTAAGTTATGGCAAAAAAGATTATGTTTGGTGCTTTTATGGCACTGCTATCAATGACAAGTTGCAACAACGGAAATAGTAACGAAAACGTAACGTCCACACCGTCTTTTGATGAGGTATTAACCTCACGCAGAAGTGTCCGCAACTACGATGCCTCGAAGAAAATCACTGAGGCAGAAGTTCGTGATCTTATCAAGGCTGCTCAGGAGTCTCCTTCATGGGCTAATCAGCAGCCTACCAAATATTATGTGGCCATCAGCGAAGAAAAATTGGCGGCTATCGAGCCGAAGAGCCTAACCGTCCTGAGAGAAAGAATCTTGATGAAATCGTGAAATTCTTCTGATAAATCTTGGATAATATGGAACTATTGGAATTGATAAAAAGAAGATATAGCTGTAGGAACTATAAGCCTAAGAGTGTTGAGAACGAAAAACTGGACTACATTATGGAGTGTGTTCGGTTTGCTCCTTCTGCTGTGAATAAACAGCCGTGGATGTTCCGTATCATTAGCAGTGAGGAAGATAGAAAGAAAATCAGCCAATGCTACAACCGTGAATGGTTTGCTACTGCCCCTGTTGTTATCATTGCATCTATACTGCATGATGAAGAATGGGTACGCTCCGACGGTAAACATCATGGCGATATTGACATAGCCATTGCAGTAGAGCATCTTTGCCTGGCTGCTACAGAACAGGGACTTGGTACATGTTGGGTATGTAACTTTGATGCCGAACTGTGCAAGAAGTCCTTTGGTCTAGGTGAGAATGAGGAAGCTGCCGTTCTGATTCCCATTGGCTATGCTGCCGATGAACCGAAGGAAAAGAAGCGTAAGGCCATTGAAGAAATATGCAAGTAAACAAAACACCATAAGAAGATGAAAAAAGTAATCAGTACAACAAAGGCACCTTCGGCAATAGGTCCTTATAGTCAGGCAATCCAAGTGGGAAATATTATCTATACCTCTGGACAGATTCCCATCGACCCTGCTACTGGAAGTTTTGTTGAGGGAGGTATCAAGGAACAAACCCGTCAGTCTTTGCTCAACGTGAAGGCTATTTTAGAAGAGGTTGGTCTGACAATGGGCAATGTAGTGAAAACTACGGTATTCATGGCTGATATGAATGACTTTGCGGATATGAACGCTGTTTATGCAGAGTTTTTCACAGAGCCATACCCTGCAAGGTCTGCCGTTGCCGTAAAAACTTTACCTAAAGGAGCATTAGTTGAAATTGAAGTAGTAGCAGGCGTATGACAAAGATATTAATCCTATCATTGTTAGGTCTCTGCTTTGCGTTGACAATGGACGCTCAAAATGGCCTGAAAAAGGTCTATAACGAGAACATCAACCCCATCGAGCAGATAGACCAGGCATTAGTGAAAGCTAGGTCTGAAGGAAAGTTCGTCATCTGTCAGGTGGGAGGTAACTGGTGTCCCTGGTGCTTGCGCTTTGCTGACTTCATAACGAATGACACTACAATAAGCAATGTCATTGACGAGAACTTTGTCTATATCCATGTGAACTACAATCCACGGAAATCTGAGGGAGAGGAAAAGGTGCAGTTGGCAAAGGCTATGCTGGAACGACTGAATAATCCTGCGCGTTTCGGATTCCCAGTTTTTGTGGTACTTGATGAAGAAGGTAGGGTCATCCATATTCAAGATTCGAGTTTCTTGGAAGAGGGACAAGGTTACAACCAAGAGAAAGTGCTGCGTTTCTTCAAGAATTGGACTCCAAAGGCAGTGATGCAATGATATAGTACCACAAATCACTAATATGGGACATGGTAATCTTCGACGTGGATTTCTTATAATATTATATATAATAAAGTACGCGAAGACATATTGACAGTTTAATCGCTAAATAAAACTAAAACTTTATATAAGTGTGAGCCTTTCAGATGGAAAATGATTATTTTTGCAGCATAAAAACGTATTGATTAATAATAACGATATTATGGCATTATTCGATCAGATTAGCGAGGACATCAAGTCTGCAATGAAGGCTCGCGACAAGGTGCGTCTGGAGACACTCCGCAACATTAAGAAAGTATTTCTGGAAGCAAAGACTGCTCCAGGAGCCAACGACACATTGGCTGATGCTGATGCATTGAAGATTATCTCAAAACTGGCTAAGCAGGGTAAGGAAACGGCAACGACCTACACACAAGCAGGGCGTCAAGACTTGGCTGATGCAGAGTTGGCACAAGTGGAAGTTCTTGAGAGTTATCTGCCGAAACAACTTTCCCAAGAGGAGATTGAAGCAGAGGTGAAGATGATTATTGCTGAAGTGGGAGCCACAAGCATGAAGGAGATGGGAAAGGTAATGGGCACAGCCAGCAAGCAGTTGGCAGGAAAGGCTGATGGACGAGTCATCTCTGAGATTGTAAAGAAACTCTTGGCATAAGCTAACATAAATTATTAGAGATCTATGAGGTGTGAAAGACAACTTTCACACCTCATTATTAAGCATACGAGCCTATCAAGAGATAGTAAAGAAGTGTGGAAGTCAGTGAGTAAAAAACAAGAGTTGAATCTAAGAGACCTTGGAGATGCTATTGAGGGCGTTCCCAAAGGGTTGTTTCTGCGTAGCGGCAAACTTAGTATATTCACGAAGGAAGAGTGTGCTGACCTCTGTTGGCGGTACAATATCAAGAGCGTCATTGACCTTAGAACGCCTATTGAGTCGGCAGAGTTCCAGGATCCATTGCCTGAAAGTGTGGAATATCTGCAGATTCCGATCTTGAAAGATTCTGCTGTCGGTATAACCCATGAGACAGGTTCGGACCCAATGACCATTATCAAGAATCTGCGCAAGAATCCTGAGAAATTGAAGGAAATGGTGCCAGACTTCGAGGCACTCTATATGGACATCGTAACAGATGATTACTGTAGGAGGCAGTTGGATAAGGTCGTTGCAACTCTGCGGGGAAATGCGGAAAAAGGCATCTGCACACTCTATCACTGTACAGCCGGAAAGGATAGGACAGGTATCGTTAGTATGGCTTTGCTGAAATCATACGGTATCAGTGATGCCGAGATAATCAAGGACTACATGAGGACTAACTACAATGCTTTATGGCCAACGATCAAGAAATGTGTGGGGGTAGGGTTGATGACCTGGAACTGGGAGTTGGTAAAGACAGCATATGTATCCTTTATGGCTCGGAGGGAACTCATAGAAACATCTTTGAAATATTATGTTGTCTGACCATCATCGTTGCGAGGTCAAGTCCAGAACTCTTTGTCGCCGGTTTCTTCCATTTCGCCCTGACACTTTGGACAGGTTTTCTTGTCCCATATCTTGATGTGGTTGCTACCGCAGTTCAGACAGAGCCTGCCCACCTCGCTTCTGTAGGATGGGGCAACGTCGGCAATGATACCGCCAACAACGATGTTCAGGATGCTCTTGCAGTCAGGGCATGATATCGGTCTGATCTCTTGTCGGAAGAGTCCACGGCCCTCGTACGCTTCAGCCTCGTATCCGCATTTCTTGCAGCGGTATTTCAGTTTCCAAGCCATAACCTGTTTATGATGGAGAATGACTACATAGACAGATTACAGGATAACCTCCATTGTAGTCTTCTGCACCTTCATCTCCATGCTCTTATAAAAACATAGGGCGGGACTGTTCCCTTCCCAGACGTTCAAGGTGATGTTATGGCATCCGATAGACTGGGCGTACTGGTACACATGTTCGTACAAGGCTTTGCCCACATGCTGGCCGCGAAACTGCTCGTCGACGCAAATATCATCAATATATAACGTCTTGACATCCTGAAGCAGGGTGTGCCCTTCGATTTCGGTAATCTGACAGAAGGCGTAGCCCTGTATCTTGCCGTCATCGTAAACGAAGATCGGCTTCTGATTATCTGCGAGCATGACCTCGAGTTCGGACTCGTTGTACTTGGTCGTATGGGGTTTGAACAAGTCTGGACGTATCTTGTAATGCACCATATTTACTTGATGTAGCAGATCTATGATACGCTTGATGTCTGTTTTGTTTGCCTTTCTAACCATTGTTTATTGTTTTCTAAAAATCACTTAAATCAGAGGCAAAGTTAAGTATATTTCTTTTATTTTGTTTATTTTTGCAGCAAATATTAGGAATGTTTATGAAAGCGGGCCAGATGAAAACCGCAGTAATTGGCGGTGGGGCGGCAGGCTTCTTTTTGGCCGTAAACCTAAAGGAGGCAATGCCGGAGATGGAGGTGACCATCTTCGAGCGTAGTCATCGTGTGCTTTCGAAAGTCGCTGTTTCTGGGGGCGGGCGCTGCAATTGCACGAACAGTTTTGCTGAGGTGCGAGACCTGTCAGCGGTTTACCCTCGTGGTCACCGACTGATGAAACGTCTGTTCAAGACCTTCGACTATCGCGACGTTTATCAGTGGTTTGAACATCATGGTGTACCATTGGTGACGCAGGACGATGAGTGCGTCTTCCCGGCCACCCAGGACTCTAGGGCTGTCATCGACTGTTTCCTCTCCTTGGCCCGCCGCCACAGGATAGATATCCGGCAGGGGGAGAAAGTTTCGTCGCTGGCGGATCTGTCGGACTATGACTTCGTGGCCGTCACCACAGGCGGATCTCCGACAGGCGAGGGACTGAAGTGGCTCGCGCAACTGGGGCATGAACTGGAGCCGCCCGTTCCCTCTTTGTACAGCCTGCGGATAGGAAACGAGAGATTATGCGAACTGATGGGGACGGTGGTCAACGATGTGACAGTACGCCTGTCTGGTACGAAATTCCGTGCTGACGGTCCCTTGCTGATCACGCATTGGGGGGTGAGTGGTCCTGCCATCCTGAAACTATCTAGTTATGCAGCCCGCTTCCTGGCGGACAGTGACTATAGAACTACGCTTTCTATTAACTGGTTACAGCGTGACGAATCCAGCGTGCAGGCTACTCTCACTGAGACGGTCTCCCGTCAGCCTCAGAAGCAACTGACAACCCAGTGTCCTTTAGGACTGTCGCTACGGCTATGGAATCATCTGCTGGCAGAGGCCTTAGGCCCCAGAAGTCAGATCAGGTGGATGGATATGAGCCGTAAGGATATGAACCGGCTGACGAACATCCTCGTGAATGCTACTTATCCAGTGACGGGTCGAGCCCCTTTCAAAGACGAGTTCGTCACCTGTGGAGGGGTCTCTCTGAAGAGCGTAGACCCTGCTACGCTTGAGAGCCGGCACGTGCCCCGGCTCTATTTCGCCGGTGAGGTGCTTGATATAGACGGTATTACGGGCGGGTTCAACTTTCAGGCGGCATGGACGACTGCCTATGTCGTGCAACAATCCATTAAGACTGCCGCTGATGCAATAAATGCCGGCGTTTTGCGTTATTAAGGAGGTGTTGAAGCGTTATTCCATAGTATGGCTCCTGTCTCTGGCCGCCCTGACGGTCAGAGCGCAGTATGATGTGTCGTTCAGCCACTATTGGGCGATGGAGCCTTCGTTCAACCCTGCTGCCGTCGGTAAGGAGGCTAAACTGAATGTGGTAGGAGCCTATGCGATGCAGTTGGCAGGTTTTGAGAATAATCCGAAGACGATGTATGCTGCTGCGGACATGCCTTTCTATGCGATGAACAGTTATCATGGCGTCGGTATCCAGTTCATGAATGATGCCATTGGTCTTTTCACTCACAAGCGATTTGGTCTGCAATATGCTTATCAACCCCAACTCTGGGGAGGCAAATTGAGCCTGGGGGTACAGGCTACGATGCTCAGTGAGACTTTCGACGGCTCGAAGATAGATATCATCGATACAGGTGATCGTGCCCTGCCTTCGTCTTCCGTCAACGGCACCGCCTTCGACATCAGTGCCGGCCTCTATTATAAGCATCGTAACTGGTATGCCGGCGTTTCGGTCCTCCATCTTAACGCACCCAAGGTGGAACTGGGCGAAAAGAACGAAATAGCCGTCTCTTCCACATATTATTTGACTGGCGGATACAATATTCGGCTGAAAAATCCGTTTCTTACGATACAAACCTCGTTCTTGGGACGTACAGATGGTGTCGCTTACAGGGCGGATGTCTCCGGGCGGCTGATGTACAAACACGAGAAGAGAGTGCTGTATGCAGGGATGTCGTATAGCCCGACAAATTCTGTGACGGTACAGATCGGTGGCGATGTGCACGGTGTGCGGCTGGGATATAGTTATGAGATATACACGTCGGCTATCAGCATCGGAAACGGAAGCCATGAACTCTACGTGAGTTATCAGACGGAACTGAACCTGTTTAAGAAGGGGCGTAACTTGCATAAGAGTGTGAGAATCTTGTAGTGAGAGGTAAGAGGTGAGAGAAATGATGATGGGCAGAAATGTAAATACAAATATAAAAATGTTTAAGAAAATGCTTAAGATAGAGAGTTTGGTACAGGTGGGAGTATTCTCTTACCTCTTACCTCTCACCACTTGCCTCCTGCTGGCAGGTTGTTTTGGCAGCAAACTGGCTTCTTCTGCAGGCGGTGAGGTGACTGGCACTGGCGGCAGAGCCTTTACGGAACCGACCCCATACGGCATGACGCTGGTGAAGCGCGGCCATCTGAAGATGGGTATTGAGAAAACGGACAGCCTTTGGGGCCGTCAGACACCATTGCGCGACATCTCTGTCGACGGATTCTGGATGGATGAAACGGAGGTGACCAACTCCAAGTACCGCCAGTTCGTTAACTATGTGAGAGACTCCATCCTCAGAGAGCGACTGGCAGAAATCGATGAGACCTATCGTACCGTTAAGACAGACCGCGAGGGCAATGAACTCGGTTCGGTGCTGAACTGGAAGAAGGCGCTGCCGCGTAAGCCCAGTGAGGACGAGCAGGAGATCATCGACGGCCTCTATGTCACCAATCCTGTTACCGGGGAGAAGATGCTCGACTATCGGCAGATGAACTATCGCTATGAAGTGTTTGACTATACCGCTGCCGCCCTGCGTCGCAATCGTCTGAACCCAGAGGAGCGCCATCTGAATACGGATATCGCCGTTGATCCTAATGAGCAGGTGTGGATATCTAAGGATACGGCCTATATCGACGACGAGGGCAAGATTGTCAGAGAGACCATCAACCGCCAGTTGTCTGGTCCATGGGACTTTCTGAATACCTATATAGTAAACATCTATCCCGACACTACCTGCTGGGTGAACGACTTTCCAAATGCAGACAATGAGATGTATATGCGCTACTACTTCTCCAACCCCGCTTATAACGATTATCCTGTGGTGGGTGTGACATGGGAGCAGGCCAATGCTTTCTGCTTCTGGCGTACGGAATATCTGCTAAAGGGACTGGGCCCGGCAGCCCGCTTCGTGCAGCGCTACCGTCTGCCGACAGAGGCCGAGTGGGAGTTCGCAGCCCGTGGTAAGGATCAGAACGAGTTCCCGTGGGATAATGAGGATGTGGCCAGTGGCCGGGGATGTTTCTTTGCCAACTTCAAGCCTGATGACGGTAACTATACCAAGGATGGCAATCTGATTACCAGTCGCGTGGGCATCTATTCCGCCAACAGCAACGGTCTCTATGATATGGCAGGTAATGTGGCAGAGTGGACGAGTACCGTCTATACTGAGGCTGGCGTTGATGCCATGAACGACATCAACCCTCAACTGAGATATAATGCCGCTATTGAAGACCCGTATCGTCTGAAGAAGAAAAGCGTGCGTGGTGGTTCTTGGAAGGATCCAGAGTCCTATATCCGTTCAGCCTGGCGTTCGTCGGAATATCAGAACCAGCCGCGGTCATATATCGGGTTCCGTTGTGTGCGTAGTCTTGCCAACTCTACCAGCGACAAGGCCAGGGAGTCGAAGAAGTAATCTCTTGTTTATAGTTTACAGTTTATAGTTTATAGAAAATGACAACATATAGCAAATACAATTTTGTATACCGTCTGCAGAAGTGGATGGATAGTGTGCCTGGGCAGACGTTCCTCAACTATGCTTACAGTTGGGGCGCCTCTATTGTTATCTTAGGAACACTTTTTAAGTTGACCCACCTGCCAGGAGCAAACTTCTTCCTTTTCTTAGGTATGGGAACGGAGGTCTTTGTGTTCTTTATCTCTGCCTTCGATCGTCCGTTCGATAAGACAACGGATGGCATGGAACTCGATAACCATGTGAAGACGGAAGAGGAAGAGCTTGAGGCAGTGAGTGCTCAAACTGCTGCCACTGTCATTGGTGGAAATGGTGGTACCATCATTATCGGAGGTGGTGGCCAACCCGATATTGCTGCAGCATCCAGCGCTGCTTCTGATCAGGCAAAGGTCGATACGGAGGCCATCGCAGCTGTTTCGTCATCCGTAGCTACAGTATCCGGAATAACCGGTGTATCCGCTGTTTCCGGTCTTCCCACTGTCAACCCCGAACTTGAAGAGGCTACTGCCAACTATGTTGATGAACTCAAGCGTCTTACAGAGATGTTGTCGAAAGTTTCCGAGCAGAGTGAGCGCCTGGCTCGTGACTCGGAGGAGATGGAGAACCTCAACCGCACGCTCACCGGCATCACTAAGGTCTATGAGTTGCAGTTGAAGAGTGCCAGTTCACAGATCAGTACGATTGATGATATTAACGCCCAGACGCGTCGCATGGCTGAGCAGATTGCTGAGCTGAATCAGATTTACACCCGTATGATAGAGGCAATGACCGTCAATATGAAGGCCGCCGCCCCCTTAGGATAAACGACTATGGCAATCAAGAAAAGACCCGTTTCTCCACGCCAGAAGATGATCAATCTGATGTATGTCGTCTTGATGGCTATGCTGGCGCTAAACGTCTCGAATGAGGTGCTCAACGGCTTCTCTATTGTAGAGAAAAGTTTGAACCGCACCACGCAGAACGCCACATTGGAGAATCTGGCATTGTACGATGAGTTTGCCCTGCAGATGAAGGCAAACCCTCAAAAGACGAAGGAATGGTATGACAAGTCACGTGAGGTGAAGAAGATGAGTGACTCGCTCTATAATCTGATTGCAGACCTGAAGCAGGCCATCGTCATAGAGGCTGATGGAAAGAAGGGTGATGTCTTGAACATCCGCAATAAAGAAGACCTTGAGGCCGCTAACCAGGTGATGCTCGCACCAGGACGTGGCAGGGGGCAGGAACTGCATGACGCCGTTGCCGCCTATCGTCGGCAGATGCTCTCTATGGTAGGCACCTATCGCCAGAAGAAGATGATAGCCTCCAACCTCTCTACAGACATCCCCTCAGATGTCTCTGCGATGGGAAAGAACTGGCAGGAGTATATGTTCGAGGCGATGCCTGCCGCTGCTGCCGTTACTCTGCTGTCTAAGTTGCAAAGTGATGTGCGCTATGCAGAGGGTGAGGTGCTCCATACGTTGGTACAGAATATCGATGTGAAGGATATCCGTGTCAATGCTCTCGAGGCATTCGTCATCCCTAATTCCCAGACAATCGTCCGTGGCGATAAGTTCTCCGCCCATATCGTTATGGCTGCCGTCGACACGACTCAGGTACCTGATATTTATATAGGCAATCAGAAGGTAGACCTTAAAGATAACCTCTATGAGCGTATTTGTGGTACCACAGGTGACTTCACGCTGGCTGGATATCTCGAGACAGTCAATGGCAATGGCGAGAAAGTCCGCCGAGACTTTTCTCAGAAATATACCGTCGTTGACCCCAGCGCCACCGTCAGTGCTGACCTGATGAATATGCTGTATGCGGGTTACAACAATCCCATCAGCATCAGTGTACCCGGTGTGCCGCTTACTAAGATACAGGCGACGATGACCAATGGCACCCTGCAGCCCGTAGGCCCGGGAAAATATATCGCCCGTCCCTCTAAGATTGGCGAGAATGCTACGATAACCGTTATCTCTACAAATACAGGACGCCCTCAGCAGATGGGACAGTTCACCTTCCGTGTGCGCCGCCTGCCAGATCCGACACCTTATATTACGATTAATGATGAGCATGGCAATCCTACCCGCTATAAGGGTGGCGGCCTTTCCAAGTCACAGTTGATAGGTGCCAATGCTATCGGCGCAGCCATCGACGACGGCATCCTTGACATCGCTTTCCGGGTACAGTCGTTCGAGACCGTGTTCTTCGATAATATGGGTAATGCCGTTCCTATCGTCAGCGAGGGCACCTCGTTCTCCTCTCGTCAGAAGGAAACATTCCGAAAATTGACTCGTAATCGCCGTTTTTATATCTCCCGTGTGACGGTAGTCGGGCCTGATGGCTTGACGCGCACTTTGCAGAACCCTATGGAGGTAATCGTGAAGTAGGGTAGATCGTAGATAGTTGATAGTTTATAGTTAATAGATAATATGAAAAGAATATTGTTCTTAGTACTGATAACACTGGTGACTGGTGTTGCCGTCGCCCAGCCTAAGCAGCGACGCAGCCAGCAACAGACATCCCAACAGCAGCAGAAGAAGAACCCTTCTTCCGCCATGTCCATCCGTGCACAAATATCGTTTCCAACGGCTGTTGATATGCCTGAGGATGTGGTGTGGCGCCGTGATATTTACCGTGAGATCGATCTCACGAAGGATGCCAATGCCGGACTCTACTATCCTGTACAGCCTGAGGGTAAGCAGATGAACCTCTTTACCTATATCTTCAAGTTGGCGCAGAACAACTATATCCCCGTCTATGAATACTCCATCGCCAATGATGGCGCCGATGTGTTCAACGACCAGACGAAGATAGAGATGAAGACCTTGCTCGATGACCGCCATATCTTCTATGAGGAACAGGATGGAAAGTTGAAGGTCGACAATAGTGATATCCCCTCGCAGGAAGTGACGAAGTACTATCTGAAGGAAAGTGCTTACTACGACCAGGCCAATGCTGCCTTCCATATTAAGGTGGTGGCTCTTTGCCCGGTGATGATGCGTGAAGATGACTTTGGCGGCGAGGCCACTCAGTATCCCCTCTTCTGGGTGAAATATAGCGATCTTGAACCCTTCCTCAACCGTCAGACGGTGATGACGTCGAACCTCAACAATGCTGCCACGATGACGATGGATGACTTCTTTACGCTCAATAAGTACCGTGGCAAGATCTATAAAACCAATAATGCCCAAGGTAAGACATTGCTGCAACTCTGCGATGGCGACACCACGAAACTCTCAGCAGAACAGCAGCGCATCGAGAAAGAATTGGAAGCCTTCCGCAAGAATATCTTCGGCGATCCTGAGAAGAAAGACTCTCTCGACAGTATCGCCAATGCTAATCCTCAGAATATAAAGGCCGCCCGGAAGGCGAAGGCTAAAGGTAACAGGGCCCCGAAGAGCAGTGTCCGCCGTACTAAAGCCTCTAAGTCAAAGAGTGGTTCTGGCAGTGGTTCTGCTGCTTCCAGCGGTGCCCGGGTATCTGTCCGTCGACAACGTCATTAACCATTTTATACATTTGAACTTCTTAGTGGATGATGCGGATTGCGCAGAAATGATAAAATAATTCTGCAATATCTGTATCATCTGCTTTTTTTTTCGTAACTTTGCACCATCAAATTCATTTTAAACAGAATCAATCATGAAAAGAATCATTTCGTTAGTCGTGCTGGCAGTCGCTATGACGATGACTGTACAGGCACAGGGAATCAAGTTTGGTGTGAAGGGTGGTCTTAACATCACCAAAATGTCGATCAGCAAGGATGTCTTCGATTCTAAGAACAAGGCAGGTTTCTTTGTAGGCCCCACGCTGAAACTCTCACTGCCTATGGGCTTTGGAGCCGATATCGCAGCCCTCTACGATGAGCGCAGTGCCAATGTTGAGCTTGAATCCTCAAGTACCTCACTTTCCGTTTTGCCTGGTGAACAACAGTCTTCGTCAAATGAGACCATCAAGCAGAAGTCCATTCAGGTGCCTGTAAATCTCCGTTATAACATCGGCCTCAGCAGTATGGCTGGTATCTGCCTCGCCGTAGGTCCTCAGTTCGGATTCCCTGTCGCTGATAAGGTCTTTAAGACCGAATTCGGTGAATATCGTCTGAAGGATGCCAGCCTGAGCGTTAACTTCGGTGCAGGTCTCTCTCTCATGGGACATCTCGAAGTTGGATTCACCTACAACCTCGCAGCAGGCAAGTCAGGTGAGTTCACATCTATTAAAGACATCGATACTCACAACAACGCTTGGCAAATTTCAGCCGCCTACTATTTCTAAAGGGTAAATCCAAATAAGTCAATCATAAATTGTTTATAGACGTCATCCTGCCGCTTCCCCTCAACGGCGTGTTCACTTATTCCGTTCCGCCTGAGTTGGAGCGGCAGGTTGCCGTTGGCTATCGTGTCCTCGTACCTTTCGGCCGCAACAAGACCTATGTCGGCATTGTCGCCAAAGTTTTGTTTACAGTTCTTTCCTCAGAAAGAACTGTAAACTATAAGGATGTTCTCCAGGTTCTCGACACCTCTCCCATCTTGCTGGATAACCAATTGAAACTCTGGCACTGGATATCCGACTATTACCTTTCACCCATTGGCGAGGTTTATAAGGCTGCTCTCCCTGCTGGCCTGAAAGCAGAAGATGGCTACCGCCCTAAGACAGAGACCTTCGTCCGTCTCACTGCCAGGTTCCGCTCCGAGCAGGCGCTCCATATCGCCCTTGATATGCTTCAGCGCGCACCATCTCAGCAGAAAGCCTTCATTGATTTTCTCGATTTGTCGTTGTTTAATGAGACAGAAAACTATCTCTTGGGCATTACTCGTGATGAACTTTTGAACGAAGGTCACACCCTTGCTAGCATCACGGCTCTCGTCAAGCGAGGCCTCCTTGAAACCTACGAGCAAGAGGTGGGGCGTCTTAATCATGGTGGTGAACCTCGTCCAGAGCATATCAAACCGCTCAGCCTGCCCCAGCAGGAAGCCTTCAATCAGATACAGTTCGCTTTCCTAAAAAAGCCTGTTACGCTACTTCATGGTGTCACATCCAGCGGTAAGACCGAGATTTACATCCATCTCATTCAGCAGGCTCTCGACAAGCATCAGCAGGTACTCTATCTCCTGCCTGAGATAGCCCTTACCGTACAGATGATGGAGCGCTTGCAGCGGGTCTTTGGTAGTCGGCTTGGCATCTACCACTCGAAGTATGCTGATGCCGAGCGTGTAGAGATTTGGCAGAAGCAACTTTCAAAGAATCCCTACGATGTCATACTCGGTGCCCGCAGTGCCGTATTCTTGCCTTTTCAGCATCTTGGGCTAGTCATCATCGACGAGGAACACGAGACATCCTATAAGCAGCAGGATCCAATGCCCCGCTACCATGCCCGCAGTGCCGCTATTGTCTTAGCGCAGATGTGTGGAGCCAAGACATTGCTAGGTACTGCCACTCCTTCTATCGAGACGTACCACAATGCTCAGACAGGCAAGTATGGCTATGTTTCGCTGACGGAGCGCTACAAAGGCATTGAACTGCCAGAGATACGAGTGGTTGATATCAAAGACTTGCAGCATCGGAAGATGATGCATGGCCCCTTCTCGCCAGAGTTGTTGCTGAAGGTCCGTGAGGCTCTAGAACGTGGCGAGCAGGCTATCCTCTTCCAGAACCGTCGTGGTTATGCGCCGATGATTGAGTGCAAGCAGTGTGGGTGGGTCCCTCATTGCCAGCATTGCGACGTATCTCTGACCCTTCATCGCAACCTTAACCAACTGACTTGTCATTACTGCGGATATACCTATCAGGTGCCGACGGAGTGTCCGGCCTGTGGTAGCCGTGAACTTCAGACACGAGGCTATGGTACAGAGAAGATTGAGGACGAAGTGCGCGCGATCTTCCCTGAAGCCCGTATAGCCCGCATGGACCTCGATACCACTCGCACCCGCCAGGCCTACGAACGCATCATCAACGATTTCTCCGTTGGTCGTACAAACATTCTCATCGGCACACAGATGATTTCTAAAGGACTCGACTTCGACCGTGTTTCCGTCGTAGGCATCCTAAATGCCGACACAATGCTGAACTATCCTGATTTCCGTGCTTATGAGCATGCTTTTATGATGATGTCGCAGGTTAGTGGCCGTGCAGGTCGCAAAGGCCATCGTGGACTCGTTATTCTGCAGACGAAGAGTCCTGATAGTCCTATTATCCGTCAGGTTGTCGACAACGACTATTCTGCTTTCTTCCGTGGGGTCATGGCAGAGCGACAACAGTTCCGCTATCCGCCTTGTTGTCGTCTTGTATGTATCTATCTGAAACATCGCAGCGATAGTCTCGTCGATACGGCCGGCCTTGAATTTGGCAGTCGCCTGCGCCAGTGGTTTGGCACCCGTGTCCTTGGTCCAGACCGTCCTGCCGTCGCCAAGGTCAAATCGCTTGCCATCCGCAAACTCCTCCTCAAGATCGAGCCAGGCCTCGACCTTCCCACCGTCCGCAAATACTTAACGCTTGCCCAGCAGCAGATGCTACAGGACAAGCGCTACGCCTCCCTCCAGATCTATTTCGACGTAGATCCGTTATAACCATATCATGCTGTAAGACTGGCGTTTGGACATTCTACATCAAAAACCAATCCTTTTCTGATCCTTGTTGTCCAACCGTTCGTTGTCGCAATGGCGGATGAGCAAGGAGAGCACATTCTCACTCTGACCATGCAGGATGTTGTCGATGGCATAGTGACGTGCGATGTTCTCTATCTGACCACCGCTGAAGTCATACTTCGAGGCCAGCGTATGCACATCCAGTTTGCTGAGGTCTGGGATCATCGAGCGCCAGATGCTGGCACGAGCCTCCTCCGTAGGTTTGTCGAACTTAATCTTATAGAGGAATCGGCGCTCAAAGGCTTTATCCATATTCTCCTGCAGGTTGGTGGTGGCAATCATGATGCCGTCGAGTGTCTCCATCTCCTGCAGGATGATGTTCTGCAGCGAGTTCTCCATCTTATCGACTGCATTCTCCGCCCCACTCTTTCGCTTGCCGATGATGGCGTCCGCCTCGTTAAATAATAAGATAGGTGTCAACTTGGCGCGCTTCACCTGTTCACGATAGCGGTCAAAGAGCCCCTTCACGTTCTTCTCGCTCTGACCTACCCACATACTCTTCAGCTGCGGTACATCCACCACCATGATGTTCCTTCCCGTCTGACGAGCCAGCTGATAGACCGTTTCCGTCTTACCTGTGCCTGGACTGCCATAGAACAGACAGGCAAATCCATATCTGAAGCCCTTCTCCTTCATACGGTCCTGAACCTTCCGGAAGTTATCTGGCTGCAAAAATGATTCCAAATCCTCCAACTGTCGCTGGATATCCTTTGGAAAATACAGTTTCTTCTCCGTCAGCTTACTTGAATCCAGCATATCTGCCAGTTTCTCCTCAGCCTCATTGATTTTCATCTCTGCCAACAGTGTACGCTTGGCACTCTCCGTCAGTTTGTATCTGGTCACATCCGCAAGACCATCCACGCATCGGTGCTCTATGATCTTTTTCTTTTGCAGTTTGTGCTCGCCATTCCGCAGTTCACCCTTTGCCCTGTTGAAACTCCCTATGCCGTCAAACAGATCCTCGATGTCGCCAAAACGGATGTCGTCATCGTCATGATTTACCAGCCGATGGCAAAAGAGAGTCGTCATCATCTGATCGTTGGGACTCAGACAGTATTCCTTCAGATGCTGTACGAAGCCCACCTGCGGGTTATCCTTAAAGAGCGTTTGCAGTTCCTCGCAGAGTTCGTTACACGAGATGGCGTCATCATTCAAATCCTCAAACCACAGGTTCAATACTTCAAACATCGCTGCACAATCCAGACCTTTAAGTTGTGGCAACTCGTATACCTCATTGTGTTTCAGACTGCGGATGACGACGGTGGGGACATCAAAATCGTCCTCGTCCTTGACATCCCGATACTTCAACAGTCTGCGATGCACCAGTGCATCGATGTCGCTGGCATAGCTCAGCACGCTGATCTTATTCATGTCAAGGTGGCTGGCGATGTCATGATAATCCACCCTATGTGGTCCCTTCTCCATACAGACGCAGAACAGCACCGCCTGTCTCTCCGTGATACCAAAGCTATTGGCCAGCAACTGTATCTCTGTCTTGGCCTTCTTCATAAACTCCGGACTCATCTTCGAGTCCTCCGAAAATTCCACCACCCGCTCTATCGCTTGTAGCAACGTCATGTCCTTTTTCTTACTTTTTACTTGAATCTTTTTTTCCATATATTAATCTATTTTGGTGAATTACATCCTTAATATAGGGACAAAAAAGAAAAAATTCAAAAAAGTCTCACTCTTTTTTGAATTTTTCCTTCAGCAGATTCTTCTATTTTGCTATTTCTTATCCGCAATAGCCTGCAGCACGGACTGGCGGATCCACCAGACAGCGTAGGAGATAAACCTGAAGTCTTGAGAATGATCGTACTTCAGAGTTGCCTTTTCGAGGCCAGTCTTTCCTGCTTCCACGAGCTTATCCAGCGAAAGCTCTTCGTCAAGATACTCCTTGGCGATGCAGGTCACAACGTTACCATAGACCTCGTGCAACTTCTTCATCTCGTCGCAGTCAGTTCCCTTGTCCTGCACAGCCTTGGTTAGTTTAGACTCCTCTTCAGCAGTCAACAAGTCATAAGCTAATTCTAATTCCTTATTATCCATATTCATTCTATTTTTGTTTGTTACTTCCGACTCTTACTTGATTTGCCATATTGTTTATGTATTCAAAGACAGCACCCCAAGACCTTTCTACTACAGGATTAGAAGGATGCCTGCCAGCCTCCGGCTTCAAGAGAAGCTATCCACAACTGGTTCATTAATAACTGAACTAACGCAATTTGGTTTCTTTCATCTCTATTTCGAGATTGGGGAATGCTTGTCGCAGGGCATAAAGCAAGGGCTCCATTCTGTTAGCTTCAGCATGCAGCACAATACATTCAGGATCGTCAGTGTTCATCGAGAGCAGATTGCCGTCATAGTAACGGGAGCCGACGAGCGTCTTCATCAGGATGTTCATTGGAATGTAGAGACCAAACTCATTACAGGCATCTCCATATTTCTGAGCCAACTCGTCAACGAGGGCCTTTACGGCTGCAAGTTCCTGAGCAGAGCCTTTCAGGAAATAGTCTGCTTCGTGCGGATCTTCCTCTTCTGGCTCATATTTATATTTCTTACCAGCCAGTTTAAAATACTCTTTGGCTTTCAGTGGATGTCGGAAGATACCGTTCTCTTCGTCACCTTTATCATACATCTGACCAAGCTTCAAGGCTGCACTCTTGCTCCCATTATAACAGAGTTCTTGAAGAATTGCAGGGTTTTGAATGGGATTGGTGACATCGACATCAGGACTCCCAATGGCAATAAGAATCTCTCTGCGAATCCACCACACGGCATAAGCAATAAACTTAAAGCCACGAGTTGCATCAAAATTCAAGGCGGCTTTCGCCAGACCTTCGCGACCAGCCTTGAGTAACTCTTCCAGCGAAAGACCTTTGTTCTGATACTGTATGGCAACACTCACAACGAACCGTTCGTTGTACTTTATCAGCTTCTTCAGCTCGTTGCAGTCTGCACCCTTCTGCTGTATAGCCTTTGACAACTCAATTTCCTCTTCGATACTGAGCAATGGTGTCTTACCAATCTCAGTTAAATACTTGTCTATGTCCATAATCATACTTTTTGTTTGTGATGTTTTAAATTGATTACGCAAAGAATATAGTCACAAACAACAAAAAATTCAATTATCACCCCAACTTTTTTTCATTTCCTCCATTTTCTGTTTCAGCTTTTGCATTATCGACTCAGGCACTTTCTTACCTGGAGGGAATACTTTGTAGCACTCTACATGCTGATGGGTGTCACCCTCACCAAGCGCATTATATACCAAATAGCAGTCATCGCTTTCGTCCATTTTGAACGGACGGTCATAGTTTTTCTCCCGCCATCTCTGTTTCAACTCCTCAAATCTCTCAGGAGTCGGAGGTAGCATCCCCACGATTGCCAGTTCGACCTCATCATAGCCAACCACCTCAACGATGTCGCCCACCTGAAAACGGATATCCTCAAAGGGACGTCCAAAGAAATCACCATGCGCATTGGCCAAAGAATGGTCATTCGCCTCGCCATTGGCATTGTACGACCACCATAGCGGATGATAATTGAAATCTGGCAGTTCTTTTTGCAGAATCTGTTGACTGTTTATCAGGTAGCCTAAACACTCTTTCGAATAGTCTCGGCCCCAACTCTGATATCTATCCTTCTCATCCTTTATATAGAGCCGCATGCAATCCTCGGCATCCTTCAGAGTATCAAAGACCCCTATTCTCTGCGGATGCATCCTCCGTTTGGGGTATCGCTGTCCCCAAACGGATATCTGCTGTAGTTCATATACTTCTTTTTTCATTCAGATTTCTACATATAATCAAAAACGGCATCCCAAGACCTTTATACTACAGGATTAGAAGGATGCCAGCCAGTCTCCGGCGTCGGAAGAAGCTTTCCACGACTGGTTCACTTTGTGAATATGCTTCTTTATCTTTATTCTTCTTCCTTTGGCAAGGGCTCCTTTTTGGCGAATTGGAGATAATTGACCACGCAACGATACGCTACTGTATAAACGAGACGGGTATCATAATGCTCATAGATTTCAAACCACTCTCCATCGTTGTAAGGGCTTTCATATTGCTCTGCTTTGAAAACCAATCGATCATTCTCATCCACTCCGATGGCACAAATATGAATAGTTCCATCTTCTCCATTTACCTGCTCTACATGAAACATTCCAGACATATCTTGCCATGCATCGCTTTCTTCATTAATACTGAGGTCAAAATCAATATAACGCCCATTGGGGTTGTTTTTAAGAATTTGAATACATTCCTCTTTTGCCATCTGCTCGACAGTTTCAATCTGTTTAAAATACTTTTCTGAGTCCATAATTTTATGTCTTTAGTTTATAATCTGGTTGCAAATATATGCATTTATTTTGAATGGAGCAAATAATAATCGGAAAAACTGCTTAAGCAGCGAGAGCCAGAGGCTCCAGCTGCTTGGTGAGATGGAAGTGTTTGGTCATTTTGGCGATGAGAGAGTTGGTTTCGATGCTGTCGAGATCGAAGATGGTGAGGGCATAGACCCCATTGTTAAGTGATGGAGTGAAGAAGACTCTTTTGTTGGTGATGTACTTCTGGATCTTGTTGAAATAGTTTTTTGAATTGGTGCGAATTGTTGTTGTCATATTCTTATGTTTTAAATTGATTACGCAAAGAATATAGTCACAAACAACAAAAAATTCAATTATTACCCCAACTTTTTTCATTTAACGAAAAACGGCGTCCCAAGACCTTTATACTACAGGATTAGAAGGATGCCTGCCAGTCTCCGGCTTCGGAAGAAGCTTTCCACGACTGGTTCTGTTTTGGGTTTACCATTTGCTCACAAAGTATCAAAGTGAACTAGGAACACTAGAGTTTAGCAACAACTTCATTGTAGGCTTGTTGGACGAGCTTTTTAAATCGGGTGATGTACTCTACATATTCTGGAGCCTGCTTGATGTACCAAGCAATGGCACTCAGGGTGAGCATCGAAAACTTGATATCATAAGGCTCATGAAAATTCGAAGATGAATCGAAAAATTCTTCGTCATCAGCAATGGGATATAGGTGGCATTGATAGGGTGTCTGATTGTTTAACCAATGATTTTTGAGAAGAATGCGACAGTTCTTGTACTCTATGACTAAATTAATTTTCCCATCTGCATAAGCCTTCGCTTCTTGCAGGCCATGACTGTCGAGATAAGGACGCAGAACCGATTCAACGTATTCTTGAGGCGATTTTACAATACTTCCCCATTTATTCTTTTCCCATACACTGAAAATGAGACTTTTATTATTCCTATCCGCGTGACTGATGGCATCTAAGGCATTTTTGACTGCCTTCATCCATGGGCGAAGGGCAAATTCCTCCATATCTTCTATTGCAGGAAAGAAATCAAGCTGCTTTTTCTTTTTCATCAGATAGGTTTGTACTTTTGTGGGGATTTCCTCATCTTCCCACAATTGGTATTCGAGTTCATCTATAGTGAGTCCATTAATTGCCTGCAGTTTCATGCCCTTGAGATAATACATCAGTTCCTCTTCCCTAAGATTCATTTCTCCATCCATCTCCATCAGCAACGTGGCGATATCGAGTGTGTAGAATCTCGTCTCCTCCATATGCCAAGGATATTTGCTGGCCAATTGCGTGGTGGGCACAATCGTATAAAATCCAAAGGGAACACCTTCCGTGGAGAAACGCTTGATGGCCATAATAGCCTTTCCATAGGAGATGTTGATAATCTCGACATTTGGGAAAAGCGCGTCTTTGACGCTGCTGTGGCTGACTTCATACTTGAATTCATCAAGATTGGCACCTTGCTGCAGAAGTGCCTCACGCAATCCGGATTCAGAGAAGTGAATCACACCACTTTTCCATTCTACAAGTGGATTCTTCTGAGTGAAATGCGCTACTTCATACTTGTAATATGAAAAGCCCTGGGTCTTGTCGAAGGTCTTGTAAACATCTTCCCGGATTTCCTCTGCTTCCATATGTGAATTGATCTTTCTTGCGAGTTTGTCTTCCCAAGACTTGCGACGTTTCTTCGCTTCTTTTTCCCAATACTTATTAAAATCTTTCATACTCCAAAAATTACTTGTAAAGTGCAAATATACGCAATTATTTTGAATGGAACAAATAAAATTCGAAAAAACTGCCTAAGCAGCGAGAGCCAGAGGCTCTTGCTGCTTGGTGAGATGGAAGTGTTTGGTCATTTTATTGAGGAGGGCGTTGGTCCCAAAACTGTCGAGGTCGAAGATGGTGAGGGCATAGACCCCGTTTTCGACGGAAGGGGTGAAGAAGACTCTTTTGTTGGTGATGTACTTCTGGATCTTGTTGAAATAGTTTTTTGAACTGGTGCGAATTGTTGTTGTCATATTCTTATGTTTTAAAATGATTACGCAAAGAATATAGTCATAAACATCAAAAAATTCAAATTACGAGCCAACTTTTTCTCATTTAAAGATTAAAAACGGCATCCCAAGACCTTTATACTACAGGATAAGAAGGATGCCTGCCAGTCTCCGGCTTCGAGAGAAGCTATCCACGACTGGTTCTGATAGCATTACTAACGTAGTTTGGTTTCCTTCATCTCTATTTCGAGATTGGGGAATGCTTGTCGCAGAGCATAGAGCAAAGGCTCCATCGTGTTAGCTTCGGCATGGAGGACGATGCACTCAGGATCGTCAGTATTCATCGAGAGCAGATTGCCGTCATAGTAACGTGAGCCAACGAGCGTCTTCATCAGGATGTTCATTGGAATGTAGAGACCAAACTCATTACAGGCATCACCATATTTTTGAGTCAACTTGTCGACGAGGGTCTTTACAACTGCAAGTTCCTGAGCAGAGCCTTTCAGGAAATAGTCTGCTTCGTGCGGATCTTCCTCTTCTGGCTCATATTTGTATTTCTTGCCAGCCAGTTTAAAATATTCTCTGGCTTTCAGCGGATGTCGGAAGATACCGTTCTCTTCGTCACCTTTATCATACATCTGACCAAGCTTCAAGGCTGCACTCTTACTTCCATTATTACAGAGTTCTTGAAGAATTGCAGGGTTTTGAATGGGATTGATGACATCGACATCAGGGCTCCCAATGGCAATAAGAATCTCTCTACGAATCCACCACACGGCAAAAGCAATAAAACTAAAACCACGACTTGCATCAAATTTCAAAGCAGCTTTTTCCAGTCCAGCGCGACCAGCCTTTATCAACTCTTCAATCGAAAGGCCTCTGTTCTGATATTGTCTGGCAACACTCAACACAAAACGCTCATTGCATTTTACCAGCTTCTTCATCTCGTCGCAGTCGGCACCCTTCTGCTGTACAGCCTTTGACAACTCAATTTCCTCTTCGATACTAAGAAGCGGAGTCTTAAAAATCTCAATTAAATACTCTTCTAATTCTTTGTTATACATAATCATTTACTTTTGGTTTGTTATATTGCCAATATAGACATATGGGATGAAAAATTCAATTTACGAGCCATGTTTTTTTTCGAGGCGGGCTACTTAACAGGAATTAACCTGATCTTTCCTTCCTGAATAGCACGGATGAGGCGGATTTGCTCTTGTTCGCTTTCCTCTGTCATCAGATCGAAAGGATGACCATTGGCTTCTTCCTCAGGGAAGTACTTGCCCTCGGCATCGTTCTTCAGATAGAGTTCGCAACCAGGTTCTTCGGTTTTGTAGAAGAATTGAAGCGATGGATAAACAGTTTTCATCAACTGAGTGACTTCATAGCAAGGCGTCCAAGCCGTTTCGAAAGCCATCAGTAGTTTGTCGTCTTGACGTTCAAGTTCAATCCAAATTCCTCGACACAGCACATCTTCCGGATTCTTACCCAAGGCTTTCACCAGGCAGCCCAGCCATGTGGGGCCTAACCTGTTTTCTACTAAAGGCCGCTCCATCTCCTGGAGTTCCTTCATTTTCTGATACAGTGCATCGAGTTCTTCTTGCTTTCCCTCGATGACATAATTGGTAGTGCAAATGTTTGGCATAATAATACAGTTTTGTTGTTACTATTAAAATATTCATTTCTTGTCAAAAATTCAAAGAATCGGCGAACTTTTTCATCTGTCGGCAAAGTTCAGGCATCAGTTTGAGATATCCCACCAAAGCGTGAATGCCAATAGAGCCCTTTATCTCCAACTGGAAGCGGTGATCTTTTGCGTTTGGATAGATAACAAGCAAATCGTGTTTACTGTCACTATAGATTCTTTCATCTATCTCCATCTCTGCATCAGCCACTTTGAAGACTGCGGTTGTCTGATATCCACTGGGAGACTCCAGCAGTGTAGGTTTGGGAATGGAGAACAATCCTTCAACCTGCTTTTCTTTACAAATATCCAAATATTTCTGCTGTGGAGAGAAAGTAATCATATGATGACTGCTACGAGGATCATATATCTCAACAGCACCGCCAACTTTTTCAGGCTTAAGGCCAATGTTGCAAATGAACATTTGATCCTTATACTTGTTGGTCAACTGCAGCAAATAGTTCCGAATAGACTCCATCCATGGTTGCACAATGGCTTTGAATGTCTGATCTTTGTCCTGTCCTTGGCTTTCACTTTCCTTGATGATGCGTTCAATGGTGTTAGTGTTAATGGTGCTGAGAGTGATGCATTCTTCATCTAAGACCGTCGTTTCCATTGTCAGGATGCGCGTTTGCTTTGCATGATAAAGGATCTCTTCTTCGCGCAGTTGGTATTCGAGAGCAAGGTCCATCAGCAGCGTTGGCAAGTCCAGCATATAGAATTCGTCTTCTCGGAGGATGAACTGCTCCGGATTGCATGGCATCTCCTTCGTAGGTATGATCTCATACAGTCCATACGGCGAATCCTTGATGAACCACCTAGTGATTTCCATCTGGATATTTTTATAGGTTAATTGGCAGGTTTGTGTGAAAACATCCTTGCGTTTGCTGTAGAGTACGAAGAACTGCTTTATAGGATACCAAGATTCCGAAGTATTCAAATTCAACAGTTCCCTTGCTGTCTCAGAACTCACATTTATCTTAAAGAGGGTTAAGTCTGCACCGTTTTTCTTCAAGGCTTTTCGCAAACCTTGTTCTGAGAAAGAGAACTTTCCGTTAATGAAACCATAAATAGGGTTAGGTGCTTTCCCAAAATAGCCTTTGAGATATTTGACTTCTAATTCGGCGTTCACTTTAGACTTAATTTGTTCCAGACTTCTCAGGTGTCCGCTATAGTAGCGAAATTTTTCTTCGAATGATGCGCGACGGTTCTGAGCATCTCTTTCACTGTGAGCTAAAATCTTTTTCATATTGATACAATTTAAAATTAGTAATTATTTTTATATCTGTTGGCACAACGTTGGCATTTGCTTAAGTTTGTTTTATAACTGCATCAGACAGACGCGGCCTGTCTTGCGAAGTGATTCATAATGTAGTTTATAGGAGTCCTCGTTGTCAATCACCCAGAGGAGTTTAGCCTTCAGATGAGGTGGTACATCTGGAGTTGGAGCATAGCCATCGGTGATGATGATGAGACCATCATAGCCAGGATGCTCTTTGACATAGTCGATAGGAACCTGGAAACAAGTTCCTCCACGACCTTTCACCTCAAACTGTGTCTTATTCTTCTTTGCCTCATCCAGTTTTAATGGCTTACCTTGTAGCGCTTGGTCGAACATCAGCACATCAATTTCCTGCACACCATATTTAAAGAAGGTGGTGATCACACGGAAATAGCGAGCCAACTCTTCAGAGCCAACAGAACCACTGGTATCAATGGCTATGAGCAGACGGGTGATAAATTCGTAACGACTGCCCATCTGTTCGAAACCAAAGCGACGACTGGGGCGCATACGAGTCAGACGGCGCCTTTGAGACAGAATACTGGAGCGGAACATCCGCAACACATTACGATAGTCGATTTTCCCCTCTGCCGCTTTCTTGATGAGTTCTACCATATTACCAGGTATGCTGCCCCATTGCATCGTGCTTTGTACGATATCAGTAATCTGCCGAGATTGGAATGGATCTTCCTCCCAAAGGGCTGTATAAGAAGCTTTTGCGGTCTCACCTCCATCTCCTTCTCCAGAGGAGGAAATAGTTTTTTGGTCTTTCTCCTGACCTTTACCTTGTCCTTTCCCTTGTTCTTGTCCTTGCGAATCTGGCTGTAGATCTTGCGATTGAAGCTTTTGCTCAACAGAAGGAGCTGCAATATCTTCACCTTTTTGTCCATTAGTGCAAGAATTACCTTCGCTGGGTTTATCTCCATCGCGATGAACTCCCATTTCGCATAGCCGTTTTGCATACCATTCGTAATGCTGTCCTGTGGGCAAGCCATATTCTTCCGGCCTCGTCAAATCTATCTGTCCCAAATGGTAGGCAGGGGAGATGACCATATCGCTGGCCTTATGCAACATTTCTGGTTTACAGCCTAATGGTTGGCGTGCATAAGGATGTTGGAGCAGGATGCGAATCATCTCCACTCGAAGCATCGCACTCAATATTGCATCCTTCAGGCCATCGATAATATCCGGATTATACTCTATACGTCCCTGACCAGACCGAAATGCACACTGCATTTTGGCATTCATTTTGAGCCGATGCGTGCAATAGACGGTGAAGAACAGCGGTTCTGTGAGGAACCACCGTTCTGCTTCTTGTTGTATGCGTTCTCGAGCTGTCATAGTGTCTGGATGAATTCGATAATCTGTCTATAAGTCTCAGGCATCTCCTTGTTAATCAGGCGCAACATCTGCTTGTAGCCTGAACCATCCATCATCGATACAAAGTGGGCGTAGGCTTCACGACTATGTTTTAACAGATAATCATGGTAGGCTTTTAGGTTCTGACATACTATTGTCTTGTCCAGTTTGTCTACATGATCCGTCTCAAAGAAACGAGCCATACCTTCATTGAGAACCGAGAACTGATGCAATTCATATTTATCAAGTTTTTTCTTTGTTTTACTGAAGTTCGACAATACATCCATAGGTGTTAGCTCTGACTTCTGGAACGACAGAAACAGTTGGGCTGTAGCCTGCACACCGATGATGCCAGCTACAATCTTCTGATGGATAGACTGAGGGTTGGACACGTTTTCCAACAATCGTGCCACCTTCTCCCATGCCCTGCGATCAGGATCCTTCTCCAAGCCCTGTTCCTCTTTGGTGTCCGCACTGCGGTCGAGCAATTCAGGATTGACACTGATGAAGTTGACAACCCGTTCGTCCAGACCAGAACGTAATGCCCAAAGCACCCACTCCTCAGCAGATGGACGGAAGGTGTAGATGTTGAATCGCGACACCAAGGCAGGGTCGAGATCCGTTAACTGGTATTCCTCGCCATCGTTACAGGCAGATATGATACGGCTACCTTCAGGCAAAGGTCGACCTGCCAGCTTGCGGTTTAGCACAAGATCCATCACCGTCTGCAGGATTTCAGGACGGGCACGATTCAACTCGTCTAAGAAAAGTACGATAGGTTTGCCATCTATAGGGAACCAATAAGGGGGCATAAAGGTGGTTTTACCTGTTGCCTCATCCTTATTGGGCAGTCCTAACAAATCGCCTGGATCGCTCATCTGTCCGAGGAACAAGGTCTTCACCATCATCCCCTTTGCTTCAAAATACTTGGTCAGTATCTGCGACTTGCCAATACCATGCCGGCCTGTCAACATAATGTTCTGCCACGATGGCGTTACCTCTAATACTGTCAGCAGTTCGCTGCTATTGATTGCTATTGCCATAATTATCTTTTTGTTTGTTCTTTAATTCGTTATACTTCATATTAACAAGTTTCACCACCCTGTCAATTTTTTCATTGATAGCTGGCATACGCCTTAGATAATTCGCCACTGCACTTATAGTAAGCTTGCAAAAATGCACATGTAGCCTGTCATCGCAATAAGACTGCATAATAAATTTGGGATCAAAGACATTCGGATAAAAGTCTACTACAGTATAATCACGGCAATGCATGGAAACCTGCCATCCCTGATATTCTATAATCACCTGATGATTGTCGTGTGCAGGAATAAACATTCGGAAGTCGCCCAGATTCTGACTGTTGAGATAAGGACGTAGTTTCTGTTCGACAACACCTTTGACACCATCATAAAAATATTGGAACTCCAACTCGCCATCACTGATATCACGGGTAGTAATAGCTTCCATGAATCTCTCCACGCTTTTGATCCACGGACGGAGAATAGCCTGATACATTTCCATTAGGCTATAGTCCTTCTTAAAGTATTCTTTCACTTTCGTCTCGATTTTCTTATCATCCCACAGTTCAAAGTCGATACTATTGCATACAACCGCCTCCATCGACCTCAGTTTCAACTTCTTGGCATGATAGTTAAATTCCTCGTTTCGTAATTCCCATTCTGCAGCCATCTCCATCAACAACGTGGCAATGTTGAGGGTATGAAATGTAGTTTCTTGCAGTTTCAATGCCGAAAAAGCAAGATGATGACAAGGTATAACCTCGTAATACCCAAAGGGAACATTTGATTTCGAATAGCGATTAATCATCATAGTTACATCCTTATATGTCAACAATACTGTTTCTACTTCAGAACTTAACTCATATATTTTCTCTAACCAACAATATATGGAATAACTCAAGGATCTAGGGAAAAGACCAGAACGATCTCTTCTGGCCTCTTCTTTCTTGACATCACTTTTACCATGAATAGGCATCTTGCTCTGTTCCATCTTAAAATAGGTAATATCAGCCCCTTCGCTTATCAGGACCTCACGCAGGCTGGCTTCTGAGAAAGAGAACTTATCACTATTCCAACAAACAATCGGATTCTTCTCTGTGTAGTGAGGCTTTAAATAAGTTTCTAAATTCCTTTCATCCATCAAAGAAAACACCTCACTACGAATGTATTCCAACTTATTATGTCTACTAGCATATCGCTTATCCCTTGCCAGCCACGTCTTCCTGCGCTTAGCCGCCTTTTCTTTCCAGTATTCATTGAAACTCATAACTATGCTGCTTTTGCTGTTATTGTGATTTCTTCCCAACCTTTCTTTACGTTGGCAGCTATCTCGTTGGCTAGAAGTTCGCGAATCTGCTGCTCATCACTGCTATACATCATATCGCGCTTAATCATATCTTTGCGGGCACTGCTATAATCAGTGTGGTATATGATATAGGCAGGATAACGACCAGACTGTTCCTTGTTGGTTTTCCACAACAAAAACTTATGGAGCATCATCTTCTCTCCTGAGACCTTCTTATATATATGTCGTTCTAAGAGTTGACTCTCTGCCAGTTTACCACTACCTGCTTCTGGTTCCTCAAAGGGACAAAGATCAGTTAGTTGCGAAAGGCGGATATCTACCGTGTTAGCCTGTTTGTCAGTGCGTTCCTGATTGAAAGTGATGCCCAGCACAGATACGCCAGGAGTAGTTCCCTCCAACAACCATCCCAAATTCTCATCGTAACAGAGCAATGGATTCATACGGATCTTGTTGTCATTACCACGAGCCACCAGTTCCAGCACACTCATCTCAAACACCAGTTGCGGACGAACCATCTGATAGGCTATACCACGAGAATCAGAAAGTACATACTGTGATTCAACATGCAGTTCACTCAGGCGCTGGGCAACTGATGCCCTGTCTTCGTCACTCAGCCCTGTAGAGCCCAGGGCAAACATCTGGAAGAGTCCATCCTCACGACGAACAGCCATCATCAAATCGCGCACACCTCTGTCGCCCATGGTATAACCAATGACTGCAGCATCGATAGTATGACGTGGCTTTACCTTCCATACAATATTAGAATCGGTATGTACCACCAGACCTTCAGCGCCTTCGCCTTCTACCCACTCTTCATAGATAGTCTTCACATCATCTGTCGAATCTACTTGACGCATATCAACAGGACGAACGTTCTCGTTCTGGAATATGTCACACAAACGCTGATGGATTTCGTCGTAATGCACATCATTCCATTCCTCGCCATCCAACTCTACAATATCGAATGGAGCCAGACGGATTTCATCGCGTTTCTCGATATCAGCCAGTGCAGTAGTCACATCACCACAACGGGGGCGGCCATCCTGTCGAGGCACATAAAGCTCAGCAGCTATCACTGCCTGTTTTACACCAGCCTGCTTGAGTGCCTCTGTAAAGAGACTGATACACTTCAGGCCGTTAGCCTTTTCCTTGCCATTGGCATTGAGCATCAGCGCCTGGCCTTCAGAATAGAACAACACCTGAAGGTGTCCGTCGATCTTACGGGTCACATAGAAATGCTCGCCATCTATACGCTGCTTGAGCTTGGCACCTTCAACCAATACAAACTTACCTGCAATATTCTTCTTGTAATTAATCGCGGTCTGAATATACTTCTGTTCCATATTTTTTATTAATTAATTGTTTACTGACTTAAGTTCCATATTTGTGAGTCGCAGAATGAGCGCATACTTATCGCCATCTACCCTACCTTCGAGGAATGCGCGATAGGGCGTTCCACCACCAGCCATCACTATGGGTTCGTTACCTTTAGCACCACCACCCAACAGCATCATGGCATCAGCATCAGCTAATTTCTTCGCCATCTCATAAAGGAAGTCGAAGGTCAGGCCATTCACATGCTGCACCTGATAACTCTTCTTGAACATAAACATGCGCATGGCTTTCTGCACAGGAATCAACTTACCAGTCCACCGAAGTGGGAATCCGTCTATAGCGATATTGGCTGTGGTAGTTGTCTCAGGATGTATCTCCTTTTCTGTTCCGTCTGGCAGATATACATGCTCGTTGAGTGTTACACCATACGCCACCTTCTGCTGGGCAGTGAGATAGACCTTTTTCAGTCCCTCAACCTTCAGTCCAAACTGTTCCATATCCACTTCTGGATCGCTATCAACAAGTACTGAAGCCAAGTTCTCGCCATACTGATTGAGCAAGGCCTCATCAGTGGTCTTCAACGTGCAACGTACTCTTCGTTCATTCACACTTCGCTTACCATTAGAAGTTTTGTAAATGGGTTGCTGGCGATGGATTGTGCTTCCGAAAGCCACTTCTGCATCGCGCCTTGAGTCATTTGAAATATTAATCTTACGCATAGTCTTATACCTTATTATTTATTAGAACATACTGAAATCAAGCTCGTCGATCTCTTCCTCTATACCTTCATCCAGGTCGTCAATAGTGGTTTCATCTGCCAGTGATACCAAGGGGAAATCCTGATGAATTCCAGCAAAGAGGAACAATCCGTTAGGAGTGTTCAGCAGATAAGCATCATTGAGGTTGGTTCCTCCACGATAACTAAAGCAGAAACGATAGATGTCATCACCAACAGCAGCACTCAGGTCAGCATTCGCTAACTGGTATACCGATTCCCATTCGTTATCGAGAAACTCTTGAGCTGTTGCTTTTTGATTCAGTTCGATTGGGGCATCGAAAGATGAGGGATATAATGGCAACACCTGTGCCCCATCCTCACTATAGGCAGTCAGATCACTCTTCTCTATCCAGCATCCGTCTTCATTGACTGTTCCCTGCTTAAGTCCTCCAGATGGAATGATAAGTGCATCGTCAGGAGATAGATAAGCCGAGTTGCAGACATCACCATTACGACTGGTAGCCACAAGACTGGTCCAGCCATAAATCTTTTTTCTCTCTAACTTAATAGGTGTTGAACCATAAGTAGCACCACTTAAATGAAACACAAGTTCTTTTGCCATAACTATTCTATTTTTAATGTTATGACTTAATAATAGACACATAAAAGAAAAAATTCAAAAAAGCAGCACACTTTTTTGAATTTAATCTACCTTAATAAAAAAATGGCATCCCAAGACCTTTGAACGATGTTCCACCTCTTTCACAACTCAGCATAGCTCAAACAAGTTTGGCTCTGCCTTCGCTGCTACATTGGTTCTACCACAGGAAAAGAAGGATGCCCGCCAGTCTCCAGCTTCGAGAGAAGCTATACATGACTGGTTCTGATAGCATTGATAACGTTGTTTGGTTTCCTTCACAATATGCAAGCGTCTAATCAACTATTTGTATCAAGAAGGGGGATCATTTGCTCTTTCTGCTTTCTTCTTCAACATCTTTTCCATTAAAAGAGACCATTTCTTCATGTTTTGTACCTTCAATTGTACAAGAACAGTTTCTCTTCTTGCAGGAGAATAGCGGCAAGTGGTTACAAAACGCGTGCCGCTTATGTACTTTTGAGTTTCTGTCTTTAATCACAAACTGTTTGCCCTCTTTAATGCATTCTTTATAATGTCAGAATAATCTCCTGCACAGTAGTTTGTTCCATTGTCACTTTGTTTGATAGTAGCATAAGGAGCAACACAGAAATCTTTAAATTCCTCGTCAGACTCAAAAAATGATATTGTCTTTTGTTTCCATTTTCCAAATATTTTTAGGTTCCTATTAGGGTAGTTTCTTAATGAGGTAGTCTAAGTCAGAAAGCATTTTATCTAAAATGTCTTTAATCTTTGAATTGCTATTTATTGGGTATTTTTGATAAATGTAGGTACCATCCGACATGTCGTATTTGTTATAATCCTTTTGGTTACATTCTTTCCACGTAGTTTTATTCCCAATATTCATCCAACCATCTATAATATGAATTTTGCCTTGTGATAAATAACCCCAGACGGCATTTGCCTTATTTCCTTTGACTTGAATACCATGTTCATATGCACTTCCTTGGACTTGAATGGCATAATATAATTCTGGTTTACCAGATTTACATCTGGGATGAATATTGATTTCCAAGAGCGGGTCGCCATGCAAATATGTATAGTTTACACAGATATAGTTTTTCTCACGTCCCCAATTTTCTCTATCACTTTTATTCTCTTTGAAGAGTCCACCTTGGTTACTAGGATAAACGTAGTATCTTTTGTTATAAATACTTTTCACTTCGTTGAAAAGAGTAGTACAAAGATATGAGAATTTTATTTTTTGATACAAATCGTGAATTCTAGTTTTTTTTGCATTCTTGTAGTTCACGTTATCAGAATATAAGAAAGGACGGTCATCTGCGTAGTCTTGTTTCCATTCTTCAGACAACAGAGTTAAACAACTAATAAATGCACAATAATCATCTATTATTTGTTTATCAAATCCATTTTTATTCTCATAGGCCTTTTCTATCAATCCTCGATATTTATCATATGAGCATATCTTCCAAATATTTCCATCAATTTCCCATTTGTCTGTGTTGCCGTCTTTATTGGGGAATGTTGTGGCAAGGGTGAGAAGGATGAAATTGGGCTTGATTTTATTTTCTTTCCATTTTAAATAACTATTTATGTATTGAGTTTGATTCTTCTTACCTGAGGTGCAGTCTATAGTGACGGGTACTTCCAGTTCTCTCGATTCATCCCATACAATTGGCTTTCTTCGACCAGGACGTACCCCTGCCTTTATAATCCACTTTCCTTCTTTAATTTCAATCTGTGTACTATGATTCTCTTGACCATTATTCGGCTCAATAATCAACTCTTCCTTTGCTTTTTTTTTCCAATACAATATATTTAGTTTCTCTGCCTCAATAGCATACCTTTGTAATTGTTCTTTATATGGTATGCTTTTAACCTTGTTCTCTATCACAAATAATATACGAGAATCGTTAGTGTCATCATTTATATCCTTCTCGTTTTCGTTATCTTCACCATATTGATCATAAGCCACAATACAAAGATCAAAGTTATTGTATTCTCTCTTTACCCTCCAAACCTCCGGCCATTCATAACCCTCTTCTAGGTCTGCCATATAAAGAATTAAACGCTTAAAAGCATCTTGGTCCACATTTGATAACCATTCCAAAAAATTAGAGTGGAAAAGTTCTTTTGAAGAGAGTGAAAGTTTGAACATCGGAGATGTTTTCAAATAATTATATGCTGAATTTACATCTATTATTATATTTCCCATAATTCCTTTACGATTACCCATGCATCGTGGGGTTTTAAATTAATAATTTAATTGTTTTTAAAAGATTCAATTTATTCCACCACTTCTTTCAACTTCTCCCAGACCTTTACCATTGCCCAGGTGTCGAGTTCGCAGTAGCGGAGGAGGGCTTCGCGACTGGCTTTTGCCTCTTCGGGTTCCATAAACTGGATGCGGGGGAAGAGAGTCATGGCATTACCTCCATTCTGACAACGCTCATCCAGGTTGTGATAGTTCAAGCTGGGCTCGTCAGGGAATAATGCTGGCAGCACACTCTTGATAGAGAACGAACCATGCATGGCTGGTACGTAATAGTAGCCGTCTCTGAATGGGTCGAGCAAGTCTTGGATATGCTCACGGATGTTTAGCAGATGAACAGCGAGGTCAGGATACATACCAGCAAGTTCCCTGATGCGTCCACATTCGAAACCTTTGTTATAGGCCAACGTGCAGACGTTCATCGGGATATCTTTGCAAAGCTGTTCGGCCAGAGAGCGACGTGGATCACTGCCATCGTTTGGTGCTAAGAACTCCAGATGCTCATAAGCCGCATCAGCACTACGCTTGACGTGAAGCGAGTACTGGAATGTTACCTGCTGATAGGGCTTTGTACCATCATACAAAGGAATAGTCTGCTGAATGGTCTCGAAATCGAGAAAATATAGTGGATAGCTTAGTCCGTCGAGAAAGCTGCGGATACCTTCCCTATCGATATGCTCTGTCTGATTCAGCGTACACTCCACTTGCATCTGTTGCTTGTCGCTTAACTCCTCATCGCGTACATCTTCAAATAATATACGGCCTGCATGATAGTGTTCCAGTTTCTTAGAGAAATTCATGCGATAGAGATCGAATACGGTGGGCTCGTCATCAGGAATACCATGATGGCGCTTGCAATAGTCGAAAAAGGCACAGCCGTAGGGCTTCATGCAGTGCTCTGAGAGGTCGAGGTCAGGTCCTTCTTCTTTGGCCAATACCTTCATAGCTTGGCTTGCTTGTGCTGGCACTTTCAGATACTCGTTCTCCACCAGTTCCTTCATATCGATGACGACGAAGAGTTTCTGGAGGTCAAGCTCTCCCTGTCGCACATAGTCGCTATTAAGGCAAACAAGATAGGTATCAGTGACATTGATGCCACATTGGGTCAATACCCATTTCTGATAGGCAATATCAGGGGCGTACTTTTCCAACTTTGTCTCCTGACCGTCAAACTCAGGGAAACTACTGCTCTTCACTTCGTATATAGCCCAGCCATCCTTGGTTTTGCGCAGAATGTCAACTGCACAATAATTCTTATCATAAGTGAACGACGCCTCGCAGATGACCTCCGTTCCCTTGGCCATCTCCTCCTTCGTCTTGTCAATCATCGTTTGGAGGTCGAGGCTTCCATCCTCACGTTTAGTAGTGACCTCTACAAACGGACCAAACAGTCCCATCGCCAGATCGCCTACTTCATTGCCACTCTCAAATCGTGCTTCCACACCTGCATCCACTGTTGCCTCCTCAGGCTTATAAGTCCTCAGCCAGAGTGCCTTCTGACACTGACAAGACAGTGTGTATCGCGATTTTGATAATCCTTTTGCCATAAGTAAATTTCCGATAATGATTACAAGTGTCAGACCTGAGTGCTAGATCCGATCTTAGTGCAAAGATAAGGCTTTTACTTCAGATAAACAAATTTTACGGAACTTTTTTACTTTAAGAGAGTTGTTTCACTAATTACACATTTTGTGTTACACATTATGTGTAATTTAAAATTGGCTTCGAGAGAAGCTTTCCACGACTGGTTCTTGTTTCCTTGCTTACAAACTGGGAAAACTGCTTAAGCAGCGAGAGCCAGAGGCTCAAGCTGCTTGGTGAGGTGGAAGTGTTTGGTCATTTTGGCGATGAGAGAGTTGGTTTCGATGCTGGTGAGGTCGAAGATAGTGAGAGCATAGACCCCATTGTTAAGTGATGGGGTGAAGAAAACTCTTTTGTTGGTGAGGTACTTACGAATCTTTGTGAACTGGTTTTTTGAACTGGTGCGAATTGTTGTTGTCATATTCTTATGTTTTAAAATGATTACGCAAAGAATATAGTCACAAACAACAAAAAATTCAATTATCACCCCAACTTTTTTCATTTCCTTTATTTTTTGCTTTCTAGGATAAGACACTGACGTTTCCTAATCCCTCACATTTCTGGAGCAAAAGTCCTTTATTTAAAGGGCTTTTGAGAGATTCATCCCTCACATGACCCCTCACATTTCCCTCACGTCATCCCTCACATCACCCCTCACATTGGGACTTCTTCTGGATATGTTTTCGCGTACCTTAATTATATATTAAGGGAATTTGCAAAAAAGTTTGAGGAAATACGTAAAAAAATGAAGGAAACATTTGCAAATCAGCAAAAAATGTTGTACCTTTGCATCTGCAAGAACGAAGTTGCAGGAAGCGGCTCGTAGGCTGAAAAACACGCTGTGAAAAGCGCGACTAAACAAACCTATTATTCACATTTTAATTAAGTATTATGTACAGTAAAAAGAATTTTACTGGCGAGACTCCAGGAGTCTGCCAGGAAGGAACACTCGCCATCGAGATGTTCCTCAATGAGAACTACCGCTTCCGTCGCAACACCCTCAACGGAAAGGTAGAGTTTGCAACCTTGCCTTCAGCAGCATCAGCTGCTGAAGGCCTCTCGAGCGGCTTCGATGAAGCCAATTTGAAGTTCAGGCCTCTGACCCCAGCGGCCCAGAACAGTATCGTAATCCGTGCCAAGAAGGAAGAGGTACTGGAGAAAGGCAGTCCGAAGGCGGAGATCTCCGAGTGGGTGGGATCGGAAGAGGTGCCTGAGTACAATCCGATTCAGGACTACCTCAACAGCTTGCCGAAATGGGATGGACAGAACCACATCGCCAAGGTGTTCAGTCGTCTGCCAGGTGTCAGTTCCGAACAACTGAACTATCTCACCATTTGGCTCCGCTCCGCCGTAGCCCATTGGATGCAGATGGACATGCTTCATGGCAACGAGTGTGTACCAACGCTGATTGGTCAGCAGGGCTGTGGCAAGACGGTCTTCGTTAGGAGGTTGCTCCCTCCCCATCTGCGAGAGTACTTCCTCGGACACCTGAACCTCTCGAACAAGTTCGACAAGGAGATGGCGCTGACGAACAACCTCTTCGTCAACCTCGACGAACTCGAGGCCATCCGTCCCAGCCAGCAGGCATCGCTGAAGCAGACGCTGAGTGTAAGCAAGGTGAATGGACGTCCGATCTTTGGACGAACCCAGGAGGACCGTCCTCGATTCGCTTCGTTCATCGCCACAACGAACAACCGTCATCCGTTGCAGGATGCCACTGGTAGCCGTCGTTACATCTGCATTCAGATCCCTGATGGTCAGATGATCGACAACACTGGCGAGATCGATTATGGTCAGTTGTATGCTCAGGTGGTGTATGAGTTGCAGGAGCTGAAGGCACCTTATTGGTTCAACAACGACGAGGTGGCCCGCATCCAGCAGTTGAACCAGGAGTTCATGGATCAGAAGGACCTTGGCGAGATGTTCGTGGCCTGTTTCCGTCAGCCTAAGGAGGGAGAGACGGTGAAGAAGATGAACTGCGGACAGATAATCGACATCATCCAGAACGACTATCCATCGTTGCAGAACACCTTCAGCAACAGGGTTCGTCTTGGAAAAATGCTCTCAGCTGCAGGATTCAAGTCGAAGGATCACTCGCACATCCTCTATTATGAGGTTGTGCCGCTTCGGGCTGCCTGACACAGATGTGAGGGATGATGTGAGGGGTATGTGAAGGTTATGTGAGGGATTCTCAGCATCCCTCACATTCCTTTTTCCCCTTATATAAAGGCTTTTCCGAAGAAATGTGAAGGATGAGCCCAAAACGGCTCAACACGTCAATGGAAACTTCCAGGTGTGCTGATTTTGCTATCTGGACATAGCAAAATCGGGGGTGCGTTTATAAGTATATATACTTAAGGGTCGTTAAGATGCCTTCCAACACAGTAAGGGATGCTTAGTACGACAGTAAGGGAAGCCTGTTTAGGGGGTATAACAGGCATCTCCAACAACGTTAGAAGGCATCCTTTACTCTCATGGAAAGTACCCCTGACAGAGTCGGAAGGCATCCTTATCACCTTTAATGGTACTCTTCTTCCACGATGATCTGTTGCTCCTCAAGTAACACTTTGATTTGATTGCAAATAAAGTTGTCTCACCTTAATTAATGTTAAACTATAATACAATAATAATCTAAAACCTACTTTTTTCGATAATAGACTTGCGAAAAATCTCAAAAAGGTGTATATTTGCAGCGTCAAAAATCTCAAAAAGGTGTAAAATATGGCGGAGCAAAAATCTCAAAAAGGTGCGAAGGACATCATTATGAAGCGGAAAATATATCAGCAACTCCTTGACTGGAAGGAAAAAAGAAACGGTGAAGTGGCACTACTCGTAGAGGGTGCGCGACGCATCGGAAAGAGCTATATCGTAGAGGAGTTCGCCAAGAATGAGTATGAGTCATATATTCTCATCGACTTCAACAAGGCTCCCCAGATGGTCAGAGATTGGTTCGATCTCTATCTGGAAGACCTCGATACGCTGTTTCTGTATCTGAGCCAGCACTACAAAGTGAGGCTTCATGAGCGCAAGTCGCTCATCATTCTTGACGAGGTACAGTTGTGCCCCAGGGCGAGAGCTGCCATTAAGTTTCTAGTGGCTGACAGAAGGTATGACTATATCGAGACAGGATCGTTGGTGAGCATCAAGAAAAGTACGCAAGGTATCGTGCTCCCATCAGAAGAGCGTCCAATTCAGATGTATCCGATGGACTTTGAAGAGTTTCTTAGGGCTACAGGCAATGACATGCTGATGGACTTGATACGGAAGATGTATGCAGATCGGAAGCCGATGGGACAGGTTTTCCATCGTCAGGCTATGGATGCATTCCGTCTGTATATGATAGTGGGAGGAATGCCACAAGCCGTCAAAAAATATATTGAGACAAAGGACTTTGATGCCGTAGATGCTGCCAAACGCGATGTGCTGGCCATCTATCGTAATGATATCTTCAATTATGCTGGTGAGATAGCCGAAAAGGTAGTTTCTATCTTCGACCAGATTCCCCCTCAGCTCTCCAAGCATGAAAAGAAGTTCAGACTGTCAGCCCTGAAGTCTGGTGCGAAATATCGTGACTGGGACGATGCTTTCTTCTGGCTGAAGGATGCGCGAGTGGTCAACATCTGCTATAATTCTACAGAGCCGAACATCGGACTGAAGATGAACGAAGACCGTACGACATTGAAGTGTTATATGAATGATACGGGCTTGTTGATCAGTCATACTTTCGATGAAAAGGGCATTGTCTCGTCTGAGATTTACCAGAAGCTGCTTTTTGGAAAGCTGGAGGTGAACGAGGGAATGCTTATTGAGAATATCGTGGCCCAGATGCTGACGGCGAGTGGTAACAAACTTTTCTTCTATAGTAAGTCGTCAGAGGAAGCCGAAGAACGTATGGAAATCGACTTCCTGCTCCAGAAGGACAAAGTGACCAGCCGCCACAATATCCGTCCGATAGAGGTCAAGAGCGGTAAGAACTATACGCTGTCCTCTCTGACAAAGTGCATGAAGAAATTTGGCGAATACATGACAACACCCACTGTGCTTCATGCTGCCGACTATAAGGTAGAAGATGGCGTCACATATCTTCCGCTTTATATGACACCATTGCTGTAGTCATGTGCATAATTTGCACTTCAAACATTATTCAGAGGATATGATAACAAACTACATCCTGTCAAACTGAGGCTTTAGCCACTCCATGCGTGTGACAAACCATTCCTTCAACTCTTGAACTTCATTCTGGTAACTTCCCCAGATGTTGTAATTAGACCAGGTCTTGACATTTAGCAGATGCCACACGTCGTTATTCTCCTCGGCTGAGTATTTCAGATACTGTGCATCGGCATTGACATGAGCAAGAATGTCATTCATATGAGAATAAAAGAAATTAAAACGCTCTTTCACCCTTGCCACGAAAACAGGATCCTTGAATAGGCGGTCATACCATTTGGTGTATTTAATATAGAATTCTTTTGGATCGTAACATGTTTGGTTGGCTTGGTTAATATTACCATAGGCCACATCCATATCCCATATAGGTCCCATCTTCAACTTCCCACCACGGGCAAGATGCATGTAGCAACTCGTATCGAAATTGCCATCCAGATTCTTACCAATCTCCTGAATCAGATACCAGTCGACGAAAGAGTCCATATCTATATAGGCCTGCCAGCCTGTTGACGGGTTGGTGAAATCATCCCCAAACAAGATACCGTCAACCTTGTTTACGAAATCCTTTGCATAAAGGAAGTTCTCGTCGCCGTATTCCAGATCAGGTTCCTTAATGTTGACGACATTCTCCAAATGAGGTACGGAGAAATAACGTGAGTCAGATTCACCAGGTGCCCGACTGTCTATCTCAAACAAAAAACCGTCATCTCCAACATTCACGCGTTGTTTGGAGATTTTCAGTTTATCACATAGCAGATAGGTCCCCCAGTATTTCCCATTGAAAGTCAACTCGATGAAATGGCTCTCAGGTGTATAGCCAAGGTTGCTGATGCGACTCATATAGAAAGCCAGACTATTGCGCAGCATCGACTTGTCGCTATAATTAGGAATCAACACCCACGACTTGTCCTTGGGCATATCCAACAATGAGATCTTCTCATCAAATTTCAGTCGGAAAGGTTTCTTGGGTAATTGCCAACTGGAGTTGCCTCGTCCTTTAATATTTACTCTCGATTCCACATAATCACCGGCAGCACGTGTCTTAACGTCTTCCCTTAACGACAAGGTGGCGCCGATATAGTCTTCTTTTGAAGTCACCTCCTGAAGACCGTCGGTAGTGATAGACATCATTGGGAGACCAGTAAAGGAATGGACATATATTTTATAATATTTGTTTTTGCTGGAAGTTGCAACAGTCACTGTACGAGGTCTTGTAAAATCAATCTCTGTCTTACCGCTCTCTGCTTCGAACCCATCGATAACCACCATTGTGCCCTCAAAGGTAAAACGGGGCTTTAGGACTTTTTCGTTAGTCATTGCTGGCAACCAACACTCGATAATGCTGTCACCGACAATCTTGCATCTGATATTCTCTCGCAGCGATTGATTGTCGGCTGTCACAAATTCCATCGTGAGTAGTTTTGGCTCCATACGTTCCTCAAGAGTCCTCTCAAGGGTTTCTATTCTTTGCTGTAATGCCTCCCACATCAGTCGAAGTTGACCGTTGAGTTTATCTTGCTCTGTATTCCTTTGTACTTGTGCTGCATCCCATCGTGCCATTTCTCTACTGCGGGATGCTGGCATAGCATCAAACTGTTCTTTGAGCCATTGCATACGCTGGGTCAGCCAATTTTTCATGCTGTTTACCTTGTCCTGATATAATACCCAGGTGTCGGCGTCGGAAGACTTGTGTGATGTAAAAGTGTCCCATTTTGAGTTGTCTTCCACGATGGCGTATTTTAGATACTGCGCATTTTCGTTGATGTTCCTGATGATATCCGTCTGACGACTGTAGAAATAGTCAAAGCGCTCTTTTACCTCGGCGACGAAAATCGGATCCATGAAAAATTCCTTAAACTCCCCAACATCCTTTAGCACGAATCCTGTTGCTGTTGTCTGTCCTGCATCGCCAAATGCTGTTTCGAAATCCCATAACGTCTGCATCCCTTTTTCATTCTTTGCGATTTCATGGATCAGATACCAGTCTACAGAAGTTCCCATACTCGGATGTTGCTGAGAAAGATACTCCCCCAACATATAGGTACCTGAATAGTGACCGTTAAACATCAGGTCCACGTAGCGGAAGCATGGTTTATACTCAAGATTGCTTATCTCGGTCAGGTAAAAAGCAGTCTGATTGTGCAACATGGTGATGTCGTTCACGTTGGGCATCAACTTCCAGTCTGTATGTGCCGGCATGTCCAATATCGGAACTGCGTTTAAGAAACTCAACTTGTAGTCATTTTTCCCCCATTCTGTCCAGTCAGACACTTCGGCCGTTTTAGTGTGGTAACGAAGATCCCCCTCTGCCATAATTCTGCCCGTAGTCTTTTGGAGACTGCTTTGACCTCCATATACGGCATTGTCTGTAAGACTGAAAGTGGCTTCATAATACAGATTAGATTCTTTCAATTTGTGGGACATCGTTTCTGCCCACAGCGTGGGAAGACCCGTATAAGCAATCAGGCTGATAATGTATTCCTTGGTTTTCTCTCCATTGTGAACGACGAGGGTTTGTTCAGAACTGAAGTCAAATGCTGTCTCGCTGCTGATGGCCTCTTGACCACCAATCGTCACACGTTCGCCTGTAAATTCGAATCGCGGAATCAGTGATTTTGCATTCATAAAATTCAGTACCCTGCACGTAACTGCACTGTCGCCAATGATGATGCACTCAACATTCTCAACCAGTTGCATGGGATTCTCGGATGCCAGGAACTCCATGTGCAGCAACTTTGGTTCCGTCTGGTTGATTTTGTCGTTCAGTTCGTCTATCTTCTCTTGTGCATCGTTTATCAGATCCAGTAGGTTGTAATAATCTAGGTCAGATTCTATGTCTAAATCTCCATGCATGATGACTTTTTCAAGAATCTTAATATCAATTATATTCACTTTCCCATTGCCGCTGACATCTGCCTCGTTAGCGTCGAACTTTTCTGACGGTGTTCCGTTGAGGTAGTTTATGATCTCCACAATGTCAGCCACATTCACCTTGTTGTCACCATTGGTATCGCCAGAGCCTGCCAGCAATACAAGAGGGAGTGCAAAAAAAACAATAAGAGATAGCAGTTTCTTGTTCATATTCTTTATCCTTCTTGTTTGTCTATTTCGTTTACAAAAGTACACAAATTTTCCCAAATCACCAAATCTTTTCCATCTTTATTTGTAAAGCAAGGTAATTACGGTTAATATCTCGCCGATTGACATTGTATCAAATGGTAGGTTAATCGGAGTTCGTAAACGGTTTAGGTTATGCTTATAGAAGAAGAGAGTCAAGCAAAAGCCTGGCTCTCTTTGTCTGAAGTATTACGATGGACTCCTAAAAATTTAATTCGCAGTTGATACCAAGTACGCGGTTGGTGCGGGTGAAGGAGTCGCTGATGCGCGGTGTGGCAGAGGTCACACGATTATAGTCCTCGTAGTTGGTCTGGAAGTAGGCGGCACCGAGTTGCACGTGTTCGCCGGCACGATACTTGAAGCCAAATCCGATGCTGCTGGAGTTGACAACAAACGACATGTCGTTCATATAGGCATCAGTGAGTTGGTAGCGGGTTACCTGGACACCAGCGGAGATGGTAAGACGGTCAGTGACGTCCCACTCCGCACCCCCGAGATACTCGTTAGTCCCACCGTCGAGTAGTTTCTGGGTGTCATTGTACCAGTGAGCCTTTGTATCATAGAAGTGGTGATAGCCCAGGTTTAGGCGCACATCGTCGTTGATGTTCCACATAGCGCCGACGGCAAGTTGGGAAGGAGAGTCTTCATCAATCTTTTCGCCATCGCGGAACTTATTGACGGCAGGAATCTCGCTGGCCTCGTTGACGGTAGACTCATTCTCCATATGCATCTCTGTCCTTGCTTCGTACTTGACGGCGAAGTTGAAGGCCCCCAGCCGATAGTCGACGCCAATGACGGGAGCAACGCCCATGCCAGTCTGGTTACAGAGCAGGTTTACACCCTGAGAGTACTTCTGAAGGCCGTTGAGGCTCTGCATGGTGCCTTCGAGTTGTGCGAGTTGCACCGTGAGTTCTGTAGGAACGTCGACGCCAGCGGTTTGATACTGGGCTATAGCGGCATTGATCAGTGAGATGTTTCCGTCGATGGTTGAGGTGGCACCTTGGAGGAAACTGCCGAAGTCGACATAACCGCCAGCGGTGTTCACCATAATGTTACTGATCTTGGCTTTATAGGTAGCGGCACCGTAAAGCATGCGCAAGCCACCATAGACACTGAGGTTTGGGGTAATTTTATATGCAGCACCGAGTTGGAAACCGAAGTAGTACTGTCGTCCCTGCATATAGCCATCCATATCATAACCTGTGGCGCCGAGGGGCTGCAGTTGGTTGGCAATGCCTCCGACAACGCTCTCAAAGGAACCGAGTCCGTCGGCAAACTCACATTTACCGCCGCCGCCTGGGACGGAGAAATTGAATTGTACACTCCAGTTTCCCTTATTATAGGCAGCCTGCAATGATGGAATGATAGGGGCATCAGCAACGCCTTCGAAGGTCTTCTGAGCCAGTCCATGGTTCTTTCGGCCGAGTGCAAAGACCGGGTTTTCGCTCTGTATGGTACGTGTCTGATGAGCGTACTGCCAGTTGAAGGCGACGTGGAGACCTTCTGGCATGAAGGCTACGCCTGCCGGGTTGGAATAGACTCCGTCGAGGCCGATAGCCGCGTCGCGGGCTGGGTTGCGGAGAAAATCGATACTCTGATTCGTGTTGGTTAAGATGCCACCTGCTGTGGCGTTGGTTGCTACGGCCAGCATCCCGCCGGCGAGCCATGTTGTGATTTTGTTCATATCCTTAAACATCTTTTTACGAAAATCGGGTGCAAAGGTAGGTATATTGTTTAAAAGTGTGTTGTTTGCGCACACAAAGTTAACAAGGTTTAACAGAAAATGCACAAATATATGCACAAATGTGCAATTATGTGCAGTTTTCTGTAGACAAAAACCTATTTCTTGAGTTCTGGATAGGAAAGACGTGTGTGATAAATGGTCTTGAGTTTTTCGATAAGCACGGTCTTGGCATAGGCAATGTCACGGAATGTGATAGGGCACTCCTTGAAATACCCTTCAGCCACCTGCGCATCGATGAGGCGGTTGACGAGGTCGCGGATGGTCTTCTCCGTGTAGTCTGGGAGAGAGCGTGAGGCAGCCTCGACCGTATCGGCCATCATGAGGATGGCCTGTTCCTTGGTGAATGGGTTTGGACCTGGATAGGTGAAGAGCAGTTCGTCTACCTCATCGTTGGGATGAGCATTTTTATACTGTACATAGAAGAACTTCGCCTTTCCCTGACCATGATGGGTGGTGATGAAATCACGGATGACCTTTGGCAAGTCGTACTTCTCCGCCATCTTCACACCTTCGGTGACGTGGCTGATAATCATTTGGGCACTGTCGATGTATCCCATCTTCTCATGAGGGTTGACCCCCGACTGATTCTCTGTAAAATAGATGGGATTAGTAATCTTGCCGATATCGTGGTAGAGTGCACCTGTGCGGACGAGTTGGCTCTTGGCACCAATTTTGCGGGCAATCTCTGCAGCGAGGTTACCCACTTGGATGGAGTGCTGGAAAGTGCCTGGTGCCACTTCACTCATCTTGCGCAGGAGTTCCTTGTTCATGTCAGAGAGTTCGATGAGGGTGATGTTCGATGTGAAGCCGAAGGCCTTCTCAAGGAGATAGAGCAAAGGGTATGAGCAGAATAATAGCAGGCCGTTGATGATAATGTAGTTGTATTCACTGTAGTTCAGACGAGTGAAATCGTTGTTGCGCATCCAGTCGAGGGAGATATTAGTCAGTGCCATGCCGACAGTGATAAGAACGGCCGTCCAGAAGAGTTGTGAGCGGCTTGACAGTTCGCGTAGGGAGAAGATGGCAATCATACCCGCTATGGTCTCGACGGTAATGAACTCCAGCGGGTGCTGGAGGATACAGGCGCAACTGAAGATGGTAGTCATGTGCGCCATAAAGGCGGTGCGGGATTCCATGAACACTCTCACAAAGATTGGCACCATGGCGAAGGGCAGCATATAGATGTGCAGGATGCTGTGGCTGACCATGATACAGGCGGTGACGGAGAAGATCATGATAAGTGCATAGAGCATCGCCGCGGAACGTACTTTCTCGAAATAGTCTTTGCGGAAGAGTGTGAGGAAGATGGTGAAGCAGGTGATGAAGATTGCAACATAGAGAATCTGGCCGAGTATGGTGAGGCTGAATTGCGGGTCGTTCTCATGCTTGCGTTCGGTCTCTTTCTTGAACGACATGAGGATGTTATATGTCTTTGCGTCGACAATATCGCCACGGTCGATAATCTTCTGTCCGCGCTGAACGAGTCCTGTAGCCAAAGGGATGCTGTTGTGGAGTTCGTTGAGACTTGCCTCACTTCTGTCTTTGTCGTAGGTGAGGTTGGGGGTCAGGTAGTCGTTGAGGTTACATTTCTTCAGGATTTCGCGATGCTGGGCCAATGTCTCATCAAGGAAAATCTTTTCGTAGGCCGAGATGACAGAGTTGACTTCAGTAATTGGCACACTGTTAGCTGTCTTGCCGTCGATAATGCGGATGAGGCGAGCAGTGTCCTGATGCAGTTCGGTGTACTCGGAACTGTTCATGATGCCTGTGGCATAGAGGTCGCGAAGACGGTTGGCTATGATGCTCAGGTAGTCGTTCTCGAGGCCAGGGATGCCATTGGAATAGTCTTTGTAAAACTGCCGTATTTGTTTGCCTGAGATATCTTTGTTAATCAGATAGTAGGGCTCGTAGAGTTTCATGAGGCTATCGCGCTCTCTGTTGATGACTTCGTCGCTTTTGTAGATGGGGAAGTCAAAGGGGGCGCTGAGGTCGGAGTACACCCAAGGACGTCCTTTCTCAGCGTTGAAACTGAATTGGTTAGATCGCGGCATCAGCCATACTATGATGGCCACGGTACCTATGACGAGTACGGCGCGAATAAGAAAGTCGCGCCACGTGAGTTCGTTCTTAAAGTCAAAACTACTCATTTGATGCTGTCTGTTATGGATGGTTAGACAATATTTTCGCTGCAAAGATACAAATAAAATGAAGAATGAAGAATGAAGAATGGAGAATTTTTAGGTGGCGGCAGCAAATTTTTTACTTTTCACTCTTCACTTTTAACTTTATTTCGTACCTTTGCAGTCAAATAATAATAACACAATGTCAGAAAGAACTGTAAGAGTAAGATTTGCACCCAGTCCGACGGGTGCCCTTCATATCGGTGGCGTACGTACTGCCTTGTACAATTATCTGTTTGCCCGCCAACACGGTGGCCAACTTGTATTCCGTATCGAGGACACAGACTCGAACCGTTTCGTGCCAGGCGCTGAGGAATATATCCTCGAGTCGTTCAAGTGGCTGGGTATCCATTTCGACGAGGGCGTGAGTTTCGGAGGCGACAAGGGACCGTATCGTCAGAGTGAGCGCCGTGACATCTATAAGAAATATGTACAGCAACTGTTGGATGCTGGTAAGGCATATATCGCCTTCGACACCCCAGAGGAGTTGGAAGCGAAACGTACGGAAATCCAGAATTTCCAATACGACAGCCATACCCGTAACCAGATGCGTAATTCGCTGACGCTGCCGAAAGAAGAGGTGGAACAGCTGATTGCCGATGGTGAACAGTATGTGGTGCGCTTTAAGATCGATGGTGGACAAGAGGTTCTGGTCAATGATCTTATCCGCGGCGAAGTTCGTGTGAAGACGGATATCCTTGACGATAAGGTACTCTTTAAGAGTGCCGACCAGTTGCCGACTTACCATCTGGCGAATATCGTCGATGACCATCTGATGGAGATTACGCATGTGATTCGTGGTGAGGAGTGGTTGCCGAGTGCACCGTTACATGTTCTGCTATATCAGGCTTTCGGTTGGGAGGATACGATGCCGCAGTTTGCTCATCTGCCGCTATTGCTGAAACCTGATGGTAAGGGTAAACTCTCAAAGCGCGACGGCGACCGTCTGGGATTCCCTGTGTTCCCCTTGGAGTGGAAGGACCCCAAGACGGGCGAGACCTCTCGTGGCTATCGGGAAGATGGCTATTTTCCTGAAGCCGTTATCAACTTCCTCGCTTTACTGGGTTGGAACCCAGGAACGGAACAGGAGATTTTCTCATTGGACGAACTTGTGCCTTTGTTCGACATCACGAAGTGTTCGAAGGCTGGTGCAAAGTTTGCCTACGATAAAGGCATCTGGTTTAACCATGAATATATCCTGAAGAAGTCGAACGAGGAGATTGCTGCCCTCTTTGAACCCATTGTGAAGGAGCATTGTCCACAGGAGACATCAGAACGCATCCTTCAGGTGACGGCCATGATGAAGGACCGTGTGTCGTTCGTCAAAGAATTGTGGCCGCTTTGCTCGTTCTTCTTCGAGGCTCCTACGGAGTATGATGAGAAGACCGTGAAGAAGCGTTGGAAGGAAGATAGTGCACAGCAACTGACAGAACTTATCGACGTGCTTGAGGGCATTGCCGATTTCTCTCTGGAGAATCAGGAGCAGATCGTGCATGCATGGATTGAGCAGAAGGAATACAAACTGGGCAATATCATGAATGCCTGGCGTCTGACTCTCGTAGGTGAGGGCAAAGGTCCTGGGATGTTCGACATCTCTGCCTTCTTAGGTAAAGCAGAGACCATCAGGCGCATGAAGAGAGCCATCGAAGTGTTGGGATGATAAATCCTAAATCGAAAAACCGTAAATCGTAATTAAAGTGTATAACCTCGGCATATATCTTTATCTCTTGGGCGTTGCGATCTACAGCCGTTTCAACGAGAAGGTGCGCAAGATGTGGCGCGGTGAGCGTGAGGCCTTCCGCATCCTGAAAGAAAAGGTAGACCCAGAGGCCAAGTACGTGTGGTTCCATGCGGCCTCGCTGGGAGAGTTTGAACAGGGACGCCCATTGATGGAGCAGTTACGAAAGAATCATCCGGAGTATAAGATCCTGCTCACGTTCTTCTCTCCTTCCGGCTATGAGGTACGTAAGAACTACGAAGGGGCTGATATCATCTGTTATCTGCCGTTAGATACGATTACCAATGCAAGGCGCTTTCTCCGTTCTGTACGACCAGTGATGGCGTTCTTTATCAAATACGAGTTCTGGTACAACTACTTGCATATCCTTAAGCATCGTGGTGTACCTGTCTATAGCGTATCGAGCATTTTCCGTCCTGATCAGGTATTCTTTAAGTGGTACGGAAGTCAGTACGGACGTGTATTGAATTGCTTTACTCACTTTTTTGTGCAGAACGAGCAGAGCAAGGAATTATTGGCTAAGATAGGTATCACGAACGTAACTATCGTGGGCGACACCCGTTTTGACCGTGTACTTCAGATCAAAGAGGCGGCCAAGCAACTGCCAATCGTAGAGGCGTTTGTTTCGAGGAATGAGGAAGTCGGAAAGAGTAAGGATAATAGTCCTGTGTTTGTGGCAGGTTCTTCATGGCCGCCTGATGAGGAGATATTCATCAAATACTTCAACCAGCATCCAGAGTGGAAACTCATCATCGCCCCTCACGTTATCGGCGAAGATCACCTACAGCAGATAGAGAAACTGCTCGAAGGCCGTAAGGTCATCCGTTATACGGAAGCATCAGCGGAGAATGTTGGCGATGCCGAGGTGTTGATTATTAACTGCTTCGGACTTCTCTCCAGCATCTATCATTATGGCGATGTGGCCTATGTGGGTGGTGGCTTTGGCGTTGGTATCCATAATCTGCTGGAGGCAGCCGTATGGGATGTGCCTGTATTCTTCGGTCCCAACAACCAGAAGTTCCAGGAGGCTCAGGGCATGAAGCAGGGTGGTGGCTTGGAGATTACGGGCTATGATGACTTTGCCGGTAAGATGGATCGCCTGGCCAACGACCCCCAATATTTGAAAGAAGAAGGGCAGAAGGCCGGACAGTTTGTAAAGGGTCAGGCAGGTGCTACTTCGAAAGTACTTTCAAGTGTGAAGAGCCTTTGTAGTTGACGGTCCGTTTCTTCTGCAAGTATCTCATGATCAGGTCTGTGGTCGGTACATTCAACACGCGTGCCGATCCTTCAGGAATCTCACTGGTAGCGGTGATATAATTGTTGGTTGCTACCCGATACTTTTTCTTCTTCATGTTCATCTTCTTGCCGTCAGGAGTCAGCAGTCTGACGCTCTTGATCTTTTTAGGATTGGTCTCATCCAGTGTGATCTCGCACTGCATGCCTCCCACGAATGGGAAACTGAAGAGGGTGTTGTGACAGTAGGTAAGCATCATCCTGACAATCTCCTCTCCTGTGAGTTCCAGCACAACGGCATTGTTGTCAAAGGGGTCTATCGCGAGGACGTCGAGTACTGAGATATCTCCCGCAGGATGACTCTCTATTCTTACTCCCCCAGGATTTTCTATAGCGATTTCTGCATGAGTGCCGTCCATAAAAGCATCGCAGATCATATTGCCTATTTCTTCACGAGTCTCAAAGGGAGTCTCGGCAATAGCCAGCACACGACGGAACTCAGGATTGTCGTTGAAGTGGGCAATCATGGCATCCACTAGCCCGCTCCGCTTGGAGAAGGCCTTCACGTCGATGTATTCTGCCTTCCTGTTGACGACCTTCCCACTGTCTACGGTCAGCGTGATATAGGTTACACGACCGAACTTGTTCTTGTTCTGGGTAATCAGGATGTCATTCTTAATCTCGTCGCCCTTCAGTTGGGTGTGCGTGTGGCCTCCGATAATCAGGTCCAGCCATGGTGTCGTCTCAGCAATCTTGATATCGTCAGGATAGCCGAGGTGAGAGAGCAGGATGGTGACATCGCACTCCTTGCTGAGCCATTCGTATTGGGGGATTATTTCTTCGGCAGGCTTGAAATGGATGCCACTGATGTTATCAGGGTGGGTGCTGGGAATGCCTTTGGGACTCAGTTGGATGGCTCCTATGACACCAACCTTCAGACCCTCCACGTCGAACACTTGACAGGGTACGGTCTTGATGTTCGTCGTGTCGTCAGGGAAGATGTTCGCGCAGATATACCTGAAGGAGGAGAGGCCTATGAGCCTCGATAGCGAGTGCACGTCGAACTCATGGTTGCCTAATGCAGAACCGTTGAAGCCCGTCAGGTTCATCAGGGCCACCATAGGGTAGGCTGGAATCCTGTACTTGTCGTTCACGGGGTTACCCGTTCTGTTGTCGCCTGCGGAGAATACCAACAAAGAAGGATCTTCGGCACGGAGACTGTCGATGAGTGCGGCTAATTGTGGAAACACGTCCAATTGGGCGTGCATATCATTAACGGCTAAGATGTGTACTTCCTTTTTCTGTCCTAATACGGTTGATGTAATGAGTAATGCCAGTACTATCAGGCTATAACGCCATGTCTTCATACGCTAAAAGTTATTAATCGGAGTGCAAAGGTACGAAATAATTGTGAATAATCTGTCTGTTTTTGCGATTTCTTTATACTTTTGCACCCAAAATACTTAAAATATGAGATTTATGTGGATGCTCATTTTCATGGTTCTGCCCTTGTTGGCAGTCGTTTATATAGGATGGCACGTGTGGGCTATCCTTCCCGTTTCGCGTCTGTGGAAGACGTTGATTGTGATGCTGATGGTGGGCTGTTTCCTCCTGCTGTTCTTTGGCTTGCGGCGGCAGACGGACAACTATTCTCTGCCAGTGGCGCAGGTGCTCTATGAAGTCGGCACCTCGTCTGTCTTCATCCTGCTCTATCTGGTCATCATCTTCCTCGTGCTCGATCTCGGCAGACTGGTGCATCTGGTGCCTCGAACGCTGCTCTACAACAACTGGCAGATGGCTCTGGGCATCTTTGTGTTGCTATTCGCCGTTTTCCTCTATGGCAATATCCATTATTATAATAAGGTTCGTGTGCCGCTCGAACTGACTTCTTCGAAGTCTCTGCCGAAGGACTACAAGGTGGTGATGGCTTCCGACCTGCACCTGGGTTATCATAACCCCCGTAAGGAACTGGCACGATGGATAGACATGATCAATGCCGAGAAACCTGATTTCATCCTGATGGCTGGGGATATCGTTGATGGCAGCATCCGTCCGCTGCTTGAAGAGAATATGGCAGAGGAGTTTCGTAGGCTTCAGGCGCCTGTCTATGCCTGTTTGGGCAACCACGAGTACTATAGCGGCGAACCCAGGGCCAGGCAGTTCATCAAGGATGCGGGTATCCGTCTGCTGATCGATGAGGCTGCAGTCATCGACAGTTCGATAGTCGTCATAGGCCGCGATGACCGTACGAACATGAAGCGCAAGGATGTCAATGCGCTGATGACTGGGGTGGACAAGTCGAAGTATGTGATCTTGCTCGACCATCAGCCGTACAACCTTGAGCATTCCGAGGCGGCTGGTGTCGACTTCCAACTAAGCGGCCACACCCATCGTGGACAGGTATGGCCGATTTCTTGGATTACGGATGCTATCTATGAGTGCTCGTGGGGCAGTCATCAGCGTGGCGATACGCAGTATTATGTGTCTTCTGGCATCGGCATCTGGGGTGGCAAGTTCCGCATCGGCACGCAGTCAGAGTACGTAGTAGCGTTAATTAGAGGTGAGAGGTAAGAAGTGAGAGAAAACTCCAGTACCAGGCTCTGGCGAGGCTTCAGTTCCAAATTCTTCGAGAGGTCGACATATCTACCAGTGAGGATATCCTTGGCCTTCGTGGTATTTCCGATGACCTCTTGATAGCGCTCCACCTCCATCGTGGCTGGCTTCGATGTGCCGTTGAGGATGGTGAGGGCAGTTTTGCCTTTATACTGGCGGGCGATGACATAGATGCCGGCATAGGGGATGAACTGCGTCTGCGAGCCCTTGATAATCACATCGTTGTTCTGGCGCCAGTGCAGCAGGCGGCTGGTCCAAGCAAACATGCTCTGCTCGGCCTTCGTGCGGCCTTCCTTGGTGAAGCAGTTGTGCTCGTCGCCAGGGAATCCGCCAGGGAAGTCCTTGCGCACGTTACCGTCTGTCACTTCTTTCGTACCGTTCATCAGCACCTCTGTACCATAATATAATTGTGGTATGCGCTTCACGGTCAGCAGCAGGGCGAGGGCTTGTTTCAGAGCCAGCGTGTCCTTGCCGTTGCCTAAGAATCGGTCTGTGTCGTGGTTCTCGATGAAGGCCATTACGCTCGAAGGATTGGGATAGAGGTAGTCGTAGACGAACGAGTTGTAGAGGCGGTTCAAGCCGTTCCACCACGCGTCTGTCTCTTCGTGCTTGGCCTGATTCAGTTTGTCGAAGAAACTGAAGTCCATCACGGTCTTGAGGTAGGATCTTTTGTTTACAGTTGACGGTTTACAGTTTACAGTTGATTTGCTGGCAAACCCTTCAGATCCGTCAGTGTATTCATCTGTAAACTGTAAACTGTTCACTGTAAACCCATCTTGCCAGGCAGCCGTATAGGCAGGCTCAGTCACCCAGGTCTCGCCCACGGTGTTGAAGTTAGGATATTCCTCATCGATTTCCTTCATCCATTGGGCCATGGCGTCGGCATAGGCGTATGGATAGGTGTCCATGCGTATGCCGTTGATGCCCACGGTCTCGATCCACCAGATGGAGTTCTGGATCAGATAGCGCATCAGATGTGGGTTGCGCTGGTTCAGGTCAGGCATCGAGGGCACGAACCATCCCTCGACGGTCTCCTTCAGGTCTACTTTCGAGGCGTAGGGGTCTACCACGGGCGTGAGTTTGTATGAGGTCTGCAGATAGGCACTCTTGGCAGGCTCAGAGCCGTCGCTGTTGGCCGTGAAGCCAGTCATGGGGTCGCGGCCGCTCTGCTTCTCCGTGAGCCACTCAGGGGTGTTCAGCCAGTCCTTCGTCGGCATGTCCTTCGTCCAGGGGTGCTCAAAGCCGCTGTGGTTGAAGATCATGTCCATCACCACCTTCAGCCCTTTCTGATGAGCCTCGTCGCAGAGACGGCGGTAGTCTTCGTTGGTGCCGAAGCGGGGATCCACGCGGTAGTAGTTGGTTGTGGCATAGCCGTGATAGGTCGAGTAGCCGTTCTTGGAGTCTGGCGAGTCGTTCTCAAGCACAGGCGTCAGCCAAAGGGCGGTCACGCCGAGTTCCTTGAAGTAGTCCAGATGCTCGCGGATGCCGTTCAGGTCGCCGCCATGTCTCAACGAGGGCTTTGTGCGGTCTTCAACGTATGAGCGCATGCCGGCTATCTGAGCAGGATGGTTCGGTCCCTGCGCAAAACGGTCTGGCATGAGCATGTAGAGCACGTCGGCGTTGGTGAATCCGATGCGCTTGTCTCCGCTCATCTCCCTGGCCTTCAGCAGGAATTCCACCTTTTCACCTTTTGACCCTTTCACCTTTCCACCTTTAAAAGTGAGCGTCATCGTTCCAGGCTGGGCGCCCTTCAGGTTCATGTAGATGAGCAGGTAGTTGGGAGAGTCTAGGCGTACGAGGCTGTCGATGGTGGCGCCCGGATAGTCCGTCGTCACCTCCGCCACATCGCGGATGCCCTGTCCGTAGACCATCAGTTGCACCTGCGGATTTTTCATCCCCACGTACCAGTCTGTCGGCTCAATCCTGTCAATCACTGTCTTCTTTGCTCCACTCATTGTCAATACGTTTGCCAGCACGAATGCGGCCATCCATAAAATCCTTTGCATAATCAGTCTTTAGTTTATTCTCTAACTGTTGGCAAAGTTACGAATTATTTCCTTATGCCGTATGCCTGCGTGCCATAATTTTCGCAATCCCTTGCTAAAACGATTGCATTTTCCATCCAAATCCTTGCAAGTTTCAGAAATATTTGCTATCTTTGCCCCAAAATAAGAGGTAATATGGAACAGCAGACAGACATTCGTTGGATTCAGCGATATGCAAACTATCACAAGACCTGAATTGTAATCAAGTATGAAATTCGGACTGAGCGACACAGTTATCAAGGAACTGCAGGATGTATTCCGCCGTCATGCGAACATCAAGAAGGTCCTTATCTTTGGCTCTAGGTCAAAGGGGAATTACCGTGCTGGCTCGGACATCGACCTGGCTGTCATCGGCAACGACATAGATTACAACCTGTTGCTCTCCATCCTTTGCGAGATAGACGATCTGGAACTCCTTTATGCTGTTGACCTGTTGGACTATCAGAAGAAGAAGGGAACACCTATCGGCGACCACATTGATCGTGTAGGCCAAGTGTTCTACGAAGTTGCCTGATGACCTCGCTATACAATAATCCCTGCTCACAAAGTGTCAGACACTCTGTGATGCGGGGGCTTACAAATTGTTCCAACACCTACATACATCAAACAAACACTTAATACGGCACCTCATATTGGGCTTGGGTCTGATGAGAGGGGCTATGGTCACAGATGTATACGTGTGAACGTTTTCTATGTTTTTATCTGCCACCTGCCACCAACCTCTTGAAATACCTGTGTTTAAAGGTGTTTTAGGGTGGTGGCAGATGGGTGGCAGGTGGCAGCAAAGGATACTTAAACGGTGTTAGAACCTATCGTTTTCTGTCTTTTCCCCGAGAGAAAACGATGTTTTCCCTTAGGGGAAACAATGTATTCTCTAAGAGAAAACAGTGTAAACCCTCATTGGAAGCAATTGTTCTCTATATTCGGAAGATATTGAGAAAAATGGCCGAAAATATAGTAAAATAATGTTAAATCACCCTTGGAATATCTCGAAATTTCGCTTTTGCTGCCACCTGCCACCTATCTGCCACCACCTTGGATACGCTTTGTTTAAAGGCTTTCCAAGTGATTGGTGGCAGGGTGGCAGATAAAACACGAAAATTTCGTTGTGTGTCTCAGATGGATATATGAGGCTTTATTCTGCTTTCAGCGCCTCGGCGATGATGTCGGCCATGCGGGCGGCACCCTTGTCGTTGGGATGGATGCCGTCGTCGACCATCTTGTCGCCATCGTTAGCGTAGAGCGTGTGCAGGTCGATGACCTTCAGGCCGTACTTCGCTGCAACCTCCTGCTGGATGGGAATGACGCCGTTGACGATGACCGAGTCGTTGATGTTCCACGTCGGCTTGAAGGCGGGGATGGGTGTGCAGAGGTAGATCTGAGGTCTGGCGGGGGCGTTCTTGCCTGCCTTGGCGGCCTTTGCCTTGGCCTTGGCCATCGCCTTCTGAACCTTCTTCGCGGGCATGTCGGCATACTGCTTCAGGTCGGGGCGGAGCGTGAAGATCATCTGCTCCAGATCCTGCTTGAACTCAGAGCCATATTGCCAGTTCTCGGGCTTCGAGTCGTTCGTGCCGAGTTTGATGATGACCACGTCGGGGTTGAACGCCAGCGCGTCTCTCCAGGCAGGTTCGTTCATGTAGGGGAAGTCACCCTTGTTGAGCATCGTGCGGGAACTTACGCCGAAGTTCTTCACGTGGTAGTCTGCGCCGAGTCTCTTCTGCAACTGGGCGGGATAGCCGTAGGCCGAAGCCATGTCGATGCCATAGCCGTCGGTGATGCTGTTGCCGATGCAGGCCACACGGACGGCATCGGCCTTCGGAGCCTGATGGGCGTCGAGCCAGTTGCCGATATCGGTGAGCAGTTGGTCGTGGTACTTGAACCACGTGCCGAATCCGAAACCGTGGTCGCCCGTAGGATAGACGTACATGGCGCACTCGTTGCCAGCCAGGCGCATAGCCTTGTAGTACTCCAGTCCGTTGGTCACGAAGGGCACCAGGCGGTCGTCACTGGCCGAGATGATCAGGGCCGGGGGCGTGAGATGGCGCTGTACGGCGTTCATCGTCGAGTATTTGCTGACCAGTTTGGCGTCCTTCTGCCCTTCCTTGCCGAGGAAGTTCATGCACGACCACTTGTGGGTCACCCGCTCGTCCATCGAGATCACAGGATAGAAGAGGATGGAGAAGTTGGGGCGTACGTCGAAGTCGGAAAGGGTGGAGATGACTGATGCCAGATGGCCGCCTGCCGAGAAGCCCATGATACCCACGTCGTAGGGATTGATACCCCAGACGCTGGCAGAGTCGCGGACGATACGGAAGCCCTGCTCCACGTCGCTGACAGGACGCGTGCGGTCGCCGTTGGGCAGACGGTAGTTCACTACGAAGTAAGCGATGCCACGCTGGTTCATCCACCCGGAGGCCTGTGTGCCCTCATGGGTGTTCGACAGCATGGAGTATCCGCCTCCGGGAATGCCCACGATGGCTCGGCCACAGGGCTTTTCAGGGAGGAAACAAACCATTTTGGCCTGACCGTCGGCAGTCAGGTCGAGCGTAAAAGTTCTCGCTGTCTGAGCGAGCATTGTGAGTGCCGAACAGACAGCGAGAAGAATTGACATATATCGTTTCATAACGATAGGATTCAGTCGGATCATGCGAAAGGATTCTCTGTGGGATAGAAGTTGCCCTTCGGGAAGTTGTAGTCGATCTCGTCCACGGGGATGCCCATGTACTTCAGCACCTCCCAGAGATACTTGCCCTGGTGGCCGAACATCACGGCGCAGTGGTGCGGATAGTGCTTCTCGATGAGGACGTGACGATAGAAGCGGCTCATGTTCTTGATACCGAAGATACCGATTGAACCGAATGAGCGTGTAGCCACAGGAATCACCTCACCCTGAGCGATGTAAGCGCGGAGCTTGGTGTCGGCCGTAGACTGCAGACGGTATACGGTAGCCAGACCCGGCTGGATGTCACCCTCGAGCGTACCGTTGGTCACCTCTACAGGCAGAGCGCGGGCCATAATGCGCTGGAAGCACATCTGGCAGTTGCAGACCTTAGAAGAAGCGGTGTTACCGCAGTGGAAGCCCATGAAGATCTCCTTCTCGGTGTAGGTGTCGCAGGCGAACTTCTTGCCCTTGATGCTCTCTTCGTACATGTCGGTAGGTACGGTGTTGTTGATGTCGAGCAGCGTCACGGCATCCTGGCTGATGCAGGTTCCGATGTACTCAGACAGCGCACCATAGATGTCAACCTCGCAAGCCACGGGAATGCCACGGCCCGTCAGACGGCTGTTCACATAGCAGGGAACGAAGCCGAACATGGTCTGGAAGGCAGGCCAGCACTTGTTAGCCATAGCCACGAACTGGCGAGAACCCTTGTGACCCTCGATCCAGTCTGTCAGCGTCAGCTCATACTGAGCCAGCTTCGGCAGTACGGAAGGAATCTTGTTGCCAGTGCCCAACTCAGCAGCCATATCCTTCACCACATCGTCGATACGGGGATCGCCCTGGTGCTTCTGGAAGGCCTCGAGCAGGTCGAGCTCTGAGTTCTCCTCAATCTCCACGTCGAGGTCATACAGGGCGCGGATAGGAGCGTTACAAGCCAGGAAGTTGTTGGGACGGGGACCGAAGCTGATGATCTTCAGGTTCTGCAGACCTACGATAGCACGGGCAATCGGCAGGAACTCGTGAATCATCTCAGCGCACTGTGCAGCATCGCCTACAGGCTCCTCAGGGATGTAAGCACGGGTCTTACGCAGGCTGAGAGCCTGGCTGGCATTCAGCATACCGCAGTAAGCGTCGCCACGACCGTCGATCAGGTCCTTCTGTGTCTCCTCAGCGGCAGCGCAGAACATCGTGGGGCCCTGGAACCAGTCAGCAATCATGGTCTCAGAAATCTCAGGACCGAAGTTGCCGAGGTAAACGCAGAGGGCGTTACAGCCGGCCTTCTGGACATCAGCCAGAGCCTGCTGAGCGTGGATCTCACTCTCAACGATGCAGATGGGGCACTCGTAGATGCCTTCCTTGCCAAACTTCTTTTCATACTCGGCGATAACGGCCTTACGGCGGTTAACTGCCAATGACTCGGGGAAACAATCGCGGCTAACGGCCACGATACCAATCTTAATTACAGGTACGTTTTGCATAATTGTGTATTTGTTAGAAAGTAATGCTTAATTGATGCGGTTGCAAAGATAAGCAATTTTCCCCGAACGACCATAAATAAAGTGTTAATTGTGTATAATTAATGCAGACTGAGGCCCTACAGAGGCCTTGCAACCCGTTGTCTCACCCATTCCTTGCTCGTTGATGACTCCGTTTTGGCAGACAATCGTGTATCGTCCGTCAGGGATACTGACTTCCATCGCGGTCTTGTTGGCATTGAGGATCACGATGATGTCGCGCCAATCGTCACGGCCTGCATAGTTCTTCAAACGATAGGCCACAACCTTCTCAGGGGTATCGAGGAACTCCAGATGCTTCCTGACGAGATCGGCATTGCCCAGACGGAAGGCCGGATGGTGCTTACGCAGGGCAATCAGGTTCTTGTAGTAGTCGAACACCTGCGGATATTTCGTCTTGTTGCCCCAGTCGAGGTGGTTGATGCTGTCAGGTGACTCGAAACTGTTGCGTACGCCGAGCTTTGTACGCAGCAGTTCCTCACCACTCAGCATAAAAGGAACACCCTGAGAGGTGAAGACAGTTGTCTGTGCCAGGAGGTCGAGACGTATCAACTCTGCCTCGCTGATGCCGGGGAGACTGGCCTTGAGACGATCCACAAGACACATATCGTCGTGACAACTCACATAGGACATCATCTGTGTGGGCTCCAAAGCCCAGGGGGCTTTCGAGTAGTTCACCTTCGTCATGTCGACTTGTGGATGTGCGATGGCTCCTGCAATGCCGAACTTCAGGCTCTCCTTCATGACAGCCAATTCTGAGGACTTCAGGATACGGGTGCCTGTTCCTATCCATCCAGTCTTCGAGTCATCATCGAAGGGACCTCTTAATGCGTCGCGAATCTCATCCGAGAAGGCGGCGATGCCAGGCATCTGCGGGATGTTGGCCTTCATGCCGAGCCGTTCGTTGGGGATGGCACAGGCACCTGCACTCCACCCCTCGCCATATATAAATATGGTGGGGTCGATCTCGTCGACAGCCTTGCGGATCTCGTTCATCGTCTCGATGTCGTGACAGCCCATCAGGTCGAAACGGAAACCATCGATGTGGTATTCGTTGATCCAATACTTCACACTCTCAATCATAAACTTCCGCATCATCGGCTGATCAGAAGCCGTCTCATTGCCGCAGCCTGAACCGTTGGAATACTTCTTGTCTGCTGTAAACCTATAATAGTAGTCAGGATAGGTGCGATGGAAGTTTGAGTGCTCGATGTCGTAGGTATGGTTATACACCACGTCGAGAATCACGCTGATGCCGGCCTGATGGAGAGCCTGCACCATTTGCTTGAACTCACGGATGCGCACCTCTGGGTTGTAGGGGTCAGTAGAATAGCCACCCTCTGGCACATTGTAGTTCACAGGGTCATAGCCCCAGTTATACTGTGGCTCGTTCAGACGTGTCTCGTCCACAGAGCCATAGTCGTAACTGGGTAGGATATGGATGGCATTCACGCCGAGTGTCTTCAAGTGATCGATGGCCCAGGGTTCTGTGAGAGCGAGAAACTTGCCTGGATACACAGCATCCTCTTGGGCGATGGAAAAGTCACGATGGTGCATCTCGTAGACCACCAGGTCGGCAGGCGACTTGACAATAGGGCGCTTGTCACTGCACCATTGTTCTGGATTGGTCTTCGTCCTGTCGATGATGGCCCCTCGCTTGCCATTCACGCCAACGGCCTTGGCAAACACGCCAGGGCACTCGCCCATACCCATGTCGAAGGTGTAGAACTTGCCCATGAGGTCTCCCTTCACGGTGGCCGTCCACTGTTCGTTGGCTGTGCGCGACATCTTGACAGTCTTCACGGCTTTGCCGCCGAGGCCTGACTCATAGATACGTACGACGACCTTCTTGGCATCGTTGGGCGCAAAGAGTGCAAACTGAGTCTTCTCAGGGCTGTAACTCACTTCTTGAAATGCCTGTGCTGCCACTTTCTTGGGGAACAGCAAAGACAGTAATCCTGCAAATATCAAGGCCTTCATTGTTTGTTATTGTTGTGTTTCGTCTTTCTGATCAGCAAAATGGTGTAGAAGAGTGCAATGATGAACAGTACGATCACGACGGAGGCGACGATAAGTATCGTGTTCGCCCGCTTTTGAGCCGCCTGACTGCTCTTCTCGTAAACATGGACCACGGAATTGACCTGGTAGTTGCGAAGAAGTGGGCAGAAGGTTACGTTGCAGCCCTTTGTGAACTCCACATATCGGTGGGCACGGTCTATGTCTCCGTCATCAGCGAGTCGCTCTGCCAGGAACAGCAGTGAGGCTTGGTTCATCACGGCACACCTGATATCGTCGAGTGCCGACTTTCCCAGCCAATAGCAGGTCATATCGTGATTGTTGAGATTGGCGTATACCATCGCACGGTAGAAGGCGGCAAAGGCACTCTCGTGGGTGTTGTCGGTAACCTTCTTGAACCATTCGTCGCTGAGTTCCAGGGCATCCTGAAACAGTCGGCGGGCACTGAGAATATCCATTTTCAAGTGGAGATAGCGCTCGCTGCTATCATCGGCTACCGCCAACACGGAGTCACGGTAGAGGTTCTGCAGATCGTAATACCTCTGGCGCACATCTGGGCGCTGGGTATAGAAGCCTAACTCTCCGCAGACATGCATCCAGGCATTGTAATAGTCGCACAACCCGTTCTTGTCGAGGTCAGACCTCTTGACCAGACGGAGTTGCTCGAGCGACTCGGTGTACCTGCCGGAACTGGAGCACTGAAAAGCCAACTGGGATCGGAACTTTCCGATGAGGTCTGAACGATGGAGGGAGTCGGCCAGGCTGATGCACGTCTCTGCATAATAGAGGGCGGAGTCATTCTTGTAGGGCTCATAGAGCAGGAAGAGCCTCTCAGCCTTCTGGAGACGCTCTTCTGTGCTCTTCGCCGTCAGAAAACTGTCTTGGCATGCAGAAATCTGATGGCCTCGCTCTGCAACGAATTGAGGCGACTGGCTGATAGCCTCGTCAATCTCCTGATAGAGTGCCTTGAGGTCTACCTGCTCGTCCGTCTGGGCTGTCGCCCCCATCGTAAGCGAAAGGAAGAGATATAATAAATAGTTTCTCATAAGCCTGTTGGTTCATTTCGCAATCAGGGAAACAGCGAATCCGCCACCAGGGGCTTCAGTGAGTTTCAGAACGTCCTTGGCCGTAACTACCTTCTTGGTGATGGTGTAGGCTTGCGGATTGGTCTCGTAGTGGGCATCCTTCGCATCGGCATAGATGGTACAGTCGTACTTGCGGCCCTTATCGAGGAAGTCGAGTTTGATGGCTGTCTTATGACCGTTCTCGTCACACTTGCCGCCGATGAACCAGTTATCTGTTCCCTTGGCTTTGCGGGCAACGGTGATGTAGTCGCCTGGCTCGGCCTCGAGATACTTGGAGTCGTCCCAGTCGCAGGCTACGTCGCGGATGAACTGGAAGGCGTCGTCGAACTGCTCGTAGTGCTCAGGCAGGTCTGCTGCCATCTGCAGAGGCGAGTACATCGTCAGATAGAGTGCCAGCGAACCAGCAATGGTGATACGGGCCCAACTGGTATTGTCGCTCCAGGTGTTCAGTTTCGTGACGAAGATGCCTGGGGTGTAGTCCATCGGACCGCCTTGCAGACGGGTGAATGGCAGGATGCAGGTGTGGTCGGGGTTGGAGCCTCCGAAGGCCTCGTACTCTGTACCACGGGCACTCTCACCACCCACGAGGTTCGGCCAGGTGCGGCAGAGACCTGTTGGACGGGTAGCCTCATGCGAGTTCACCATGATGTGATGCTTGGCGGCCTCTTTGATGACGTAGAGGTAGTGGTTGTTCATCGACTGTGAGTAGTGATGGTCGCCACGGGGGATGATATCACCCACGTAACCTGTCTTCACGGCATCGTAGCCGTATTTGTTCATCAGTTCGTAGGCCTCCTTGATATGGCGCTCGTAGTTCTGGGTCGATGATGATGTCTCGTGGTGCATGAGCAGTTTCACGCCTTTCGAGTGGGCATAGTCGTTGAGCATCTTGATGTCGAAGTCGGGGTAGGGGGTCACGAAGTCGAAGACATCGCGCTTCCACATGTTCGCCCAGTCTTCCCAACCAACGTTCCATCCTTCTACGAGCACTTCGTCAAGACCGTTCTTGGCTGCGAAATCGATGTAACGCTTCACCTTCTCGTTGTTGGCGGCGTGACGGCCGTGAGGCTTTACGCTGCTCCAGTCGATCTGGTCGAGTTTGATTGAGGGGAAGTCATTGGTGTAGTGCCAGTTCGACTTGCCGACAATCATCTCCCACCAAACACCACAATACTTCGTGGGATGAATCCAGGATGTGTCTTCAATCTTACAGGGCTCGTTGAGGTTGAGGATCAGATTGTTGGAGAGCATGTCGCGGGCATCGTCAGAAACCATGACGGTGCGCCAAGGTGTCTCACAAGGCGTCTGCATGGCTCCCTTCAGGCCTGTGGCATCAGGTGTCAGATGGCTGACGAAGGTAAGAGGTTTCGGCAGGGGCCAGACTGACGGTTTGGGGTCAGGGGTGTAGGCATTGCTGCCGCCCATGAGTTTCTCAGAGAGGTGCTTGGTCTCGGCATCGACGAGTTCAAGGTGCATCGTGGCATAGTCCTGACAGGCGGCCTCGTGGATGTTGATATACAGTCCGTCGTCACTTTTCATCTGCAGGGAGGTCTGCACGCCTGTCTCTGAGAAGACGGCCACAGAGGAGTTGTCCCAGTTGACGGCTTCCTTCATACGGCTGCGTATCTCTGAGAGTTTTGTCTGCTGGGTCATCTGCTCTTGGGTGTCGTAGTCGCCAGGAAGCCACCATGCCATGTGGTCGCCTGCCATGGCAAACTCTGAGCGCTCTTCCTTGATGATGAAGTAGTTCAGGTCGTTCTGTTGGGGGAACTCATAACGGAATCCGATACCGTCGTCATAGACACGGAAACGGATGATGATTTCACGGCGATGTTGTTGGGGTTCCAGTTGCACGTCCATGTTCCTGGTAGTCCTGCGCTCGTTCCAAGTCTTCTGAAGGGTGACGGCCAGTTCGTTGTAGTGGTTACGGATGTCCTTGGTCTCGCCCCAGACGGGTTGCCAGGTCTCGTCGAACTCTGAGGTCTCTTCCTTGGCGATTGCAAAGCCGTCCATGAGGTCTGTCTCTCTCATACCCATCGAGGCATGCTTGTCCTTGGCCAGTTCGAGGCCAAGGAAAGAAGGCTTGATGACGGCCTTGCCTTTGTAGGTCATCTCATAGACGGGACGGCCTGTGTTATCTACAGAAAACTTTAACTCAATGTTGCCATTCGGCGACTTGACATTGCCAGCCCATGCCATCATTGGTAATAAGGCGGCCAATACGATCTTTCGTGCAATTCGTTGTCTCATTTTCTTCCGCTTTGTATAATTAATGTGCTGATTTCGTTGTTGAGGTCATCGGCGGCTAGGAGTTGCTCGATGGTGAGGTGCATGCGATAGCGCCAGTAGTGACGAGGATTGGCGGGGATGTTGATACGCTCGGCATTCTCGTCGGGCAGACGCAGTTTCTCGTCGATACTCATCCAGTCCTGGAAGGAGATCATGCAGAGCATCGACGGACACGTCAGGTGACGGCTCACGATATCTCTGGCCAGCCAGCCTGGCAACGGACGGGGGGCAGCCCCACTACGGCGCAGCGTCGTGTTGTAGTAGGCCTGTGAGCGCTCCTCATCCTCATCCCACCACTGACGAAGGGTAGACATGTCATGGGTAGAGATCGTGTCTACACTGCGATAGGGGTTATGCGACAGTTTGCCGAAACGTGTCGTCGGATCCTTGGGCATCGACTGGATCTCCAAGGAGAGGATACGCAGTTCGTTCATTACCCAGGGCACACAGTCGGGCACCATGCCGAGGTCTTCAGCACAGACGAGCATTCGGGTGGCCTGTGTCAACTTAGGCAGTTTCTTCATCGCCTCCGTGTACCAGAACTGGTTGTTGCGATGATAGAAGTAGTCGTTGTAGAGACGGTTGAAACAGTACTTCTCACCGTCATTCAATTGGTTGTAGCCTTCCTGATACTGTACGGCGATACGCGGATGCCAACGATCATTACGCTTGTGGTCAACAAGGAACAGGTTCTCTCTGAAGGGCACGCCGTAGGCTTCGATCTCCTCCTTGCTCATGCCTAAGGCTGGGGCAAACTGGCCCATGAGCCCTGACTTCTCTGGCATGGGAATCTCCCAAATACGGAAGAAGCCCAGCACGTGGTCGATACGGTAGGCATCGAAATATTCCGCCATCTTACGGAAACGGCGCACCCACCACGAGCAGTCGTCCTTCAGCATCTCGTCCCAGTTATAGGTGGGGAAGCCCCAGTTCTGACCGTCGGCAGAGAATGGATCAGGTGGCGCTCCAGCCTGTCCGTTCAAGTTGAAATACTTAGGCTCTACCCAGGCCTCCACACCGTCACGGCTGATGCCGATGGGGATATCGCCTTTCAGGATGACACGGTTCTTGCGAGCGTAAGCGTGGGCTTCGTGCATCTGGGCATCGAGGTTATACTGCACGAAATACCAGAAGTTCAGTTCCTTCTTACCCTTGAACGACGGTTTCTGTGTAGCCTCTACGGTAGCAGTCTTGGGCCATGTGGGGAACTCGGCCGTGCCATAGAGGTCACGATAGTAGCAGAAGGCTGCGTAGGGCACCAGCCAGGCCTTGTTCTGCTCGAAGAATTTCTTATAACTATCCCGACGCTGTACAGTTGCCCATTCCTGTGCAAAGATTGTTCGCAGATAGTCCATCTTGGCAGCGAACATCCGTTCATAGTCTATCTGTGGCAGGGCGTTCAGTTCCTGACGCAATGCCTCGAAGGCCTGACGCTTGGCCTCGTCCTTAATGGCAGGCAACTGTCGGAAGTCGGTATATTGCGGATGCAGGGCATAGATACTGATGCTGTTGTAGGGATAGGAGTCTTGCCACGTCTTCGTCATGTTCGTATCGTTGATGGGCAACACCTGCAACACACGCTGCTTTGTCTTTGCGCACCAGTCGACCATTTGCTTCAGGTCGCCAAAGTCGCCTACGCCGAAACTGCCCTCGCTGCGCAGCGAGAACACAGGTATCACGGTGCCTGCTCCCTTCCAGGGGTAGATGGGGAAGAATGCCTGCGACAGTTCGTAGACCACTACCTCGCCCTCTTCCAGTTGCGGCAGGCTGACCTTGCGGTTCTCGCCGTTCTCCCAGAGGGGTGTCACGTCTACATCGTCGTCGAGGCCCACGAACTTGAACTCCAGCGTCTCTGGCAGGGTGCTGGCGTCGAGGCTCACCACCCATTCGTTGCTCTCGTGCTCTGTCATCTCGATGGCGCGCTTGGCCTCCCAGTTGCCCAGCGCGTCGCTTGCACCAAGGATGGCCAGCCGCTCGTTGTTGCGCAGCTGAGGGGCGCGCACCTTCAGGCGCACTGTCTTGGCATAGGATGTCTCGGCGCTGATGCTCCGTTTCCTGGCTGCCACGCACTCGGTGAAGGCCGTCGAGTAGAGGAAGGCGTCTTCTGGAATGTCGAGCCAGTGATCATACACCATATAGTGCGTCCCTTTCTGGGCTGCAAACTCCAGGCGATGAGGCTCCACGAGCCACTCCGTCCGCTCCCGCTTTTCGCCGCGCATCACACTATAGTAGTAGTCGATGTAGCCTGCGTTCTTCACATTCTTACTGATTTCTGCTGTCCAGTGGATGCCGTCGAGGGTACCCATCTTGTGCTCTTCGACCTTGCCATCCGTCAGGATGTTCACTATCAGCTCCTCGCCGAAAGTGGTCTGATACTCCAGATGAAAGTTGATTCTCATATTATAATTAGTTTCTTGTTAGACGAATTGTAGGTTGTTGTTCATTTAATAATATATAATGTAGACTTGCGTCGACTTTTCTTGGGTCAAAGGTACGAATAATTTCCCCCCGTTGTCATTCCGTGAGCAAAGATATTGCGAATTGAGAAATGCAATCGTTTGCATTTCGTTGCCGATGGGTGTACATTTGACACACGTCAAGAAGAGGGTTGTATGAGTGATGATTTTTGTCGAAAAACTTGCGTGTGTACGGACACAGTTGTACCTTTGCAGCGGATTTAAGAAACAAAGGTAGTATTTAGGATAACATTTTAAAGTAAAAGAAAGGGTTTAGTTATGATTATCTTCAATTATGTAGTATTGTCGCTCGCTTCAGTGGTAAAGACTAAGGCCGTTGCCCTGATGAGCAAATAGGAGAGAGGTTCGTTTGTTTTATCATATGAGAGAGAGGGGCTGCCCTGCGAGGGGCAGTTCCTCTTTTCTGTTGATTCCCTTTTTTTTGTCTACATGTCTATACAAAATCAGTGTTCCTTGTCGGGCTGCTGACCGTCGTGAGCCTTCCAGGCGCACTCGGTGATCTTCATGTCCGAGAAGACGGCCGTGAACGATGATTCCTCGGGCGAACAGGCATAGATGCCGAAACGGATCTCATCGCCACCGGCATACATGTGGCAGATGCGCATCTGGCTGAACGTCACGCCGTCGGCGGAGCACTCGATGCAGTAGTCATCCTCGCGGCGCGAGAAGCGGTACCACATGGTCTTCACATCGGCGGGGATGGCCGTCGTGGCCCAGTCGGAGTAGCCGTTGTTAGTGGCGACGCTGCCCAGATGCTGGAACGCCTCGTTCTCGTATTCCACCGAGCCTTTCAGCCAGTTCTCGCTGTCGAGATACATCACGATGCCGCACTGGTCGAAGCGGTGGTGACTGCCCGTGAAGTCGGTCTTCACCACGAAGCTGAAGTACCGTTCGCGCGTCGTCATCTGCAGCACGGGGGCGTTGTCGTTCTGGAAGTGATAGTAGGTGCGCTGCCAGAGGTCGGTCTTGGGAGCGGTGGTGATGCGGATGGTATCATCCTTGATTTCACACGCGGCAGGCTCCCGCGTCCACTGGAGGCTGCCCAAATCGATATGGCCGCTGTCAGCAAGTGCCACTTTTACGTCGTCTACGAAATCCATAGTCGTTTCCTGTTTGTTCTGCTGTCCGCATGCCGTCAGCATGAGTCCGGCGCATACTAATGAGAATAGTTGCTTGTTCATATTCGTTTTCATTCTGTTTCATAATTTGCGGATGACACGGCAGGGATTGCCTACGGCCATCGAATCGGAGGGGATGTCCTTCACCACCACGCTGCCTGCCCCGATGATGCAGCGGTCGCCGATGGTCACCCCGGGGCATACCGTCACGCCGCCTCCCAGCCAGCAGTCTTCGCCGATGGTGATCGGCGAGCAGCGCTCGATGGGCTTGCGACGCTCTACATAGTCAATGGGGTGGTTCGGAGTCAGGAACTGGCAGTTGGGGCCCACCTGGGTGTTGCGCCCGATGGTGATTAGGCCGCCGTCGAGCATCGTACCGTTGTAGTTGATAAACACGTTCTCGCCCAGCCGGATGCCGTGCCCGTGGTCACAGTGGAAGGGCGGCGACACCGTCGACGACTCCGGGATGCCGGGAATCAGTTCCTCTATCGTCTGTCGGTAGTCTTCGTCCTCAACGGTCATGGCCTGCAGTCTGGCGCAGATGTGCTTGGCCCTGTAGTAGCTCGCCAGGCACTCCTCGCTGGTAAAGTCGTAGAACTCCTCGTTGCGCATCTTTTCAAATTCTGTCATAGCTTTATAGTCTTTAATATTATATTCCGTCGGCACTGGTCCGTTTCGGTCTGTATCATCCTTTTTCCGTGGTATTCGTTGTTTCCGACTGCAAAGGTACAAAGAAATCCGCAGACCGCCGTAGCGATTTGCGGATTATTTTCGTCGGGCGATGTCGTTTTTGTCGGCTGAGCAGACTCTCTGATGTCACGATTTGCTCCGCCGGGGTGGATTCCCCGCAAAAAGAGAAATGCTGTAGGTTTTTTATTTATACCTACAGCACATGCAAACCTATTTTGAAAACCTTTGCTTTATAGTACCCAGAGCCGGGGTCGAACCGGCACGGGTTGCCCCACTGGTGTTTGAGACCAGCGCGTCTACCGATTCCGCCATCTGGGCGTAGCACATCATTGCCGGATTCTCAAGTTTTGACGCTGCAAAGGTAATATAAAAATCTGAATTGACAAAGGATTCTGATAAAAAATTAAAAAATATTTTCGTATATCATAACTTTTTCGTATCTTCGCACCCAATATGTTACTAGATCTATTTCATGGACATCAAAGACACTAAGACATTCTGCGTGATTCTCGCAGGAGGAAGGGGGCGCCGCCTATGGCCAGCCAGCAGAAATACTTATCCTAAACAGTTTGTTGACTTCTTTGGCACAGGGAAGACAATGCTGCAGACCACTGTCGACCGTTTCACCAAAGTCCTTCCTAAAGAGAATATATATATATGTACGTGTAAGGAGTATCTGCCGTTGGTCAAGGAACAGTTGCCTTGTCTGACGGATGAGAATATCCTGGTGGAACCTATTCACAGGAATACGGCACCGAGTGTGGCATGGGCGAACATGCGTATCCTGAAGCGTGATCCCGATGCGAACATCATCATCTCGCCTTCTGATCAGATGGTGGTCGACGAGGAGCGGTTCTTCCACAGTGTGAATATGGGCATTGGGTACGTATCAGAGAACAACGTGCTGTTGGCCATGGGTGTCAGACCAACGAGGCCTGAGCCCGGCTATGGTTATATCCAGTTGGGTGATATGAGTTGCAAGCCTGATGTCTACAAGGTGAAGTCGTTTACGGAGAAACCTGAGCGCGAATTTGCGAAGATGTTCATGGAGAGTGGTGAGTTCTATTGGAACACGGGCATCTTCATTTCTAACGCCCGTCATCTGATCAAGAGTTTCGAGGATGTGTTCCCCATTGTGCTGCGTAATCTGAAATTTGAGAATCCAGACTATACTTATGAAGAGGAGATGGCTTATGTCGAAAAGAACTACCCGCGCTATCCGAACCTTTCGCTCGACTATGCCATCCTGGAGCAGAGCCGTAATGTGTATGTGATGAAATGCGACTTTGGCTGGGCTGATCTGGGCACGTGGCACGCCATCTATGAGGCGATGAGCAAGGTGGAGGGTGATAATGTGGTGTTGGACTCGGAGGTGGAGATGGAGGATAGTTACAACAACATCATCTGTCTGCCGAAAGGACGCCTGGGAGTCATCAGTGGCCTCGAAGGCTATATCGTGGTGGAACACGACAACGTGCTGTTTATCTGTAAGAAGGGCGATTCTTCGTCACTGGTCAGGAAGTATGCCAGCGAGGTACAGATGAAATACGGGGAAGACTTTGTTTAGTTTACAGTTTACGGTTTACAGTTTACAGATGAATACATTGGAGGCGGTTTTAAGGCTTGCCAGCAAATCACCTGTAAACTGTAAACCGTAAACAGTAAACTATCATATATACTACTTCGAAAACTCTGCAAAGATTTTCGAGGCGATTTCTTTGAATTCCTCTTCAGAGAGTTTGAGTTTCTCGCGACGGAAGTCAGCATCCTGTTCCGACTGCATGGGAATCAGGTGGATATGGGCGTGGGGCACTTCGAGGCCCAGCACGATCTGTGCCACCTTCTTACACGGGAAGGCTGTCTTGATGGCCTTGGCCACACGCTTGGCAAAAGCCTGATAACGGGCTAACTCATCGTCGTCCATGTCGAAGAAATAATCAACTTCGCGACGCGGGATCACGAGGGTATGACCCTTCACCAAAGGATTGATGTCAAGGAAAGCATAGAATTCCTCGTCCTCTGCACACTTGTAACTGGGAATCTCACCAGCAGCGATCTTTGAAAAAATGTCCATGATTATAATATTGTTTACGGTTTACAGTTTACGGTTTACAGATGATTACATCTGTGGTAGTTTTCAAGGCTTGCTAGCAAATCACCTGTAAACTGTAAACCGTAAACTGTAAACAAAAAATTATCCAACAGTGATCTTGTCAATTCTCAGTTTGATGGAACCACGGGGGATCTTTACTTCGATCTCGTCGCCCACTTTATGGTTCAGCAGTCCCTGGGCGATAGGGGTCTTGATGGAAATCTTTCCCTCGCGCAGGTTGGCCTCGCTCTCACTGACGATGGTGTAGGTCATCTTCGCCTTGTTGACCATATTGGTCATCTCTACCTTCGACAGGATCTGTACGGAGTCTGTGCTCAGGCGTGAGGTGTCTACGACCTTTGCCTCTGCGATGGTCATCTTCAGACGGTTGATCTTGTCTTCCAGATGAGCCTGCGCCTCCTTGGCGGCATCATACTCCGAGTTTTCGCTGAGATCACCCTTCTCGCGGGCCTCGGCGATGGCGGCAGAGGCTTTCGGGCGCTCTACACCTTCTAAATGTTGTAATTCGGCTACCAGTTTGTCGTAGCCTTCTTGTGACATGTATGCCATGATGATTTTCGATTTAGATATTTACGATTTATTATGTTATCTTCAATTTTCCTTGGGCGGACAAAAACAAAAGAATCCCGACTTTTCGCCATGTCGGAATCCTCATTGCTCACATGTCCTTATCCTTACTTACTGGTTGCAAAGGTATGAATTATTTTTTAATTGCACAAATTTTTCCCCATAAAAAATGCAAAACGCCGTAAATGACGATGGCTGAGACCCATCCTCCGATGACGTCGACGACGTAATGGGCCTGAATATATACAGTGGCGAAGCACATCAAGACGTAGAGTGGCATCATACCCCAGAAGAGCCACTTGCTGCGCAGTCGCCAGGCGAGAAACATCAGGATGGTCGTTACGCCTACATGGCTGCTGGGGAAGGCTGCCGTAGGCCGCTCGCCTGCTGTATGGGCATTCTCCACGATCTGATAGAAGAATCCGTCGTTCCAGCCTGGCATCGTCAGCGCCTCCTGGTGGGTGGCGAAATAGTGGCCCAGATCGGGAAAGACACCTGCCGCGATGCTCTCGATGCCCACTGCCTGATAGTAGTACTGGGGACCAGTGACAGGCAGGAGGACGAAGATGACGTAGTAGATGAAGAACGACACGAGGATCATGAACACCGTACGGTCGAACTCCTTGTAACGGAAGAAAAAGGCGAACAGCGTCACCAGTCCTATCAGCGAATAGTAGGAGGAATAGCCTAAGTGCATCAGTTCGCTGAACACGGGGTGGGTGATGGCTTGTGCGAAAAGCAGGGCAGGCTGACAACCACAGAGCCATTGCTCGTAGGCGGCAAAGTGGTGGTCGAGGTTAGGGAAGATCCTGTTCAGTTCGTATGTGTCAGGATACCACCATGAGAGCAGCAGCATCTGTACACCGATGCGGCAGAAATGGGTGACGCGGCATGGTACGAGGCGATAGACGACCCACATGGCCAGCGTAAGCATCACCACACGGAAGCGTCCCCAGAGCAGGGCCTCTGGGTGGGGTAACTTCGTAAAGGTGAAGAGCACCAACAGCGTCGTCAGCAGCAGATAGCCCATGATGACCCATTCCACTGCCAACAGCCCCTTCTGCGGCTTCTTCTCAATCTTGAATAAATCCTTAATTATCTTCACCTTTTTACCTTTTCGCCTTTTACAGCCATCCGTTCTCCTTGTACCACTTGATGGAGCGCTTCACGCCCTCTTCCAGTTTCACCTGAGGCTGATAGCCTAGTTCGTCGATGGCAGGCTGGATATCACACCGCCAGTTGCGCTGTTTCAGGATGTTGAACTTGTCGTTGTTCAGCACGCTGACCTTACCTGTCAGCCTGCTGGAGTACTCGCCGAAGAAGGTGATGATGCGCAACACCCACACTGGGGCGGTGACGCGGATCCACCACGGACGTCCCAACTCCTCATGAATCAGGTCGCTGAAGGTCGTACTCTGGTAGACCTCGCCGTCTGACAGGAAATACTTCCGACCGTCCTCTCCCTTTTCCATCGCTAGGAACACGGCCTGCACCACATCTGTCACATAGACGAAGGTGATATCCTGGCGCTTGTAGCCCACAGCGAAGTCCGAGTGCTGCTTGATGCTCTTGGCCATCACGAAGTAGTCCTTCTCCCTGGGACCATACACGCCTGTGGGCCTTAATATAATATAAGGTATGCGCGAGGCAACGGTTTCCAGATACTTTTCCGCTGCCAGTTTGCTGCGTCCGTATTCGGTATTGGGCTGGGGCGTGTCCGTCTCGCGGATCTCATCGTAGGGCTGCTGCTCCTTGATGGCTCCGAAGATGCTGAGGCTGCTCAGATAGACCAGCCTTTTCAAGGGCATCCCCAGTTCGAGGATGGCCTCTACCAGGTTCTTTGTTCCCTCGCAGTTGATGCGCATGAAGTCCTGCTTGTTCAGGCACTTCGTCACGCCTGCGGCATGCACCACATAGTCGAAGTCCTTACCTCTGAGTTGCTCTACGAGTTGCTCCTTCTTCGACAGGTTCAACTCGATGAAGTGGATGCGCTCGTCCTGTAGCCATTCCTTCGAACTGCTCTTGCGCACGGCAGCCCATGTCTCGAAGCCTCGCTTCAGGGCCTCCTCCACGATAAACGAGCCGATAAATCCGCTCGAACCAGTGATTAATATCTTCATTTTGTCCAATTTGGGTACAAAGGTACTATTTTTTTACGACAACTTGGACAACTTAGACAACTTTTCTTTTCGACTGAGTTCGAATGTTGTTATAGTTGTCTTTATTGTCGTAAAAAAAAACGCGCGATTTGTCTTTTATTTCAAAAAAATAATGTATCTTTGCGGCAAAGAACTAAAGTATAAGTCTATGGGAAAGAAAAAAGGTGGTAAACGTTTAGGGAAGAAGCAGGTCAGCGAACTGCTGCAGAACCTCTTCCAGCACAATCCGAACGAGACGTTCTCGTTCAAGCAGATATTCAGGGCCCTGAAACTCGACACCCATCCGCTGAAGATGCTCGCCATCGACGTGATGGAGGAGATGGCGTGGGACGACTTCCTCTCGAAGGTCAGCGACAACTCCTACCGTCTGAACCTGAAGACACAGGTTCAGGAGGGTGTGTTCCGTCGGAAGGCTTCAGGGCGCAACTCGTTCCTGCCCGACGATGGTGGTACCCCTGTCTTTGTGGCAGAGCGTAACTCAATGTCGGCGATGGACGGCGACAGGGTAAAGGTGTCGTATATGGCCCGTCGCGACAAGCATATCAAGGAGGCGATGGTCATCGAGATCGTCAAGCGTGCCCACGACCAGATTGTCGGAAAACTGCGTGTCGACAAAGACTGGGCCTTCCTCATTCCGCAGGATAACACCTTCGTCCATGACATCATCATCCCCAAGCGCAAATTGAAAGGTGGCAAGACTGATGACAAGGCCGTGGTGAAAGTGGTCCAGTGGCCTGATGCAGAGCATAAGAACATCATAGGCTCGGTGGTTGATATCCTTGGCAAGACGGGTGAGAACAATGCTGAGATGCATGCCATCCTCGCCCAGTATAACCTGCCTTATAAGTATCCTCAGAACGTGGAAGAGGCTGCCGAGAAGATCGATCCGGGCATTACCCCAGAGGAGATAGCCCGCCGTGAGGACTTCCGTGATGTCTTCACCTGCACCATCGACCCCAAGGATGCCAAGGACTTCGACGATGCCTTGAGTATCCGTAAGATGGAGAGCGGGCTGTGGGAAGTCGGCGTTCATATCGCTGACGTCACCCACTACGTCAAGGAAGGCTCCGTCATCGACAAGGAGGGCTATAACCGCGCCACGAGCATCTACCTCGTCGACCGCACCATCCCCATGCTCCCGGAACGCCTCTGCAACTTCATCTGCTCCCTCCGTCCTGACGAGGAGAAACTCTGTTACAGCGTCATCTTCGTGATGGACGAAGAGGCGAACATCAAGAAGTGGCATCTGGCACATACCGTTATCCGCAGTGATCGCCGTTATGCCTATGAGGAGGTGCAGCAGTTACTCGAGGACAATGGTGTGAAGGATGGCACAGGTGAACCTGCGCCTCCCGCTACTAAGAAGAATCCTTACAAGGGTGAATATGCCAATGAGTTGATCACCCTCGATGCCCTTGCCAAGAAACTCCGTGCTGCCCGCTTCAAGAACGGCTCCGTGAAGTTCGACCGTGAGGAACTCCATTTCGACATCGACGAGACGGGTAAGCCCGTGAAGGCCTACTTCAAGGTGTCGAAAGATGCAAACAAACTCATCGAGGAATTCATGCTGCTGGCCAACAAGACCGTCGCCGAGTCGATTGGTCGTGTGAAGAAGGGTGTAAAGGCCAAGACATTGCCTTATCGTGTCCACGACCAGCCTGATCCTCAGAAACTCGAGAACCTGCGCCAGTTCGTCTCGAAGTTCGGTTATAAGGTGAAGACCAGTGGTACGAAGGGTGCCATCACCAAGTCGCTCAATGCGCTGATGGCCGATGCCGAGGGCACCCGTGAGCAGAACGCCATCGAGACCGTCGCCCTCCGCGCGATGATGAAGGCGAAGTACAGTGTGCATAATATCGGACATTATGGACTGGCCTTCGACTACTACACCCACTTCACCTCGCCCATCCGCCGTTATCCGGATATGATGGTACACCGTCTGCTGACGAAATACCAGAACGGGGCCCGCTCTGCCAATAAGGAGAAGTATGAGGAGTACTGCGAGCACTGCAGCGACATGGAGCAGGTGTCACAGAATGCCGAGCGCGACTCCATCAAGTACAAGATGGTGGAGTTCATGGCCGACAAGATTGGCAACACCTACGACGCCCACATCTCAGGCCTTACCTCCTACGGCATCTATGCCCAGATTGACGAGACCCACTGCGAGGGCATGATTCCCATCCGTGACCTCGGCGACGACTACTACGACTTCGACGAGAAGAACTTCGTCATCGTGGGGCGCCGTCATCACACGAAGTACCAGTTGGGCGACCCCATCCGCATCCAGGTGGCCCGTGCGAACCTCGAGCGCAAGCAACTCGACTTCACCCTTGCTGACGACTGACCATTCGCGCGTTCCTTATATTATTTCGCATACGAGGATATGTTAAAAAACATATTTTCCGTATAAAAATCCCGATATTTGTTTGGCAGGTATCGGGATTTTTGCTTATCTTTGCAGCGTAATTTTAAAACATGAGAACCAAGTAACAAGTATCACAAAACTCAGAATTTTTGCACCAGCCACACCAAGGCTGGCGGGATCGTACGCTCTTTGACATTTTGGTACAGCAATCGTGTTTTGTGATAGAAACTTCGAGTTAAGTTTCTGTGAGCCTTACTGGGCAGCGGCTTCAGGCCGTTGCCCAAATACCACTTGCGCCCTTTGACACAGGGCATCCGACACAATATCCAAACAATCTTTATTTCTTTTATATGAAAAAAGAAACCAACAACAATGTGGACGAAGAGTTCGACCTCCTTCTTCAGAAGTTTATCGATGATGAACTCGACAGTGATGAACCAGATGATGATTTTGGTGACTTCGACGATGGCGATGATGTCGGGTCTGATACTTCTGACGAAACCGTTGCTTCAGAGGATCCCCAACTGCCGTTCCCGCCTGAGATGGATAGCAGGCTGGCGGAGATCCGGATGAAGACCTGCCTTGAAGAACACCACGACATGGAAGACGTGCAGTCCGTAAGCATCGAAGTGATGCCAGGACAGAAAGAGCGGCTCTGCTCCAGCGGCCCCGTGTCTGTGACCATCCAGACGAAGCCTAAGGCCCGCTCCGGCAAGAATCGTTTCAGGTGCTTCGTCTACAGCGAATCCTTCTTTCCGATGTGTGCCTCGACAGGAGATTCACCTGTTAAACGCCTGCGCGACAGGCGGATGACGGTGGAAATCACCTGCGACCATATCTGGGTACCCGGAAAGTATATCCTCTACATCAACGATACCTTCGAAGAGTCCCTGATGCGTGTCGACTTCACCCTCGACGGTGAACTGCATCTGGAGGCTCAGACACCACAGGTGCTCGAGCCCTGTGGCATGGAGCATATCCTTGTCTCCTGCATCGAGGGCGTTGACACAGGCTGGCATGCCGTGGCAGAAATGCCCGGCATGACGCAGTTCAGACGGCGGGTGATGCAGAACCGCCAGATGGATCTCTTCAACGAAGTCCGTAAGGAGAACGGCTCCTGGGGGATCCGTCAGAACAACAATCTGCTGATCTGTATGCGCAACGACGATGTCACCTATGGGATGCTCATGCATCTCCAGAGCCTGCTCGTCAGCAAGCATGGTTTCAATTTTGTCGACTGTTCGACGCTCTATGAGCCCACGAACCAGTACCCCTACGAACAACTCAGCGAGAAGTTCAGCAGTTCTGCCAAGCAGGTGTATTGCCTCACCCGTATTGGCGACCTGCTGACAGCCGGTGGCAAGGTGGTGATGCGGCGCATCATGGATGCCGTGCGCACCCTGAACGACGAGAACCTCCTCTGGCTCTGCGGCACGCGCTCAGAGATCGACGACCTGCTGGAACTCTATCCCTCCCTGCGACAGCGCTTCGATGCTGACAGTTATGTCGAGCAGGAGCCCTACAGCGTCTTCGACCTCATACAGGCCTTCTCCCAGGCACTCTCTGACGAGTACCTCGAGCCCGACGCCCACACTCAGGACCGTCTGGCCAGGACCGTTCTTCAGGGGTATGAGCAGGGCGCGTTGACCAACTGGACCATGACTGATGTCCGCCGCTTCATCGCCGGGCAGGTGCGCCCCCGCTATGTGCAGCGCGCCCTGAAGATGGTCGACGAGAACTGGGTCGCCTCTTTCTGCGAGAGCGACATCCCCTACGACCAACTCACCAGCCAGGGCTCCGCCTTCGAGGAGAGCATCCGCGAACTCAACGGCATGGTAGGCCTCAAGAGCGTGAAGGATGGCATCCGGACGATGGCCAATCAGGCCCGTTTCCATCAGGAGCGCCGCCGTCGCGGACTCCGGAGCGACAAGGGCGTCGCCTTCCATTCCGTCTTCACGGGCAACCCAGGCACAGGCAAGACCACCGTCGCCCGCCAACTGGGTAAGATCTACCACTCCCTCGGGCTTCTCTCCAAGGGCGAACTGATCGCCGTAGACCGTACGCGCCTTGTGGGGCAGTATATCGGACAGACGGAGGACAACATGAAGTTGGTGCTCGAGGAGGCGCGCGGCAACGTGCTCTTCATCGACGAGGCTTACGCCCTCTTCACCAACGACCCCGACCGCAAGGACTTCGGCCATCGTGTCCTCGAGTCGCTGCTCACCGTCCTCACCAGGCCCAACCCCGACATGCTCATCGTCCTCGCTGGCTACACCAAGGAGATGGACGCCATGCTCAGTTCCAATCCCGGACTCAGGAGCCGCTTCCCCTACAAGTACCAGTTCGACGACTACGACGCCGCCCAGTTGATGGAGATCGCCATTCACCTCTTCGAGCGCGAGGACTACATCCTCTCTGATGAGGCCGCCACGGAACTGCGGAACGACATCGAACAGACCCTGACGATGAGACTTCCCGAGTTCGGCAACGCCCGTTGGATCGACCAACTCGTCCGCAATGGCATCATCCCCGCCATGGCCGACCGCGTCTTCTCTACAGGCAGCACTGACTTCCAGCGCATCGAAGCCTCCGACGTCAAGACGGCCTTCGAGCGTCTCAAACCCAAAGCCGCCCCGCTGAAGCCCCACCACAAAGTGGTGTCAGGCTTCAGCGCCTGACGGCGCCCCTTGTTTTTCGAAAAACAGAACAAATGAAAAATTTACCATGACACGATTATTGTTAAAGCTTACGCCCGATAGTGGCAGAACCGATTTGACCTATTTCATGGGAAAACTTAATGTGATCCTTTCTCTCTCCGAGGCGTTGGACATCTCTAACGAGTGTTCCTTCTCTTTGTATAACGATCAACTATGGATGCTTCTTTATGCAGCCACAGGCGACAAAGAAGTCAAACGTAAAGAACACGAGTTCAACGTTTCTTTTAGCCAGAGTGTCCTTTGGGTGCCAGGTAACTATATCTTCTTATTCCATAGTGGCGACACTATCCTCCGATTCGATCTCCAACTCAACGAGCATGGGGTGATAAAAGAGACAGGTTTTCGTCAGTGTGCGAAGATGAGCGACGAGGATATTCTCTCAGGAGCGCTGCCTTCTATTAATGCCTGGCGTACTTTCTTCTCTAATACGCCTGGAATGATGCAATGGAAGCGTTGGCTGATAGAACGGCTTCAGGAACGGGCATTTAACACGCTGAGGGCAGAGCATAGGCATGGTGTCCTGGCATATTGTAACAATCTGCTCGTCGCCTCACCGTCGCCAGATTTCGCCTCACGGAATATCACCCTTCTGAAATTCTTGGCAGAGATTAAGTGTGAAACCCACTGTGCAGACTGTACCACGCTCTATGATCCATCCAGCAGCAATCCATACCACAAACTGGATGAATTGTTTAGTAGCCAGGTTTCCGACGACAATGTTCTAGGACTCTCCCTCCCCGTATCGAAAGACCGGATTTATTGCTTTAGGAATATCTGGGCATTGTTGGAACCAGGTTGGGAGTATGTGTTGAAGAAGATACGGTCCCGTTGCCCCGGCTATTATGATTCCGCCATCTTTAGCGGTACACAGGAGGATATCGACAAATTGTTGGAGCGCGAGCCTTCGTTGCAGGCCTATTTTCCTCAGCGTAATCGTCTGGCCATAGAACCCTATACCATCGAAGAGATCATCCGTATCTTTTTCTATGAGGCCGACAGATCACGACTGACATTCACCCCTGAAGCCATCGATGCTGCTTGTCGCCAACTGATAGAACGATTCCAGCAAGGTCTCATCACCCATTGGCTTTGGAAGGATATTCGCCACTATATTCAGAACGACCTTCTTCCACATTACAATCGTCGCGCCATTGCTGCCATCCAGCAGGGCGTTGCTCTCACTGAGGTTCTCGACCTCCGACCAGAAGATTTATGATTGAAAACCAATGTAAGATAGTTAGACTTATGTATTCAGAAATTGCAAAGAAAAACAGAAACGATATTTTAAAATTCCTCCAGAGTCTTGGGGAGGACCGCAGAATTTACTCAGCCCATCGTCAGGGCTTGGAGCCTTTGCTTCCCGATATGGAAGCCTATATCTATGCCACGGAAGAAGAGATTGTCGTGGTCCTCATGGATCCGGGAACCAACCAACGGTTCGGAGACAAAGATGAGATGACGTGGGATTTGGCCCTTACCTGCGAAATGTACCGCCATCGTCTGCAACGTCTCAGCAAGCATGTCCCGAATGTCTATGGTGTTTTAGTGACTTCCGACCATGTCATGGAGTGTGATGATTTGCAGGAAATCTGGGATGCCCTCGACATGGCCATCATCGACAGCACAGAGGGCCTTGACCACCTCTCCCTCCCCGTCAATACTGAAGAAGACCTGCCCGTCGCCTTCCCTTTGGATTTCCTCTATAACGCTGAGTTTACCGAGTCCGACCTCGCCTTTGCTGAGTACAGTCTCAGCACACTCATCGATCCATACACCACCCCCGAAGAGCGGAAAGAAGATATGGACTATCTCATTAAAGAATTCGGAATGTATGACGAACAATGACAATACCCTCGCTTTGGCCCGCAGTTTCATCAAGACGGCACGAGGCTATGCGGAATACAAACGGATAATCGGCTACAACGAAGACAACTACGACATCCTAGACATATTAAACCAAAAGGCCAGTCTTGAGATCTGCAACCGAGGGCCTGCAGATTATTACTATGAGAAGGCCTACGATATGCTCTGCGCCTGCTTGGGGAAAGACCATCCCGAGACACGCCAGCTTGTCCGTGAGATCATCAGCTATCATGTCCATAACGTCCAACGGATGATGCAGGAGAATTACACCATAGTCATGGTAATCATCGTGTTCTATCTTACAGTCAATCTGTCGACACTCAATGTCGGAACGCGTCAGATAGTCAACTATCTCACCTTCTGCAATGCCTCCCTCGCCACCTTCTGGTATCTGGAGCAGACCATCATGTGCTTCCTCGAGCGCCGCCACTATCAGCGAATTTACAATAAGTAAACAATGAATTACTACATGAGAGACTTAATACTGTTGATTTCCTTCATACTGCCCTTCCTCCTTTCTTGCAAGCAGGGAGGACAGGAAGTGGCAGACTTCGATGATGAGATGCCAAAATCCCCTGACCAGCGTTTTGACTCGCTGATGTGGCTCCAGTATCATTGTCCTGACGATGAAGAGAAGACCGCCTATGAGTGGAACTGGGCTTATGATGTTCGTGAGACTTTGGGCGTCGACGACCTCGACAGTTTGGCAGCCCTGACCCGTGAGCAGGACGACGGCTATCAGTCGTATGCAAGCAGTTGCGTTACTTCTGATATGGTAACAGCCTCAGAAGTTTATGCCGGTACAGCCCGTTTCCGGATGCTCAATGCCTATGAGGCCTTGGCAGAACTGACAGCAGAGACACCTTTGGGCAGTCTTGACGACTGCTATTACCGCGACTATGTCTTGTGGGAAGAACTGTATAAGGAATACGACGAATATTATAATGAGACAGGGGGATTCCGTTTCGTGAATCTCAACAGCTATTATGCCTATTTGGCCGACCTCCGTACAGAACTGCTCCGTCAGGAACTCGCCTGTTTCTCGGCAGGGAAGAATAGTCCGAAGCTGTCTGATGCAAAAGCGGATCTCCGTTGGGACAAGCAGCACAAAGCCATCCGCCAGTGGTATGACTACCGTTTGACGATGGCCGACAAGCTCCAGCAGACCGCTCCCTCGCAGGCACAGTGCATCAGAGCCCTCTCCCGTCAGGCCGTCCAGTGGTATATGGATTTCACGATAGATTATGAGACCAGCACCCAAGTGCCCGAAGACTGACCAGATCTTCTGAGATATATGAATCCCCACAAGGCTGAAAATGCTTTGTGGGGATTATTGTAATGACAATACCAGACCGTATCTTTTAAAAGTCCTGAACTCCTCTTCTTTCAGTATCCTTTGAAAGTCGAGATTCATGTCCTTGAATTCCTTCATGATGATCCTGTTCTCCATGAATGTCTCCGTGGCCCGTCCAAGATTCCGACGCAGCAACTCGCGACTCGCCTCCTCGTCCTGCAGCCTCTCTGTGTGGCTGGCCACAGATTCATAGATTGATCGCAGGCATTCGCGGTTTTCTCTTTCGCTTCTGCCTTTAGGGTCGATGTGGTTCTTCAGGAAACTGTGCATCACTTTTGCTCCCCTGTCCCCAGTGAAATATCTGCGAGTTGCCGTAGACAAGAAGATGCCAACAACCTCCATGTGGCTCAACCCCATCTTGCCGGCTATGATCTGGAAGAGAAAGATTTCCTGAGGGGCAGAGTAGGCGTCAGCCCCCATGAGTTTGATCAGGTTCCTCAGATACTCTTCTTTGCTTTTCCTCGTTTGGGGCATCTCTTCCTCAACATGACCCCAGCCACTTTTGAGCGCTTCCCTTAATTGCTTCTCGTCAATGCCTTCCAGATGACAGATTGCACTGATGGCTTCTTTTTCTTCAGTCGTGATCTCACCGTCGGCAATGGCCATCGCAGTCAGGTCGCGAGCCAATTTGAACTGAGGTTCAGTAACGGCAGTCAGGAATTTTGCAATGATACTCATATGAATGGCACTAGCGGTTCAGTTCCATCAGACCGAGGATGCTGTTCACAAGTTCCTGCTCCTTGGCCCACTTGCCCTTAGGGAAGGCAAACAGATAGCCTTTGCCATAGTCGAGTGTGAATGACGAAGGGGCGGCAAACAGACTTTTGAAGTCGCTTCTCAGCATTCCAAAGCGTACACGGTTCACATAGCCTTTCTTGCCCAGTTCCCTATACAGGAACTCAGCAGGGGCCGTGATGGCGTGGCCGTCAGCCGTGCGAATGGTGACGAGGCTGTCTGTAACGGGTTCCTTGGCACTGATGGTGGCCGTTACGTGAATGGAGTCGGTGGTTATCAGACTGGTGACGTCGAACAGCAACTCTTTCTGGGCCGTGGAGCCGGAAGCCTTGTCCATCTTCTGAGGCATGATAAAATAGACCGTTCCCCGTTCTGTGTTGTGAGTCTTATATTTCTTGGTAATGTTCCCCGAGAACACGGAAAGGCAGAGTGCCTGGACAAATAGTAAAATGATGAGTCTTGACATGTCGGTCTGATAAATAAAAGAATCAAGAGAGTTGGCCGTTATGGCTTTCTCTCTTGATCGTATGTGCATCAAAGATTATTCTCCGTAAACAATAGTGGTGTGTTTGGCGTAGATTCCAAGGATGTTGGAAGACTCGTAGTCCACATGGCTGATCTTCTTGATGCCACCAGCCTTGGCAGCAGCGTCGATGCTGGCGTCGCCAGAAGCATAGACACCCAGAATAGAGGTAGCCTCGGAGGTTCCGACTTTGTGGCCGAGAGAGTTGCTGGTTACAAGACCGGGACCCTTCTGTGACTGATACACAAAACCAGTTGTGGGAGCATAGTTAACCATTGCGCAACTTGTAAGCATAAGAGCGCAGACAGCACATGCTACTGAAGTAAATACTTTCTTCATAGTAAATAATGTGTTTTTTATCCCTAGGCCCTCTCTCAGGATGGTAAAATATTGATAGTGTAATGACTGTTCTGCATTCCCGCAGGGCCACCTCTACCGAAGCGAGTCGTTCCTGACAGACCAGTTGCCAAATCTTCTTTGGTCATGCAAAGGTAGACAATTCTTTTCATCTGACCAAATTTTTAACAGGATAAATGACTCTTGCCGGCAAAAACTTATGTTTCTTCATACGTTTTTCTTTTTTTTCCCGAGGAGAGGAATGAAAGAGGCAAAATGATAAGGCGCCATCATTATGCAGTATTCAGACCACCCCTGATCCCTCCGTCAATCACACATCTTGATAGATTGTGATTGTTAGATTCTATTGCGATTGTATGGCGGCGAGGGACTTGCGGGCTTTGTTGCGGCCGATGTTGATGAGGCGCTCAGACTTGTCGTAGTCGAAACTGCCGTAGCGGCTCATCTGGATGTCGATGAGGATGTCGGGCTTCGTCAGTTGGGCCATCAGCAGCGAGTTCTGGCGGATCATGATCGAACTGGTGCGGGAGAGCAGCGTGTAGTAGTTGAATTCGATGTTGTCGGGGATGATCATGTCGAGCAACTTTGCCTTGAGCGACTTGTCGTGTTTCTGCTTCTCGGCCTGTTTCTGCATCTTCTCCCACTGGGCCTTGTAGTCGTGGCCGCTGACGTCGACGCCTACGAGGAGGTCGCCTTCGTGGCGCTGGACGCGGTTCATGGGGATGGGGTTGACCACGCCGCCGTCGATGAGGATCATCCCGTCGCGACGGACGGGCTCGTAGAACGTGGGCAGGGAGATGCTGGCGCGGATGGCCTCGAAGAGACTGCCCTTGTCGATGACCACCTCGCGTCCGGAGATCCAGTCGGTGGCGACGGCGCAATAGGGGATGGGCAGGTCTTCGATGCGCACGTCGGGCACGAACTCCATGATGGCCTTGATGATGCGGGTGCCCTTGACGAGGTGGTTGAGACTGAGCGAGAAATCTGTCAGTTCCAGCATCTTCTTCTTGTCGATGGTCTTCATCCAGTCGCGGAACTCCTCCAACTTGCCTGCGGCATAGACGCCGCCTATGAGGGCGCCCATCGAACAGCCTGCCATCGAGGTGATGTGGTAGCCTTGCGCCTCCAGTTCCTCGATTACGCCGATGTGGGCCAGTCCGCGGGCGCCACCACTCGATAATGCCAGTGCGATATCTTTCATGTCTTGAATTATTCTGTCTGCAAAGGTACTTATTTTATGTGAAAAGTGAATCGTGAAAAGTGAATAATTTGCTACCGCCATGCAAAAATTTCAGTTTTCACTATCCACTTTTCACTTTTTTGTCTATCTTTGTCCCCGAAAACTGTATCAACCATGATCAGGTATACCAGAAAAGAGGAAATATGGAATGCGTGGTCGCACGGCGGGGGTGTCCTGCTGGGTGTGGTGTTCGGTGTGATCTTCCTCGTGTGGTGCTTCCAGGCCGACGACCAGTGGGCAAGGGTCGGGGTAATCCTCTATCTCTTCGGCATGCTGGGGTCGTATGCGGCCTCGACGCTGTATCACTCGATGAAGCACCACTCGAAGTGGAAGGGACGCCTGCGCAAGTGGGACCATGCGGCGATTTACTGGCATATCGCTGGCTCGTACTCGCCCCTGACGCTGGTAGCCCTGCGAAAGGCGACAGCAAATTATTCACTTTTCACTATTCACTTTTCGCTTAATTGGGGCTGGGCGCTGTTCGTATTCGTGTGGACCTGTGCCATCATCGGCACCATCATCAGTTTCGTCCGCCTGAAGGAGCACTCGAACGTGGAGACGTTCTGCTTCGTGGGCATGGGACTGAGTGTGCTCGTGGCCTTCAAGCCGCTGATTGACTCGGTGTCGACGGCGGCTGTCATCTGGATCATCGCCGAGGGTGTGAGTTACATCACGGGGGCCGTGTTTTATTCCTTTAATAAAACGAAGTACATGCACTCCGTGTTCCATTTCTTCGTCCTCGCTGGCTCCGTCTGCCACATCATCGCCGTCTGGGATGTGCTGATGGCGTATCTCTAAATTTTGATAATTGTTATATCGGCTTTAAAGACAAATAGATCCCGAAATGTTTACACGCTTCGGGATCTATTCACATCTTTAACAAAAGGCTTACCTAATCAAAGGACTCGACAATATCAATTTGCTCCACATCAGGCCCTGCTGCTTCCGGATCTGGTGTCTCTTTAGAATTGTTGCTCTTGATGATATTGATCATCTTCACGATGTCGGCAGCATTCAGTTGTTTATTGCCATTCGTATCAGCATTTGTGAAGATGAGTCCCTCGGCCTTTCCCGTCATGATGTACTCCTTGACGAGCTCGACGTCTTCCATGGTAACATCGCCATCGCCATCGGCATCGCCGAAATTAACCTCGATGATGTTTTCGAAATCCTTCCACCCGCTGGCATTCTCATAGCGCGACTTTGAGCCTAATGGCACATAGAGCGTTGCCTTCGTTTTTTGGTAGACACCATTGTCTTGATCCCACCAGTTGAAGCTTCCTTCGTCTATTGACAGCGGGATAGCCCTGTGCACCGTCACAGACTTCAGATTGCGGCAATCAGAGAATGCATCCTTCTCTATATTGTCCACTGTTGCGGGAATATCAATCGCTGTTAAGCTGAAACTTCCGTAGAAGGCAGCTTCTCCGATGGTCTTAACCGAACCAGGTATTTCGGTTCCGCCGCAGGCGGCGACAATCTTATTCGTAGCCGTCTCCACAATGGCACTGCTGTTGTTGCGGGAGTCATAGACGGAGTTGCCGGGGTCCACGGACAACTTGGTGTTATAATTCTCTGCAAACACTTTTACGCCCAAGCTTGTGATAAATGAAGGAAGTGTGAATGAAGTAAGACTCGTATTATAATAGAAGGTCTCATCTGCCAGCGAGGTAATTCCAGTGAAGTACTTGATCTCATCGAAGGAGTTAATATGCTTGCCCCAGAAGAGCCTACCAAAGTCTGTCACGGCTGCAGCCTCTCTTGAAGATAATTCGCCATCTTTGTTCGTGTCCCAGTTCTCCACGCAGATATCTTTCACCTTAGGATCTGCAAAGTTGATAATCTCGTCAGTTCCGCCACCACCCATCTCCACGATGTTTGTGATGTTATCCCAGCCTGTTGTCTGCTTATAGAGCGACATGGTACCATATGGAACGTAGAGCGTGAATGCCACATCGGCATCACCATTCATATTGGTGAAGATATTGTTGAGAGTAGCTTCAGGTTCTGCAATATGACAAACCACCTCCTTGATGTTATACGAATAATTGAAAGCACCAGAGCCTATATTGCACTTTGTCGCCAATATCGTGACCTTTTCAAGCTGATAGCAATAGTCGAAAGCCCATTTACCCACCGACTTTATATTGGCAGGAATGGTAATTTCTTTGAAACGACAGCTTCTGAAGGCACCTTCGCCGATTGAAGTGACCTGCTCAGGAATTACTATCGTCGTCATGTCGAGGCTCCCCATTGACCAGGCTCCGATGGCTGTTACTGTATTGGGAATCACCGAAGTAGAACAGCCACGTCTGATTGTGTTCGTTGCCGTTTCGATGATGGCATTACAGTTGTCACGGGAGTCGAAAACAGTATTACCCTCTGCCACAGAGAGTGACTTCAGGCCTCCTCCAACTCCCCCAAACGAGTCGCTAAGGTCTGTGACACTTGCAGGCAAGACAAAACTGGTGATGCTGTTGCATTGCTCTATGCAGTTGCTCATCAGGTGTTCTATTCCCTCAGAGATTGTTATCCCGGTCAGAGAAGAATAGTTATAAAATGCCCACTCGGCTATAGTTGTCACTTTATACCCATTTGCATAAGCAGGAATCGTCAGTAAACCTGTGTAATTCTTATCTATAGTTGCGTCGCTGTATTCACCTGTTCCAACCTGACAGGTCTTGTCGGCTGCGCTGATCACCTTGAATGTCATCTCTACACCCTCCGGGGTCAATGCCTTAAAGGTGTCTCCATCTTTCAGGTCGGGAGTCTCGTCGCCCATCTCAACGATATTCTTGAACATAGTCCATCCCTTAATCGCCTTGTATTTCTCAATTGTACCTGAAGGGACATAGAGTATGGCGTTAGTGGGATAACCCGAAACGGCCCTGGTAAACGCTCTTGCACATTCATCGCCAATATCATTATTAGAATCATCAGGGGGACCAGGATTGTATATTCCAAAGACTGTGGTAGAGATTTCAAATGGTTCCATAATATGAGAAATAACAGTCTCCACATCAGTAACATATCCATCTACTGGAGCGTCATCGTTCAAGACAACGAATGTATTCTCTCCGATACTTTTAACTGTTGAGGGAATTTCTAATTCCTTGAGGTATCTGCAACCACGGAAGATACCACTTCCCATAGCTTCCACTCCTTCGGAGATAATTGCGGAAGTGATATATGTTCCCTTGAAGGCATAGTCTCCGACACTCGTAACCTTATACTCATTAATTGTTGCTGGAATGGTGACAGGACCTTGATATGTATTGTCAACAGCTGGTTCACCAGATTTCCCACTTCCAACTTGACAAGTCATATCTGCTTTGCTAATTACCTTAAAGGTCATCTCAACGCCTTCTGGGGTCAATGCCGTAAAGATATCGCCATCCTTCAAGCCAGGATTCTCGTCCTCAATTTCTCTGATTTCCTTGAAGGCTTTCCAGTAGTCTGCTGACTCGTATGCAGCCTTGCTGCCCTTGGGCACATAGAGCGTGGCATTGTCAATGGAATTGGTAGCGTTCGGGAATCCCGCATAGATGGCTACTGGCTCTTCTGCAAAGGTCGTTACAGAAGTCAGGTTTGAGCATCCCGAGAAGGGTGCATACATCTTCGTCACGCTGCTGGGGATGGTCACGGAAGTAAGGCTGGCGCAGTTGCTTAATGGAGAAACATGTTGCATACTCTCTCCGATGCTGGTTACGCCATCTGGAATGACCAAATCCTTCACTTCCTCGCCATTGAGGAATAAATGCCAGCCATAAAGCCCCCAATTGGTTAAAGACACATTACACCAAGACTTAAGATCTGAGATGTGGACCGTTGCACCGAAGGCACAATCCTCGAAGGAGTCGAGACCACACTCTTTCAGACTCTTGGGGAAAGTAAAAGATGCCAGATTATTGCATTCCCTGAAAGCATGGGTATCAATGCTTGTCACACCCTCAGGAATTACGACAGACTTTATTCCTTTTGCTTCATAAAATGCCTGATAGCCGATGGATATCACCTTGAATCCCTTTACTTCGGCAGGGATGGTGATGCTTTCAGGTACAGGGTAAGTAACAATTGTGTTTCTGTCCTTGCCTTGTCTTGCCACCTGACAAGTCTTGTCGGCAGCACTGATGACTTGGAATGTCAGCTCCACGCCGTCAGGGGTTAGCGCCGTAAAGATATCACCATCCTTCAAGTCGGGACCCTCACCACTCATCTCCACAATCTCTGCAAACCGAGTCCAACCATTATCATAAGAGGAGACGAACCCTGGAACAGACTCATACTGCTCCTTCTTCCCTAAAGGGACATACAATGTGGCAGAAGATGGCATATAATGCGTATTAGTATGGTCATCAAATTCTATCGTTCTTTCGAATACAGTATGAGATATACTGAATGGCTCCATAATCATGGAATACACTGCGGTTAATCCATGACAGTCATAAAAGGCATTGACACCTATCTCTGTCAATGTGGAGGGCAGAGTAAGTTCCTTTATCTTTGAACAGCCGTAGAAAGCATCACGATCGATGGTGTTGAGTCTTTCAGGAAGCGTAACGCCCTCCAGCTTGTCACAACCATTGAATGCGTATGAACAAATCTTGTTCACAGTAGATGGTATGGCCACAGATCCCTCTTTGCTACGTGAGCAGAATATAATTTCTGTCTTCTCCTTATTATAAAGGATGTTATCACTTAGAATGAATTTTGTGTTCCCTTCTGCCAGCTTGACTTCTTTTACACTAGATAAAGCACCTTCCTCTATTTCTGTTACCGAGGCAGGGATGCTCAATGACAAGATATTACCAAATGTACCATTTTCCAGTTTTGTCAGTCCTGTGAAGTATTGTAGCTCGTCAAAGGTGCAATTATAAAGCCACTTAAATCCATCACCCAACAATGTCACGGCTGCGGCCTCTGTCTTTGACAGCTCGCCGTCACCATTAGTGTCCCAGTTCGCCACGCAGATGGCTTTCACATTTTGGTCGGCAAAGGTGATGATCTCGTTTGGCAAATCAGGTGTTTCTTCTCCTATCTCTTTAATGTTCTGGAACTGTTTCCAACCTGCAGCCGTTCGGTATTTCTCCACCGTTCCTGCTGGAACATATAAAGTTGAATTATCATAATCAGCAAAGATTTTGCTATTAATATCAAAAGGTTCCTTTATTAGTGAAATCACTGAGGCCAATTTTATACAATTTCGGAAAGAAGCATTTCCAATAGAATTTACATGATTACCAATAGTTAAAGAGGTCAAACCACTGCAATCCGAAAAGGCGGCAGCGCCTATAGAGAGAACACTATTAGGAATTTCCAAAGAAGTAAGACTGATACAGTTTTGGAAAGCATTCTGCCCAATGGATGTCACACTGTTGCCAATTACCGCTGAAGTTAGCTTGCTACAGCCATAGAAAGCGCTACTTCCGATGGATGTTGCACTGTTGCCGATCACCACTGAAGTTAGTTCGCTACAACCATAGAATGCATTAGAACCGATGGATGTTACACTATTAGGAATGATCACTGAGACCAAACTACAACAACCTTTGAATGTATAACTATTGATAGATGTAACGTTATTGCCGATTACCGCAGAAGTCATATTGGTACAACCAAAGAAAGCGCTTTTACCAATAGTTTCTACACCATCTGGTATTTTTACAGAAGTTAAACCTGTACAATTCATAAATGCACCATAGCCGATTGATGTTACTCCATCGGGGATAATCAAATTCGTCACCTCTTCTCCATTTAAAAAGAGATGATGAGCATAATAAAGAGGATTCTGAATCCCATAAGTACTAATAAAATCAATCCTACACCATGCTGCCATATCCGATATGTTTACTCTTGTCAAGGCTGTGCAGTCAGAGAAAGCATAATCGTCGAGGGTGGTTAAACCATTGCCAATGGTTATAGAGAGCATGTTTTTGCAATTCTGGAAAGCAGATTCTTCGATTGAAGTTACGCTATTAGGGATGTCAATAGATGTCAGAGCTTTACAATTCTTGAAAGTGGAACTTTCGATAGAAGTTATTCTATTTGGGATGTTGATAGATGTCAGACCTGTACAATCTGAAAATGCTCCGAAGCCGATTGATGTTACGCTATTGGGGATTTCAACTGATGTCAGACCTGAACAGTAAGCAAATGCGCCGGAGCCGATTGATGTTACGCTATTAGGGATATTGATTGATGTCAAACCTGTGCAATAAGCAAAAGCATCAGACCCAATTGAAATTAAGTTATTTGGTAATTCGACAGAGGACAAACCTGAACAATAAGCAAAAGCATCAGACTCAATTGAAATTAAGTTATTTGGAAAGTCTACAGAGGACAAGCTACCACAACCTTCGAAAGCGCTTTCACCAATAGAAGTTACGCTATCTGATATTTTCACAGAAATTAAATCTGTACAACCTCTGAAAGCACCGTCGCTAATTGAAGTTACTCCATTTGGAATAATTAAATCAATAACTTCTTCTCCATTTAAAAAGAGATGATGAGCTATATTAAGAGGATTATGTGTACCAAGTACACTCTCAAAATCAATCTTACACCATGCTGCTAAATCTGACAAATTGACTTTTGTCAGGGCTGTGCAACCCCAAAAAGCATAATCGCCGATAGTGGATAAACCATCACCAATAGTTATAGAGGCCATGTTTTTGCAATCCTTAAAAGCATATTCCCCTATAGAAACTACACTATTAGGAATAATGATGGAAGTTAGACTAATGCAGCCTGAGAAAGCAGATTCTCCTATAGAAGCTACACTATTAGGAATAATCACGGAAGTTAGCCCGCTGCAACCGCCAAAAGCCCCATTATAGATGGATGTCACCGGATAATCTATAACATTGTCACCTTGTCTAATTTTAAGTGACCCGGGTATTTCAATGTCACCTGAATATTCATCATCAGGTGAGCTAACCACCTTGGCAGTAAAATCTGAATTCAAATTGTACCATAGTTTACCAACTTTCACGTCTTGGCAAAAAGTAACTATTGGCAGCCAGATGACTAGCAATAATAATAGTTTCTGTTTCATAAGCTTATCTTTTGAGTTAATATTTACTCTTTTCTTTTTCTCGTCCGTTGCCCACAGGCCCAGCTATGCTGAGACCTCTTGCGGGCTAAAGCGATGGTGCAAAGATAATTAAAATTCCCGAAACGGGCAAGCATTTCGGGAATAATTTCCGGTACGTCTGTTAAAATCTGTTGATTGTAGACTTTACACTTATGGCTTGAAGCCCTTGTGCCAGACGGCCTTCACACCGTCGCAGAGATCGTAGACGATATGGCCGTTCTTGGTGCCGCTGCCAGTGTTGACGCGATGGCTGGCAGGCAGGAAGCCGCAGACGATACGGGAGATGTGACGGCCGATGTTGAACTCCTTCGGATCGTCCACACCGATACTCTCTATGCGGAGGCTGAAACGGCCGATGCCTGGTAGGATGACGGTCTGGCCCTCGCCGAGTCTTTCCTTCATCAGGTCCTGAAGTTCTGTCAGGGCACGCTTGAATGCGGCCTTCGTGATGCCGCTGTTGGCGGCAGCCTCCTCAGCCAGTTCGTTCAGAGTAACCTCCCCCTGACTCACGGCCTTTGCAAAATATTTCCCACATGAATTGTTTCTCTTGACGTTGCTCCTTACGAGCTTGAAATGAATTGCCATAATTTTCTATAAAGTTACATTATTTGTTATAATCTTCTTAATATCAGTTGTTTACATGCAGTGTACCTTCCTTTGAAAGTTACACTAAGTTACACTGGTACAAAACAATTTGTTTTGTTCTCGTTCTGATAGTCTCCATGACTGTTAGAAGGCATTCTTTACGGTACAAAACAATTTGTTTTGTTCCTTAATCAGGCCTCTCCACCATTCTGAAGGCCGAGCCCTTGCTCTGTCGTCTGTTATCGTAACCCATCTTGACAAGCCTCCGTCCCAGTTCCATATCGGCATTCTTTGTGATGACGAAGGCGGGGAAGTCGTTGGCGAGTCTGTGCATGATGTCCTGCAGGAATATGGGCTTGGCATCCAAGGGCGTCTCCTCTGGCGGCAGGTAGGTGAGCTCGATCATCTTCTCATAGTTGCATACCTGCTGGAACTGCTGGTTCTGCTCGATGATACGGGCATTCTCCTCGTCGTCGAACCAGTAGCGGCGACCTTGCTGCAACTCGGCATAGAGCTGGGCGTAGAGCTGTTCGTGGGGGATGGTGCCCGTGTTGTCGATCTCGTCGGCATAGACGCAGACGAAGCGGCGCGAGCCTGTGGGATCCACCAGCGGACGGCGGTTGTTGGTGGTGGCGATGAACGAGGCAAAGCGCTGGCGCTCCTCCATCGTCTTGCCGTAGGGCGGACGGCATTTCACATCATGTTTCGAGATGAGGTACTTCAGCAGCGGCTGCTGCGACTTCGACATCGCATCGAACTCGTCGATATTGATGAGGGCGTAGGAGGACATGGCGATGAAGATGTCGTTGTCGTTCTTCATCGAGATGCGGTCGTTGTAGTAGGTCTGGAGCCAGCCTGGGAGCAGACGGCTGCAGAAGTTGGTCTTGCCGGAGCCCTGCGGGCCGATGAGCAGGGGCACGATGGCGTTGCCGTAGTGGCGGTTCTTGCCCAGCCACTGTGCCACCATCGAGAGCATCCACGTGTGGAAGTCGTTTTCCCAATGGGGATCGTTCGTTTTTACGCGATGGGCGAGTTCTCCTACGTAGTCGCGCCTGCCATTCCACTTGGGGAGGTGCGAGAGGTAGTCGTCCATCGGATAGTAACGGGGGATGAGGTTCGAGTCGATATAGCGGCTGAGATCCTTGTCCCACGAGTCGACACCGGCCTTCAACGCCTTGATAGCCATTGTGTTACGGGCGGCCTGGTCCAACGGGTGGAAGCCGTAGCCTACGGCGTTGATGCGGTATTCGGGGGTGCCTGTCATCACGTTCAGACGCAGGGTGTAGTTCTCCTTCATATAGGCCTCGGTCTTGTAGGCGAGCAGGGCAGAAGGACGCGTGTATTTCAGTGGGACGGTCTTGAGCGTCTCCTTGAGGTAGGCCGTGCGGAAGGCGGCCTCTACGGCCTCGCGATGCTCCTCGCCGCCCAGCATGGGGATGAACGAGGCGACGCGGGCACACCATGCCTGAGGCAGTCCCATCTGACGGCAGCCGTCAGCCAGCTGTTCGAGTACGGCTGTGCCGTAGAGCTCATCGTCCTTCATGTCAAGGTGGGCGATGATGGCGGCGTCGAGACAGTCGTGGAAACGTCGCATACGACTGTCGCGGAGGCTGAGGCCTGGTATCTCCTCGGGGTAGTTGTAGTCGCTGATGTCCTCCTGCTGACTCTTGAACTCTGGCGAGTCCTCAGGCTCGGAAGAGACGGAGATGAGGAGCGCCGAGGGATTGTAGAAGGGCTTGGGGTCGTAGCTCACGCGGCAACAGCTTTCGAAGGCGGGCTCGTGGTCTGCAAGTGGCGTACCCAATTGCGACGAATAGATGTAGTGCAGCTTGCGGAAAGCGTTGGTGAGGCTTTGGGCATTGAGCATGAAGCTTTGAGCATTAAGCATGAAGCTTTGAGCGTTATGATTACCTTCGGAGGCGGAGGGTGCAACGGTGTAGGGACTGACGATGTGGAGCGAGTGTCCGTCGTGGCCGATGAAGCAGAGCAGGGTGTATGGCACCTGTGTGGCGAGGCGCTTGTATTCCTCGACAGTCACCAGGTCGCGCAGGTTTTCCAAGGACAACAGCACGAGGGCGTTGGTGCTCTTGGCAACCAGTTCGCCGTTCTGCTTCTGCCATTCCGCCGCGAAACAGACGTCCTTCATGTAGTCGCAGGCATACTGCTGGCGGAAGGTGCCGTCTTTCAGTTGTGCAACAAAGTCGTCGAGTTCTTCGCGTGTGTAGCGCTTTTCATTTCTCTCGGTGTTGATAATGGTTATTTTCATTCTTGTTTGATTTATGATGAGCAATGTGTTTCACATGCAAAGGTACAACATTTTTGGCAAAAATGCAAGCTTTTTGCAGGAAATCTTTCAGATTATACTAAATTAGTGTAACTTTTCAATGAAGTTACACTAGATATAAATATTTGTATTACAGTTGATTAGAGTTAAGAATGTAACTTATGTAACTTTTGCGCTAATTTTGATGATAGAGCTATTGATTATACTGCAAGGGCCAGAGGGCACGGAGGGTGGTGCGCTGACCATGGGGCAGGAGGAGTGTGAACTGGTATTCCAGATTGCGCATCCAACGGTAACGGAGGAACTGCTCGAAGGTGAGCGGCTGGCCGTTGACGCTCTCGATGATTGTGTTGGGACGGAAGCCTGCTGCCCAGGCCATGCTCCCCTGCATCACCATGCCAATCATGGCCCGTCCGCTGCGCTCGACGATGACGATGTCGTGCAGACGGTTGGCAACGGTGACGGAGGCTGTGCCGTCGTAGGGCTGGAACACAAGCTGGCGCCGGAAGGGGTTGATGACCACGGCACCGAAGTCGAGCAGTGACGCGCCGATATGGGAGCCGCCGCTGACGGTGGTGCAGTGGATGTCGCGGAAGGCAAAGTTGCCCCACAACAGCCGTTGGAGACCTAAGAGCACAATCTGTCCGGACCGTTCGGAACCGAAGTGGCCCATGGCGTGACTGCCGTACGTGCTGCCCTCTATCTGTTGCTCTATCTCAGGATGCTGACGCCTCATCTGTGCGAACTTCGAGGTGTTGACGGCGTAGGGCAGGGGACTGCCTGTGTCGAAGAGTACCTCGTCGGTGACGTCGGCGAAGGGGCTTATCTTTATAAAAGGTACGTGTTTGCGCAAACTATACTTCAGTGCCTAGCCTGGGGTGTAGGCATAGTGGTTGCGACGGTCGGTGAGGGTGAGCTGATGCTCACGGGTGTCGATGCGGGCAGCGATGCCCTTGTTGAACAGGGCGAAGCCGATGATACCGTCCTCACCACGACGCACAATCCTGCGGCTTATGCGCTGCACCTTATAGCCGCTGATGGTGAGGGAACCCAGTTGGAAGGGTGGCAGTTGGACGGTCTTCATCTGACGGACATTTCCTGCAGCATCCTCCGACTCGATGGTGCCGAGGGTCGTGACGCCTGGCAGTTGCACGTCGTCGTAGAGGATACCCTGGCTGGCGCCCGTGTCGAGTTTGAATCGGCAGGAACGCCCGTTGAAGTCGAGGGTGATATAGAACTGTCCACGCTCCACCTCCAGAGGTACTGCCACCAGAAAATCGCGCTGCGACACGAAGAAGTCCGTGTCGTAGCGCTTCATCTGTCCGAAACAGTCAACAATCGTCAGGATGAGAACTGCCGCCAGCAGCCATCGTCGCATAGGCTGATCACTTGCAGAGTTTGCGGTAGATGACGGCATTGATGCCCACACTACCCACCATGGCGAGGGCAATGAGCAGCAGCACGGCGATAATGGTGAGGAACATCACGTCGATCGTGATGAAGAGCCACAACACAATCATGGCGAAGATGCCGAAGGCGATAGCGAACACAAGTCCGGTGAGGAATATCGTCCACTTGTGACCATAGGTCTTCTCGTTACTCTCCTTCATGGCATCCATCGGGGTGAGATGCTTGTCGAAGAGCAGGTAGAGGGCCTGTGACCAGGCAAGGGAGATGACGATGCCTGGGATGATGAGGAAGACGGAGGCCATCCAGATGGCCATGTACATCAGTCCCATCAGGACGAAGTACTCACCCATGTACTTGCGGTATTTGTCTTTGAAGATATAGGTCGGACCCTCAGGGGCCTCATTGTCAGCGAGGGCTATCGGCATCGTGTTGAGGGCGATAGTGGTTCCGACGTTGAGATATGGGATCCAGAAGGTGAGCAGCCAGAGGATGGTCGCTCCGAAGATGGTGACGAAATTGGCAATGCCGAGCGGTATGCCTTCGGTGAGGATGCTCATCACGGAGAAGTCGGAACTGCCTCCTGATGTTGGTGGAAATGGCGGAACGGGGGGCACGCCAGGGCCTTGTGGACCAGCCTGGTCGTAAGGCTGCTGGTAAGCCTGCTGCTGATAAGCCTGTTGCTGATAGGATTGCTGCTGATTATAGCCCTGCTGTTGGTTGTAGGATTGTTGCTGTTGCTCATAAGCACGCTGGCGGGCAGCAGTCTCTTCTTGCTCACGCTGAAGACGAGCGGCCTCTTCCTGTTGGCGTCTTGCAGCCTCTTCCTGTTCACGCTGAAGACGAGCGGCTTCTTCCTGTTGGCGTCTTGCAGCCTCTTCTTGCTCTCGTTGGCGACGTGCTGCCTCTTCCTGTTGGCGTCTTGCAGCCTCTTCTTGCTCTCGTTGGCGACGTGCAGCCTCTTCCTGCTCACGCTGACGACGGGCGGCCTCTTCCTGTTCCCGTTGTCTGCGAGCGGCCTCTTCAACTGCGGGGTCAGGCTGTTGTGGGGCTGCTGGTTTTGCAATCTTCTGTCCGCAATAAGGGCAGAACGTACTCTCGGTGCTGATCAGAGCACCGCAGAACGGGCAATTCATCATTTCTTGTGCCATAATCTTATAGTTTAGGGTTTGAATATCGTCAATATAACCAGCGCAAAGGTATGGAATTATTCTGAATCAGCCAAGTAAAAACTAAAAAAAGTGCAAATTGTTTTGTTATCCCGTTGAAAAGCAGTAATTTTGCACGCAAATTTGCAAATTTAAAATTATTATGGCTTATACACGTATGACCGCTGCAGAGGCTGCAGCGCTGATTAAGAATGGTGATCATATCGCCATGAGTGGCTTTACACCTGCTGGTGTGGCCAAGGCAACAACCAAAGAGTTGGCAAAGATCGCTGTGGCTGAGCATGAGGCTGGCCGCGAGTTCAAGGTGGCGATCTTCACAGGTGCCTCCACAGGACAGTCGACAGACGGAGACCTGGCTAATGCCCAGGCGATTCTCTATCGTGCCCCCTACACCACGAACCCCGATTTCCGCAAGCACGTGAACCTGGGCGAGATTCCCTACAACGACCTGCACTTGAGCCACATGGCACAGGAACTGCGCTATGGCTTCTATGGTCCGTTGGACTGGGCGATCCTCGAGGTGTGCGACATCGAGGAGGTGGGCAATGACTATCACGTCTATCTGACTGCTGCAGGTGGTATCTCTCCCACAGGTGCCCGTCTGGCCAAGAAGGTCATCCTGGAATTGAACTCATTCCATAATCCCAACGCCAAGTTCATCCACGATGTGTATGAGCCCTTGGATCCTCCTTATCGTAAGGCTATCCCCATCGAGCATGTGGGTGACCGTATCGGCAAGCCCTATGTGAGCATCCCCAAAGAGAAGGTCGTAGGTGTCGTGGAGTGCAATATCCCTGATGAGGCCCGTGCCTTCAAGGACAGTGACCCCGTGACGGATAAGATCGGCTTCCTGACAGCAGAGTTCCTCGTAGACGAGATGCACAAGGGCCGTATCCCCAAAGAGTTCCTGCCGTTGCAGAGTGGTGTGGGCTCGACAGCCAATGCCATCCTCGGCGCCCTGGGTGAGGACAAGCACGTGCCCGACTTCAACATCTATACTGAGGTGATCCAGAACTCTGTGATCGATATGATGCTGAGTGGTCGTGTGAAGGATGCCTCTGCCTGCTCGCTGACAGTGTCTAACGAATGTCTGATGCAGGTCTACGACAATATGGACTATATGAAGAACCACCTGACGCTGCGTCAGAGCGAGATCTCTAACTCGCCTGAGATCATCCGTCGCTTAGGAGTCATCGCCATCAACACGGCGATAGAGGCAGACCTCTATGGCAATGTGAACTCTACCCATATCAGCGGCACGAAGATGATGAACGGTATTGGAGGCTCGGGTGACTTCATCCGCAACGCGTACCTCTCCATATTTACTTGTCCTTCAGTGGCCAAGGGTGGTGTGATCTCTTCGATCGTGCCGTTTGTGAGCCATCAGGACTCTTCGGAGCACGACGTGAACATCATCGTCACGGAGCAGGGTATCGCCGACCTGCGCGGCAAGAGTCCCGCACAGCGTGCTGAGTGCATCATCGAGAACTGTGCCCACCCCGACTACAAGCAGTTGCTCTGGGACTACCTGAAGATCTCGAAGATGGGTCAGACCCGTCACAACCTGCCTGCTGCCTTTGCCATGCACGACACGCTGGCTCGCAAGGGCGACATGAAACTGACAGACTTCGCGGAATACGTGAAGTAACCTCCGGGGAGTGAAGAGTTAAGAGTGAAGAGTGAAGAATCGGGCTACGCCGTATCATCGATTTCAGAGTAGGCGGTAGCAAATTCTTCACTCTTCATTCTTCACTCTTTACTTATTTCTTTGGCTGGATGGTGATGACTCTGTCGTAGGCGGCAGGCTTCACCCTGTATTCATCGAGTACATAGACACAGGTGCAACCAACACCAGTGGTGGCGTAGTCGAGGTTGAACGTGTAACGGTCTTTCTGCGGCTGCAACTGATAGGTGAACTGGCTCTTCGTCAGATTGTCTGTTGAAAACGGATAGGCATTGAAGTTGAAATGCTCGTCCATCGAGATCTGCACACCCTGGCCTTCCTTATTTAATAGTTGCACGTATCTGTTGTCTGTACGCAGGGCATGATCCTGAGGCAGGAGGTAAGGCTCGTACATGTCGGCCACCGTCTTGTTCCAGACGCCTACCTGATAGCCGGTCTTGCGGTCGGGGTAGTTTTCCTCCGGGCCTCGGCCATACCAAGTGATATGGTCAAACTCATTGGCCACGGAGGTAGTGAAGCCGATACGCGGGAGCATCTCAGGCAGACGGCCTTGCGGACTCACGTGATTCTCAATCTTGACCGTTCCGTCGTCATAGAAGCGATAGGTATAGTCGAGCGTGAATCCACACAACTGCACACCAGAGATATAGAGGTCGAGGGCACCATAGGAAGAGGCGCCGACCTGCACCAGTTGGCTGACGGTGACTGTCGTTTCATGGTTGTTGTGGTTCAGGCGTACTTCTGCAGGGCGGATGCGCAGTTGGTTCACACCCTTCGAGTACCACAGCGTCGATATCATGTTGCCAAAGCCCTCGGCATAGCCGCCGTTGACACGGAAGGCATCCCATTCGTCAAACTCATTGGCAATAGGCGCGCGCCAGAGGTTGAAGGTGATAGGGGCTTTGAGCACAGCCTTGCCGTCGACCTCGATCTGTTCCAGGTTGCCTGTCTCCTTATTGATGACGTAGCGGAAGCCCTGACCGCTGATGGTGATCTGATGGTCGTCTTCCACGGGTGAGAGTTGAGAGGTGAGAGACGGGAGATGAGCGGGGATGTTCCACGACGTGAGTTCCAACTGGTCCCATGCCACCTCATGACCTGTCTTGGCCCATACCTCATCTTTCTTCAGTGTGGAGGTGATGGTGACACGATATTCCTTTCCGGGAATGATGGTGGGCTTGTGATAAGGAATGCGGACAACCTGAGACTGCTGCGGGGCAGTGGTGAACTGGATGTCGCCCTCTTCCAGCACGTCGCCGTCAGCCATCAGAGTCCAGTGAGAGGCGTATTGCGAGAGATCGGTGAAGAACAGGCGGTTGGTCACCTCTGCCTCGCCAGTCTCTGCATTGAGCAGACGGATGCTGACAGGCTGGGTCGTCCACTTCATCTGTTTCATCTCAGGCTGTATGGTACGGTCAGGCCAGATGCTGCCATAGGTGCGCATGTTGCCGCCAATGGTATAGAAGGTGCCAGTGTCACCATTATTATCGAACGTGAGGTAGAGCACGGCCTCCTCAGGGCGTCCCTCGCCATCAGCCAGACACTGGTTGTAGATGGCCACATTGTCCATCTCGGCATCAGCCGTGTAGGTGGTCTGCGGATCCTGGGCATGGTTGCCTGCAATGCGTCCGATGTTGATGGGATAGGGGAAGTTGCTCAGCACGCCACGCTCACTGGGCCCTCTATTGCCCCAGCGGAAGTTATTGGCGGGTTCTGGTGCAGCGATCTTCTCCGTACCTTTCAGTTGACCGTCGATGTAGAGTCTCATCTCCTTGCCGTCCCACGAGGCCGTCACATGGTGCCAGTTGCCTACCCAGTCGGCAGGCAGGTCGACGTCGAGGGTATGCTTGACGCCAGAGTGCAGATAGAACTGCAGTTTCTCATTTCCTTTCTGAACCACTCCGAACTGCGTGTTGCCTTTCGTGATATAGGGTGCTCCCTCGTACGTCCCGCTCAGTTTGCCAGGCCTGACGTCGAAAATGATGGTCAGTGCCTTGCCCGAGAGTTCCACGTTACTGCTGCGATACACCTCCACCCACTCGTCGTGGCCGTTGAGGTGCAGCACACCTTTCTCTACCTTGGCATTACCCATCAGATGGACAGGCGTGTTGTAGGGTGAACTGTCAGTCAGGGGACGGATATGTTCCGTGAGACCTGGGTTGACGAAGTCCCAGATGGCACCACCCATCAGTCGTGGATGACGGCGGATGACCGTCCAGAACTCGTCCATGCCTCCACCCGCATTACCTGCTACAGACAGATACTCGTCCATGAACGATGGACGTGGATCCTCCGATTCGGGCACCATTGCCGTGTTCATCTCCAACTCGTAAGGCGTTGGATAGCGAGGTCCGATGATGTCTTCGGCAGGATGAGCGTAGGCATTGCCTCCATACATGAAGTAACGTGTGGGGTCGAGGCGTTTGCCCTCCTTCACCACTTCCGTAATCAGCGGGCCTTCGCCACTCTCGTTGCCTGCACTCCAGAACAGCACGCAGGTGTGGTTGCGGTCGCGCAGTACCAGTTTCTGTACGCGTTCCACGTACATCTCACGGAATCGCTGGTCGTTGGAGATATATTCGCTGGCATGGGCCTCGTCGCCTGTTTCGTCGATGATATACAGGCCATATTCGTCAGCCAGTTCCAGGTATCTGTTCACTGGCGGGTAGTGCGAGGTGCGCACGGCATTGAAGTTATGCTGCTTCAGGATCTCCATATCCTTTCGGATGGTCTCCTCGTTCATGGCATGACCCAGTTCGGGGTGCTGCATGTGGGTATTGGTGGCATTTACCTTGATGGGCTGTCCGTTCAGGTAGAATGTCTGATGGCGGATCTCTGTCTCCTTGAATCCCATCTTGCTGCTGATCTGCTGCAGCACGTCGCCCGACTCATTCAACAGTTCGAGTGTCAGTTGATAGAGCACGGGTGTCTCGCAAGTCCACTTGTCGGGGTTGGAGACTTGTGAGGTGAGCGTGAGCGATTTCTTGCCTTTCTGAGTCATTGTGAAAGGGTCGGACAGCATCTCCTTCACCAGGTTTCCTTTCGCATCCTTCAGGGTGGCGCGTACGGCAAAAGTGCCGCTGGCATCCTCGTATTTCTTCACATCGACAGCCACCTGTAGAGTGGCATCCTTGTATTGGTCGTCAAGGTCGGTGGTGACAAACCAGTCGAACAGCCGGGTCTTCGGCGTGGCATAGAGGGTCACATCGTCGCAGATGCCCGCCAGACGCCAATAGTCCTGTCCTTCCAGATAGTAGCCGTCACAATATTTCACCACACAGACGGCCAGCACGTTCTTGCCAGGTCGCAAGTAGGGCGTCACGTCATATTCCGCAGGCTCCTGACCTCCTTCGTTATAGCCCACCTGTTGTCCGTTCAACCATACGAACGAACCACTCTGTACCTTCTCCAGACGCAAGAAGACCTGCTGTCCCTTCCATGCAGCGGGCAGGGTGAACGTCTTCCTATACGCCCCCGTAGGATTGTAGTCCCTGGGTACGAAGGGCGGATTGGCCTTGAAAGGTGCAGGCACATTACGGAACTGCGGGTCACCGTAGCCTTGCATCTCCCAGTTGCTCGGCACATGGATGGTGCGCCACTTGCTGTCCTTGAAGTTCGTTGCAAAGAAATTATGCGGCACCTCCTCTGGTGTGTTGGCAAAGAAAAACCGCCAGTCTCCATTGAGCGACAGATGGTTGGGGGCGAGGTAGTAGGCATGTCCCTCTTCCTGGTTCTCTTCAAAGACAGAGGTGTTCTCGATGTAATCATAGAGATGCTCCAGATACTGGGCGTTCATCTGTAATGAACAGGCTGCGAACAGGCAGAGGGTTAGTTTCTTGATGTTCATAATGTTAGTTTTTGAAGTGATATGATATTTTGCTTGCAAAGGTAGCCATTTTTTTTATTACGACAAAATATCTTAAAATATATCGTGAAAAGTTTTGTATTCCGCTCGTAAATTTGTACCTTTGTCGCCCAAATCATCGAGAATATGGAATCAAAGTTAGTTATCTACAATACGCTGACGCGACAGAAGGAGCGCTTCGAGCCGTTGCATGCCCCCAATGTGGGTATGTATGTGTGTGGACCTACCGTCTATGGTGATCCCCATCTGGGGCATGCCCGTCCTGCCATTACCTTCGACCTGGTGTTCCGCTATCTGAAGCACCTGGGGTATAAGGTCAGATACGTGCGTAATATCACGGATGTAGGTCACCTGGAGCATGATGCCGACGAGGGTGAGGACAAGATTGCCAAGAAGGCACGACTGGAGCAGTTGGAGCCGATGGAGATCGCCCAGTACTACACCAACCGCTATCATGCGGCGATGGATGCCCTGAACGTGTTGCGCCCCTCTATCGAGCCCCACGCCTCAGGTCATATCATCGAGCAGCAGCAACTGGTGCAGCAGATTCTCGACAACGGTTTCGCCTACGAGAGCAATGGCTCTATTTATTTCGATATCGGGGCCTACAACAAACAGTTTAAATATGGTATCCTCTCAGGCCGAAGCCTTGAGAATATCAAGGATGCCAGCCGCGAACTTGACGGCGTGGGCGAGAAGCGTAACCAGGCAGACTTCGCCCTGTGGAAGAAGGCACAGCCCGAGCACATCATGCGCTGGCCCTCACCCTGGAGCGACGGATTCCCTGGCTGGCACTGTGAGTGTACGGCGATGGGACGAAAGTATCTGGGCGAGGAATTCGACATCCATGGTGGTGGCCTCGATCTCGTGTTCCCCCATCATGAGTGTGAGATTGCCCAGGCACAGGCTTCGATGGGGCATCCTGCCGTGAAGTACTGGATGCACAACAACATGCTGACCATCAACGGCCAGAAGATGGGTAAGTCGTATAACAACTTCATCACCCTGGAGCAGTTCTTTACGGGTAACCACGAGAAACTGGAGAAGGCTTACTCGCCCATGACCATCCGCTTCTTCATCCTCTCTGCCCACTATCGTGGTACTGTGGACTTTTCTAACGAGGCTCTGCAGGCAGCCGAGAAGGGACTGGAGAAACTGATGAACGGCATTGCCGACCTGGAGCGTGTGCAGCCTGCTGGCAAATGTGATGCAGAGACTGAGAAGGTGGTGAAGGGTCTGCGTGAGAAGTGCTACGACGCCATGAACGACGACTTCGCCACACCGCTGGTGATCAGTTATCTCTTTGAGGCTTGTACGACCATCAATAAACTCATCGACCACAAGGCGACCATCTGTGCCGACTGTCTGAAGGAACTCTCAGAGACCATGCGCCTCTTTGCCTTCGACATACTTGGATTGAAGGCTGAGAAGAGTGGCTCTAACGACAGCCGTGAGGAGGCCTTCGGCAAGGTGGTGGATATGGTGCTCGAACTGCGTGCCAAGGCCCGTGCCGAGAAAGACTGGGCTACCTGCGACAAGATCCGTGATGAACTGAAGGATGCTGGCTTCGAGGTGAAGGACACCAAGGACGGCGTCACGTGGAAACTGAACAAGTAGTTTTTTTGTTTACAGTTTACGGTTTACAGTTTACAGATGATTACTTCTATAGGCAGATACTATAGGTAGAAACTATAGGCAGAAACTATAGGCAGAATCTTGAATGGCTTGCCAGGTTATCATCTGTAAACCGTAAACCGTAAACTGTAAACTGTAAACTATAACCCATACGCCTCTTTCGTCATTTCAACGGCGATGGTATTTTCGCGGAAGTCGTCATACGAGAGATAGTCGAGTCCTTCGTGGGGACGGTTGGTGCCCCATGAATTTTTCATGATAAAATATTTCTTGCCTTTGTCATCGTGGGCAATGCCGACGATGGCCATTGCATGGCCCTTACTCTCCCAGCAGATGCCGTGGTGCTGGCGGACAGCACGCTCTGTCTTCGTAAGCAACGAGTCCATGGGGATATTCAGGAAACGGTCACGCAACCAGTTGTCTGGCGACTTCACCTCTGTCTCCTGATAATAGGGCGCTTCGTCTGTGCTTGTCAGCGCCACGTACTCGTCAGGAGCACAGACGCTTCGTGCAAACTCTTGGGGCGTATAGGTGGCACCGAGCATAAACACCCATTTGGGGGCTGGTGTCTGGATGGAACGCATGGCGTCGTACCCCACGATGCCGTATTTCTGAATGAGGTGGATCAGCGACTTGCCCATGCCACGCCTGTTCTCAGGACATTGTGGCTCCTGCTCCAGCATCTTCTCTATATAATAAGGTGAGAGGTTCACCGAGTCGCCCCATGACAGATGTTCCGTCTCGATGGTGGCGAGCATGGCATAGATCCAGCAGGTCTGGCTCTCGCCCTGATTCTTGATGGGGGTCATGCGGTTGAGAATCTCATGGGTATAGTGCTTCGGCTTCTGCTGAATACAGCCACAGAGTGATACAGCCAAAAACAGATATACAATTCGTTTCATGGCTGCAAAGGTACGAAAATATTTATAAATATTCTTATTTCTCGTATAAAAATACTACCTTTGCATCCGATATGAAGAAGATGGTCTGTTTGCTGATAGCCGTGATGACGGTTGTGCCTTGTCTCTCTCGCAAGAAGGTGGCAGTCGTCCTCAGTGGCGGCGGCGCCAAGGGCGTCGCCCATATAGGAGCCCTGAAAGTCATAGAGAAGGCTGGCATTCCCGTCGACATCATCACGGGTACGTCGATGGGTAGTCTGGTGGGAGGCCTCTATGCCATAGGCTATAATGCTCATGCCCTCGACTCTATCGCCCGTCATATGGACTGGGCTTATGCGCTTACAGACAGGGAGGACCTGAGCCGTCAGAGTATTGAAGACCGTCGGCGTCAGAACACCTATATGCTGTCGCGAGGACTGACGTTCGGGAAGCGTGAGTCGAATTCCGGGGGAATCATCAAGGGCAAGAATCTGGAGATACTGCTCCAGAGACTCTGCTTGGGCTATACCGACTCGATGGACTTCAGCCGTCTGCCCATCTCCTTCGCCTGTGTGGCGACAGACATCGTCGACAACAGCGAGGTGGACTTCACCTCAGGCATCCTGCCTCAGGCCATGCGCGCCTCGATGGCTATCCCTGCTGTCTTCTCGCCTGTACGTATTGGGGGGCGGGTGCTCTGCGATGGTGGACTGTGCAACAACTATCCTGCTGATCTCGCACGTAAGTTGGGGGCAGACATCGTGATTGGCGTCACCGTGCAGGACTCGCTGAAGAAAGCCGACGAGTTGGGCAGTACGATGAATATCTTGTTGCAGGTAGTCGACCTGAACACACTGAACAAATACAACGAAAACCTCGCCATCACTGATGTGGCCATCCGTGTGAGCCCCAAGGGCTATAGTGCCGCCAGTTTCAACCCTGCTGCCGTCGACACGCTCCTCCGCCGTGGTGAGGAAGAGGCGATGCGCCATTGGGACGACTTGATGGCACTGAAGGAACACATCGGCATCGGCCCCGACTTTGAGCCTGTACGCTTGAGCCCGCTGAGTCCGACGGTGATGACGGATAAGGTGCATATCGTTGGCTGCAGGTTTGAGAACATGACACCGCAGGACGAGAAGTTCCTGCGTCAGAAGTTCCACCTGAACCGCCTCGACAGCCTCGACTCCAAGGGCGAGGAGATCATCACCACCTCGATGCGTGTCGACCTGTTCTATCAGACAGCCACATCGCGCCTGGTGGAAGAAGGGGATGGCTACTGTCTGGTATTGACGGCAGGTAATCGGAAGACGAGCCAGTTGAACTTAGGCTTCCGCTTCGATACGGAGGAAATGGTGGCGCTGCAACTGAATGCGAACCTGCCGCTGAAGCAGTCCATGCACTTCAGTTCCGACATCACGCTCCGTCTGGGTAAGCGGGTGATGGCTGGCGGTGAGATCCTGTACCACCCGCATGGCCTGCGTCTCACGCGACCTGCCTTCTCCTACTATTACCGTCATAGCGACATCGACATCTATTTAGAAGGCGAGCGCAGTTACACCGTGCTTTACAACCATCATCAGGCCGCCATAGAACCCCTTAACTTCAGTATCCGCAACTTCAACTTCCGCATAGGTCTGCGTTGGGATCATTTCCACTTCAGCAACCGCTTGTCGTCAGACGAGTTCCCCGGACTGTATTTTGAGAACGATCACTACTTCAGTTATCGGGCTTCCGTGAATTTCGATTCTGAGGACGACTGGCATTTCCCCACCCGTGGCGCACGCTTCAAGGCTGCCTATGCCTATCTCACCACGAACTTCTACCAGATGAAATGTCTTGATGGTCTCCTGGTAGGCCGAGGCGTGGGCGACCTGAGTGCCTCTTGGCGGAAGTCATTTGCGCTGAGCAGGAGTTTTACCTTCCAGCCCATGCTCTACGGAAGGCTGCTCTTCGGCCCGTTTGTCCCCTATGTCTTCAGTAATCTTGTTGGCGGCGACAACTTCGGGCACTATGTGGAGCAGCAGATGCCCTTTGCCGGCTTGGGCCACTTGGAAACTGCTGACGCTCAGTTCGCAGCCGTACAGTTGCAGGGACAGCAGCGTATAGGGCGCAGCCATTACGTGCTGCTTAAGGCGGCTGCCGCACAGTCTGCCTACGAGATGGAGGACCTGTTTAAGTCAAGAACGTTGTTAGGCGCTCAAATGGCCTATTATTATAACTCGATGTTTGGACCCTTGGGAGCGACGCTGGGCTACTCCAACCGCACCAAGACACCTTATTTTTATATCAACCTTGGTTATGAATTCTGAATACGAGATCATGGCGCCAGTAGGCTCCCGCGAGTCGCTGGTGGCAGCCATACAGGCAGGAGCCGACAGCATCTACTTCGGCATTGAGAAACTGAACATGCGGGCTCATTCTGCCTCGACGTTCACCATCGACGACCTGAAGGAGATTGCCCAGACTTGTCGTGAGCACGGCATCAAGAGTTATCTCACCGTCAATACCATCATCTACGGCGAGGATATCCCCCTGATGCATGAGATCATCGATGCCGCCAAGGCTGCAGACATCTCGGCAGTGATTGCCTCCGACGTGGCTGTGATGACCTATTGTAATAGAGTGGGGCAGGAGGTGCATCTCTCCACCCAGTTGAACATCTCGAACATCGAGTCCCTGCGCTTCTATGCCCAGTTCGCTGATGTCGTGGTGCTGGCGCGAGAACTGAATATGGATCAGGTGGCAGAGATCTACCGTCAGGTCTGCGAGGAGCATATCTGTGGTCCTTCAGGCGAACTCATCCGCATCGAGATGTTCTGCCACGGTGCCCTCTGCATGGCCATCAGCGGCAAGTGCTATATGAGCCTGCATGCCGCCAACCGCTCAGCCAATCGCGGGGAGTGCATTCAGGTGTGCCGTCGCAGTTATACCGCGACAGACAATGAGACAGGCTATCAACTCGATATCGACAATAAATACATCATGTCGCCCAAGGACCTGAAGACCATCCGTTTCATCGACCGCCTGATGAAGGCTGGTGTGCGGGTGTTCAAGATCGAAGGCCGTGCCCGTGGGCCAGAGTATGTCTACACCGTCGTGAAGTGCTACAAAGAGGCCATCCAGGCCGTGCTCGACGGCACCTTTACGGAGGCGCGCAAGGATGAGTGGGACGAGCGTCTCGCCACCGTCTTCAACCGTGGCTTCTGGGACGGTTACTATCAGGGCCAACTCATGGGCGAGTGGAACAAGAACTACGGCTCCAATGCTACGGAGCGTAAGGTCTATATAGGCAAGGGCACGAAATACTACTCGAAACTCGGTGTCGCAGAGTTCACCGTCGAGGCTAATACCTTCAAGGTGGGCGACAAGATGCTCATCACGGGGCCCACCACGGGCGTCATCTATGTCACTGCTGATGAGATCCACGACGACAATGGTCCCGTCTCCGTCGCCCAGCAGGGCACCCGCGTCTCCATCGCAGTTCCAGAGAAAGTCCGTCCCTCAGACAAACTCTTCAAACTGGAGAAAAGTGATTAAACCATTAAAATAGACCATTTAATATACCATTAGAAAATACTTATGATGAAATTACTTAAAAGAACTTTTGGGGTGAAGACGCCTGTCGCCGCCTGTCTGCTGGTGCTGACGGGACTGACGACGCGGGCCCAGGTGGTGAGCCAGGAACTGAAGGCTGACGTGAACCGTTCTGCTGGCCTGAACTATGCCCTTCCGATCGAGAAGAAGATCAAGGACACGCCTGCCCCTCCAGGCAAGATGCCTTTTTACATCAACCACTACGGTTGCCCCAGCCCTTACTATTTCAAGGATTCTGCTGCCTACGTGGCTCCGTGCACGATCTTTGCCAAGGCAGACAGTCTCGGCAAACTCACACGCCTGGGACGTGACGTGAAGCGCCGTCTCGACCTGTTGCGACAGGATGCCCATGAGCGTAATGGTGAACTCACCGCAAAGGGTGTAGCCCAGAGCCGCGCACTGATGCGGCAGATGATGGAGCGCTTGCCTGATGCGTTTGTGCCAGATGGCTATTACAGTGGGCGCAGCGTTGTGCAGAACAACTGCATCCTGACCATGCAGGAGGCGATGATCCAACTGTCTGCCTCCCACCACCCCCTCTCGTACAACACCAGATCCTCCCATAGGGAGAACAAGTTCATGAATCCGCAGGACAGGCTGCTGACGGTAAACCGTGTCGACTCACTGACGATGGCGCGCTATCAGCGCTTCTGTTCTCTCAACAGTGTCGCAGGACGGCTGATGGAGTCGCTCTTCAATGATCAGAACTACGTCGTCAGCCATATCGATCCCGCGGAACTCAGTCGTCAGTTGTTCATCCTGGCAGGCAGTATCCAGCATACAGGACTCGCTGGCACCGTCACGTTGTATGACATTTTCGACGCTGGTGAAATCCACCGTCACTGGAAGATGCTGAACGCATGGAACTATATCAACTACGGCGCCTGTGAGACGAACGGCGGCCACCAGCCCTATCTGCAGCGCTCCGTGCTCAGGAACATGATCCACTTGGGCGACAGCGCGATGAAGCGTGCGACGCCCATGAGCCACTTCCGCTATACCCATGAGCAGGTGGTGCTCTCGCTGGCCTGTCTGATGGAACTCGACGACTGTGGTCTGGAGACAGACAACTTCGACGCCCTCGAGGAGAATGGCTGGGCTGACTACCGTATTGCCCCCCTCGGCGGCAGCATCGTCATGATTCACTACCGTAGTGGGACTGACGACCCCGATGTGCTGGTGAAGGTGCTGCTCAACGGCCATGAGGCGCGCCTGCCCATACAGACAGACTGCGCCCCGTACTATCACTGGCATGATGTGAAAAACTATTATCTCCGTAAACTTTACCGCTATGAGAATGCCCGTTTCTAAACTGTTCGTATCCGCACTGTTCCTTTGTGTCGCCCAGGGACTGGGGGCTCAGACGGTCATCGACCTGATCAAGGCCAATCCCGCCTATGCCTCGTGCAACTATAACACCTATCCAGACACCATCACAGCCGTCTACACGCCTGCCCCTGCAGGCAAGAAGCCTTTCTACTTCTCCCACTACGGCCGTCACGGTTCGCGCTATATCAGCAGCCGCAGCGGCTTCGACATCCCCTTTAAGATGGTGGCCCTTGCTGACAGTCTCAACGAACTGACACCCACGGGACAGCGCGTGTATCAGGAGATGAAACTCGTGATGCAAGACACCGAGGGCCGCTGGGGCGAACTGACGGGCTACGGGCGCAAGCAGCACAGGAATATCGCCCGCCGCATGGCCCGCAACTTCCCTGAGGTGTTCCATCCCGGAGCCAGGGTGCAGGCCTTCAGTACCGTCGTGCCACGCTGTATCGAGTCGATGGGCACGGCGCTCATCGAACTGCTGCAGGAAGAGCCTACCCTGGAGGTTTCACAGGAGAGTTCTCAGCGCAACCAGTGGTTTATGAACTATCAGGACCGCGAACTGCGCCGCCAGCAGATGACGCCCCAGATCCGCAAGGTCTACAACGAGTATATCACCAAGTACATGGGCAACACACGTCTCATGGAACTGATCTTCAAGAATCCGGATATCGTTGAGGAGGTGGTCGATGAAGGACAGTTCAACTACTACCTGATGAAGATGGGTCTCTTCCAACTGAACACCCACCTCTATAGAAACACCTACCTGCTCGACATCTTCCAGACAGACGAACTCTACCGCATGTGGCAGATCGACAATGCCCTCTGGTATCTGCAGCAGGGTGCCTGCAAACTCAATGGCGGGCGCCAGCCCTACAGTCAGCGTCACCTGCTGCGCCGTATCATTGCCGATGCCGACAGTTGCATACGTCTGGCCGATCCAGGGGCACAGTTGCGCTATGGCCATGAGACGGTGCTCCTGCCCCTTGTCTGCCTCATCGGCATCAATGGCTACGACCTCGAGACAGACGACTTCAGCCAACTGGAGGCGAAGGGCTGGTGGTGTTCCAGCGTCTTCCCCATGGGCTCCAACCTGCAGTTCATCTTCTACCGCAGTGGCTTGGATGACAGCGATGTGCTCTTCAAGGTGCTGCTCAACGAGGAAGAGGCGCGCCTGCCCATACAGACAGACTGTGCGCCATACTACCACTGGAACGATTTCAGGACCTACTGTCTCGACAAACTGGACCGTTACAAGTAAAACCAAACAAAAACCAACAAGGCCCGCAGTCATGCGAGCCTTGTTTGGTTTTTACTGAAAGGAGGACTCTTATCCTGTTTCCTTCGAGTTATAAAGTTTCATAAAGGTTTGTGTATGTCTCAACAACTCCTGTGGGAGTGCCTTTTTCGTCGACATATTCGAGATTGAGTGTTTTCTCCTTTTCAATGTTCTTTATGATAGCAAGAGAAGAAACCTCACCGTTTTTGTTAGTCCTGATAAGTATGCCTCCTTTGATTTCGTACGTTCCTTCTTCTTGGCGGAGAAGTTCATCTTCGTTTGCGTTTGGAACATCAACATTATAATTACCGTTATCCTCGAAAGTAATGTAAGTGGTAATCTTCTTGTCTTTAAGAATAACCCAATTACCAGCGATGAGAGCCTTTAATTCATCATCCGACTTGATCTGCTCTTCCGACTTGGCCAAACAGAACGTGATCTTGGAGAAAGCACCGCCAAGTTTCGAAGCCAGACTCTTCTGCAGGTCTTCATCGAGGATAAGCATATTGATGACATCGGCAGGCTTGTTGTCCTTGCCGAGGACAGTCAACTTACCATAACTTTTGCCATCGTTGTCGGTCAGCGTGAACTCTGTATTGCCATCAGCGGTGGGTGTTGCGGTGCCCATCATCTTGGTGGTCAGGAAAGGAGTGATCAGTTCCGTGTACTTCTCTTGGTTGGGCACTGTGCAGACCAGATTTGTGGGATCCTGGGTGTCAGGCTTGCTGAATGGAGTGATCGTCAGGATTGCTTTTGCAATAGCCTCCATGTCGTCATTGCTGGCTGCCTGCATGTATATGACATTTGTGACATTGAGCGCCTTCTTGATGGAAGATGGCATCTCTATCCATGCATAACCAACAAGCCCGTTCATCGCTGGCAGCACCTTATAGAACGTAATACTGTCTTTGCGGTTCTCCTGAGGGGCGTTGAGGAGATAGTAAGTAGCCTCCACAAACATTTCTGAAAATTTAGTCCTTTCGAAGGCAGTCGTTTCCACTCCCTCGGGGAGCAGTTTCAGGAACTCTGCCTTGGCTGCTTCGAAGTCAGCAACGTCAAGCCGCAGAATGTCGAAATCTCTTCCTCCTACTGCAAGTTTGGCAGGGGTATAGCGCCCATCGGCCTTAATGTTCTCCACAAACATAGAGGCCTGGTCTGGCTGTGCCGGCTCTGGGATTGGTACTACGGGATTGTCTACTCCGTTTACTCCATCTGTACACGATGTGGTCGCGAAGCCGCAGGTAAGGATGGCGGCCATCATCCATAAAATACTTTTCTTCATCTTGTTAAATTGTGTAAATTATAGTTAGTTGCTAGTCTTCAACTGCATATCAATTCAGAAAACTTTCGTGCAAATGTAGACAATAATCGCCAACAACCCATAACCTTACTGATATTTTATAAAAAATTAACTAAAAAATTACATTTGTTATCTGGATTTGTTTTCCAGAATATAGTTCTCACTCTTTTCATGCTTTTCGAAAGTCACCTTTCCATTTTCGTCGATCTTGCAGACGATATTGAAGTAAGCCTTCTCGGCGGCAGCAGCGCCTTCGGTCTCGATGTCGGTTCCGCTCAGATCGAGATCGGGCACATCTCTATAGTATATATCAGGCTTGGTTTCGCCCTTGTACTTTCTTGCAATATGAATAAAGAATTTACTGCGAACCAAGGTCCATGCACCAGTTTTTCCTGCTCTGGGTTCGACATTGGAGATGAACTGAATAGTGGCGGGTAAAACGTTTCTGTCTCTATTCATCCTATACTTAAAACTATATAGCGGTGCGGTTACGTTGAAATAGTCCTGCCAGTTGAATGTGTATGTGGTCTTGAATTGTCTGAAGGTAGGCCTATCGTTTTCATAATAAATCTCGACAATGATATCCCAGCCATCCTGCCCAGGAATAGTGTTTCCAGGCATCTGGTCGTTCTGATTGCCGTAAGGCGGATTGCGCATGGGGAAGCCTGTGTTGGCCTCAAGCCAGCGGCTCCAGCCCGTCTGCTTGTCGAATTCCAGCTGGTAGTAGGTATGGCTCCAAGCATACCATGGCGTCGCTTTTTCGCCTGAGGTAAGGCTTAAATTGTTGATGTCGAGCGATGTCAGATAGCCGTCTTTATTGTAGCCGTAGATCTTCGTCGGCTGGCCATCAAGGGTGGAACTGCCGATAAATCCCTTGGCGCCCACACTGACACTATAGCTGAGCCAATGCGGGGTGACATCCTTATACGTATCACCATCCGACTGAATGGAATAGTAGTGGCATACCTGTGCTGCCTGCAGGGCGCTTTCGAGATTGTCGTAATGCAGCCATTCGGTGGCGAGATGACCGTATGCGTTCTCCTGTAGTTTCTCGCAGTAGTCTCTCAGGTCGTAGAGGGGAATGTCTGGAGAATACTGATAGCATTCTGTTGCCGCAAACTGGAAGTCCTCGGGCAGTGCTTCGCCTTGGTTCTTGAGGGCGAAATCGACAAAGTCCTTGAGTACCGGCAGTATGGCAGGGAACTTCTTCATGTCTGTGAGCACGAAATCGACATTACGCGCCCATGGGGCTCCCTGTATCGCCCAGACGTTGTAATTGTATTCCGTGCAGTTCTTGGCATATCTCGACATGGCCTCGGTGAACGGGTCGCCCTCTGCGGCTTTATACAGTTCGTTGACAAACGCTGTATGGTTTCCACCTGCATTGCTGTGGCCTGATGCCAGCACATAGTCGGTCAGGTTGATTACCTCTGAGAGGGTCTCCATGTTGTTCATCAGACAGCAGTCGAAATACAGCATCGTCAGGTGGATGCCGCTCGTCTCGAGGGCGGTGCGGATCTCCTTACAGGTGATGCCCCTGCCGCCTAAGTTGTCGTCGAATACCAATCCTCGGGTGCCCACTTTTTCAAGGCTCTTGAGATAGTCTTGGTTGACGCTGTAACCGCCACCATGGTCGCTGAACACCAGGATATAGTTCTTGGCAGGAGCCACCTTCTTACAGTATTTGATGAAGTTGGCTATCGAGTCGGGCTGGAAGAATTCGGCTTTCTCGTGCTGTGTGCCGTAGAGATAGTCGTCTTTTAACAAAAGCACCGGACTCTTCTCTGTGTTGACGATGCTGGGCGACGCCTCATAGCGATAGACGTGGCCTGCCTTGCCACTGGGGGTGAAACTGAGGCTCTTGTTGATGCCTGCCTGCGAGGAGTATTTGTACTGCACCAGATAGCGCACTTTCTTGCTGTCGGCCTTGATGGCGTTGGCTGCTCGTTTGATGTCAGTCTCAATCTGACTGTCGAGATTGCCACCGCCCACCGTATAAAGCATCACGGTATAGTCGGCCTCGTCACCATCACTGCCCCAGCCGCCACCGCCATTGACAACGATCAGGTTGCCTATGGCTAAAGGTAATGTGATGAAGTGGGGCTCCTGGTCCTCAAAGTCGATATTCAGCCTGATGGTGTTGCCTGTCTTGGTCACGATGGTCACCTGAGCCTTACGTTCCTTCAAGTCGGAAGCCGCGTCGCCTTTCAGCCTGATCACGGGATAGGTGCCACCCGAGAGCCACTCGAAACCTGTCGTGGGGTCTGTGTATCCTGCAAGTGTTGTGGGCCCTGCGTTCTCCACCTGGAGCCAACTGGCGTTTGAGGTCACGCTCGCCAATTCGGGGTTGTAGCCTCCCTCTATGGTGAGCAGGGTGCCGTCTGGCATGTCTGAAAGATGTACGTCGTACTCGGCATCAATGTTCAGGTACGATGGGACTGCCGGGTTGTCCGCGCTGTCACTGCATGCTGTCATCATAAGGCCGCAGGTAAGGATGGCGGCCATCATCCATAAAATACTTTTTTTCATCATTTATTGTTATTTCTAAGATTGTATCTTTGTAATGTCATATTAGTTAATATGGTGCAAAGTTACAAAAAAAATTTGAAATAGCAAAGAAAAACAACTGTTTTTTTCTCTTTTTTACGTTGGTGCCCTCATCGAGCATATACGAGGGCATTTGTGCAGCCCCCGTCACTTAACCCTGTTAGTAATGCCTGTTTACTCCGTTACCGATGCCTGTTTACTCTGTTACCGATGCCTCCTAACCTTATAAAGGATAGGACTTTATCTATATAACTCCCTATCCTTTACACCCATACCAGGCATCCTTTACTCACTTAACTGCCGTCCTTTATTTCGGTGAGTGAGGAGTTTTTCCGAGGAGTGAGCCACTATCAATTCCCGCATGTCTGGGATCCTGTGCAAATGCAATTTGTGCAAATGCAATTTGTGCAATTGCTAAATTCAACCCGTTGTACTAACAAACTAACAAAAGTGTTTTTAAATAATCAACAACTGAGACCTAAAGAATTATATATATTATAATATATAATATATTATATATTATAATATATATAATTTATTATTACTTAAATGTTCATTTTGATGTTCATTTTGATTTTAATTTTGATTTTCATTTGTTAGTTTGTTAGTTTGTTAGATTGTTAGTTGTTGTACTTCAGACTGAATAGTTGCAAATTGCAATTGCACAATTGCACAATTGCATTAAGGCACTGTCGGAATCAGTAAATCTCATTAAACGCACATTGGACTTGCATCCCTGCAAGCCCAATGCACATTACTAACTAATAACCAAAAAGCATTTCAAATGAAAACAATTAACCCTATATAAATAACAGTATGAATCTTAAATCTGATGCAAAGTTAAGGCGGAAATCGGCTGATTCCAAGAAAAATCGTAAATTCTTCTCCTGCTTGTATGGACAGACGCCCGACTTTTGGACAAATCGGGGAAATTGTTTCAGAAATTGTCCAAAAGAACCCAAAAAAGGTGTAAGAATCTTAGGCGGTTTGAAAATAAAACGGTAACTTTGCAGCCTGAATTGGTAAGACTGTGATATAAACGAATATGAAGGATCATACTGGGACCGGAAAAGTGAGGAAATCGATACTGCTTATTGTGGCATCGGCATTGTTGCTGATGCTGGTGGTGTCTTTTCTGGTTTGCGGCTATACCCTCATGAAGGAGACCCATGTGTGTTATATGGGCATCATGAATATGTCCTCAGAGAAGATCTCCAAGACCATCGGCGGTATGGAGATGAACGCCAGGAACGTGTTTGACGAGGTGGGGAAACACATGGACTCCCCTGAGTCTGTGATAGAAGCCTTGAAGAGCAAGACCAGTCTGAATATGGATGTCAAGGGATATTTCGCAGCCTTCGTGCCCAACTATTTCCCTCAGAAGGGACAGTGGTTTGAGCCGTATGTGCACCAGGCGGATTCCAGTGGCAGGTTCACGGTCAGGGATGTAGGATCGGCCAGCCATGACTATACGAAGTCTGACTGGTATGTCCGTGCCCTGGACGCGAAGGATTGCTTTTGGTCTGATCCTTATTTCTATTATGACGGTACGGGCATCAGTGGCCGCTATTGCACGTTTGTAAAGCCCGTTTTCGATGCGTCAGGACGCCTGGCCTGCGTCTGCGGGGCAGATATGACGTTCGAATGGCTGACCAACGAACTGAGACGGATGGACGATGCCACCAGGCGTAGTGATATGCTGACAAAGTTCCGCATGTTTGCCGGACTCGACTTCTATACCGTGCTTCTCGACAAGGACGGCAATTGCATCGCCTATCCGGAGGGAAGGAGCGTGCCTTTGAAGGATGAGACGGTGCTGCGAAATCTGGCGGAGAAGAAGAGTGGTTCTGTGGATGTGACGGTCAATGGTGTGTCGTCGAAAGCCTATTACGCTCCCATGGAGCATATTGGCTGGTCGGTGGCGGTGATTGTGCCTAATCATGTGGTATGGAAGCCGATGCTGATCGTGGGAACCATTCTCCTGACGGTGGCAGTCTTCGGGTTCCTGGTCGTATGGCTGGTACTGCGCCGTGGTGTTAATCAAAGAAAAGAAGAATAAAATGACAATCAACGAGATTCAAGACGAGATCATAGAGGAATTCTCTGCCTTCGACGACTGGATGGACAAATACCAGTTGCTGATAGACCTGGGCAACGAACAGGAGCCGCTGGAGGACCAGTATAAGACGGAGCAGAACCTGATAGACGGTTGCCAGAGCCGGGTGTGGCTGGTGGCCGATCTTGTGGATGGTGGAATGTGGAATGCGGATGGAAAGGTGGTCCACTTCCGTGCGGAGAGTGATGCGCTCATCGTGAAGGGCATCGTGGCGCTGCTGATCCGTGTGCTCTCAGACCATTCGCCTCAGGAGATTCTGGATGCCGACCTGTACTTTATAGAGCAGATAGGACTGAAGGAACACTTGTCGCCTACCCGCAGCAACGGACTGGTGGCAATGGTTAAGCAGATGCGTGTTTATGCGCTGATTTTCAGCAAGAAACAGTAGTCCGGCTTAACCAAAACGGGAAACTTTGGCAGGCGCTTGGTTTGTCAAAGTTTTCCGTTTTTACGACCTAAGTGTCTGACAATAAGATGTTTAATATTTATTAACACAAGAAAAGTTTCCCGAAATGGAAAACTTTCAAATAATTGTTGTAACTTTGCAAACGGAATTTGGAAAACTAAAAAACTTTTGAAATATGATCCAGACAGTAGTAAAGCGCGACGGGCGTATTGTGGGCTTTAATGAGCAGAAAATCATGGCTGCCATCCGTAAGGCGATGATCCATACCGACAAGGGAGAGGACGAGCGCCTGTTGTATCAAATCACTGACCATATCGCCCAGCGTGGGGAAAGTCAGATGACCGTAGAACAGATTCAGGATGCCGTGGAGGTGGAACTGATGAAGTCGAGCCGCAAGGATGTGGCCCAGAAGTACATTGCCTACCGCCATCAGCGCAGCGTCGCCCGTAAGGCCAAGACGCGCGAGGTGTTCCTCGATATCGTGAACATCAAGAAAAACGACCTGACGCGTGAGAATGCCAACATGAACGCCGACACGCCTGCAGGCATGATGATGAAGTTCGCCTCGGAGACCACCAAGCCCTTCGTGGACGACTACCTGCTCTCGGAGGAGAGCCGTGACGCTGTGGAGAAGAACTATCTGCACATCCACGACAAGGACTACTATCCGACGAAGTCGCTGACCTGTGTGCAGCACCCGCTGGACAATATCCTGAACTGTGGCTTCATCGCTGGCCACGGTGCCTCGCGCCCTGCCCGCCGTATCGAGACGGCCTCGGTGCTGGCTTGTATCTCGATGGAGTGTGCCCAGAACGAGATGCACGGTGGTCAGGCCATTCCCGCCTTCGACTTCTATCTGGCTCCATACGTCCGCATGAGTTATGTGGAGGAACTGAAGGCGCTGGAGGACCTGAATGGCGAGAGTTACAAAGATCTGTACGACGAGCCGCTGATGGACTACATCAAGAAGCCGCTCGACGGACTGACGGGTAAGGAGCGCGCCCAGCAGCACGCCATCAACAAGACGGTGGGGCGTGTGCATCAGGCCATGGAGGCCTTCATCCACAATATGAACACCATCCATTCGCGTGGTGGTAACCAGGTGGTGTTCTCCTCTATTAATTATGGTACGGACACGAGCGCGGAGGGCCGCTGCGTCATGAGAGAGATCCTGCTCTCCACCTACGATGGCGTGGGCAATGGTGAGACGGCCATCTTCCCCATCCAGATCTGGAAGAAGAAGCGGGGCGTGAACTATCTGCCTGAGGATCGTAACTTCGACCTCTACCAGTTGGCCTGTAAGGTGACGGCACGCAGGTTCTTCCCCAACTTCCTGAACCTCGACGCGACCTACAATCAGGACAGCGACTGGCGGGCTGACGATCCGAAGCGCTATGTGCACGAGGTGGCTACGATGGGATGCCGTACCCGTGTGTTCGAAAACCGTTTCGGACCCAAGACCAGCATCGGACGCGGAAACCTGTCGTTTACGACCATCAACATCGTGAAACTCGCCATCGAGGCTGCTCTCGAGGAGGGTGGCATGAAGGTTGGGATAGGAGAGGTGCCCCAGGAGATCAAAGATAAGCGAGTGGCGCTCTTCTTCGCCAAACTCGACCATATGCTCGAGGTGGCTGCCAAGCAACTCGACGACCGCTTCCAGTTCCAGAAGACGGCCTTCGCCAAGCAGTTCCCCCTGCTGATGAAGAGTCTCTGGATCGGTGCTGACAAACTGAAGCCCTATGATACCGTTGAGAGCGTCATCAATCAGGGCACCCTGGGTATCGGCTTTATCGGACTGGCAGAGTGTCTCGTCGCCTTGACAGGTAAGCATCACGGCGAGAGCGCAGAGAGTCAGGAACTGGGATTGAAGATCGTGGGGTATATGCGCCAGCGTATCAACGACTTCTGCGAGCAGTACCACCACAACTACTCCGTGCTGGCTACGCCTGCAGAGGGCCTGAGCGGCAAGTTCACGAAGAGGGATCGCAAAGAGTTTGGCATCATCCCTGGCGTGACGGACCGTGACTACTACACCAACTCGAACCACGTGCCTGTGTACTACAAGTGCTCTGCCCGTCATAAGGCAGAGGTGGAGGCACCTTACCATGAGATGACGCGAGGAGGTCATATCTTCTATGTGGAGATTGACGGCGATGCCACCCATAATCCTCAGGTGATCATGAGCGTGGTGGACATGATGGACCAGTTGAACATGGGCTATGGCTCTGTGAACCACAATCGTAACCGTTGCATGGACTGTGGCTATGAGAATGCGGACGATAAGTTGGAGAAGTGTCCGAAGTGTGGCTCGACGAACATCGACAAACTGCAGCGTATCACGGGCTATCTCGTGGGAACGACAGACCGTTGGAACTCTGGCAAACTTGCTGAACTGAATGATCGCGTGACGCACATCGACCACGGGACGAAGGATTTGTTTGGGGAGTAGAGGTGAGTTTTGTTTATAGTTTAATGTTTATAGTTTATAGATGATTACATTGGAGGCGGTTCGCTATTTATGGCTTAATGTTAATAGATGATTACTCTAAAGGCTGTTTTTGTGGCTTGCCAGCATTTCATCTATAAACTATAAACATTAAACTATAAACAATTAACTATGGTTAGAGTACTTGACATCATAGAGGATACGATGGTGGACGGCCCGGGGTTCCGGACCTCCATCTATTGCGCGGGGTGTGGGCATCAGTGTCCTGGCTGCCATAATCCCCAGTCGTGGGACTTCAACGGCGGGCATGAGATGTCGACAGCACAGTTGATGCGTATCATCATGGCCGACCCCTTCGCCAATGTCACCTTCTCGGGTGGTGATCCCATGTATCAGGCAGCAGGCTTTGCTGAACTGGCAAGGGCCATCCATGAGCAGTCGAACAAGGATATATGGTGCTATACAGGCTTTACGTTTGAAAGCCTGATCCATGAGGACCAACGAGAGTTGCTGGAGCAACTCGACGTGTTAGTCGACGGACCTTTCATCGAGAAACTGCGTGATCCAGACCTGCTCTTCAGAGGCTCCTCCAACCAGCGCCTTATCGATGTGCAGGCCTCACTCTATGCTGGTAAGACCATCCTCTGGCAAGCAGACGTTGGTTTATAGTTTATTGTTTATAGTTTAAAGTTTATAGTTTATAGATGATTACATCGGAGGCGGCTAATATGGGCTTGCCAGCATTTCATCTATAAACTATAAACTTTAAACTATAAACAAAATAATCACTCTTCTTCCAAGTAGAACTTCGAGTACGCCACATAGTGCTCGGCATTATCCGTCTGTCCTGGGCGTACGGGCTTGAGGTACTTGGCTGGTACGCCGCCCCAGATCTCGCCAGCAGGAATCTTCGTGTTCTGGAGTACGAGGGCACCTGCTGCCACGATGGAGCCTTCGCCCACCTCACAGCCATCGAGTAGGGTAGAGCCCATGCCGATCAGGGCATGGTCGTGGATGGTGCAGGCATGTACGGTGACATTGTGGCCTATGGTGACGTAGTTGCCGATATGGGTGGGGCCTGTCTCATGGGTCACGTGGACACAGGAGCCATCCTGGATGTTCGTGCAGTTGCCAATGGTAATGGGGGCGACGTCGCCGCGTACCACGGCGTTGAACCACACGGAACACTCATCGCCCATCGTCACATCGCCCACAATCGTGGCGTTCTCACTGAAATAACAATCTCGTCCCCACTTGGGAGCCAGACCGCGGTAGGTTTTGATAAGAGCCATATTTTTATGTTTTTTGTTTATAGTTTAGAGTTTATAGTTTATAGATGATTACATTGGAGGCGGCTTTTTAGGGCTTGCCAGCATTTCATCTATAAACTATAAACTCTAAACTATAAACAAGAAAAATCAGAGATTCGGATTAATCTTGCTCCACTCTGAGATGGGAGGAACGATGTTCAGCGTCACCAGTTCGTCGCGCATCTTGCAGAGGTGCTCATAACTCTGGTCGAGTTTGGCGTTCTCCTCGGCAGTACCCTGGGGAACCTCGAACTTAGCACCCTCAGCAGTCATGGTGGTCTTCATGGCCATCATGATGTGGTCGTACTTGTCAGTCTTCACGTAGGTACCAACGGGGAAGCGGAAGGGCTCACCACCCATGGCTGCACGGATCATCTCAACAGAGAGGTAACTGGGGCTCTGGAAAGAACTGCGGCCACGGAGTTCGATGATCTTGGCACCACCCTTGGTGACGTCGATCTTCATCTGCTCCCACTCCTCAGCAGGGAACTCTGCGGTGCCGATGATGTCTGTCAGTTTGCGACCAGCAATCTCCACATGGCTGCCGAAGACGGCCATCTGCTCACCGTGGCCACCATAGGTAGCGCAACCAGTGATCTGGTTCTGCATCACACCGAACTTCTTGGCGAGTGCGCTCTGCAGACGGGTGGTGTCGAGACCTGCGAGGGTTGTCACCTGTCCGGGTTTCAAACCAGAGTACAGAAGGGTCACCAGACCAGTGAGGTCAGCAGGGTTGAAGATGATCACCACGTGCTTCACGTCAGGGCAGAACTTCTTGATGTTCTGGCCAAGTTCCTCGGCAATCTTGCAGTTGCCAGCGAGCAGATCCTCACGGGTCATGCCAGCCTTACGGGGAGCGCCACCAGAAGAAATGATGTACTTAGCGTTCTTGAAAGCCTCCTCAGCGTCAGTGGTAGCCACGATGTTCACATCGTCGAAGCCACTCTGGCGCATCTCCTCGGCAACACCCTCGGGAGAGAACACGTCGTAAAGACAGATTTCACTTGTCAGACCCATCATCAGGGCAGACTGAGCCATGTTTGAACCAATCATGCCAGCAGCGCCGACGATGGTCAATTTTTCGTTTGTTAAAAATGCCATAATTGTAACATTAATTGTTTGTTGTATTAAAAGTGCTGCAAAGATAAACAAAAAATCTCATGTTTACCCTTTTCTAATATTAATCTGTGTTAATCCGTTGAATTTGTGCTGCAATTTTTGTAATTTTGCGAACTTGAAATAGCAAAAAACAATAATGATTATGAGGACTAAAACAATTTTAGCACTGTTTGTAACCATGATGGCCACGATGGCATGTCAGGAGTCAAAGCAACAGGGAAATGAGGAAACGGAAGTGTTGGATGTCCCGGAATGTGTGGTGACCACCCCGCCCGATTCCCTGCATCTGGATCCGTTCTATAAGAAATATGTGGATGTGAATGGTATCCCGCTGATTTCATCCCACCGTGTACCAGACTCTGCCATTGTGGCGGCTCACCGTACACTGTATGCCATGACGAGTATGCTGCCAAAGGTGGTGCTCGACTCTATGGTAAATAGAAGTACGCGCGTGGCTATCATGGCCCGTTATGAGGGAACGACGGATATTCCCGAACATAGGGACCTGGCTAATGATACGACCTTGAACTGGGACTTGCGTGCCAGAGGACTCGGCGGCGACCTGAATCTGCCGCTGACTTCATGTGCTGAGGAGAATGTGCTGGCTTATCAGATTGACAAGTATCATGCCGAAGATATCCTGATTCATGAGTTTGCACACTCTATCCATCTGATCGGATTGATGCTGGCCGTTAAAGACTTCGACTCCCGTCTGAAGCAGTGCTATGAGAATGCCAAGATGAGGGGTATACTCGATGCGACCTACCGTATTACCGACAAGGAGGAGTATTTCGCTGAGGCTGTGCAGGACTGGTTTAACGTGAATGCCGAGATGGACCATGCCGACGGTAAGCACAACTGGTGTAACACCCGGGAGGAACTGGAGGAGTATGATCCTGATCTCTACAGCCTGTTGGCTGAATACTTCCCTAAGACCAATCTTCAGATCAGCAAGCATAAGAAAGTAAATGAGATTTTGAAATACTAACAGATCCGATTCTACAATGGCTATAACAAACATCAAGATTGGGAAAAGCACTTATATCCGACGCAGGGCACAGTTGAAGAAGGATATGGGCAGCGGACTGCTGCTTTTCCTGGGAAACAACGAGGTAGGCATGAACTATGCTGACAACACCTATCCTTTCCGCCAGGACAGCACCCTCCTCTATTTCTTCGGGCTCGACTATGCTGGTCTGGCTGCCGTCATCGATGTGGATGAGGACCGTGAGATCGTGTTTGGCGATGAACTCACCATCGATGATATCGTCTGGACGGGTATCCAGCCCTCGTTGAAGGATAAGTGTTCAGAGATCGGCATCAGCGACACGATGCCCATGAACGAACTGAAGAACTATCTCGATAAAGCCCGTGCCAAGGGTCAGACCATTCATTTCCTGCCGCCCTATCGCGGTGACCATAAGGTGTGGCTCTGCGAACTGCTCGGGGTGGAGCCTGCTGCTCAGATGGCTAAGGCCTCCGTGTCATTCATCAAGGCCATCATCGCCCAGCGTAACTATAAGGATGAGGAGGAGATCCGCCTGATAGAAGAGAGCGTCGACCTGAGTACGGAGATGCATCTGGCTGCCTATCGGACCGTAAGACCAGGTATCCATGAGTCGCAAGTGGCTGCTGCTGTGGAGGAAGTGGCCTGCCGTCATGGCAATGCGCTGGCCTTCCCGACGATTGCCACCACGCAGGGACAGGTGCTCCATAACCATGGATTCATCCATCAGTTGAAGGAAGGTGACATCTTCCTGCTCGATGCCGGTGCCGAGACGAAGTCGCACTATTGCGGCGACCTCTCTTCGTCGATGCCTGTAGGAGAGAAGTTCACGGAACGTCAGGAGATCATCTATCAGATCCATCTTGCCAGTTTCCAGGCAGCAGTGGATACCTTGAAGTTGGGCGTGCCTTTCCGTGAGGCCCACATCGCTGCTGCCATGAAGATTGCCGAAGGTATGAAGGACCTCGGACTGATGAAAGGTGACCCTGCGGAGGCTGCGGAGTTGGGTGCTTATGCCCTGTTCTTCCCTTGCGGTCTGGGGCACATGGTAGGTCTCGACGTCCATGACATGGAGAATCTGGGCGAACAGTATGTGGGCTATGCCGAAGGTCAGGTGAAGAGCACCCAGTTCGGCTTCAAGTCGCTGCGCTTTGCCCGGCCCCTGGAGGTGGGCTTCGTCTTCACGATTGAGCCAGGCATCTATTTTATTCCCGAACTGATGGATAAGTGGCGGGCTGAACATCAGTTTGAGGATTTTATCTGCTATGATAAACTCGACGCCTGGCGGAACTTCACTGGTTTGCGAAATGAGTTGAACTATGTGATGACAAGGGACGGTGCCCGCCGCTTGGGTACTGTCAAGAAGCCCATGAGCCTTGAAGAGGTCTATGCCGCTAAAGGTAATCGTCAATAAACTAAAAACTCTAAACAAAATGATAGCACAACGTCTTGAAGACCTCCGAGAGGTGATGCGTCGTGAGCATCTCTCGGCCTTTATTTTCCCCAGCACCGATCCCCATCAGGGTGAATATGTCCCTGACCACTGGAAGGGGCGTGAGTTTATTTCAGGATTTAACGGTTCGGCAGGCACGGCAGTGGTGACGATGACGTCTGCGGCCCTGTGGACGGACTCCCGCTATTTCCTGGCGGCTGAAGAGCAACTGAAAGGGACTGAGTTCCAGTTGATGAAACTGAAGATGGAGGGTACGCCGACTATTCCTGAGTGGATAGGCAAGGAGTGCGGTGCGGGAGCCGAGGTGGGCATAGACGGCTGGTGCAGTTCTGCCAATGCCGTGAAGGACCTGATAGCCGACCTGCGTAAGGAAGGAGGTATCACCGTCCGCACCAATCTGGATCCGCTGAAGCAAATCTGGCGTCAGCGCCCTGCTATTCCTGAGAACCCCGTTGAGATATTCCCTATGGAATATGCTGGGGAATCGGCAGGCAGTAAGATTGGTCGTATCCGCCAGGCTTTGCGCAAGCAGCATGCTGACGGGATGCTGATGTCTGCCCTCGATGATATCGCCTGGACACTGAACCTGAGGGGTACGGACGTACATTGCAATCCCGTCTTCGTCAGTTACCTGCTGATTTCCTCGAATCGTGTCACCTTATATATCAATAAGGCAAAACTGACTCCAGAGGTGTCTGCCTGTCTGAAGGCAGAAGGCATCAGCGTGGAAGACTACGAGCAGGTGAAGGAGGGACTGAAGGCTTACTTTGAATACAATATCCTGCTCGACCCCGATGAGGTGAACTATACGCTGTATGAGGTGGTGAGGAGCAAGGGCCGGCAAAATGGTGCCCCTGCCACGGAAATCGTTGAGGAAGAGTCGCCCGTGAAGCGGATGAAAACCGTAAAGAATGAGACTGAGATAGCGGGTTTTAGGTCGGCGATGCTGAAAGACGGCATCGCAATGGTAAAGTTCCTTCATTGGCTTTCCAGTTATATCGGAAAACCTGAGATATCAGAACTGACAGAGATTGGTATCGATCAGAAACTGACGGGCCTTCGTGCTGAACAGCCGTTGTATCGCGACATCTCCTTCGACACGATTGCCGGCTATGGTGAACACGCCGCCATCGTACACTACGAAGCGACGCCAGAGACGGATATCCCCTTGCAGCCGAAAGGTATGCTGCTGCTCGACAGCGGTGCCCAGTATCTCGACGGCACAACGGACATCACCCGTACCATCGCACTCGGACCACTGACAGAGGAAGAAAAGAAAATCTACACCTTGGTATTGCAAGGACATATTCAGATAGAACTCTGCAAGTTCCCCAGCGGCTCCAGCGGTACTCAGATCGACATTCTGGCCCGCAAGTATATGTGGCGGGAGGGATTGAACTACTTGCATGGCACAGGTCATGGTGTGGGCACCTATCTGAATGTCCATGAGGGACCTCACCAGTTCCGAATGGAGTGGAAGCCCGCCCCACTGGTGGCAGGTATGACCATCACTGATGAGCCTGGCATCTATCTGCCTGGCCGTTGTGGTGCCCGTACGGAGAACACCCTGCTCATCGTGCCCTATAAGGAAACGGAGTTCGGTAAGTTCCTGCAGTTCGAGTCGCTCACCCTCTGTCCCATCGACAAGACTCCTATCATCCTTGAGATGATGCTGCCAGAGGAAATCGACTGGCTCAACCAATACCATCAGCGTGTCTTCGATACCCTCGCGCCCTATCTCTCTTCCGACGAGATTGAATGGCTCCGCACCGCTTGCGCCCCCTTGAAGGTTCGATAATCTGTCTGATTTAGGGGAAAAATGCATCTTTATTATATAAAATTTTGCAAAAGATTTGCTTGTTTCGTGAAAATGTTGTAACTTTGCACCCGCTTTTCGTGGCACCTGTGCCAGAGGCAGTAAGTTTAACATAAAATTTTAAAGCAAAAGACAAATGATTATTGTACCGGTAAAAGAAGGCGAGAACATCGAGAAGGCCCTCAAGAAGTTCAAGAGAAAGTTCGAGAAGACAGGGGTTATCAAGGAATTGCGTCGTCGCCAGCAGTTCGATAAGCCGTCTGTACTGAAGCGCCTGAAGATGGAGCACGCCATTTACGTACAGCAGCTTCGTACTAACGAGGAATAAAAAAAAGTCCCCGAAAAATTTGGTGGTCTCAGAAATTCTTCGTAAATTCGTAGCCGAAAACAGAATGTTTCTAAAATTCTGTGAAAAGGCAAGAGAATGATAGACCAGTTTCTAAACTACCTACGCTTCGAGCGGAATGCGTCGCCGCAGACCGTGCAGACATACGAGGATGCCCTGAGGGAATTTGACTCGTATCTGACTTTTAGGGAAAGCGGGCTCTCTTTAGGGACGGTGGACACCGACCTGATCCGTGACTGGATGGAGAGTCTGATGGACAGAGGAAACAATGCATCAACGATTAATAAGAAGTTGAGTGCATTGCGTTCCTTTTTTCGCTTTGCCCTGAAGCGGGGACTGGTGGAGAAAGACCCGGCTCATGCTGTGACGGGACCGAAGAAGTCAAAACCCCTGCCGCAGTTTCTCCGTGAGGGGGAGATGGACCGTCTGCTCGACGATATCGAGTGGGGAGACAGTTTCAAGGACGTTCGCGCGCGTACATTAATATTATTATTATATGAGACGGGCCTTCGCCGTTCAGAACTGACAGGACTGAATGATGCCGATGTGGATTTCGAGGTCGGCCAACTCAAGGTGACAGGTAAGCGCAATAAGCAGCGTATCGTGCCCTTCGGCGCTGAACTGGCTGAGACCCTCAAGCGATATATCGCGATGCGCGATGAAACGTTGAAGGGCGATTGCGATGCTCTGTTCCTGAGCGACAAGGGGCATCGGATGACGGGTCGGCAGGTGTATCAGATCGTGCATCAGCATCTGACGGGAGCCACTTCGCTGAAGAAGCGTTCTCCCCATGTGCTGCGACATACTTTTGCCACGGCTATGCTGAACAACGGGGCAGGGCTTGAGAGTATCAAGAACCTGCTGGGGCATGAGAGCGTCAGTACGACGGAGATCTATGCCCACACGACGTTCGAGCAGTTGAAACGAGTTTATGAAGAGGCTCATCCCAGAGCCTGAACCTTATTATTAACCCTTTAAAAATTGGAGGTAACTATGGAGATTAAGATCCAGTCGATTCACTTCGACGCTACTGAGAAGTTAGAGGCGTTCGTCGAAAAGAAGGTCGCCAAGTTGGAAAAATCATTTGAGGATATACAGAAGGTGGAGGTGCAACTGAAAGTAGTGAAGCCGGCTACGGCTCAGAACAAGGAGGCGAGCCTCTCCGTTGCCGTGCCTGGGAGCACGCTGTTTGTAGAGAAGACCAGTGACACTTTTGAGGAAAGTATCGACCTCTGCGTGGATTCCATGCGTGCCCAATTGCAGAAATTCAAGGAAAAATTGAGGAATAGATAAAAAAATACTCGAAAAGTTTTGGTAATTCAAAAATAAGTAGTAACTTTGCAGCCGTTTTCCGACAGGTCGTAAATCTGAAGAAGAGAGCGGCTGCTTAGAAAAGCCTCTTTAGCTCAGTTGGCCAGAGCACGTGATTTGTAATCTCGGGGTCGTTGGTTCGAATCCGACAAGAGGCTCAAAAGCGGGGACAAAGCCTTCCGCAAGGCTTGAAAAAGGCGGGAAAAGGCGCAAGCCGAATGGGTGTTTTCCAGAGTGGCCAAATGGGGCAGACTGTAAATCTGCTGTCTTTCGACTTCGGTGGTTCGAATCCATCAGCACCCACATCAAGAGACATGCTGCGGAAATAGCTCAGTCGATAGAGCACTAGCCTTCCAAGCTGGGGGTCGCGGGTTTGAGCCCCGTTTTCCGCTCAAAGTCGCGAGCAAGTGAGAGCAGTAAGTGAGTTTAACTGCCGAACGAGAGCGGCTTGGCGTTACAAAGCGCAACTCGCTGTAATAGCTCAGTGGTAGAGCACTTCCTTGGTAAGGAAGAGGTCCTGAGTTCAACTCTCAGTTACAGCTCTCTTGTTTGAGAGGAGGAGACTGAAAATTCAGAATTTATATACATTTAATAACAACAACAAAAATGGCAAAAGAGAATTTTGTGCGCACCAAACCGCACGTAAACATTGGTACTATCGGTCACGTTGACCACGGTAAGACAACTCTGACTGCTGCTATCACCACCGTTCTGGCAAAGCA